>BNJT01002697.1_pt1 | contig 387203 bp, 492 predicted proteins | sample 8540491 | NCBI WGS metagenome assembly BNJT01 (sample SAMD00202455, study PRJDB9452) | human saliva metagenome | host: Homo sapiens | reverse complement strand
AAATGAGTTATATGGCCTGAATGGAGTTCCTGGCAAATACACAGACAGGGAGAAATAAACATGAAATAGATCCGTGAGCATTACTTTTTAAAGTAATGCTCACACCCTGTATTCTTATTATGCTACAATATGAAGTACATGCATAAACATCCTACCCAAAAACACGGGCACCCAGGCAACAAGCTCTAAGCGCCGCCCTAAGGCTACTGCTCAAAAAAAGCAAACAGTCCGTGCAGTACTCAGGTGGATGGATAAACACTACCTCATTTCTTTGATGGTTATAGGGATAATTGGTTGGACTCTCTACTTTTTCTTTTTCTGTATTTTTGTCCTCGGCGGTCAATGTAGTGAATCGCTCGGTCCTAGTAATTAAGCAGCCTTTGCTTTCTCAGTCTCTCCCTTCTGCCACAGACACAAATAAGCGACCACATGCATAAAGGCAATCAGGCTGTTAGTGAGTGTGTATTGCGTAGTAGAGACTGCGTGGGCGCTGGCATGTCGACTGAGTTTACTAGGAATCTTGGTCTCATCATCTGGTGGGAAGTGAGAAAATACACCTCGCAATCCGCTATACACCATGCAGCGGTGGATTGTCTCTGGTGTCATTTCTGGCTGCTTTTCCTTAGCCATCTTTTTTGACTTTTTCTTCCAGCCAAAGTCCTTAATAACCATAGTTTCAATTAGGCTAACAGCTAATGCTTGCGCGGTTTCTGCGTGCCCAGAGTTCAGTGCAGCTGCAATGTTTAAGGCAAAGCCTCGCCATTCGGCTAATGCTGGCAGTGTAATGGCTTCAAGTAATCTGCAGCAACGGTCTATGATCTCCTCCCAATGCTCGGCTAGCATCTCACGGCGCTTAGATGCAGATTCTGCAGTAAGGAGCTGAGTGAGTAACTTCGGCTCCACGACCCAGGCAAGCGCCAGCCCTTCATCTAGGAGTAATTGCTCAAGCAGACCATAGTCTTTCATCTTGATGCCGTCCCAATTGGACGGCAATGAGGCGGCGTCACGATACCTTTTCGGTGTTGAGCCAACTGAATAGATCGGCAAGTTTTTTTGCCGGGTTTCCCCTAGGACATCTGAGATACTGGTTTTGCTGTGTAAAGGCGAGACCAGGCGCAGGCAGCACGTCCGCAAACAAACTCGTAATGTCGATAGTTGGTATGCCGTACACCCAATCAAGCGTGGGAACTGTCGTTGTAGGAGCCAGAGGTGGCATATCTATCTTGGCGAGTGCCTTGATAGCTTGTTTCGATGTACTTCCAGTGTCGTAAGTCTGCGCAAATCGCGCTGCAAACCCGCGCCTGTATAGCTCGGGCATAGTTGATGAGGGCATTGCTGCTGTCAGCTGATCACTTAGTTCTGGCATTGACCAAGCACCCGTCAGTCCCTTGATCATATCTGCGATGGAAGATTGCGCAGATAATAGTGAGTTTCTCCATGCTTGCGATAGCGCTGACACGTTAGCCATGGCTGGCGTTACGCTAAAACTACTCGACACCTGAGCGGCAAGGTCTACCGAGGGACGGATCTGTTCCGCTAGCGACTGGCTTAAGTCTGCAGCGATGTGGTTACCACTAACCACGCTAGCAAGTGGATCATTATGGCGACGCGTCAGCTTAGACAACGAAAGCACCTTTCAAAAGTGAGACAGCCCTGCTATGCAGAGCAGAGAAGGGGATTCGCTACCAGCCTATGGTGCAGACTAGATCAAACACAATTTTTTGGATAAATATGAGCGCGGCTGTGGATAACTTCTACGCCATAAGGCACCAGCGTTGGACAAATCGCTCCCTATGCCGCACGCTTCTGGAACTGGCGGAAGTCGTCGCCTAGGAAGGCTTCGATCATATCGATACGCTGGTTGGCCCGTGCTTCGCGGCTGTCTTGGACTTTACCTAGTCCATCAACCTCAGTCTCACGAATACCGCGCTCCAAGAAAAGTTCGCGCTTGATTTCCATCATCTCTCGCTTTTAAGCCGCTGATCTGCTCGGTTGTACTTGCGAAACCAATATTCATACGTCGATCAAGGTCTTCCAAATTGACGCTGAGGTTATAGGTGGAGTCTTGCAAGTTGGCAATATCTTGCTTCATGCCGACAATGTCTTGCTTCATATCAGAAATGTCTTGCTTGACCTCAACAAACTGCTCATCTACTTTGGCGAACCCCTCCTGCATCTCTGCCTTAAGGTCCGCGACAGAGCTAGTAAGTGATGCCACTGACTCAGTCAGAGTTGTTACCGTTGCCCCGAGTGCGGTAACTGTTTCCGTTAATTGGTGTAGTTGTTGCTTCGATTCCTTGTCCATAGTGGCATGTCTCCGCTTTATTAAATTATATTATTAATTATACACGATTTAGAAGATTGAACCAATCGATGGGGTTACGGAAGACGCAGCCACGACTACACACAGGGAGTACGGTCCTTATGCATGCTGCATGCTCTAGCACCGGACCCCAACTCACGCTCCAGCGTCACTCGTCAGGCAATTGCTTAACACATCATGGACGACACCATAGCGGCCTGCGATGGCGGTAAATGCTACACCGGACGCATGAAGCGCTTTGGCTTTTGCTTGTTCCGCGCTACTCAGTATCCTGCGCTGGTGCGCTTCACCATTTCTTTTGATAATTTCGGCAATAGTCGCTCTGTGAACACCAAGCGCCCGTCCAATCTCGGCGTAGCTTTGGCCTGAGCGGTAACGTTCAAGTGCCTCTTGGCGCTGCTGCTTGGATAGCCGTTTATGAGGCGCACGCTTTGGCGTTGCCAGAGGAACGGAGTCTGCAGTGGTTTCACTCGCATCGTTACGCGAACGGAGCTGCTGCCGCAGTTGGATGAGCGGCATAACTTTGTTCATATCAAGATTAGTAAGGAGCACCACGATTCCCTTACTTAAACACGCATTATCATGCACACCACTTGCGGTACTCACCCAAGTGGTGTTTTCTTTTACCCTCATCATCCACCCTCACCATCAAACTGCCTGAGGACCGAGATAACAGGCTGCAGGTGAGCGGTCGCCATGCGACTTACCCCACTCGCATCATCCTGCGGGTTAATCGCAACCGCAGTAAAAAACACCCCATTAAGCAATTTCTTCAGACTCGGCGTTGCCTGCATATATAAACTAAAGCAATCTTCGAGCAGATCCAGCACATACCCAAGGTGCGTCTGGACTACGTGGGACTCGAGGCTCAGCGCAGTACGCTGCTGCTCAATACTCGCCAGCTGCGCTGCAATCTGGTCCTGCTCTTGCTTCAGTAAATCCAGCGGAATAGCATCAGCGTAATGAGCATCAAGCAGCTTCTGACGCTTCCGTAGTAGGCTACGGCTCTGCTGCTCAAGCTGGCGAACATGTTCCGCCCGACTAGCATAGATACGCTCCAGTTCCCGCCAGGGCTAGCGCTGCAATCCGCTTGCGCTGAGCTGAGGGTTATACGGATCGTGCGGTAGAGTTCCGCTACCTTTGCTTCCACCTCATCGATGAGCACCGCTTTGAAGCGGCATCCATCACGCTGACGCTGCCGGTACGAACAGACAAAGTATGGGTAAACAACCCCACGCTTGTTCTTAGTGTTCTGGATAATGAGGCGGCTACCGCACTGACCACAACGCACTGTGGTCTTAAGGTGGTGATGATGAACCCGCCGACGCTCACCGTTGCTGTACATAGCCGAAACGCACATGCAAGCTTTGCATTCTTACAATTATCTAATTGATCAAGATAAACCGCCACAATAAAATTATCTCAACTTCATCCACCCGTTGATTAATCCACGAGCAATTATGCCATAGATCATAGTAGAGTCTATGGCACTTTGGCGGCAACGCTGACATGGGCTCGTAGCGCTAGATAGATGCAAGCGCCGCGTCAGCAATAATCTTTAGCTGGTGTCTACGCTTCCTAAGCTCTTTTTGACGCTCAACTTTAGCATCGTGAAGCTCATTGGCTCCATCGAATACATCTATAAAGGCATCAGCGACTCGTGAGCCAGTGCTTTCGCTTTGCCGGAATTCTGTATTCGTTGACATAGCCTCTTCTTGCCCACTTTCAGAAAGTGTATTTGCTGCGGTGTATTCTGCGCTTTCGGCAACAGCCTTTGCGACCCTGGTGTAACGTTCCGACATAATGCATTTATTATACTACAAAGTCGTCGACAAGTCAATCGGTATGCGGTAAGTGGCGCAGCTGCTATCGCACCCGGGATTGCGAGGATTACCACTGTTGTCCCAATGATTGTGACGCACAAGTATTGGTGGAAAATAACGCAAAACACCGCCAACCAGGTGACTACACCTCACTCTGCGGGAGTTCTGGCCGATCACAATCAGGCTGCTTGCCGCCCGTGTGCTGGAGCTTGATGATAGGCTTTGACTGGTTTATGATCTCATAGCCAGATGTTGGAACCCCCAAGTGAGCAGAGACAAGATCTAGCTGAGCTCGCAGCATTTCAATTTCGTGCGAAAGCCTATCTTCAGCCGCTTCAACAAGTTGGGTGATAGTTTCTAAATCAGAATGCGCCATATACTATATACTGTAACCCACAGTTTATTATTGTGCAATTATTGCTGGCGCTTGGCGTGTAAATTGCCGTTAGGAATTGCAGCAGTATACACCGCTCGCACCCTGTATGTTCATGATGATACAATATAAGGTATATGATGCATAAACAGTCTACCCAAAACACGGACAGCCATGCAACGAGCCCGAAGCGCCGCCCAAGACTCCTGCCCAAAAAGCAAACAGTCCGTGCGGTGCTACGGTGGATGGATAAACACTACCTTATTTCTTTGATAGTTATAGGGATAATTGGTTGGACTCTCTACTTTTTCTTTTTCTGTATTTTTGTCCTTGGTGGTCAATGTAGCGAATCGCTCGGGCCCAGTAACTAGGCGGCCTCTACTTTCTCAGCCTTACCTTCTTGTCATAGGTACAGGTAATCACCAGATACAATAAAGGCGATTACGCTGCTCACAAGTAGATATGGTATAATAGCCTATAATGAAAGAACGGATTGCCCTGATAGAATATTCATTCAATGGTAAGCCAGGACTCCGTTAATGCTACCTTCTAAAAAGCGAGTTATGCTTATTGTGCTCTTTACTACTATTGTTTATGTTGTTGTTTTGTTTGTTGTTGTTGCGCTTCTGTTATATTCGATCACAGGGTTTAGGTCGCTTGGGCCAGACAATTAAACAACCTCTGCCCCTTAGCTCCCTTTATCGATGAGCAATTGCCTTTGATGAGTCGAGGTTTTAATTATGGAGCGACACAAGAGAAATACAGAATACACAAGCTTTCCGCAAGAAGGTGACGACTATACACTAAGTCATGACACACCTGTGGAAGTGCCCCAGCAGGGAATTGAAGAAGCTGTAACGGCCATGCCAGAGGAAGCCACAGATACCCCCAAAGAAAGAGGTGTGCTCAGTGAAACTAGTACCATTACCTTAGACGGACAAGTCGTGGCAATTGATGTATATTCCCAGCCAGTAAACGAAAAATGGGTACGTTTTACTATGGTCAACAAAGAAACCGATGAGGTGGTTAACTCCGAGCTATACCCAACATGGCAGCGTCTCAAGTAATGGCGCTACACTGGCTTGGCTGGTTTTGGTATTAGTGCTCCTTTCTACGCGACGCTTGCTGTGCTTCTGACAATCGTGCCGCTCAGTATTGTCTTCATTATAGTTCGCTGGCTTCGGCTCGCTAGGCGTGCGAGTAGTTCGTGAATTATTATAGGCGGTGTGCTGGTAAGTAGTAGCCACAGGTGCGATGTAACGTTGCAGCCCCTACCGCACCAAGTATGGCTGCCGACTGGACTACATATGTCGGTGCCATTACTTTGCCTAGCCAGCTACTTGGTGGTATACTAGGGCTAATGTAATAACGAAGGAGTCTGTTATGGAGATGCTACTACTATACTTAGCTGCCGCTGTTGGCGTGTTTGTGCTGTCGGGCCTGAAGGTGATTGATCAATACGAGCGGGGGATTGTGCTAACGCTCGGCCGCTTTACCGGCACGCGCCAGCCCGGTTTGCGTGTAGTGGTGCCAATCTTCCAGCGTATGATTAAGGTGGACATCCGTACCACGCCAATCGATGTACCAAAGCAAGAGGTTATCACCAAAGATAACGTCACCGTGGGTGTGGATGCGGTAGTGTACTTCCGCGTGGTTGATGCACCTAAGTCTGTGCTGGAAAACGCCAACTATATTATTTCGACAAGCCAGTTTGCCCAGGCCGCCCTGCGTGATGTTGCTGGCCAGGTGGACCTCGATGATCTACTGAGTAAGCGTGACGATATTTCGTACCAGATTAAAGAGATTGTGGATGTCGAGACCGACAAATGGGGTGTTGATATTCAGAGCGTTAAGCTACAGAACATTGAGCTACCAAACGATATGAAACGCGCCATGGCAAAACAGGCTGAGGCTGAGCGTGAGCGCCGTGCTAACGTCATTAATGCCGATGGTGAAAAGCTTGCCGCGCAAACGCTGGCCGATGCAGCCCGCATTCTATCGTCCATTCCGGGTGCTTTGAACTTGCGTACCCTGAATACCCTGGAACGTATTAGTACCGAGCCGTCGCAAAAGACGATGATGCTCTTCCCGGTTGAGCTGATTGACGCTGTACGCGGTATGGGTGTGCTTAATAAAGATAAAGGCAGCCAAAAGTAGTAGCATTATAGCCACGTATTCGCTATAATATTACCTATAACCTAAAGTAATAAAGGGGAGATGATGATTGTTGGTTTAGTAATTTTGGCGATTGTTGTACTGATTGCTATCTTTGTATGGGCAACGTACAATAGCCCTCGTCACACTAAAAAAATTCGGGTTGATGAAGCCTGAGTGATATAACCGTTCAGCTTAAGCGCCGCGCCGATTTGATTCCGAATCTGGTGAGTACGGTGAAGGGCTACGCTAAGCATGAAAGCGGTGTGTTTGAAGAAGTTACCAAGGCACGCAGCGCTATTATGGACGCTAAGGGCGTGAAAGAGACCGCTCAGGCAGAGAACATGCTGCAGGATGCGCTGAAGAGCCTGTTTGCAGTGAGCGAGGCTTACCCAGACCTCAAGGCAAATCAGAACTTTGCTGATCTGCAGAATGAGCTGGTTGACACTGAAGATAAAATTCAGGCTGCTCGCCGCTTCTACAACGGTGGTGTACGTGACTTTAACACGAAGATTAAGCTGTTCCCAAATAATATCTTTTGCCGGTATGCTTGGTTTTAGCGAGCGTGATTTCTTCGAGGTTGAAGACCGCGCAAGTGTCGAAAAAGCCAGTAGACGTACAGTTTTAAGTAAAAGGGCAATAGACGTAAGATGTATGGTGCTATTGCTGCTAATAAACGTAACACCGCTTTGATTATGGCGGTGTTTATTGGCTTGGTTGGTGCGGTTGGCTGGGCTGTCAGCACCATGTTTTACAAGGGAGTTATACCATTACGATAGGGGTGGTGATTGTTGCGGCTGTGTACGCGTTTTTTTCCAGTACTTCTTTGCCGCTAAGCTTGCCACTGCTGTAACTGGCGCCCAGCAGATAGAAAAAGCGTGATAACCCGCGCCTGTACCGGATTGTGGAGAATCTGGCTATTGCTGATGGTATGCCAATGCCCAAGGTGTATATTATTGATGACCCTGCGCCAAACGCCTTTGCAACTGGCCGTGATCCACGCCATGCAATTGTGGCTGCGACAACCGGTCTACTGGCCATTATGGACGACCGTGAGCTTGAAGGCGTTATGGCGCATGAACTTGGCCACGTTAAAAACTACGATATTCGCGTATCGATGATTGCGTTTGGGCTGGTGAGCGCCATTGCGCTGATAACAGATGTGGCGCGTAATATGCTGCTATTTAGCGGGCTATCGTCATCAGATGACCGCGATAGCTCGCCTAATCCAGTTGCATTGGTGGTAGGGATTGTCATCGTGGTTTTGGCGCCGATTGTTGCTATGATGATCCAGATGGCAATTAGCCGCCAGCGTGAGTACCTGGCAGATGCGACTGGCGCGATGACAACGCGCTACCCAGAAGGGCTTGCTAGTGCGCTAGAAAAACTGGCGCGCTATAGTCAGCCTATGCGTAACCAAAGTACGGCTACGGCGCATCTTTTCTTTGCGAATCCTCTCAAGCCGGGCACCATTGCTAACCTTTTTAGCACCCACCCGCCGCTGGAAGATCGTATTAAGCGCCTGCGCCAGAACGAAGGTAAATTTTAATACTCTATGGCACGTTCACACACCAAAAAGTCACCATCCACAGCTAAGCGTACGGTTGCGGCGCAGGCTGGCAAGCGCACCAAAAAGAGCCCTGCCGCTCAGCGCCCAGCGCACACGCCAGCCGCAACACAACCGCCACAGGGAGCTCAGGCTGCGCGTCAGCAACGTTTTGCACGGATACGGGGCTGGGGTGCCGCGATTAGTAAGCGCCGCCGGGATTATCTATCGCGCCGCCCGCACCGTTCATTCCGTTTGTCGCGCCGCCGGGATTACAAGCGCGGCTTGGCTATGCCGGGGTATTTTGCGTTTACCATCGAGGTGGCAGGGGCTGATCTGGCAGCACAAGAAAACCTTTGCTACTCTAGGCCTGGTGTTTATGGTTTTAACGGTTGGGTTTGGGCTGCTTGGCTCACAGGATATTTATAGCCAGCTACAAAAATCTATTCGATACAACGCGCCCAGACGGCCTATTTACTGGTGCGGTGGGTGAGGTTGGTCGCGCTAGTATTTTGCTGCTCACAACCATGACGAATGGCCTGACCGGCCAGCTTGACCCTAGCCAGCAAATTTATAGCTGCTGCTATGGGGCTATATATGTGGCTGAGTGTGGTGTGGCTGCTGCGTAAATTCCTGGCTGGCAAGAAGGTGGTGGTGCGTGATGCACTTTATACTTCTGGCGCACCAATTATTGCAACGTTACTATGCTTTATCATTTTGCTAGTGCAGATGATCCCTGCTGCTCTAGCGACTATCGTTGTATCAGTAGGCTACCAGACGCAATTTATTGATGGTAGTGTTGCAGCTATCGCGGTATTCATTGCTCTGGTACTTTTGATTGTGCTGTCGCTCTACTGGGCTACCAGCACCTTTATTGCTCTGGTGATTGTGACGCTACCCGGCATGCGCCCGTTGCGTGCGGTTGCAATTGCGGGCGATTTGGTGATTGGCCGGCGTCTGCGTATTCTGCTACGGCTACTATGGCTGATTGCAACTATTTTGTCGTGGTGGCTTGTGATTATGGTGCCGGTCATTCTGCTTGATACGTGGCTCAAGAGTCTGTTTACCTGGCTGGCAGGGTGGCCAATTGTGCCAGTTATGGTACTGGTCATGACCACAGCAACAATTATTTGGTCAGCAAGCTACATTTACTTACTCTACCGAAAGATAGTTGATGACGACACAGCCCCAGCCCTCTAAACGGCCCGATCCCCCAGCAGCGTGCTGCGGAGCTGCGAACGCTCCTAAATCGCTATAGTTATGAATATCATGTTCACGATAATCCAGCGTGAGTGATGCTATCTACGATAGCCTGTTTGCCGAGCTTAAACAACTTGAAGCTGCTGACCCAAGTCTTGTGACACCGGATAGCCCTACGCAGCGGGTTGGTCATGAGCTCAAGGGTGGTTTTACAAAAGCGGCACACAGCACCCGAATGCTAAGCTTGAATGATGTTTTTAGCGAAACAGAACTTAACGAATGGGCCGAGCGTATGGACAAGCTCCTACCAGCGCGCAGCCATGAATTCTTTGTGGATATTAAGATGGACGGCTTGGCGTGCGCGCTTATTTACCATGATGGCGTTCTGGTGCAGGCGATCACGCGTGGCGATAGCTACGAAGGCGAAGATGTTACCAATAATGTCCGCACAATTAGGAACGTACCCTTGCGGTTGCAGCAGCCAGAAGGATTAGGTCAGTTTAGTGTTGGCCGCACCGAAATCCGCGGTGAAATCGTTATGCTCAAACACGATTTTACCGCCCTAAACGAGCGCCAGCAGGCAGCCGGTAAAGCCGGTGTTTAAGAATCCCACGCAACCCAGCGGCGGGTACTATTCGCCAGCTTGACCCCAAGCTTGTAGCTGCCCGCCCACTGACGTTTATTGCCTATGATATTTTGCGTGATGACCCAGCTGAGGTGCCAACCAATCAGTATGCTTACCAAACGCTATCGGCACTTGGTGTACGGCGTAATCAGCAAGCCCGCGTTGCCCATGGGATGGATGAGGTGCGCACCTTTGTGCAAACTTGGAGCCAGGAGCGCCACAATCTACCGTTCTATACTGACGGTTTGGTTATTAAGCTCAATGACCGTGCTCAGTTTGCGGCGCTCGGGGTAGTGGGCAAGCAGCCGCGGGCGGCAGTAGCCTATAAGTACCCAGCGGAGCAAGCCACAACGATTGTGCGTGATATTGTAATATCAATTGGCCGGACGGGTGCTGCCACCCCAGTGGCTATATTCGACCCAGTGCAGGTGGCTGGTACCACAGTGCAGCACGCGAGCTTACACAATGCAAGCGAGATTGCTCGGCTGGATGTGCGCCGTGGTGATACGGTGGTAATTTTTAAAGCTGGCGATATCATACCCCAAGTGCAGCGGGTTGTGCTGGAGCTTCGCCCACCTGGTGCAGCAGCAATTGATTATGAAGCTGAGCTTGCGCGTCAGTACCCAGAGCTAACCTTTACACGCCCGGATGGTGAAGCGGTTTACCGTGTTCAGGGTCTGAGCGGGCCGCTTATATTACAGAAGGCGTTGCAGCACTACGCCAGTAAGCCAGCGCTTAATATCGAAAACGCTTGGCGAGCGTAATGTGGCGGCGTTGGTTCAGGCTGGCTTGGTGCACGACCTGGCGGATATTTATACAATCACTACCGAGCAATTATGCACGCTAGAGCGCTTTGGTGAGGTGTCGGCTGCGAAATTGGTTGCGGCAATTGCAGCTGCCAAAACGCCGCCATTTGACCGTTTTCTGTACGGACTTGGAATTCGCCACGTTGGTGCCCAGACGGCACGTGACCCGCAAGCCACTTTGGGTCGCTTGAAGCCCTGCAGGCAGCCAGGCTGGATGATCTGCTGGCAGTCAGTGGCGTCGGTGTTGTGGTTGCAGAATCAATTGCAGCGTGGTTTGCGGATGACGATAATGTTCGGCTCCTGGCTAAGCTGAGCCAATATGGTGTGCAGCCCCAATTCACAACGCAAACCGGTGCGCTACACGGCATAGGCTTTGCTATTACCGGTAGTCTACGTACCATGAGCCGGGACGAAGCAGCAGAGAAGATCCGCATGCAAGGTGGATTGTTCCAGTCAAGTGTTGGCAAGTCCACGACATACTTGGTTGCTGGCGGCAAAGTAGGCGCAAGTAAGCTTAAAAAGGCCCAGCAGTATGGCACGGAAATTATTGATGAAGCCGCCTTTCTTACTCTTCTTGGCGAGTAGATTAAATGATATAGCCCCCTTGCGTACCTAGGCAGTTGCTTGCATTATAGTGCTTTGTATCGCTATACTAGGTATATGAATAATACATCCACACTGTATCTCCCCGCACATGTGACGCGCTACGTCAGGATGAAATCAGGTGACCAGCTGGCGTTAACCAAAACCATTCGGGCTAACCACCGCTTTATAGCCAGCCGCGCTACCTGGGGGGGAGAACCGTCTTTTGCAAGCAGCCTCAAGCGGGCATGACTGGTGCGGATGAACTGACGCGTGAGGTTGAGGGCTTAGCTGCTTTTAACCAATTTGCTCGGGATGTTGCTATCCCATTTTGCGTGCCCCGCCTTCTATACCACGATGATTCACTGCTCATCACTACCTTTGTCGATGGCTATCAAACCAGTATGTATACGGTGCCGCCGGATTTCTGGGTGCGTAGTTTTGTTGCTATGGACCGGTACTTTCGCCAGCCGGTGCGGCGCCTGCCACGTTGGGCCAAGGTTTCGTCGCGCGGGCGGTACATCTGGGAAGATATGGAACGCGGTGTGCGCAAAACTGCCGAGTGGGCAATCACCCAGGGCTACTTGCAGATTGCCTGGCTTACTTACGCCGTTATGCCACTGTGCTTGAGGCGCGTCCTATGCACGCTGATTTTACCGATGGTAATACCATGTTCGATAATAAAAACTACTGGGTGATTGATTTTGAAAGTTTCCGCCCGGATTGGCCCCGCTGGTATGATGTGGTTAATTTTACCTACAACCGCATGATTACACGCCCTGAGGTAACGGATCAAATGCAGCTTATTCTTAGCCAGACTGTCGAGCAGCTGGGTGAAAGCCCAACCACTGCCCACGAAATCCGCTTTTCGGCCATTATGCGCGGGCTGTCCTTCTTGATAGAAGGTACCACGCCTGGCGGCAAGGGCCACGCTAGCACCAATTGGATCAGCGAAGAACGCCGCTACCGGGTAGTGCAGTCGCTGCGGTTTTTGGTGAGTGGTGGTGATTTAACAAAGATGTAGCAGTGTGTTGAATGGTTGCTTGTAGCTGTGCATGATGAGTAATGATGCGAGTGTGATGTAGTGCTCCATACCATATACCATACAAAACAGCCTTAGGCTTATAACCCAAGGCTGTGAGTTGTGCAATTATGGTGGAGTATGGCGGATTCGAACCGCCCACCTCTTCCATGCCATGGAAGCGCTCTACCAAATGAGCTAATACCCCATAGGTGTGTTCTGCTGGCCATTGTAGCAGATCCCGCCCCCTGCGGCAAGGGCTATAGCAGGGGCAGAGCGCTATGTTGTAGGGGCGCATCAAGATGTGCTATGGTGGTAGGTGAAGATGTCTAAAGGAAGGAGTGAGTTATGAAGCATTTTTTTGATAGTGTTGTATCGGTTGTTACGGTTAAAGATTACGCAGCTGCTCGGGCATGGTATAGTCAGCTACTTGGTGAGCCTGCAAGTGAGCATGAGCCTGGAGCAGGTGAATGGAAGATTGGTGGTACCTGGCTACAGGTGACAGAAGATCCGAGCCGTGCGGGTCATGCAATTGCTGTACTGATGACTCAGGATTTGGCAGGTCAGGTAGTGGCTTGCAAAGAGTACGGGATGAATGTGGGCGAGACCCAGGATTTTGGCTTTATACGGCTTGCTATTGTGGCTGACCCGGATGGTAACCAACTACAGATGATAGAAGCGGTAGTCAATAGTTAGTATGAAGCAAAAGCATGAGCTATCTGTATTTTGGGAGCAAGTAGCTCAGTTGGTACATATGGTAGAGACGGCGTTGGGGCAGTGGCTTATGACGCACTATAATCTAGGGCTAACTGAATACCGGGCAATCGTTTATGTCTCGCAGTCGCAAGCCCAGGAGGTGCGACTGAATGATCTGGCTACATACCTTAACCTTAATCAAAGCTCAGTGACACGACTAGTTATTCGTATGGAGAGAAAAGGGCTTTTGATGCGCGATTCGTGCCCGAGCGATGGCCGTGGTGTGTATGCTAAATTGACTTCAAAAAGGGGGTGTGTTGGTTCGCCAAGTTCAGCCAGCTTACAATACGATGTTTAAGCAAACTATTGGTAGAGTTGCAGCTAAGTGTAGTGCCGAAGACTCTGTGCACGTGAGCGATTCGCTTGCAGCATTGGCGCAGTATATACAGTAAGTAATATTAGGTGTCTAGGCTAATGTCAGTAATATATTTGCATGCACATGCAAATATATGCTAGAATAGTGCTTGTAGTGCTACAGAATTATTAGTATAGACGTAAGGAGGACTCTATGAGCTGGTTGTACCTTAGTATTGCTGTAGTCTTTGAGGTTGCGGTGGGTATTTGTGCTGGTAAAGCGAACGGTTTTAAACATGCAGCATGGACGATTGCAACATTAGTGAGCGGCGCTTTTGGGACATTCTTTTTAAGTCTTGCATTGCTAACGTTTGACGTGGGCGTAGGTTATGCAATTTGGACGAGTGTTTCAGGTGTGGGTATCGTTATAGTCGGCGTTACCTTTTTGGGGCAGAAACTAAATTGGAAGAAAATACTCGGTATTGCCATTGTTATTGTAGGTGTAGTAGGCCTACAGCTAAGTGGTTCATAAGGACTAATGCATGGCGACAGAAAGGAGATTGTAATGATAGCACATAAAACGAACACCAAAGCTTGGTTAGTCCTGTTGCTGGCGGGCTTATTTGAGGTTGGTTACGCACTCAGTGTTGCTGGTAGTAGGGGGTTTACAGTATTTAGCTGGTCTGTAGCAGCGGCTGTGTTCTTTCTTTGTACCTTATTTGCACTTAGTGTTGCTCTTAAAAAGATTGATGTTGGTATTGGCTATGCTGTATGGGCCGGGATTGGCGCCTTCGGTGCAGCCTTGCTTGGCCCCGTATTTTTTAACGAGGCATTGACGCCAACGCGAATGCTGTGGCTTGCGGTTATTATCAGCGGCGTTGTGTGGCTAAAGCTGGCAGATAGCCCTAAGCTTAGCCAATAAGTATAAGTTAATACCCGAGTCTGCAAGAGACTCGGGTATAGTCTAGGATTGAGCTACTTTGCGTATCATATCTCGATCGGAGTTGACTATAATCAACCCCAGACTTTCCATATCGTTGATTACCAACTTTGCAACGTCGAGATTGTCTGGGAAGATTTGACGCATGAATGCCTCAGCATCAAACCATTCGTCGCTCATAGCTTCATGCTCTTTTAAGAGCATTTTTTTGTTGCCTTGGCTTTGAGTTCACTGAGCATTGCCATCAGACTCTCCTTACTATTGTGTACAACGGCACAGCTGGTATATCGAATTGGTGTGGGCGAGTCAAACACCCCCTTGCAGAGCGCACCGGTTATGGTTATAATAGTAGCTGAGCTGGTGCGCATTGGGGCAACCTTTTGCGTGCGGTATAAAATAAACATTCCACTAACATTACGTTTGCCCCGGGTGGGCGCGTAGCAGCTCATTTTATTGATGTGGGCAGTTGGGTTGATGCTAGGTTTACCGCCACAGTAGCTGGTGGATTTTTTTGCGTTGCAATCAGGTATAGTAAAACTAATGTTTAAAAATTATATCCAGAATAAATTAGAGGGCTACGTACGCCAGTATTTTGCTGCCCACCCAGAGATTAAACTGATTGTTGTAGCTGGTAGCGTTGGCAAAACCAGCACCAAGACGGCGCTGGCAACGGTACTTAGCCAACAGTACCGCGTGCGTATGCACCCAGGCAATCATAATACCGAGCTCAGCGCGCCTTTGGCGATCCTTGGTATTGAGTATCCACGCAATATTAAAAGCATGAGTGCGTGGCGGCAGGTCTTTAAGCAGGCCAAGGAGCGAATCGCCCAGCCAGCAACGGTGGATGTGATTATTCAGGAGCTTGGGGTTGATAAGCCAGGTGATATGGCTGTATTTGGCCGCTATTTGCGCCCGGATATCGCCGTTGTCACTGCGGTTACGCCGGAGCATATGGAATACTTTGGTACCCTCGATGCCGTGGCGGCCGAGGAGCTGAGTGTGGTTAATTTTAGCAAAGTTGGCGTTATTAACCGTGATGATATCGCTAGCAAATATGCTAACTTGCTAACTAATGTATCGATTAGTACCTACGGCACAACCCCTCAGGCTGAATATTCATTTGTCATCGAGGATTTTACAGTCGAAGATGGCTACACGGGCCATTTTACAAGCCCAGAGCTTGGTGATAGACTGCGTGCGCATGTGCATGTACTTGGTGAGCATAGTTTACGCCCGGTCAGTGCGGCCGTGTGCGTGGCGGTCCGGTTTGGTATGAACCCACAGGCAATTATACGCGGTATTGAGTCTTTACGCCCGGTGAGTGGCCGCATGAATGTACTGAAGGGTTATAACAATAGCATGATAATTGATGATACTTATAACGCCAGCCCAGCTGCTGTCGCTAGTGCACTGGCGACGCTTGCAGCGATTCGCGCGCCGCAAAAGATTGCTATCCTAGGGAGTATGAACGAGCTTGGCGAAAGTACCGCCCAGGCGCATCAAGCAGTTGGCCAGCAGTGCCAGCCCAGTGTGGCTGAGTGGGTCATTACTGTGGGTCAGGCTGCGCGCCAGTTTATTGCTCCAGCTGCCCAGGCGAATGGCTGTATTGTGTATTCGTTTGACGATGCCATTAGTGCTGGGTCGTTTGTAAAGAGTAAGCTCCAGCCAGGTGCGGTGGTGCTAGCGAAGGGTTCGCAGGGTAATTTGTACGTAGAGGAAGCAGTGAAGGTTTTGCTGCGTAGTTCGGCAGATACGAGTAAAATTGGTGCGCCAGGATGGGCATTGGCAAGAGATAAAAAGCACACTTTTTTCTAAATTTTAAGGTATAGATTGTAGAGGCGAGCAATAGATGGTACAGTCACACAAACAGCACCGGTGGGGCATTAAGCGCTGGCACGTTGTGCTAGCGGCGTTACTGCTTGTGATTATATTAGCTGGTGTGTATGCATTTATGGTGCTGACTAAAAACACCATCGGCTATGCTACGCGATAGCGTCTTTGCGGCGGTTGGTGCTGCGCCAGTGAACGGTACAGCCGAGGCAAGCAGCGCCGTTGTGGGGACGATTACACAGACCGATAAAAGCCGGGTGACGCTGGCGGGTAATCAAGCCCAGTTTACAAGCCGTATTACCACTACGCTAAGCCCAGATATAACGCTGAGCTATGATGCAGATGTGATTGCGCTGGAGGACCGCAGTCTTCTTGCCAAAACCACAAATATCACCAATAGTGAGCACGTCGCGGCTAAGGACCTACGCCGCAATGAAGGCAAATGGGTCAAGCAAGCCAATGCGCGTACGATTGGGCGGTTTATAGGCGCTGGTATGTATGGGTGTGTGGTGGATTTGCGCGCCACAGTACTACACATGAAGGATGGCCTGGCCCAGTTTAAGCGTAGTTATCAGCAGCAGCCATTTTTGCAGGTAGATGAGGCCCACGGTGAGCATGATGGCTGGTGGCGGGTTACTTTTTGACAACCAGGCCTTCAACCGCCCTAACGACGAGCCTGGGTATTACCAGCCAGCAACTACCGAGCTGCCAGCAGCTCAACCTGGCCAAGCCGCAGATAGACGTACAGTTTGCACAGCCGACGGGCTATGCTCACAAGCTGCGTGTCCAGAGCGGTAGCACAACCATCAGCAGCGAGCTTTCCTTTGGCTCTGGTAATATCACGGTGCCGCAGATAAGCAATTAGCCGTATGCGGGCATCGCGGCGCACAGCACCAAGCTATGGCCCAACTAAGGCAATTTGCTATAATAGCCAGTATGAAGCGCTATAATCCAAACCGAAATTGAACAAAAAAATGGCAGCAGCAATGGGAAGAGGATAAAACGTACCAGGCTGACCTTGATGATACCACCCGCCCTAAGTACTATGGGTTTAGTATGCTACCTGGCATTACTGGTGCCGGTATTCATATTGGCCATGGCCGCACGTACCAGTTTTCTGACATTAAGGTGCGTGCAAAGCGTCAGCAGGGATATAACGCGTACCATCCCATCGGTTGGGATAGTTTTGGTTTGCCGGTAGAGAACTACGCAATCAAGGTTGGTAAAAACCCGCGCCAGGCGCACGATGATGCTAAAGTTCACTTTAAAACACAGCTCAAGCGGCTTGGCTTTAGCTACGATTGGAGTAAGGAAGTTTCGACTGCCGACCCGAGCTATTACCGCTGGACACAGTGGATATTTACCCAGCTATATAAGCATGATTTGGCCTATCAGAAGGAACAGCTGCAGTGGTGGTGTGAAACAGACAACACAGTGCTTGCTAACGAGCAGGTTGAAGGTGGCAAGTGCTGGCGCTGTGGTAACCCAGTTAGCAAAAAGAAGCTTAAGCAATGGTTCTTCCGTATTACGGCGTACGCGGATGAAATCCTTGAAGCAACTGATAGCCTTGACTGGACTGATATGGTCAAGACTATGCAGAAAATTGGATTGGCCGTTCGCAGGGTGCAGAAGTTCGCTTTACGGTCGATGGGTCGGATGCAGCTATACCGGTCTTTACGACCCGGCCAGATACACTGTTTGGTGCAACCTTCTTGGTGCTGGCGCCGGAGCACGAGCTCGTTGATACGTTAACCAAACCTGATGCTCGGCCGGCTGTTGAGGCGTATGTTGCAGCTGCCGAACGCAAAAAGCGATGTTGAGCGCCTGAGTGACTCACGCCAGAAAAACAGGTGTCTTTACTGGCAGTTATGTGCGCAACCCGGCGACTGGCGAACGGATGCCTATTTGGATTGCCGACTATGTTTTGGCGGGTTATGGCACTGGTGCTGGTATGAGCCGTGCCGGGGGCATGATGAACGTGACTTTTGCCTTTTGCAAACCAGTTTGATTTGCCAATTATTACCGTCATCGAAAAAGCCCGAAACAGTAGCCGAGGCTGGCTTTTATAGCGGCGAAGGTGTGATGGTCAATAGCGGGCATTTTGATGGTATGCGCTCTGAAGAGGCTCGCGAAGAAGTGGTCAGCTGGCTGGAGCAGCAGAATATTGGCACTAGCAAAATTACCTATAAAATGCGTGACTGGCTGATTAGCCGGCAGCGCTACTGGGGCGCACCAATCCCTATCGTTCATGTGCCGGGCTACGAGCCAATTGCTGTGGCAGATGAATGCTTGCCGGTGCTTTTGCCAGAGGTCGATGACTTTTAAGCCAAAGGGCGGCAATACCTCGGTACTAGCCGATATTGACGACTGGGTGCGCGTATGGGTGAACGTCGAGACAGGCCAGACTATGCCAATTACCGAGCCAAAGCCAGAGGGAGGTGCCTGGCACGAAGGTAGGCGCGAGACTGATACGCTTGATGGCTACGCTTGCAGTAGCTGGTACTTCTTGCGTTACCTTGATCCGCACAATACTCAGCAGGCTTGGGACCCAGCGCGCGTGGACCGGTGGGCGCCAGTTGACTTTTATAATGGTGCCGACCACGCGGTAGCACACTTGCTGTATAGCCGTTTTTGGATGCGCTTCTTCTATAAGCTTGGCCTGGTGCCAACGCCAGAACCATTTAAGCGCATGATGTACAACGCTTACATTATGGCGCCAGATGGCGAAAAAATGAGTAAATCAAAGGGTAATGTCATCGACCCGATGCAGATTATGGATAGTGGCTACGGGGCTGATAGCTTGCGCCTATACGAGATGTTTATTGCGCCGTATGACCAGGACGCACCGTGGGATACACGCGGCGTGCCAGGTAGTTACCGCTTCTTAAACCGTGTGTGGAACTTGGTGCAGGAGTTTATTGCCCACGACACTCAGCCGGATGCCCCAGCGCAACCGGACACAAGCGTCAGTCGTGTTACCAGGGCTGCCCATGCTATTGCGAAAAAGGTGACGCACGATATCGAAAACGAGAAGTTTAATACAGCCGTCTCTAGCATGATGGAAACAGTTAATACGCTGTATAAAATCAAAGAAGCCGATGGTGGTGTGCTGCCAAGCACTACCTGGCGCCACGCACTCGAAACGCTGCTGATGGTGCTGGCGCCGTTTGCACCGCATATTACCGAGGAATTGTGGCACCAGCTTGGCCACACCGATACGATCCATATTGATCACTGGCCAACCTGGGATGATGCTATCCTGGCGGCCGAAAACCAAGATATACGCATTCAAATTAATGGTAAAATGCGCGCGCAGGTAACGGTTCCCACGCACCGCCACACAAGCCGAGATTGAGGCCGCAGCGCTGGCAAACCCGCGTGTACAGCAGTATATAGCGGGCAAAAGAGCCACGACGGATTATCTACGTGCCGGGCCGGCTTATCAATATTGTTGTGTAGCTTTTCGCTAGGGCGTATAACGCATCAGCGCCGCCCATAGGTAGCCGTGGGCGGCGCTGTATTGCTATAAGGCAAGGTGTATTATTTGTGGGCTGGCTGGTACGATACCTTTTGGTGGTTGACCCACACAATGCCATCGTTGTCTTTACGGAGGGCGTCGGCGCTACCCGGGAGTGTTTTGGCTAACGTTTCAGCTGGCAGGCCAACCCAGTCATCGCCCTCGGCAGTGACGTGCACGTAGACGGTATCGCTCGGGTCAAGTTCAACTGGGATTTTTATACTGACGTGGTAGGTCGCGGCCAAAGTCTATCTGGCTGAGTAAGTTGCTGGTACCCTGGGCGCGGTCGTCATTAATCTTGGGATCTTGGCGTAGTCGAGCGCCATTTTCGATTTGGATATCGCTAATGGAAGCAATGTCACCTGCGTAGGACGGTTGCTCTTTGTTGCTGGCGTGTGCCATGTGCATGGCTGTGCCGAGCACAAGGCTACTGGCGGCTACGCCAATGCCGAGCTTCTGGAGGCGTCGTTTGGCGGGAGTGGTGGTTTGTTCGTGTCGTCGGGTTGCTTTCAGCTGGTTTTCAGGTTTCATGCCTGCATAGTAGCATAAGCCTATTGCAAAGTCAATAGTTTTACCAGTTTTGACTAGGCGAGTCAAATTTTACTTGAGTATTTAGGGAAAGTACGCTATAGTTGAAAGCAAGTTTTAGTTTATGTAGTAAAAGGAGAGTCTGGTATGGCACAGCCAAAGAAACAGAGCAGTCCACGAAAGACGGGTTTGCGCCGTAGTCACTTGCGGCTTAAACTTGCGCGTATGGTTAATAGTAAGTCACCAGTTAAGGTGTATACCACAAAGCGTGCATCTGGTAAAAAGCAGGCCTAGTTCGGGTTACCCGCTAGCTTGTTTCATTAAATAGTAAATAAAAGAAAGAACGTAAACGACATGGCCTCGAATCGTCATTTAGGCAGGATTGTCGCTCTACAAACTTTGTACGAAGACGAGTTCCGTCAGTCAGACGAGTCGCGGCAGCCACTCGCTGCGGTGACCGTCCGTAATCTAGAGCGCTATAAGAACGAAATAGGCGACACTGAATTTGTATATAACTTGGTTAATGGCGTAACGGCAGCAATTGCTGACCTTGATGCTCGCTTGCAGCCGTTAGCTCCAGATTGGCCAATTGAGCAGATCGCCCGGATTGACCGTACTATTTTGCGTATGGGTCTGTATGAGCTTGTTTATTGTAGCAACGATGTACCAGCCCGTGTGGCCATTAACGAAGCAGTTGAGCTTGCAAAGTCGTTTGGTTCTGATAATTCAAGCAAGTTTATAAACGGTGTGCTTGGCACTGCTTATAGGATGCTTGGTGAGAGTCAGGCAGATGAGCGCAACACCCAAGTTTGATAGGTTCAAAAAATATTTTAAAAAGAAGCCCTCAATCCAAGAGATTGTGCGTGAGCCAACTGCTGGTGGTATTGTGTTTCGGCGCAACCAGCAGGGTGCTGTCGAGATTCTATTGATTCAGGATGCCAAAGATCGCTGGACAATTCCAAAGGGTCACATAGAAGAAGGCGAGACTGCTCAAGTAACGGCTAAACGCGAAATTGGCGAGGAAGCCGGACTGAAGGACGTTGAGGTCCTGCACTGGCTTGGCAAAATACACTTTCGCTACCGCCGAATTGATAAATTGGTGCTTATGACGACCCAAATTTACTTGGTGCGCGCGCTGGCGATACGAACGCCATTGAAAAGGAAGAGTGGATGAACGATATCCGTTGGTTTAGCTTCCACGAAGCCCTGGATGTGATAGAGTATGAAGATATTGGCAAGCTTTATGCTGCTTGCAATGAAACGAATTCGTCAGGAGAAATTATAGAATGAGTGGTATGCATACAGCGCCGTACCAGGAGTTTGCCCAGCAGAAACTTGGCTTTCGCTTTCGCAATATCGATACACTGATTACGGCGTTAACCCACCGCAGCTACGTGAACGAGCACAAAAAGCGTCAGCGAACATAACGAGCGGCTTGAGTTCCTTGGCGATGCCGTCTTAGAGCTGGTTGTTACAGACTTTTTGTACCGTAATTATAATGAGCCAGAAGGGATTCTCACGAGCTGGCGGGCTGCTCTAGTGCGGACTGAAAGTATCGGTGCAGCTGGTGATAAGCTTGGTTATGAACCACTGGTACGTATGAGCCGCGGTGAACGCCATGGCAGCGAGCGTGCACGTCAGCAGATCCTAGCTAATGCCTTTGAGGCCGTGATTGGGGCAATTTACCTCGAGAAGGGCTACCAGGCAGCGGCAGATTTTATCGCAGCACATATTCTTTGCAAGCTTGAGCAGATTCTTGCAGAAGGGAGCTGGCGCGATCCAAAGTCGCATTTACAGGAGGTCAGCCAGCGTGTCGATGGCTTTACACCACAGTATAAAGTGCTCGGTGAGGTTGGCCCAGACCACGATAAAGTGTTTACCGTAGGTGTGTTTGTGGGCGATACGCTGATGGGCAAGGGAGTGGCCCCAGTAAGCAAATAGGGCAGCAGCAGGCCGCCCGTGCAGCACTGGCTCGTTACCAGCATCAAGCATCACAGTAGGCGGTTCTATGGCGATACCGGCCGTAAGTGATTGACAGCCTTTGTAAAACAAGGTAGAATGGCCTAAGATATTGACATAACCAAGAGTTAAAGAAGGAATCGTTATTTATGCTCGCAATTCGTTTGCAACGCCTTGGCCGTAAAGGCTACCCGGTTTATCGCTTGGCTGTTCAGGAGTCACAACGCCACCCATCAAGTGGTCGCGTGGTTGCCTATATTGGCAGCTACAATCCGCACACCAAGCAAGCTACTATTCAGGTAGAGGCTGCCCAGAAGTATTTGGACAATGGTGCTCAGCCATCACCACGAGTTATTAAGTTACTCCAGGAAGCTGGGGTATCGCTGCCAAAGTGGGTGAAGCCACCGGTAGCAACCAAGCACAAAGCAATTAAAAACGCCGAGAAACTGCGTAAGAATCAACCCAAGGAAGACGCAGCTAGCAGCGAATCATAAGCATCAGTTTACGCACCCCTTTAAGGGGTGCTTTACTTTTTGGGACATATAAGCATAGGCGTTATACCCAAAAGGCACAAAGTATGGTATTATATAAAACGATAAAGACGACAAGGTAAGAGGCCACAATCGGAACGGAGGGCAAAATAATGTCGACAATAGATCAGCAGTTTGTAGAGTATATCGTGACATCACTGGTTGGTAACCCAGACAGCGTACAGGTTGACCGTATGATTGATGAAAAGGGCGTGCTCCTGACACTCACCGTTCACCCAGATGACCTTGGTAGGGTGATTGGTAAGCGAGGCGTCACCGCTCAGAGTTTGCGTACATTACTACGTGCACTCGGTACAAAAAACGATGCGCGCTATAATCTTAAGATTGTTAATAACGATACGCCACAAGGCGAGCAAACTGAGCCACGTGGAGACACTGTGGATACCACGACTCCTGATACTGTGGAAAACCAGTCAAGCTTTGCTGAAAATGCACGAAAAGAGCTTGCAGAATTAGACGACTTAGATATATAATAAGATCAGTTCAAACAAAACCTTGAACTGCGAGAACAAAGCTCTATGCGAGCAACTTTTATAAGAGTTGAGAGCCTTATATGTCTACAAAACCACTCCATTAGGGGTGGTTTTGTGGTTGTGACTTTGCTACACTGATGATAATGAAGAAGTTTCAGGTAATTAGTTTATTCCCCGCCATGATGACGGGTGTGTTTGCAAGTAGTATGATGTATAAAGCCCAGCATAATGGCCTGGTAGAGCTGAGCACGATTGATCTGCGTGAATTTGGCCTGGGGCCACGCCGCCAAGTCGATGATACACCCTATGGCGGTGGTGATGGCATGTTGCTGAAGCCTGAACCGCTCTACGCAGCGGTTGAGTATGCAAAAAAACGCGTGACCCAAGTGCATGTGTCCTGCTGATGACGCCCCGTGGCCAACGCTGGCAGCAAGCACGGGCGCAGGAGTATGCAGCCAGCGAAACGGGCTATATCTTTATTTGCGGGCGCTACGAAGGCTATGATGAGCGTATTGTGCGCTTTGTGGATGCAGAGCTACGCGTGGGTGACTATGTGCTAACTGGTGGTGAACTACCAGCTATGACGATTATCGATAGTATTGTGCGGCTGATTCCTGGTGTGCTTGGCGGCGAGGAAAGTGCAGCGATTGAAAGTTTTAGCGACGGGCAAACCCTAGAGTTTCCGCAGTATACACGCCCAGCAGTGTTCCGGGATATGGCAGTGCCAGAGGTGTTACTAAGCGGTAATCACGGTGAAATTGCCAAGTGGCGCCAGGCACACTCACACCAAGTGCAAGATTAGTAGTGGTAGGTGTGGCGTGGATAACACAACACCCCTGGTGAGCACCAGGGGTGTTGCTATTGTTGTGGTGGGTATATCGTAGAGCGAAGTGCAAAATAATACTTTTTACAGTGTGTTTGTTTTTGACGTTTCGCTACCATTAACTGTACGCAAGATTGCCAAAAAAGCACAAGCCTAATGGACAATTTAACAACAAGTGAGTATACTAGTAGCTATGAAAGATCAACCGAGTCGTTTACAAACCTTAATGACGATTTGGCCAGTGAGCCTGATAACCTGCGCGCTAGTTATACCGCTGGTTGCTGTGATTGTTGGCCAGCTGTTTACAGTCGACGGGACGATATCAGTGCTATATGCAGTTGGCAAGCCGCTGGCGGTGCCGGTGTATTTTTGGGCTGGTGGCGGGTGAGATTATGCTGCTTGCTTACGCTTTGCGTATTTGTCCGAGTGATACGCTGCATGGTTGGCTTGGGCGCGTGACGTACTTTGTGCCGCTCGGTTGGCTGCTCTTTATGCTTTGGGTGAGCGGTAGTGGCGTCGGTGTGCTCGGCGTGCGCCTTGGGAGTGTGCAGGCGAGTATCGTTGCCTTGCTGTACTTAGCAGCACTGGTTGTCATTATAGAGCGGCAACGTCTTGCAGAAAGCTTGAAGAATCGAGCGTAATTTGCTACCATAATAACTGCACCAGAAACAACCAATCTACTGGGGATTAGCCAAGCGGTAAGGCAGTGGGTTCTGGTCCCATGATCGGGGGTTCGAATCCCTCATCCCCAGCCACGATATTATCGACACACAGCTCTAACCGAAGGGCTGTGTTTTTATATAGGGGTGGTAGCCACTGGTGCGGCTGCTTTTTCAAATCAGACGAAACCATGTATGCTAACAAGTAGTATGCTTATACTCGCGAATATAAGCGCCGTACAGTGGCGCGAAACTGGCCCGCCTAGTGCTGGATAATCCGCTTATCCAGATATTGCTCACCTTTACCATTACTTTGAGTGGTACATATTGTGCTGCGAGCAGTGATTGGCGTGGTCGTGGAGCGGCTGGCGCACCAGCACCAGTACCGTAGCGAGCTTGATGAGTACAAACGCGCCAAAACCCTCAAGGGTGTTATCCGCACCTTAGTAGCGGTATTGCTGTGGATCGTAGCAATTTTGATTATGCTGCAGCAAGCCGGCGTTAATCTTGCAACGCTCGCAACCGGTGCTGGGTTATTTGGCGTTATCTTTGGTTTTGGTGCCCAGAGCGCCGTGAAGGATTTTGTATCGGGGTTGTCTATTATTGGTGAAAATCAATACCGCGTGGGCGATATTATTAAGCTGCAGGTTGGTAGCGTAGCAATTTCTGGTACGGTAGAGGAGCTGACCATTCGCATTACACGTCTGCGTGATTTAGATGGTAACGTGCACACCGTTAGTAACGGTACTCCAATAGCCGTCACTAACTTGAGCTATGAATACGCTAATGTGAATATTAATATTGGCGTGTCGTATGATGCTGATATTGATACTGTCGAAAAGGTGATTAATCAAGTTGGGCAAGCGATGCTGCAGGATGAAAAATGGGCGGCTGATATTTTTGAGCCGATCACGTTCCTAAGGGTAGATGATTTTGGTGATTCGGCTGTGCGGGTTAAGGCTCTTGGCAAGGTTGAGCCAGCTGCTCAATGGGCCGTAGCAGGTGAATTCCGGCGCCGTATTAAGCCAGCCTTTGATGCGGCAGGAGTAAGTATTCCATACCCGCATATGGTGGTTCAGCAGGTAACAAGCCAGCAGGGGTATAAGCAAATAGAAGAATAGGAGACAGCGGTGGGAGCAGGACTGTGGCCAGGGGTAAATGCATTGTACCAGATTTACCCCGCAGCTTTTACGATAGTAATGGTGATGGTATTGGTGATATACCGGGCATCATTCAAAAGCTTGATTATATTAAGGGAGACCAGGGGACGAGTCTTGGGATTGACGCTGTGTGGCTGTCGCCTGTATTTGCCTCGCCCCAAGTAGATTGCGGCTACGATATCACGAATTATTACGACATTGACCCGCTATTTGGGAGCCAGGATGACATGCGAATGTTGCTACACGAAGCCCACCGGCGGGGTATTAAGGTGATGCTAGACCTTGTACCAAACCATACTTCGACAGACCACCCTTGGTTTCAGGCAGCTCGTGTGCCTGGCAGCCATTTGCGTGATTTTTATATATGGCACCCAGGAGCGGCAGACGGTGGCCCGCCAAATAATTGGTTAAGTATGGCGGGTGGCAGTGCGTGGCAGTACGATGCACGTGCCCAGGCTTACTACTTGCATAGTTTTACCCGCCAGCAGGCTGACCTGAATTGGGATAACCCGCGGGTGCGCCAGGCGATATATAGCGTAGTGCGCTATTGGCTCGATATGGGTGTGGACGGGTTCCGGGTTGATGCCGTCTGGCCACTTTCTAAGGACCCCCAGCTCCGCGATAACCCGCCAAACCCGAATTATGATGGCGGGCCAGATGATTATGGATCATACCGTAATTGCTACAGCAAGGGTGGGCCCTATATGCTGGGGTATTTGCGCGAATTATCGGACATGCTGCGTGATTACCAGGACCGTATTATGGTGTTTGAATTCTACCCCGATGAGCAATTGGGTGATACGATGGAGGCAGCGGTCAGTATGCAGTATATTAATCCATGTGTGGCAGCGACTTTCTACTTTGATTTATTCCAGTTGGAATGGTGGGCGCGGCGCTACCAGGAGCGATTGAATGAATTTATGTGCCGTGTACAAGATGTGGCAACGCCGTTTATTGCACTTGGCAACCACGACCAGCCACGGATTGTGAGCAAATACGGCCCGGAGCGGGCTCGGTTGCTGGCCGTTATTAGTATGAGTTTACCTGGCAAACCGGTGGTTTATTATGGTGAAGAAATTGGTATGGAGAATGGCACAATTGACCCCCACCAGCTAGTAGGTAGCTATGGTGGCCACACCACGTATGATGGCCGCGACCCCTTCCGGATGCCGCTCCGGTGGGATGGGAGCCCCCAAGCTGGCTTTTAGTACTGGCCGTCCTTGGCTCCCAGTTGGTGAGGGTGGGCTAACCATCGCTGAACAAGCCAGCCAGGCTGGTTCGTTCTGGCAACTGTATCAACACTTACTACAAATCCGTTCCCATAACCCGGCTTTGCGTGCTGGCCGGTATAGCACTTGGCGCGAGCCCGAGGACGAAGTGCTGATGTATAAGCGCACCTATCACCACGCGAGCGTCTATATCCTTGCTAACTTTACCGACCGGTCAGTGGAGCGTTCGATTCCGGCGCCGGGGCAGCTGCTCATCAGTAGTCATCATAATGCGCAGCATAGCACCTTGACCCAGCAGATTGTGCAGCTGCAGCCATTCGAGGCGGTGATTATTGAAGAGTTGGCCCCGCAGTAAGCATATGCTATAATAGCGCCTGATACTATCGATAAGGGAGTTTATACACGAATGAAAACACTTGTACATATTGCGCTATTTGTTGGTGCCGTTATCCTGACAGCGAGCTTTAATCCTCAGACATCGACCGCCCAGGCAGCTACCAAGCCAGCTACACAAGCATCGAGCGCCAGTTATACCTACACAGCACAGCCTGGCGACACCTACACGCAGCTGGTTCGCAAAGCGGTACAGACCTATGGCTTGCAAGAGAAGAAGAATATTGGCAAAGCCCGCATTATTGCGATTGAAACTAAAGTAGCGAATGAGCGCCAAAAACCCAGAGCTGAGTACCGGCCAGAAGGTAAGCTTTTAATAAGGCAGATGTCAAAAATGGGTAGACGAGGCTATGAAGCTAAGCGCTGGTGACGTCGCAGCTTGGAACACCTACGTACCATTTATTGATTTTGATACACGCGCTGTTGGCGAAGCACGCAAGTAATACTGCACCTGAGCGATACCGCGTAACCACCTATACCCAGTCTACAGGCTGGGTATTTTGGTGTGGTATAATGGCAGCATATGCAGATAGTGGGGTTATATAGCACGGCATTGTTCGTGCTGATAGGCGCAATTGCGCTTGGGTATTTGTTTGTGCAGCTGCCGGCTATTCGGCGTAGTTTTTTGCCGGCTAGTGTGGCAGCGGGGTTGCTCCTGCTTGTACTTGGGCCAGAAGTGGCTGGCGTTTTCCCTGGCACGGAGTGGGCGGCGATCACGCGTGATTTATACCATGTATGGGAGCCGCTACCAGGGACGCTGATTAGCCTGGTGTTTGCCATGCTGTTTTTGGGCCGGCCGCTGCGGTCTATAAAGGGTATGTGGCGCTTAGCGGCACCGCAAGCAACCTTTGGCCAGCTAATTGCCTGGGGGTATTATGCAGTCGGCGGGGGCGTGACGCTATTTGTACTACAGCCGCTGTTTGCGTGAGCATGCGCTGGCTGCAGCACTACTAGAAATCAGTTTTGATGGTGGCCACGGCACCGCTGCTGGTATGGTGCCGGTATTCCGGGAATTTAACTACCATGCCGGCCAAGAAATGGCCGTTGCCCTGGCAACAACTAGCCTATTTGCCACCCTAGCGGTGGGGTTTATTCTGATACAATTCGGCCGCCGCTTAGGGATTGATAGACAGCACACGGCCACCGCACGAGCACGTAAGGGGTGCCACCTACCACCGGCGTGTGTTGCGGCAGCTGGCCCAAGCTGGCGTTAGTTTACGTCAGGAGCTCAACCTACTGACGATTGCCAAGCACGTACTCCCTCATTGCCCTAAGTGTTGGTGCTGGGTTAAGTCTACATGGATTACTACTTGCTGCCGAGCAGCACATGGGCGCACCAGGGTATTAAGATTTTTGGCTATATGCCGTCGTTTATGTTCTGTATGTTTGGTGGGATGCTGATGCAAGCAGTGTGGCGGCATGTGCTACGCCAGCGTATTTCGCGCCCGCTAGTTGAGCTGATGAGTGGCATGATACTCGCAGTGCTTGTTGCAACAGCTATTGCCACCATGAAGCTTGATTTTATTGCAACTAATGGGCTGACCTTTATAATACTGGTTGTGAGTGGCGTAGTGTGGGTGCTGCTGTGTTTTGTGATTGCGGCACGCATGATATTCCCGGCTGCATGGTTTACCCATGGCCTCATTACAATCGGCCAAGCTATGGGCACAACGGCAACGGGGCTGCTATTTGCGCAGATTGTTGACCCAAAGCAGCAGACTGGTGCTGTCGAAAGTTTTAGCTATAAGCAGCTGATGTTTGAGCCGTTTATGGGCGGGGGAATTGTCACGGCACTGGCCATGCCATGTATCATGGCGTACGGGTTGCCACTACTCACGGCCATCAGTAGCGTGGTTGCTGGCTGCTGGCTTATCTTTGGCGTGATTGCCTTTGGCCGCCGCGCGTAGTATAGTGTTAAGCATGAGTAATCTTTTCGTTCAGCTGATTGCCGATTGGATGGTGTTTGCGATTGTGGCAATTGCTGGCGTTGCGCTCCTTATTGGGGTGCCACATAAGCATAAAATAGCTATCTATAGTCGGATCCTGATTGCTGGGCTAGCAGCGTACTGGCTCGCTAAAGTGATGGCGGCAGTGTACCAGCCAAGCCAGTTGCGGCCGTTTGAGCTGATGGGTGTGCAGGCTGGCGCATCGTATCTGAATAACCCTGGCTTCCCGTCGGATCACTCCCTGTTTGTGTGGGCAATTGTATATGCTGTGTGGTATGCACGGCCATCGCGTTGGCTAGTAGGGCTGCTCATTGTACTAGCGTTGATGGTATCAGTTGGGCGCGTAGTGGCGCTTGTTCATACGCCACTTGATGTTGTTAGCGGCGCTATTGCTGCCAGTCTTGGTGCAAGCGTATATTTATGGGGCCGGCCAAAAAATTTGCAAGAAGCCAAAAAGTAGGGTAGAATAGCGAAAAAGTACGTAAGAATAATTTGGAGTACGTCATCGTTATGCCCAGCTATGGTGTTGAAGAATCAAAAATCAAATATTATAGAGCAGCCAGCCAGCACGCCGCTGAAGGTGGCGGCAGTTGCAGCGGTGATGGGACTGCTTGCGTGGGTATTCACTTATATTCTGCAGCACTATGTGCTAAAAAAATATGGTGTGCGGTGGCAATGCCTACTGCGCGGTCGGTGTAGCGCACGCCGGCCATATTGCAAGTGTGATGGTGGCCATTATTGCTGTCACAATTTTGGTGCGCTTTGCTGTGTATCGGCCGCTCTTGGTTGTACTAGCGGCAGTGGTGGCACTCTGGGGCCTTTCAAGCTGGCTTAGCACGGTTGGCACAGTGCTGACGGTAGTGTTTACTATGCTAGCCTATGTATTCAGCTACAGCGCCTTTGCGTGGCTAGCGCGAATTCGCAACGTCGGCGTCATGCGCTGATGGTGATTGCTGGTGTGATTGCAATTGCCCGGGTGCTAGCAGTATCGCTCTAGCAGGTAGCCGCCTGCTATACTAAGGGTATGAATAGTATAGCGATTATAGTAATTGGGGGATGTATTATTGCTGGATTTATACTAGCTGGTTGGATGGTGCGCCGGCAATTGGCCGAGCTACACCAGACTGATGCAACAGATACAATCCAGGCAAATCTCCATGAACTCCAGCGCGCCATGGCCGATATGGAACGCCATGTGGGCGATGTAATTGATAAAAACAACCAGCGCATGCAGACCTCACTACAGCAGCAGTTAGGGCAGAGCGCGCAGATTATTCGTGATGTCAATATCCGCCTCACCAAGCTCGACGATACGAACCGCCGGGTGGTTGATGTGGCGGATGAGCTTAAAACACTCCAGAATGTCCTGCAAAACCCCAAGCAGCGCGGTGTATTTGGTGAGTTTTACCTGCAGAGCGTGCTCGAAAACGTGCTGCCACCAAAGCAGTTTCGCTTGCAGTATAAATTTCAGGATGGTGCCCTGGTGGATGCGGCTATCTTTTTAGAGCGTGGTAAAAATCCTGCCAGTCGATAGTAAGTTTAGCCTAGAAAACTACAACCGCATGGTTACGATTGAAGATAAGACGACCCGCAAGCAATGGCTTACAAAAGTACGGGCTGATTTAAAAAAACCGTATTGATGAAACCGCCAAAATATATCCGGCCGGATGAGAACACAATGGACTTTGCCTTTTATGTTTATTCCCTCGGAGTCGCTATACTACGATTTACTGATTGGTGATGTTGGGACTGGCGCGAGTGCTCGTGATTTGGTTGAATATGCCTTCCGTGATAAGCGCGTGATTATTGTGAGCCCGACGAGCTTTATGGCCTACTTACAAACCGTCTTGCAGGGACTACGTAGCTTGCAGATCGAAAAGCAGGCTAAGGAAATCCAAAAAGCGTGTGGCGCTGCTTGGTAACCACTTGGCTCGCTACGAGGAGCTGATGCATAAGCTTGGTAACTCGCTGGGCACAACGGTTAATCACTATAATAATGCCCACAAGGAACTTGGTAAAATCGATAAGGACGTAGTAAAGATCAGTGACACCGAGCGCAGTGTGGACCCACTTATGATTGACCGCCCGCAGCGGAATGAGTAGGAATTGTTTGGATATAAAATACCCCGGTTTGTGAGCCGGGGTATTTATGTGTGGGTAAGTTACCTATAGCTCGTCGGTAATAAGCTTGTCGTCGCCACCATCGCTTTCACTGCGGATCAGATCATAGATAAAGAAGCCGAGCGTCCCGCCAATCAGTGGTGCCAAGATGTAGACCAGGAATGGCCACAGCTGGCTGCTGATATTGTTCCAGTCGATTGCGCCAAGGGTGAAGGCAACTGCTGGGTTAAGGATAACATTGGCGCTGGCGTACGAGGCAGCCACGCTGGCAATAACAAAGGCTGCACAGAAGCTAAAGCCGTAGGTAAGGGCTGTTGCAACGCGGTCGTGCTTTTCGCGCATAGCGCTAGAAAGCGCAAAGCCCAGGATAGCGGCGCCAATTAGCTCGGCAACCAGTACGTAGACTTCCTTGCCGCCGGTAAGGTCAGCAACCTCAAATAGCTGGGTTGCACCCTGGCCACCATACATAGCGGCCTGTGCGCTCAGGTCATTCTGTGGGGCAGCGCTAATAAACCAACCCATGACAACCAGGGCTAGCATCGCACCAATTACTTGGGCGGACAGGTAGGCAACAGCACGCAGACTGCTGATTTTGCGGGTGGCCCAGGCGCCGAGTGTAACAACTGGGTTAACGTGGGCACCAGATAGCGAGCCAAGCATCAGTACAACGCCAATCAGGGTGATTGTAATGTAGAGCGGTGAGCCCTTTGACAGAACTGTCGCGCCTGCCAGCACAAACATGCCAATAAATTCGGCAATTGCAGCACCAAGTATGGCAGTACGATCGGTGGCTGGCTTGCTTGTCTTAGTGGCAGCCTTGGCGGCCGCTGGGGCAGCTGTTTCTGCTACGGTAACCGCGGCTACTTTGGTGGTGACTGATTTTGCTTTTTGCAGCTTTGGTGGTTTGCTTCTGTTTTTGGTCGAAGTGGCTTTTTTTAGTAGCCATATACATCCTCCTTATAGTTCACAATATGGTATAAGTATATCATAAACCTCCCAAGAGGTGCTATACTAGGCCTATGGCATTGTATGTAAAACAAGATCAACAACGGAGCGAGCTGCGCGAACGCATTGCGGCTGAAATGCGTGCCAAGGCAGCGGCCGCTCAGCAGGACGAACCAGCTGCTACGCCAGCCCCACATGACAGCGTTGAATCATTTAACGATGGCACGAAAACCTCATCGCCGCTTCTGGCGGTATGGATTATCGTAGCTATTGCTGCTATTGTGGCTATCGTGTGGCTGATCATCAATTCCCAGGGGCAACCAGGTATATAGGTAAGTTATGGATGAGCTAACAAAGGTAGAGCAGCAGCTAAAAGCTCGCATTGCCAGGAGTGATGCACCACGTACAGTCCTGCGGGCGCCAGAGCTACGGGCGCTCTATGCTGGCATGGGTAGTTTACCACCAGCCGAGCGTGCTGCGTACGGTAAGCGCATTAACGAACTAAAGCAGCAGCTAACACAGGCGGCTGCTCGGCGCGAGGATGAACTAAGCCAGGAGGCGCTAGCGCCGATTGATGTGACTGCGCCAATGGACTACAATACGCCGCGCCCGCCATTGCTACCAGCAAGCCAGGGGTCAATCCACCCCCTGATGCAAGAGGTCGAGCGGATTGCTGATATCTTCTACCGCATGGGGTTTGTGGTGGAGGAGTCGCGCGAGATCGATGATCAGTTCCATATGTTCGAGAGCCTCAACTTCCCCAAAGGCCACCCCGCCCGCGATGATTACGACACCTTCATGACCGTCGAGACAGATGCGCAGGGCGACCGCCTGATTGCGCCGGCGCATACCAGCACCATGCAAAATCGCGTGCTGACCAGCTATCGCCACAAGCTGGACGCAGGCGAGGCCATTGCTGCCATCGTACCCGACCGCGTCTTCCGCAATGAGGACCTCGACGCCCGGCATGAGCACACCTTCTACCAGGTGGAGGGCGTGTATGTCGCGAGGGGAGTCAACGTCGGCAACTTGATTGCCACCTTGCAGGAATTTTTGCAAAGCTACTATGGCAAGCAGCTTGATGTGCGGGTCAATCCCTTCTACTTTCCCTTCACCGAGCCAAGCTTTGAATTTGCCCTGAGCTGCCCCTTCTGCGAAGGTAAAGACCCAGGCTGCAAGGTGTGTAGTGGCGAAGGCTGGGTGGAGCTGATTGGCTGCGGCTTAATCCACCCCAATGTACTACGGGCGGCTGATATCGACCCCGACACCTACACCGGCTTTGCCTTTGGCTGCGGCATCGACCGCCTCGTGATGATGAAATACGGCATCGAAGACGTACGGCATTTCGAGAGCGGTAAGCTAGACTTTTTGCGGCAGTTTGCGTAATGCCGCGGCGCACCATGGTAGCCGAACAAGCCAGCGCTTTTATACGGGCGAGGACGGCACAAGGTAACGAACCGAGCTTAAGCGAGATAGCGAAGCACTGCGGCTATAGCAAGTATTATGTGTCGCGCGTTTTTAAAGATGCCATGGGGTGCACGATTCGCCAATACCAGGAGGCCGTAAAGGTCGAGCACAGCACAGCGTGGTTGTTGGCGGCTCGTTCGGTTACGCACAGCGCAGTCGAGGCTGGGTACAGTAGCCTCGGGAGCTTTGCCACGACCTTTCAGCGTCATACGGGGGTACGACCTTCCCAGTACAAAGCTCAATCGGACCAGGCCAGACGGGCATTAGAAGAGGCGGCTGAACCAGGGCAGCAGGTGTATATGCAGCGCACCGTTACCCATTGCGATGCGCTGCATAATCAGCTAGATGTGCAGGTGATCTACCCACCGGGCTACCGGCCGCACATTAGCTGTGTTGGTCTATTCGCAACCGGTGTACCAAAAGGAGCGCCAGTTATAGGCGCGGCGCTTGTGCGTAAGACAAGCACGACGTTCACCAACATACCGCCTGGCACGTATTATGTATTAGCTTGTGAGCTACGCTTTGGGGCAAGTCCACGCACTGTACTAAGGCAAAATTATCGCCAAAAGCACCCGCGCCCAATTACATTTACCGGCCACACCCAGGTTGCGCTTGAACTACGTATGCGCCTGCCTGTTGCGAGTGACCCGCCAATCACCATGAACTTTCCGGTGTTGTTAATGCAGCTTATGCGCAGGAAATAGCAATTCAGCGGAAGCGTACGGCGGGCATGCTTGCTATACTTCTAGGGTAAGGCTTTTACCACTTAGAAAGGAGTAACTATGTCTCATAACAAATTACACGTATACCTTTACTTACCTGGTACGGTTCGGCAGGCGTTTACCTTGTATCAACAGGTTTTTGGTGTGCCGCTTGCGCCCTTTCCTGCCATGCCAAATACAGATATGATTACCTATGGTGATATGGGTATGACAGGTGGCGAGCAGGCTCGTTTGATTGCCTATGCGGCGCTTGATTTTGGCAATATGCTACTGATGGCAGGCGATAAACCGGGGCTTGTGCAGCCGACAGAGCCAGCCATGCGGCTGCATTATGCAGCAGATTCACGCCAGCACGCAGAGCAGCTATTTAATCAGCTTGCGCGTGGTGGGCAGATTGATATGCCGCTTGGCGAGCAGCCGTGGGGTTATAGCGGCCAGTGTACAGATCAGTTTGGTGTAGCATGGGAACTCAGCGTTAGGTAGTAGAGTCTATGATTTCATCTATGGATCATTCGACACAAGCACTCTTACACAGCAACACCTACGCAAATCTTGCGACTGTCTCTCCGGATGGTCAGCCGTGGAATACGCCAGTATTTTTTTGCGTATGCAGATGGTGCAGTGTATTGGTGGTCACCAATAGCTGCTCAGCACTCGCAAAATATCGAACATAACCACCGTGTATTTATGACAATTTACGACTCAACTGCCCCAGAAGGTCACGGCGTTGGCTTATACTGTCGCGGTGTCGCTCATCAAGTAGTAGATAGCGAGCTCACTGAAGCAATCGCCATCTATAACAGTAAGGCTCAGCAATTTCAGCTTACTCCTTCAGACTGCACAGGCGTAGCACCAACTCGTCTGTATACAATGCCTATCACCGAAGCCTGGACAAACAGCGAAGATTCGATCGATGGTTATTACATCGATATACGCAAAAAAATATATTCAAGAGATTGAGCATTGGGTAGTAGCGCTGCTCAATAGTAAAACGCACTCGCCTGGTAGAGCGAGTGCGTGGCATTAGATGGCGTTGCCCTCCTTCTTGCGGTGGCGGATTACTGCTTGAGCCGCTGCTATAGCATGGCTACCACCATGCCGCGCGGCTTCTAATCCAGCAGCGGCGTGATCACTAGCCCAGGCTGCAGCTCGGGCCAGTGGGCTCCGTAAGCGATTAATTTCACCAAGGAGCCTATCGTTCACGTCGCCCTCAAACCGGAGGCGTTTAAGCGGCAAATTATACTCCTTCGCCCAAGCGACAATGGCCTGGGCTGCTAAGGGCTCCAAGCCCATAGCTGCTGGGCCAGTCACAACAGCGTAGCTGTTGTCGGCCCGGCGGTTGTGCTCCACCGCCGTAAACCGTGGGCTTACCTCTACCTGGATGGTGAGGTAGTCCTCAAAAGACTATCTCGCAGAAATTCTGATTTTGTGCGATAGTGAGCGTCGTCATCTTCTTTGCCATGGTTGCCTCCTTGGGTAGGCGTTGTGCTCGTAGCGTGGCGGGCTACAGGCAGGGGCTTTAGCGGTTGCAAAGCTTGTAGCTAGTTATAGCAATAATTATGAGTATAGTCAAAGGATAGGGCTGCTGTAGAACCGCGGCAGGCCAGTGGGTGTGTAGCGGATACTGCCACACTGATGATATACTATAACCCAGTATGAAAGTCAGCCTCAATGTTATAAAACAACTTATTAATTTTGAATTGCCGCCGGTGGATGAGCTAGTGCAGCGTATTAACCAGCAGCTTGGTAGTGTGGAGCAGGTAGAGAACCTGGCCGAGCGTTACCGCGGTGCGCGCGTGGTGCGGGTGGTGGAGTGTGCCAAGCACCCCAATGCCGACCGCCTGAGCGTGACCAAAATTGATGATGGGATGGCCGTGCCTGATGTACCGCGTGATGAAAACGGCCTGGTGCAAGTGGTGTGCGGCGCGCCTAATGTGCAGGCTGATATGTGGGCCGTATGGCTGCCGCCTGCAAGCGCGGTGCCAGCTAGCATCCTCGAGGGTGAGCCCTTTACGCTTGATGCGCGCAAGCTCCGTGGGGTGCTGAGCCAGGGCATGCTGGCCGCGGCAGATGAGCTAGCAATTGGTACTGACCACGAGGGGATTGTAGCGCTAACGCCACGCGACCTGCCAGCGGGTAAGGCTTTGCAACCAGGGGCTGACTTTGCCGCGCTGTTTGGCCTGGATGACTATGTGCTTGATATCGAGAATAAGATGTTTACCCACCGGCCAGATTGCTTTGGCCAGCTAGGGCGTGGCGCGCGAGATTGCCGGCATCCTCCATCAACCATTTACCAGCCCGGCGTGGTATAACCTGGAGCAGGTATTTGGTGATGGCGATAGTGTGCCGCTTGCGGTTTCGAACGATATCCCGCAGCTTGTGCCACGCTTTATGGCGGTGGTGATCCGCGGCGTGCAGGTAGCGCCGAGCCCAGTTTTGGTTGCAGTGCCAACTGGTGGCGATGGGGGCAAAGCCGATTAATAACATTGTGGACGCAACCAATTATGTGATGCTAATGACGGCCCAGCCAACCCATGCCTACGATTACGATACGCTCCAGGGCGGGCAGCTTTGGCGTGCGTATGGCGCGGCAGGGCGAAACGCTGGCACTGCTGAGCGGTAAGACAATTGAGCTGACGCCAGACGACATAGTGGTTGCCGACGGGCAGGGGCCCGGTGGCCCTGGGCGGTATTATGGGTGGCAGCCGCACCGAGGTATCGGCCACAACCACGACGATTGTGCTGGAGTGCGCTACCTTCGACATGTACGCAGTGCGCAAAATGGCCATGCGCCACGGCGTGTTTACTGATGCGCTAGCCCGCTTTAATAAAGGCCAGTCACCCCTGCAGAATGCGGCTGTGCTGAACCGGCTGATCGGTATGGTGGGCGGTGAGCAAGCAAGCCCAGTAGTGGACATCAAGCCATTTGCGAGTGGGCAGGCTGGCATGCTTGATGAGTATTTTGCAGGGAAGTACGAGCCTGCAACCATTGATATAACCAGTCGATTTATTAATGAGCGCCTGGGGACGAGCCTGGCTGAGAATGATATCTGCACGCTGCTTAATAACGTCGAAATCCACAGCCACGGCCCAGAGGAAGAGCTTGGCTATATCTGCCTACAGGTGCCTTTCTGGCGGACAGACCTGGAAACTAAAGAGGATATCGTTGAGGAAGTTGGCCGGCTGCACGGCTTTGATACTGTGCCGCGCCAGCTGCCCATGCACCGTATTCAGCCAGCACGCAAGAACCCCCGCCGTGAGCTCAAGCGCGTTGTGCGCGAGGCACTGGCCAAGGCAGGTGCCAACGAAGTGCTGAGCTATAGCTTTGTGCACGAGCGTGTGCTCAAGGGTGCAGGCCAAGACCTAGCCCAGGCCTTTCGGCTGTCGAACGCCCTCAGCCCCGACCTCCAGTACTACCGCCTGAGTGTGCTGCCGAGTTTGCTGGATAAAGTCCACGCTAATATCAGGGCAGGGCACAGCGAATTTATGCTGTTTGAAATCGGCAAAGGCCACACCAAAGCACGGATGGGCAAGGACGGCCTGCCGGCTGAGCAATCGCTGGTTGATCTTGTGTATAGTAGCAAAAAACCTCGGGCTGGCGCCGCCTTTTACCGGGTGCGGGCCACGCTCGACCAGCTGGCGCGTGATCTACACACTACCTTTAACTACCAGCCATTAGGGAATGATGATAGCGCGGCGCCATTTAACCCAGCTAGGAGTGCTCGCGTCCTTATGCCGACGGGCGAACAGTTTGGCATTGTTGGTGAGTTAACCCAGTCAGCGCGGCAGCACTTTAAACTGCCAGATTATACGGCAGCCGCGACACTGGATATTGATGTATTACTACCAGTCTGGCAGCAGGCGCAGGTGCCGTACCAGCCGCTCAGCCGATTCCCCGCAACCAGCCAAGATCTTACTTTCCGTGTACAGACCGGTACGCCGTATGCCGATGTAGCAGCGGCGACGCAGCGAGGCTACTGCCCAGGCAGGTAGCCGTGAAGTAGCGCTGACAGCCGATGTTGTGTCTATCTACCAATCAGAGCCGGGCGCAGCACAGACCTCAATCACCTTCCGGATTGTGATGCAACCACGCCACGCCACGCTCACAACTCAGCAGGCTAGCCAGATTATGGCTCAGGTTAGTGCAGCGGTCTGCCAGGCAACCGGCGCGGTGGTCGTGTAGGGTAACGTAAACCCCGCTGCCATGATATGTAGCGGGGCTTACGTTGGGTTTTATGAGCCTAGCTAGGGTTCAATATCCTGCGTGGTATCTAGCATAATAATCTGCTTGTGCTTGGCACGGCCTTCGGCATCGACTGTGTAGCTCAGAGCACAGTTCTGAATCATTTCTTGAGCACCAATATCTTCATCAGCAATGTTTTCGATGTATTTAAGCAGCGAGCGGATAGAATTACCATGGGCCACAACCAGGATATTTTGGCCATGGCGCAGGCGTGGCACAATAATGCGCAAATAGTAGGGGATGGTGCGCTCGTAAACATCCTTGAGCGATTCGCCACCTTCAACAGGGCCATCCCAGCTGCGGCGTAATTGGTCGTAGGGCTCGGCGCCAATAATGCGCTTAATGTCATCCTTGCGCATGCCGGTGTAGATGCCGTAGTCGCGCTCGTTTAGGGCGGCGCTTGATTCGCTTGCAACCGTAGGCTGCTGGGCACCTTGCAGAATAGCCGCTAGGGTTTCTTTGGTGCGTACTTGTTGGGAGGTGTAGGCAAAATCGAAGGCAATGTCACGCAGCTTCGTGCCTATCCGGCGCGATTCCTCGGCGCCAAGTGGTGTGATATGGACATCCGTTGTACCCGTCCATTTACCCAGGGCGTTCCACTCACTTTGGCCGTGGCGCACAATAATCAGCCGGCCAGAGCGCGGCGGCTCAACCACGTGCTGCAGGGTACGATTATGATAAAAATTGAGGATATTCTGGGCGGTTGTCGTATTGATATGCTGCAGTGACTCGTGGGTATTATAGGCACTATGTGGCGTGATAATCACGTTATTCATATGGAGCAAGGCGGCGGCCTCGGCTGTATGAACATAGCTTTCAGGCGCGGCGGCTTTCTGGACCAAATTGGCGATGATCGATGAAGTATGAATAAAATGCTCGCCTTCGAATGTGTCGAGCCCTGCCCCGGCAAGCTGCCCAGACTGTAACGCGTTAATGAGGGCCCGGTTATCAACCAAGGCACCACGAGCAGTGTTTAACAGGATAGCGCCGTGTTTGATAAGACGGAGTGTATGGCGGTTGATAAGGTGGTAGGTTTCTGGTGTGAGCTGTGCATGCAGCGAGATAATATCACTTTGTGCCAGTAGCTCCTCGTGGCTTACATAGCGGGCATCAAGGCGAGCGGCAAGCTCGTGATGGGGCGCTGGGTCGCAGGCGAGGATTGTCATACCAAAGCCGTGCGCAATTGCTACAACCTGCCGGCCGATTGCACCCGTGCCAATAATGCCGATTGTTTTACCGCGTAGCTCAAATCCGGTCGTGCTACCCGGTGCGTAATTGCCGAGCGCCACTTGGCAGCGGATGGCATCAAGGCGGCGGCTTAGCGTTAGGAGTAACATGATAGTATGCTCCGCAACCGCGGTGCTGCCATAGTGGGGTACATTGACAACGGTGATATTGCGATCCGCCGCGTGGTCTAGATCGATATGGTCAGTATCGGCTCCACGCACGGCAATCAAGCGCAGCTTGGGCATATGGTCCATCAGTTGACTAGTGACGCTACTGCTGGCTGCAACCGAAAATAACCTCGGCGTCATGGCTAATGGTGTTGCTACTGAGCGCGGCCGGCTGGTAGAGCCAGTGGTGGCCTGTGCCACTAAGGGCACGGCTCAGGTGAGTCTGGTCAACCGGAGTGGTTTCGTAAAAAACAATCACTGCCATAGTGCAACTACCGAGCAAATGGCTGCGCAAGGCCAAGGCGTGGCGCGGCTTCGGCAATACGCAGGAGTTCGTTATATTTAGCAATGCGGTCAGTACGCGAGAGCGAACCAGTCTTAATTTGGCCCGCACCAAGCCCAACGGCGATGTGGCTAATGGTGCTATCTTCGGTTTCGCCAGAACGGTGCGATATGATCGTCTTCCAGCCGGCAGCCTGGGCGGTGAGGACAGCTTCAATCGTTTGGCTGAGGGTACCAATTTGGTTTGGTTTGATAAGGATGGCGTTAGCTGAGTGCTCAGCAATAGCACGGGTGAGCAGCGTGGTATTGGTCACAAGCAGGTCATCACCAACCAGCTGTGCTTTCGCCCAGCTGGCGGGTGAGAGTCTGCCCAGGTAGCCCAGTCATCTTCGGCTAGGGCCATCCTCAATCGAAATAATCGGGTAGCGCTGGGTTAGATCCTTTAGCCAATCAACCATGCGCTGAGGCTGCAAGCGTGTGTCTTCTGTTGCAAGGTGGTAGGAGCCATCTGTATAGAGCTCAGTGGCGGCCACATCCAGCCCGAGGGCAATATCTTTCCCTGGCGTAAACCCAGCTTTCGTAATGGCCTGCATGATATGATCGAGTGGCTCGCTGTTGCCGTGTTGCACGCGCGGCGCGTAGCCGCCTTCATCACCAACCGTTGTCATGTAGCCAGCCGCCTTCAGCACACCAGCCAGGGTATGGAAGACGGTAGCACCCATTTCGATAGCTTGATCGATTGTGCGTGCACTGCGGGGGATGATCATAAATTCCTGGATATCGGTACTACCAGCAGCATGCTGGCCACCATTCATTACGTTCATCATCGGCAGCGGCAATGACTGGCGATTGCTGGTACCTGCCAGGGTAGCGATATAATCGTGCAGCGGCATAAACTGGCTGGCGGCGGCTGCCTTGGCGCTGGCTAAACTAACCGCCAAAATCGCGTTGGCACCTAAGCGGGATTTATTATCGGTGCCATCAAGTTCACACATGGTGGTATCAATGGTCCGCTGGTCACGTACATCCATGCCAATGAGCTGCGGGGCAATCTGCTGTGTAATATTGCCGACGGCAGTTTGCACGCTTTTACCACCGTACGAGGTGCCACCATCGCGCAGTTCAACTGCTTCGTGGCTGCCGGTACTGGCTCCGGATGGTACTGCGGCGCGCCCCATTGCACCACTGCTTAAAATAACGTCTGCTTCGACGGTGGGGTTGCCGCGTGAATCCAATATTTGGCGCCCAATAACCTGGGAAATAGTTATGCTTTTCATACACCTATCATAGCAAAGATGTGGGTGCTATAATAGGTGCATGAGAGACATTGCCCGACTATTTAGCTATACCAAAGGGCTGCGTAAATACATGGCCTTTATTGCGGTGGCTTCACTGCTTGCCGCACTCCTAGCGATGGTAGTGCCGTTTATTATTAAACTCGCAACCGATAACGTAACGGCAGTTGCCTATGGCAGTAAACCGCTTGATACAACTGCACTCCTGGTGCTGCTTGCGATACTCGCTGCCAGCTACGGTGGTGGTGTGTTACTAAAGGGCGTGAGTGGCTATATCGGCGACATGCTAGCAACACGGATGCGCCGGCAGCTGAGCCAGGCTTATTACGACCACCTACTTACCCTGCCACAGACGTACTACGATAACGAAAACACTGGCAAAATCATCAGCCGGCTCGATAGGGCAATTGCCGATGTCACCCGGTTTATTAATATGTTTAGCAACACCTTGCTGCAGATGCTGCTCACGATCATCATTGCAATTGCCGTTATGGCGTGGTACTCGTGGGAGATTGCGCTCCTGGTATTGCTACAAATTCCCATTTATATTTACCTAACGGCACGTACAAGCGAAAAGTGGCAGGTATGGGGAGACAGAAAAGAATGATCATATTGATATTGCCCGGGGACGTTTTGCCGAGGTGGTTGGTAATATGCGGCTAGTGAAAAGCTTTGGCACAGAGCAGCGCGAGGCAGACTTTTTTGCAACGCATTTTGCCCATACGGTGCGTATTACTGCGGCGCAGTCGCGCTACTGGCATATGATGGATATGCTGCGCTCATGTGTGCAGATGGTGATATACGTTGCGGTGTATGGCCTGCTGTTTTTGGCGTGCAGCCCACGGGCTGGTATCGATTGGCGATGTCGTGCTCCTCATCACGCTACTGCAGCAAACCAGCCAGCCACTACAAAATATGAGCTTTTTTGTTGATATGTACCAGCGTGCGATTACCAATAGCCGTGACTACGCCAAGGCTATGAGCGAAAAGCCCGAGGTAACTAGTGGCGACGGCAAGCAAGTAATTACTGATACCAAGGCGACGGTGGTCTTTCGCGATGTGTGCTTTGCCTACAGTGACGGCAAGCCGGTACTGCGCCGGATAAACTTTACGATCCACCCTGGCAAAAAGCTGGCGCTGGTTGGCGAGAGCGGTGGTGGTAAAACAACGATTGCTAACCTACTGATGCAGCTGTATCACCCGAGCGAAGGCACGATTAGTATTAATGGCATATCGCTGGCACGCCTAACAACCAGCAGCTTACGCCAGATGATTGCAACGGTATTCCAGGATGCAGCGCTGTTTAGCGGTACCATCCGCGAAAACATCGCCTACGCCCGGCCTGATGCAAGTAGCGAGCAGATCGAGGCAGCCGCGAAAGCTGCCAACGCCTATGGTTTTATTCGGCACTGCCACAGGGGCCTGGATACCGAAATTGGCGAGCGCGGCATCAAACTCAGCGGTGGCCAGCGCCAGCGTATTGCAATTGCCAGAGCTATTCTAAAGGATGCCCCGATTTTGATTCTGGATGAGGCGACCAGTGCGCTTGATAGCCGGGCCGAGCATGAGGTACAGACTGCACTTGATCGGCTTATGAAAGGCCGCACCACACTCATCATCGCCCATCGGCTGAGTACGATTGCGAATGTCGATACTGTGGTGACGCTCCAGGATGGCCAGGTTGATGAAGTTGGTACACCAGCAGAACTTGCTAAAACCGGTGGGATTTATGCACAGCTACTGGAGCTGCAGCTTGGTGCCAGCAAAGCCGCCAAAAAGAAGCTAGAGCAGTTTGATATTCGTAGCTAACGAGCCGCAAGGGGGCTAGCCGAACACAGCCACACTTGATACAATGGTAAGAACGTAATAAAGAGGGAGACTATGGCAACATCAACAAAACAGCGCGTCGGGATCATCATTATCGCAGTCGTTATGGCACTGGGGACGATTGGTTCGTTTATTGCGATGATTTTTGCGAATAGCAATGCACAGCATGACGCCACACAGCAAGAGCAACTAAGCCAGGAGGCTCAAAAAAGCTGCCGCCGACTACCAGAAGAAGGTAGAAGAATACAAGAAGAAAGTAGAAGAAGAAGGCAAAGCGATGGCCGGCCAGTACTACGATATACTTAAGTCGCAAGAGGAGCACGTGGCCGCCTTTTGATGGCAGCAAGGTGAAGCAGCTAGAGAAAGAGGATATCATCGAAGGTAATGGCGCCGAGGTAAAAAACGCCAGCGATATGCGGGCCTACTATATTGGCTGGAATGAAAAGGGCAAGGTGTTTGATACTTCAATTAATAACGGTACACTGAAGCCACCTATTAGTGTGGCAAATACCATTAAGGGCTGGCAGCAAGGCGTGATTGGTATGAAGATCGGTGGTGTGCGTGAGCTAACCATCCCAAGTGAGTTTGCTTATGGCTCGAAGGCTCAGGGCGAAGACATTCCAGCCAATGCGCCGCTGAAGTTTATTGTGCTAGCGGTGCCAAAGGGCGATTTGGCTGAGCCGCAAATTCCCGAGGCTCTTATAAAAGCCTACACCCAGGGGGCGCGACGGTAATGGCAGCACCACAAACGCACGAAGTTATCATGATTGGCAGCGGCCCGAGTGCTTTGACTGCCGCCGTCTACACCACGCGTGAGGACATCCCAACCACACTATACGAAAAAGCGGCTGTTGGCGGTATGGCGGCAACGACAGATAGGATCGATAACTACCCTGGCTTTCCTGATGGTATTGCTGGGCTGGAGCTAGCCAGTCAGCTGCAAGCCCAGGCAAAGCGCTTTGGTGCTCAGCTGGCGTTTGGTGAGGTTACGAAAATACACGCGGCAGATGGTGGCGTTGAGCTTACTATTGATGGTAAACAGCATTTGGCAAAGGCAGTTTTGATCGCTACCGGTAGTCAGTACCGTAAGCTCGGTGTGCCCGGCGAGGATGAATTCTTTGGCCGCGGTGTGCACTACTGCGCTACCTGCGATGGCGCCTTCTATCGGGATAAACGGCTGGCAGTTGTGGGCGGTGGTAACTCAGCTGTGCAAGAGGCCTTATTCCTGACTCGATTTGCAAGCCATATTGATTTACTGGTACGGAGCACGCTCAAGGCTAGCGAAGTTTTGCAAAAGGAACTCCACCGGCAGGTAGCAGCTGGTACAATTACCGTGCATCAAGGGGTAGCGGTTGACCATATTATAGCCCAGGACGGCGCCGTGCAAGGTGTTGCAACCAAGCAAGATGGGGCTGACCGTAATTTTATGGTAGATGGTGTCTTTGTGTTTATTGGGCTTAAGCCAAATACGGGCTTTTTAGCAGGTAGTGGGGTAGAGCTCGATACACACGGGAGCGTGATTACCGATGAACGCATGCATACAAACGTACCTGGTGTGTTTGCAAGTGGTGATGTCCGCAGCGGTGCCACTATGCAGATTGCCGCTGCTGTGGGCGACGGCGCGGTTGCGGCACTTTCTATCCGTGAATATTTGCGCCGCGCGTAGCGCCGCTTGCATGCGTGGCTGCTTTTGTAGTAAGGTATGGGAAGTAGATAACAAGAGGAGAATTATATGGGTGACTATAATACTGTCCTAAACCCGGGCGATGTTGATAACGGCCTGATTACGGTTGTAAACGAGATTCCACGTGGCTCAAACCACAAAATTGAATGGGATCGTGATAAAAAACTATTTAAGCTAGACCGCGATGAGCCAATGGTATTTGCAAAGCCAACCAACTACGGCTTTATCCCGCAAACCCTTGATGAAGATGGCGATGAGCTGGATGTGCTCCTACTAACAGAAGAGCCACTGGCGACGGGTGTCTACCTAGAGGCACGTATCATTGGTGTGATGAAGTTCGTTGATGATGGGGAAGTCGATGATAAGATTGTCGCAGTGCCGGCCGATGACCGCCATAATGGCAATGCAATCACTAGCCTGCAGGATGTGCCAGCGCAGTTGATCAAGCAGATTGAGTTCCACTTTAATCACTATAAGGATTTGAAGAAGCCAGGTACGACCAAGGTTGAATCGTGGGGCGATGTTGCCGAGGCGCAGGCTGTTGTGCACGAGGCAATTAAGCGCTGGGATAACCGCGCCGCATAGCTACACGAAGATACAATTACTTGCTAAGAACTGACAATGACCCCCCGTTTGCACCTGCGAGCGGGGGGCTTTGATTATGCTATAATGTGGCTATGGATCGATCGCCGACAAAAAAACAAGCAAACCAATTACTGGTACCGCCCGTCAGCACGCGGCCGATAGACTCAATGCTTCGGTTGCGGATGTGACATTACAGTCTGTGAGTGGTGGCTATTCTAAGGCGCGGCGTTCGCTGGTTGGCTATGGTGGCAAATGGGTATTTGTCAAGCAGGTTGACCCTGACCTCCTGAAGGACGAGGAAAAGCTAACGCGGGAAATTGCCTGGCAGCGCAAAGATTACGACTGCGTGCTGTTCCTGCAGCGTGCGGCGCCGCACCTAGGGGCAGAGTGGGCGTGGCTGAGTGATGATGGCCTGACAATGATGACAACTGCCTACCGGCCGGATGATGGCTGGCTGTGGCAGCTACCAGAACTACCTGGTTTGCGACCGGGCTATATTACAGCAGTACTAAAGGTGCTTGAGCAACTGGAAGGTATTCAGTTGGATGATGAGACAATTGACCGCCTGGGGCTTGAGCCGATCCTGCGCGATCAATTGGCGTTTGATGGTGGGCTTGAGGAGCTCCTTGCCAGTAATGAGATGCGCCAAGCACTCTTTGAGCGGCACCAGCGCCTTGCCCTGGAGGCCGAAGCAGCAAGTATGCGTCATAATCACCGCCGCATGATGCAGTTTTTATCAAATCAGAGTCAGATTGCATCCCTAGCGGAGCATGCTAAGTTGCTCCACCAGCAGCCACAAAACTACTTTAGCCACGGTGATGTCCGCAGTGAAAATATTACCCTCAATCCCAGCAAGAGTAGCGTGCGCCTGGTAGATTGGAACTGGGCATCACTTACCCCAAGGGCTTTAGCGCCACGGAGTTTTTGCTCGATGTTGCCCGCAACCAGATTGACGTAACGCCATGGCTTAGCTCCCTAAACCGCGACTTACTGGCGGCCGTGGTTGGCTTTTATGCCAAGCACGGGCTTGAATCTGATGTGAGGCCAACCAGCCGCCTACGTCTGATGCAGGCGCAGGTTGCAGCAACGGCCCTGAAGCTATACGAGGATATGAAGGTCACTGGCCACTAGGCACTATGGTTGCGCCGAGTAGCCTTATCGCGTATGATGGCTGCTGCCTGCGAAATACCTTCGATGATACCAAGCTGTTTGAGCTGCTGGCGGACTTTGCTTTGGGCGTGGCTGGTGCGCACAAGGTCAAGCCAAAGCCTTTTTAGGCAGAGCAGTTTTGCGTGTCATGACCTCGACCACATCGCCATTAGCAAGTGGCTTATCGAAGGCCTGGATCGAGCCATTTACCCGGAAGGCATAGGCGTGCTTGCCGACGTCGGTGTGGACAAGGTAGGCATAGTCAAGCGGCAGGGCGCCTTCGGGTAAATTAAAGATATCACCCTTCGGGGAATAGACAAAAATACGGTCGCTAAATAGATCAATATTAAGCTGTGCGCGGCTGATTTCGGTATTATCCTGTAGCTGCTGGGCGATTTCTTGCAGTCGGCTAATCCACTGTAGTTGCGGCGGCAGCGAAGCGACAGACTTCTTGCGGGCATACTGCTTGCTATCCTTTTGCTCGTGGTAGTGGAAGCTAGCAGCCAGGCCGCGCTCGGCGTATTCATGCATTTGGTGTGTGCGGATTTGGAATTCAACAATTTGCTTATTCGGTGTAATTACTGTCGTGTGGAGGCTTTGGTAGCCATTGGGCTTAGGTACCGAAATATAATCTTTAATACGGGCAATCATCGGCTGATACATGCTATGCAATATGCCCAGCACGCGGTAGCAATCTTCCTTGGTTTGGACAATAATCCGCAGGGCCATAAGGTCGTAGATATCATCCATGTTGCCGCCAACCTTAGCGAGCTTTTTATGTAAGCTATAGATGCTTTTAACGCGGCCATTAATTTCAAAGGCCACGGCTTCCTCGGCGAGGCGCTTTTTCGACCTCGGTACGCACAGCACCGAGCTTACGAGTGCTTTTTACCAAGCCGCTTACGCATTGCGTGCTGCAAACGTTTGAATTCAGCTGGGTCAAGGTAGCTAAAGGCTAACTCTTCAATCTGCATGCGGACCCGGCCCATACCAAAGGCGGTCTGCCATAGGGCCAAATACCTCCAGGCTTTCTTTGGCGATTTTCTTTTGCTTGGCGGGTGGCATATGCTGCAAGGTTTCCAGGTTATGGAGCCGATCAGCAAGTTTAATGATAATAACGCGCACGTCTTGGCTGACCGCAATTAAAAAGCTTTGAAAGGTTATCGGTTGTTTGCGGCAAGTAGTGGGTGAGATCACGCATGCCAGCCCGTGCTTTAGCTGACCTTTGTTACACCATCAACCAAAAAGGCAACGTCGTGGCCAAATAATGATTCGATCTGCTCGAGCGTCACGTCGGTATCTTCAACTGTGTCATGGAGGATGCCGGCTACAATTGTATCAACATCCATAGCCCACGATACCAGAATATGCGCCACCGCCAGTGGGTGGGTGATATAGGGCTGACCGCTACGGCGTTTTTGCCCGCGGTGGGCCGTGGTGGCAAACTCAACGGCATGCTCGATATCCTGCAGCTCATCATCATCGTAGAGCGCACTAGCAAATTCAAGTAGATCGCGTGCTTTCATATAGGTAGTATACGTGCTTTTGGTGCCATGGGCAATGCTTTGGCAGGCACCGGGTGGTTGCGCGTGTCAGGGGCTGTTCGCTATAATAAGGGTAATAAGCTAATGCTCAAAATAGTGAAGGAGTGGGATAATATGAGTAAAATACGGGTAGCTATTAATGGATTTGGCCGCATTGGGCGCAGCGCCTTTAAAATTGCCTTTGAGCGCGACGATATGGAGGTAGTAGCAATTAACGACTTAGCGAGCACCGAGATGTTAGGCTATTTACTGAAGAATGATAGCAACTATGGTACCTACCACCACCCGGTAGAAGCCGACGACAATGGCCTGCTGGTGGCTGGCGAGCATATTAAAGTCACAAGCGAGCGTGACCCAGCCCAGCTGCCGTGGGGTCGTCTGCACGTTGATGTGGTGATTGAATCAACCGGGCTATTTACTAAGTCTGAGGATGCCCAGAAACATATTCAGGCCGGGGCTAAGCGGGTGGTTATTAGTGCCCCAACGGCTTCACAGGATATTGATACTATCGTGATCGGTGCTAATGATGATGCAATTGATGGCGCTACCCAGGTGGTAAGCAATGCAAGCTGTACAACCAATAGCCTGGGTGCTGTGATGGCCATTCTGGACGCGGAGTTTGGCGTGGCAAAAATCAATGCTAACCACCGTGCATAGCTATACCGCCAGCCAGGCACTCCAGGATGCACCGAAAAAGGATCCGCGTGAGGGCCGCAATGCCGCCGAAAATATCGTCCCGACTAGTACTGGGGCAGCCCGGGCCGTGGCCAAAGCGCTACCACAGCTTGAAGGCAAGTTTGATGGTATTAGTATGCGCGTTCCAACGCCGGTGGTATCGATTAGTGACGTGACGCTTCTTGTCAAGCGCCCGGTTACTGTAGAAGAAGTCAACCAGGCGTTTGCTCGGGCCGCTGAGGATCCATTCTACCAGGGTGTACTAGCTGTGAGCGATGAGCCGCTGGTGAGCCGCGATTATGTTGGCAATAGCCACTCTGGTGTGGTGGACACTGCGCTGACCCGCGTGGTAGATGGTGACCTGGTGAAGGTTTGTGTATGGTACGACAACGAATGGGGCTATAGCAACCGTTTAGTAGAGCTAGCGGCCGAAATTGGGAGTGGCCTATGAACCTTGCCATCGGCAGTGACCACAACGGCCACCAACTAAAGCAACGTATGATCCCGTACTTGCAAGCGCAGGGCTATACGGTCGAGGATGTTGGCAATAGCCACTACGATGCAGGCGATGATTTCCCGCAGTATGCGCAGGCGGTTGCGCGGGCAGTGCAGGCCGGTGGTGGCGCAGTGCGCGGTATTTTGCTGTGTGGCAGTGGCCAAGGCATGTGCATGGCAGCTAACCGCTTCCGAGGGGTGCGGGCGAGTCTTGCTTGGGACGCTACAGGTGCCGAGCATACCCGCCGTGATAACGATAGCAATGTGCTCTGCCTGCCTGCTGATATCCTACACGGTGAGCCACAGCAATGGCAGCGTATTATTGATACATGGCTTAAGACGGCCTTTGCTGATGAAGTGCGCTTTCGCCGGCGCAACCAGCAGATTGATGAGGTGGTGGCATAATGGCAACCATCACGCCGGCTATACTGGCCGCCAGCCCTGAGTTATACCAGCAACAGGTTGATAAGGTAGCTGACTTTGCCAAGCGACTACATATCGATATAACTGATGGTGGGTTTGCCCCCAGCCAGACCATCGACCCTAGCCAGCTATGGTGGCCCGATGGCACAACGGCAGAGATCCATGCTATGGTGCGCCGCCCCGAAGAATACTTGGCGCGATTGATTCCGTTGCGACCAGCTATGATCATCTTCCATGCCGAGGCCGAGGGTAATCTGCCAGCCGTGCTGGCAACCTTAAAAGCGTTATGATATTAAGGCGGGGCTGGCTCTACAGCGGGGCACGGTGCCGAAGTACCGTTGCAGCTAGCCTTGCCCAGGCCGACCACGTGCTGATATTTAGCGGTGAGCTTGGGCGGTACGGCGGGCGGGCACGGCTTATCCAGCTCGAGAAAATCCCGCTTATAAAAGACATAGCGCCCAAGGTGCAAATCGGCTGGGATGGCGGCGCTTCGCTCGGCAATGTGCGTGCCCTGGCTGAGGCCGGTGTTGATAGTATTGCCGTTGGCGGCGCCTTGCAGTATGCAACCAACCCAGCTGCCACCTACCAACAACTCTGCGAACGTGCGAACGGGGCAGGAGTATTGTAATGTCAGCCCGCTCCATGAGCCCAGCCGCCGCCCAGTTGCGGCGCCACGTGATCCGTATGCTACAGCATGCTGGTAGTGGCCATACGGCTGGTGCGCTGGGGCTATGTGACTTTTTTGCCTGCCTATACCAGGGGTGGTATTATGCGCTACCGCCCACAGCAGCCACAGTGGCCAGGGCGGGATATTTTTTTATGCTTAGTAACGGCCATGTTGTGCCGGCGCTTTATGCTGCCATGGCCCAGGCCGGGTTTTTCCCAGTAACGGAGCTTTTTAGCTTGCGCCAATATGGCAGCCGGCTACAAGGCCACCCCGAGCGCACCGTGCTACCTGGCTTAGAAAGCACCAGTGGCCCGCTTGGTTGTGGGCTTAGCCAGGCGGCTGGCTATGCTTATAGTTTGCAGTATATGGATAATGATAGTCACCGTTTTGTCTACGTGCTGATGGGTGATGGTGAGCTTGATGAAGGCAACATTTGGGAAGCAGCGATGTTCGCCGGTGGCTACCATCTGCGCCAACTGATTGCCTATGTGGACCGCAATAACATTCAAATTGATGGTACGACCGACCAGGTAATGCCACTCGAAGATCTACTAGCTAAATGGCGTAGTTTTTGGCTGGCATGCCCAGGAGGTTGACAGCCATAACGAAGCAGAAATTATGGCGGCAACGCGTCGCGCCCAGGCGGTTACGAATCAGCCAAGCGTCATTATCCTCCGCACTATTCCGGGCAAGGGAGTAGACTTTATGGAGTATAACTATCAGTGGCATGGTAAGGCACCAAATCAGCAGCAGGCACTTGCCGCCCTAGCACAGCTTACGCAGACTGGCATTATGGAGGATAGTAATGCTAAGGACTGATTTTTACACCCAGCCGCGCGTGGGCGAGGTACGGGTTGGTTTTGGCCACGGCCTGGTGCAGGCGGCTCAGGCCAATAGCCAGGTCATTGCCCTGTGTGCTGATCTTACAGCCAGTGTTGGCATGGGCCAATTCCGGGATCAGTTCCCAGGCCGCTTTGTGCAGGTTGGCGTGGCCGAGCAAAACCTGGTAACCCTAGCAGCTGGCTTTGCTCAGGCTGGTAAAATCCCGTTTGCAGCGAGCTACGCTGCTTTAGCCCAGGCCGTAACTGGGAGCAAATCCGCACGACCATTTGCCTGAACAACCAGCCAGTCAAGGTGATAGGGCTCCCATGCCGGCCTGAATGTAGGCCCAGATGGAGCAACGCACCAAATGCTCGAAGATATTGCCCTCATGCGCGTATTACCGCGTATAGTGGTGCTGGCACCGGGCGATGAAACCGAGGCTGCTGCACTGACGCAGCTAATGGCAGCGAGCAACCAGCCAAGCTATATGCGAATGCCCCGCCAGGCCCTCACGCGTATTTATGGCGGCTGATACAGCGTTTGCAATTGGCAAGGCCTACGTACTGCGCTCCGGGTACGGATGCCAGCCTTATTGGTACCGGTACAATGACCGCCGAGCTGCTGCTTATAGCCGAGCAGCTTGCCGAGCAAGGGTTGTCGCTTGAGGTTGTGCACGTACCGACCATCAAGCCGCTTGATACCGCCACGATTCTTGGCAGCCTACGCAAAACCGGCTTGGCAATAACGGCCGAGGAAGCCCAGGTAGCAGGTGGGTTTGGCAGTGCTATTGGTGAGCTCACCAGCCAGCATATGCCGATGCCAGTGCTGCGGCTAGGGTGTTGAAGACCGGTTTGGCCAGAGTGGCAGCGCGCAGGGAGCTGCTGCAGGGCCTATGGCCTCACAGCCCAGGCAATGGCGCCGCGTATTCAGCAATTTATTGGGGCACATACATGAGCCAGCAGCGGACGATTGCAGCTATTGGCGCTGCTGTGCAGGATGTGTTTTTACATAATAGCGATGCCTTTGCGCCCGTCTGTCACAAGCCCCACGAGTGCTTTATGCACCCTGCAGCTGGTGCCAAGCTTGATATGAATGCAATCACCTTTAGCACTGGCGGTGGTGCGGCCAATGCAGCTGTAACATTTGCGCGCCAGGGGCACAGGGCGGTTTTTATTGGTGTGGTTGGGCGCGATCCAGCTGCCCAGGCTATCCGGCAAGTGCTGGTAGAAGAAGGGGTTGATATTACCCGTATGCAAGAATCACGCACCTACAATACGGGCTATTCGGTGTTACTACTAGCGCCCAATGGTGAGCGCACCATTCTTACCTACCGGGGCGCTAGCACTCATTACAGCCCGCAGCAATTCCAACTTGATGGCCTGCGCCCGGACTGGCTGTATGTATCGAGCCTTGCTGGCAATATGCCCGTTCTGCGCCATATTTTTTTGCGTGGGCCTATGCTCATGGTGTGCAGGTGTGTTTTAACCCTGGTAAGGGGCGAGCTGGCTCAGCCATATAGTTTGCGCAAACTCCTCAAAAACACCGCCGTGTTACTGGTTAATAAAGAAGAAGCTCAACAGATCGTGCCGGGAACAACGGCAGACGAGCTGGTGCGCCAGCTGCTTGCCTATGTGCCGGTTGCTATTGTGAGTGATGGTAGCAACGGCGTGGTTGCGAGCGATAGTACAACGATTGTAACAGCTGGTACGTACGAGGATGTCCCACTGGTGGATCGAACCGGTGCGGGTGATGCCTTTGGCTCCGGCTTTTTAAGTGCGTGGGCGCGCGGGGAAGGGCTCGCCCAGGCTGTGACATACGCCAGTGCTAATGCAACCGCCGTGGTCGGTAAAATTGGTGCCAAGACAGGGATTTTATACCACAATGCACACGTGCATACAATGCCGCTTGTGCAAAAATCACTGGTGTAGTTGCGCTCATAGGGTTTTTATAGCTGCTTGTTTTTGACGCGCCACACCACATCATCGATACTATCAGTGATGTGATAGAGCTGTTCGTCGCCAGGTGAAATTAAGGCGAGATCACCAAGCATATGCTGTTTAACAAACGCATCAAAGCTATTCCAAAAGTCCGAACCAAAGAGAATAATCGGTGCCCGTGCAGTTTTTGCCAGTTTGCACCAGGGTAATAATTTCGCTCAGCTCATCCAGGGTACCAAAGCCACCAGGGAAGAAGACGTATGCATCGGCGTAGAGTGTCATAACGATTTTACGCGGCGCAAAATGGCGGAACGCAAAGGCAGCTGTGGTATGTGGGTTGGGGGTTTTTGCTCGAACGGCAGGGGTAATATTAAAAGCCAATTGAATCACCACCAACTTCAAAAGGCACCACGGTTACCAGCCTCCATAATGCCGGGGCCGCCGCCGGTAATAACGGCGTAGCCAGCCTGGGCAAGCTGCCGTGCTGCTGCCCGAGCGGCTTGGTAATAGGGGCTACTTTCGCCTAGACGGGCAGAGCCAAAGATAGTGACGGTTTTGGCGTATCTACCAAGGATTTCGTAGCCAGCGCTGATTTCATCGTCTACCTTGCCAAGACGAAACATAGCCGCTTGCAGCTTTTCGTCCCGGCTTGCATCCGGCTGCTGCGGCTGGGTCGGGTTACTGGGCTGGGGTGTCATTACTGCGGGCTACCTTTTTGATAAACTGTGCCAGTGGTTTATTGGTTTTGGCAACATGCTTGGCCTTTGCGGTGCTGGAGCCAGTCTTCCAATAAAACCTTCACTGACCCAGCAATAGGGATAGAAATAATACCACCCAGCAAACCGAACACATAGGTACCAACCGTAACGGCAATCAGCACTGCAAGGGCCGATAGCTTAATGGTGCGACTTTGAATTTGTGGGGAAATAAAGTTGTTCTCTACCTGCTGGTAGATAATAAAGTAGATGCTAAAGACGATGGCTGCAGCGATGCTATTGAGCGCTAGTACGATGGCAATCGCAATACCCGCCAGGGTTGCACCAAACATTGGTACGAGCGAAAGAGTAAACACAATTGCAACTGTTGGGAAGGCAAGTGATGCAGGCAGTGGCCAAATAAAGGACATAATGAACACCGTAATACCAGCACACATACCGCCAATTAACGATACAAGCAGCTGGCCGCTCACGTAGCCGCGTAGCACAGCGTACATCTTGCCAGCCAGTTCCTTGTGGCGCTCCATACGTTGCTTATCGAGGTATGACCCCCATAATGCATCCAGCCAGCGTGGCCCTTCAAGCAGCATAAGGAAGCTGAGCACCAGCACCAGGAAGGTAGCAAATACAAACGATAGCAGCGAGCTAATGCCAGATAGGATATTAGTACTAATATTTGATATCCACCCAGCAGCGTTGCTTTTGGCAGTTTCGACAGCTCGGTCGACTTGGTCTTGTAGGTGGTATTGGTCAATAATTTGGCTGACATATTTTGCCTGTTGGCTGTCGCTGCTGAGCATGCCAGGGATCTGCTCAAACAAATGCATACTTTGCTGCACAATTGGTGGCACAACGAGCACCACAAAACCAACTAAAATCGCCACAACGGATACAAAGGCAATAGTTGTACTGAGTAAGCGGCTGCGCTTTGGCAAGCGTTTAGCTAGGGCATTAACGGGCGTTTCTAGCGCCAGCGCCAGGAACAAGGCGCTGCCGATGATCAGCAGGGCAGTGCGTGCACTGTAGAGCGCAAAGCCAGCTAGCCCCTAGGGCCAATAACTACTAACCAAAAACGCACAAAGGTTTTGGTATCGATTTCTATTTTTACTTTCATTATGTCTCTCCTTACCACTAAGCATACCATGATAGCTACCAAAAAGCTAACTTCTTACTGTGTGAGCTACTTCAGTATGCTGGCCGTAATAATGAAACACCACCCGCGTGGTGCATGTGCATTAGCGGGTGGTGGTAGAGAGTGGTGCGTCTTCGCTGGCGCTTGTACGCACAGCGAAGCAGCAGCGGATAGCGCGGGCCGTTTGCTGCACTAACTTTCCCCGGTAAACGGGGTTCAAGGTAGCAACGCCACCAGGTAGCTCAGCCATTTGGCTGACCTCCATGCCGTAGCGCTGTAGTAGGTATAGCGCTGTGTCGAGGGCAACTGGCTGGGCAGGCACATGTATTGTACCGGCCGGTTGGCCAAATACCCGGGAAAGCTCACTATCCAGTAGCTGCACCCACTCGGGGCGCGGTGCCGCGTCTGCTATAAGCGGTACGCCACGCTGTAAAAAGCGTAGGTCCGCCCATACTCGCAGCAGTATGCTACCAGATAGTAACCAGGGTAACAGTGCGGTACTGATCAGAACTATCAGCCCGAAAAAGGTGGGCGTATTAGTGATCTGCACCGGCTTGCCAACCAGTAGCGCACTGCTACCAGCAGCCAGTATACTACTGGTGATCAGCCATACTACCAGGCACCGCCTAAAGCGCTGCCACAGCATAGCCTTGGTCTTCGCTGGGCCATGCAGCACCAAGTTGAACAATCACTCAACCTGGTGCTTAGTAAGGTCAAAATAGTACTTGAAAGCTTCTGCTTGACGCATTTCACTCCTTCATGTGTAGGGACAAGAACGACTATTACCATATAAACGTACAGTAATAGCTACAGTGATTATAGAGTAATGGCGCTATAAGTCAAGCTTCAGTTAGTGTGCGTAGTACTTGCCTAAGAAATCGCGCTGCACGTCAGTAAAGGTGCCGTTTTTGGATACTCAGGCGAATATCATCAACAAGCCGCACAATAAATCGTTCGTTGTGGATGGTGGCTAGTGTGTTGCCGAGCAGCTCGCCGGTGCGGAAGAGATGGTGTAGATAGGCACGGCTGTAGTGGCGGCAGGTATAGCAATCGCAGTCGGCAGAAAAAGGCCGGTAGTCGCGCTTAAACTCGGCCCGGCGAATATTAACCCGGCCGTGCGGTGTATAGAGGGCACCATTACGGCCCACTCGGGCTGGCGAAACACAGTCGAAGGTATCGGCACCATGGGCAATGCAGGCGAAAATGTCATCGGGCTCGCTAATACCAAGCATATGGCGCGGTTTGCCTTCCGGTAATTCCTCGCTCATCCAGCCAACGATTTCGCCAATGCGCGCCTTTTCGAGTGCCCCACCGAGGCCGTAGCCATCAAAATCCATCGCGCCCAAAAAACGGGCCGAGGCGCGGCGTAAATCCTCAAAATGCGCCCCCTGCACCACGCCAAACAATGCTTGTGGCGGCCGGTGTGTGCGGGCTGCGTTCAGGCGTTTATGCTCGGCTAGGCTGCGCTCAGCCCAGGGGTGGGTGCGCTGGTTGAGGGATTCAACCTGGTAATCGTAGCTATGGTGTAGGGTAGTGAGCTCATCGAACGCAAAGGTAATATCAGCGCCAATACCGTGCTGAATCTGCATCGAAATTTCGGGGGTAAGGCGGTGCAAGCTACCATCAAGGTGGGACTTAAAGGTAACGCCGTCGTTATCGATAGTGGCGAGCTTGTCCTTTTTGTGCGTAACGTTGCCGTCACCATTGCCGCTCATGTCAATCACTTTTTAAAGCCCACGCCAAGGCTCATAACCTGGAACCCGCCGCTGTCGCTAAAGGTCGGCCCAGCCCAGTTCATAAAGCTATGGATACCACCAGCTTTGTCAATCACGTCATGCCCTGGGCGCAGGTAAAGATGGTAGGCGTTTACAAGGCAGGCTTGGGCACCAGTGGCTGCTAGCTGCTCTGGCGTGAGGCTTTTCAGTGTTGCCTGGGTACCAACTGGGATAAAAGCCGGTGTTTCGATACTGCCATGTGGGGTTGTGATAACACCGCTGCGGCCAAGTGCACCAGGGTAGGCGGTGGGTAATAGTAAAAACGAAGCGCTGATTGCATAGCTACCATTGTAGCACGCGGGGTTGTGGCCTGTACTGTGGATGCTGTAGATGCCATCTATTACTATATTGCTTATACTTGCTAAGGGGGGCCTTTGTGATACGATATAAATATTAATTGTAAACAGTAGAGGGAGACATATGGAAACAACTCCAACTCCGGTCATTGCTATTAACGACTTTGTTATGAAGTTTGGCAATAAAACGGTTATTGATGGGCTGTCGTTTCAGATTAACCAAGGCGAAACATTCGGACTCTTGGGTAGCAACGGGAGCAGCAAAAACCACCACGCTACGGGCACTGCTAGGTATTTATAAACCCACAAGCGGTACGTTGCTCGTGAATGGGCGTACGTTTAAGCCTGAATACGGCAGCGAAATTGGCTACTACCAGAGGAGCGTGGCCTGTATAAAAAGGAAAGCGTCATTGACGTGATGACGTATTTTGGGCGACTGAAGGGGCTCGATAAAGCGGCGGCAAAGCAGTGGTCGCTAGCCTACCTAGAGCGTGTTGGCCTCGCCGATAAAAGCCAAGTCAAAGATCGATAAGCTATCTGGCGGGCAGCAGCAGAAGGTGCAGTTGGGCGTCACTATTATGAACGACCCAAGCCTTTTTGATTCTTGACGAACCAACCAAGGGGTTTTCGACCCCGTTAACCGCCGTTTGCTGATGGATATTATTGATGAGCAAAAGGCAAAGGGTGCGACCATCGTCTTGATTACCCACGATATGAGCGAGGTGGAGCGTCTGTGCGACAGGCTCTTGCTGCTGCGTGACGGCAATAAAACAGCCTACGGCACTGTACCAGAGGTGCTCGCCCAGTATGGCAAGGCTACGATGGATGAGGTCTTTTTGCAGGTATACGGCGCACATGCGCAGGAGGAGGTAACCAATGGCTAACCGTTATAACCTAGGCACTGTCATTAGTTTTGAGTTTTGGCGCACCATTAAAAAGCCATCATTCTGGGCGGCGACGCTGTCGTTCCCGATCCTGATGTGTGTGATTTTTGGGATTGTGTTCTACAGCAACAAAACCACGCAGGACAATTCCGATAAGCTCGGCAAAGAAAAAGTTTAGTATTGTCTACCAGGATGATTCAAAGCTGATTGTGCCGCAAATTGCCGAAGGCGTACAGGCCAAAAAAAGGTAACTGATAAGCAGCAGGCAATCGAGGATGTGCGTAACCATAAGGTTGATGCGTTCTTCTACTACCCAAGCAATGTTGCCAGTAACCAAGTGGAGGTCTATGGCAAAGATGTTGGCTTGTTTAATAATCAAAAAGTACGAAACGGTTGCTAAGCAGCTGCTGACCCTCAGCGCTAATGCTCGGATTGGCAGTAACGACCTGATTGAGCTTAGCAAGGGGAACGCCAAAACCCACACTACGACCTATAAGCACAATGGTGAAGAAGCCGCTGGCTGGTTGGCAGCTGCGCCACCGCTGATTTTTCCTGGCAATCTTCTACCTTGTGATTGTGATGTTAGGCAATAATCTGCTCAATAGTACGGTTGAGGAAAAGGAAAAACCGTGTCACCGAGATGATCCTGACAACACTCAACCCAACGAATTTGATCGTTGGTAAGCTGATTGCTACCTTCCTAGCTGGGCTTGTGCAGATGCTCGTTATATTGATTCCTGTGGCTGTTGCCTACTTTGTACTTGGCGCAAAACAGCCATGCTGCTAATTTACCGGACCTGGCCATGCTTAAGGGGTCTGGTTATTGACCCAGTTGCCATGGGAATTGGTTTCTTGCTGCTGATTGGCGGTATCCTGGTGTTTACTGGCTCACTGGTGGCAACCGGTGCAATTATGCCAACTGCCAAAGAAGCTGGCCAGTGGTTTGGGATTGTCATCCTGGCGATGTTTATTCCATTCTATATCATTAGCTTGATTTTTGAGTGACCCAAGCTCACCAATTGTGCAGATCTTTACCTACTTCCCACTGACGTCACCGGTGACCAGTATGCTGCGTAATGCCTTTGGTTCACTTGACCCAGCCACGGCAGCTGTGACTATTACGATGCTTGTGGTACTTGGCATACTTGTTATCCGCCCTAGCAGTACACTTGTTCCGCTACGGCGCAATGCAATACGATTCACGTCTATCGCTGAAGGGATTGTTTACACGCAGTAGCCCCTGCGCATCGTTCTACTCACGCGAACTGCCCTGTGTAAAACGCAGGGCGGTTTTTATGCCTAATTTGCTTATGGTTTGTTATAATAAGGCTAATGGACGAAGCAAAAAATTCAGGCACAACGCCGTAATAACGACGAAGAAAGCACCGAGCGCCGGGCGGCGATTCTGGGGTTGCAATATCTTGATACCCGCCAAATCGAACAGGCCTTGCCGCTGGTAGAGGGTTTGCTCAGCATTGATCAAATGCATAAAGATAGAATTATCCCCCTCGTGATGGGGGAGCGAAAGTGAGCCCTATCGTTTTGCTGTCACCAGTACAACGCCACAGTCGCTCCTGGTGCGCATGGAGCGCGAATACGCCGATGACGGTAAGGCCATTCAGTTCTTCTTGATTAGCCAGTCTGGCTACGATGCCTTTATGCTGCGCTACGATCCACCACCCGAGATCCACTACGATGATATTGAAATCGCCAAAGAAGGTGATAGCGAAACCATTGCGTCTGTGAGTAAAACCCTCAACTCTGTCGGTACCGATATGGTATTCGACTACTTGGTGCAGCAGGCGGACAAGCTGGGTGCCAGTGACATTCACATCGAAAACCAGCGCAGCGAAATCCGGGTGCGTATGCGTGTTGATGGGGCGCTACACTCGGTGGCAATTCTCGAAAAAGACCGCTACCGTGTGCTGATGGCGGCGCTGAGTTCACAGGCGAATATTTCAACAGCTTCGCGCGCGCCGCAGTCAGGCCATATGCATAAAGAAATCTACGATCCAAGCACCAATGCCACGCATTTGCTGAACTTGCGTGTGGAGGCAGTGCCAACCATGTATGGGCAGGATGTTGTGCTGCGTCTGTTTAACTTTAATACCGATGACCTGAACCTTGATTTGCTTGGCATTGCCCCACGTGAGCGTAAAGAAATCGATGAGGTTGTGAGCCACCCGCGCGGTATGCTACTGATGGTCGGCCCGACTGGTAGTGGTAAATCTACTACCCTGTATAGTATTCTGAATGCACTTAACACTGATGACCGCAAGATTATTACGCTTGAGGACCCAATCGAAAATAGTATTCCAGGGGTGACGCAAATCCCGATTGACACCACCAATGGCCAGTATTTTGCTGATGGCCTGCGTAGTGTGCTGCGTCTTGACCCGGATGTTGTGATGGTGGGTGAGATCCGCGACCAAGAGACGGCCCGTACGGCGATTCAAGCGTCGATTACCGGGCACCTGGTGCTTTCGAGCTTCCACGCTAACTCTACCAGCGCTGCCTTTAGCCGTATCATTGATATGATTGGCCAGAACCCGATCTTTAGCTCATCGATTCGCTTGCTGATTGCGCAGCGTTTGGTGCGCCGGCTGTGGCAGGATTCGAAAGAGGAATTCCGCCCGGATGAAACGACGCGCCGCTGGGTTAAAGAGGTGCTGAAGGATCTACCGCCGGAAATCGAGCACCCTGATCTTGATACTTTTACACTCTGGCGGGCGGTGCCAACTGATGACGTACCATTTGGCTACAAAGGGCGTATGCCGGTGATGGAGCAGATGGTCGTGACAGAAGAAGTCCAGAAGTTTATTCGTGGTGATGTGCAGGGATATTCACACCGAAACCATCGAAGCGGCTGCCAAAAAGCAGGGCATGGTAACGCTGCTGCAGGCGGGGGTACTCGCAGCTCTGCGCGGTGAGACAACGCTCGAAGAAGTCAACCGTGTGATCTAGCCAAAGATACGTACGCACACCCTGGGTAATGCTGTTTGGTGCCCAGGCAGGGCATGGTAGAATAAAAAGTGGCTCGCTATACACCAAAGCCGATTGATGTATAGCCACCGTCTGGGATGGTCCTAGGTGGTAGATGAGAGGAGCATTATGCTTGAGCTTGAGAATATTCATAAGCTATGGCAGCTGTGCCAGTGCAGCGATCAGTCCCATGTTCAAGGCTGGGCGCAAGCTTTTGAAGGCTTGCTAGTGCTGGGGGAGAATCTAGATAAGCTATATGACGCTCCCTTTCCACCCGTGGAGGGCGATGACATGAACCATATTCAGCAGCGCTCATACGCGGTTGCTATGGTTTGTGTCCGCGCGGCAGGTTTGCAACTTCCAGGGTTTTCAATCCAGCAGCTTTATGAAAGGTTATATGATGCTGAGCACATTGCTAGCATGACGCTTGATCGGGTGCGCCGGATATGTGATATATCTAGCGATAAGCCACCGGTCGATAAAGCGTATATCACACGGCTTAGCCACAAGCTGTGTGACTGGGCTCAAGGTGAGCAGGCCCGATTTAGCAACGTACTGGATCATACCTACCAAGTGATGCAGCGCGATGAACAGTATGTAACAGTAGCGATTCATAAGGCGTTACAGAAGCGCTTTGGCCCCGAGCTAGCGCGTACGTATGCCTTCGCGCTCAAGCAGTCGCTTACCGTGCCAGCGGTTCCCTATATGAGCTGGCAGCGTGCCTATGCTGATATAGAACTCGGCGTACTCTCGCTCCATAACTACTTGTGCTATTGTACATAGGTGTGTATGGAGCAAACCCCCGCCTGTGGAGCGGGGGATTTTCTTTTGCTTTATGCGGGCAAGTAGTCTACTAGCGAATAACCGTCGCCACAGCCCCAACCACGCGTTCATCAAATGGTGAGGGGATGACGTAGTCGGCTGTGGGCTCATCGACCAGCGCTGCCAGCGCCTGGGCGGCGGCGAGTTTGTGCTCGTCGGTGATTTTTTGTACGCCGTTATCGAGCGCACCGCGGAAGATGCCGGGGAAGGCCAGGGCGTTATTGACTTGGTTGGGGAAGTCGCTGCGGCCAGTAGCGATGACGGCCGCACCAGCTGCTTTGGCACTATCTGGCATGATTTCTGGCACGGGGTTGGCCAGGGCAAAGATAATCGGGTCTTTGGCCATCATCCCGACGAGTTCTGGGGTCAGCAGTCCGGCGCGCGATACGCCAATGAATACATCAGCATCTGCCATAGCGTCTTCGAGCGACCCCTGCTGCGCGGCGTCAACATAGGCAAGCAAGGCAGTTTTTTCGGCGTTGAGGTCGGTGCGGTGGCTACCTACGATGCCTTTGCTATCAACCGCCACGATATGCCGGGCGCCATAGGTGTGCAGCAGCTTGATGATAGCAGTGCCAGCAGCACCAGCGCCGACTACGACGAATTTGCTATCAGCCAGGCTGCGGCCCGTCAGCTTGGCGGCGTTGATCAGCCCAGCTAGTACCACCACAGCCGTGCCGTGCTGGTCGTCGTGGAAGACGGGGATATCCAGCTCGGCCTTGAGGCGCTCCTCAATCTCGAAGCATTTGGGCGCGGCGATATCCTCGAGGTTAATCGCACCAAAGCTTGGTGCAATCGCCTTAACCGTAGCGATGATCTCCTCTGGCTGGTGCACGTCGAGCACGATTGGCACGGCATCGACACCAGCAAAGTGCTTAAACAGCAGCGCCTTACCTTCCATCACCGGCATCGCAGCCTTAGGGCCAAGGTCGCCCAGGCCCTAGAATGGCCGAGCCGTCACTAATGACTGCCACAAGGTTATTCGTCCAGGTGTAGGTGGGTAGGCTAGCGGGGTCGTCTGCAATTGCCTTGCTGACTGCGCCCACACCAGGGCTGTAGTAGCTGCTGAGTTTATCGCGGTCAAGCTCATCGCTATCGCGCAGGCTAGTGGTAATCTTGCCCTTATATTTTTTTGTGTAGGTCGAGTGCAAGTTTGTTATAATCCATATTGCTACTATACTATGGCTTGTATGCTGAGGCAACGCTTGTCTAGCTTGTGTTACCTAGCCGAGTGTGGTAAAATCCCCTAAGATGTACTAGTGAACATAAGCGCCGCTAGTTTTTGCGTAGTGTGGAGCCGCAGGGGTACAATGCGTGGCCAGCTACCGCTAGTGGACAAACATAAGGATAAACAAATGAGTTTTGCATTGATCCAGAAGGTGAATGACCAGCAGAAGAAACCTGCCGTTGTTGATGTACGTAGTGGCGACACTGTGCGTGTTCACCAGCGTATTAAGGAAGGTAATAAAGAGCGCGTACAGGTGTTCGAAGGTGTCGTGATCCGCACTGATAACAAGCAGAGCCACACCAGCCGCATTACTGTGCGCAAAATCGCCAGTGGTGTTGGTGTAGAAAAAGAGCTTCTTGCTCCATAGCCCACTTGTAGAGAAGGTAGAGATTGTGCGCCGTGCTAAGGTACGCCGCAACTTCTTGAGCTTCCTGCGTGGCCGTAGTGGTAAGAGTGCTCGCCTGAAGGCCGTTGCCTTTGATCGCGAAGCAGTTAATACTCTGCCGGCAGTACAAGAAGACGCTAAAGAGGCCTAGGTTTACAATCAGGCCCACTCCCTAACCACCAAGTACAGCGATACTTGGTGGTTTTTGGTTTTTACTGAAAACTTTATACTTGCTGACGGCGCTGACCATACAAGTCTTGATAGGAGCGACTTAGAGCGTATTCAAGCTTCGCTGAGTGACCTAACGGCATACTATTATAGTCAGGTGCTCAAGCACTATTTTGGTATAGATGCCTCGGGTAGCCAGGAAGGTGGTCTCTACATACCAACTCACCGGTTTGCGTGGCCACACCCAGGGCAAGATCGTTAGCTTACCGAGGCCAGTCCTTTACATAAATCGCGTTGTATAGTATACGACGCGATTTTATTGCCTTTGTGCAAGGAACTAACTATACTAGTAGAAGGACTACCGCCCCCATTACGGTAGAGGAAAGGAGAGACCAATGGATGATATAGACCGTGAGTTCGAGCAGCACAGGCAGGCCGAAAAGCAGCGCTGGTTTGATAGCTACAAGCTACGCCGGTTAGTGTACGAGTATATGACCTGGCAGTTTAAGCAGGACTGGGACCAGATTGATGCACATTATAATTCGGCTGACGGGTTCGCTGTATCAACAGAAGAAGACCAAAAAGCTTATTACACACAGCTGCTAGAGTTTGCAATAAGATGGCTGCCATTGTGCGCCCGGTTAATAATGCCAGCTATGGTCGGCTGAGTGAGGGTATAGCAGATGCTGCGGAATGGGTCTTCTAACGCCCGTACGCTAGCAGAGTTTTCCTTGCAAAATCTATACAATGACAATGCCAAAAAAACGCAACCGAAGAGCAGCAGGATACGCTTGAGAATGGTCAGATTGGGCTTATTTTCGCCGAACAAGCATCGTTTAAAAAAGCTTGTGGAACACTACGTCAACAATAAAGACAGTTTTATGCTTTCCGACAAGGCGCTTGATGCACTTAATGCGCACAAGCACTAAAGTGACGAAGTAGAATCACATAACGATACGCACAAACCCCTCAGTAGCATTGCTGAGGGTTTTGTGTGCTCTGGGCGCTGAATGGTATACTAAGAATACGTGAGTGAACATACTACGAGCATACTACTTGGCATAGACGAAGCTGGCCGTGGGCCGTGGGCAGGGCCATTGGTAGTGGGTGCCGTGGTGCTTGGAGGCACTAAACTTGATGGATTGGCCGATAGCAAAAAGCTTACCAAGCGCCGCCGACGTATGCTGGCACCTTGTATTATGCAGCAGGCGCGTGCGGCACAGCTTGGCTGGGTGAGTGCGGTAGAGCTTGATATGATGGGGCTTAGTTTGGCGCTGCAGCTGGCAACCATTCGGGCCGTGTCAGGGGTCGCAGTGCCGTATAATCAAATTATTATTGATGGGACGGTGAACTTTTTAGCCGGGACTGGCAAGGGAGCGTATGTACGTACAATGCCAAAGGCGGATGCGCTCATCCCGAGTGTGAGTGCCGCGAGTATTATCGCTAAGGTAGCCCGCGATGAATACATGGCCCAGCTTGATGATACGTACCCAGGGTATGGTTTTGGGAGCCATGCTGGCTATGGTACTGCTCGGCATCGCCAGGCGATTAATAAACACGGCATTACGCCCGAGCACCGTGTCAGCTTTGCCCCGATTGCGCCGCACGCGGCCCAGCTGCCTACCCGGGAGGTCTTTGCTGGTGAGATTACAGGTAACATTCGCCAACTACTGATGGATGCATCTGGCGGGACGTGGCGCCAGCCGACGGCGAGCCATACCAGTGTGACCACTCGGCAGCTGGGCGATGCAAGTGAGCAGCTTGTGAGCAGCCAGCTAGAAGCGGACGGCCACAAGGTACTTGCGCGTAATTGGCGTACGCGCTGGTGCGAAATTGATATTATATCGTGCCGTGGTAAAACGCTGTATTTTACAGAGGTAAAGCACCGTAAAACTGCTGATTACGGGGCCGGGCTTGCGGCAATCAGTGCGCGTAAGCAACAGCAAATGCGTTTTGCAGCCGAGCTCTTCCTAGCTCGCCATCCGCAGTATGCGCACTACAACGCCCGTCTGCAAGCAGCTAGCACGGCTGGTACTAAGCCTCGTATTGAACAGATAGTAACACTGAATGAATAAACCCCCACCGGGTTACGGTGAGGGGGGTCCTGGTTTACTTTAATAGCCTTTCTGTGAGTAATTTATCCTTATGCTTTTGCTTAGTTAGGGGCCGAATAACTGGCCATGCAAAAAGCGCAAACCCAGCGACGACGAATGCGACGCCGCTGAGTGTGTGCGTGTTCATCACGATCATACCACATAACCATAGTACAAAAACTATTAGCATATGAAGATTGACATTATTTGGCATAGAAAGTTACCTTTCTGTCAGTGGTACAGGACAAGGGCAACTGGCGTTGTTGCCGCTCCCTATAGTAAAGGATAGTGGCAGGTAAGTCAAGCCGCCCGGTACCTGTGCCCATGTGGTGGTAATAAGCACTGCTTAATCACCGGCTGCTGCGGTAAACTCCTGTAGCGCCTGACGTACTGCTGGGCCATCCCGCTTGATGTAGTCAATGCGGCCTTCGATTTCGGCTTGGCCAATAGCAATGGCTCGGGCCAGACTCGGGTTTGTTTGGTGAGGGGTAAAGAACTGGCGGTATTGCTGGAGCTGCGCAGCCGTTGCAAGCGAGTTTGCGCTATAGCGTGGGAAGGTATCGAGGCTTTTATCACCGCGGAAGGTTGCATCCACCCAAGCCCAGTTGTCTTGGAGCCACCGCCAGGTCATTTGGCGGCTTGCGTGATTGCGCATTAGGTAGGCAAACCAGCGAAAGACATCTTGCGGGCGAATTACGTGACTATGCGTTATCGCATCAAGAATAGTGGTGATCGCCTGTGGGTTGGTGGCGGCAGTTATACCGCTCGCAAGGTCGCCCTGGATCTCGCTATCGGTCTCGGCGGCGTAGTGGTCCAGTAGAGTATCAATTGCGGCGTCAAAGTGGCGTACTTCATTTGCAATAAGGCTTGCTCGCAGCTCAGGGTCAAGCTCTGCTAGTGGTGTGGTGGTGTATATATGGTGAGCAGCCTGGCGTACCGTGGCGAGGTCGCTGTAGAGCGCCAAGCTCGTGATGGTGCCACGGAGGATACGATCGTTGTCTGATTCATTTGGCTGCTGCGTTAGGCCAAGGCGCTCAAACTGCGGGCGAATAATCGTGCCTACCACCTGCTGCAATTGTTGCTCGGTGTGGGGTTGGCTAGCGGTGTCGTCTTCAACGAGGCGGCGCAGCTCGCTGATAGCTAGGCTTATCATACTCCAGACTGTCTGGTTAGTCTCGTGCTGGTAGGCGTGAAGGACTGGCAGGAGGTTTGCCAGGCTGGTAATGCCTGCTTTGGCAAGAAGGATTTGCTCATTCAGGAACTGCAGCCGGGTAATTTCGCTGGCTGTGCCATCTGCAATTTCTGCCAGCCGGGCAGCCATAAAGCTATCTGGATAGTGGGTACTAACATAAGAGGTGTCTTCGTTGTTGATAAAGAATGGCGTCGTCAGACTGGTGGTAAGCTGCTTGGTATCAAATACCTGCGGTAGCTGTGTGGCTGTACTTGCCAGTGGGATTGGCCACAACCGCTGGCTGGGTGTGTGCGGGCCAATGAAGAACTGCTGCTGGCTAAGCTGCGCGCCATGCTCGCTCGGTGTGATCGTTACCAGTGGCAGCCCAGGTTGGCTAATCCAGGTATTCATAAAGCCTGCAATATCTTTGCCGCTGCTGGTGCCTAGAGCCCGCCATAAGTCAGTGCCGCTTGTATTGCGGTAGGCATGATTTGTGAAGTAATCCGTCAGGCCGCGGCGGAATGCATCGTCACCAATGTAGTGCTGCAGCATACGCATAAGCTTGGCGCCTTTGGCATACACAATAGCGCCGTCGAACAGGGTGCTAATTTCGTCTGGGTGGTTGACCGGTAGATGTACGGGCTGGACTCCGTCAAGGCTATCGCGCCGCATGGCCATGACAGCTTCATTACTAGCAAAGTCGCGCCAGATATTCCAGTCTGGTTTGAGCGCATCGACTGCAATATATTCCATCAGGGTGGCAAAACTTTCGTTCAGCCATAAGTCGTCCCACCACGCCATCGTCACCAGGTTGCCAAACCACTGGTGGGCTAGCTCATGGCAGATAACCGTCGCAGCGTAGCGCTTGGTCTCTAGGCTGCTACGGGGCCCGGCCAGCAGGGCAATTTCGCGGTAGGTAATAAGCCCCCAGTTTTCCATTGCGCCGCTACTAAAATCAGGCAGGGCTACGTGGTCGCATTTGGGCAGCGGGTAGGGGATGCCAAAGTAATCGTTATAAAAATCAATACAGCGTGTTGCAATATCAAGTGCAAAATCAAGGCTGCTGGCCGGCTGGGCTGGGGTGGCCCATACATTGACTTCAACGCCCTGTTTGGTATGGGCGGTTCGCTTGTGGAGATCACCGACCACCCAAGCCAGCAGGTAGCTGCTCATAACGGGGGTGGTGTGGAAGGTGGTGGTAAGGGTACCGTCTTGCTCGGTTTGCTCGGCAATAGGCATATTACCAAGTACTACCACGCCTGGCTCAGTCATAAGCGTTACGTCAAAGCTCGCCTTGGCGCTTGGCTCATCAATACACGGGAACACTTCGCGCGCATGGTGGCTTTCAAATTGGGTTGCGAGCAGCTCGCAGGTTGTGCCCTCGTGCTGGTAGTAGCAGGGGTAGAGACCAGTCATGGCATTGGTAATGGTGCCGGTAAAATCAATCTGTACGGTGTGCTCACCAGTAGTAAGCCCGGGCTGGGTAAGCCGGAGCTCATCGTGCTCATGGTGGCTATAGGTGGCTGGTTTATCATCGATTGTGGCTTGCGTTATCGTCAAGTCTTTGGCGTGCAAGCTGAGGCTGCCAGCATGCTGCATAGCACCGGTAATGGTGACCGTACCGCGAAAGCTGCGGCCTGGCCGGTCTAGTGCCAGCCTAAGGGTGTAATTATGTGGCGTAAAGGTGGTAAGTAAGCGCGAGAATGTTTGCATACATCTATTGTAACAAGTTTTAGTATACTGGTATATATGAACTACCGCATGCGCCGTTTGGTTATTCTACTGATTGTAGCTGCTATTAGCTTAGGTGGGGCGGCGTATAGTTGGTTGAACGATATGAGCCGCCGGCCACAAAACGTGCCCCACGCAGTTGGTGCCCATAGCGCCCAAGGAGTGCTCGCAACCCTGCCGACCAAAGGTCGCGCGCCTAAGACGGACTACCGGCGTAGCCAGTTTGGCCCTGGCTGGCAGACTGACGGCATTTGTGATACACGTAACCGTATTTTGCAGCGTGATTTACGCCGCGCCGCCGTTAATAATCAGTGTAAAGTGACTGCCGGTGAATTAAGCGACCCATATACCGGCGAGATGCATGTATTCCGCCGTGGCTCTGGCACTAGTGATAAAATCCAAATCGACCACGTGGTGGCGCTGAGTAATGCCTGGCAGACGGGCGCGCAGCAACTAGCTGAAGATGAACGTATCCGGCTGGCGAATGACCCACTCAATTTACTGGCCGTCAAGGGTGCTGCTAACCAAGATAAGGGTGATAGCGATGCCGCTACTTGGCCGCCACAGCACAAACCCTTTCGCTGCCAATATGTTGCCCGGCAAATTGCTGTCAAAGCCAAGTATCGCCTGTGGGTGACTGCCCCAGAGCGCCAGGCTATGGAGCAAGTGTTAGCGACCTGCCCTGGCCAAGCTGTGCCACAACCTTAGGCATCGATATTGCGGTGCAGGCGCATAATATCAACCAGTGAATGCGGGGGATGGTATCCGGCGCAGTATCGATGCAGCCGTGTAGGGCCGCGAGGATTTCAGACCGGTTAAGCTGTGTTCCAATTGCCACCAGGCTGGTGTGGGGTGTTTCGCCGCGGGCCCATTCCTCGCTGGTGACATGGGTATAGCGGCCTACATGGTGGACGATAAACTTTTGCTCGTAGCCTTTCATGCCGTAGTAAATGATACCTTTCAGCCGGTAAAGTTGTGGCGGTAGGTCCTTTAAAAAGGCGGCAAAACGGGTTGGGTCCAAGGGCTGGTCAGTTGTAAAGCTGAGGCTGGTGAAGGCGTCGTGTAAGTGCTGGTGCCTGGTATGATCATGGGTATCTGGTATCATACCAAGGCGTAGTTGGGTCTGTGCGCGGGCAGCGGGTGCTTGGTCGTACAAGAGGCCTGGCTCCAGCTGACCGTGCGTAGTGGTGGTAATGGTAGCCTGCGGGTTATACTGCCGGCAGAGCTCCTGAGCGTGGCTGAGCTGCGCGTGGCTAGCTTCATCAGCCTTTGTTATAACAAGTAAATCTGCTTGGGCAATATGCTCGAGCAGTACAGGGTGCTGGCGGATGGTTGCCGTAATATTAACGGGGTCAACAGTATAGGCAATGCCAGCAAAGCGGATATGTTTATGGGGGCTATATAGCAGGAGCTTTTTAAGCGCGAGAGGCTCAGCAACGCCGCTTGCTTCAATTATGATAGTGCGTATGTGGCTATTAGTATGGACGAAATCAGCCAGTAGCTGGCCGATATCTTCGTCACCAAGCTGGCAGCAAATACAGCCATTGCTAAGCTGCATTTGGGTGCTGGTTTGGCTTTGAATGAGGAGTGGATCAATGGCAATATCACCAAAAATCATTCACCACCACACCGATTGAATCACTACCGCCAGAGCGCAAGATGTGGTTTAAGATGGTAGTTTTACCAGAGCCCAAGAAACCGGCCAGAATAATCACTGGTATTGGCTGGTTGCGAGTGGGGCCGGGCGTTACCATAGGTTAGAGCGCGACCTCCTCGTAGCCGTGATGAATATAGTGTGGGCGCGAGCTTTGGGGGATACGAGCGGGTAGCTGGGCGATAGCTGGCGTGGGCTGTGGTGTCGCTGCCGGGGTGGTGTGGCGTGGTGCTACTTGGTGGCGGAGCGGGCGACCGCGGCCTGGCAGAAGCGGTTGCGGCTGGTGTGTTATGCGGCGCTGTGCGTGTGCCTGTATGGTTTGGGTATGCAGCTGCTGCGCTGTTGCTCCTTGGTGGATGTGCTGCTGTGGTGCGCGCTTGTGTACTTGTGGTGATACAGCTGCAGTATTCGCACCGAGGCGGGCAAGAAAAGCCTGCTGCGCAGCATGAACACGGCTATCCTCGCCATGCCATAGGCTAACAGCCGGTTGCTGGAGCGCACGGGCGTAGCTAAAGGTAAGCGGCCAAGCCTGAGGGCCCATGTGTGCTGATGGCCGCTAAGTTAGCGGTGGCTTGCTCGGGGCTTTGGCCGCCAGATAGGAAACACGATGCCACCCTAGATCATGCGGCGTATGGTTGCTCAGCGTGCGTAAGGTACGCGCTGCCACCTCGCGGGCAGGTGTAGTGGGTGCTTCGCTGCCGGCTAGTACCATGCTGGTTTTTAGCAGGAGTGCCTGCCGCTGTACACGAAAGAGTGCCAGCTCGTCGAACAGCGCATCAAGAATACGCGCAGTGGCAGCCCTCGGCTTGCTGGGCGCTATGGTTCCCCGTGTGGATCAGTTCCGGCTCGACAATTGGTACCATATCAGCAGCTTGGCATTCCATAGCAAAGCGGGCTAGCCCATGAACATTAGCAGCAATAGCCGCATCAGATGGTAGCGCGTTGTTCTGGATATAGAAGGCTGATCGCCACTTGGCAAACTGTAGGCCCAGGTGTTTGTAGTGACGTAGCCGCTTGGCAAGATCATCGAGCCCAGTCGTGACACCCTCGCCCTTAAACCCAGGTAGGGGGCTAATGCCAGTATCGACCTTAATACCAGGAACGATTCCCCGGGCACGGAGTAGCTGCACAAAGGGTGTGCCATTATCGTCAGTTTGGTTGATAGTTTCATCATATAGGATCACACCGCTTAGGGAGCGCTCGATGCCCGGAGTTGTGAAAAATAGCTGGCGGTACCGGCGGCGGTTTTCTTCGCTGCAATCAATACCAGCCTCGGCAAAGCGCCGCTCAATAGTTGCTGTACTTTCGTCTGCCGCAAATATACCTTTGGGCAGGGCAGTTAATGCCTGTATTGTTCGTTCCATTATATCCCACTCCTTAGTGCGGCCCGGTGCACCGTGGGGCCGCATAAATTCTCATCTATTACACCTAGTATAGCGTACTTTATAGCCTTATAAAAGTAGTGGGTATGGCTATGTTATAAACACTACATCTGGTGCTTGTGTTTACTTAGCGGCTATGTAATAATAAAATTATTATGAAACAAACTATAAGCAAAAAGCAATAAACCCTCATCAGACTGACCAGCCGCGTCGCCCTGTGCACCCTAGCTACGTCGCAGCTGCGGTGCTGCTACTGGTGTCGCTTTTGTACGCCGGCGTGATGTTGCATTGGTTCGTCGTGGACCACACGCTGGCGTTTAGCTGGAGTTATGCACTACCACCACTTGCCATTCGCTGGCACACTATTATGGTGGTTACCGAAATTTGGCTAGCAGCTGGGCTAGGCTGGCTGGTGGGGTATGTGGCTCATCGGGGCTCAACGCAACCCCTGGCGTGGCCCGGTAGCGTGCGCGGCTGCTTCGGCTATTACCTACGCGATGATTGTTGCCAGCCTGAACGGGCCCATCGCAACCTTTGTCGTCAGCCTGGGGCTCCTCTATACCTGCTATAGGTTGATCCTGGCTTTTGCGAGCACGGATCTACCCTGGATGTTGGTTGGGTTTATTATTTTTGATGGTGAGCGGAGTGCTATTTGCTTCTGTATTTATCGAATCTGGCTATACACGCCGCCAAATTGAGTACCGGGCAGTTGACAGTAAGCGCCAGCGTTGATACAATGCCACTCAGACATCCGGCCGCTATGAGGTCGGATTTTTGAACTATTCTGAACAAAGGAGAATAAACCCATGGAAGATATCAACTTAAAAACAACTGACACTAGCAGTACGCACCATTGCCGACGAAAAGAACCCTGCCAGAAGAGACAGTCATGGACGTGATTGAGCAGGCAATCTGCAGCTGCCTGGCGCCGTGATAACGGCGAACGCGAGCAGAATGTACGTGCGGCACTGAACCAGAATGACGGCACAGCTATGGTGTATGTGATTCGCGAAGTGGTTGAAGACCCCGTTAATCCTGCGACTGAGCTGAGTCTTGACGAAGCGAGGGCAATTAAGCCAGACGCCGAGCTTGGTGATGAGATTGAAGAATCGCACGAAGTACACAGCTTTGGCCGCGTGGCGGCGCAAACTGCCAAGCAGGTGGTATTGCAGCGTCTACGCGAAGCTGAGCGTGAGGTAGTGCTCGAAGCCTTTGAGGATAAAATTGGCACAGTCGTTACCGGTGTGGTTGCCCGGGTGGAGCCGCGTGTGGTACGTATTGAGCTTGGTAAGGCGACTGGCATTCTACCCCAGAGTGAACAAATCCAGGGCGAATTCTACAGTATTGGCCAGCGCATCAAGGTGTTTATTAAGGATATTGAGCGCGAGAATAGGGGCCCGCAGTTGATCCTGAGCCGTGGTAACGAAGGCTTTATTGAATACCTCTTCCGCCAGGAGGTGCCAGAAATGGAGAACGGTGCAGTTGAGATTAAGGGTGTCGCCCGCGAGGCAGGCCGCCGCACTAAGCTAGCCGTGGCTAGTACCGTGCCAGGTATTGATGCTGTCGGTACCTTTGTGGGTGGCCATGGGACACGTGTCCAGGCTGTGATGAACGAAATTGGTGACCAAGAAAAAATTGATATCGTCACCTATAGCGAAGATCCAGCTGAATATATCACGAGTGCGTTGAGTCCAGCTGAGGTGCTATCTCTCACCATTAACGAAGATGACAAGCGCGCTACCGTGTATGTGAGCGAGGACCAGCAGTCGATCGCGATTGGCCGCGGTGGGCAGAACGTACGTCTGGCGAGCCGCCTAACTGGCTATGAGCTTGATATCGAAACCAAGCAGCCAACTGCTACCGAGGCGCCAAAGCCACGCAAGAATATAGAAGATAGCCTGTTTAGCGCTCTTGAGGAGTCAGCCCAGTAGGTGTTGCCAGTAAGCGCACATTGATTAGCACTCGTATTGCGCGAGTGCTAATTTTCTAGTACAATGGCTACTATGGATGATTTTGCAGAGCTCGCCCAGCATTTGAGCGAAGACGCACGCACCAGTTTGTTCTATGCTGATTCGATTGCTCGTGGCTACGGGAGCCCATTTATTGGTACAGAGCATCTGCTGCTGGGGATTTTGTCCCAGAACGCCAGCGTTGCCGCACAGGTACTAGCTGATGCTGGCCTGACGCTGGATAAAGCAGAGATGGCACTTGGCCTCACGCCGACCGCTACCCGAATGCGTATTGGTGTGAATGTATTGAGTGAAGCAAGTAAAGTGACGCTCCAGATGAGCTGGGAAACTGCCCGCCGCTACCACCAGGATGAACTGGGCACGGAGCATATTCTCTATAGCTTGTTGAGCCAACCGCGTAGCCGTGCCCGTAAGCTACTGGCCGAAACGCTCCATGTATCAGTACCGGATATTATGGCTGACCTAGAAGCTTTCTTTATTCGCCGTGAGCAGCCTGCTACTACTGAAGCAAGTGCTGCAGCTGAATCTGATACCCATACAACACTGCCGGCTATTCTCGAGCAGTTTGGTACTGATATAACCCAGCGGGCGCGCGATAAAAAAAGCTTGATCCAGTCATTGGGCGGCAGGAGGAAATCAAGCGCATGGCGGTGATTCTAAGCCGCCGCTCAAAAAATAACCCGGTGCTGATCGGCGAGCCGGGCGTGGGTAAAACTGCCATTGTAGAGGGCCTCGCGCAGCGCATCGTAGCTGGTGATGTGCCCCCATCACTGCAGCATAAGCGAATTGTACAGCTCGACCTTGCTCGGATGATCGCCGGTACAAAGTATCGCGGTGAGTTCGAAGAGCGGCTAAATAAAGTCACCCAGGCGCTGACTACGCAGCCAGATATCATTGCCTTTATCGATGAAATTCATATGATGATAGGTGCAGGGGCGGCCGAAGGTGCCCTGGATGCTGCCAATGTTTTAAAGCCAGCCCTCGCGCGTCACAACGTGCGTATTATTGGCGCCACAACAGTGGATGAATACAAAAAGCATATCGAAAAGGACACAGCCCTAGAACGCCGCTTGCAGGCAATCCTAGTCAAAGAGCCAAAGCTAAGCGACGTAATGGCAATGCTAAAAGGAATGCGCCAGCAGTACGAGCAGCATCACCAGGTGCATATTACTGACGAGGTGATTGATGCGGTTGTGCAGCTGGCAGACCGTTACATTACCCAGCGCTTTATGCCTGATAAAGCACTGGACGTGCTTGATGAAGCGGCGGCCTATGTGCGGGTTACCAAAGGTAGTGATGGCGAAATAGTTGCCGTGCAGAAGCACATTGCTGAGCTTGATGCGTTGATTGCCCAGGCGGCAGAAGCAGAAGATTACCAGCAGGCAGCAGCCTACAAAACCCGCCGGGCTCAGCTGGATGAACGCCGGCAAAAGCTGCAAAAGAAGCAATCCCGCCGCCAGTCAATTCGCCTAACGCCAGATGATATTGCCCGGGCCAGGCCCAGATGGCAGGTATCCCAGTAGGGCAAAGTGCATGCATCGGAACGCCGTTTGCTCATGCAGCTGGAGCGGCAGCTTGGTAAGCGGATTATTGGCCAGGCAGAAGCGGTGCAGCAGGTTGCGAAAGCGGTGCGGCGTGGCCGTAGTGGTATTAATCAGGCCAATCGGCCAATTGGTTCGTTTGTGTTTATGGGTCCAACTGGAGTAGGCAAGACAGAACTTGCGCGGGTGCTGGCAGAGGAGGTCTTTGGCAGCAAAGATGCACTGGTGAAGATTGATATGAGCGAGCTCGCCGAAAAGCACACCACTAGCCGCCTATTGGGTGCGCCGGCTGGGTACGTAGGCTATGATGATGGTGGCCAGCTGACTGATACGATTCGCCGCCAGCCCTACAGTGTGGTACTATTTGATGAGATCGAAAAGGCCCACCCGGATGTGCTACATATCTTGCTACAAATTCTTGAGGATGGCGTGGTCAGTGATAGCAAGGGTCGCCAGGTTTCCTTCCGTCATACCATCCTGATTTTAACCAGTAATATTGGTGCTGATGCCATGCAGCAGACTGCCGAGCTTGGCTTTCGTATTACTACCAGCAATAGTGACGCGCAGCTTGAGGGCTGCCCACCAAGCTCAGGCAGCCACGGCCCGTAAGCAGCTAGAAAAGCGCCTGCGCCCAGAGCTGATTAATCGCCTGAATGATGTGATTGTTTTCCGGCCGCTTACTCAGGCCGAAGCCAGCCGTATCTTTGATTTACTGGTAGCTGATTTAAAGAAGCGCTTGGCTAGCCAGGGCTTATCGCTACAGCTAACGCCACGGGTCAAAAAGTTACTGGTCGCCAAGGGGTATGATAGCCGCTACGGCGCGCGCCCGATGCGCCGAGTGATCGAAACTGAGCTTGAGCACCCTATTGCCGAAGGTATTCTGGCTGGTGATTACCAAGCCGGTAGTGTGCTAACGGCTCGCGCAAGTAAAGGTATTGTGACAATACAGGCGGATCATGAGTAAACTACTGCGTCTCATCGGCCGCCTCGTTACCCTTGGCGTGGTGGTTGCAGCTATCTGGGCGATTATGAACCACCAGCGAGTGGTGGATTATATTACCGTGTGGTATACACAAACGCCAGCCTCGGTGATCGGCCTGGTAGAACGCGCCGGTATGAATCAGCAAGGGGTGTTTACCTATCGGGCAACGCAGCCAGAGCTCGCCCAGGCGAGTAGCTTTAATAAAGCCTGCGCTAAGCAGGAGGAGGCCAGTGCTATTTTAGGGTGTTATGTGCGCGATAGGATTTATGTGTATGATATTACCGATGAGCGCCTGGACGGTGTGCGTGAAGTGACCGCCACGCACGAAACCCTCCATGCAATTTGGGCCCGCCTACCGGGCAAGGAGCGTGAACGGCTTGGTAAGCTGCTCGATGAAGCCTACACACAGAACCAGAACGAGCAACTGGCTGAGCGTATGCGTTACTATGACCGCACCGAGCCAGGCCAGCGCCATAACGAGCTCCATTCGATTATGGGTACGGAATTTGCTGCCCTGCCGCGTGAGCTTGAGGCACACTATAGCCGCTATTTCCGTGACCGGCAGCAGGTTGTGCAGCTGCATCGCCAATACGAACGTAAGTTTGCTAATTTGCGTGGTAGTATGACTCAGCTTAAGGGGCAACTGACGGAACTGGCTGCGCGTGTACGCCAGCAGCGTGCCCAGTATCAGGTACAGCTTGATGCACTAAACCATGATATCGAAACCTTTAATGCCGAGACTCGCAGTGGCAGTCTGGATCGCGCTTCCTACGCTGCGCAGCGCCAGCAGCTGAGTGAGAGACGTAATCAACTTGAGCGTGTCAGGGCTGATATTAACGAGCAAGTAGCAACCTACGAGCAGATCCGCCAGCGTTACAATACGCACGTGCATGAATCAAATAGCCTGCAGCAAGCACTCGATAGCAGTAGTAGCTTGAGCCAGCCAGCTCGTGTACAATAGGGGTATGATGGTTAAGCTCAAGCAGCAGTTTGTATGTCAGCAGTGCGGTGCCCGGTTTACTAAGTGGATGGGGCGCTGCGAAAACTGTGGCGAGTGGAATAGCCTTGTGGAGCAGGCTGCCCCGGCCCAGGGGAGCTCAGCTGTGGCTAAGGGATCGCAGGCTGGCACGGTACTTGCTGCTAAGCGGCGGTGCAGTGCACCGAGGGCAGGAGCTACGCCGGCTGGGCACCGGTATCGCTGATGTTGACGCTGTACTGGGCGGTGGCATTTTGCCTGGCGGCGTTATGCTGCTTGCTGGCCAGCCAGGTATTGGTAAAAGTACGCTACTGCTGCAGCTAACGGCCCACATTGCTAGTCAGCACCCAGTGCTATACGTGAGTGGTGAAGAATCCGCCCAGCAGGTTGCGCTGCGTGCTGAGCGGCTTGGTGCCCATACAAGCCAGCAGCTTGATTTTGCGGCCAGCACCAGTGCGGATGATATCGCTGCGACGATTCGGAGCGGCTCGTACCAGCTAGTGGTAATCGACTCCATCCAGACCTTGGCGCTCAGTACCGTGGCGTCAGCCCCTGGTTCGGTCAGCCAGATTACCAATAGTAGCCATATTATTATTCAGGCTGCTAAGCAAACTGGCGCGGCTGTCATCCTGGTAGGCCACGTCACGAAAGAGGGCGCTATTGCCGGGCCGAAGGTGCTGGAGCATATCGTTGATGTTGTGCTGCAGTTTGAAGGGGACCGCTACGGTGGTTTTAAAGGTGCTGCGCGCTGCTAAGAACCGCTATGGCTCTACCAGCGAGGGCAGCTATTTTCGAAATGCATGAGCAGGGGCCTGGCGGTGGTTGAAAAACCCATCGGCGGCGCTACTAGCAGAGCGGCGCGATGAGGACGGCTCAGTCGTGCTTGCCACACTTGAAGGCCGGCGCCCACTCTTGGTTGAGATTCAGGCTCTTGTCAATTCAACCAATTTCGGGTATCCTAAACGTACAGCAAGTGGGTTTGATTTAAACCGGCTCAACTTACTGATCGCAGTATTAGAGCGGCGTACTAAATTGCAGCTATCAGATAAAGATATCTACATTAACGTCGTCGGGGGGATTAAAATAAGTGATCCAGCGGCTGATTTGGCGGTATGTATGGCGATTGCCTCTGCCGCCACCAGTCGTCGCCTCGAACCGCATACTGTCGTCTTTGGTGAGGTGGGTTTGAGTGGCGAGGTTCGCTCAGTAACTGGTGTTGATCAGCGTCTTGATGAAGCAAAAAGCTTGGGTTTACCCGTGCGCTTGTGCCTGCAACCGTCCAGCGCTCAGGCGTCACCCACGTTGACACTGTCCGTGACGCACTGCTTGCTAATTTACAAAAATAAAGGAGACATATGGAATATATTTTGCTTATTATAGCGCTGTTTGTGCTGCTTGAAACGTCGTTTCTAACCTACCAGCAGCTACGGCGTAATACCAAGCGAACCAGCACCGCCATTTATGTTGATACATCAGTCTTGATTGATGGAAGGATTGTTGATATTGCAAAAACCGGTTTTATAACGGCGCAGCTGGTGATCCCCCGTAGCGTGATTGGTGAACTACAGCTACTATCTGATGGCGCCGACCACGATAAGCGGGCTCGGGCACGCCATGGGCTGGATGTAGCCCGCGAACTACGCACGATGGACACAGTAGAGGTGCATCTGCTGCAGGATGGTTCAACTGCCGAAGAAGGCGTTGATGAGCGCTTGCTGAATCTTGCTAAAAAGCATGGTGGGATGATTTGTACTATCGACTACAACCTCAACAAAGTGGCTCAGGTGGAGGGTATTCGCGTCCTCAATATTAACGAGCTTGCTAAAAAGTATTCGCATGGAGTTTTTGCCGGGCGAGCGGCAGAGCTTAGCCCTTATTCAAAAAGGCCAGAATGCGCAGCAAGCGAGTCGGCTATACGACTGATGGCACGATGGTGGTGGTTGATGGCGCTACCAAACGGATTGGTACAACGGTTGACGTAGAGGTTGTGCGGTCTATTCAAACTGATGCTGGGCGTATGCTATTTGCAAAATTAATTGAACCAAAGAAAGCAACCGCTGCGGCTAGCCCGACGTTACTGCCCGCAAAGGCTCAGCAAGCTACAAAGCTAGCTCGTACAGCTAAAGCCAAGGCTACGGGTCGCAAACCAGCCGCAACACCAGCCCCGACCCCTAAGCCAAAGGCGACGACGGCCCCCGTGGCAACTCGTGCACCCAAGGCAACACCAAAGCCTCGCCGCCAAACGCGCTCATCGCGCTCTACGGCCAGCCGCGTAGCTACACCGGAGCCAGCAGCTACTAAGCCAGCACAGGCTACAGCGAAAGCATCCACAAAGACTACTAGTACTAAGGCCACCAAGGACACTACCCGCATAGCGAGTACGCGCACCCGCTCGAGCCGTCGCCGCCCGCGCACCAATGAAGACCGCCTGATGGATTTGGTTGATAAGCAGTAGCAGACTGGTCACCTACACAACCTTAAAGCCCCGCTAATAGAGCGGGGCTTTTTAGTTGGTGGTTATCTTTGTGCCAAGGCTGTTACTCCGCAGTGTAGGGTAGCAGCACAGGCTACGAGCTAAATACGGAACTTACGGCTGCTAGTGCCAGTATTCGAGGTTTCGTCCTCGACCGTCGCACTAATCGTTACCTCGCGGTTACTGCCCTCGATGGTGGTATTAAACTGGCGTGGGCTGGTGGAGCTAATTTCGGTATCGACAACGACGCGCGAGTCAACCGAGACCTGCAGGCGCTCAAGATCATGGCTGCCCTCTGCCGGGGTAACGGTAATCGTGTAGTTATTACCAGAGCCATTGCGCTGCATTTCGATACTAGCAATTGATGGTTTGGCGTCATTACATTTATGCACATCATCATCCTGGCTGGCATCGTAGCCATCAGGAGCGATAAAGGTCTGCCGGCGGCTGATTGGGTCAGTCGTGCGGGTTACCGTCAGGTCAATCTTAGCTGATGTTGGCGTACAGCGCGTTGCCTTCTTCTTCGATACTTTATCGAAAGTCATCTTAACATAGGTGCGGGCAGATGACTGATTGTTGTTGTACCACGAAGGCACAATATCGCGCCGGCCATTTACATAGGCATCGCGGATACCAGCTGGGCGTTCAATCTGCTGATTCGGCTTCCAGGCACCGGTTGGCTGGTACACCTGTGGGTGGACTTCCTGCATATAGTTATTGGAGACACGCCGCACTACGGTATTATCGCTGGATGCTAGCGGGCGACCATCGTGGTTACCCATCCAAACGCCAGTTGCTACCACTGGTGAGTAATTCATAAGCCATGAATCCTTAGCGGCGCCTTGGCCATTCTCGGTCGTACCGGTTTTGGAGGCTGTCCACGCCCGGGATTACAAAACCCAAAGGACGTTGCTTGCGCGCCAAAGGTAATACGGCGGGCGTTCGGGTCGCTCAGGATGCTGGTAAGCATGCTAGGCGGCCTGTGGGTCAAGCGCTTGCTTTGGTTTAGCGCCATCGTCCCATTTTTTTGAGGACTTCGTTGTTTGAGTTGCGTACTTCAAGCATGTACGACAGTGGCCGGTAGACACCACCACGTGCCAGTGAGGCATAGGCATTGGTGTGCTGGACCTGGCTCACAGTACAACCACCACCGATGGCAGCTGAAAGCCCGGCTGAATTATTGCCTTGGCAGTAGTTGATATCACCAAGGTCGCGCGCGGTCTGGAGTGACTCCTTAACACCGGCAATATTCATGGCCTTAACTGCCGGGCGGTTGAGCGAGCCAGCTAAGCCGTCGCGGATTGAAACGTTACCATAGGTGCGGCGTGTGTAGTTCTGTAGGGTACAATTACCGCCAGTGTAGCCGGCACAGTATAGCTTATCGATATTCTCGTCACTCAGGGTTGTGCCTGGGGTGTAGTTTTTGCCTTGGCGCTGCTTAAAGAGTGGTGCAAAGTCAACGATAGGCTTGATACTTGACCCTGGTTCAAGCGGTGAGGTCGCACTATTCTGCTGACCGTAGCCAGGCCGGTTATAATCTACACTACCAACCATGGCGATGATCTGGCCAGTCTTGACATCAACAGAAGAAAGGGCAATGTTATCGGCACCATACTGAGGCAGGAGCTGTGCACCGGTCGCTACGGCCCGCTCAGCGATCTCTTGGGCTTTTGAATCCAGCGTGGTTTTTACAACCAGCCCACCACGGCCAACGGTCGCCTTGCCAAGTTCGCGCTCCAGCTGCTTGCGCACCTCAAGCACAAAACCACGGTGCTTTAATATTATCGGTCGATGTCACCAGTGGCTTAATGTGGTCGAGAATTGGATACGCCTTGGCTTCGTCGTACTCCTGCTTGCTAATATAATTAAGTTCAAGCATGGTATCGAGTGTTTTATGCTGGCGTGAAATCAGGGCTTTATGACCATCGGTATTATAGGGGTCGTAAAGGCCTGGTTGGTTGGGAATACTAGCCAGCAGTGCCGCTTCGGCAACCGAAAGTTCCTTGGCAGATTTACCAAAGTAGGTTTGCGAGCCACTTTCAACACCATTGCGGCGGCCACCGTACGGCGATTCATTCAAGTAGAGGGCCAGGATCTGGTCCTTGTTGTACATGCGTTCAACCTCAATCGAGAGGATGACTTCTTTGATCTTGCGGGGGATACCATCAAAGCCACGCTTGTTGGCATCATCTGCTAAGAAAACCTGCTTAATAAGCTGCTGCGTCAGGGTTGAGCCACCTTGCGTACCACCGCCACCGGCGTTATTGACGGTTGCACGAATCAAACCACTCAGGCTAATACCACGGTGCTTATAAAAGTTACGGTCCTCTATGGCGATCGTCGCGTTCTTGACATGCTTAGAGATTTCATCGGCTTTAACTACTTGCTTGTAGTTACCATCGCCGCGATCCTCCCAAAGCAGCTGATTGTTGCGGTCGTAGTAGCGTGTAATGGTGGTTTGGACACGTTTGGCAAGCTCGCTTGGGCGAATCTGGTCGATATCACGGCGGTAATAGGCAAACAGCGAGCCAACAGCAACCACAATAAGCACCACAATAACACCAACGATTTTCAGGAGCGTTAAGGCACCTTGCTTGCTAAACCAATAGCCCAGAACACGCTTTGGGTGCATGCGGTACAGGAGGCGCTTGGCAGGGTGCTTGGGGAGTGTCGCTAAAGTATTCGGCCTTACGGCGGGCCTTCAGGTCTTGGTTGGTCTTGCGTTTATGGGATAGATTGGCGTACACATTCAGGGCACGCTTGCCGGTAGGTTTATTCTTGTTCATCGCAGGTACTCTTTTCATAAGCATTATTTAGCTCCATTATAGCAAAATTGCGGTATGATCCGCCTAGTCTTTTTGGTACAATAAATTAAGTGCTGATTATAGCAATAAGCGCGAATAAAATGCAAGAAGGAGCGATATGACACTACAAGAAGAGCTGCAGTGGCGTGGGTTTATTAACCAATCCACCTTTACCGATTTGGCTGACCTAAATACTCCGCGCACCTTTTTATATTGGCGTTGACCCCAGCGCCGATAGTATGACGATTGGCAACCTCGCTGCCATGATGCTAGCGCGGCATTTTATTGCCTATGGCTATAAGGCGATTTTACTAGTTGGTGGCGCAACCGGTATGATTGGCGACCCTGATGGCAAAAAAAGCAAGAGCGTGATCTGCGTAACCGCCAGGTTGTCGAGCAGAACGCAGCAGCGCTGGCGGCTCAGTTTGCAACCATCTTTAATGGTGAACCATTTGAAATTGTTAACAATAATGACTGGTTCCAATCGATTGGCTTTGTTGATTTCTTACACCAGGTTGGGAAGCATGTCAGCATGACGCAGCTACTTGACCGCGACTTTGTGCAGCAACGTATTGGTGAAGGTGGTAGTGGCATTAGTTACGCCGAATTTAGCTACAGCCTGATGCAGGGGTATGACTTTTTGCATCTCTACCGTACCAAGGGTGCTACACTGCAGCTGTGTGGCGCTGACCAGTGGGGGCAATAGCGTAACTGGCGTGTCCTTGATTCTGCAAACTGGCCGATGGGGAGGCGCACGTATTCTCGACACCGCTTATTATCAATAAGCAAACCGGCGTGAAGTTTGGTAAGAGCGAAGGCGGTGCTGTGTGGCTTGACGGTACCAAGACGAGCCCGTATAAGTTCTACCAATTCTGGCTTAATATTGATGATGAGATGGCCAAGGATTTGATTAAGATTTATACCTTCTTGCCGCAGGACGTGATTGCCGAGCTGACGGCTCAGCATGAGGCGGAGCCAGCTAGCCGCTTGCTCCAGAAGACGCTTGCGCGCGAAATTACCACTATCATCCATGGCCAGGAACGTGCCGAGGCAGTTGTGCAGGCGAGCCAAATCCTCTTTACCAAGGGTGAATTTACCTTGACAGACGATGTGCGCCAGGTGCTTGCTGGTGAGCTGCCAGTTGTGCCGGTCGGTACACGTGTAGTGGAGGCGCTCGTGCAGGCAGGGGGTAGTTGGCAGTAACGGCCAGGCGCGCCGCTTATTAGCCGATGGTGCTGTATCGGTGAGTGGGCGCAAGTTAGCCGAGGATGAAATCTTAGCTACACCAAGCCTTATTAAAAAGGGTAAAAACTCGTTTGTACTGGTTCAGTAGGGTGTAGCTCGTGGCAATGCAATGGCTTGGTCAGCGAGCGGTGCGTCGTATCAAACGGGTGCGGCGGGGGCCGCTCGCAGCATGTGCTGGAATAGTGGTGCTACTTGTGGGGCTGCTGATATGGGTGCACCCACCGCAGCCGGAGGTATCACAGACGAGTACCTTTTGGCAACCAAATAGTCAGCAGAAGACTGCTTACCAGGTACGAGCCCGGATCATGCAGCTTGAAGCAAATCGCCAGCAAGCTACGGTCATTATTATGGACGGCCCACAGCAGGGGCAGGTCCAGTCGCTCCAGCTGCGTGAGACTATGGCGCAGCAAGCTATGCCTGGTAGGATTGTGCTGGTGTGGCAAAAAGCAGATGGCACGCTTAACCACAGCATCAGTGAGTACTGGCGCTTGCCAGGGCTGATCCTCTTGGTACTTATCCTGCTGGTCTGCGTCTATATGGTGAGCGGCGGCTATGGGCTTATGAGTCTTGCTGGGTTGCTCTTTAGCGTCTGCGTGGTGGCGCTTTATGTGGTGCCGAGTATTTTGCGCGGAGCCAACGCCCTGCTGATATGTGCAAGCGCCGCTTTTGTGATCGGCAGTGTGTCGGTGTTTATTGCCCACGGCTACCGCAAGCGGGCAGTTGTATCAGTTGCGGCGGTGCTCACGGTACTAGTCGTTGTACTGGTGCTGACATGGCTTGGTGACTACCTCGGGGTACTGACGGGGATATATGATGAAACTTCGGGCTTTTTGGCATACGGACAGCAGCAGCTTGACCTCCATGGCGTGCTGCTGGGTGGTATTGTGATTGCAACCCTAGGCCTGCTGGATGATGTGATTACCACGCAGGTGGCGGCAGTTGATGAGCTGAAGCGTGCGAACCACCAGCTAGGTATGCGGCAACTCTTTAGTCGGGCGCAATCGGTTGGCCGGGAGCATATTGCCGCTTTAATTAATACCTTAGCGTTGGCATATATTGGGGTATCGCTACCGACAGTTTTGGCGCTATCGAGCTATAGTCATGTGTCGGTGCTTGAGCTTTTAAATAGCGAATTTATGGCCCAGGAGGTTGTGCGCACAATTATAGCCAGTATTGCATTGGTGCTGGCAGTGCCAATTAGTACAGCTATTGCTGCTTGGGCTTACTCACGCCCCACATAGGCAGGGCAACACAAAAAGAGCTAGGCATTATGCACTAGCTCTTTTTACGGTATAATGCGAGCGTTAAGTTACCATACCTCCGATTGTCCACCACAACAATATCTTGGTTAATTATAACCTCTTCCTCACATGTACCTGGCTTAGATAATACCATAAGCGCACCGGGTTTGAGTAGACTAAAAAGCCGTTCAACTGTGGAAAAAAATGTTGTAAAATTTGGTAATATGGTGGATCGACAAAGATCAGATCAAAGCGCGCATCCTGGTTCGTACCAAGCCAGCTGCGCACACGGGTACGTGCTAGCGTGGCACGCTCAGGGCCAATACCTAGCGTAGTAAGATTGTTTTGAATAACCTTTTGAGCGATGCGGTGTGATTCAATAAAGGTAACATGCCGGGCGCCACGGCTCAGCGCTTCGATACCAAGTGCCCCGGTACCAGCAAACGCATCAAGTACGGTCGCGCCCGGTAGCTCTTGCTGAATGGTGTTAAAAATTGCGCCGCGCCCCCGTTCGCTCATGGGGTGGGTGGAGCGCCCCGGTGGCGTATCAAGCCGTCGTTTACCAAACTCACCGGCAATCACACGAACGCGCATAAATTACGATGCCTTGCCTGGTTCTGGTGCTTTGGTGGGCGTGATCAGCCGCGGCGCCGTTGTGTTCATAATGGCGCTATACCAGCCCAGGCAGACAGCCTTGATGATGAGCGGTATCAGCTCCTGCTTAGTTTGGTTCGCTAGGGCGGTTGTCCAGCCATGTTTTTGGTAGGTGGTGTACATATGCATTGCAAATACTTGGTCAACCAAGGCACGGTAGAGCGGACGGAAACCATGGGCTTCTAGGGCTAGTTTATCCACAGCTCCAAATTGGTGCCGTTTAAGGTTTGCCCCAGCAACAGTCATGGCAACACCAAGCTCAAAGCCGAAGTGGGATGTCATCACACCCTTAGCACCCCACACTTCCCAATTATTAGCCAGCTGCTCCCAGCGGGTTTGGCCGGGTAGAATGATCTTTTCTTTGGCTGAGGTGCGGGTTTCTATACTGGACCCGCGCAGCTGCTCGAGCTTTTGTGCCAGCGGGTAGTGGTGTGGCGGCGTAAGGCCATCGGTAATGGCGTGGGCCATCCAGGCTGCCTCAAAGGCGGCGCGCGTCATATTGCCAGTATCGAGCGCGTGGGTTAGATTGCGAATATGCTCATCAATCATGTCGAGTAGCGCGGTATCGTTGGGCCGGGTCGGGTCGATGTAATGCCAGGGCTCATCCTTAGCAGGGCTTTTGCGCTTAATGCCATCGGGCCCGTTCAAACCTTCAAAGTGGAGGATCTCCTTAGTGCTCGGAAAAGCAAGGCCGCTTGGTATGTGCGACGCAATGCGGCGGCGGGCGACGCGGTCGATTTTTTGATGCACGCCCATAACGCGGCCTGATTTAACCCGAAAACGTTGTTCCTGAATACATAATGATACATCTGTTTAGTTTAATGTCGTCATGCGTTGGTAGTGGGTAACGCGCCCAGCTAATTGCTTATATTGTAGCAGATTTTCGCCAGATTTGATAAAATCCTGGGCGGCCTTTTGGGCACGAGCAATTAGCTTGGTGTCGGCAAGGTTAGCGACCTGTAGATTGAGTGCACCATGCTGAGCTTTGCCGTAAATTTCGCCCGGGCCGCGTAGCTCTAAATCAACTTGCGCTAGGTGGAACCCATCGTTGGAGCGCTCAATTTCGCGCAGGCGCTGGGATGGTTTCTGGTGGCTAGTAAGCACGAGGTGGCAGTAGCTCTGGTGGTCCCCACGGCCGACACGCCCGCGCAGCTGGTGTAACTGGCTTAGGCCAAAGTGGTCAGCGTTTTCAATCAAAATAACACTGGCATTTGGTACATTAACGCCGACTTCTACAACGGTAGTACTAACGAGAATATCGAGTTTGCCGGCTGCAAACTCAGCCATGACGGCGTCTTTGTCGGCTGGCAGCATACCACCATGCAACACACCAATCCGGCGGTGGCGAAAGATGGTGCTTTTGAGGCGGTTGTACTCGGCTTCGACACTTTTGGTGTCGTTATCGGGGTTTTCATCAATCAAGCGGCAGATAATATAGGCTTGCCTACCCTGGGTGAGCTGGTCATCAATCGCCTGATATAGAGCGGCCGTGTTGGTTGGCGCCCATAGCTTGGTGACAATTGGCTTGCGGCCGGCCGGTAGCTCATCAAGAATGCTTATATCAAGCTCGCCAAACACCGTCAGCTGCAGGGAGCGAGGGATGGGGGTTGCAGTCATACTGAGCAGGTGTGGCATGCGGGGTGCTTTTGCAAGCAGCGCCTGGCGCTGAGCTACGCCAAAGCGGTGCTGCTCATCAATAATTGCAAGGGCTAAGCCACTAAACTGAACAGTTTTTTGGATGAGTGCATGGGTACCAATGACGAGCTGGGCTGCGCCGCTATGCACTGCATCCAGACACGCTTGACGCTGGGCACCCTTAACACTACCGGTGAGCAGCACAACCTGCACACCGTAAGGTTCAAGTAGTTTTGCCAAGCTATGGGCATGCTGCCGGGCCAGGATTTCTGTCGGTGCCATCAGGGCGGTTTGGTAGCCGGCCCGGGCCACGACATAGGCCGCTAAGCCAGCCACAATGGTTTTGCCAGAGCCAACATCACCTTGGAGTAACCGGTTCATTGGCGTGGTGGTCGCAAGGTCTTGAATGATTTGCCAGGCGGCTCTGCGCTGGGCATTAGTGAGTCTAAATGGCAGCCCGGTAACGAGCTCCCGCAGTGCATCCAGATCAGCCGCTAGCTTGTAACCAGTGAGCTGCTGGTTGGCATGCTTATTGCGTAGGCTTGCCAGGGTAAGTTCAAACAGTTCCTCAAAGGCGAGACGTTCACGGGCCTGGGTAATATCGTGCTGGCTTGTTGGGAAGTGCATAGCCAAGAGAGCCTGGCTGAGTGGTAGTAGCTGCTGAGATTGTGCAACGCGTGGTGGCAGGGTATCAGCCAGCATCGTGATGGTCGGGCGTATGCTTTCCAGCAGGCGGCGAATATCGCGGGCACGCACACCTTTTTATAGCCCCTATAGACGGGCGTGATCGTTGCTGATGGTGCGCTACGAACGCCAGGAGTATCTGCTGGGGGCTGAGCTTTTTCGACGGCGGGATTAGTGAGCTGATATTGATTGTATGTAAATTCAAAGGTGCCGCTAAATAAAAATTGCTCGCCAAGGCGGAGCTGGTTCTGGCGATAGGGCTGATTAAACCACACAGCCTTTAGTTTACCACTGGCATCGGCTAACGTCGCGGTAGTGATGCGCAGGCCGCGCCGCACAGTGCGGGTATTGCAGGCTTCAACGGTGGCGTTAATAGTCACCTTACCGGGTCGTAGTTGAGCGATTGCGCGCTGGGTTGTAAAATCCTCGTACCGGCGTGGTAAAAAGTAGATCAAGTCAGCGATTGTATCGAGGCCAGCCGCCGCAAGAGCGGCCCCAGTTTTGGGGCCGACTCCGTTTAGGGTTGTAAGCGGCGCACTGATGTCCATTAGGGCAGTGAACTGCGCGACAAGGGTGCTGGCTAGCTTATCGATAGTAGCTTGAGTTGCCTGGTAATCAGCTTCTACTTGGGCAAGGTCGCTTGGATTCTTGCTGTCTTCAAACCACTGCAAGTAAAGCTTAAGTTTTGGCTCGGTGCCGCTTGGGCGCACCGTTACGCGGCGGCGCGAATCGCCAAGCTCAAATACAATCACATTACCTGTGATGCAATCAATCGTTGTGGTCGCACCAGTGGCAAGCTCGGTTGTTGTGAGGCTGCTGTAGTCGTGGATACGGCTTACGGGGTAGCCACCAAGCTCGGTCGGTGGATTGCTGCGCAGCTCCTGCATAATGCGCTGCATGTTCTTAAAGCCATCGGCGCCAGGGAATTGGGCGGTCGCTAAGTTTTCGACGTAAATGCCATGCTCGCTGTAGAGCTCAATCAGGCGGTCGTAGAGAGTTTTGCCGGCAGCCTTTAACTCGGCGGCATATTCAGCCAGGAGCAAGGCGCCAATTGCACCGTCTTTATCGCGGGCGTAGGTGCCCTTCAGGAGGCCGTAGCTCTCTTCGCCACCAATAATAAAGCGTTCTTGGGTGCCTTCGGTTTTTGAGAATGGTTTCGCCAATGTACTTAAAGCCAATCAGCATATTACCGTACACATTCACGCCGTATGCCTTGGCCAGAGCATCAAGCATATCGGTGGTGACGATAGTTTTGGCAATGTAATCGGTTGGGCGTAGGCGGCCTTTCGCCTGCTGCTGGGCCAGTACAAAGTCTGCTGCTAATACGGCCGATTGGTTACCATTAAGCATAATCGGTGTTTCACCCTGGCGTACCATCACACCAATGCGGTCAGCGTCTGGGTCATTTGTAATAGCGATATCAGCGCCACTAGCCATCATCTGCTCGACTGCCATGGTGTTAGCAGCGGCTTCTTCAGGGGTTTGGTTTACCGGTTGGGATAGTAGGGAAGTTGCCATCTGGCGGCATTTGCGCTTCGACACGCTCAACGTTTGTAAAGCCAGCTGCTTCAAGCACCTTTAGGGTGTTGGTTTGCCCAGCGCCATGCAGTGGCGAGTACACAATGTGAAGATCGCGCGCATCACCCTCTGCTTCAGCCAGTAGAGCAGCCAGGTACTTTTGATCCATCTCGCTGCCAAGCATGGTGATTTTACCGTCACGCACTGCTTCGTCAAAGTCCATTGCAATAACTTCGGTAATAGCAGCAGCTTCATCCAGAATACCTTGGTCGTGTGGCGGAACGATTTGGCCACCATCGCTCCAGTAGGCCTTAAAAGCCGTTATCGGTTGGTGGGTTGTGGCTGGCACTGATAACGATACCCGCAATAGCACCAAGCTCGCGCACGGCAAAGCTGAGTTCTGGCGTTGCACGGAAATCTTCAAACAAGTAGGTTTTAAAACCCGGCTGCCGCACAGACTTGGGCCGCAAAGCGACTTAGTTCTTTCGAGCTGAGGCGGGTGTCGTAAGCAATGGCAATGCCTTTTGTAGCAGCATCTGGGTCGGCCTTTTTGGCATACTGGCAGAGTGCTTGGGCGCTTTCACCAATCGTAATTTTATTAATACGGTTCGAGCCAACCCCGGTCATACCGCGCCGGCCACCAGTCCCAAAGGCAATCACGGTATAGAAGGCGTCCTCTAGTGCTTTGTAGTCACCTGCTTGGATCAGCGCAATCAGCTCATCCTTATGCAGAGCATACTTTGGCTCGGTCAGCCAGGCGTGAATATTTGCCAGCGCCTCATCCGACACTTTGCCGCGTAGATTATCTAGTAATTGAGTTTCCATCGATTGCATCCTCCTCTGTCTCTGACGTTATGCAAATAATGTTGTAGCTATAGTATACCATTTGCTAGCCAGCTTTCGCTAGGGTGTGGCACGCAAAAAATCCCTTATATGTAAGGGATAAGCATATGAATATTTATGATGGTACGCGAGAGAGGACTCGAACCTCCACGCCCGAAGGCACTAGCTCCTAAGGCTAGCGTGTCTACCAATTCCACCACTCGCGCGCGGTTTAATTGTACTTTGCAATAGTAGCATGCCCTCCCGTAAAGCGCAAGACCCTATAGCGGCGTATCGACAAAACGGTAGTGGTAAAAAACAGCGTGTGGTATGATGAGTAGTAAAGTTAGCAATAAGGAATATATCATGAGCAAAAATTTCGCAGTATTTGAATGAGCATTTGACTGGCGATGTTACCACGGCAGATGCGACCCGCTACACATATGCGACTGATGGTAGCATGCTTGCTGCGGTGCCGGATCTTGTGGTGTACCCAAGCGTAACAGATGATATACGTAAGCTGGCTCGGTTTACGTACCAACTTGCCCAAAAGGGGCCATATGCTGCCAATGAGCCCGCGGGGTAGTGGCCTTAACCAAACGGGGGCAGCTATTAGCGACGGTATTATCATCGATACACCCACGCATATGAACCGTGTGTTTGAGTTTGACCAAAAGCAGCGCTTGGTGCGCGTACAACCAGGGGCAACACTAGGGGCTATTAATGCTGCCTTACAACTACACGGCTTCCATATTCCGTACGAGGGTGTACCAGCCGCAGCGACTATCGGCGGTGCGATTGCTAGCAACACGCATACGCACCATGGCACCTATATTGGCGATAGTGTTGCAGAGCTCGAAGTTGTGCTCGCAAACGGTGATATTATGCAAACTAAGCGGCTTTCGCGGCGTGAGCTTAGCAGCAAAAAGGGATTGCAGACCATGGAAGGTGCTATTTACCGGGCTATTGATACGCTGCTGGATGATAGTCAATCAACTATCAAAACAATTGCAGCCAGTCGCGTACCAGCCAATGCTGGCTACCCAGGTATTGCCCAGGTACGCCGCCGTGGCATGTTTGATCTGACGCCACTGTTTATTGGTTCCCAGGGGACACTCGGTATTGTATCCGAGATGATCCTCGAGGCAGACTTATACAACGAAGACTTACTAACATTTGCCGTGCTGGTTGAATCGTATGATGACATGGTGCGCGTCATTAATACTATTCTGGAGCACCAACCAGAGTCACTGCATGTGGTGGATAGCCGTTTGGCTAAGCTGGCCTATAAAGCTGGCCGCCGCCATGCCGTGGTGGCTCCGCATATTGAGCGTGGCGACGCCTTTGCTGCCGTGCTCGTGGGGGCATTTGGTGATTTTAGTGAGCGTACACGCCAGCGCAAAGTTAAAAAGCTCTTTAAGGATATTGACCGCTATTCTGCTGACCGGATGGTTGCAGAAGATTTAGATGAAGCTCGTAAGCTACGTTCAATCGAAAATGATCTGTATGCTACGTGCCAGATTGCCCCAAAGGCAAGCCCAATCTCGCCACTATTTAGTGGAGTGTATATACCACCACGCCGGGTAACCGATTTTCTAGCAAGTATTCAGAAACTAACCCAACACTACCGGGTAGCGCTGCCGTTTACGGCTTCGGCAATTAGCTCGATTTATTCCTTCTGGCCGAGTTTGCCGGTGCGCAGCACGCAGGATAAGCAGGCGCTGTTTAAGCTTTACGATGCTTTTTCGGCCCTGGTTATTGCCCATGGCGGTAGTGTTACGGCCGGTGAAGCCGAAGGCCGGCTCAAGGCGCCGTTTGTCGTTAAAGAGGACGATGCTGGGACGCAGGCACTTTACCAAGCGATTCGCCAAATATTTGACCCACATGGCACACTTAATGCTGGTGTGAAGAATGGCTTTGAGCTGCGTGATGTTGCCAAATACCTCCGGCTGCCGAACGGTGCAGCAGGGCCGATTATACGCCCACAATAGTCTTTACAAAGATGGCAGCAGGGTGCTATAGTAGAGGCATGCACGAGTGGCGGAATTGGTAGACGCGCTAGCTTCAGGTGCTAGTGCCCGCAAGGGCGTGGAGGTTCAAGTCCTCTCTCGTGTACCAGATTTGGTATTATAATCAATAACTACTACTAAGGCCGCGAAGGCCTTTTTGTATAGAGGGGGATATATGGAAAAGGGTGGTGGAGCCACGTCACATACACAGCAGCGTAAGGAGCGCCGCAGTGAGAGCTCAGAGCTGAGTGATGAAATACTGGCGGTTGAGTCTATGGAGGTGGCAGCAGACGATAGCCCATCTACCCAGCCGGTGGCTACGGCACCAGCTGGTTCATCACGCGTTGATAGTCAACCGCGTGCAGCTAGTGCGAGTACATCACCTGACTCGACGCATCGCCATACTCAGCCGGCTCAGACGCCGCAGCCGCAACCGTCCACGCCAGCTGCTCCTACTGCCGCTACACAGTCAGACCACATCAAGGCACGGCTTGCGGACTGGTTTACCCGCGCCACACGGAGTACTGGCGGGGCGCTGGTGTGTACTGGTGCTCTATGGCTGTGCTATGCATGGCTGGCATGCAGTGCAGCTGCTACCAGTGTACTTGCCGTGCAGTACTGGCTCTATGGTGGTCAGCAGCTGCCCTATAACCCTGCAGTAGAATACGCCGTTGGTAGCGTATTGGCCGCTAGTATCGCTGTATGCCTGGTGGAATATATTGGCGCAAAGCGGGGTTTTACAGAAGAAGCCAAGGATCACACAACCCCGATGAACCATATAGGTATTGCAACCTACGCTGCTATAGGGGCAGTAGCTAGCGTGTGTATAGCTGCTAGGTTTGTCCATATAACACTACTGCCGCAGGTGGGTCATGATGTGGCCATTATTGCTGGTGCGGTTTGCTTGGGGCTACTCCTGCTTTGTGCAGCGGTGCGCTTGTGCCGTGCTCAGTTACGGGCCGCTCGGCTGGCACAGCTCATGCTGTGTGGTGGTGTGCTATTAGTGCTTGGTGGGGCTCTGTGTGGCCCTGTACATTACGGTGTAGTGAGTGCAAATGATCGCCGAACCGAGCAGTATCTTGTCTCTGCCCGCCAGGCAATTGAGCGATCTGTTGATTTGACCGGTAGCGTACCGGAGGACCTTGGGCACATCAAGCAGATTATACCACCGCAGCTGCAGGCTCAGCTTACCGCACAGGGTATTCGTTACCAGCGCTTGCCTAATGATGTACCAGTGCCAAGCCAGCAGGTTAGGCCAGTGGTTCCGCAAACCATCAGTGGCCGTATTATCAAATATCAGCTATGTGCCCGCTTTGACCACGCAACCAGTACGGTTGCCCATGCCACCCCGGCGCCATACCAGCCGTTTGCCGTTCATGCCAAGGGCCATCAGTGCTTCCGTCTTGGCGTCCGTATGGACTAGCCCGCATGGTATAATTATTCGCATGCAGTTTACGCCGCAGTCTGATACACGCAATGTCATGGATCAGTTTAAAGGCCAGGCGATGGCCGATATTATTGATCAACTTGATGCGAGTGGTAGCTCTCTCCATATCGCGCTCGAAAACACGGAGCGCGATTTTAATATGGGTACAATTGTGCGCACGGCCAATGCCTGTGGAGTGCGCCATGTACATATCATTGGCCGTCGCCAGTGGAATAAGCGTGGCGCTATGATGACAGATAAATATATGCACCTCCATTACTATACGAATATCGGTAGCTTCCTTGTGTATATGCAGCAGCTAGGGACGCCGTGTCGTTGCGGTCGATAATATTGCCGGCTCGCAGCCGCTAGGCCAGTACCAGCTCCCGGAGCATACTTGCCTCGTATTTGGCCAGGAAGGGCCTGGCATCTCAACTGAGCTTGCGCAAGCAGCCGAGGCGATTGTGGCAATTGAGCAGTTTGGCTCCACGCGCTCATTGAATGTAGGCGTTGCTGCTGGAATTGCCATGTACGCATGGCTGCAGCAGCATCGATTGCGAGCGGGCAGGGGCTCGATAGAAGACGGTGTTTTATTTAAGCTAAATTTAAGTGTTTTAACAGATTAATCCAAGAATATACCGTATGTTGACGATATGTCAACATATTTTTTTGCCGTATCGTATCTGTTAAGCACTAGCTTTACCACATTTTTTTACATCACTTTAAGGGATTTTAAAGATAAACCCTATTGACTTTATGTAACAAATGTAGTTTAATGAAAAACATCAATAAATAAAAAGCGAGGTCTGTATGAATACGTTACTCAACAAGTTTCGTCATATAAAGTCAAGCAAACGTGCAATTGGTGGCTTGTTTGTTTTGGCTGTTATGGCACTTGGTTTTGGTAGCCTATATATAGGTCAACAAAACCAAGCAAATGCGGCTGGCGACTGTTCGGCCAATTCAATCGTACGGTGCGGTGTAGGTCACTACGGTGATATTACTCGTGTCTACGATGAAAACCACCAAGGCGATTTACGCGCCATTTACGATCACTACTGGATTAAGCGCGAAGTAGCCGCCGGCGACCGTGTTGTTCAGGGTGTTACTAACAACCGCGGTGAAGTTATCGCTGAGGGTCGTGTTGTTGCTCGTAACGCATCAAGCATCGGCCGCCAAAAGCAAGCTGCAAGCCGCCAAATTAGCATTGCTGGTAAAACCTACTACGAAACTACCCACGTTGGTGGTGCAGCATTCCGCCAGGGTATTAGCGAGCTAGGCGCTATCGTTGTGCTCGATGCTAATGGCAGCTTTTAAGTACGCAGTTATGAACGTTTGTGGTAACCCTATCTTTAGCCCAGAGCCTGTTCGTAACACGCCACCAAAGCCACCAGTTACCCCACCGGCACCACAGCCTAAGAAGCAATCAGTTGCTCGTTGTGATGCACTCAGTGTTCAGGCAATTGATCGAACTAAGTTCCAGTTTGTTGCTAGCCACTATGTAGAGAACGCAACTATCAGCAAGGTTACCTTTGTTGTACGCGACGCTCAGGGTAAGGAGATTAAGCGCGAAGAGTCAACCAGCAACAAGTTTGAGTTCACCCAGACAGCTGCTGGCAAGTACACTGTAGAAGCTATCTTGACTGCTAAGATTGATGGCAAAGAACAAGAAATTACCGCTGCTAACTGTAAGAAGCAATTCGAAGTTGTAGAAGAAGGTAAGGCTAAAGTTTGTGAAATCAGCACCAAGACTTGGAAGGAAGTAACCAAGAAGGAAGCTGAAGACACAAAGAAGTATTCTACAAAGCAGGAAGACTGCGAAGAGAAGAAGGTACGGGTTTGTGAAATCAGCACCAAGACTTGGGGCAAGGAAGTAACTGAGCAGGAAGCACAGGATAAGAGCAAGTACTCTACCAACGAAGCTGACTGTAAACAGGCTCCAGTATCACAAGGCGCACTGCCAACAACTGGTCCTGCCGGCATCATCGGTGGCACCGTTGGTCTAGCAGCTATCGGTCTTGCAGGTTACTACTACTACACAAGTCGCCGTAACGGCTAGTAAGTAGTTCACCTACCGAAATTGAACAGAAGAACCTACTCTTTATGGGTAGGTTCTTTGTTATGGTGAACACTGTATGTTGGTGCAAACTTGTAATTACACACAAGCAGTGTAATAATATGGTTATGACAAAGCTATCGACCCAAAGTTACAAAGGTTCCCGCGATTACTACCCAGAAGATAAACGGATCCAGAATTATATTTTTAGCAAGTGGCATACCGTCGCGCAGCGTCATGGCTATATGGAATATGGCGCACCGCTGCTTGAGCCGATCGAAGTATATACAGCAAAGAGTGGCCAGGAACTTGCTGGCGAGCAGACCTATCTTTTTACTGACCGTGGTGGCCGCGAAGTAGCAATTCGGCCAGAGATGACCCCAACGATTAGCCGTATGGTGGCAGCCCGTCGCCAAGAGCTTAGTTACCCCGCACGGTTATACTCCATTGCTAATTTTATGCGCTACGAGCGCCCGCAGCGTGGCCGGGAACGGGAATTTTGGCAGTTTAACGCTGATTTGTTTGGTGTACAGGGCGTGGTAGCTGATGCCGAGATCATTACACTTGCCTATGATTCAGTTAAAATCTTTGGGGCGCAGAATGATGACTTTGTGATTAAAATTAATCACCGGGGTTTGATCGATACTATTATGCGTGGCTATCTGGGGTTGACGCGTGAGTATGCCCAGCGCATGATTAAATTGCTTGACCGTAAGAACAAGATCCCAGCAGATAGCTTTAGGGAGCAAGCGAACGATATTTTGGCTGGTGCTGGCGTATCGGGTCACGCCAAAAAGCTTGAACGAATCCTGCAGGCGCGTAAGATAGCAGATTTGCCAAGCAGCGTACGCGAGCATTTTTCGGCCCACGAGCTACAGGAACTATTCAAGCAACTGCATGCAGCCGGGGTTAGTAACGCACAGTTTGATATGACGCTGATGCGCGGGCTAGATTACTACACTGGGGTTGTGTTTGAGGTGATGGACAACGCGCCAGAAAATAATCGCTCTATGTTTGGTGGTGGGCGCTATGATGGCTTGGTTGGGCTGTTTGGTGTAGAACCGGTGGCAACGGTCGGTATGGCGCCGGGCCTAAGCCCAATGCAGTTGTTCCTAGAAACCCATGGCTTACTACCAGAGTTGCCACCGACGATTGATATGAGTGTGCTGGTGCTGACGCGTGAGGCGTTGCCGGGTGCGCTGGCGCTAGCGCGGCAACTACGTGAGGAAGGCGTACGCGTGGAGGTAGATATCACCTGCCGTAAACTTGATAAGCAACTAAAGGCTGCCCTCAAGAAAAAGACGCCGTATATTATTTTTGTTGGTGAGGATGAAATTAAGCAGGGCCAGTATACACTTAAAAATACTGCTACAGAGCACGAAGAGCGCGTCAGTATTGAGCGGATTATTGCGACTGTGCGTGATCGCCGCCACCAGCAGGCTGCAACTGATGAGCTGGATGAGCTAATGATGCTCGACTAGCGGCCAATGTTGGCACTGCTAGCTGGCTTTGCTATAATAGGGTACTATATGAAGACATCCGTAAAACACGTATCAGATACTAACGTTGAGCTGACGATTCAGCTTGATAAAACCGAGCTAAAGGAAGCCGAGCAGGTTGCGCTGGTGCGCCTGGCCCGCGATATGAAAGTAGCTGGGTTCCGCAAAGGGAAAGTGCCAGCTAGCGTTGCTGCTAAGCACGTTGACCCTAACCAGCTTGCCGAACAAACACTTGAGCGCGCACTATCCAAAGCAGTTGCCGATGCCTTTACGAAGGAGGGCTTGCAAGCACTTGATAGGCCCGAGGTAGAGGTTAAAAAGTTTGTGCCTGGTAGTGAACTAGAGTTTGTTGCGACGTGTGATGTACTCCCGCCAGTCACGTTGGGTGACTACAAAACACTCACGAGCAAGCCAGAAGCCGTCAAAGTAACGGCAAGCGAAGTGAATGAGGTTATCGACCGGATCCGATCCGCCTACGCCACTAAGAATGAGGTGAAGCGGGCCGCTAAAAAGGGTGATGAGGTTGTGATTGATTTTGTCGGCACCAAGGACGGCGTTGCGTTTGATGGTGGTGCAAGCAAGGATTATGCACTTACGCTTGGTAGTAATACGTTTATTCCTGGCTTTGAAGATGGTGTGATTGGCAAAAAAACCAGGGTGAAGAATTCACGATTGACGTTACCTTCCCTAAGGATTACCACGCCGCAGAACTAAAGGGCGCGCCAGTGCAGTTTGCCGTCACGCTTAAGAAGGTGAACGAAGTGGCTGAGCCAGAGCTGAACGATGAGTTGGCAGCAAAAAGCTGGGCCGTTTAAAACCGTTGCTGAGCTCAAAGCTGATATTAAAAAAAGGAAATTACTGCCCAAAAGCAGCGCGAAGCCAGCGAAAAAACATAAGGATGCCTTGGTGAGCGAGCTGGTTGAAAAGTCTACCGTACCGGTGCCAGCAGTGCTACTAAAGGACCAGATTGCATCGATTGAGCGTGACCTTACGCAAAATTTGATGTACCGCGGCTTGACGCTAGATAGCTACCTGGCGCAGCAGGGCTTTAAGGATAAGGCAGACTGGATAAAGCGCGAAGCTACTCCAGCAGCCGAAAAGCGCGTGAAGGCTGGCCTTGTACTGGCAGAGCTCAGCAAGCAAGAGAAGATCGAAGCCTCGCAAGAGGAGCTGCTTGAACGTATGAATGCATTGGGCAGCCAATACCCGAACGAAGAACTCCGCAAGCAACTAAAGACACCAGAAGCGCAGCGTGATGTCGCAAACCGCTTGCTTACAGATAAGACGGTTGAGCGACTGGTAGAACTCAACACCAAATAGCCGAGCTAAGCTGATGGATAATTAGCACTCACTTGCACTGAGTGCTAATTTTATTTATAATAGGCAGTATGCAAAAACCATATGATTTGATTGTGCCAACAGTGGTAGAAAAGACTCACGATGGTGAGCGAGCCTTTGATATCTATAGCCGGCTACTGAATGAGCGCGTGATTTTCCTTGGCGAAGATGTGAACCAGCACACCGCCAATCTTGTTGTGGCGCAGCTGCTGCATCTTGCCCACCTCGACCCAGAGCAAGATATTAAGCTCTATATTAATAGCCCGGGCGGTAGTGTGTACGATGGCCTCGCGATTTACGATACCATGCAATATATTAAACCAGATGTTCAGACGATTGGCATCGGCTTGCAGGCTAGTATGGGGGCATTTTTGCTGAGTAGCGGTGCCAAAGGCAAGCGTGTAGCACTGCCGAATAGCCGTATTATGATCCACCAACCAAGTAGCGGCACCCAGGGTAAGGTAACAGACCAAGAAATTACCCTACGCGAAAGCATTTATCTTAAAAAGCGCCTGAACGAAATACTGGCCAAGAACACCGGCCAGACTGTGCGTAAGGTAGAAAAGGATGCCGAGCGTGACTACTGGATGAGCGCCACCGAAGCTAAGCAATACGGGCTTATCGACCAGGTTGTTGCGTCGTAGGTGCAGGCTGCCCACATGGCTACTATAGGAAGACTATAAAAGACCGCGCACCCTCCTTTCGGTGCGCGGGGGTAGTTAGGTGAATAATCGGCGTGCCGTCGCTACTAACTTGCGACGAGAAGTGGTTATGAGGTATTCCTCTACGTCCGGCCAAACCGGTATGTAGGGGAGGTTGGTTTGGGCGATCAAATCGCTCAAACGCCTAATCCTCTTTCCTCTTCTTTTTCTCTGCAATGTCAAAGCGGCGGGCAGATTGCCCATATCATACTCCTCCAAACTTAGGGGAGGAGTTGATGGGCCAGACGGCTCAATAATAAGGCATGTTTGAATGCCTTCTGGCAAAATGCCGATATTGAGCCCTCGCACGACGTGGATATCTGGCTCCTCATCGTAATCGAAGAGCATTAGATTATCACGCGGTGCCACCGGCAAGAAATTTTTGCCGTGCAACGGCGCGCCAGAGTGCCACTTCGGGCACCGTGGCGAGCCGTATCTCTGGGTGGAACTGCAAAAGTCCTCCCAGAGATACTTTTTGTACTTCCCGGGTGATTTTATCCGGGAGAGAGTTAAAAAGCCAATCTATAATAATCACCTTCCAAGGTACGCCAGGCCGGGTTGCCTGGGAATTATATTGTAACATACTGTTGCTCATACGCCCACTGATGATACCGTAGTAGCGCGGGTAGCGTAGCTATGGTATAGTATATGTATATTACTACATAATAATGGGGGAGAAGGTATAGTGCAATGAATCGATTCCATACACAACCTGGGGGTATTGTTGCAAAACTAATAGGAATCTGTGTGGTGCTCCTGGTGATTGCGGGGGCGGTGGTGATTGGCTATATGATCCTGGGGCGGCAGGGTTGGCAGCATCATAAACAACCAGCCAAGCCACCGGCCACCAGGCTGCGGTGGCTACCCAAAAGGAACTCTGTGCTCAGCATGAAAAGCTCTGCGTACACTACCCCAGCAACTGGCAGGCCAAGGCTGGCCAGGCCACCGGTGGCGATGGCAAGCAGTACGATACTATGGTGCTCGAGAGCCCTAATAAGCAGGTAAAGCTAAGCTTTAACGGTGGTATTATGGGGCTTGGTGGTGGCCCGTGCGAGCCAAACACATACCAAGACGTAACCGTGCTGAAGGCCGAGCCAACCAAGATTACTACTAAGCCAAGTGACCAGCGCAGTGCGGATAAGCTATACGCCGTAGCTATGATTGATAACAATGACGCCGATGGCCACAAGACTGAGCGCACCAACCTGAGGCTTATGCTAACCGGCAGCCGAGACGCGATTAAAACTGGCGAGCATAAGGATGGCTGTGCGTTCCGCTACGCTCGCTTCTTTGAAAGCCGTAATGACCAAGCAGTGCTAGGCTTTACTAACGGCACTATTATGATTGGCCAGGGCGAGCAAGCAAGCAGCACAACCCAAGGATACCCGAACTTTGCTTCGGAAGAAGCTGCCAAGAAGGCCTTTAGCAGCGGTGACTACCAGCAGGCTATGGCAATTTTGGCTAGTGCCCACTATAAATAAAGTGCTATACTAAGGGGAATGAGTTTTCATCTAGAGGCCCCGTACCAACCAACCGGCGACCAGCCTCAAGCAATTGAGCAATTGGTTGCCGGTTTGCGTATGGGTCAGCGCGAGCAAACCTTGCTTGGTGTCACGGGCAGCGGCAAGACATTTACCATGGCAAACATCATTGCTCAGCAGCAGGTGCCAACGCTTATACTGGCGCATAATAAAACCCTAGCCGCACAGCTCTATAGCGAGTTTACGCAGTTCTTCCCACGTAACGAAGTCCACTATTTTGTGAGCTATTTTGACTACTACCAGCCAGAAGCCTATATTGCAAGCAGCGATACCTACATAGAAAAGGACTCAAAGATTAACGAAGAGATTGACCGCCTGCGCCACGCTGCTACAACGGCGCTCCTCACTCGGCGTGATACGATCATCGTCGCTAGCGTGAGCTGTATCTATGGTATCGGTTCGCCAGATACCTATGCCGATATGTCAATGGTGCTGAGCCGTGGCCAGCGCCGCCAGCAGGCCAAATTTGTGCGCCAGTTAACAGATATTCAGTATAAGCGTAATGATGTTGACTTTGCACGCGGTACCTTTCGGGTAAAGGGCGATGTGGTGGATGTTTTCCCGGCCGGTATGGACACTGCCTACCGGATTGAATTCTTTGGTGATGAAATTGACCGCCTGACACAACTGGATCCACTGACTGGTGAAATTTTAGCTGAGCCGAGCCAGCTGACTATCTTTCCAAGTAGCCACTATGCTACCCCGCGCGAGCGCATTCTGCATGCTATAGAGGGCATCCGGTCCGAATACGAGGAGCGTGTCGCGTGGTTTGAGCGTAATAACAAGCTACTTGAAGCCCAACGCCTTGCCCAGCGCACGCAGTATGATTTAGAAATGCTCCAGGAGACGGGCTTTGTGAAGGGGATCGAAAACTATAGCCGCTACCTTAGTAACCGCGAACCTGGTGAGCAGCCGGCCACGCTGATCGACTACTTCCCGGATGATTGGCTGCTGATGGTGGATGAATCGCATATGACACTGCCGCAGGTGCGGGGTATGTATAATGGCGACCGTGCCCGCAAGGAGATATTGGTAGAGCATGGCTTTCGTTTGCCAAGCGCACTGGATAATCGACCATTGAGGTTCGAGGAGTTTGACGCTCATATCAACCAAGCAATCTACATTTCGGCGACACCTGGTGAATATGAACTCAGCCATAGCCCAGCCCCGGCCCAGCAAGTCATCCGCCCGACTGGCTTACTTGACCCGCTGATTGAAGTGCGTTCAACTGACGGGCAGGTTGATGATCTGCTGGTTGAGGTGCGCGATCGTATCAGCCAGCAGCAGCGAGTGCTCGTTACAACACTAACCAAGCGTATGGCCGAAGATCTGACCACCTATTTGCAGGATGTTGGTATAAAAAACGGCTTATATTCATAGCGAGATAGACACGCTTGAGCGCGGTGATATTCTGCGCGATTTGCGGGCTGGTGTTTACGATGTGCTGGTGGGGATTAACCTGCTGCGTGAAGGCTTGGATCTGCCCGAAGTCAGCTTAGTAGCGATTATGGATGCCGATAAAGGAAGGCTTTTTTTGCGCAGCGAAAGCGCCCTGGTGCAGACAATTGGCCGCGCTGCCCGGCACGTGGATGGCCGTGTGATTATGTATGGCGATACGATAACTGGCAGCATGCGCCGTGCCATTGATGAGACAGAGCGACGCCGCGGTATTCAGCAGGCCTATAATACAGCGCATAATATTACGCCACGTGGGGTTCGTAAGGCAATTGATGATGGCTTGCGGGCAATTATTCCACAAAAAGAAGCAGCCAAGCCAAAGCTCGATCTTGCCAAAATACCAAAGGATGAATACGAAGGGCTGATTCGTGATCTCACCAGTCAAATGGACCTTGCAAGCGCTAACTTAGAGTTCGAAAAGGCGGCTGAGCTACGCGACACCATCGCCGAAATACGTGCAAAGCAGTAGCGGTTTATGCTACACTAGCTGTATTATGGATAATCAACCCTACATGCAACCGGGCGGCTACCAATCTACGCCGCCAGCGCCGCCGGCTCCAACGCGGCCGCCGCGCCCACCCAAGAAAAAACCATCACTCAAGGCGGTGCTGATTGGCTGTATGGTGGCAGCTGCTGTCATCACAATCGGCTGCCTGATTGCGTGGTTCGTGCTTGAGCAGCGGGCGTCATCGGACGATGGCAAAGTATCGGCTGAGCAAGCGGCGCTTTTAGCACCACATAATAGCGGGCCACATGCCGTTGCAATTACCTCAACACTCGGTGTGACCATACCGTTTAATGGCCATGAGCTGGCGGGTTTTGGCCTGGCTGATGGTACAACCTACGCCGGTGGTGACCTGCGTGAGCCACGCGCCTATAGCGTGATGCGTATTCGCCCTGTTGGCACAAGTGAGGCAGTGCGTAATCAGCTGAGTTTGCCCTCGCCCGAGCTCCGCGTAACGACGAGTTTAGCTAGTGAATACTGGCAGAAAATCCAGAATGATAACGATATGAAGGGTCTTGCCAAGGCCGATATCCTTATTCGTCAGACGATTAACCAGCGCCGGAAGGATAATGATAAGATTGCTGTATCGGATGTAGAAAGCCGCACTATTAATAAAGTCCAGTACCGCAAGGTAAGCTTTACCGATACCAACGAAACCCATAATTTAAAGACGACGGCGCGCGAGGACTGCTACGTGACCGTGCAGAATGATCGCCCCTACGTTGCGTGTATCCATGGGATTCGTACTAGTAACTTTGCTGTAGCTGGGCAGCTTGAGGCGGTGTTGGGTGGTATTGGCTACCAGCAGCCACAAAAGAGTGCCTTTAGGGCTGGTGATATCACCGGTGATGAAATGCTGAGCTCGAAGGGTGACGCCGAAGTTTCGCCAGACGATACCAAAAAGACCGAGCAGGACGCGGCAAAAACCAAGCAGCAGGCCAAGACGGCTCGCACTAATGCCGCCGCAAGTAGCCGCCAAGCTATGGAGCAGATTGCCCAGCCAGTCACACGCACGCGCGATTTTGCCGCACTTGCCAAAACCATGCCGAGTGTTGTGCGGTTTGCGACTATCTACTGCGCCAATATTAAACTCAATCTACCAAACCGCCAGACGGGCACCACGCTGACCGGCGCCTGTGATGACCGGGGTGGGAGTGCGTTTTATGTTTCGAACGATGGCTTGCTCGCAACAGCCGCCTCGAACACAACTATCAAAGCCGCGCGATGCAATCACGGCATATATTACCAAGGCCGAGAACTCATCCCAAGCCCAGAGCCGCCTGCGCCGTGTGCTGGACTATATGGTAGAGGCCCAGTATATTACTCGCACCGATGCCGATGATATTACAAGTGGTGTACAGTCTGGTGATGCCAGTAAGATCGATAAAGTCCACGCGCTCAGCAGTAAGCTGAACCCAGATAACATTACCGTCGAAAAGGAGTCCTATGCGTACGCGGTGCAGCTAGGGGATAAGCCAATCGTGATTAATCGTACTGGCGATGGAGCCATGAAATTTGCCTATTCTGATACTGTTGTCGCAGCTAAAAAGCGTCATAGTGCCCTGAGCCTTGATAAGACGCAGCAAGATATTTACGGCGGCGCAACTGATATCGAGGACGTGGCACTGATAGCGCTTGATAAGCCAACTGGCCAGCCAGCTCTGCCTGTCTCTGCTGCGACCGTCACCAAGGATAGCGAACTGCTGATGGCTGGCTTGCCGCAATACGCAGGCACTGGTGTGAATGGTGGGCAACTGAGCGTGGCGCCACTCTACCGGCTTGGTAAGGTCCAGTCCGTGGCTGATGGTAAAGGTTCGCTTAAGATCGCTGCCGTAGCGATGCCATCGCATAATGGCCTCACCGGTGCGCCCGTTGTGAATCAATCAGGCGGTGTGGTTGGTATGGGAACCTATAATACCTTGCAGTGCCCGGATAAATCGTGCTTTGCTGGTGCGGCTATTTATAGTGCTAATGGTATTCTGAGTCTTGCAAAGGACCGTAATATTACCCTCAGTACTAAGAGCACGGTCCGTGAAACCTGGAGCAAGGCAGTTGATGAGCTCATTGCGGGTAACTACCGTGCTGCCGAGGGCCTGTTCCAGCGCAGCCAAGCGCTTGATCGTTTTAACATCTATGCACCCGGTTTTGCCGAGTACGCTAAGAAGATGATGGGGAGCGAACGTGATACATCAACGGTGAATACTATCTTGCAAGTGCTGATGATCGTTGTGATTGTAAGCCTGGTAGCGATCGTCCTGCTAGCGATTTGGCTACTAGCGACCAAGCTATTTGCGCGCCCAGCTCGGCCCGCGCACTATAGTGATAGTACGGCTGCAACCCAATATAATAACGACCCAAGTGTGTGGAGGGCGCCAGCTCAGCCACAGTACGGGCAACCTGGGCAGTCTGTGCCACCAGCTGGTAGTGCAGATTACTATGGGTCAACACAGCCAAACCAATCCCAGCCAGGGCAGTATGCTGGCCCGTACCAGCCGAGCCCAGCGCCGTATACTTATGGTGGCTATGACCAGCCGGAGCAGGTAAGCTCGCAGCCGCCAGCTTATCCCCCAGGGTCAGCAGCATCAGGGTACCGCCGCCACCTGGCTATTCGCAGCAACCGCCTACTAGCCAGCCGCCAGATTACCGCCAGTAGCGGAGCCAGTATGAAAGAAACCCCCGCGTATATGCGGGGGTTGTTGACTATGGGGACGAGCAGGGGGTCAAAGTCCCTGCTGAGTGCCGCGGTGGCACCGCGACTGTCTTCTAGGAAGACTGTCGCTGGCGTATTGCCGCTGGTCGTGAATTCCACTAACGGATATTGCTGTGGTGTCACCTCCTCGATGAACTCGATTTTGGAGTTTTGCAACTCTGGGTTGTCGTAACTCGGGTAGGTTTCTACCCGGACTATGATTTTGCCAAAGGATCCTTCCTTCGGCATGAGTACAAAACTGTGGCGACTTTCGTCGCCCGTGCAGGCAGTCTTTGCCTGCACAAAGGCCGTGCCAGCGTTATCCGGCAGCATGGCGCTGCCTGGTAGCACCGGCCGGCCAGAGCCGTCGCGCTGGACGGCTGGCTTATCGGTCGTATCCAGCGCCACCACCCTGTTTGGTGGTGTTGATAACCGGGGCTGGGCCCGGTTGCGCGGCACAACCGGTCAATATAGCAGCCATAACGATAGAATAACACTTTCGAGAAAACATAACGTCCCCTTTCCAAAGAACAAACAACAGGCCCAGTGCCTGTAGTCTACTATTGTTATACCAATACATAATAAATCCGTCAAGAGCAGTTCACAACCCCTGTCAAATACGCTACAATAATGATATGACAAAAATAACAACTGATGAGGTGCAGCACTTAGCCCGCCTTAGTAGCATAGAGCTAACAGAGACTGAGACGCAGGCGCTGACGAATGATTTAGAGCAGATTTTAGGCTTAGTTGCCCAGCTTGATGATCTGGATACTGAGGGCGTTGAGCCAACCTACCAGGTCACTGGCCGCCAGAATGTGTGGCGTCAGGACGTAGTGGCAGAGAGCGGTGTGAGCCGTCAGCAACTGCTGGAGCTATCCGAAGGTGGCCAGCAAAACCATAGCATAAAGGTACCAAAAGTATTATGACGATTGCAGATTATCAACAGGCTTTGCAGAGCCAGTCCGCTGTGGAGGTTGTGCAAGCAGCCCTTCAGAAGGCTCAGGAGACAGCCGATTATAATGTATTTATTACTATGATGGCCGAGCGCGCCCTAGAGCGAGCAGCGGCAGTTGACCGTGGCGAGATTACCGGCCGGCTAGCTGGTGTTCCCTTCGCTGTGAAGGATAACTTTGCGGTTGATGGTGCGCCCACCACGGCAGCCAGCCAGTTTTTAGCCACGTTTCATTCGCCCATCCAGGCTACAGCGGTTGAGCGGCTGGAGGCAGAAGGTGCAATTTGTATTGGTAAGGTGAATCTTGACGCCTTTGCCCACGGTGGTAGTACCGAGAATTCTGCCTTTGGCCCAACTAAAAACGCCGTTGATGCAACGCGTGTGGCTGGGGGTAGCAGCGGTGGCTCAGCCGTGGCCGTTGCGCTTGATATTGTGCCGTTTGCTCTTGGTACTGATACCGGTGGCTCAATTCGCCAGCCAGCCAGCTTTAACGGTGTGGTTGGGTTTAAGCCAACCTACGGTGCCGTCAGTCGCTACGGTGTGGTAGCTATGGCAAGCGGTACTGATTGTATTGGTGTGTTAAGCCAGTCAGTGAGCGATAGCGAGCTTGTGATGAGTATTATGGCAGGCCAGGACGCAAAAGATAGCGTGACGCACGATGACTACTTTGCACCGCAGGCGAAACCAAACGGCAAAAAGCTTGCCATCATTACCGATTGCATGGGGGATGGTGTCGAGGCTGGCGTGAAAGCGTCTATTAACCAAGCGATTGATGACCTGCGCCAGGCAGGCTATAGTGTTGATGAAGTCAGCATGAAGATGATGCCCTATGCGCTGGCAATTTACTATATCGTGGTACCGGCAGAAATTAGCAGTAACCTTGCACGCTATGATGGTGTGCGCTACGGGGCGCGGGCCGAGGCCAAGAGCCTAGCAGAGCTCTATAGCGCTAGCCGGGCACAGGGCTTTATGCCAGAAAACAAGCGCCGTATTATGATTGGTAGTTACGTGCTTTCAAGTGGTTATTTCGATGCCTATTACCAAAAGGCACAGCAGGCTCGCACGCTACTGATCCGCGAGTACGACGAGCTATTTACAACTTACGACGCCTTGCTTGCACCGGTGGCACCACGCCCAGCCTTTGCGCTTGGCAGCCATACGAGCGACCCTGTCACCATGTACCTAGAAGATACCATGACTGTCCCAGCTAGCCTAGCAGGGCTCCCGGCGGTGAGTGTGCCAGTTGCGCCAGCTGATGGTTTGCCAGTGGGGCTGCAAATTATTGGTGCTCAGCAGGCTGATGCACATGTGCTGGCCCTTGCGCGCCAGGTAGAGGAGTTTGGCCGTGGGTAGTACTGTTGTGATTATACTATTTGCAACGCTGCTGGTTGCGACTGGTGTCCTGATGCTGTGGTGGATGGGGCAGACTGGTGGCCGCCAGCTCAACGTAGAGCGTTACCGCAGCCAGTGGCTCGAAATCGAGGGCTCACTATCGCAAAAGCAGCCAGCCAGCTACCAAATGGCGATTCTGAATGCCGATAAACTGCTGGACCGCGCCCTACGTGAGCGTGGCTATAGGGGTAATACTATGGGCGAGCGGCTCAAAACTGCCGGTAGTGCTTTTGGTAATATCAATGCTGTGTGGGCAGCCCATAAGTTGCGCAACCGGATCGCACACGAAACTGACGTGAATATTACCTATACCACCGCACGCCGCGCCTTGGCAACCTTTAAGCAGGCCCTGAAAGACCTAGGAGCAATTTAGCAATGAGCGTATACGATAATTACGAAATGACAATTGGCATTGAATGCCATGTGCAGTTAGCAACCAAAACCAAGCTATTTAGCGCGGCCGATAATGACTCACGCTTTGCCGAGCCGAATAGCAATGTAAGCCCAATTGATTATGGTTTACCGGGCATGCTGCCAGTGCTTAATCATCATGCGGTGGAGCTTGCTGTTAAAGCTGGCAAGGCGCTTGGGAGTACCATTAATCTGGTGAGCAGCTTTGACCGTAAGCATTACTTCTACCCGGATCTACCGAAAGGCTACCAAACCACACAGATGTATCATCCTATTATCGGCCCTGGTGTTGTGGAAGCGCCACTCGATGATGGCAGTGTAGTAGCGGTGCGTATTCATCACGCCCATATGGAGGAGGATGCTGGTAAGCTAACGCACCACGGCGACTATAGCCTGGTGGATCTTAACCGCGCCGGTACGCCGCTGATCGAAATCGTGTCGGAACCAGATATTCATAGCGCTGCCCAAGCCCGGGCGTATGCGGTTGAGCTATATCGCCGTATGACCTACGCCGGCGTGACTCATGGTGATTTGTACCACGGTAACATGCGCTTTGATGTGAATATTAGCGTTGCCAAAAAGGGCGCGCAAGGCCTCGGTAAGCGTACCGAGATTAAAAATCTCAACTCCTTCCGCAGTGTAGAGCGGGCGGCCGAGTATGAATTCCGACGCCAAGTTGATTTGCTTGAGGCTGGCCAGGCAGTGGTGCAAGAAACTCGTGGCTGGAATGATGACACCCAAACCACCACTAGCCAGCGCAGCAAGGAAGACGCCCAGGATTACCGCTATATGCCAGACCCAGATATTCCACCAATTGTCCTGACGGATGACGATGTCGCGCGCATTCAGGCCGACATGCCAGAGTTGCCTGCCTATTACCGCACCAAATGGGCCGGGCTCGGGCTGGACCGCTCGGTTGTGAATGCCTTGCTTGATACGCAGGCTTACGCTCAAGCGGTAGCTGGCGTACAGGACGCAGCTGGTGATACGGCGGCAACGCGGGTTGCTCACTGGTTTGCGAGTGCCACGGCAGGTGATAGTCAGCATGGTACCGTGCCAGGTGTGGATGATCTTGCCACGCTTGCTGGTATGGCAGCCAAGAGTGAGATTAGTAGCACGAGTGCCAAGGAGCTCTTCCATGAGCTGCTGGCTGGTGCGCATGACCCTCGTGCTTTGGCGGAGCAGAAGAATCTGCTGCAGGTGAGTGATGAATCGGCAGTTGCGGCAGTAGTGGATGATGTGCTAGCAGACCCCGCCAGCGCAAGCTCGATTGCAGATATCGTAGCGGGTAAAGAAAAAGCGATTGGCTACCTTGTAGGGCAGGTGATGAAACGCTCCCAGGGCAAGGCCAACCCAGCTATGGCACAAAAAATTATTCGCCAAAAAATACTATAAGGAAGGCCTGAGTCATGACGACAATGAAACCATGGCCACAGACAGACGTGCCAGTTACGACTAAGGTTGGCTGGCGGCACTTGGTGCGCAAGACCTTTATGGCCCCAGATGGGAGTACGCAGTTATACGATATTAAAGATCCGCTTGGCTCGCAGACAGTGGCAGTGATTGCCATTACGCACGATAACCAGGTGGTGATTGCTGAGCAGTTTCGCCCTGGGCTGGAGCTTGTTATGCAGGAGCTACCCGGTGGTGGAGTGGAGCCGGGTGAGGATCTTGAAGCAAGCGCTCGCCGCGAACTACGCGAAGAGACCGGCTATCAACCGGGTACGATGCGCTACCTTGGCCACACCTGGATGGATGCCTACACCAATACTAAAAGCCACTATTTTTTGGCAACAGATTGCCGCCGCGTCGCGCAACCAGCGCCAGATGACGGCGAGTTTGTGAACGTACGCTGTATCCCTATTGCCGATATGATCAGTAACTGTAAGCAAGGTCGCATGACTGACCCGGGCGCGATTGTACTTGCCTACGATGCCTTGCAAGAATTAATGCGAAAGGAGTAATTATGAAACAACCAACTAAAGCTATTATTTGTGCGGCAGGGCTCGGTACGCGCTTTTTGCCCCAGACCAAAGCCATGCCAAAAGAGATGCTGCCAATTATCGACCGGCCGGTGATTCAGCTGATTGTTGAAGAAGCTGTGGCAGCTGGTGTGACCGAGATTATTATTGTAACCGGTAGTACAAAGCGTACGATTGAGGATCATTTTGACAGGAGCGATGAGCTTGAGGCAGAGCTGCGCGAAAAGGGCAAGCACGATAAGGCTGATCAAATTAAAAAGATTGCCGAGATGGCTAATTTTGTATACGTACGCCAGAAGGGCTCGCCAAAGGGTAATGCTCGCCCAGTGCTGAACGCTCGCCATTTGATTGACGATGATGAGCCGTTCTTTGTTTTTCTTCGCCGATGATTTCTTCCGGAGTCAGACACCACGGGCTGTGCAGCTTTTTGCAGGCACACCAGGCGACTGGTAAATCAGTGATTTCGCTGATAGAGGTTGATAGGCGTGATGCTGATAAATACGGTATGGCGGCGATTGAGCACCAGGGTATGAATGATACCTACAAGCTGACGCAGTTGGTAGAAAAGCCAGGCCAAGCGGATGCCCCAAGCAACCTTGCGAGCGTTGGTGGCTATTTGCTCACACCAGATATTTTGCCAATTATTGCTCAGGAAAAGGTTGATAAAAAACGGCGAAATTACGCTGGCCGATAGCATTAACGAGCTGGCCCAGGCAGATGCAGTTTACGGCAAAAATTATTGATGGTGTTTGGCATGATACCGGTGACCAGCTAAAGTATATTAAGGCGGTGCTAGACGTGGCGCTTTCGAGCAGCGAATATGGCAATGATCTGCGCCAGTACCCTAACGGAGCGGCTTGGGTAGGTAGCGTGGATAGTGCGGCGTGGTTTGTATTTGGGGTGCTCTGTGTGCTACTGGTGCTGGCTCTAGCTGCCTGCATAGCGTTAGTGATTGTTCTGCGTAAGCTTAACCGGCAGGTCAATCGCTTGGCCGAGCGAGAGGATATTGCCAAACCACGCCCACTTATAGCTAGAGCCCGCTTTTCGGTTGCGGCAACAACTGCTACAATAGTACATGGAATAACTAATAAGAAGGGGAATACTCATGGCAAAGACAAGTAAATTTGCAGTTGGTGCCATTCTGGGTGCAGCAGCTGGCTTGGTTGCTGGCATTCTAACAGCACCAAAAGAGCGGCAAAGAAACGCGCCAAGACCTAAAAAACAAGGCCGGTGACATGAAAAGAAAAAAAGCCGGCGATGTTGCCAAAAGATGTTGAGGCTAAGACAAAAGCAATTTGCAGCCAAGGCTGATGCCAAGCTAAAAAGAATTCAAATCAGAAGTCGAAAAAGTAAGCATAGCATACAATAAGGCGAAATCCGCCCTGCACAGAGTACGGGCGGTTTTGCTTTTGGGGTCTGTGGTTGCCCGGGCTACTCCGAACTTAGGCACTGATAAGCCCGCATATAGCCAGCAGCCTGTTAGAGCGGCTATGCTATAATAAGGGGACGATGGGAACAGCTGTGGCAGATCAATCAGGGCAAGTCAAAACGGGCGAGCAGGTGCTGACGCCAGCGGATTACGTACACCTGCATAACCATACTCACCACAGTTTGCTTGATGGTCTGACGAAGATTCCGGACCTTGTCGCGCGAGTCAAAGATATGGGTATGACAGCGTGCGCTATTACTGACCATGGCACCATGAGTGGGACAATTGAATTCTACAAGGCAGCTAAAGCAGCTGGTATCAAGCCAATTATTGGGATGGAAGCGTACGTAGCAGCCCGTGGGCGTGCCGACCGTGATCCACAGAAGGATAAGGCTCGTTACCATTTAATACTACTTGCCATGAACAACACTGGCTACCGCAACCTGATGAAGCTATCGACACTGGCCAACCTCGAGGGTATGTACTACAAGCCGCGGATTGACCATGAGCTGCTCGAGCAATATAACGAGGGATTGATTGCACTATCCGCCTGCGCCAGCGGTGAGCTGGGCGAACAGCTACGGCTCGATAACTACGCAGAAGCAAAGCGCATCGCCAGCTGGTATAAAAGTATTTTTGGCGACCGCTACTACCTAGAACTGCAGGATCATGGCCACCCAGATTGCCCCAGTAAGTGGGATGTGCAGGTAAAGATTAACCAGTATCTAGAGCAGCTCAGCGCCGAACTGGGCATTGAGTGCGTGGTCAGTAGCGACGGCCACTATCTAAACCACGCCGACCAAGACGCGCACGAGATTCTGCTGTGTGTGGGGACCGGATCGTATTTGAGCGACGAAAAGCGCATGAGCCTCAAGGACTTTGAACTACATGTAACAGACCCGGCCGATATCATTGCGCGCTGGAATAAAACCAATCCCCAGGCAGTCGCCAATACCAAGCGCATTGCTGAGCGCTGTAATATTGATATCGAACTTGGTAAAATCCTCATCCCCAAGTTCCCCACACCTAATGGCGAGAGCGAAAAGGAATACCTCGACCATCTAGTGTATACTGGCATGGCAGTGCGCTATGCGGGGCTTAGTCTTGAGGATGCCAAAACGAAATCAAACCAAGCCCTGCGTGAACTGCTGAGTGAGCCCCAACGCGAACGGCTCGATATGGAATTTGGTGTACTTGATACCATGGGCTACAATGGCTACTTCTTGATTGTGCAGGATTTTATTAACTGGGGTAAATCCCAGGGGATTATTTTTGGCCCGGGGCGTGGTAGTGCGGCTGGCTCAATCATTGCCTATGCACTCAATATTACCGACCTAGACCCGCTTAAGTATGATTTGCTGTTCGAACGGTTCCTGAACCCAGACCGCATTAGTATGCCAGATATCGATATTGATATTCAGGATACACGCCGTAATGAGGTGATAGAATACTGCGCTAATAAATACGGGCATGATAGGGTTGCCAATATCTGTACCTTTGGTACGATGGCAGCGCGGGCTTCGGTGCGTGATGTCGCCCGCGTTTTGCAGGTGCCGTATGGTGAAAGCGACCGCCTGGCAAAAGCTCATTCCACCACCAGTTCAGGGCCGGCACGTGCCGATTAAAAAATCCCTGGTCGATGACCCAGATTTGAAAAAGGAATACGAAACCAACCCGACTGCCAAGACGGTGTATGATTTTGCAAGCCAGCTCGAAGGCACGATACGCTCGCACGGTGTGCATGCCGCTGGTGTCGTGATTGCCCCGGATGATTTGGTTAAGTTTGTGCCGCTCGAAATGGCGCAAAAAGGTGTGGTGGCAACGCAGTACCCTATGTCGCCAGTGGAAGAGCTGGGTCTTTTGAAGATGGACTTCTTGGGCCTCAGCAACCTATCGATTATTAATAACGCCCTTAGGATTATTCGTAAAGTATATAAAAACCGAGATCGATCTTTCCCAGTTGCCGCTTGATGACGAAGAAACCTATAAGCTCTTTCAGCGGGGGATACCACGGGAGTTTTCCAGCTTGAATCTGCCGGTATGAAGCGCTACTTGCGCCAGCTGCGCCCCAGTGTGTTTGAGGATATCATCGCCATGGTTGCCTTGTACCGGCCTGGGCCAATGCAGTTTATCGACTCGTTTATTAAACGTAAGCATGGTGAGGAGCCAATTACCTATTTACACCCAGGTATGGAAAAATTCACTCCAGAATACCTACGGTATTTTGGTGTACCAAGAGCAGTTTATGCAGATTAGTAAGGAGTGGTGCGGCTTTACCGGCGGCCAGGCTGATACCCTGCGTAAGGCGGTTGGTAAAAAGAAGATTGATTTAATGCAGAAGGTCAAGCCAGAGTTTGTTGAAGGTGCCATTAAGGTCGGTGGTGCAACAGCTGCGATTGCTGAAACATTCTGGGACCAGCTAGAAGAATTCGCTAACTACTGTTTTAATAAAAGTCACGCTGCGTGCTATGGCCTCATCGCCTACTGGACAGCCTACCTAAAGGCGCACTACCCGGATGCATTTATGGCAGCACTCATGACCAGCGACCAGGATGATACCGAACGTTTGGCGATCGAAATGACTGAGTGTAAACATATGGGCATTGATGTACTTAACCCGGATGTAAATGAATCGTTTGTGGAATTTGCGGTGGTGCCGGGCGAAAACAAAATTCGCTTTGGCATGGCTGCCGTTAAGGGCGTTGGTGTTGGTGCGGTAGAAGAAATCCTGCGTGCTCGGGCACTTGATGGTGGCTTTAGCAGTATTGAGGATTTTGCTAAGAAGGTCAGCACCGCCAAATTTAACCGCAAGGCGTGGGAATCATTGATTAAAAACCGGTGCCTTTGATGCTTTTGGCGACCGATCACATTTATTGTTCAATCTTGATACCATTCAGGCCTTTGCCAGCAAGGTGCAGAAGGAGGCCGCTAGTGGCCAGACGGACTTATTCGGCTTGCTTGGCGATGCGGCTGCAGCAACGCAGCCAACGGTGACGTTGCAACCAGCACCGAGCCAGCATAGCGATAAAGAGCGCTTAATGTGGGAACGTGAACTGATGGGTCTGTATATTAGTGCCCACCCGCTCGATAGTTTTGAAACCTACTTGCGTGAGCAAACCCAGCCGCTGAGCCAGCTGAAACCCGATTATGACGGCCGCGAGATGACGCTTGGTGGCATTATTACCAATGTGCGCACTATCATTACCAAAAGTGGTACTCGTATGGCTTTTTGTGGCCCTTGAAGATAAGTTTGGCGAGGGCGAGGGTGATTGTTTTTCCCAAACTTGTACGAGCAGGTTGGCGCTAAGCTAGTGCAGGATGCGGTGGTGCGGGTGACGGGTAAGAATTCTGCCCGCGACCGTGATGGCAATCTGGGTGATGAAAGCAAGCTGATTGCCAACGAAATTGTACTGATTGATGATACAGAAATGGCGCGGTACGAGTCAACCGGCCGGGTGATGAGTACGCCAAAAATGAGCGCTGCCGTCAAGAAGGAGCGCCGAGCGAAGCACCGTGGCCAGCAACCAGTGCGTACTCCGGCACCAGCCTCGACTGCGCAGCCTGGTGCTGCGGCTCAGCGCACGACTGTGACACCTGCACCAGCACAGCCGCCGCAAAAAGCTCTACGTGCACATCAAAAACCCTGATGATCATGAGGCGCTGACTATGCTCAAGCATGCCTGTAAAGATAACCCAGGGAGTGTGGAAATTATTTTAGTGCTGGGTGTTGATAAAAAAATCAGCTATTCGCTTGCCTTTCCAGGTGGATGATAGCCCGCAACTGCTTGCAACCCTGGTGGAGCATCTCGGTGAAGCTGCAGTTGTACTAAAGTAGCTAGCCCTTGGCCACGGTAACATGTAATTTTACTTCGTCTTCATTTTGTGTTACTGCCGTTACCATGGCAAATAAGCCGCATACGTGGCGGTATGCGGCCGGTTGCCCCTTTAATGTACTATTCGGGCCCGGCCGCAAGGCCGAGCTGTGTTTGGCTGAGCTGGCGTATTCGTTCCGGCCGGAAGCCGGACCAATGTTCGCCATCCGCTTCGACGACGGGCGCCTGAAGGTAGCCCAGGGCGAGCACATGCTCGCGGGCTTCATCGTCCGTGCTGATGTCGACGAGGGTGTAGTCAAGGCCAGCCCGGTCCAAGGCCTTTTTGGTGGCGGTGCACTGCATGCAGGCGGGCTTGCTATAGACGGTGATAGTGCTCATTATGTCCTCTTTCGGTTTGGAGAATGTGTTAAGGGGCAGTGTTCCGGTTAGGGCAGGGGAACACCGCCACAAAAGTGGCTAGCTCTACCCTGGCTAGCTGGATATGTTCATTATTGTACGCAATTTGGCTGTGACATGCAAGCTATATAGCGTAAAAAACGTCGTAACATACGCTACATATAGCGTTATGCACTTAATTATGGCATAGTAGCTGGTAAAGAGCCATGCCGGCTGCAACGCTGACATTGAACGACTCTTTGTGCCCGACCATCGGGATCTCTAGTAGAACATCGCATACAGCTTGGAGCTCTGGTGCAATACCGGCAACCTCCTCACCAAGCAGTAGCGCGAGTTTAGCAGGCGCTTGGTAGTGTGGTAGGAGCACGGCATGTGGGTTTTGCTCAAGGCCAGCGATGATATAGCCAGCACGGCGGAGGGCAGCAAGCGGGGGCTCAGTACTGGTGGTAAAGGGCATTAACTCTTCGGCACCGAGGGCAGTCTTATGAATTTGCCGCGTGAGTTTTTCGGCAAGGTGGGGCAAGCGTGGATCGTTCGCTGCCAGCGCTGGGTAGGGCGTGTAGCCACTGCATATGATACGCTCCACACCAAGACCTTCAGCGGTGCGGAAAATAGCACCAACATTATGGGTGGAGCGAATGTTATGGGCAATCACAACAATAGATGGGCGACGAGTCGGCATATAGCCTACTATAGCATAATCATGGGCAAAAGAGCTGCGCAGTTAAGACTTGCTGCCTGGCCTCGTAGTATGATAAGCTGGTAGGAAGAAGTAGTGTAGCTTCCGTTATTTGTGTATTGGTAGGTGGCGCTGCCAAATGGCAAGGCGGATGGAAGAATCTTCGGTGCCGAAGTCACTAAATAATTAACGAGCTGTGAGGAGTAACGATGGCAGAGCAGTCACCCCGTGTGAAGGGTCGTGTCTTTTTTACGGAGAACGATACCGCACTGGCAATACCAGATCTCATCGCCCACCAGAAGGAATCTTGGCGTGATTTTGTCGAGACCGGCCTGGGCGAGATTTTTGCAGAAATCAACCCAATTGAGGATTATACCGGCCAAAAACTGGCACTACGGTTTAAGCAATATGCGTTTCAGGATCCAAAGCATTCGGAGCGATTTGCGAAAGAAAACAATATCACCTTTGATGCGCCGCTACATGTTAATGTCGAGCTCACCAATAAGGTAACTGGCGAGGTCAAGGAGCAAGAGATCTACCTTGGTGACTACCCATGGATGACAGAGCGTGGCACCTTTATTATTAACGGGACTGAGCGCGTGGTAGTGAGCCAGCTGATCCGTAGTGCTGGAGTGTTCTACACCGCCGATACCGTGAACGGCCGCAAGTACTACAATGCTAAGCTTTATTCCTGGCCGTGGCGCCTGGCTGGAGTTTGAAACAGCCAGCAACGGCGTGCTGTACGTCAAGATTGACCGCCGACGCAAACTGCCAGTCACCACACTGCTGCGTGCACTTGGCTACGGCAAAACCAGCCAGCTTCGTGAGCTGTTTGCTGCAGCTGATAATGGTGATACCAAGTACATCGAAGCAACCCTCGAAAAGGATAGCACTCGTGGCACAAACGAAGCCTTGATTGAAGTCTACCGCCGTCTACGCCCAGGTGACCTAGCTACCGTAGAGAACGCCCGTAGCATGATTGAGCGCATGTTCTTTGACTTTAAGCGCTTTGATTATAGCCGTGTTGGCCGCTACAAGATTAATAAGCGTCTTGGCCTTGACGTGCCAAATACAGCCGAGCACCGCACCTTCCAGATGAGCGACTTGGTAGCAATTATTAGTGAGCTGATCCGCCTCAACAACACCCAGGAAGATGCTGATGATATCGACTCACTCAGTAACCGCCGTGTCAACCTGGTGGGCGAACTGGTAGCGCGCCAGTTCCGCGTTGGTATGCTCCGTATGCAACGTAATGCAATGGACCGCATGAGTATGACGGATCTTGAAAACGTCACGCCAAGCCAGCTGATTAATGCCCGCCCAGTGGTGGCTGCAGTGCGTGAGTTCTTCGCTAGTAGCCAGCTCTCCCAGCTGATGGACGAAACGAACCCGCTGGCAGAACTGAGCCATAAGCGCCGCCTTAGTTCAATGGGCCCTGGTGGCCTCAGCCGTGAGCGTGCTGGGTTTGATGTGCGTGATGCCCACCCAACTCACTACGGCCGTCTCTGTAGTGTGGAGACGCCAGAAGGTGCTAACATTGGCCTGGTGCTGAACCTGGCAGCCTATGCCCGCGTTAACGAATATGGCTTTATCGAAACACCATACCTGCGTGTACATAATGGCCAGGTGAGTGACGAAATGTGTATCTTGATGCTGACAGTGAACGCAGCGAAATCATCGCTGATGCTGGCGCTAAGCTGGATGAAAAACGGCCGTTTTGTTCAGGAGCGTGTGTCTGCTCGCATTGAGCTTAAGCCAGGGCAGATTGACTCTGCCGAAGTCACCCTGATGGATGCAGCGCACAAACAGATTCTTGGCTCAACGGCGAGCCTAGTGCCGTTTATCGAGAAAAAAACCGTATCGACCGCAGTTTGACGGGCTCCAACATGCAGCGCCAAGCAGTGCCACTGGTACAGCCAGAAGCCCCAACGGTAGGCACTGGTATTGAAGACGTGGTAGCGCGTAATTCAAGTCAGCTGATTGTAGCCGAAGCCGATGGTGAAGTCACCCGTGCTGATGGTGATGTTGTCACCGTGCAATACGCTGATGGTGCCAAGAGCTACGAGCTTATCCACTTTGAAAAAGAGTAACGATGACCGCTCGATTAATCAAAAAACTCGTGTTACACGTGGCCAGAAGGTCAAGCAGGGCGATGTGTTGATTGAAGGTGCCTCGATTGCTGAAGGCGAAATTGCGCTTGGCCGCGACCTGCGGGTTGCCTTTATGCCGTGGGGTGGTTACAACATGGACGACGCCATCATCATTAGCCGCCGCCTGGTAGAGGACGACACTCTCACCAGTGTTAATATCAAGGATTACTTGGTAGAAGTACGCGAAACTAAGCTCGGTGATGAGCAGACCACGCGCGATATTCCAAATGTGAATGAGTACAGCCTGCGCCACTTGGACGAAAAATGGTATTGTACAAGTCGGTAGTGAAGTCAAAGCTGGCGATGTGCTGGTTGGTAAAATTACGCCAAAGGGTGAGCAAGAGCTCAGCAGCGAAGAGCGCCTTTTGCGAGCTATCTTTGGTGAAAAAGGCCAAGGATGTGCGTGATACCAGCCAGCGTATGAATAATTCTGGCGGTGGCAAAGTGGTTGGCGTGCGTGAATTTACGCGCGAAGCTGGCCATGAGCTTAAATCTGGTGTGCTAAAGCAGATTCAGATTTTTGTAGCACAAATTCGCAAGATTAGCGTCGGTGACAAGATGGCTGGCCGCCATGGTAACAAGGGTGTTGTGGCCCGTATCCTACCGGTAGAGGACATGCCGTTTATGGAAGACGGGACGCCAGTTGATGTGATCCTCAACCCATTGGGTGTGCCGAGCCGTATGAATATTGGCCAGCTATTCGAAACCCACCTAGGGTATGGCCGCAAAGGCACTGGGCTATAAGGTTGCGACGCCGCCGTTTAATGGTGTGCCAATCGAAACAATTGCTGACGAGCTTGAAAAAGCTGGCTACGCCCGTGACGGTAAGAGCCAGCTGATTGATGGTCGCACTGGTGAGCCATTCGAAGAGCGCACGACGGTTGGGGTGATGCACATGATTAAGTTGCACCACATGGTAAGCGACAAGATCCATGCCCGCAGCACCGGCCCATACACCATGGTGACGCAGCAGCCGCTCGGCGGTAAAGCCCAGAACGGTGGCCAGCGCTTTGGTGAAATGGAGGTGTGGGCACTCGAAGCATACGGTGCTGCCTCTACCCTGCAAGAAATGTTGACGATCAAGTCCGATGATGTGTACGGCCGCGCTAAGGCGTATGAATCTATCATCAAGGACGAGCCAATTGTTGGGCCAAAGCTACCAGAGTCGTTTAATGTGCTGGTGAAGGAGCTTCAGGGCCTCGGTCTGCGCGTTGATCTTGTGGATGAACATGAGTCAGAGTCAGTCGATGCTGATGAGGCGATTACCCAGGTTGCACCACATGCCCAAGCAACCACCCAGCTTGAGGAAGATTCGCTGGAGCGCGATATCACCGTTGCGGCTGATCTTGATGACGACGGTGTGTCACTCGATGCAATTGAAGAACAAGAAACTAAAGCCGATCAGGCAGATGATGAAGAGGAGGAGGCGTAATGTCACGAATGATGCCAACCACTGGTATTGCTGACTTTAACGCGGTACGCTTAGCGGTTGCCAGCCCCGAAGACATCCTGAAATGGAGCTACGGCGAAGTAACCAAGCCAGAGACAATCAACTACCGCACTCAAAAAGCCAGAGCGCGATGGCCTGTTTTGTGAGCGTATTTTTGGCCCAGTCAAAGATATCAATCCACACGACAGCAAGCTTAAAGGCGTGCGTAGCCGCGAAATGGCGGTGGATAAAAACGGTGAGCTCGTCACCAAAAGCGTGGTGCGCCGCGAGCGCATGGGGCATATTGAGCTTGCTGCCCCGGTAGCACACATTTGGTTTATGCGCGGCACACCAAGCGCAATGAGCTTGCTGCTTGGTATGACCGTGCGTAACCTCGAGCGGATTGCCTACTTTGCAAGCTACGTGGTGCTTGCAGTGGATGATGCGCGCCGTGAGCAGTTCCTGGCAGACCTTGAGGCCGAGACCGAAGCTGCCCGCGCTGCTATTAAAATCCGCTATGAAAAGCGTGCCCAGGAAGACGAGGCTGATATTAAGCAGCTTGCTGCCGAGCAATCACGCGAAGTCGAAGAGCTGAACGAAAGCTACAGCACCAAGAAGGCCCAGCTAGAAAGCCTGGTGAAGGGCTCGCTGATGAACGAGACCGATTACCGCAACCTGCCCGAAGAGTACGAAGAACTGATCGAAGTTGGCATGGGTGGCACGGCGCTGAAGCGCTTGCTCGATGAAATCGACCTGCCGCAGCTGATTGAGCAGCTGATTGAAGAGGCTGCTGGTGCCAAGGGTCAGCGTGCCAAGAAGATCCTCAAGCGCCTTAAGGTACTTGAAGGCATGGAAGCTGCCGGTATTAAGCCGGGTAGCTTAGCCCTGACTGTGCTGCCAGTTATTCCACCAGATCTACGCCCAATGGTGGCGCTTAATGGTGGCCGCTTTGCAACCAGCGACCTTAATGACCTGTACCGCCGCGTTATTAACCGTAACAACCGCCTTAAGAAGCTGCTTGATCTAAACGCGCCAGAAGTGATTCGCCGCAATGAAATGCGTATGCTACAGGAAGCGGTTGATGCGCTGATCGATAACAGTGCTGCCCGTGGTGGCCGCGTGGTTAATGCAACCGGGGGCCGCCGCCGCCTCAAGAGTCTGAGCGATATGCTAAAAGGGTAAGCAGGGGCGTTTCCGCCAGAACCTGCTTGGTAAGCGTGTGGACTACAGTGGCCGTTCGGTGATTGTGGTTGGGCCAAAGCTTAAGATTCACCAGTGTGGGCTTGCCAAAGCAAATGGCACTAGAACTCTTTAAGCCATTCGTGATTAGCTGGTTGATCCGGCATGATTTTGCCCACAATATTCGTACCGCAACGCGCTTGATTGAAGCTGGCGATACTGCTGTATGGGATGCGCTTGATGAAGTTATCGTTGGTAAGTACGTGCTGCTTAACCGTGCGCCAAGCTTGCACCGCCTCAGTATTCAGGCTTTCCAGCCAGTGCTAGTGGAAGGTAAGGCGATTCAGCTACACCCACTGGTTGCTAACGGCTTTAACGCCGACTACGATGGTGACCAAATGGCTGTGCACCTGCCGCTCAGCAAGGAAGCCCAAAAGGAAGCCCACGAGCTGATGAGCGCAACCAACAACCTGCTAAAGCCAGCTGATGGTTCGCCGGTGCTTAATATCGGCCAGGACATCGTGCTGGGTAATTACTACCTTACCTACGATAAGCCAAGTGTACAGAACGAAAAGCGCCGCGCCTTTAGTAGCGTGTACGAGGCCGAAATGGCGTATGATAACGGTGTGATTCACTTGCAGAGCCCAATCCGTGTCTATGCTAAGGGCGAGATTCGTGATACAACCCTTGGCCGCGTGCTGTTTAACGAAATCCTCCCGGTTGACTTCCCATATGATAATAATGTGCAAACAAAGAAGCAGCTAAAGCGAGTGCTAGCAGAAGTGTTTGACCGCTACGGTGCCGAAGAAACCGCTAAGCTAGCAGACCGTATTAAGGGCCAAAGCCTTCCGCTTTGCAACCGTGGCTGCAGTATCAACTGGTAAGGACGACTACATTTCGTTCGAGCAAATCGATGAATTTATCGCTGAAGGTGATGCTAAGGCTGCGCTGATTTCGGAGCAGTTTGACCAAGGTCTGATTACCGAAGAAGAGCGCTACAACCTAACCGTCGGTGCCTGGCGCCAGGTGGACAATCGCGTGAGCGAGTTCCTACAGGATCAGCTGGCCCATATGGATACCAGTATTTCGGTGATGGTTAACTCCGGTGCCCGTGGTGATATTAGTAACGTGAAGCTTGCGAGCGCTATGATTGGTATCCAGGTGGATGCAACTAACCGCGAGATTGAGCTGCCAATTCGGTCTAACTTTAAGCAGGGTCTATCAAGCCTGGAGGCCTTTGTGGCTACCCGTGGTGCCCGTAAGGGTCTAATCGATACCGCCCTCAAGACGGCCGACTCCGGCTACCTAACCCGCCGCCTGGTGGACGTATCCCAGGATGTGTTTACCGTCGAGGATGAGCAGGGGTGATGATGACGGTTTCGTTATTTACCGGGCTGAATCTGACGAGACGATGATTAGCTTTGCTGACCGCCTATTTGGCCGCTATACTGCCCAGGCAGTACCGGGCCATATTGCAGCTGACCAGCTGATTACGCGTGAGGTAGCGAATGCAATCGAAGCTGATAGTAGCGTTAATGAGGTAGCAATCCAGAGCGTGCTTTCAACTAAGAATCTGCGTGGTATTCCACGCAAGAGCTATGGTATTGACATGGCAACTGGTAAGCTGGTTGATAATGCCCAGCCGGTTGGTGTGATTGCTGCTCAGTCAGTTGGTGAGCCAGGTACACAGCTGACGCTTCGTACCTTCCATAACTCCGGTGTTGCCGGTGGCGACATTACGCAGGGTCTGCCGCGTGTTGAGGAGCTGTTCGAGGCTCGCACGCCGAAGGGTCAGGCTTACGTTAGCGAAATAACTGGTTTGGTTGACGCCTGGGAAGATGGCAAGAAGTACATCGTGCAGGTGACACCAGAATCTGGCAAAGTAGAAAAGATTGCCCTGGATGGCCGCAAACTGGCTGTGAAGGAAGGCAGTAATGTTAAGGTTGGCGATGTGATTGCAACCGGCAGCGAAGGCGTAGCGCCACTTGTAGCACCATTTGATGGTGTGGTTGAAGCGACGGACGAGATGCTGGTGATTGCAGCCAACGCCAGTGCCCCAGTGCGCTACGAGATCCCTGGTACAGCCCAGCTAGTAGTAGCTGCTGGTGACCGTGTTGAAGCTGGTGACCGCCTGACAATGGGTTCACTCAACTTGCAGGATCTGATGCGCCTTAAGGGTACCCAAGCCACTCAGCGCTACATCATCAACGAAATCCTGCGTATCTACGCTGCTCAGGGTCAGGATGTGGCCGATAAGCACCTGGAGATCATCGTGCGCCAGATGTTTAGCCGCGTTCAGATTGAGGAGCCCTGGCGATAGTAGCTTTGTGACTGGCGATATCGTCTCTAAGGCTGCTGTGGTGGATGAAAACGCCCGCCTGGCTGCCGAAGGCAAGGAGCTAGTTGGCTACAAGCAGTTGCTACTTGGCATTACCAAGGTTTCGATTTGGAGCGATAGCTTCCTGTCGGCAGCGTCGTTCCAGGATACGACTCGTGTGCTGATTAACGCTGCCACATCTGGCCGTATTGACCGTCTCCATGGCCTGAAGGAAAACGTGATCATCGGGCGTAAAATCCCGGTTGGTACCGGTGCGGTTGTGCCACAAGCCTTTAATGAGGCAGCTGATGAGCCCGTCGATATGGAAGAAATAGCGACTGATAGCACCGCCCAGGCAGAAGACACCGCCGAGGCTGTACACTAAGCCAACACAGTGCGACTCAAGCAACAGCCCTGCTCGTAGGAGTGGGGCTGTTGTATTATGGCGGGCGGGGGATTTTATGCCCTATTGCCCCCGCAGTATGCGCTGTGCTATAATCAGGGCCAGAGTTTCCTCTTTTCGGAGTGAGTGGCAGGTGTGTACGGCTACTTGCTTGGCAGAAAAGGTATAGACACAGGGCGGATATGCTGAATCCAACCTGTTAGCCACAAAAGTGGCACAGATTGTAACGTAAAGGAGAAGACATGCCAACCATCAATCAGTTGGTGCGTAAACCGCGTAAAACTGCGCGTAAAAAGTCTAAGTCACCAGCACTTGGGCGTATCCATAACGCACTGAAGGTACGCTACTACGATCAAAACTCACCACTTAAGCGTGGTGTGTGTATTCGCGTCACCACTAAGACCCCAAAGAAGCCAAACTCAGCCTTGCGTAAGGTTGCCCGTGTGCGCCTGACTAACAACCACGAGGTCTGGGCCTACATTGGCGGCGAAGGCCATAACCTACAGGAGCACGCAGTGGTGCTCGTCCGTGGTGGCCGTGTGCCAGACCTTCCAGGTGTGCGCTACCACATCGTGCGTGGTGCACTTGACCTGCAAGGTGTGAATGACCGCAAGCAGGGCCGTTCTAAGTACGGTGCCAAGAAAGGGGATAAATAATCATGCCTCGTAAAGTAACCAAAAAGCTGCAACGTCAGCTCCAGCCAGACCGTAAATACCAGAGCGTACTAGTGCAGCGTCTGATCAACAAATCAATGCTAGACGGCAAAAAGCTTGTTGCTGAGCGTGCCGTTTACCGTGCGCTTGAGCAAGCCGCCAAGAAGCTTGATAGCGAAGACCCACTGGCTGTGTTTGAAAAAGCACTGGGCAATATTAGCCCAAGCTTTGAGGTAAAAAGCCGCCGCGTTGGTGGTGCTAACTACCAAATTCCGTTCCCTGTGCAGGGTCACCGTCAGCTGCACTATGCTTTTAGCTGGCTGGTGCAAGCTGCCCGTGCCCGTAGTGGTATGCCGTATGAGCAGCGCCTGGCACTTGAAATCGTTGACGCCTATAACGAAGCTGGTGCGGCCTTCAAGAAAAAGGAAGACACCCACAAGATGGCAGAAGCCAATCGCGCCTTTGCTCACTTTGCTCGCAGCTAATCGCTGCTCTGCAACTATGTACGCATGTTACCCACCCACACTGTATGTTTGGGTGGGTTTTGCGTGGGTAGCACAATTCGTATATAATAAGTGGCGATATTGATAGCAAACAGCCGCGGAGTACCGAGGCGCAGGGGATAGTATGAGCGAATCTGATTATTTGCGGCGCGTAGAGGCAGAGCTCGAGCAGCGGCTGCAGGATCCAGCAATTGATAGACTACTGGAATATGGCTCGGATATGTATGAAACGTACGAGACCAAGGCATCGGCCCATAAAACCAACGAGGTGGTCGAGGTGGCCCGTGAGTACATGCAGGATAATGAGCTGATTGGTGCTGAGGCGCTGGTGACTGGTAGGATTCGCCACTACGAGGCGTATGATGGCACCGACCAAGCCTGGGATACGTTTGTTGCCGCCCATAACCTTAACCCGGGTGGTGATGGTAGTGGTGATTATGCTGAGGTGTCCAACCTACCGCTGCGTCTGGGGATATCATTCCACTTGGCCCGGTGCGTGGTGAAGATTCACCACCAGTGCTGGGGCTGCACCCTATGCACGCCCATATCACCAAGCAAGATATTGCCGAGCAAGAGCAAAGTGGCGATTATTGCCCCTATATTGCCATGCGTTTTGACGAGATTGAGGAGATTGAGCTTGTACATCCATCTCCTGAATACGTTTGCCAGGATTTAGAGCAGCGCGATTACCTATCGATTACGCGTGTGTGCGATCAGCTAGAGGCAGCAACTAGCGATGAAGCCAAGATCGCCATCTTACGGGACGTTCAGTTTTGTTTGCCGCGTGTTCTGAGTGAACCCTACACCTACAAGCAGGCTGCACAGGGTCTAGAGGAATTACTTGATAGTAGCTTTCGGCCGGATGAGGCAGCTCAGCGCCTCTGGCTACAAGGTGACGTCATTATGATGGCAGGTGAGCAGGGTGATAGGGTCAGACATAGCTTGGTCCAGCCAGTTGAAGTGACGGCAACGATTCAGGGCGTGCTGCTAGAGGAGGAGCAGTTTGCAGCTGATCAGATTGAACTCCGGCCGCTGGTAGAGCTTGCGGTGCTGACACCAGCGCCCTATGCTGGCACCATGATGGTGGCTGTAGCACCGCGTACCATCACCAAGGTTGAAAGCTTGCGCGGACCAACCCACCTTGCGCGGCTGCTTGGTAACACCGCTTTAGGCCAGTACCCGAGTGTAGAGCAACTAAGCCAAGCTACAGATGATACCGAGGCAGCTGAGCCGATGACCACAGACCCCGCTCGCCAGCAGGATACACCACCTGTTGACGGGCCAAACACGCCGCCCGACACACCCATAGCGCCAGCTGACCGCACGTCATCACTGGAGCGTCTGCAGGCCATGCGCCAGTTTGCAAGCGAAACCTACCGCCAGATGATGCAGCTCAGCGGCCAGCGTTTTGCAACGAAAGAAGCCGCCCAGGCCGCCCATGCTGAATTTACCGAGCGCTTTAATCACTTGCGTGAACTAAGCTACACCGATTCAAGTTTGCTTGAGGTTCACATTGGCCACGCCCGCTACCAGCAGTTCAATCCCGTCTTGCAGCAGCCCAGTCAGCAGGAGCAGACCGCTGGCTATAGTGTTCAGCTAGAAGATGGCGGCACGGTGGCGTTCGGGAGCGCCGCCGGAGTAGTGCGCACCGTATATGGCAGCTACCGCCATAATCAGCAGACAGATCAGTGGCACTACCAGTGCAGCTATCGATTGATGCACTGGGTAGCAACCCAGTGGCGTTCACAACTCGGGCAGGGACGATTTCAGCCCAGGTATACCAGCTCGTACACGCTAACCCTGATGCTCACATTACCTTGCTTGATGATTATCGCCAGGACCGTATGGCAGTCGCCGCCGAGCAGCTCCAAACGCTTGGTGGCGATGAGCCATCTGCTGCGCCATTACAGCGTCTTTATGAAGCGCTGGCGGCTGATCAATCAAGCCTTGCGGTTGATGTGGCGACGGGGTTAATGACAGATATCCTCGCGCAGGCTTATGGCCAGCATGATGACCAGGCTCAGCGCGAGCAGGTCATGAGCCTCCTACACGAGTTACTAACGGACCGGTTTGCTTCGCTTGCAGCGCCGCAGCAGTTGGAGCGGCTTGTGATGCGTATCGAAAGTGTGGCGCCTCGTGACGGCCAGATTGTCTTGATTGGGTCTGGTATTACCGACACAACCGGTGAGCAGGTACTGCAGGTGCCGCTGGGTGCTCTTGCAGGGTGGCAAGCTTAGCCAGTATATCGCTTAGGCTAGGCTCAGGCAAAACCGCTTTGGCAAGGGCTAGGGTGAATCTGGTAAAATGGGGCGTGAAGAGTTCTTTTTGCTGCGTAAAAAACAGCAGGGAGCGATGAATAATACTAAGTAAAGGAACGTAACAACCCCTATGGCAGAAAAATACGCCCTCGATAAATACCGCAATATTGGTATTATTGCCCATATCGACGCAGGCAAAACAACAACGACTGAAGGTATTTTTGTACCGAACTGGCATCAACCACAAGATTGGTACTGTGCGTGGTGATGATGGCGGCGCAACCACCGACTGGATGGATCAGGAGCGCGAGCGCGGTATTACGATTACCAGTGCGGCCGTCACCTGTTTCTGGAAGGGGTGCAAGATTAATATTATCGATACCCCAGGTCACATTGACTTTACTGCCGAGGTAGAGCGCAGCTTGCGCGTGCTCGACGGGGCCGTGACGGTCTTTGACGGCAAGATGGGTGTCGAAGCACAAACCGAAACCGTATGGCGCCAGGCCAATAAATACGGCGTGCCACGCATCTGTTTTATTAACAAAATCAACCAAACCGGTGGCGATTTTTACAAGTCGCTTAAGTCTATTCACGAGCGCCTTAGTAAGAATGCATTCCCTATTCACCTGCCAATTGGTTTCGAAAAAGGATATCAATGGCGTAGTTGATCTGGTTGATATGAAGGCCTACACCTACACCAACTTTGCCGACCACGAGCTCCAGGTTGGTGAAATCCCTGCCGATATGCTCGAAAAGGCGAAGAATGCTCGCAGCCTGCTGGTAGAGAACGCCGTAGAAGCTGACGACAAACTGATGATGAAGTTCTTTGAGGAAGGTGAGGAGTCCATCACCGTTGATGAGCTAAAGGCAGCCTTGCGTAAGCGAGTGATTGATGGCGACTTCTTCTTGGTAACTGGTGGTGACGGCCGCGGCGTGATCGTCGAGAAGGTACTCGACCTAGTTGCTGACTACCTGCCAAGCCCACTGGACGTTGGCGCTATTTGGGGTACTGATCCAAAGAGCGGTGACCAGATTGAGCGTAAGCCAGCTGAGTCTGAGCCAATGGCAGGCCTAGCCTTTAAGATCGCGACTGACCCATTTGTAGGTAAGCTAGTGTTCGTCCGTTCGTATAGCGGTAAGCTTTCGGCTGGTTCGTATATTCTTAACTCAATGACTGGCAAGAAAGAGCGCGTTGGCCGTATTGTGCGTATGCACGCTGATAAGCGCGAGGAAATCAGCGAAATCACGGCTGGTGATATTGCAGCTGTGGTAGGGCCTGAAGGATACAACCACTGGTGCAACCCTATGTGATACTGCCCACCCAATTGTGCTTGAAAGTATTGACTTCCCTGAGCCACCAGTATCAATCGCGGTAGAGCCAAAGACAAAGGCCGACCAAGAGAAGATGGGTATTGCCTTGCAGCGCCTGGCAGAAGAAGACCCAACCTTCCGCATTCACACCGACGAGGAAACCGGCCAGACTATTATGAGCGGTATGGGTGAGCTCCACCTGGATATTCTGATCGACCGCATGAAGCGCGAGTTTAACGTTGAGGCCAATATTGGTGAGCCACAAGTTGCCTTCCGCGAGACGATTCGTGGTACTGCTGAGGTGCAGGGTAAGCATGCTAAGCAGTCTGGTGGTCGCGGCCAGTACGGTGATGTCTGGGTACGCTTTGAAGCCAACGAGCCAGGCAAGGGCTTTGAGTTTATCGACGAAATTAAAGGTGGTGTGGTGCCGCAAGAGTACCGCCCAGCCGTACAAAAGGGTATTAAGGAAACGCTTGAGGGCGGTGTGATTGCCGGCTACCCAGTGGTTGATGTTAAGGCTACTCTGTACGACGGGAGCTACCACGATGTTGACTCTAGCGAGCTTGCCTTTAGCCTGGCCGGTAGCCTGGCTGCCCGAGCTGGTATTAAGCAAGCTAACCCTGTGCTGCTTGAGCCGGTAATGAAGGTTGAAGTAACAACCCCAGAGGAATTCATGGGTGATGTGATCGGTGACCTGAATAGCCGCCGTGGCCGTATTGATGCAATGGAAGACCTGCAGGGTGGTGCCAAGCTTATCCGTGGGTTTGTACCGTTGGCTAATATGTTTGGCTACACGAACGACTTACGCTCAATGAGCCAAGGCCGCGCTGCCAGCACCATGGAAATCGCGCAGTACGAAGAAGTACCACCAAACGTTGCGCAGGAAATCATCGAAAAGCGCAGCAAATAGGCTGCACTCTGTGTGATGTTCGCCACCCCCTGTACTACTATCTTGTGTACAGGGGGTTTGGTTTTTTGTTGCAATAGTGTGCTACAATAGAACGATCAAATTTGGCAGCTATAAATAGCGTATACCACTATCACACGAAGAGGAGGAACACATGCAGCGACGTATCAATGTACGCGGGATTATCATCAACGAAACTGGCCAGCTATTTTGTCAGCGGCTTTTCGTTCGCGCAAGTGATGGTCGAGACTTCTGGTGTACGCCCGGTGGTGGGTTAGAATCGGGCGAGAGTTTACACGACGGCTTGCGGCGCGAAATGATCGAAGAAACAGGCGTGGCACCAGTGATCGGCCAACTCCTGTTCATCCAGCAGTTCCGTGAGTCGGGCGAGAATTCGGCTCATGGCCCCTAGCGAGCAGCTTGAGTTCTTTTTCCATATCAGCAACTGGCAGGATTACCAGCAGATTGATCTTGCTACCACCACGCACGGTCAAAGCGAGGTAGCTGAATGCGGCTTTGTTGATTCACGCACCGAGACGGTGTTGCCGCGCTTCCTAGCAGAGGTTGATCTGATTGCGGCTACCGCGCAACCACAGCCTGTGCAGTGCATTAGCTATTTGCCACCAGTTTTAGCTCACTAATTCTACAAACTGTTTCGGTTCAGTATGGGGCTCAGCTGTAACCAGGCTTGCATAAAGCTGAGCCAAAGCTTATAATTTAAGTACTATGCGGAGGGCACGAATAAAGCTTATTTATATCGTCTACGGCCTGCTAGGGTGCTTGGCGATTGGCTATATGTACTGGGATACACAAATTCATGACATCGGTACTGGTGGTAGTAGTGGGGGTAACCTGGCTGAGCTGCTGATTGTTGGTACTGACCCTGGCTTTTAAACCGTTTGAGTATAAGGAAGGCCAGCAGATTGTTGGCTTTGATATTGATTTATCGCGCGAAATAGCTAAGGATCTTGGTAAGCGCATTAAGGTAGAAGAAATGGCTTTTGATGGCTTGCTACCGGCGCTGCAAGCTGGCCGTATTGATATGATTATTGCTGGCATGACTGTGACACCGGACCGGGCCAAGAACGCAGCCTTTAGCGACCCATATTATTCGGCCACGCAGCGGGTGATGGTGCGGCGTGATCATCAGCGCATCAAAACGGTAGCTGACCTTGCGGGTACCCGCATTGGTGTGCAGCTGGGTACGACCGGGGATAATCTTGCTCACGGCATTCAGGGTGCCCAGGTGGTGCAATTACCATCAACTGCGAGTGTTGCCCAAGAAATCAGCGCTGGTAAAATTGATGCCGGCATCTTAGACGACGACCCAGCCACGCAATATTTGGCTACCAACCCGCACCTGATGGTATTGCCGCAGCGGCTTTCGAGTGAAGATTACGCCATTGCGCTACGCAAAAGTGATACGACCTTGCGCCAGCAAATTAATAAAAGCATTGCCACCATGAAGCAAGACGGTCGCTACCAACAACTCATGCAAAAAGTACTTTGGAGCTAGGGCAATGAACCTCTACGATATTTTTAGCCCAGGATAGGTGGCTCTACCTATGGCGTGGCCTCGAAATTACCTTACTGCTCACGGTATTTTCAGTCATACTGGGGTTGCTGCTGGGTATTACAATTGCGCTAATGCGTCAATCGACTTGGCGCCCACTACGGAATTTACCCTCCCGGCGGCTCCAGCAGTTGCGGCCACTTGCGCTGTTTGCGCGCAGCTATACAACGGTTATTCAGGGTACACCGGTTTTGGTGCAGCTACTCATTATGTACTACGTTGTATTTGGCTCGTATACTTGGATGCCAAAGCTGTGGGTAGCCACGATTGCCTTCGGCATTAATAGTGGCGCGTACGTTGCAGAAATTATTCGTGGCGGTATTGAAGCGATCGATAAGGGCCAAGCTGAAGCTGCCACTGCCCTCGGCATGAGTAACTGGCAAACGATGCGCTATATATTATTGCCACAAGCTTTGCGACGTTCGTTGCCGTCGCTGATGAGTGAATGTATTGCGCTGCTGAAGGAAACATCCGTCGTTGGGTGGATTGGTATGAATGACCTGATGCGCGGGGCCGATAATATCCGCTTCCAGACGGCAACGGCTTTTGAGTCGCTCGTGGCAGCTGGACTGATATACCTGTGCCTAACGAGTCTATTCACTGCTATTATGAACCGAGTAGAAAAGAGGTTACACGCACATGATTAAGATTCACCAGCTAAAAAAGCAGTTTGGCAGCAATAAGGTACTGCGTGGTATTGATGTGACGATTCAGGATGGTGAGGTCGTTGCGGTGATTGGCTCAAGCGGTTCTGGTAAATCGACGCTCATCCGCTGTCTCAACGGACTCGAGCAGCCGACGAGTGGCCAGATTATAATTGACGGGACAGATATTACACACCCCAAGGCTAATATGCAGCAGGTGCGCCGCCAGATTGGTATGGTATTCCAGCAGTTTAATTTATTCCCCATTTGACGGTTCTCGCTAATATCACCCCTGCCGCTCACCAAAGTTCACCACATGAGCGAAACCCGTGCGCGCCGCCATGCCTATGCGGCCCTTAAGCGCGTTGGCCTTGGGCAGAAGGCGAACGACTACCCAGGGCATTTATCTGGTGGGCAGAAGCAGCGGGTAGCCATTGCGCGGGTGCTGGCAACACAGCCGCGTATCATGCTGTTTGATGAGCCAACTAGCGCCCTAGATCCAGAAATGGTTGGCGATGTCCTCGCAATCATTAAAGATATTGCCGAGACAGGCAGTACACTAAGCCATGGCCAACCAAGCCCAACTATGATTATCGTCACGCACGAAATGAATTTTGCCCGCCAGGTTGCGAGCCGGCTATTGTTTTTAGACCAAGGCACAATCGTGGCAGATGGTGCGCCAGAGGAGGTAATTCGTACCTCAACCCACCCCAAAGTACGTGCTTTTTTTGATACAAAATAGCCGGCTATTTTGTATCAGTATTATACCATCTTTTTCATAAGCTAAATATCAGTTTTTATCTGTTATTTTTGTACAAAAGTCTTGCATTTTTATAAAAAAATTTGCTACAATCAAGGCATAACAGAGGGTTAGTAATAGGGAGGAAATACGTAATGATTTGGACAGACCAGGCGCTGCGGGGTGGGTAGTCCCGTACCAGTGCGCCGTGGTGCAGTGTGCCTTGCTTTGGGCACTGCCAGTAATACACACATTAAGATAAAAGCTAATACAAACATCCATCGCATCAATATCCCATACAAAACACCCCAGCCATCCCCTGGGGTGTTTTGCGTTGAAGTTGGCTTAGCCAGAGCTTATTTTTTGATAAGCTTGAGGATAACCAGCAGCACAACTGCGCCAAAGAAGGCGGTCAGCAGGCTAGCGAAGTTAAAGCCAGTTAGCACATCGGCACTGCCGCCCATTAGGCTGACGAGCCAGCCACCCAGCATTGCACCGATGATACCAACGATGATGTTGGTCAGTGCGCCTGAGTCTTCACCTTTATTTACCACCTTGGATGCCAGCCAGCCGGCAAGACCACCGATGATAAGCCATACGAGTATAGTCATAGTTGATTGTCTCCTTCATTAATGGTTATCGTACTAGTATAGCATCTTTGGGAGTAAAAGCTATGAGGACGCCTGCGGGCTAAAAGTGACTCGCCCGTCAGCTGCCCTCGCTACCACCGTCATACCTTCGTGGATGCGCCCATCGATAAGCTCCAGCGCCAGCGGGTCAAGAATACGCTTTTGCACCAAGCGCTTCAGTGGTCGGGCGCCGAAGCTCGGGTCATAGCCATCGCGGGCTAGCATGTCGCGGATGCTGTCATCAAACTGGAGCGTGATATCGCGGCTGTCTTTGACCTGGCGGGCAACGCGCTCCAGCTGCACGTCAACAATGGCCCGCATGGCCTGCTCGCGAATACGGTCGAAGATCACAATATCGTCGATGCGGTTGAGGAACTCTGGGCGGAAATGCTGGCGTAGCACCTCAAGCATTTTATTGTCCAGCACAGATAGATCATCGCCAGTAAAGTCCATAATCATCTGCGAGCCAACGTTGCTCGTCATGATGATAATGGTGTTGCTAAAGTCGATTGTCCGGCCTTGGCCATCAGTCAAGCGGCCGTCGTCGAGTACCTGGAGGAGTACGTTAAAGACGTCGGGGTGGGCCTTCTCGATTTCGTCAAACAGCACCACGCTGTAGGGGCGGCGGCGCACCGCTTCGGTCAGTTGCCCACCTTGGTCGTAGCCGACGTAGCCTGGTGGCGAACCAATCAGCCGGGCGACGGCGTGGCGCTCCATGTATTCGCTCATATCGATGCGGATCATGGCGTGCTCATCGTCAAATAATTCGCGGCACAGGCTGCGGGCTACCTCTGTTTTACCGACCCCAGTCGGGCCAAGGAAGAGGAAGGAGCCGATTGGCCGATTGGTATCGGCGAGGCCTGCGCGTGAACGGCGAATGGCGCTCGCCACAGCGGCCACAGCGCGATCTTGGCCGATGACTTGGCGGCCGATTGAGTCTTCAAGTTTGGTTAATTTACTTGATTCGCTTTCCATCAGCCGCTCGACGGGAATGCCCGTCCAGCGCGCCACTACGCTGGCGATGTCATCAGGCGTGACTTCTTCGCGCAGTAAGCGGTCGGCCGGTGGGATGGCCGCTAGCTCCCTGGCGGGCGGTGCTCAGCTTTTTCTCTAGCTCTGGCATATCACCGTATTTGATACGGCTTGCAGTAGCGAGATCGGCATCGCGTTCAGCGATTTCAAGACGAGAGCGCAGACTGTCCATGGTTTCGGCAGCGGTGTTAACAGTCTGCAGGATGTCCTTTTCGTGCTGCCATTTGCTGTCAATCGCTTTAGCCTGAGCCCGGAGGTCAGCGATCTGCTGCTTTGATTTCCGCTTTGCGGGCCTTGGCGTGCTCGGATTTATCTTTTTTTGAGCGCGGCCTCTTCAATCTCCAGCTGCAAGCGGCGGTTATTGAGCCGATCGAGACTAATCGGTACGCTCTCCAGCTGCATTTTCAGCGCACTAGTTGCTTCGTCCAGCAGGTCAACCGCCTTATCGGGCAAAAAGCGGTCAGGCAAGTAGCGAGTAGACAGCCGCGCCGCTGCCACAATCGCATCATCAGCAATCTTAACGCCGTGGTGGACTTCGTACTTTTCCTTGAGGCCGCGCAAGATAGCGATGGTGTCATCAAAAGCTCGGTTCACCAACGTAGACTGGTTGAAAGCGCCGTTCCAGCGCTGCATCCTTCTCGACATGCTGGCGGTACTCGGCCAGCGTGGTGGCACCAATCATATGGAGTTTGCCGCGGGCCAGGGCGGGCTTGAGCATATTGCCGGCGTCCATACTGCCTTCACCTTTGCCAGCGCCGACCATGGTGTGGATTTCATCAACGAAGAGGATGATCTCGCCCGCGGCTTCCTCTACCTCTTTTAACACACCTTTCAGGCGCTCTTCAAACTGGCCACGAAAAACTGGCGCCGGCTAGTAAGCTGGAGATCTCCAGGCTAATCAGTCGCTTGTCCCGCAGCGAGGCTGGTACGTTGCCCTTAACGATGCGCTGTGCGAGCGCCTCGACGATGGCGGTTTTTGCCCACACCCGGCTCACCGATCAGCACAGGGTTATTCTTGGTGCGTCGGCTGAGGATCTGCATGGTGCGGCGAATTTCTTCATCCCGGCCGATCACTGGGTCGAGCTTACCCTCACGCGCCAGAGCGGTGAGGTCGGTGCCAAATTGCTCGAGAGGCTTTTGGTTGTCTTGTTGATTCATGTTTGGTGGCATAGTCACTCCTTATATGTCGTTATGTGTTCGTGTGTCAGGTGGGGTGCCCACCTTGTATATAGTGTTTAGGGTTGTACGCCTCGGCCGCGGTTGGGTAGGGGGATGTATGTATAGTACTCACTATAGCAAATTAGCACTCTACATGCAAGAGTGCTAATCCACAGCCGAAACCAGCTCGTTGCTCGGTGGTTACTCCCTTTACCCCTCCTCACCAGTAGTGTATAATGGCTCTATACGTTGTGGAGCTTTATAGCACCATGGACGAACAATAATAATGTAATAGGAGAAAAAGTCCAAATGGCAACTTTCGATCGAAGCAAGCCGCATGTCAACGTTGGTACTATGGGTCACGTTGACCACGGTAAGACAACTTTGACCGCTGCAATTACACACGTACTTGCTAAGCGCCTACCTAGCGACGTCAACCAGCCTCGTAATTACGACGACATTGACAACGCTCCAGAAGAAAAAGCCCGTGGTATTACCATTGCTTCTTCGCACCAAGAATATGAATCAGAAAAGCGCCACTACGCGCACGTCGACATGCCTGGCCACGCCGATTATGTGAAGAACATGATCACCGGTGCTGCTCAGGTTGACGGTGCTGTCCTGGTGGTATCAGCTGCAGATGGCCCAATGCCACAGACTCGTGAGCACGTCCTACTTGCTAAGCAAGTTGGTGTGCCAAAGATCGTCGTCTTCCTTAACAAGATGGATATGGCTGACGAAGAGCTGGTAGAGCTGGTAGAGATGGACGTTCGTGAGCTGCTCGACAAGAACGGCTTTGACGGCGACAACGCTCCTGTAATTAAGGGTTCTGCACTGAAGGCGCTTGAGGGCGACGAAAAGTACGAGGACGCTATCATGGAACTGGTTGCTGCTATGGATGACTACATTCCAGAGCCAACCCGCGACATGGATAAGCCATTCCTGATGCCTATCGAGGACGTCTTCTCGATTAAGGGTCGTGGTACTGTTGCAACCGGCCGTATTGAGCAGGGTACAATTAAGCTGAATGACGAAGTAGAGATCGTTGGTATTCGCCCAACTCAGAAGAGTGTGGTAACTGGTATTGAAGCCTTCAAGAAGGCGCTTGACCAGGGCCAAGCAGGCGACAACGCTGGTCTGCTGCTACGTGGTATTGAGCGAACTGATATCGAGCGCGGCCAAGTGCTGTGTAAGCCTGGTTCAATCACTCCACACACCGAGTTCGAAGCTGAAGTATACGTTCTGAAGAAGGAAGAAGGCGGTCGCCATACTCCATTCTCGAAGGGCTACAAGCCACAGTTCTACTTCCGCACCACCGACGTAACCGGTGAGGTTGAGCTACCAGCTGACAAGGAAATGGTGATGCCTGGCGACACCGTAACCTTTAAGGTTAAGCTGCTGGCTCCAATTGCTATGGAGCAGGGTCTAAACTTCGCTATTCGTGAAGGTGGCCGTACTGTTGGTGCTGGTGTTGTCACCAAGATCAACAAGTAGTTTTACGTAGATAACTAGCATAAACCACCCCCATAATGGGGGTGGTTTTGGTATATTGCATAATTTTGCTTAAAAATTATATGATAATTTCATGCTTCTGTCTCATCCCGCAATTTCCCTGAATGTGTCCGAACAAATAATGGCTACCACGAGCGTATTTGTAAGCTTGCCCGCGCAGCAACGAGGCGTATTTACCTCGAGACAATGTCATTTGATGGCTATGGTGCAATGGCACCCGTCGTAGATGAATTGATTAATGCAAGCCAGCGCGGTGTCGATGTGCGGCTTACGCTCGATCGCTTTTCATACCCCTGATATGTACCTGAAGCGTGGCCATGAGGGTGTTGCAGACCCTAAAGAATAGCTTGCATCGGCTTGGCCAGGCGGCGGTAGGCATTACAATACTTGGGCAACTGCGCCCCAATATATTTGCTGGCCGCCATCATATTAAAAGTTATATTTTTGATGATACGACGCTTACGGCTGGTGGCGCTAATTTGACGGCTGATACAGTTCGACACGCTGACTTTATGCTTGAGTATCACGACCCCGATTTGGCGGATAGGCTCTGCCAGCATTTGCAGCAGAATCACGGCAATCGCCATACCGACACCACGGTGGCTTACAATGAACACAATACCTTTTTATTTGATGCTGGCAAACCAGGGCAGTCGCAGATTTTAGACGCGTCCCAAAGCATGCTCCGGGGCGGTACCCGCGCTTGGTATGTTTCTAAAATGCTTCCGCACCCAGCGCTGGCAGCTAGCTTGCAAGCTGTGCCAGATGTGCAGGCGTACTTTATGGGTCCGCATCGTGGCGGTAAGTTGAACCGCTTGGCAAGCTGGTGTGATGCCCATACAGTGCAGCTTGCTAATAGTCACACCGGTAATGGCCGCATCCATGCTAAATTTTGTGTAGTTGAGTATCCGGATGGGCAGCGCGCAGCACTCACGGGGTCGCATAATTTTAATGCTCGCGGTGTGCGCTGGGGAACGAGCGAGTTAGCGCTGCTCACAACCGAGCAGTCGGTGTGCGATATGTTGGTTGATTTTGCTGAGCAGCTCCCAGATTCATAATAGTACGATGATATAATAAGCAGTATGAACATAATAGCTACTCAGCTTGTACCGGCAGCAACGCTCCCTAAGCAACTACTGCGTGATATGCGTGCGGCCCAGCACCGTATATTGCTACAGGCTATGGAGTTTCATAGTGAGGGGCCCGCCATGCAGGCGCTACTACAGGCGGCATGTGAGGCCGCGGCGCGTGGCGTGAGGGTATGCCTCGTCTGTGACCCACATTCTTATCTCAATCAACCCATGATTGGTACGGTAGTGCGTCGGTTGCAACGTGCTGGTGTAGTGGTGCGCTGGTGCGGCCATGGCTGGTGGGGCTGGCCAGTTGCCGGCCGTTCACATGTAAAAATCTACTGCTGTGATGATACCGTCTATTTGGGCGGTGGGGTTAACTTTAGCCAAGCGAGCTTTGCCAATCACGATTTTATGCTCCGCTACACCAGTGCCGAAATTGCTGATATAGCGCTTAGCGCAGCGCATAACCTATACTCTTGGTGGGCGAGGCCGGACTATGCAGTAGCCCTGTCTGCAAGCGACACGCTGCTGGCTGATGGTGGCAGGCGGGGGCAGTCGATTATTCTGGAGCAAGCCTGCGCAATTGTACGCGGTGCGAAACGGGTGTGGTATATATCACAATTTGCACCAAGTGGGCAACTGGCGAGGCTGATTCGTCAATCCAAGACCGAGATAGTAGCTTTTAATACAGCACGTACTGCCACCTCGCTGCTGGATGCTGCTGGATACCGGGCACTGAACTATCGTTTCCAGGCCTATAATCAGTATCAGGGGGATCGTAAAATTCATGCTAAATATATTGTGGCAGAGCAGGCCGATGGTCAACTTATCAGCCTGACAGGCTCGCATAATTTTAATGCAACCGGTGTACAGTTTGGTACGCAAGAAACGGCTATCCTGACGTACGACCAGTCGCTTGGCCGGCAGCTAATAAGCTATGCCCAGCAGTTGGTGTGATTCTTGCTACGGCGTAGGCATGATATATGCTACAATAAGCATAAGGTTTATAGCAAAACATAAGGGATGGGATGAACACACAAAAAGTCTTTATTATTGGTGCAGGTGGGCATGTTGGTGCGAGCGCCGCCTATGCCATGGCGCTGCGGCAGGCTGCGTACGAGATTGTTTTGATTGACTCCTCAGCGGCGCGCGCTACGGCCCAAAGTATGGACATTATGGATGCAGCTGCCTGCGGTGGTAACGTCGTGGTGCGTGCAGGGGATTATCAGGATATTGCAGCAGGTGATATTGTGATGATCTGCGCCGGGAAGGCGCAGCAGCCAGGGCAGACGCGTATGGACCTACTGGCAGCAAACGCGCAAATTGTGCGTGATATAACGGCCAAGATTGTGGCGCAGAGTAAAGATATTTATTTAGTGATTGTTACTAATCCAGTTGATGTGATGACGGCTGTGGCCCAGCAAACGGCCGGTTGTGCCCCAGGCCGTGTATTTGGCACCGGTACGGCGCTTGACTCAGACCGCTTGCGGGTTGCCATAGCGCAGCAGCTAGGGGTTGCCCCAAGCCAGGTGCAGGCCTTTACGCTGGGGGAGCACGGCGATTCTTCGTTTAGTGCGCTGTACGGCGCGACGGTTGGTAATATTCCGCTCCGGTTGCTACCTGGCTATAGTGAAGCCTGGGCAGCAGAGCTTGACCAAACAGTTCGCCGCAAAGCCTACCAGATTATTGCCGCTAAAGGGAGCACTTGCTACGGCATTGGCCGGGTGATGAGCGAGGTAGCCGAGGCGCTGACGTGCCGCCAGCCGCGGATCATGCCACTAAGCGTGTCGGTGGATGGTGAGTATGGTCTGCATAACGTCACGCTGAGTGTTCCCTGTACCATTAGTCGTCGCGGCGTCTTCCCGCTTGGGCATTACCCTCTTAGTATGGCCGAGCATGATAAGCTGCGGGCTTCGGCGGATATCATTCGTAGTGCCACTGCCAGCCTTCCGTCTACCGATGAGCCGCTTGCAGGCGAACCCGTTTCTGTGGTACCATAGCGTAGTTATTAATTGTTATGAGAACTTGGTAGGATCTTTGCAACCACCAAGGTTACATAGCCGCACCAACCCGCGTCAGAGGTAAGGAGTATTTATGGCACAACAACCAGAAGGCCTACGCATTCGCATTCGCCTCAAAGCCTACGACCACAAGGTCATCGACCAATCTGCAAAACAAATCATTGATACTGCGCTGCGCACTGGCGCTACCGTAGCTGGCCCAATCCCGCTACCAACCCGCCGCAGCACCTTTACTGTTGTGAAGAGCCCGCATGTGTACAAAAAGGGTGGTGAAGCCTACGAAATGCGCGTTCACAAGCGCCTGATCGATATCACTGCAGCTTCGCCAAAGACTATCGACAGCCTGCAAAACCTCAGCTTGCCAGCTGGCGTTGATGCAGAAATCCGCATGTAGTAGCTGCCAGGTAGCAAGCAAAACTCCCGCTCATGATAAGCGGGAGTTTGTTTATAGCTGTGCAACATTGCGGTGCTTTACGGTGTTACAACGGGCGGGCGGTTCGTTTGCTGGCGGCGGCTGGCGTTGCTATCCGTAGCAGCTTGGGTTGTATTAAGCTGGTCATACAGGGAATTAACGCGAATTTGCAGGGTTGCAATCCAGAGCGCCATTGCAATCACAATCATGCCAAGCAGTACCCAATAAAGGGACTCAATCGTAAAACTGGCGTTGCCAGAATAGCTGCCCAGCTGGTGGTGTATTAGTACGCTTTTTCTTTGGCTTAGGTGGTGGAGTCGTGATCGTATGCACCGGCGTATCATCACGCTGGCGTGGTGCGGCTTGGTTAGTGGTAGTCGATTTAGCAGCTGACTTACGGCGCGCTGCTGTCTTGGTTGTAGCCATACATCCTCTTTGTGCCGGGGCACAGATTATTACTAGTGATAGGTTATCTATTATTACCTATATTAGCCATAAATGCAAGGCTATTTCTTAAAATTACATGAAAAACCGCTTCGCATAAATATTCTACTGTAGAATACGTACGAAGCGGTTTGGTAAGGAGCCTAGTGGACCTGGACAGTGGGGTATACGACCCCGCCTAGCTCTATATCAGTTATATGGAGCAAGATGCCATCCCTGTCTACCACCTTCTCTGGAGCGAAGGTGATAATGGCACCGCGGTAGCGCCGGCGGGGTGCGGCCGTTACTACGCGTGCGCGCAGCTTGCTACCTGTACCGCCCATAAGGGTGATACTGGCAACTCCACGCCGATCCACGAGCACAGTTCCAATGTGCACGCGGAAGGGTGTGGTTGGCAAGCTGGTAAACCCCAACCTGCTAAGAAGTGTCGTACCGAGTGCATCACCAAGTGAAAATTCACTCGGTGTTCCACTCCGTTTCTCATGTAAGTATCCCCCTGTACTTGCATGAAACTTTTTTTGACGATTTCTTCGGACTACACGAGTAGCCCCAAGCAAGCCGCCAAGGGTACGCTTACGGGTAACTAGTTGAGCCATCTTAAGCTCCTTTCAAAATCGAGGTTCATTGCTGAGGCGGGTGCCCTAGCAGTCCTTTTATTATACGATACATCTGCCATGGTTGCAATTTGGGCTCGGTTGGCTGCCTGGTGATAGCGTGCGGCCCCGGCAAATTTATTGACAACCCCCATTAGGCTATGCTAGAATACTAAGGTTACTTTTATGTACAAATAATATCAAGCAACCTTGGTGAATCAATAGGTCCTCGGCTATAGCGGCAGGGGAAACCACTGGCCACCAAGGGTTTTAAGTGGGAGTAAAGAGGGCTATGAAAGCACTTCTCGGTACCAAAATTGGTATGACCCAAATCATCAGCCAAGATGGCGTGGCCGTTCCGGTAACGCTGATTCAGGCTGGGCCCATCACTGTGACTCAGGTGAAGACCGTTGAACACGACGGCTACAACGCAGTGCAGGTGGCATTTGGTAAGGGTAAGAACCTGAGCAAGGCCGTGGCAGGCCACGTCAAACCTGCCAAAGTGACCCCGAAGTATATTCGGGAATTCCGTGTGGATGAACTACCGGCTGACATGACGGTAGGTAACACACTAACGGTGGAAGCGTTTGAACTGGGGGAGACAGTTCATGCGACTGGCACCAGCAAAGGTAAGGGGTTTGCCGGTACGGTAAAACGCCATAATTTTAATACGAGCAAAAAGACTCACGGTGGTAACGGTAACGTCCGTAAGCCTGGTTCAATTGGCTCGATGTATCCGCAAAAAGTCTTTAAGGGCAAGAAAATGGCCGGCCGTATGGGGCATGAGCGCGTCACGGTAAAGAACCTGACCGTTGCCTATATCGACCCAGAATTAAACCTGATTGGGCTGAAGGGCGCTGTGCCAGGGCCAAAGAAGGGCTTGGTTATGATCGGAGGAAAGGCATAATGGCAGAAGCACAGAAAAAGCAGGCGCTGCCTGATGCGGTATTTGCCGTTCAGGTGCCGAACCACGAGCTCCTAAAGCTCGCATACGATAGCTACCTGGCGCAGGCTCGCCAAGCAAGCGCAACAACCAAGCAGCGCGGCGAAGTACGCGGTGGCGGTAAAAAGCCATGGAAACAAAAGGGCACTGGCCGGGCACGCTTTGGCTCGACCCGTAACCCAATTTGGCGTGGCGGTGGTGTTGTATTTGGCCCACGTGGTAACGAAAAACTACACCAAAAAGCTATCCAAGACGAGCAAGCGCGTGGCTGTTAAGCAAGCACTGAGCCTGGCAAACCAAGCTGGCAAGGTGCAGGTGCTACCATTTGAAGGTAAGGTAACGGGCAAGACGAAAGACGCAGCCGCGTTCCTAGCAAAGAACAAGCTTGAGCGCAAAGTACTACTCGTCGCTGGCGAAAAATCACCAGAGCTGATTCGCTCAACCAATAACCTACAAAACGTGCTGGTTATCCGTGCAACATACCTAAATGTATTCCATATTTTGAATGCAGATAAGATCGTATTTTCGCCAGAAGCAGTTGCCGCTGCAACTGGATGGCTCAGCAAGGAGGAAGCATAATGGAACACATTATTGTGACCCCACGCGCAACCGAGAAGGCTTACGCCCAAGTAACTGCAACGAACACCTATGTGTTTGATGTGCCGCTGACTGCCAACAAGCAGCAGATTGCCGCAGCAGTTGCCAGCCAATACGACGTGACTGTGACTGGTGTAAAAACGCTGGTGCAGCGGGGCAAAGCTGTTCGATTTAGCCGTGGTAAAAACCGCTACCCTGGTACGACAAAACGCAGCGATGCGAAGAAGGCGTACGTGACGCTGGCTGAAGGTAGCAGTATCGATGTATTTGATACACCAGCAGCAACTGAAGAGGAGGAGAAGAAGTAATGCCAGTAACGCAGTACAATCCAACCACTCCTGCCCGTCGTGGTATGACAAGCCAAGATCTGAGCGAAATCACGACGCGCAAACCACTTAAAAGCTTGACGAAGACAAAAAAGCAAAACGCTGGCCGCAACAACCAAGGCCGCATTACGGTACGTCACCGTGGTGGTGGGGTAAAGCGCCACTACCGTTTGCTAAATCATCGCTTAGCTGATGGTCTAACCCTGACGGTAGAGGAAATCGAGTACGATCCAAACCGCAGCGCACGTATCGCTCGTGTCAAGGATCAGCATGGTCTATACCACTACGTCCTAGCGGACACACAGATGACAAAAGGCAAGACAATCGAGGCTGGCAGCAATGCCACCATCGAAGCTTCCAACCGTATGCCGCTGTCACGTATCCCTGTTGGTACTATGATTTACGCAATCGAGATTGCCCCCGGTAAGGGTGGCCAGATGGTGCGTGCCGCTGGTACCAAGGCTCAGCTGATGGCCAAAGAAGGTGACTACGCTCAGGTGCGTATGCCATCAGGCGAAGTTCGCCGTTTCCGTGTTGAATGCCAGGCAACCATTGGCACCGTTGGCAACGTGCAACACCAGAACGTTAAGATTGGTAGCGCCGGCCGCAAGCGCCGCAAGGGTATCCGCCCGACCGTACGTGGTGTTGTGATGAACGCCGCAGATCACCCACATGGTGGTGGTGATGGTGGGCGCCATGGTAGTGGTAAACCACCACGTACGCCATGGGGTCAGCTTACCTCGGGTATCGCACCCGTCGCCGTAAGGATACTAACAAGTTAATCGTACGTTCTCGCCATGATGCGAAGAGGAAGAGGTAGTATATGAGTCGTTCACTCAAGAAAGGTCCGTTCGTCGATGCAAAGCTGGCTAAGAAAGTCGCTGCTCTGCAAGTTGGTGACCGTACCGTTATCAAGACCTGGGCTCGCGCAAGCACTATTACGCCAGAAATGGTCGGCTTTACCTTTGCCGTACATAATGGTCGCGTGCATGTGCCAGTCCTGGTTTCTGAAAACATGGTTGGGCATAAGCTCGGTGAGTTCAGCCCGACTCGCAAGTTCCGCAAGCACGGTGGAAAGGATAAGAAGTAATGGCTAAGACTGCAACCGTACGCGCCTTTATTAAAGGTGTTGACCAAACCCCACGCAAGGTGAGCATTGTCGCGAGCCTGGTACGTGGCCGCAGTGTGGCTGATGCCTTGGTTATCCTTGACCACACACCGCGCCGCGCTGCACTGGCAGTCAAGAAGGCTATTGCATCTGCTGCTGCCAATGCAACCCACAACCACGGGCTTGATAATAAGTCCCTGGTTATCACAACACTAAGTGTTACCGCTGGCCCACGTATGCGCCGCTTTAAGCCTGCTTCACGTGGGCGTGCGCTGCCATTCGAAAAGAAGTCAAGCCATATTTTGGTAGAAGTGACAGGCACCGAAAAGCCCAAGAAGCCTGCGCGTAAGCCAGCCAGCGCTAAGAAAGTAGAGGAGAAGTAAGATGGGTCAAAAGGTTAATCCAATCAGCTTCCGTCTGCAAGTTCATAAAAACTGGGATTCGCGCTGGTTTGCGAACAAGCGTGATTTTAGCAAATGGCTCGCAGAAGATATTCGTATTCGTGAGCTGATCGAAAAGCGGTTTGCTGCCCGCCCAACCATTTCGCGTATTGAGATTGAGCGGAGTGCCAACCTCATTACTATCACCATTCACACTGCCAAAGCTGGTGTTGTGATTGGCCGCGGTGGTGCTGGTGTGCAGGAGCTCAAAGCTCAAATCGAAAAAGCTCGCAAGCCTGCCAGTGCGCATTAATATCGAGGAAGTTCGCCGCCCAGAACTGGCTGCTAAACTGGTAGCCGAAAATATCGCTCGCCAGCTTGAGCGCCGCATTAACTTCCGCCGCGCTATCAAGATGGCTGCACAAAACACCATGAATGCTGGCGCAAAGGGTATTCGTATCGAAGTCCGCGGGCGTCTTAACAACGCCGAAATGGCTCGCCAAGAGAAGGTGATTGAGGGCTCTGTGCCACTCCACACTATCCGGGCAGATATCGATTACTCACGCGCAAGTGCCCAGACTCCAGCCGGCACCATTGGGGTGAAGGTTTGGATCTACAAGGGTGAAAGGAGTGCGAAATAATGCTACTACCGAAGAAAACCAAGTACCGTAAGGTCCGCAAAGGTCGCAACGACGGCCAGGCAACGCGGGGTAACTACATTGCGTTTGGTGACTTTGCCCTGCAATCACAGGGCAACAACGATGTGACTAGCCGTCAGATCGAGTCTGCTCGCCAGGCAATGACCCGCTACATTAAGCGTGGTGGTAAAATCTGGATTCGTATTTTCCCACACATCCCTGTGACCCGTAAGCCAGTTGGTCTTAAGATGGGGATGGGTAAGGGTAACCCAGAGTTCTTTGTTGCTAAGGTAAAGGCTGGCACCGTTCTCTTCGAAATGAAGGGTGTATCTGAGGAAGTTGCCCGCGAAGCCATGCGCCTGGCAAGTCACAAGTTACCAGTAAAGACTAAGTTTATTAAGCGAGAGGATGCATAGGTATGGCAGATTCAACACAACCAGCAGCCGAGGTAAAAACCGCTGCAGAGCTGCGCCAAGCAATCACTGCAAAGCAAGCTGACCTAGCTGCTGCCCGCCGTGGGCATGCTCTAGGTGAGCTACAAAATCCACGTGTCCTCGGTCAAACTCGTAAAGAGATCGCCCGCCTGCAGACTGCCTTGCGTGCGCTCGAACTAAGCGAAGAAGGGAATAAGTAATATGGCCAAGACATTGACTGGCATCGTGACATCAAGTAGTCGCGATAAGACCATTACCGTCACTGTAACCAGTCGTGAAACGCACCCGCTCTACGGTAAGCAGTATACTGTCAGCCGTAAGTACACCGCGCACGACGAGGACAACCAGGCCCAGGTTGGTGACCGTGTACGCATTGTTGAAACCCGCCCAATTTCTAAGACGAAGTCGTTTACACTTGCGGCTATCGAAGAAAAGTCACGCGGCAGTGTTGACCTCAAAGCAGAGGTTGAGGAGGTAGAAGGCTAATGATCCAGCAAGAATCACGCCTTAAGGTAACCGACAACAGCGGTGCTAAGGAAATCCTTTGTATCCGTGTGCTTGGTGGTACCGGCCGCCGCTACGCTCGCGTTGGCGATGTTATCGTCGCGACGGTAAAGGACGCCAACCCAACCGGCAACGTCAAGAAGAAGTCAGTTGTTAAAGCGGTTGTTGTGCGTACACGCGACCAAATTCAGCGTAAAGATGGTTCAACGATTGCGTTTGATGATAACGCAGCTGTTATCATCGGTGAAGACAAGAATCCGAAGGCTACCCGCGTATTTGGCCCGGTACCCCGTGAGCTGCGCGACATGGGCTATAACAAGATTATCAGCCTGGCACCGGAGGTACTCTAATGGCACGTATTAAGAAGAACGATATCGTTAAGATTATCGCTGGCAAGCACAAAGGCAGCACTGGTGCAGTCGTGGCTGTACTGCCAAAGAAGAATGCTGTTTTGGTAGAGAACATTGGTAAAGCCAGCCGCAAGGTGCGGCCAAGCCAAATTAACCCACGCGGTGGCATTAAAGACATCCACGTTCCTGTGCCGCTGGCCAAGGTTGCCCTGGTAGTGGACGAAAAAAACCAAGGCTACCAGCCGGGTTGGCTACACCAAGAAGAGCGATGGCGCTACCGTACGCGTTGCTCGCCAACTGAATGATAAGGAGATTAGCTAATGGCAAAAACAACTCACACTGCCGACACTCCTCGCTTGAAAGCTTTGTACAACAGTACGTATAAGAAAGAACTGCAAGCCGAACTAAACCTGGCAAATATTCACCAGGTACCAAAGCTCGAAAAGATTGTAGTTAGCGTTGGGCTCGGTAAGAACAAAGACGATAAGCGTCACTACGAAGTGGTAAAAAATACGCTTACCAAAAATTACCGGCCAAGCACCAATTGACCGCATGGCTAAGAAGTCAATCGCTGGCTTTAAAATTCGTGCTGGCATGAACCGCATTGGTGTGAGTGTCACGCTGCGCGGTGCCCGTATGTACGAGTTTATGGACCGCTTTATCAATGTGGCAATGCCACGTATCCGTGACTTCCACGGTGTTGGTGCTAAGGCCTTCGATAAGGGCGGTAACTATAACGTTGGTATTACCGAGCAGTCTATCTTCCCCGAGCTCAGCTTTGAGGAGACCCAGTCGCTCCACGGTCTGCAAGTTACCTTTGTGATTGCTAACCACGATGCGAGCCACTCACGTGCTCTGCTCGAAAAATTTCGGTATGCCGTTTGAAAAAGAAGGAGGACGTCGCTAATGGCTAAGAAATCTATGATCGCACGCGATGAAAAAGCGCAAGCGAATGATCACCCGTTACGCCGCTAAGCGCGCCGCCCTAAAAGCAAGCTGGCGACCAAGAAGGCCTGCAAAAGCTGCCACGTAATTCAAGCCCAACCCGCTGGAAGAACCGTGATGTCTTAAGCGGCCGCCCACATGGCTATATGCGCCGTTTCGGCCTCAACCGTATTAATTTCCGCGAAAAGGCCTCCAAGGGTGAAATCCCTGGTGTAACAAAGAGTAGTTGGTAAGGAAGGAGACCAGATATGTCAATGCAAACTACAGATCCAATCGCCGACCTTCTGACTCGCATCCGTAACGCGAAGATGGTTGGCAAGACCGAGGTTCGCGTACCGGCAAGCAAAATGAAGCAAGTTATTGCTACCCAGCTGCAAAAAGCTGGCTACCTGGCAGACGTTGCTATGGTAGATGGCAAGCCACGTGGTGAACTGGTAATTACTATCAACCAGCCCGGCGAGCCTGCTGCTATTACTGAGATTACTCGTGTTAGCAAGCCTGGCCGTCGCGTGTACGTTAAGTCAGCCGAGATTCCTAAGGTCAAATCTGGCCGCGGTATCGTGCTGATTAGCACTAGCCAAGGTGTGATGACCGGTCACGAAGCCGCTCGCCAAAAAGCTTGGTGGTGAGTTACTGCTCAAGGTATACTAGCCACTCATCGTAGGCGATTCTGCGCACCCCATTACTACGGTAGTGGGGTGTTTGGCTATTATGTCGGATATTTGCAAGGCTGGCAATAGACTGATATGATCGGAGTAGGAAGGGAAGCTATTATGGATAATGTACCATGGGTATTTTTAGCAGCAATGGTTATATTAGTAGTTGCACTAGTACGAGCCTGGCGCAGCAGCAAGAATAATTCGTAAGTAAACCTTGTGCTGCTTGAATTGATTTAGTATAATAGGCTAGTTATTACTACGTGTGAGTGGTTTGTGGCGCCCATTATTCGCTGCGGCCCCATACATAATGAAAGAAAGGTACCTATGAGTCGAATCGGAAAAACTACCAGTAGCAATTCCGGCTGGCGTGACAATCACGATCGATCAAGAGGCTATCACCGTCAAGGGTCCTAAGGGCGAATTGATGGTGCCACACTTGAGTGACGTGACCGTAACGCAAGACGACGGCGCGCTGGGTTAAGCGCCATAACGACGAGCGTATTGCGAAGGCGCAGCATGGCTTGCAGCGATCGCTGCTTAACAATGCTGTGGACGGCGTGACGAAAGGCTTTGAAAAGAAGCTGCAGGTTAACGGCGTGGGCTTTCGCGTCAGCGGCGGCGGCCAAGCCATTGAGATGGCGCTTGGCTTTAGTCACCCAGTGGCATACTCTGCGCCAGAAGGCATTACGCTGACAGTTAATAAAATGGAAATTACCGTTGCTGGTATAGATAAGCAAAAGGTTGGCCAGGTTGCAGCAGAAATCCGCGCCCTGAAGAAGCCAGAGCCATACAAGGGCAAGGGTATTAAATATGCCGATGAGGTTATCCTCCGCAAGGCAGGGAAGGCAGGTAAGTAATTATGGCTGATTTACAGAAGAAACTACATAATAAGCGCCTGCGTAAGAATCGTGTTCGTGCCCGCGTTAGCGGTACGGCTGAGCGCCCTCGCCTTACGGTAACGGTAAGCAACAAGCACATTAGTGCCCAGCTGATTGATGACCAGGCTGGCCGCACACTGGCTGCTGCAACAACAGTCGGTGCCAAAGCAAGTGGCACAATGACAGAGCGTGCTGCTGGTGTTGGTACATCGCTTGCCAAACAAGCCAAAAAAGCAAAGATTAACGCAGTTGTGTTTGACCGCAATGGTCGCCAGTACGCTGGCCGCCTGAGTGCTCTGGCAGATGCTGCACGTAAGGAAGGATTGGAATTCTAGTATGGCAGAACAACGGACTGCAAATACTACCCCACGCCAAGATGGCCACCGTGGCCGCCAGCGTGGTGGTCGCCGCGATGACCGGCGAAACCGGCGCGATGATACGCCAAAGGAATTTGAAGAAGTTGTGATTAATATCGACCGCGTGGCGCGTGTCGTCAAGGGTGGCCGCCGCTTCCGCTTTAAGGCGCTGGTGGTAGTCGGCAACCGCAAGAATAAGGTTGGTGTTGGCGTTGCTAAGGGCCAGGATGTGCAAACGGCTATTTCTAAGGCGACTGATGTCGCCAAGAAGAACCTGGTTGTTATCCCCCTTGCCAACGATACTATTCCGCACGACGCTGAAGTAAAGGTAAGTGGCGCGCAGGTGCTTATTAAGCCAGCTGCGCCTGGTACCGGTATTATCGCCGGTGGTGTGGTTCGCCAGATTATTGGTGTGACTGGTATTCGCAACATGCTTTCCAAGAGTCTTGGTTCAACTAATAAGGTGAACATTGCCTATGCAACCGTCGACGCACTCAAGACGCTGGTTCCTCGTGAGCAGTGGCTGAGCGCTCGCACAACCAAGAAAGGGGCGAAGTAATGACTAAGTACAATCAGCTCCAGGTAACTGCCAATAAGGCAAAGGTGCGGGTTGGCCGCGGTATCGCCGCTGGCCGTGGTAAGACTGCTGGCCGTGGTACCAAGGGCCAGAATGCCCGTACTGGTAAAAAGCTCCGGACTATGTTCCAGGGTGGCCAACGCCCGCTTGCCCAGGCGATTCCAAAGAACCGTGGCTTTAAAAGCTTACGTACTCCTGCTCAGGTTGTCTATAGTGACCACCTAAATAACTTTAGTGGCGCCGTTGACAACTTTGCCCTCTATGAAGCTGGCCTTGTGGCAACGCCGTTCCATACCGTTAAGGTGATTGCTCGTGGCGAACTTACTGCTGCAGTAGATCTACAGGTGCAGGCTGCATCGGCAAGCGTTAAAGAAGCACTCGCGAAGGCAGGTGGTAGTTTTACAAAAACCGCAACCCCACTGCCAAAATCTGCTAAGCAAGCTGAAGCAGAAGACAAGTAGCATTCGCTACCAACACGTGCAATTGACCGCTCGTATAACATCAATAGCTCCGTCGTGTAACACCGCGGGGCTATTGTGTTTTATGTGGCAATATGGACTAATATGCGCGCAATTATAATTGTTATGATATACTATGGGTATTATGGAAAAGCGCCGCACACTGACTCAGCAGCAAGAACAAGAATCGTCTGCGCCTACACGCGAGAAAAAGACTTCACTAGGCAAAGAAGCGTTGTCTTTCACGCGGCGGTTCGCAGCCGGTTGGCTTGCAGGTGTGGCGCTGTGGAACGTTGCACTTGAAGCCGGCACTATACCGGTACAGATAGCTACCTGATGCATGCGCATTTTTAAGCTCTATAATGGATTCCATGATCATCATGTGTACCCTGGTAGCGATACGCCAGGGCTCAGTGAGCAGACTAGCCGCGCTGCCAGCTCACTACTAGATGCTAATGTAAAGGTGAACTGCTTTAGTCCAGAATCATTGATGGAATCTGTTGTTGGTACCAAAAGTGAAGACATCGCAAGCGGCCAGGCATTCCCGGCCGGATTTGTTCTCCAAGGCCGCTTGCCACGAGTGCTGGGGACGAATATTGCAAGTCGCCCGATTTGGGACAACGTGATTAACTTGGAAGACAATATTTGTAAGTCAGTGGTTGATTTCGAAAAGAATGGCTCACATGGGAATGCGCGAAAAAGAGACGAAGGAGCGTATAGATAGTGCTGATGAGCCATCAGTAGCGGAAATGGCCCTGCTTGGTGATGATACGCACCACGCCACAACAGGTGCTGCTGCAGTTAGCGTGCTGGCACATGAGTATTCACACCTAAGACTCGACTCGCAAAATGAGGCTTTAGTGCAGTGTGCTTCCCTCGATTTGACCCCAGGTATTATGCAGCGCAGTCAGCAACCACCAGACGCAGGCGAGCTTGAAGCTATGAAGGCTTTGGTATACAGCTACACTAACGAATCGATGCCAGGCGACTACCGTAGCACCGATTGTTACAAGGGCGGGCCCTACGATGTTCGCGCCCAGGGCTATAAAAACCTGCCGGTCGGTAATGATGCACCCACCTGGCTGCCAGAACAGTACGAAATCGCCTCGTGAGGTGGTGGTGATTCTGGGGAGCCTGAAACAGTCTATTACGTCAGCGAGCTCGATAGCGACGACCTAAGTGATGCGGACGACTAGTCGCATGCCCCTATACTGGCAGGGAAAGTAAGGCTTTATCTATTCAGCCACCGTCATGAGTGTGATATAATGGCTCATAAGTAGTGGCGGTAGGAGTTTTTGCTGACGCACGCGTATTGTTTATTTGTGCGCTGCGATCAGGTATACTGGAGCCAACACGTCCAAAAACAATGTTGCCGAAAGGGTAGGAAATGAACTGGAAAACTATTTTTGTATCACTAAAGAATCGCGATATGCAAAAAGCGATTATTGATCGTACTGGGGCTGATTGCCATTTACCGTATGTTATCGCATATACCGGTGCCACTAGCTGGGCCGACGGAGCTTAAAAATATCGTCACAAGCTTTCTAAGTGCCAGCGAGTTCGGCGGTTTCCTAAACCTGCTATCGGGTGGTGCTATGAGCCAGCTTTCGATCGTACTGGTTGGCCTGAGTCCGTTTATTACTGCTAGCATTATGACCCAGCTACTGACGAAAGCCGTGCCAAGCCTGGAGGAACTCCACAAAGACGGCGAATCTGGCCGCCGCAAAATCAACCAGTGGACACGTATTATTAGTGTTCCCCTGGCGGTTGTACAGTCCATTGCTTTTATTTACATCCTACGCCAAACGGTACTAGCTGGCAACTCTGCCGCCATTAGCCAGGCTACCCCGATGGAATGGATCGTGGCGGTGACGGCTATGACAGCAGGTTCAATTTTGCTCATGTGGCTGGGTGAAGTTATGACAGAGCAAGGTATTGGTAGCGGTATTAGTCTATTGATTTTTGCAGGTATTATTAGCCAGTTGCCAACAACGCTCGCTACACTGTTTGGTAGTTTGTTCGATACATCCCAGGGTGCGCTGAGTGTCTTCGGCTGGTTTAATCTACCGCTTAACCCAAGTGTCTTCTGGGTTGCATTGACGCTCGCTGCTATTTCCATCCTAACACTATATATCCTGGTAAAGATCAACGAAGCCCAGCGAATTATCACCATTAACTATGCCAAGCGTGTACAAGGTAATAGCACCTATAGTGGCATTAAGAGCGTCCTACCAATTAAGCTGATTGCAGCTGGCGTGGTCCCCGTTATCTTTGCCGTTGCCTTTTTGAGCTTGCCAGCCTTTCTGGGTCATGTTTTCAGGGCGTCCGGTGCTGAGCAGTACGCCACACTAGCGCAGAACCTTATCACCTGGTTCCAGGCACCTAACCCAGGTAGCTTTACCGGTAGCCAACCAACTGCCTTTATCTACCCGAGTTTGTATTTTATCCTGGTGATTGCATTTACGTATTTCTACACAAACATTGTGTTTAGTGCGAGCGAAATTGCAGAGAATCTCCAAAAGCAAGGCGGCTTTATAGAAGGTGTCCGCCCCGGCAAGCAGACCGAGCAATATCTGCGCAGCATGGTAAACCGCTTAGTACTATTGGTTCGATTGTACTCGGGTTGATTTCTATCATGCCGTTTGCTATTGAGTACTTACTCTACAATATCGCTGGTATTCAGAACGCTAACCTGGCTATTGGTGGTACTGGGCTGCTGATTGTGGTATCAGTCGGCCTTGAGAGCCTGCGTCAGCTCAATAGCCGCGCTCTGATGGTAACCTACGACGATTATAAATAATACGAGTATAGGGCAGTATCTATCATGCAAAAATCTGGGCTTAATCTTCAAGCAAACGCAGCCAAACCACGGTTTGGCCTGCTGTTTATGGTGCTGGCAATCGGTATGGCAGGTGTGCTGTGCTGGTATGGCTACCGCTACTACACTACTGGCGAGAGTCTACCAATACCAATGCCCTTCGTAGCTGCTAACCCGCATGTCGATGAATCTACCGTTACCAAGGAGCAGCTCCGTAGCCATAGCACTGGTGGTGATAAGCCAAAGTACCTCAGTATACCCGCGCTTAATATTCAGCAAGCTAGGGTGTATGGGGTGGATGTGCTTGCAAATGGTGAGCTCGGCACACCGCATAACATTAACGATATTGGTTGGTATGGTAAAAGTTCCCTACCTGGTAGCGGTGGCACGATGCTGATGGACGGCCATAATGGTGGCCCAACCCGCGACGGCGTCTTTAAACGCCTCGGCGAGCTAAAATCTGGTGATGAAATCGTTGTTACCCGAGGTGATAACGAAGAATTCCGCTACACCGTGCAAGAGGTCAAACATATGAGTGTTGATGAGCTTAATAACGGCCATATGCAAACAATGACGAAAGCAATAGCACCAGGCCGCGAGGGGCTTAATTTGATTACCTGTACCGGCAACTGGGTACCAGCTAAGCAAACCTATGATCAGCGCGTCACAATTCGGGCAAGTTTGGCGGTGTAGCAGAAAAAGTACTTTACTTTAGGCCAACAAAGGCGTATAATCTATATTTGTAATTTATGGCAAGTCAAAAGGAAGTAATCAAAATGGTTGGTAAGGTAGTGGAAGCACTGCCTGGTACAAAGTTTAAGGTTGAACTGGAAAACGGCCATAGTATTATTGCCCACATTAGCGGGAAGATGCGTAAGCACTACATTCGGCTAGTACCGGGCGATAAGGTGGAAGTTGAGATGACCCCGTATGATCTGACACAGGGAAGAATTAGCTACCGCCTCAAAGATGAGCGTCCGCACCAGCGGACTGCTTAAGCATACCAACTAAATGGGTTTTGACCCAAGGGGAGTTTTTATTCACTCATGAAAGTTCGTGCGAGTGTCAAAAAAATCAGTCCCGATGACCAGTTGGTGCGCCGTAAGGGGCGCCTGCGTGTCATCAATAAGAAAAAACCTAAGAATAAGCAAAGGCAGGGTTAAGCATGGCTCGAATTGCTGGGGTAACCATCCCATCAGAAAAGCAAGTGCAAATCGCTCTTACCTACATTTACGGTATTGGGCCGAAGCACGCTTCGACCATCCTTGCGGCGGCTAAAATTGAGCCGACCACTCGGGTGAAAGATCTCACCGAGGCTGAAGAACAGAAGATTCGCGAAATCATTGACAATGATTACACCGTAGAGGGCGACCTTCAGCGCTTGGTAACCAATAATATTAAGCGCCTTAAGGACGTCAATACCTACCGGGGTTTGCGCCATAAGGCCGGTTTGCCAGTACGCGGCCAGCGTACCCGAACGAATGCACGAACTCGTAAGGGTCGAGCGATCGCCGTCGGTGGCACACAACCAAAAGCAGCAAGTAAAAACCCTAATAGGAAGGATCTGGTACAATGGCAGAAGCAAAAACAAGTGCTCGTAAAAAAGCAGCGCCGATCCGTTCCTGCGGGGCAGCTGCATATTCAAGCAACATTTAATAACACCATCATTACTTTTACTGATAAGAAGGGTAATGTGCTGACAGCTGCAAGCGCTGGTGCTTGCGGGTTTCGTGGTAGCAAAAGGGTACAGCGTACGCCGCCCAAGTTGCTGCCGAAAAAAAGCCGCTGAGGCTGTTAAGTCACTCCATGGCTTGCACTCAGTAGATGTGTTTGTAAAGGGGTCGGCCTTGGCCGTGACGCAGCGATTCGTGCGCTTGCCAACCTCGAAATCACCGTTGAAAGTATTAAAGATGTAACTGGCGTGCCACATGGTGGCGTACGCCCTAAGAAAGCCAGGAGGGCTTAAGCAATGGCACGAGATACCTCACCAATTGTGAAGCAAAGCCGCCGCGAAGGCTATGCTTTGCACCCCAAAGCACACAAGATTATGGCTCGCAAAAGTGGCATTCCGGGTGAACACGCCCATAGCCGCCAGGGTAAGCCAAGCTTATATCTAACCCAGCTACGCGAAAAAGCAAAAAGGTACGCCGCACCTATGGCCTGCTCGAAAAAGCAGTTCGCACGCCTGATGAAAGAGGCCCTCACGCAAGGATGGCCTAGCTGGCGAAAAACCTGCTGCAGCTGCTGGAGCGCCGCCTTGATAACGTTGTTTATCGCGCTGGCTTTGCAACCAGCCGCCGCGCTGCTCGCCAGTTGGTAAGCCATGGCCACTTTATGCTCAATGGCCGCCGTGTTGATATTCCATCAATCCGCGTTAGTGCCGGTGATGAAATCACTGTCCGCCCAAAGAGCACAAAAATCCGCTTACTTTACACATCTTGACGATGTCTTAAAGAACGCCGACCAGCAGCCGCTAAGCTGGATGAAGGCCGAGCCACGTGAGCTAAAAAAATTGCTATTTCTGGCAATCCGAAGCGTGAAGAAGCTGAAGCAGATATTAACGAACAGCTCATCGTTGAGTACTACTCACGATAGGGGTAAGGAGTAACTGTTTATATGACAAAAGTAATTCACAACCCGGCGCTTGCGGCTATAGATGAGCATTCAACAAGTAGTGCATCGTTTACGATTGAGCCGCTCCACTCGGGTTATGGCAATACACTGGGCAATAGCTTGCGACGTGTACTGCTTTCGAGCATTGCCGGTGGTGCGATTGTGTCGTTCAAGATTGACGGTGCAACCCACGAATTCACCACGGTGGCTGGCATTGCCGAAGATGTCGTTGACATCAGCCTGAACCTCAAAAACATCCGCCTCAAAATGCATACCGATCAGCCAGTAGAACTCCGTCTTGAGAAGACCGGGGCTGGTGTCGTGACTGCTGGTGATATCGCTGCTAACGCTGAGGTTGATATCATCAACCCCGAGCAAGTGATCTGCACCGTAGATGACTCTCATGCACATGTACTCATCGACCTGGTAGCTGATTCGGGCCGTGGCTACCGCACAATCGAAGAATCAAGCGAAGAGCGCCTCCATAGCGATCACATCGCGCTTGATGCTGTGTTTAGCCCGGTACTGCGTGTACGCTACAAGGTCCAGCCAACCCGTGTTGGCCAGGACGCCAGCCTGGAAAAGCTTATCATTACGGTAGATACCGATGGCACTATGACGCCAAGCCAAGCCTTTGAAGAAGCGGCTGCTATTTTGGTTAACCAGTACACCGCACTGGCTGGGAGCACGGTCGTAGAGGCCGCTCCGGCACCTGGCCAGGAGGAAGAGGACGAAGTTGGTGAGTTAAATACGCCAATCGAAGACCTAAACCTGACAGCCCGAACTGCCAATGCGCTGATCAATAATGATATTCGCACTGTGCAAGACTTGGTAACGCTAACCGAGCAGGACCTACGTGAACTGAAGGGCTTTGGCTCAAAAGCATTGGATGAAGTAAAAGATAAACTAGCGGAGTTGGAGCTCTAATATGCATCGACATGGATACAAAGGGCGCAAGTTTGGCCGTGAACGCGACCAGCGCCGCGCGCTAATGAAGGGCCTGGCAACCAGCTTGGTTGAGCATGGTAAGATCGAGACTACCCTGCCAAAGGCCAAGGAGCTAGTGCGCTACATTGAAAAACTAATTACAAAAGCAAAGAAAGGCGATTTGCACAACCGCCGCCAGGTGATTGCCAAGCTATCAACCCAGGCTGCTGCTTTTTAAGCTGGTAGACGAAATTGCTCCACAGCTGAGTGGCCGCACCAGTGGGCACGTACGCGTTACGCGAACACGTCTGCGCGTAGGCGACGGCGCCCAGATGGCAACAATTGAGTTTGTGGATGAGCTGAAGCCAGTTGCAAAGGAGGCCGCGTAATGCACAAAAACGTACTCACAAAAAGCCGAGCGAAGTTAAGCGTGAGTGGCTCCTGGTTGATGCCAGTGAACTACCCCTGGGGCGCCTGGCAACGATTATTGCCAATCTCCTAACAGGTAAGGGTAAGCCAACCTACACCCCGCACATTGATGGTGGTGACTATGTAGTGGTAATCAACGCCAAGAACACTGTCGTCACAGGCGATAAGGAACTGCAGAAGGTGTACTACCGCCACAGTGGTTTCCCTGGTGGTATTAAGGATGCACGCCTTGAAGAAGTACGCGAAAAGTTCCCTGAGCGTATCATCGAAAACGCCGTTAAGGGTATGCTGCCAAAGAATAAGCTCCAGGCTGAGCGCATGAAGCGCCTACGCGTTTTTGCTGGCAGCGAGCATACTCACGCCGCACAATCACCTAAGAAAGTAGAGGTACAGTAACATGGCAGATACAACATACTTTTACGGCCTTGGCCGGCGCAAAAGTGCAACTGCGCGTGCCCGCCTGTATGCTGGTACCGGTGCAGTGACGATTAACGATAAGCCGGCAAGCGATTACCTATCGGGTAACAAAACCCTGCTAGCTGAGGTAACTGACCCCCTAGCACTGGTTGGCAAGCAAAAGGAATTTGATGTCACGGTACGCGTGAGCGGCGGCGGCCTGAGCGGCCAGGTAGATGCTATTAAGCTCGCAATTGCTAAGGCAATTACAACTGGCCATAGCGACCTACGCTCGACGCTCAAGAAGGCTGAGCTCCTAAAGCGTGACCCACGCGAAAAGGAACGCAAGAAGTACGGCCTGCGCAGTGCTCGTAAGCGCGAACAGTTCTCTAAGCGCTAAGCATGGCGCTACCAGGCTATTCAGCCTAAGCACACAGCAGAAAATAACTCTCGTTTTGGCGAGAGTTATTTTGATGTTGACTCACAGTTCCTTTAGTGATATATATATATCAAGCTTTGCGCATTATGCCACGCAGCATACGCCTAGCTTTGTTCCCCATTCAGTCTACGTTCTACACTCAGAAAGGATTGTATCATGAGTGTTTTTTCTGTCCTTGATGCCGAGCAGCGGAGCAGCTGGAAGGGCGGCCACACCACCTGCCTGAGCCTTGTTGCAGAGACTGCGCTGACACTGGTTAGCCAGCACCGCGAGTGGCTGCATAAAGGCCAAATCGGTGATGAAAAACTCATCACCGTGGTTGAAGACGAGCGATGCTACTATTGGCATCGTGTTCGGCTTTCAGCCGAACACTATGACAACCTTTTTCCATTACTGGAAACCGAGCTGCGCAAGCTCGGTTTTGACGATTTCATGGCAGAGTTTTATACTCTGCTTATCGTTAACAACCTTAGGGAGGAGGTGAGTAAAGCAGTCAGAAGCGAGAACATTCGCCGTAAGGCGGAAGCTCGCCGTTGGCCGCAATATATCTTGCCAAGCGCAGCGTATTCGCCGCGCACTGAATGGCTATAAACAACCCCCCGCACAACCTGTGCGGGGGCTTTCCTTTTGCGGCGGCCCCTAAATCTGTACCAGCACACAGCGATAGGCTCGCTGTATAAACCCATAGCCCCTGGCATAGGGGCATGCTACACTGGGTGGTATGACATTTGATATTCCCCGCCGGCTACATGTTGGCCATATCCATACATCGGCCCAGCCACGTGTCACGATTGTACTGTTGCATGGCATCGGTAACGCTGCGGCAAGCTGGCAGCATGTGGAGCGTGCGCTGCCAGCCGATACCCGCGTTGTAGCGCTTGACCTACTGGGGTTTGGCCAGTCGCCAAAGCCAGTGCGCGCATCGTATAACGTGCGGGTGCAGGCGCGCTCAGTCATGCGAACATTACTGAGTATGGGATTATATCACAACGTGATTTTAGTAGGGCACTCGATGGGTGCACTGATATCAATTGATATTGCCCGGCGCTACCCATGGCTTGTGCGTGGCTTGGTGCTTTGTAGCCCGCCAATTTACCGCACTGCCCGCCAAAAAAAGCGCCGCTTAGTCAATGCCGAGGCTTTGCTGACACGCGCCTATACTAGCACCGCGGCAGATGCTGCCAAAAAGCCAAAGCTCTATATTCAGCTAGCAAAAATCACCAAGGCCACGGGGCTTACCTCACCGGCCTTCCAGGTTGATAGTAGTACGATTCACCCTTATATTACCGCGCTGAAAGCCAGTATTGTGAACCAAACGGCCTGGCGTGATATTCAGCGCCTGCACAAACCAACCCATATTATTTATAGCCAGTTTGACCCGTTTGTCGTCAATAAAAATATCATCCAGCTTACGCACCAGCCGCATATTACTGCCCAAAAAGTGCTCGCCCTGCACGAAGTAACCGGCCCCTATATCCAGCCAATTCGCCAGGCCGTCGACCGGCTGATTGCCTAAGGCACCTTTCAGGATCCCTTCAGAAGGGGCTTTACGAGTATATACCATATATGCTATAGTAGTAGTGGAACCGTGCTTATGCCTGGTTACGTCCGTTTTGACCGTTTCCATTCTTTCTAGGAGTGTACCATGTCTCGTAAACGTGGAATTTTTAAGACAACAACAGGTGCTACCGCTTACCGTATGTATGTGCCTAGCGACAGGCCGTATATTGGCCTGATGCCGACACCACAGAGCCGCCTACTGCCAAGCCTGAATACACAGCAGGTGGAAGAAAAGCTGGAACAGGTGAACCATACGATTCGCCTGTGGCATCTAAAGCGGGCAGCCACTGCTGGGCTGCTACACTTCTTTGACCCGAAAGGGGAAGAAGCTCATAGGCGGGCTGTAAAACGCCGTGAGCATTACAAGCGGACATTACGCTCCCGCGCCAAGGAGCGTAGGGTCCCGGTGATCATCAATCTAAAAGTACCAAAAGGAGTACCTGGGCAGACTATTCCAAAGCCTGCCCAGGCGCTGCTAGAAGTGCTCCCTTTTGGGGAATTGAAACAGTTGGTCACCGTTCCCGATGGCCGGCAACCATTTAGTGCCGACTACGAGGCCGAAACGACTGTACGCGAGTACAGCCGGTATGAGTTTGAGTCATATATCAAGCAATACTACCATGATTTGCACGAGCAAGGCAGCATCGCCAACCTGGCCGAGCGCGCTACCTGGGCTGCGGAGGCCATCCGTAACCCCGATATAGCGCAGTACCGCTTAGCGGCGCAGCAAGCCTTTGCCGCTACCGCCTGGTAAGCACGTAGTTCCCGCACTTTTCGTACCCCGCCCTGTTACAGGGGCGGGCTTTCCTTTTACCTTAGGCGGCAACTATAGTATACTGATACTATGCAAAAACCCGTTATTCTCACTGGTGTTCGTTCGAACGAAGAGCCCACACTGGGCAACTTTTTGGGTGCCTTTGTGCCTATGGTAGAGATGCAGGCAACATATGCCAGTACGCACCAAATTAATATGTTTGTGCCAGATCTGCACAGCTTTACAACCCCGATAGACCATAGCAGCCTGTATGCTAATACGCTCCATAATCTCAAATATTTTGTGGCAGCAGGGTTGGACCTCACCAACCCCAATACGTACCTCTACCGGCAAAGCTTCATCCCGGCTCATAGCGAGCTTGCCTGGATTCTGGACTGCTTTACCTACGTCGGCGAAATGCAGCGCATGACCCAGTTTAAAGAAAAATCGAGCGAGCACGCCAGTCAAATTACCATGGGTTTGATGAACTACCCCGTACTCATGGCAGCGGATATTCTGCTTTACCATGCGCGCTACGTACCGGTGGGGGAGGACCAGTTCCAGCACCTCGAGATTGCGCGTGATATTGCTACCCGCTTTAACCACAAGTTTGGCGATGTCTTTACCGTACCGCTGGCAACGGCACAGCAGACAGCTTTCTTGCAGCGCGACCGCGGTGTGCGTATCCGTAGCCTCACTGACCCGCGCAAGAAGATGAGTAAAAGCTCAGCCGAGGAAAAATCTAAAATTCAACCTCAACGATGACCCAGCCGCTGCGCGCAAGAAGATTATGGGCGCTACTACCGATAGCTACGGGAGCATTAACTTTGACTGGGACAAGCAGCCAGGTATCACTAGCTTGCTGCAAATGCTGGCGCTGCTCAGCGGCCGGCCGCAAGCAGAAGTAAACGCCGAGTGGCAGGGCAAAGAGCGCTATGGTGACTTTAAAAAGGCCGTTGCTGCCTGCGTGGAAGAGTTCCTGGTTGACTTCCAGGCGCGCTACCAGGCAATCACGAACGATGAGCTGCTGGCTACATTAGAGCAGTCAGAGGCGGCTATGCGCGAGGTAGCCGGACAGACGCTCTACCAGGTGCAGCGAGCTGTGGGGCTGCGCGCGTAGCGTAGGGTTACTATGAAGTTTGATTCATCCGATATTTTGGCGATATTACGCCGCTTTGGGCAGGCAACAGATGCCGACATGCCACGGGCGGTGAGTGGTATTACAAAGCAGCAGCCACATAACAAAAGTGTGCTGATACAGTTTAGCTTTCAGCGGCGCACGTACTGTATCGTGATTGATAATACTGCCGAAGACGATGCGGATGATATCTACCAGCAAGTTGCAAGCAGTGGCACCAACCAGAATTACCGGCTTATACCAAACCCGCTCGATGAACTTATAACCTACGGCTTACCCTACAAGGGCAAGGACTGCTACCTGCTGGTTGCTACAGCCATGAGCCAGCGCCTCGACCAAGCCTTAGTGCAGCGCCACGGTGCGCAGTCGCGTAGTGCCTACCAAAAAGTTGATTGCTCAGGGCCTGGTGCGTGTTAATGGCCACCCAGCAACCAGTGCTAAGCAGCAGGTGCGGCCGAGTGACAACCTGGTTGTAGATGAGCCGCAGCCGCTACCATCACAGCTGCCATACACGGTCCTCTACGAGGACGATGATGTGCTGGTTATTGATAAGCCAGCTGGTATGCTAACGCACGCCAAGAATACCGTGACGCGCGAGTTTAGCGCAGCTGATATCATCCGCCCCCATACAACCTACCAGTGTGGTACATCCCGCCCAGGTATTATTCACCGGCTGGACCGTGCCACCAGTGGCGTGCTGGTGATGGCAAAAAACCCTGCTGCCGCCCAGATGTTGCAGCAGCAGTTTAGCCAGCGTACCGTTATAAAAACCTACCTGGCAGTGGTTGATGGGGTGCCTTCCCCAGCAGCAGCTATCGTAGACTTACCGATTGAACGCAACCCCAAAGCACCAAGCACTTTTCGCGTTGGCGCGGGTGGCAAACCAGCCTACACAACCTACCGCACCCGCTACACCACGGCCGATGGTCGCCACAGCCTGGTGGAGCTACGCCCCAAGACTGGCCGCACCCACCAGCTACGCGTCCATATGCAGTACTGTAAAACGCCGATCACGGGCGACCGTGTGTACGGCGGCAGCCCAGCCGAGCGTATGATGCTCCACGCTGCATCAATTGAGCTGACACTGCCAAACGGCCAACGGCGCCAATTGAGTGCCCCGCTACCAGCGGCCTTTGATCCCTACGCGCAGCCTCCTACACCACACCAGGGGATCGCGTAGTGGCGCAGTCCACCTTGCCGCATGCGCTTTTATACATCACAAAGCCACGGGTTGACCCGGCAGTCGCTGCTCGTGCCCTCACAAACCCACGCGATACCGTTCTAGTGGTTACCCAGCAACGTAAGCCTGGCGGCACTACTGTGGGGATTTTTATTGATGATATCCGGGCTGTGCAGCGCCAGGTTCGCACGATGGGCCCGGTGCCTAACGCAGGCGATGGCCACACCGTGGTTATCTTTGCTGATGCCGCGCTCCTCACTACTCAAGCACAGAATGCGCTGCTCAAGCTCCTCGAGGAGCCCAGGCCCCGGCTACACTGCATATTAGCGACCAGTACACCGACTCGGCTTCTTGCCACAGTGCGCTCGCGCTGCCAGATGCGCTACGCGGCACCCACAGCCGTTCCCACTACAGCAGATAAACGTATTCAGTTTATGGCCCAGGGGGTTGGGGAGGAAGCCGAGCGGCTCATGAACGAACCCCAATACTACCAGCAGCGCTTGGCACTGTTCGAGCAAGCCAAAGCCCTGGTGAGTGGTACCAGCTACCAGCGTATTGCAGCCATTGCAGCGCTGGCGAGCGACCGCGAGCAGGCCCTCGCTACTATCGATGCTGGCTTATATATACTGACCACACAGCTCAAGGCCCACTACCACCCACGTGTAGCTAGCCAGCTAACGGCGCTCTACCAGGCCCGTCGTGCCGTGGCGCAAAACGGTCACATTCGACTGCAGCTGCTTTGTAGTGTGCTATAATAAGGTTGATGTATGGATTGTTAGTTATTGCTATGTTTGGCGGATGGTCTATCCTCCACAAACAAACTGCCGCTGATACTGCGGTGCGTATGAATCAAGCGTTTTCAGACCGGCTTGATAAGCTCTGGGTTATTGCCCAGGAAGCTCTGCAGGATAAAAAATACCTCCGTGCCGAGAAAGCGCTGCTTACTATCCTGCGGGTGGATGAACGCAATGCAACTGCTTATAACCGCCTTGGTATCCTCTATGCTAAGCAAAAGGAGTATAACGATGCGATTGAATGCTTTGAGATTGCCCAGAGTCTAGAGCCAAACGCCAGCAGCCTGCATAATGTTGGCTTGATCTACTACGAAACTAACAAGCTCGACAAAGCCCTGCTTGCTTTTGAGCAGGCGCTCGAGATGGAATCAAACGTGCCAGCCCGCTACATTGCCTACGCTAAGGTACAAGAAAAGCTCGGCCATACCAAAAAGGCTATTCAGGCCCTCGAAAAGGCTCTGCAGATCGAACGTACACCACAGGCCCTACGTACACTGGCAGATGTCTACCAGGCCAATAACCAGCAAGATAAAGCTGACGCCCTGCGCCAAGAGGTGCAGACCCTGCTGGCCACACCGCGCGCCGCCACCCGCCCAGCTGCTGCGATTCGCCAGCGGATGCGCCCACAGCGGCATATGTAATACATATCCTACTTGCGCATTTACCAGTAAGCTGCTACAATGGTTCCTGTTGGACGAACGCCGCTTTAGCTCAGTTGGTTAGAGCAGCTGTTTTGTAAACAGCAGGTCCTGGGTTCGAGTCCCTGAAGCGGCTCCACATATAGTACATATCACGCTGAGGTAGTGAAGCGGTCAAACACAGCAGACTGTAAATCTGCCGGCATTCGCCTTCGAAGGTTCGAATCCTTCCCTCAGCACCACAGGTATTATTAATCAGTATAGATCACATGAGCAGGTGCTCTAACACCGCTCATCAATCAAAATAGCCCCTGCGTGTTGCACGGGCTATTTTTGTTCCTCCAATTACTTATTTGTAGGGCTTATGCTACTTGACTTCGCAGAAGTGCTGTACGCTGTAGTAAACACCGCTACTACTCTTGGCAACGCCAAGGCCGGTCAGTTTATACTTCGGGTTAATCAGTGCCCGAAAGTGAGCAGGTGAGTTAACCCAGCTATCCATTACCTTCTGGTTGGTAGCCTGGGTACCCCACGCTTTTTGGATATTTTCTGAGGTGCTCTTACACGGTGCGCCAAGCTCCTTCAGATAATCAAGGCCGTTCATGCGCGAGCTATTCTTGCCCTGGTGAGCAAAGTAATTATTCTTTGCCATGTCTTCGGCTTTAAACTGGGCGCTCTTGGTAAGCTTTTCGTGTAGACTCAGAGCAGCAGCATTATGCTTAGCGCGTACCCCGTTACCAAGCACGAAAAAGATTATTGGCTTGCGGCAGGCCTTCACCTGGGTTGCCCGCAACGGTCGGGTTCGAAACCTCTTCCTTTTTTGGCTGTTGGGCAGCTACTTTGGCAGGTTCTGGCTTGGTAGTATCCTTTGGCTCTGAATGATTCTTGGCCTCGGATTGAATCTTTGGCGCCTCACCATGGCTAAACCTATCGCTCAGCTGTTGCAAGGGCGGTCTGCAGCTTTGGCGGCAGCGCACCAAGTAGTTCTTGCCACTGGCTGACATCTTGGCTACTAACCTGCGTGGTCGGTGCCTCCAGCGCGCTTACGTTCGTTGGTGTGTGCAGTGCTCCAATACCCCCTAAAATAACGAGAGCACCTGTCAAAATAACTCCTCGTTTCATAGTTCTAGCATGGCACACATGCGCCTGCTGTGTCAAATTTTAGTAGCCAAAGTCGTGCCACACAGACTATTGACTTAATACAGTAATAATGTTACAATACTGCTTATGATAGATGTAATACAGCAGGTACTGGCAACCTGGAATAGCCGAACAAATGACAAGCAAAAATTACAACATACGTATGTCGGTGGGGCAATTAGCTTGCTCTTCGCGGCTGGGTTAGTCAGCCTTCTTAATTACCAAGCTGGCCAAAGTATGCTCCTGATAGCGCTGGTTGCTTTTGGTATATTCGTCGTCAATGGTGTGGTGTGGGCACTGCTGCAGTCGTTCCTGCTGCGCCTGCCGGCAGACACGCTACCGGCCGCTACGAAGAAAACAACAACCAAGCGGGCCACACGGGCTACTCCAGCAGCCAAACCCCGCCGCAAGGCCACAACAACGCGCAGCTCGTAAATAAGAATAGCTACCAGGGTGGTAGCTATTTACTTTAGATGCTGCTACGCTAGGCTAACACAGTATATTTATATAAACGCAAATTAAAAATGGAGCCACGATCGGGGCTTGAACCCGAGACCTCATCCTTACCATGGATGCGCTCTACCAACTGAGCTATCGCGGCAACATCTGTAACTATAGCATAGTTCGCTGCCGGTGCAAAGCCTTTTGGTTAGCTATTCTTCAATGAAAACTTCATGCGCGCTGGGGTAGCTATTATAGCCATGGGCGGCCATACTGCGGCAGTAGGCGCCGGTGCTATGGATTGCGATCCAATCACCAATCTGGGCCTGTGGTAGCATACGCGGTGCGATCTCTTCTGGGTTACCCTGGGCTGGTGTTAGGATATCACCCGATTCACAGTTGTGGCCCACAATAACATATGGCTTTGTAGCGCTTGGCAGCGGCCGGTGGTGTGCTGGTACCAGCGTCATGGCGTGCTGCGCACCGTACATACTCGGGCGCAAGATATCGTTCATGCCGGTGTTGAGGCGCAGGAACTGGTAGCCACCCGCGCCTGTATCGACGCAGTCAACCACCTGAGCCAGCAGCGTACCAGCGTGGGCCACCAGCCAGGTGCCAGGCTCAATCTCGAGCTGTAGCTCGCGGCCGGTAGTGTGGGCAAAATCAACCAGTTGCTGGTGGAACTCACGCATTACCGCTGCAATATCCGTTTCGTGCTCACCAGGTACACGAGCCACCTTAAAACCACCGCCAATATCCAGACTGACTACATCTGGCATAACTGACGCAATCTGCAGGGCCGTTTGCATCGTGCCAGCCCAAGCAGCCGGGTCCGCACCAGAACCAATATGGATATGGAGCCGTGTGATGCTCACGCCAGCCTGGCGCGTGGTAGCGAGCGCCTGCGGGAGGTACTCGTGCCACAAGCCAAAGCTAGCACTCACACCACCTGTCGTGGTGCGTTTATTATGGCCGGAGCCTACCCCGGGTTGATACGTAGGCCAAGCTGGCTAGGCCGGTTCGGTGCTTGCAGGAATAACTCCAGCTGATGTAGGGAAGTCGCAACGTAGTGCACACCCGTCGCCAGCAGCGCGGGCAAATTATGGGCTGGCTGCTGGCTCGATAGGCTAATACAGCGGCCCGGAATACCAAGATCAAGCAGCTCCTGGGCTTCGTAGCTAGAACTTGCATCAAACTGCAAGCCGCTATCCGCAAATAGGCGGATAATCTGCGGGATGATTATTGGCCTTCATAGCGTAGCGCACTGTCAGACCGTAGGGGGCAGTCAGTGCCATCAGCTGCTGGGCCCGCTGAGCTAGCACACGGTTACGATAGATAAAATGGGGCTCCTGCCAGCTAGCAGTGAGCTGCTGTAGCTGAGCGAGTGTTGGGTGGTAAGTATTCATACAGTCATTGTAGCACCTACCCATGCGCCGCTGCCTGCGTTTGGCATAGATTTGCTATACTAGGGGAAAGAAGGGAGATAACCATGGCACAGTACAGTTTTGATATTGAAAGCACCTACAATAAGGCAGAAATGAACAACGTCTACCAATTAACCCAGCGCGAAATCACCAACCGCTTTGATTTTAAAGGCACACCAGCTGCTATCGAATGGCTTGGCGGCAAGCAGGGTTTTTAAAAGTGATTGGTGCCGATGAGTTCCAAGTCCAAACCATTATAGATATGATCGGTAAGCAGCTGGCTAAGCGTGGCATGACAAGCAAGGTGCTCGATACAACCGGCGCCCATAACGCTGCCAACTTACAAGCTTGGCAGGATGTACCGTTTAAAGATGGCCTGAGCCAGGATAACGCTAAAGAAGATTACTAAACTGCTGAAGGTAGAGCACCCGAAGGTTAAGGCGCAAATCCAAGGCTCGTGCGTGCGCTGCACCAGTAGCAGTAAGGATGAGCTTCAGGCGGTAATGCGAACGCTCGACGCAGCGGATTTTGACTTCCCGCTTGCCTATACAAACTACCGCTAGTATGCTTGCTATAATAGTATTGATACCCCATATAAAACCAGACAAGGAGCCGCCTATGGAACACCACCAATCACGCCAGCCATACGAGCTAGGCAACCAGCCCGAACAGCCTAGTACACCAGCCGGGCCAGCGCCAGAACAGCAGCGTACGCGCGAGCAGGTGATACGCCAGCGGATTGAGCAGGCTATTGGTAAAGCCGCCCTTGCAGGTGACTATAGCGGAATTCACTCACCTGCAGACTACACTCGTGCTATGCGGCACACACTTACCTATAACACCCTCGGTGCGCTCCAAGCCATGGAACCGGGCGAAGAAGTTGACATCATGAGTATGTACCAAAACTCAAATACCGATACGCCCTTCCACCAGTTTACTACTATGGTTGAGTACCTACAGGGAGCTGGCTTCGTTACCCTGGATACGGACCACGGCAGCATCCGTAAGCTTGATACACGCATTCCGGACACCGAGCTAAGCAAACAAACGCTAGCATAGGGGCCGCGGCTAGTGTATACTAAGTGTTATCAGGGTGTGGCGCAGCCCGGTAGCGCGCACGGCTGGGGGCCGTGAGGTCGCTGGTTCGAACCCAGTCACCCTGACCACGATATTATGTGATACATGTGCCTGTATGAAAGCACTCGTCATCGCCGACCGCCGGCCCGCAACACGTATTACCCATATCCTCCAGCAGCAGCCAGTCGAGCTGATTATTACGCTGGGGGATTTAACACGTGATGATCTATTACCGCTAGAACATATTACTGATATCCCAAAAATCGGTGTCTATGGCAACCATGATAGCGGCACCTATATGCCCGAACTGGGTATTTGGAACCTGCATATGGCCACCTGGCAGTGGGGCGGGCTGACGTTTGGTGGCTTCGAAGGTTGCGTACGCTATAAGCCTAGTAAAACTGCCATTATGTACACCCAGGCCGAAGCAACCAAGCTCCTCCGTAGCTTCCCACCGGTAGATATTATGATTACCCACTGCCCGCCGCGGGGCATCAACGACGAAACCGAGCTGGCTCACCAAGGCTTTGATGCCCTGCGCCAATACCTAACGGTACACTCGCCGCGGCTACTGCTGCATGGGCACACCTACCCACCTGCCGACAGCCTCGTGCGCCGCTACCACCGTACGCGTATTACCTATGTACACGGTGCCCAAGTGGTGGATCTTGCAGCGCCACTATAGATCGGATATTCGCAGGTAATCGCAAAAAAATGGTACAATAGGGGCATGACAGATTCAATTGCAACATACTTTTAGAGCTCTTACAAAAAAACTTACCACCACTTGCCGATGGCACGCGCAAATCACTCGGTAATAACGCCTGGGTCATTGCCCTGGTCTGTGCGATCCTGACTGGTATCGCGGCACTGAGCGCTTTGTCAACACTGCAGCAGTACGATCGCATCCTGGCACTGGTGCGCAATGGCGGCATGCTGCAGCTGATGCTATACCTGATGTTCGGGCTTGGGGTTGCTGGTGCAGTGCTGTTTGGTATGGCTATTCAGCCCCTACAGCGTAAGCAAAAGCAGGGCTGGAACCGGCTGATTCAAGCCATTGCCCTGTGGTGTATTGGCGCTCTGGTGGGTGTTATCTTCCCAATTTTAGCTGGCTACCGAGGTGTCGACGTACTGATGGTGCTCAATCTCTTCCTGGCTGTGGGTGCTGTCTATGTAGCCGCACAAATCGAGCGCGAATTTAGCCTGCCAAACCAAGTTGCCAAGGCAGCCCAGGACATTGCCAAAAAGGTAAGTGACGATACGAAAGACGCCGCCGCTACCGTAGCGCAAAAAAAGCCGCTGACCACACCAAGCTAGCAGCCAAACCAACTAGCTCGCAGCAGGACAAATAGGGTTGGTCTAGCATACCTTATACCAGCAAAAGGTTGGCAAGCCAGCAGCGCTATGCTATAATCGGCTAAGATGTTTACTAAAAATCTAACGAGTTAAAGAGATGGCAAAGAAGAATACAAAGCGCAAACTGGTTGGTTTAGTGAGTGACCTCAGCAACCACCGCACCTACTACACGGTTAAAAATACGCAAAACACCCCAGAAAAGCTTGTGCTAAAAAAGTACGACCCAATCGCACGCAAGCACGCAACCTATACCGAGACCAAGAAGAATCTTGGCCGCAACGAGGTAAAGAAGCGTAAAAGCTAGCCCGTATACAATAGCCCTACCAATGCGAGTAGGGCTATTTAAATTATGTATTATGCTGCGCGCGCCAGGCAATATCGCGCAGGGTGTTCATGTACCACAAAAAGGCATCGTGCTTGCTGGCATACGGACTATAGCTACCAGTCGGACTATCAGCCAAGTAATCCACGTAGTCGCTCGCTAACAGGCACTGGTAATCCCGCCGGATAGAGGTGGCTGCCGCTGCAACACTTGGCGCGAGCTGGTAGGCGTAGCGTAAGGCGTCGCGCTGTAAATCGTTATACTGCGGAGGTGGTGGCGTCAGTTCAACAGTATCCCGCACTGGATGGGTACGTGCTGCGTAGCTAGCAGACGCCATGGTGTTGCCACGGCTCAGCCAGTCGGTCATTAGTCTACGTAAAAAGTCAGTGCTACCAGCTGGGGGCTGGGTCTGCTCAGCGCTCATGTATAGGGTTATGATTTCAGCACCCGGTGAGTCATACTGCATACGCGTGGCATAATCACGAGCACTCCTATATGCGGCAACCTGGTGCTGATAAAGCTGGCTTAAGCGCTGATTCACCAGTAGTACCGGCATACCAGCCTGCTGATAGAGGTGATTGGGGCTGTGCCAGCCGAGACTACCCGGCCTAGTCTGGGCCAGCAGGGCTCGGTAGCCTGACTGGTGCGCCCATGCTGCTAGCGCACTGTCCGCGACAGCACCGGTATTGCTATAGGCCGTTGGCGTTAGGCCAAAGGTAGTCTGCATGGCTGCCTGGTGCTGCCGAACCTGGCGCTGATGTTCACGATCATTATGCCACCACGCCAGGCTATGGTAGTAGGTATGGCTAAGAAGCTCCACCCGGCCAGTTGCGACAAGCGCCTGCATGCTCGCGACGATATCCGGTGCCCAGGCCTGGGCCTGCTCCAGCCAGGTACCGCTTATCACGCAGGTCAGCCCAACCTGCTGCTCGGCTAGGGTCGTCTGGAGCATGCGTAGCAGCGGCCGGTAAGTGCGCTCACATTCGCGCAAGAAGACTCGCTGGTTGTTATATTCATACGGTCCGCTACCGGCAAAATAATCGTGCTGGCGGGCAATATCACATGCCGCTAGTGGCCGCAAACGGTACGGCTGATGAAACTCGATACACAGCACCAATGCCTGGCTCATAGCGGCCGCCTTGCACACATACGCTGGTATAGCTCCATACAGGTATGCGCGATATCGTCCCAGCTAACAGACTCGTACTCATGGGTGCTGGCTTGCTGCAATGCAGCGAGGCGGGCAGGGGAGTCAACCAATTCAATAATATGCCGGGCGAGCTCGGCGCTGTTCCAGTAGTCAAACCGGAGGGCATGGCGCAGGACTTCACCCACACCAGACTGCCGACTAATAAGGAGCGCCGTCCGGTAGCGTGCCGCTTCTAGAGCAGTCAGCCCAAAGGGCTCGCTAACGCTGCTCATCACAAAGATATCGGCAATGCGGTAGGCATCGCGCCAGGCCTGGCCACGCACAAAGCCAGTGAAGAGCACTCTATCGGCAATCCCCAGGCGAGCGGTTTGCTCAATCAGCTGGGTGCGCTCTTCGCCATCACCAGCCAGTAGGAACACCACCTTAGGGCGCTGCTTGGCAACCAGCTTGGCGGCATCAAGCAAATAACCAAGGCCCTTTTGCGTGGTAAAGCGCGTCACCGCCGCCACAACACGGTAGCCTTGGCGCTGCAAGTCTGCGAGGTATTGGTAGGTCTGCGTGTCGTCCGCCGCCACCTGGTGGGTTGTATCAATCACGCCGCGGGCAGCAGCGCTACTGAGTGCATTATAGACGACATCAATCTTAGCCGCCGGAATGCCGTAACGCTGTACAATAATGCTTTTGGTCAGGGCGCTGACTGCCAGGATACGGTCCGCCGCAAGCAGCGCATGCTGCTCAATCTCGTGCACAAGCGGGTTGCCATCATGTTCACCGGAGCGGTCAAACTCGGTGGCATGCATGCACAATCAGCGGCGCACCAGTTAGCTGCTTGGCCCGGACACCAGCTTCCATCGTCAGCCAGTCATGGGCATGGATAATATCAATACGATGCTGGGCCACAAACTGCTCGACAAACTGGACGTACTGCTGCTGCAAAGCGCGGATACCACCCAGGCTTGTATGATCCTGCTGGCTATCATAGGCACCACAGGATGCTCGCCCCGGAGCAGTAGAGCTGGCAGCATGAACACGCATATGGTCTGTACCAGGGTGGTGCGCCTGGTAGGGCAGCACAAAATCAATCTGCGCCCCGCAGCCCGCCAACGCTTTAGAAAGGTGGTAGCATGCAACGCCCTAAACCACCGCTGTTATGCGGCGGCAGTTCCCACCCAAGCATTAGCATTTTTCATTCCAGTCGCCTACCCCTTAGCGATATTACTATTTGCCAACCATTATAAACAACGTTTATGCTTTGATCAAGCACCAACTCTCAGGTCGCACACCCCTAGCCAGCAACCCACCCCAGCTGCTATACTATAGGGTATGAAATCATCCCGCCCATCATTCAAACACGTTGCCCTCCTGACGCTCGCCGGAGTGGTTATCTTTGCTACCCTCGTACTATTCTTTTTGGCCACACACACCGCAGACGCCTCAATCCCACGCACCGGAATCAGCACCGATTTCCATATCTGTTGGCAAGCCGGCGGCGCATACTATCACCGTATATGTAGACCCCTTGTGCCCGCGCTGCCGCGAGTACCACCAGCAAACACTCCAGCCAATTTATGAGCAGTATGTGCGCACTGGCAAAGCCCAGTTAGTTGTGCGCCCCGTGGCGTTTATTTCGGAATACTCGGCAAGCCTTAATGAATACAGCCTATGCGCTAACCAACAGGGTAAATACTGGCAGGCGCTTCACCACACCTACGAGTTAATAGCGCACAGTGGTAGCAGCGCGGCGGCGTCCTTCTACACCAATAACCCGCCCGAGCAACTGGCAAGTGCAATTGGCATTGATGCAGCCAAGCTCGGCCAGTGCCTTGAGCACAACAGCTACCTACAGCAGCAAAAGCAGCAGCTCGACCACGTGCGCACCCACGGCATCACCGGTACGCCATCCACCTTTGTCGACACCCACCCAATTGTACGCGGGGCAGTGCCGCTTGAGTTTATCACCAACTTGCTGCGCTCGTAAGGAGCATGCAGCTTGCGCTACCAGAGCCTAGGTCGGTTGCTATCAAGGCCTAGGCTCTACGCGTATCGTTACATAATTACAATCACTTACAATCGAAAGCCCGCTTATGTACAGGACATAAGCGGGCAAATTATACCATATGGCAGGAGTAGAGGGACTTGAACCCCCGACACCCGGTTTTGGAGACCGGTGCTCTAGCCAACTGAGCTATACTCCTCCAGTGCTTCTACTATAGCAACCCGGCAATGAGTTGTAAAGGCGCAGGCGAATTTTGAGCCCGCGCGCGAACATCTGGTATACTGGGGGGTATATGAAGTCGTTAAGTCCTGCCAATCCGCGCGTGTTGTTTGTAGTAGGGATTCCTGGCGCAGGGAAAACCTACTTTGCCGAGCAGTTTGCCGAGACTTTTGGTGCACCATTCATTGAGTACGATGCTATCCGTGCCCAGCTTACCCAGCACCCCAGCTATAGCCGCGAGGAAGACGCAACCGTGGCACGCCTGGCGCGGCACCAGCTCGGGGAACTGCTCAAGACTAATCACCCGATTATATTTGAAGGCGGCTGCGAATCCCGGACTGACCGCACCGCACTAATACGGTTCGTGCAGGAGTTTGGCTACCAACCGATGCTGATTTGGATTCAAACTGAGCCCGCGACCGCTATGCGCCGAGCTGTGCTAGGGGTACGGGGCCATAGCAACCGGCTGATCCCTGAAGAACGCTTTAATAGCCTCGTGCGCCGCTTTACACCACCAAGCAACGCCGAGCGCCCCGTTGTGCTTAGCGGTAAGCACACCTATACCTCGCAGTCACGAGCAATCTTACGTCACCTAGCCCAGGCTGGGCACGATCATCTGTTTACCAGTAACGACCCGTCGATCGTACGGCCAGCAGTCCACATTCCCCGCCGCAATATTGGTGGGTCTTCGATCTCTATCCAGTAATGAACGAGCTCCAGGATGATGAATTTGGCTCTATCATCGTGCGGCGGCTGGCCCGGGCGCGGGCTATTACCCTGAGCCTAAACGCTCGTGGTCAGCCGAAACTGACCGCACCACGCCGCACTAGTCTTAGGGCTATGCAGCGGCTGATTAATGAATCACGCCCACATATTCGCGAGCTACTGGCACGGCACGGAGCCAGCACCCGCTACACGAACGGTATGGCTATTGGTAAGCAGCACTCACTGGTGGTAGTTCCCGGGGGCCAGTTGCAGGTTCGCCGGCAGGGTGTGTTATTACCGCTACCGTACCAGCCACGATGCAGCTTGAGCACCCAACCGTGCAGCACGCCATTGGTAGCGCGGCCCACGCTGCCTTACGGCGCGAAGCTAGCACTACCTGCCGGGGCGCCTCGCCACCCTCGCTACGCAGCACGGTTACACCTACCAGCGGGTGCGGTTTTCGCACGCAACCAGTCGCTGGGGCAGCTGCAGCAGCCAGGGGACGATTAGCCTTAATATTGCCCTCATGAATCTACCGTTTGCGCTGATTGATTACGTACTGATTCATGAGCTCTGCCATACCCAGCGGATGGACCACTCGCCAGCTTTTTGGCACCTGGTGGCTGCCGCCGACCCGCACTATCAGCAGCACCGTCGGCAGCTTAAGCAGCACACACCGATTATTTAGCCTATACCTACGCGCTTGACACGCCGCGCCGCGCCGCGCTATACTAGCCTTGACAGTCTGCATGAAGCAGACTATTTAAATTGGGAGAGACACTGTGGCGAAAGCAAAGCAAAGCAAAAATCCACCAAACAGAAGGTCACGACCCGCGTTGTAACCCGCGAGGCCAGCACCACCAATAGCAAAAAATCCACCAAACAAACCACACCAACAGCTAGCGTTGCTGCCAGCACACCGGCCAAACACCACACCAAAGCACGCACTACAGCGCCGCTTAAAACTGGCGAAAAGAAGGTTGGCTATTTCCGTGGCGCTTGGCAGGAGCTGCGCCAAGTACGCTGGCCAAGCCGCGCCCAGACCTGGTACCTGACCGCCGCGGTGATTATCTTTACCGGCTTCTTTGTCGCACTAGTATTGCTGCTTGATGCACTCTTTAAATACCTCTTTAACCTCATGATTGGCTAGCCCAGAAAGGATTTTTATGACGAACAAACGCTACGATTCAACCCGGCAATGGTACGCTATCCACACCTATAGTGGCTACGAAGATAAAGTGGCAGAGTCGATCCGCCAGCGCATTAATGCCGTCGATATGGCTGATAAAATTTTCGATGTCATGATCCCAAAGGAAAAGCAAATCGAAATTAAAAACGGTAAGCGCAAGGTAGTTGAGCGCAAAATCTTCCAGGGGTACGCATTAGTAGAAATGAAACTCACTGAAGAAACCTGGTTTATTGTACGTAACACCCCTGGCGTAACCGGCTTTGTTGGCAGCGGCACCGAGCCAACCCCAGTCAGCGATAGCGAAATCAAGAAGATTAAAAAGCGCATGGGCGTCGAGGAGCCAAAGCACCACATCGACTTTAGCGAAGGCGAGGTTGTCAATATCATCGACGGGCCGTTTAAGGGCTTTGATGGTGCCATTAGCGAAATTGACTACCAAAAGGGTAAGCTCAAGGTCATGGTAAGCATGTTCGGCCGCGACACCCCGGTAGAGCTTGACGCTCTGCAGGTCACTCACGTGTAGCGTAGCAAAGGGCTAGCACGCCGCGCCGTGCTGTAGTATAATAGCTAGCGTTACGCACTCGTGCATAATTACGAGTTAAAAAGGAAGTATATAATGGCAAAGAAAGTAATCGGTAATCTAAAAACTCCGTATTCCTGCTGGCCGCGCAACCGCTGGGCCACCAGTTGGTTCTACCCTCGGCCAGTGGGGCCTTAATATGATGGACTTTATCAATCCATTTAACGAGGCCACCAAGGACTTGATGGGTAAGGATGTCATCGTGCATATGCAAGTGTTCGAAGACCGCACCTTTGCATGGAAGAGCCTCGGCCAGCCAGTGGATGATATGATCCGCGAAAAGGCCGGTATCCAAAAGGGGAGCGGCAAGCCACATAGCGATAAGGTTGGTAAAATCAGCCGCGCACAGCTGGCAGAAATCGCCGAAGCCAAGAAGGATCTGCTAAATGCAATCGACGAAGAGGGCCGTATTAAAACCGTAGCCGGCACCGCCCGATCGATGGGCGTTGAGGTCGTTGACTAGGCACATACACCCGCCTTCACACTATACAAACAGCCTTAGAACTTAATGTACTAAGGCTGTTTTTATATTACCAGCCACCACTCGCTTAGTCCACGCGGAGCCGCAAACTGCTCTTGCTTAAACCTGCCATACTTGCTAGACTATACTTAAGCAAATTTTAAGGGGGACGTATGCCTACACAAACATCAGTACACAAAAAGCCCGGCTTTACCATTGTAGAACTCCTGGTGGTCGTGGTGATTATTGGGATTTTAGCCAGCGTGACACTCGTGGCCTATAATGGCTTTACTCAGCACGCCCGGATGAATGCTTTGGTTGCAAACGTAAAGCAGTGGGGCAAGCTGATATCAATTTACGAGGCACGCTCAACCAGTGACCAGCGGCTCGAAACCGGTAGTATCTACTGCCTCTCTGCAGGGTGTGACTCTGGCGCTGCAACACTACCAGCTAACTTTCAGGCCGTAGCTGGTGGTAAGCCAACCACCAAAGGCTACACAGCCCGTTATAAATCCGGTGGTGGCTGGCGAATCCACTTCCCACCGAGCGACGGCAACTGCCCCAGCGGCCCGAATGCCGATAAGACTGCCCCAGCCGGAGCGTCCGGTAGCTGCAGCTACAGCATCGAAACCGAAACCTTCGAGTAAAAAGAAGCCCCCTCAGCGCTTAGACTGAGGGGGTATTTGCTATAGGAGGAGGATCAGCCCGCCACACAGGGCCAGTACCGGCCCCATGCTGTCAAGGCGGTCAAGGATGCCGCCGTGCGGGCCAAGTAGCCGGCTGGTATCTTTTATGCCAGCCTGGCGCTTGAGCCAGGACTCCCACAAATCGCCATATATTGCGACGACGGGGGCGGCAGCCAGCGCAAGCAGCGCTATAGCCGGCAGCGGTATGGCGAGCCAATAGGCCACTGCACTGGTTACCACCCAACTGCAGATGACACCACCAAGCGCACCTTCCCAGGTTTTTACTGGGGGAATAGCGACTTAAGCGGCGTGGCTGCGTACCGCGCGCAGCTAGCGCAGCCGTAGCAGCGCGCCCCACAAAAAAGGCGCCGCTATCAGCTGCAACAACTGCAGCTAATAGCAGTACCAGGTACTGGGGCTGCTGCCCAAGCAGTAAGTAGCCGGTAAATAATCCGGCTACCACTACCGTACCAAATGCCAGCACTGGTACGATGCGCGGGCTGGTATTGCTGAGCTGTACGGTTTCCCGCACAGCTAAACTGGCTAGTACAACCAGCACCAGTGGCACAAATGGCGTGCCGGCCAGCGCATATAGTAGCGCCAGCCCAACGATTAAGCCCACACCGATCGCAATACGGGGAATAACATCCCCCATACTGCGGGCTGGCAATAGTACTAGCTTATGGCTCCTTACGAAAGTTATCATAAGGCGCCACCTCCTTTCCAAATTAAAACAAAGAACAACGCAGCCTGAATACTACGCCGCTCAAACTATAGCAGCACTTGCCGTAGCGCGCAAGAGAGCGCGGCTGCCGGGCAGGCATGCCGGGATGAGCCCACCAGCACCGCTAGTTGCTGGCGCGCAGCCTGCTGTGCTATAATGGCACGGTTATTACTAGCGTGGGAGGCCCGTAACCCGAGCCGTATGCACCACAGATAAGGAGTTACCACTATGGCTACTAAGCCAGAACTACTCGCCAAAGCCGCTGAGCTTAAACTAGAGGTGAGCGAAACCAACACCGTGGCCGAGATTGAGGCCGCAATTGCCGAAGCCGAAAAGCACGAGGTAAAGGAACAGCACGTTGCCAAGGCTGGTAAGCGCAGCCAAAAGGCGCTAGACGAAGCCGCCGAAAAGGCTGCCAAAGAAGCCCTGCAAAGAACAGGGTGATACCACCCCGCAGGACCCAGATGCAGTTGAAGCCAAGAAGAAGGGCCCAAAGCCAGTTACGCGCCCCCGCATTGAACGCCGTGGTAAAAAGTACCAAGCAGCTGCCGGCAAGGTAGAAGCAGGCAAGCTCTATAGCCTTGCCGAGGCCCTGGAGCTCGCTACAACGACCAGCACCACCGCCTTTGATGCGAGTGTTGAGCTACACGTTCGCCTGGGTGTTGACCCTCGCCAGGCCGACCAGAATATCCGCGCAACCGTTAGCCTGCCACATGGTACCGGTAAGGATGTACGCGTTGCCGTCTTCGCGCCAGAGAGCGAGCATGCCGCTGCTAAGGCAGCTGGGGCTGATATCGTTGGTGACGAGGAATTTACCAAGCAGCTCGACAAAGAAGAACTGACCTTCGATGTACTGGTAGCAACCCCTCAGTACATGCCAAAGCTCGGCCGCTACGCCCGCTTGCTAGGGCCCACGTGGCTTGATGCCAAACCCTAAAGAGTGGCACCGTTGCTACTGATGTTGCCAAGGCCGTAACCGAGGCTAAAGCCGGTAAGATTGAATACCGTGTCGATAAGCAGGCTATTGTGCACCTGCCATTCGGTAAGGTCAGCTTTGGGGCTGATAAGCTCGCAGGCAACGCTCAGGCGTTCTTTACCAGCTTGCAGGCCCAAAAGCCAAGCAGCCTTAAAGGTGCTTACATTAAATCAATCACCGTTAGCACCACTATGGGCCCTGGTATCAAGGTAGAAGTAAGCAACAACTAGCATTCTACACCAGGATACACGCAAAATTCCCCGCCCATTTGAGGCGGGGTTTTGCGTACCATGCAGTAGGGCAGGGCTACGTGCAGACCGCTCCACAGTTCATGGTACAATAGAATAAAGAGGAGATAGGGTACCATGGCAGTCTATAGTAATCGCGATATCACACAGGCAATCAAAGACGGCACGATCGTGTGCACGCCCTTTAACCCGCACCACGTAAGCGAAGCTAGTCTTGACTTTACCCTTGGCTATTACTACTACCGGCAAGAAGCTATCAATAACGCGCGCGTCTACAATCCATTTAGCAAGCAGGATGTGGAGCGCTATTTTAATGGACCCCACACCGCAACGCCGCACCAGCAGTGGTGCCAGCAGAATGGCTACGCGCCACTACATAACATCCCGCCCGAGCACCCTATCATTGTGCTGCGCCCCGGTGAGCGCGTCCTGGCGCATACGCACGAGTTTGTGGGGATTCATGCCCATGGTGGCGCCGCCGAAGTCAAAAAGCCGCAGCAGTTGGGGCCGCAATGGTGTGGCAGTCTGTTTTGATGCCGGCTGGATCGACCCTGGCTATATTAACCGTATTACGCTCGAAATCTATAACCTCAACCGGCACGAAAGCGTCGTACTACCGGTTGGCGAGCGCGTTGGCCAGCTGATATTCCACACGACCAATAGCCCAGTCCAGGGTGATTACACTACTGGCCGGGGTGGTATCAGTGGCAAATATCAAACCACCAGCGACCGAGCAGAGCTTATCCGTACCTGGCGGCCGCAGCATATGCTACCGCGCGCCTATAAAGACCAGCGCAGCCTCCCAGCGCCGATTGACGGCCTGGCACCTGGCATATACTAGGCCACCCTTACCACGCGGCTGGCTCTTTGCCTACGCACTAGCATGCTTGACAACCCATCACCCCGTCCCGTATAATCCTAGCTAGACATTACCAGAGACAGTAGCTGCCGGCGCAGATATTCTGCTACGGCTTAATCCGCTACCGAGGGATATTACTTCTTTTCTCATTGTCTTTGGTGGTGCCGTAGGGCGAGCGCACTATGCGTGGGGCCTACCAACTACCAGTACATTAACAACCGAGCCCGTTTTTAGAAATCTAACCCAAAGGAGTTTTATTGCATGGCAATTACCCGCGATAAAAAACAAACTTTGGTTGCCGAAGTTGCTGATATCCTCGCCGATGCCAAGATGACGGCGTTTGCCTCATACAAAGGCCTGGGTGTTGCAGAGCTTCAAGAACTACGTGCCCATGCACGCCAGGCTGGCGTTACCATCAAGGTCGTCAAAAACCGCTTGGTGCGTGTGGCACTCGAAAGTAACGATACCTACAAGGATGCCGATACCTCACTGCTACAAGGCCAGTTAATCTACGCCTTTAGCACCGAGGACGAGGTCGCGCCAGCCCAAGTGCTGGACCGCTTTAGCAAAGATCACCCAGCCCTAGAGCTGGTCGGTGGCTTTAGCGGCGAAGGCCTGGCACTTGGTACGAGCGAGATTACTGCCCTGGCAGGCCTGCCAAGCAAGGATCAGCTCATCGCCCAGGTGGTATCACAACTGCTTTCACCGGTACACGATATTACCAACGGCCTTTCTGGCAACCTGCATGCGCTGCTGGATGGCGTTGAAGCCAAGGCAACCAACTAATTACTAACCGAACCAAAGGAGCTATGACAATGGCTGATGTAAAAAAACTAGCTGAAGAGCTAACCAAACTGACTGTTCTAGAAGTGAACGAACTAAAGAACGTATTGAAAGATGAGTACGGCATTGAGCCAGCTGCTGCTGCAGTAGCTGTTGCCGGCCCAGCTGCTGGTGGCGACGCTGCCGCAGAGGACGAAAAAGACTGAATTCACCGTTCAGCTGAAGGACGCTGGTGGCCAGAAGGTGCCAGTTATCAAGGCTGTGAAGGAAATCACTGGCCTAGGCCTGGGTGAAGCAAAGGCTCTGGTAGATGACGCACCAAGCGCCATCCTCGAGAAGGTTTCGAAGGACGAAGCAGAAGAAGCTAAGAAGAAGCTTGAAGACGCTGGCGCAAGCGTCGAGCTGGTATGGTTTAGCTGCACGCACACGGCTCGGTTGTTATAACAAACCACCGCTGAGTACCACTACTTGGCGGTGGTTTTGGTTTAGCAGCGTAAGCGTAGCCTGGCGCAATGGGCATAGCCAAGTAGCCAAAGAAAACCCGCTGCCGGTAAAAGCAGCGGGGGTAGAGGGGTTTAAGCAGCGGCAGGCATTTCCCCCACCAGTAGCGGTGGGATAAACCGCGCTTCGCCGCGACGGGCGGTAACATTATACCACCCGGTCACCTCTACGGCAGCGGTGGTTGTAGCGCCACCACGGCTTACAGTACAACGCAGCCGCTCAAAATGTATTACCCCCTTTCGGGTATAAATGATAGAGTCAACCTTCCCGTATAGTATGGGGTGTAGTGTGTACCCCCCAGCTTGGAACGGCTGACCTTTTACAAAGTCAGCCAGTAACGGCATACGGGTAATGTTAAACACAGTGGCGGATCGTATCATTGTTACTCCTCCTAGAAAAGAACATTAGCACCCGGTGTGCTAAAGCTCATGCATTATACCAAGCTACGGCTACGATAGCAAGGCCCACGGGGCATAATACACCACCCAAATTTACAACGAATGTGCCGTGTTATCTGGTAGGGCTGTGGAAAGGCGCAGCATAAATCAGTATACTAATAGTATGGCCACACCAACCCAAGACGCGCCCCCTATCTATACGCGTGATTACCTACAGCTCCCAACCCTACCAGGTAGGGAAGCTGTGCCATGTGGCACGCAGCGCACCCAGAACAGCACTAGATGTTGGCTGCGGTACTGGGCAATTGGCGCGTGACCTATACCACCGCGGCTACCAGGTAACTGGCATTGACATATCCACCGAAGCTATTAGCCAAGCACAGGCAAGTACTATCTACACACAGGGCATCACCTTTGCTGTGCGCGATATAACCAAGCCGCCTTTGCCGCCCTGCCACTACGGCCTTATTACCTGTAAATACGTCGCTACATTGATTGCGGATCGTGCTGCGTTCTTTCGTGCCATTGGCACGCTCCTAGAACCGACGGGCGTTGTGGCTATCATCACCCCCAGCCCAGCCCATGTGCCAGCGCACAAAGCCCATATTGCCGTGCCAGCCACGCAGCTGAACGGGGAGCTTACCGCCTGCTTTCGGCATGTTGAGCACCACCGCTATGGCCGGGATGATTGGTTTGTCTGCCGCGCGCCACGTACGGGCCGCTGATAATCAACTTGACAACCCCTGGCCACTAGCGTATATAATAGAAGAGATATTCACGATAAAAACAGACAAGGAACTGCGAGATTATGTCTGAATTACCAGAAAAACAGGTCAAGCGTCTTAAATCGTTAATTCAAGACGCCGAAACAAACTTGGCCGCTGCTAAGGAGCTTTTTGATTAGTATCCTCGGCGAGGACGGCCAGGTTATTACCCCACGCAATAGCCAGGAGGATGTGGCTGGCAAGATTATTGAAGGCGTATTTGATGGCCAGGTCATGATTGGCCCGGATGGCAAGAATTACCCCGTGCCAGCTAACTACGCTAGTAAGTCCAAGCTGGTGGAAGGCGATATGCTCAAGCTGACCATCACTGATAAGGGCGGCTTTATTTACAAGCAAATTGGCCCCACCGAGCGCCGCCAAGTTATTGGTACCCTGGTGCAGCACGACGGTGCCTACTACGTAGAAGCCGGCGGGCGCGAGTACCGCATTCTGCTGGCAAGCGTGACGTACTTTCGGATTAATATTGGCGACCAAGTTACCATCATTATCCCAGAGGATAACCCCTGATGCAACCTGGGCTGCAGTAGAAGCCGCACTGTAGTAGTCAGCCCCACATCTTACAACCCATAAGCCCCCGGTAACGCGCCAGGGGCTTATCTGTTATAATAAATGGAATGAACAAGTCGCCACGCCAGGCGCTGTACCGTAAGTACCGCAGCCATACATTCGATGGGGTTATTGGCCAAGAGCACGTAACCAGTATTCTTGCCGCTGCCGTGCAGCAGGGCAAGATGAGCCATGCCTACCTGCTAACCGGCCCGCGCGGGGTAGGCAAAAACCAGCGTGGCGCGTATCCTTGCCCATGCTATTACCAAGCTGCCCCTACACCGGCGAGGACCAACCGTTAGATATTATCGAGATTGACGCCGCCAGCAACAACGGCATCGATGATATCCGCGACCTACGCGATAAAGCACGCGTTGCCCCGGCCCAGGCAGATTATAAAGTCTACATTATTGATGAAGTCCATATGCTATCGAAGGCTGCCTTTAACGGCCTGCTCAAGATCCTCGAGGAGCCGCCCGCACACGTGGTGTTTATCCTAGCCACAACGGATTATGATAAGCTGCCGGCGACTATCATTAGCCGCACCCAGCGGTTTCACTTCCGGCTAGTGGAGGCACCGATTGTTGCCAAGCACCTGGCCCATATTGCGGCGCAAGAGGGATCACAGCCGATAAAGAAGCGCTGATGACCATCGCCGAGCGTGGTGGCGGGAGCCTGCGCGATAGTATTAGCCTGTTTGATCAGCTCCAGAGCGGCCACCAGCATATTACCGCCCAGCTGGTTGATGATGTGCTTGGCCTGGCCCCACGCCAGCGTATTGATGAGCTCACCACTGCTATTGCCGCGCGCCAGCCTGCCCCGGTAGTACGCCATGTGAGCGAGCTGGTTGCTCGTGGCATTAGCCCAGCTACCCTGGCATCACAGCTTGCAGCGGCGGTACGGGCCCGTATTGCCGATGAGCCGTGGCTGATTACAACGCTTGAAGGCCTAACCCATACGTCGCAGTCTACCCAGCCAGAGGTAGCCCTGCTCGTTGCGCTGCTTGGCCCAATGGAGCAGCAACCCCCGCAGCCAGCTGCAGCACCGGCTCACCAGCCTAACCCCGCACCACACACGACCCCGCCAGCCACGCCGGCCCCTGTGGCACCACACACGCCGCAACCATCCAGCGCTCACCCAGACGCACCAGCCAAGCCCGCTGCCAGCACTCCTGCACCTGCCCAGCCTACTGAGCAGCCCTGCCAGTACGTCGCGGCCAGCCCACCTGGCAGACTTTGACCAAGCAGCCTGGCTAGAAGCGGCCCGTCAGGCCTCGCTGGGGCTTTATAGCATCCTGAGCGCCTGCACCGTGCGCACCGACGGGGACACGCTGACCATCTACACCGGCAAAGCCTTTACGCAGCACAAACTCGAAAGCACCCGTTTTCGCCCGTTGCTGGCCAAAATTACGGCTGATTTGGTCGGCGAGGCACAGATTGTTATTATAGGGAACACCACCGCCACCAACTGATAGCACCGCCGCACGCGTGGCTGAGTTTATGGGCGGAGGCGAGGAAGTCGATGTCAACCAATAGTCAACCAACTGCCAAAAAATACCACCGCAAAACCTCGAGGCCGAAAAGAGCCTGCTGGGGGCGATTTTGCTTGATGAAGAAGTCCTGGCTGATGCCAGCGAACTCGTCACGGCACAGGATTTTTATGATAAAAACCACCAGCGGATTTTTGCTGGCATGATGGGCCTATACGAGCGCCATAAGCCGGTGGATCTGCTTACCCTGACAGATGAGCTCAGGAACAAAGACACGCTAGAGCAGATCGGGGATCGGCCTATCTATCCGAGCTCACCAACTACGTACCGACCGCTGCCCATGCCACGGCCTACGCCGAAATCGTGGCCGAAAAAGGCCGTTCGGCGCCGGCTCATAAAGGCCAGTAGCGACATTAGCGAGCTTAGCTACGATGAAGACCAAAGCACCCAGGAGCTCCTGAGCCAGGCGGAATCAGAACTATTTAGCGTCAGCGACCAGTCCCTTAAGCAGGATTTAGTCAGCCTGGAAAGCGTCCTCACTGATAGCTTTGACCGCATGGAAGAGCTCCACCGCAATAAGGGCAGCTTGCGCGGTATCCGCACCGGGTACCGGGACCTTGATACGATGACTGCCGGGTTCCAGCGCAGCGACCTGATTATCCTGGCGGCCCGCCCAGCCATGGGTAAAAACAACCCTGGTAACCAACCTGGCCTACAATGTCGCCACCATCGAAAAGCAAGCGGTGTTGTTCTTTAGCCTCGAGATGAGCAAAGAGCAGCTGGTGGACCGTATGCTGGCCGATGCCAGTGGTGTGGATAGCTGGAATATCCGCACCGGTAACCTGAGTGATGATGATTTCCAAAAGCTTTCCGAAGCCATGGGCGAAATGGCCGAGGCACCGATTTTTATTGATGATAAACCAGGCCTGAGCGTGCTGGAGCTCCGCACCAAGGCGCGCCGTATCGCCCACGAACGCCCACTTGGCTTGATTGTGGTTGACTACCTACAGCTGATGCGGGGAGCGGCCGGCACGATGGTAACCGTGTGCAAGAGGTAAGCGAGATCAGCCGGGGACTTAAGCTGGTAGCCCGTGAGCTTAACGTGCCACTGATTGCCCTGAGCCAGCTATCACGTACTGTCGAAAGTCGCACACCACCGATTCCGCAGCTTTCGGACCTGCGTGAATCTGGTAGCATCGAACAAGACGCCGATATCGTTAGCTTTATTTACCGGCCTGGCTACTACGAGCCCGATAACCCCGAAGTCGCCCATATCACCGAGCTCTATATTGCCAAACACCGTAATGGCCCGACTGGCAAGATTGGTCTTTACTTCCACCCAGAGCGGCTGCGTTTTATGTCGCTGGATAAACGGCACGATTAACGCTATAATAGGTACAAGATGACAACACCCGGCTTAACCAATTACCCCCTGTACCGGCTCCGGTTTATCGCAAGCTACTTGCTGCTTGGCCTGGCACTTGGCTGTATGCTGGTGCTGGCAATGCTCTATGCACCAGGCGGCTTGGATGCAAGCGAACAGCAGAGTGCACTCACCAGTGCGGCTATGTCGCTTGGCGAGCCACGCAGCTTCTTTATTGTGGATGCGCCGTATCACTTTTTGCAAAAACTCAGTATCACCAGCCTTGGGCTCAGTAGTGTCAGTATTAAGCTGCCCTCGGTGCTGCTGGCTGGGCTTTCGGCCATTGGTATGCTGGTGGTATGCCGGCGCTGGTTTAAGCCGAATGTGAGTATTATTACCACCGCAATTGTGGCTACCTCGGCACCGTTCCTCTATGTTGCCCAGCATGGTACGCCTATGGTCATGCATATCTTCTGGCCTATTATCATCTTGCTGCTGGCTAGCTTTGCTAAGCAGCGCACCAAGCTAACGACGGCAGCCCCTCATTCTGCTGGCAGCTAGCCTGGGTTTGTGTTTGTTTACCCGCTTAGTGGCATTATGCTACTGGCTATTGCAATTGGTGGCTTGCTGCACCCGTATGTGCGCTACGTCATCCATAAACGCATTGCAGCTACCACACTGGCTACTGTGCTACTGATTGCCGGCCTGGGCGCCTTGCCGTTCCTATATATGGGCGTGGCTAATCCATCCGCCCTCTGGACCATCGTACTTGGCAACCCCGCTCCGCTGAGCGAACTTGCCCAGCAAGCCAGCACCACCGCACTACGCCTCGGGGATTTTACTGGCCGTAGCCTGGCAGCCAATGGTAGCCTGACGCCAGTATTCGCCCTCAGCTCAATTGCACTGGCGCTGGTAGGCCTAGTACGGCTTATTAAGGAGCACCACACCACGCAGAGCTTCATTACCCTTACCTGGCTGGTATTGCTGGTGCCTGCTGTACTGCTAACCTCAAATTACGTCGAGCTCCTACTGGTGCCCTTTATGATCCTGATTGCCAGCGGCGTCCAGTTTGTGCTGTGGTATTGGTACCGGCTCTTTCCGCAGAACCCCTATGCACGCGCCTTTGCCTTGCTGCCACTGGCTGTGCTGCTTGGCGGTATTATGCTGGTTTCGGCCACGCGCTACTTTTACAGCTACACCCATAGCCCAGTGCTTAATAAGGACATCACCCACGACCTAGCCCTGATTGACACAACCCTCACCACCTACCATAACCAATCACCAGCCCTGGTGGTGGCCCCAGACGAGCGCAGTTTTTACCAGCTGTATCTTAAACTACGCCACGATAAGCCGCTGACGCCACCGCTGGTGACCATCACAAAGGCTAACCTAGCCCAGGAGCGCAAAAGCCGCACCATTATTGCCACCCGCCAGAGTCCTGCCGCCCAGAGCGGCCAGCGTCCAAGCCAAATCATTGCGTCGCAGCAGGGCCAGCAGCCGAGCGACCGGCTCTATATTTTCCGCCGCATCGAGCCCAAGCAGCGCTAGCCCTAGGGCCTTCGCGGCTTTGCGTTCCCTGTAAAATAGCGTATACTAAGTAAGGTAATTCAAGGAGGATTAAACAGATTATGGCATTCGACCAAATGAAGATGTTAAATGATTTACGCAAGGCTCAAAAGGAGCTTAAAAAGCAGCAGATTATTGCCGCAGCTGGTGGTGAAGACGATGACCCAGCGGTAGAGGTAACGATTAACGGTGAGCTCAAGGTAGAAAAACATTAGCATTAACCCAGACTACGTTGATCTTGAGGATATCGAAGAGCTCGAAGGCTGGCTCGAAGCTGCCATCCGTGATGGTATGCAAAAAGCCCAAGAAGTTGCTGCCGAGAAAATGAAGCCCCTAATGGGCGGCATGAACATCCCTGGGATGTAGAAGGCAAGAGGGAACGTTGGCACAACCGCTACTACCGGCTGCACTGCAGGCCGTGATTGATGAGCTTGGGTCACTCCCTGGTGTTGGTGCGCGTACTGCCGAGCGGTATGCGTACTATCTTTTGCGTACGACAAGTCAAGCCAACCATAAGCTGGCCCAAGCCATTAACGGGCTCCACACTGGGGTGCGCTCCTGCCCGGTCACCTTTGCCTTGATTGGGGCGGACGAAGATGTCTCTGCGCTCTACAGCGACCCAACACGCAACAAGCAGCTGGTTGCAGTAGTAGAAGAGCCGCTTGATATTATCGCCCTGGAGCGCACCGGGCAGTTTAGCGGCACCTACCATGTGCTAGGTGGCGCATTGTCGCCAATTGATGGCATCGGGCCCGAGCAACTGCATATCGCCGAGCTCATTAGCCGCATTCAAACGGACGCGGTAGAAGAAATTATTATTGCCACTAACGCCAGCGTGGAGGGCGAATCCACAGCCTTGTTCTTGCAGCGCCACATTCTTGAGGCGGGCTTGAGCCCCACTATGACACGGCTTGCCCGTGGCTTGCCGGTAGGGGTCGACCTAGAATACGCCGACCAAATCACGCTTGGGCACGCCCTGGCGGGCCGGCGCCAGCTTGATTAGCCTACATGGTATTGTGCAGAGCGTACAAGGTCGCCCCGTCCTCTAGTACCCGGCCAGCTCATGCTATACTAAAGGGATGTATAGTGAATATTGTGATTTGATTACTGCGGCCACCCGCATTGCTATTATTCAAGCCGAAAACCCAGATGGGGATAGCCTAGGTAGCAGCCTGGCGCTCGAAGAAATACTTGGTGCGATGGGCAAGCAGGTGAGCCTACACTGCCCGGTTGATATCCCCAAGTATCTACGCTACCTGCCAGGCTGGGATAGGGTAGAGCCAGAGCTTGATACCCGGGCCGATCTCGTCATCATCGTTGATACCACTGCCGAGGTGCTCCTTAGTAAAACGCTTGCCATACCTGGTGCGCGCCATATGCTCACCACCAAGCCCGTCCTGGTAATTGACCACCACCTTGGCACTGAGCCAGATCTTAGCTTCCCATATACATTACTGCTTGAAGAAGCTGCCAGTACCAGCCAAGTGATTTACAACATGGCCGCGGCATGTGGCTGGCCTATCAACCAGCCGGCCGCCCACGCTATGCTAGCGGCCCTGCTGGCGGATACCTTGGGCCTTACCACGCAGCAGGTCAATGCAGCCGTGTACCAGACCGCTGCCGCGCTGGCTAGCCTTGGTGCAAGCCCAGCAACGGTAGAGGCCGCCCGGCGTGAATTTATGAAGAAGTCGCCCGAAATCCTTGCCTACAAGGGCCGGCTGATCGAGCGCATTGAGTACCTGCTTGATGGCAAGCTCGCGCTTGTGCGGATTCCGTTTAGTGAAATCGAAGCCTACAGCGACCAATACAACCCAAGCGTACTGGTGCTTGACGAAATGCGCCTGGTAACGGGGGTGGAGCTGGCCGTTGCCATCAAAACCTACCCCGATGGCAAGCTGACCGGCAAGCTACGCGCCAATAGCCCCATTGCAGCAGATGTTGCCGGCTACTTTGGTGGCGGTGGCCACCCGTACGCCGCTGGTTTTCGCGTTTACGAAGGCCAGGAGCAGATTGTACGCGAGCTGGTCAATGCTACCGCCAAGGCACTGCAGGCCACGGCGGCGTAGCCCGCCACGCCGTACCCGCGCATCATTCCCCCACAAAATTGCAAAATATACTTGACTTCGATTCCATTTATTGATATATATATATTAGCTTTTGAGTGCGGATGAGTCACTCGTCTACCCAAAAGTGCTATTTGACAAGCGGGGCGTACGAAGCGAGGTAGTGCTACTGCAAGCACAGTTTGGAGTAGGACTATCTCGTTTCGTACAGAGTTGACCACAGGGGTCAGCGGCGAACGAGCAATTCCTGAAAGGGGAATTACCATGGCACGCATTACTTCGACTACACTGCAGGCACAGCGCGATGAATACGCTGCTCTTGGGCAATCGTATGCCCAAGAGGCTTATAAGTACCTGATCAATACTATTGACCTTAGGTCGATAGTATTTGATACGATCGATAACGACAAGTACGACGATTACGAGGGCATAACAGCCTCTTGCGATAAGAAAACGCTGGCTTTTTGCCTCGAAACATACAGTACGCAGGATCCTGCGTACGTACAAGTACACCTGGAAACCAGGTCTGTACAAGAGGCATTCAAAACAAAGCTCGGCGAAATGCTGAGCGAGGAAGTGCTGCCGGTGAAAAAAGTAGGATTTGACCACGAATCCTGCAGGCAACATGTCGAGCTAAAACATTGTTTTACGCTCGATATTGTATTTGATGTTAGCGAGCTCTTTGAGAGCAGCTAGCATCTAGCCAAGCGAACCTCTGTCAACCACCTGCTTGTCATGTTCGCTCTAGAGATGTGCGTCTCTACTGATGAGTCCAAAAGGACGAAAGCGGCGCTGCAAGCCATGCTATACTAATACATATGAATAGTCGCCCCACCCACACGCCCCTACCAGATACCGGGGCACCAATCCAGCTCTACAATACGCTGACCCGCCGCAAGGATACGCTAACCCCACTGACGCCTGGCAAGGTTAGTATTTACACCTGTGGACTGACGGTCTACAGCCAGCCGCATATTGGCAACTGGGTAAGCTACATTTACTGGGATGTGCTAGTGCGACTACTGCGCGCAGCGGGGCTTGTGGTAACGCGCACCCAGAACATCACCGACGTTGGCCACCTGACGAGCGACGCCGATGACGGCGAGGATAAAATGCAAGCTGGGGCGCAGCGCGAAGGCCTGACTGCCTGGGATATTGCCCGCAAGTATATGGCCATTGCCGAGCACGAAGCCTACGACCTACTTGGCCTTACCCGGCCGGACCACCTAGTGCGGGCAACTGATTATATCCCGCAGCAAATTGCCTTTGCCCGCGCCCTCGAGGAGAAGGGCTATACCTACCGTATCCCTGGTGATGGGCTGTATTTTGATACCAGCAAGCTGGCGCACTACGGCCAGCTGGCTCGGCTCGATATCGCTGGCCTAGCAGCCGGGGCCCGGGTTAGTGCCGCTGGCAAGCGCAATGCCACTGATTTTGCGATTTGGAAACTATCGCCGCCAGGGGCTACGCGCGATATGGAGTGGGAGAGCCCGTGGGGTGTTGGCTTCCCAGGCTGGCACCTTGAATGCTCTGTCATTGCGCGCGAGACGCTAGGGGATCAGATTGACATCCACACCGGTGGCATCGACCATATCCCCGTCCACCATAGCAACGAAATCGCCCAAACCGAAAGCCTCACCGGCAAGCAGTTCGCTCGTGTTTGGCTCCATAATAACCACCTTAAGGTTGATGGCCGCAAAATGAGCAAATCCCTGGGTAATATTATCACGCTAGCCGATATTACTGCCCACGGCGCACACCCTATGGCGTTTAAAGCTTGCCATCCTCAGTAAGCACTACCGCACCGAAGGTAACTTTACCTGGGAGATTTTGGATGCAGCCAGTCACCGCTACCAGCGCTGGCAAGAGGCTGCAAGCTTACGCTGGCAAGCCACAGCGGTGGACTCAGCTGGCCAAACCAACACGCTGCTAGCTAGCGCCCCCAGCACGCTCCGCAGTAAGCTGAGCGATGACCTTGGCACGCCAGAGGCCGTCGCCTTTATTGATAGTATCTGCAAAGCCATCCTGAATACGCCGCCTCAGCAGCTCCACCAGCCACTGCTGGCGGCCTTTACTGCGGCAGTGGATGATCTACTTGGCCTTAGCCTTGACCGTAGCACGCCTAACCTGAGCGCCCAGCAGCAGCAGTTGCTCTCCCAGCGCAACCAAGCGCGCGCCGCCAAGGATTGGCAGGCGAGTGATACCCTGCGCGACGAGCTCAGCGCCCAGGGCATTACCGTGAATGATAGCCCGCACGGCACAACATGGCACTATATTATGCCAAAATAGCCGCACAATCGTACCATTATATAGAAAATCTGGTATAATATAGCCATAATGCGTTTATTAATTGTTGAAGACGAAGTAAAAATTGCCCGCGCCCTTAGTAAAGTATTCACAAGCGAAGGCTACGCAGTGGATATTGAGCACGATAGCACCGCTGGTTACGCCATGGCCAGCACCGAACCATACGATGGCCTAATTATTGACCGCATGCTGCCCGGCGAATACGACGACGGTGTTGCTATGCTACAAGCCCTGCGTAAAGCCGGTATTTCTACCCCGGCCTTGCTCCTGACTGCCCTTGGCGAGACGGAGCAGAAACAGAGGGCCTGGATGCCGGTGCCGACGACTACGTTACCAAGCCATTCGCTGTAGACGAGCTGCTAGCACGCGTACGCGCCTTGCTACGCCGCCCCCAGCAGCAGCAGTCGAATATCCTTAAAGCTAAGAGTATTAAGCTTGATACAATCAACCGCACAGCCAGCCTGCGCAATAAGCCACTAGAGCTAACCGTAAAGGAATTTGCCCTGCTTGAATACCTAATGCGCTCAGCTGGGCGGGTTGTTTCGAAGGAGCAAATCATTGCCCATGTGTGGAATTTTGATGCTGATATCCTGCCCAATACAGTAGAAGTCTACATCAAATACCTGCGTAATAAGATTGATAAAGCTGGTGGCCCCAGCATCATTAAAACCGTCCGCGGAGTAGGCTATACCATAGAAGGTTAGTAGATGTATAATATTCAGTCGATGTTCCATTCGGCCACCATCCGCCTGACGGTGTGGTACCTGGCCGGTATTATGACGCTGAGTATTATGTTTAGCCTCCTTATCTATAGTCTCTCTATGAACGAGCTGACGGCCAAGATTGGTGCCTTGCACGCCCGGCTCGAGGCCAGCAATATCGCTATCCCGCGCGATGTGGACCTTGGCGAGCTACGCAACCGCCAGGAAGACGACGCGGCCCGCACCAGCCTGATGACCTTGCTTTACACTAACCTAGCCATCTTCGGGCTCGCAAGCGTGATTAGCTACATGGGTGCCCGCCGCACACTACAACCGATCGAAGAAGCCCACCAAGCCCAAGCTCGCTTTACCAGTGACGCCAGCCACGAGCTGCGCACACCGCTAACAGCCATCCGCACCGAAATAGAAGTCGCCCTGTATGACCGCCAGGCCACCAAGCAGGATTACCGCACCGTTCTTACCAGCACGCTGGATGAAATCAAGCGGCTTTCGGCGCTTTCTAATAGTCTTCTCAAGCTGGCCCGTATGGAAGATGATGATATCAACCATATTACCATTACCCTGCAGGACGCCCTAGCCAGCGCTCTGAGCGCCCTCGCACGCGACCCAGATGAAATTATCGTTACCAGAGCCACAGCGGCCGATGATCATCCATGGCAACTACTGAAATGATCACCGAGCTGATTATTATATTGATTGATAACGCGCTCAAATACCGCACACCAGGTACGCCTGTACGAATCCGTTTAATGCGGCGCAACCACCGCGCCTGCCTAGAGGTCAGCAATACCGGGGCAGGCATTAGCAAAGAAGATATGCCCCATATTTTTGGCCGCTTTTACCGGGCTGAGACCAGCGGCACCAATAGTACCAAGAGCGGCTACGGCCTTGGGCTGGCGCTGGCACACAAAATTGTTAACCTCCACTACGGCGATATTACCGTCTATAGCACGCCTGGCAAAACCACGTCCTTTACGGCGCGGCTACCCCTGGGGTAGGGGTGCCACTACAGCGGTGCAGCAGCGTCTACTACTAAGCATAAGCACGTAAAATTTACAATACCAGCCATGTATTCAGCATTTTTTCAGACCGAGATGGCATACTGCCATACATAGCCTTGCGAAAGGCTATAACAATGGAGGTAGAAACCATGACAACACGTGAAACTGTGTACCTAAGCAAAAAGGGTATAAAGGAGCTTAAAAAGACTATCGCACATCTTGAACACTCGATTACACGCGAGCAGGCAATTTTGCGCGATATGGACAAAACCAGTTCTCACGAGGAGCGCTTTATGCGTATTGAGCAACTCGCTAAGGTAGATGCACTTGAGGTGCAGCTGCGCGAAAAGCGAGCCCAGCTCGATAACGCCAAGCTACTACCACGCCGCCGCGATGCCTTTAAGGTAGCCCTTGGCTCGGTAGTAGACCTGGTTGATTCAAACGGGCGATTGGTGCGCTACACACTTGTAGAAAGCATCGAAGCCAACCCAAGCGATGGCCGCATTTCAGTCGATAGCCCCCTGGGGCGTACACTGCTCGGCCGTACAATCAACGAAGTTGTGGAGTGGAGCGTTGGCCTGCGGGTTAACAATCTACAGCTAGTGCGTATTAGCTAGTCCACAACACGTTTGCTGATCAATCCTGTACTTACCGCGTATGTTGTCCACCACAAACTCGCGTCTTGTGCGCATAGAGCCGCTTTTCAGAATCAGCATCTCGCCCATACCCCCAAGGGCGGGATGTTGGTTTTGGAAAGAGGCACCACTACTGTATCGAGCCGACGGGTTAGATTTACCGCCGGCGCGAGTATTGCCCCGTAAACTGCTAACGGCTATAATACCCCTATGCAGTATTACAACCAAACCGCCGCAGCTGCCCTGGCAGCCCTGGGGAGTTCGCGCCGTGGCCTTAGCAGCGCACAGGCTACCCGCCGCCTACAAACACACGGCCCGAATGAACTTAAGCCACCAAAAAAACACCGCTCTGGCGGGTGATTATCGAGCCCTTTGCCGATATATTTATGTGCGTGCTGGCGGTGGCAGCCGGGCTAAGCCTGTGGCACAAAGAGTTTGTTGACGCGGCGATTATTGGTTGTATTATGCTGGTGAATGCCGGCATTTTTTTATATCCAAACTGCCTCTGCCCGGCGTGTACTCCGGGCCCTGCGGGACCAAAAACCAGCAGCAAGTAACCGTGACCCGTGGTGGGCGGGAGCAGGCACTACCAGCCAGCCAGCTGGTGCCAGGTGATATCGTGCACGTCAGTGAAGGCGAAAAAGATTCCCTGCTGATGGCCGGCTCATCCATGCAAGTAGCCTACGTATCAACGAATCCCAGCTGACCGGTGAAAGCAACCTGGTTGCTAAAACCACCGCACCGCTCACCGGCGAGGTCCGTATTGATGAGCGCACCAATATGCTCTACCAGGGGTCATTTGTGGCGGCAGGCAGTGCGAGCATGGTGGTAAGCGCTACCGGTAACGCCACTGAATTTGGCACGGTAGCTGGGCTGGCAGCCCGCAAGAATGAGCCCAGCCCTATCCAGCAAAAGATCGATGCCTTAATCCGCCAGATTATTATAGTGGTGCTTGGGGCTCCAGTGCCATTACCTTTGGGTTGGCGCTACTGCGTGGCATGGAGCTGGTGGAAGCACTACGCTTTGTGCTGGTCATGGCGGTTTCGGCAGTACCCGAAAGCCTGCCGATTGCAATATCAGTTGTGCTCGTGCTCGGTATGCGGCGTATGGCTGGGCGCAACGCACTGGTGCAAACTATGCGCTCGATTGAAGCTATTGGTGCCATTACAACCATTGCAACCGATAAGACTGGCACCCTAACGTATAACAAACTAGCACTTGAGCGGACCTGGGAACCACGGTCAGGGGCTGATCCTGCCAGCTATTGCCCGTAGCATTACCCAGGCTAGTAGTAGCCACGGCACCGATCCCCTCGATAGCGCAATGGCCACCTACCTTACCGAGCAGCATGCCACGCCAGCTGGCCAACCCCGTGCCAGCTACCCGTTTAGCCAGGAACAAGCCCTGAGCGCTAACCTGTGGCAAACGGGAAATAGCCTGCAGCTTGCCATCAAGGGTGCACCGGAGCAGATCCTGGATCACTGCCGCCTTAGCCACACTCAGCGTCGTACCGCCCAGACGGCACTGAACCAGCTCACTGCCCAAGGCTACCGCGTGATTGGCCTAGCCCATACCCAAGTGCAGCAAGCACCAGCCAGCCTAGACGATGTGGCCAGCCTGCCGCTGCAGCTGGATGGCTTTATAGCAGTGGCCGACCAGCTGCGCCCAGAGGCTAAGCGAGCGATTACGCAGGCTCAGCAGGCCGGCGTAACCGTGCGTATGATTACCGGCGACCATGTCGATACAGCCTTCTTTATTGCCCAGCAGCTAGGGATGGCTACCCAACGTGAGCAGGTTTTTGATAGCCGCCGGATTGATGACCCTAGGCGACGATGAGCTTGCCGAGGCTCTAGCCGATGTGCGCGTCTTTGCCCGCGTGCTGCCGGAGCAAAAATACCGCATCCTACAGGCGCTCAAGCAACGTCACATTACCGCCATGACAGGTGATGGCGTCAATGATGTGCCCGCCCTGCGCAGCGCCCATGTCGGCCTCAGTATGGGGAGCGGCGCCAGCATTGCGCGCGAAACGGGTGATATTATTCTGCTGGATGACAACTTTAGCACAATCATCACCGCCATGCGCGAAGGCCGCACAATCATTAGCAATATTCGCCGGATGCTCTACTACTTGCTTGGCACCAATGCAGGCGAAATGCTCACCATGCTGATTTCGCTTCTCTGCAACGTACCGCTCCCGCTGGTGCCGGTGCAGATTCTATGGGTCAACCTGGTGACGGATTCCTGCCTGGTGATTCCACTGGGGCTTGAGCCAGAGGCGGGCAATGTCCTCACTCATAAACCAATCGACCCGCGGGCGCCACTCCTGCCGCGCAGCCTGATTGTACGTATGGTGCTCACAGCCCTAACGATGGCGCTGATTACCACCGCCGGCTTTAGCTGGTTTATGGCTCAGCACGACGCCGCCTATGCCCGTACCATTGCCTTTAACCTCCTAGTGATTATGCAGCTAGCTAGTGCCTTTAGTGCCCGAAGTGACACGACCGCCTTGTGGGTACGCCTGCGTACACCTGCGCCACTCTTCTACCTGGGGCTGGGGATTGCCCTGGCACTGCACGCTGCTAGCCTGGCAACACCGCTTGGCAGCCAGGTGCTCCACTTAGCACCGGTTACCCTTATAGACCTTGCCTGGACAAGCCTGGTTGCGCTTATGGCGCCAATTATCGTCAGCGAAGCACATAAGTGGTATTGCCGCACCCGCATGGCTACTGCAAGCATAGCCTAGCCAGGCACGCAGCATATCAACTCAGTAGATACAGTGCAACCCTATACACTAGTTATGCCGGGCAGCAATACTACGCCCAGCCCGGCGGGCAAGATACCACTGCGTCACCATAGTAGCCAGCAGCCCTGCCCCTAGTAGTATCACCTGGAAACCACCAGGCAGCACTGGCCGGGTAAAATCAAAGAGCTACGCACCCACGGCAGGCTAAATATAGCCGTAAAGGTAGCCACTGAAGCCAGGACGTACAGCGCCTGGGCAATGCGCGCTGGCCGCTGAATAACCAGCGGGAACATGCGCGGCACCAAAAACACCATATACATACCAAAACAAGCCGCAATCAGGACTGTGGTGGTAGCGATACCAGTCTGGTGGCCACTACCGGCAGCGTGGGCTAGGGAACCAATAGCTGGCTGCAACCGCAGCCCCGCTCAGGGCTGCAATTGCAGGACCGCCCGCACACAGTCACGCCAAAAAGTATTGGGGCATAACGCGGTGGCGGGGAGTGGCGGCAGGAGCGTCCACATAATGGTTGGGAAGGTTACCAGGAACATATTTAGGAAGGTATTGTGCCGCGGTTGGAACGGGTAGACTCAGCCCCTAGCGCCATAGTCAGCAGCAGCAGGACAATCGCGTAGGTGATTTTTATGAAAGAACAGGGCGGCAATAATTTCGATTGCCTGCATGATACGGTTACCAAGACGCATACCCACGGGCAGGGGCATTGAAGGAGTTATTTAGCAGCACCAAGTCCGCCACCCGCCGGCTGGCTGCTGCACCAGAAAACATCGCCACACCAAGATCAGCTTTTTTGAGTGCCAAGGCATCGTTCACGCCATCACCTACCATACCGACGAAGGCACCGCCGGCCTGCAGGGTTGCAATTAGGCGCTCTTTTGCTCTGGCAGGACGCGGGCGAAGATTGTCGTATCCGCCACGGCTTGGGGCCCACTGCGCCTCTGGTAGCTCAGCCAGCTGCTGGCCAGTCATGGTGGCATGGGGGTTCGCCACCCCGCCCGCTGGGCAATTGCACTGACGGTCGCGGGGTTGTCGCCACTAATAACGCGGATGGACACACCTTGGGCCTGCAGGTAGCGCACCGTATCAACCACGCCGGGCCGTAAACCATTAGCAAGAATAATCAAGCCAATTGGCGTAAAGGCTGCGCCAGGGCTCAAGGCAGCCTTAATATCATCTGTACCAGGTGTGAGTATGGCGGCGAGTAGCACCCGCTTGCCTTCGCCAGCCAGGGCAGCCACCCGCTGCTGCTGGGCTTGATTAAGCGGCGCATAGCGGCCCACGAACTCCGGCGCCCCCATAATGATAGTGGCAGGCTGGTAGCCAGCGTAGCGCGCCGTCACGCCACTGAGCTTTCGCTCCGAGCTAAAGGCCAGCACCTGGCTCACGTGGTGGTCACTCGGGGCAGGGAAGCCAGCCATGATTGCCTCGCCAGTACTATTACCAGGGCCGGTCTGCTCGGCGGCAATACCAATCAGCTGGCGGTGGTATTCTACCTGGCCATCCACCAGTGGCTCGTACGCCTGAAAGGTAACCTCGGGCTCCGTTAGAGTGCCGGTTTTATCAGTACACAGCACATTGAGCATAGCCATGGCCTCAATTGCACTGAGCTTTTGGGGTAGTACCTTAGCGGCCGCAAGGCGCAGGGGATCCGTACGCCAAAAAAAGCGTACTAGCAAGCAGCAAGCCCTCAGGAATAATCGCCACCGCCCCACTGGTAATGGTTTTAAAGATGCTGACTACGTCCATACCATGCAGCAGATACACCGCGGCCACAAGGATACTCAGGCCAATCGCACCGTAGGTCAGCATGGTAATAGCAGTAGCGATATGGCGCTGCAGTGGGGTAAGCTCTGGGTCGTACGTGCGCAGCTTGGCCGTCATACGCCCAGCTGCCGTAGCGTCGCCCACCGCCGTTACCCGGGCCGTTGCCGTACCAGCCACCACCACACTGCTCGCAAGCACCGCCGCGCCACGGGGCTTTTCGATCGCAACCGATTCGCCCGTTAGGATACTTTCATCAACCTCAAGCCCCTGGCTAGTGAGTAGTTCGCCATCAGCCGGCAGTTCATCGCCAGCCATCAGCTGAATCTGGTCACCCACGGTAAGTTGGCTATAGAGGATATCCTCCGTCGCACCATCCGGCAGCAAGCGGCGGGCGCGGGGGGCGCTCATTAGCTCCAGCTTCTTGAGCGCGTAGCGGGCCCGGATCTCCTGCACCACACCAATAATCACATTAATACTAATAACCACCGCCACAAACCAGGCATCGCGGTACTCACCCAGTAGCAGCAAAATGCAGGCCAGAGCATAGACCGCAATTACAACCGGTACCAGGAAATTGCGGCGGATAATCGTTAAGAATTCTTGTGTCGTCATATCCCTATTATACGGCCTAGCACGGGAGCGGGCCAAACTTTACAAACCACGTGCTTGTAGCTACAATGAAAGCAACTATGCATAAGCACTGGCGGCAACGAGGTAGGTGGGGCGTATGGCTGTGTGCCGTGGCGCTTTTACTATGCCTTGCACTCGCCCGCCCAAGCACACCAGTAGCAGCTAGCGGCGGGTCATACCGCGCCCATAAAGGCCTGGTAGATGATAACTGCTACGCCAATACGACGCAGCAGCTAGTGAACGCCATTGTGCGGATTCCAATTTATGACTGGGACCAGGACGATAGCAGTATTGTGCAGGCTAATGCCGACGGCACCTACCGCCGCAGTGGCAAGACGGCTGCCGAGCCCGTTGGCTACGCCTATAGCTTCCGTTTTGCTACGACGCCAGTACCCAGCACAGCCTGGCTGCGGCATGCACCTGCCAGCCCGCACTCATTCAGTGGGGTAGAAGGCCCAGCAGCCAATCCGCTCCTATACCAGCGGGCAGCAATCCTGGGGGCCGATGGCTGGCCGCAGCTACCAGCCCTTGCCAAACACAAGGGGGAGATTGAGACCGCCCAGCGTGAACTTGCTGGTAATATCCCGCACATCGCCGCTCATCAGCAACCCCAGCAGTACGCCGGGGCACTGGCACGCGATATACAGCGTTCGGCTGTGCATAGCACGCTATTCACTCAGGCGGCCACCAATCTACCCCCGGAGGCCCAGTGGCGCACACTCACAGCCCTGAGCCAGCTACGGAATGGTAGCAGCCAAGCTGATATCAGCAAAACACTGGCGCCGCTGCTTGCAAGCCGCGGTGTTTTACAGGCTGGTACACGCCAGTACCAGGTAAACGGCAGCAACGCGGCCGACCAATGCTACCCCAGCCAGGATGCCAGCAACCAAACCGGGCGCATACCAGCCTATGCGTTTTCGGTGGTGGGTGAGGGTAGTGCTTTTTACATACCAGGTAGTAGTGTCAGCCGCCAAACTATGCTGACGACCGGCCGAGCCTCGCAGGATGGCATAAGCATCTTCCCTGCCAGCCGTAACGGCAAGGATAGCCTGGTGCGCTACAACCACGGCACCACCAGTGCACTGCGGTTTGGGCCAGGCACCATTGGTGATATTGGCTTGCTTGCAAATGGTAATTCCGGCGAATGGTTCTGGGGCACCATCAATCTCGCGGCCTCGACCCGTGGCCAGGCAAGCCCCTTAGCGCCGCTACCCGTACCGCGCCCCACCACGCGTGACTACCACGGTGGTTTCCAGTACTACTACCAATTGCACCAGGACGGCATAGAGCTCCCTGGTGTACTCCACAACCGCCAAATCGACTGGGCCAAATCCAAAACCAGTTGGATGGATGGCCCGAGCAGCACCGCGCCGAGCGGCCGAGTCTTCCCGCACCTGTACCTTAAACTCACCAAGCCCTACCGCCTCAGCCCCACATCGAACGCGCTAACATCACACCGGATGGCAACCGCTTCCGCATTACACCGCAGGTGGCCAAGCACGGCTATAACCAGTACGGCCGCTACACCCCTGCCGAGCATAGTGGCGGCAGCACCGTCAATACCCTGCACCAACCAGCCGTTTGCCCGCGCCCGGCTGATTGAAATGGTGCTTAAGCCTGGCACGCTCGCCCTAGCCATCCGGGCCGGGGCAGGGTAGTGGCTACACCCGGCAGAATAATGGTTTTGATGAGTCCTTTAACGGCCTAGAGCCAGGCCAAGTATGTAACCTTTTAAAGGGCAAGCTGGGTGATGAAGCCGGAGGCGTGGAGCGCTGCAGCGAACTAGGCCCAGAGCTGCCCATTACCGCCAGCGAAAGCACCAAAACCATCAACCTACTAAAAAGGGGTCAGCCTAGGTGGCGACCGCCAGGTGGATGAACATGGCCGGCTCGAAGTCCATATCCCAGCTGACAGCCCGCCTGGCACTAAATATTGCTACGCCACGTATATTAGCAACCCTGACCAACGATATTAAATTTGCCGGCCAAAGCTACTACAAAAACGCCCCCTAACTACAACCCCGCCTACCAGGCACCGCCAGATGGGCGCTATCTTTCGCGGCTTGAGTGTACCACCTCTGGCCATAAACCCAGCTTTTCAGGTGCGGGGCGGCGATATTATGGCAGGCGGCAGTATCCGCACCCTCACGAACGAAAAAGAATTTTTATTAAGCGGCCAGGATCCAAAACCCAAGCGCACCTACGGTAGTTGGGTGGAATACGGTGCCATCGCCGGGCAAGAGATTATTGGCTTTGCCAGTGGCGCTGGCTACCGGGTTGGCCTGCCCAGTCCCCAGCACGATATTGGGCCGCTTAGCTTTGCCAACCAGCCACGGGCTGGTGGTATCAAGGCGTATGGGTCATTTGGTACCGTCGATGGCGAGCTTGCCCACATGGCTGGGCAATTTGGCAGCTTAACGGCCACCGCCACCCCCGTTACACCAAGCCTGTACCACGATGGCAAGCTCGCGCTGAACCGCCTGCCGGCTGGGGCCTACCATATTCGCCGCGGCAGCCACGTTACCATTGCGGGCGGTGGGCAGCTGGATGATGGTAAATCTATCATTCTGCTGGTGGATGATGGCGCCCACCTAACCATTGCCGAAAACATCGAGCTAAAGAAGGAGTACCCCTCTATAGCCGCGCTCGCCCAAGTAGTCATCGCCCCTAGTAGCGGCCAGCACGGTGCCTATACCATTGCTGTGGCTCCTGCTACTAACCGCGTGGATGCCTGGCTACTGGCACCACGGGGTAAGCTCAATACCTGCCTGCTACCAGGCAATGACCAAACCCCCGCGGGCATGATTGGGCTTGCTATAACCAACTGACGATCAACGGCCCAGTGGTAGCAGGGCAACTGTACCTACGCCGCAGTGGCGGCCGCGACCAAAACACTGAATCACACGGCAAAGCCCACCAAAGCACCGCCGCCGAAACCTTCACGCTGCGGCCAGACGCTTACCTATGGGCCCAGCACTACACCAACACCCGGAGCCGTAGCACCGGGGCAGGGGATACTGCCGCCCAACCGCAGCGGCTTATTACCACCAGCCTGCAGGATTTACCGCCGCGGTTCTAGGTGAGCCCCACGTGTTAGCTAAAGGAGAGCGCATCGCGTGGCCTGTGTGCTAGTAAGGCGAGTACCCTCGGCTTATATCATCGCCTTGCCCACGGCTACCACACGGACATCGCGGCGGGCTGGCCCGCTACACTCAAGCTGCGTCAGGGAGACATTGGCAACCTCGGTGGTGTAGATTTTTACTGTGCGACCAGTTAGCAACGTAGCCAACTAGGGACTTAATGGCAATACCGTGGCTAACCGCCATAATACTGCTATAGCCCTGCTGCACTGCTTGTGCCTGCACGGCCAGCAGCCACGCATACATACGCGCGCCAACCTGACGCATTGATTCACCACCAGGCGCGGCAAAGTCGAGCCCCTGGGCCGCTATAGCGGCCAACGTCACCGGGTTATATACCAGCACTCGCGGCCGGCCCGTCCAGCTGCCTTGGCTGAGTTCTTGTAGGCGCTCATCTGTATGCATGGGTATATCTACCCCAAGCCCCGCTCGCAGCAACTGGGCCGTCTGCTGCGTGCGCACGGCAGGCGAAACATAGAGTGCCTGTGGTCGTACACCCTGGGCATGGAGTGCCTGGCCACATAGCGTTGCCTGCTGCCGGCCTTGCTGCGTCAGTGGAGTATGGTTGCTACGCCCACCCACCAAGCAGCGGCGCGTATTCATAACTGACTGTGCATGGCGCACCAAATAGACTGTTACCATGCTTTTAGTCTAGCACACCACACCGCGTGGCCAAGCGGCGGGGGCTAGTAATCACACCTGGCCTGTGCTACAATAACCAGTGTTGCCGGCCCATGCGTAGGGCATAGCCAGCGCAACGAGTACTGGGATGTCGCCAAGTGGTAAGGCACCAGGTTTTGGTCCTGGCATTCGGGGGTTCGAATCCCTCCATCCCAGCCACGATATTATACGCCGCCCTCACGTAGGGCGGTTTTACGTCGCTCGTCTTCACTCCACACCCACATAGCAAAGAAACCCCCGCTCTGGTAAGCGGGGGCAAATTAACTAGGTGACTTCCTCCTCACCATCCTTTCCAAATCGGACGACTACCTTGACGCCTCTAACAACAAAGACATTGCTTTGTGCTGCAATGACACTCTCCAGCATGAGCGTTGCAAGAGTTACAGCCAACACCCACAATGGCGCATGGACGAAGGGAAGGCTAAGCTCCCCTTGAAGTGCTTTTATAACCATTGGCACACCAGTACCAATAAATATAAAGACCATTAGAAAAAGGTTGACACGTAGAAGAATGTCTTGTTTTGTCAGAATATTCTTTCCACGCGTTCGCCAAATTCGCTTGGCGTCCACAATAGCAAAAAATGCTACAACAATCATCCAAAGAATAGAGAAAATCCACCAAATGTTCATGGCAACCTCCTTACGGTTAGGTTACTCTGGGCTTTCCAGAGTAGTGCCATGCGTACAATATATAATATAATCCCCATATTTACAAGCGTACACAGGCCCAGTGCGTAGCTTGGTTGATCTGGCTGGCAGGGGCCGCTATAATAGGCATAAACGTAATGCTAGCATACTAAAAGCAGAATAGGTGGGGCCATGCAACAATACACACAGGCAGCAAATACTAACCAACCCAGTGGGGTCGAGGACACCAGTGCCTTTTGCGATGCAACCTGCCGCACACGGCTGGCTAAGCAGCTGAGTGCGCACCGCCCGTACGTCTACTGGACACTAGAATTCTACGATGAAGCCAACGGCATCAAAGGCGGCGGCGGGCTCGGCATACTGGCTGCAGATATGCGCCGCGTCGCCGAACGCTTGCAGGTGCCCTTTGTTGTAGTGACGCCGTTTTACCGCCAAACCAGCCACACCGCACTGCAGGGCGGGCATCAGGAACAAAGCACCACCACCCAAACACCGCTTGATCACGGCTACCAATACATTCAGGATACGCCCATACACTTTGCCAGCCACCCCAGTGCCCAGCTAGCGGTGTTCACCAAGCAGATTGGTAGCACCCGGCTGCTAACGATATCAGAGCCAAATTACGGGGCGCTCTATGCTGGTAGCACCAGCAGCGACCACCGCTTGTACCAGCAAGTTGCGCTTGGCTTTGGCGGCTATAACGCCCTGCGCCTGGCTGGTGTGCGGCCTAGCGTGATACAGCTGAACGAAACAGCCACCGTCTTTGCGGCCATCGCCCGGCTGGATGAGCTCTGCCGCGGGGGGTATGAACCTCTACGAAGCCCTGGTGTACGTGCGCAAACACACCATCTACACCAACCACACCCTGGTGCAGGCGGCCGAAAGCAGCTTTACTGCCAGCCAGTGCCAGGAATATATTTACCCCAATATTAGCAGCCCTAGTGTACGCCTATGGCTGGAGCAACAGTGCCGCGATGGGCAGCTCCACCTCAGCACGCTGGCGATTGAACTTGCCGAAGCCAAAAACGGCGTCTCGCGCTTGCATAGTAAACCGCCCAGTTTACCAGCAGTAGTGGCCGGCCAGTCCGCTTTGCAACCGTGACCAATGGGATTGATATGCACCACTGGGTCCTGCCCCAAATCATGCAGCTCTACCAGCAGCACGGCGTACTTGATGCCTGTGGCATGCCCACGCCAGACTACCAGGCAGCTCTAGCCCGCATCCCCACCGAGGCAATACTGGCGTGTCGCGCTGCCGGCCGCACCCATATGAATAGCATTCTGGCCGAACGCCGCAACCAATACAACCAGCCAATCTACATTCCACCGGGTGCTATTAGCTTTGATTTTAAACGCCGCTTTGCCCACTATAAGCGCCCCGATTTACTCTTTCAGGATCCAACGAAACTTGCCCAGCTGCTGGATGCAACCGACGCCTACTACCTGATAGCTGGCAACGCCCACCCGCACGATACCCCTATGCAGGAACGCCTCAGTGCGCTGCTAGCAACGATTGATGCTGACCCTATCTTGCGCCGCCGCGTGCATTATATCCAGGATTACGACGAAACGGTCAGCCGGGCGCTTGCCTATGGGTCGGATATTGCCATTAATATTCCGATGGTTGGGCTGGAAGCCTGCGGCACGTCGTGGGAGAAAGATATCGCTAATCTCAAGCTGCTGATTTCTACCGCGGATGGCGGTGTGGCAGATATAGCGCCACTGGCGTGCCTACAAGTAACTGGCCGCACCGATGCAGCCACCCGTGAAAGCGTGTTCCAGCATATGCAGCAGGCCGCTGCGCTATGCCGCCAACCAAACGACCATGCAGCGGCTATTCGGCGCCAGCTGGCTGCCTACCTGCCAATTATATCTGGTGCGCGCATGCTGAAGGGATTACCTGCAGTTTATTTTTCCGCACCAAGCCGCCTAGGCACCACACCAGTCCGGGCTGGCAGATAGAGCCGCACACAAGTGCTGCCATCTGGTGCTACTTGGCCATGGTGGGTTACTGTGTGGCTGATGCGCTGCTGCCCCGCAAACGCCGTATCATCGGTACTAAAAACCACCTGGTACTGCCCAGGGCACGCTGGCACACTGTAATCAACCAGCGACTGCTGCGGCGATAGATTATACGCCAGCAGATACGGCCCGCGCTGGTAGCTTATGGTGCCGTCGGCTTGGTTTACCGCCTGGTGGGTGATAGGCGTATCTGGCGGTAGCTGGGCAAGCCAGGCATTCATCCGCTGCTCGAACCGCTGCAAGGCGGCGTAGTATAGCTCATCATCATCTGCCAAGTGCCACTGCCGGCGGGCGTAGTGGTAGGACCAATCATTACCCTGGCGCGGAAAATCAATCCACTCTGGGTGGCCAAATTCATTACCCATAAAGGTTAGGGTGCCACCATGATTGGTGCTGGCTGTCAGCAAACGGATGATTGTATGCAGCGCCAAACCCCGCTCAATACGCGGGTGGTGCATACTGGTGTGCATATGGGTATACATTAGGCTACCCATTAGCCGAAAGCTAATTGTTTTATCGCCTCACCAAGGCTTGGTCGTGGCTTTCGGCGTAGCTAATGGTGCGTTCTTCTACCCGGCGCTGAGTCAGCTGGTGCAGTATATCGCCCAGCGGCCAGGCTTCGTCGGGCACTTCCTCAAGCAAGCGAATCCACATATCCGGCACCCCCATACTTAGGCGGTAATCAAACCCAATCCCACCAGGCTCCTCAACCGGTGCGGCCAGCCCCGGCATGCCGCTGGTATCTTCGGCAATGGTAATAGCCCCAGGCAGCACTTGGTGAATCAACTGGTTGGCCAGCGCCAGGTAGGTGAGCGCCGCTTGGTGAGTGTGCGGGCCAAAGTAGTCGCCATAGCTGGTAAAAATCCTTGCCCAGGCCATGGTGGTCGTATAGCATACTCGTCACACCATCAAAGCGGAAGCCATCAAACTGGAACTCCTCCAGCCAGTAGCGGCAATTGCTCAGCAAAAACTCCAGCACCTTTGGCTGCGTGTAGTCAAAGCAGCGCGAATCCCACTGCGGGTGGCGGCCCTTACTGCCAGGGTAAAAGTACTGCGCCTGCTGGCCAGCTATATCTACCAAGCCTTCGGTCGGGTTTTTGCTAGCGTGGGAGTGAACTAGGTCCATAATGACCAACAGGCCATGGCCATGGGCCGCATCAATCAAGGCCCGCAGGTCATCTGGCGTGCCAAAGCGCGAGCTCGGTGCAAAAAAGTTGCTCACCTGGTAGCCAAAGCTGGCGTAGTACGGGTGCTCGGCAATGGCCATCAGCTGGATGGCATTGTAGCCGAGGCCAGCAATACGTGGCAGCAGGTTGGTAAAATCCTGGTAGCTCGCAACCGTGGGCGCGGCAGTGCTCATGCCAACGTGGGCCCTCGTAAATACGGAGGGATTCATCGCCCCTACGGGCGGGCGGGCGGGTGTGGCGCCACTGGTAGGGCGCGGCGGCTGGTACACACGGGCATCAAAGCTATGGGTGGATGGGTCCTGCACCACATAGTCAGCATAAGCCGGAATACGGTAGCCACTACCACCTGGCCAGTGTACATGCAAGCGGTAGCTACTGCCATGGCGTAGTGCATGGGCGGGGATAGTCAACTCCCAGTCGCTGCTATCACGGCCGCGAGCGGGGTGGAACTGGTAGCGTTCATCATCACGCCAATCATTAGCATCACACACCAAGTAGATAGCCGTTGCAGCTGGCGCCCACTCCCGCAGCACCCAGCCATCAGCTGTGGCATGCAAGCCATAGTAGTGGTAAGCACTAGCAAACTCCGGCAGGGTAGTACCCCCCACAAGCCGCTGCCGCTCCGCCTGGAGCCGCTGGCTCCCGCTCGGCAAGCTGACCCCGATACGGCGCCAGGTAAGGGTCGCCCGCTATCCAATCCGGCTCTTGTGCACCCTGGTTCGATTCATTCCCCTGCATATGCCTTTAGTATACCACTGCCAGGCCGGGCACCATAAACCCCCGCTCGGGTTATTCGTACGCGGGGGCTGTATGGTACGCAGAGCAATGGGCGAGGCTACAAGCGCGGAATCTGGAAGTTAGCGGCTGCGTTATTAATATCGTTAATCGCTTGGTTCGCCGCATTGACTGCATTCTGGGCCTCTTGCGGAACCTGGCCAGCGAATTCCTGCGGCACTTCAATTGGGGCAATAACAGGTGCTGGGGCTTCCTGCACCGGTGCGGCGGCAGGGGCCTGGTAATAGTCACCCTGCGGGGCCTGCGCGCCAATAAAGGCATCAACCTGCTGCTGAACTTGCTCGCTCGCTGCTTGGAACTGCTCACCGGCGGCCTGCACTTGGCTGGCGATATCACTGGCAGCGTACACCTGCTCGCTACTGCCAACCGCCTCGCCCTGGGCGGCTTGCACGGCCCCGCTAGCTTGATTAATACCGGCCACTACCTGGCTGGCGATATCCTGAGCTGGTTCGCCACCGCCTTGGTTGGTATCAATAGTGATTTCGCCCTGGCCAATCTGGCCGAGGCCCTGCACATTGGCAGCTGCCTCCGCCAGGTGCGGGTTAGCCATACCGTGGAACTGAGCCGTCTCGTCAATTAGCTGAGCACCCGTTTTAACGACTTCATCCATATTAACGCCAGGGTTCTCACCACCAACGTCGCCCTGTGGGGCCAGTGCTTGGCCAAACTTATCGGCCGTTGGTGTCACGAGCATACCGTGCTGCTCGGCGGCGCGCAGGGCAGCTGTTTGGGTACCAACAGGCTTGACGGAATGGACAGTAACGCCATCAATCTGGCGAGTAGTAGTGCGGGTCGTATCGGCAATATCCGCCTGGCTGGGCTTAGCGTGGCCGTCACCAAACGCATAGCCAAGTGCCAAACTCAGCTGCGTGGTAAGGGGGCGATTGGCGCTATTGGCCACCACATCGGTCGTCATAGCTGCGGTCGCTGTGCCCGGCTGTAGTGGGTAATCCTCCAATTCCTTCTGGGCACCAAGTGGGCCAAGCACTGGCTTAGCCGCCTGGAACAAACCAGCATTATACAGCCCCGTGTGTGGTGTGTTCGGGCTTGCAAAATAGGTGGCGTGCACATCTGGTGGCAGGTTGCCGCCGTTTTCCTGGCGCAGGCGTTCTAGCGTTCGCTGCAGCACCACCGTACCCTGGGAATAGGCGCTAATATCGACGGGGTTACCGGCAGCACGCTCAGACTGAATGACATTATAAGCTGCTTCTGAACCCTTAGTCACAGATTGGTCGAAGGTATCGACGCCGCCAATTGGCGCGGCCGAAGCTGGGTATTCCACCAGGCTGGCACCGGCCATATTCTCGCCGCCAGCGGCCATCACCGAGCGCAGGAACTGGCCAGTTTTATCGCCCATACCACCAATCAGCACCTTGTGGCTGGCAAGCTCAATTGGGCCACCATGCGCCGTGGTGTCATCGCTGGCTTGCTCGGCACTGTAGCTATGCTCCTGGCGCGGTAGCTCGTGGCTCCCACCGAGGCCAGTCGCAGCTGCGCCAACGCCCATCAGGCCCATAACCGCACCAGCAAATTTAAGGCGTAGTTTATGGCTAGCTGGTTTTTCGTGCTTGCCCTTGGTGGTGTACTGCTCGCGCACAGATTGTACTGTGCGCTGCAAGCTCTGGGCCCATCAAGCCAATTTTGTTCAGAGCTGCCCGGCCCATAGCGCGCATACGGCGGCGGGCACTCGCAGGGGCTGATTCTGCTGGGGGCAAGGGGGCAAGATCCTGCTGCAGCTTTGCAGCTAGGCTACCAGGCGAGCGAAAAATCACGCTCTACGCCGGCAAAAAGCTAGGCACAAATCAGCGCTCAGGCCGTGCTCTTCTACTAGGGCATTAAAGCGCTCGTCGTAGTAGGCTTGGTCATCCTGCGGGCTGGTGGCTAGCTCGCTACGTAGGGTCTTGATCGACTCTTCAAGGTTTGGTTTTGCTGCAGGCGCTTCTGGGGCGTGGGCTGTTGTCATTGTTCGTTTATTCTCCGCATTTTAGCTAAATTTATTGCATGCATAGCCGCTTGATGTGCTTGCAAACGTATTGTTACATGGTATCATAATTATGTTAAAAAGTCAACCGGGCAGCACTCCACGCTGAATGCTATAATAAACAGCATGAGACGACCCGTTCTGCACCACGATATTCACCTCACCAGCCTGGTTGGCGGTGGCCAGGCCATTGGCACACTGCCAAGTGGTAAAAAGATATTTACCTGGGGTGCCCTGCCCGGTGAAGTTGCGACCATTCAGCAAACCAAGCGTAAATCCAGCTACGCAGAAGGTATCGCGACTGATATTATTACCCCAAGCTCAGAGCGCATTGCACCGCGTGATACAACCAGCTACCTGAGCACCAGTCCGTGGCAAATTATGGCCCCCGAGCGCGAAAGCCACTACAAAGCCGCCTTGATTGAAGAAGCCTTTGAGCTACACAGTATTGTACTGCCCGACCCAATCACCGTGCAGACGGACGAGCAAATGTATGAATACCGCAATAAGGTCGAGTTTAGCTGGTGGTGGGATACCGACAAGAACCAGCTGGATCTGGCCTTTTTTAAGCGGGGTAGCAAGGGCAAAGTGCCAGTCGATGGCACCAGCCTGGCACGGGCTGACATCAACCGCGTAGCCCGCCAGGTGCGCGATGTTCTCCGCCAGCGAGGGGTAGAAGCGCGGGCGCTCAAAACCGTGCTACTGCGCTGCGACCAAGCTGGGCGCGTCACAGCTGGCCTGTATGTTAAGGAAGGGGATTTCCCGGCCTTTACCCCAGCCGAACTACGCGCAACTGGTGCAGCCGGGTTTGAGCTGATCTATTCTAACCCCAAAAGCCCTGCCAGCGTCCTGACCACACAACTGCAATCCTGGGGTACCTGCACCCTAACCGATACTATTCTTGGCGTTCCATTCCGCTACACTAATCACGGCTTCTTCCAGGTTAACGTGCCCCTGTACGAACAAGCCCTACGCTATATGCAGCCGTGGGTGACCGAGCCAGGCGCACCAGTGGTTGACATGTACGCTGGGGTAGGGAGCATTGGCCTGACGATTGGCGGTGATAACGTGACGCTAATTGAGCTCAACCCGGCTGCTGTGCAGCAAATGAACGCTACTATTACCGAGCTTGGCCGGCAGGGCAGTGCAACCGCCGTGCTGGCTGCTAGCGAGCAAGCGCTTGATTATATTCAGCCTGGCAAGACGATCATTGTGGATCCACCCCGGGCTGGCCTACACACCGCTGTGATCGAACGGCTGCTTGCTACCCGGCCACCGCGGATTATCTACCTGAGCTGCAACCCGGTTACTCAGGCCCGCGATGTCGCGCTGCTGGCAGCTGGCTATGGCATTCGTGCCCACCAGGGGTTCAATTTCTTCCCCCGTACACCCCATATAGAGCATGTGGTCGTACTTGATAGAAAAAAGTAGCCTAATACCAGCTAGCTGGTTGGCATGCGCCGGTACATAAAGGTTGCGGCGGGGCGCCACTGGCTGGGGGAAGAAGCGTCGAACTGCTTAATCTCGCCGTGCTTAACCTCGCTAATGGCCACCAGAGCTGGATTATAGGGCGCAAGAGTTTTAAAAAAGCGTAGGTCGTCCTCGGTGTGGGGCGTGCGGCCAGGGTAGGTTTCGCGGAACCGCTCGGCGGCAAAATCATCAAAGTAGCTCGGCTGCGCAGCCGGCGGCAGGTAGTGCTCGGCCTTCAGGCCCATGCGAGTAATGATGCGCTTAACGTCGCCCAAGGTGTAATTAGATTGAGCCTGAATCAGGGCATAGAGCTGCTTTTTATGGCTCAAAAACACATAGGCGGTGCCCGTGTGGCTAATAGGGAGTGCCTCGCCAATCATCTGGCGCACCTGCACGGTAATGCCAAAGTAGCGCTTGGCAGTATTGGTAATAGCCAGGTTTGTTGTTTGTTTTGCCTGCATATAGGTTTATTATACCATACCGCTTATGGGCTGAGCCACCGGCTGCCAGGCGCCTATAGCCATACCCTACGCGCCCTGGGAGCTGATACAATGGTGGTATGGATTTTACACATCGCTACGCTAACCTCAACCCCAACCAACGCCGCGCCGTGGACCATATCGATGGCCCCGTTATGGTGGTAGCGGGGCCGGGTACGGGTAAAACCGAGCTCCTCAGCATGCGGGCTGCCCACATCTTGCGCCAGACGGATGCCTTGCCCGAAACCATCCTCTGCCTCACATTTACCGAAAGTGGCTCTATAGCGATGCAAAAACGCCTGGCCAGTATCATTGGCCGCGACGCCTACAATGTGAGCATTTATACCTTCCACGCCTTTGGTAGTGAAATCATGAGCCGCTACCGGCAGTACTTTTACCATGGTGCGGAGTTTAGCCCAGCAGATGACCTGACCCGGCACCGTATCGTGACGGATATCCTGCATAATCTACCACCCAGCAACCCGCTCAAAACTATCATGAATGGCCGCTTTACAACTACCAAAGGTATTCTGAGTTCGCTATCGGATATTAAGCGGGCCGGCCTGAGTACGAGTGAGCTCCAAGACATCCTGGCAGCCAACCAGCAGGTGATCGATACGGCCGAGCCGCTGCTGGTAGCAGCCTACGGCAGCCGCGTCAGCAAGGCCACCCTGGCCGCGCTGGAAGACGCCACCCAGCAGCTACACCATATCCAGGAGCCCGCCCCAGTTGCTGGTGTGCCGCGCCTTAGTAGCGTACTGCTGCGTAGCCTGGAGCGCACCTGTGCCGAGGCTCATGCCCACCCCAAAACCACACCGCCGCTCACCGCCTGGAAGAACCAGTGGCTCACCAAAGACGCCCGCGGCAACCTGGTGCTCAAAGCCCGCCAGCAGCAGCCGCGGCTCCATGCCCTGGTGACGATATACCAGCGCTACCAAGAGGCACTCCAGGCCGCCGAGCTATACGATTTTGATGATATGATTGGCCAGGTTATCCACGCTGCCAGCACCCACCCAGAACTAGCCTACGAACTGCAAGAAACCTACCAGTACATCATGGTGGATGAGTTCCAGGATACCAACCTCGCGCAAATGCGCCTTTTGGATATCCTGACTAGCAGCCCCGTCCACGAAGGCAACCCGAACCTGCTGGTAGTAGGGGATGACGACCAAGCGATTTATGGGTTCCAGGGGGCGGATGTGGGTAATATTTTGCAGTTTATGGAGCATTACCCGAGTGCCGAGCTCATCACCCTAACCGATAACTACCGTAGTGTGGAGGCAATTTTAACCCCGGCCCGGCAGGTCATTACCCAGGGCACGGAGCGGCTGGAGGCCCACCTGCCGCAGCTCGATAAAACCCTCACGGCCCATGCTCAGCCCCGTAGCGGGAGCACCGCCGAGCGCGTCACCCTGCCCACCCAAGCTGCCGAGCGCGCCTGGGTGGCCCAGAGTATTGCCGCCAAGCTTGCGGCGGGCGCACCAGCCCACGAAATTGCAGTGCTCGGCCGGCGCCACGCGGACCTGATTGCGCTTTTGCCGTACCCTAGCCCAGCAGGGTATACCCGTTAGTTACCAGCAGCGCGATAATGTACTCGAAGACCCCCTCATTACTCAGCTGGTGCTACTGGCTCGGGTCGTGCTGCTACTAGCCCAGGGGGAGCACGATAACGCCAACGCTCTACTGCCTGAACTCCTAGCGCACCCAGCCTGGGGATCGCACCAACCACCCTGTGGCAGGTGAGCCTGGCAGCCTACCGCAAACGCCAGCTGTGGCTCGAAGTTATGCAGGCAATACCAGCTACCAAGCCCATGGCCGAGTGGCTACTTAGCTGCGCACAGGCCAGCCTGGTTACGCCGCTTGAGCGCATGCTGGATACGCTGGTAGGCACCGCCATGCCGCAGCCTGCTACCAGCACTGACACCACGCACAAGACGCATAACTCTGCCACGGCGGGGGAGATAAGTGACTACCGCTCGCCACTGGCTGGCTACTTTTTGGCGGCCAGCAATCAGCGTTATCTAGCCCATATCCAGAACCTGAATGCTATCCGCGCGGCATTGCGCGAGCATCAGCCGCACCAATCCCAGCCTCGGCTTGGTGATATGCTAGAATTTATCGACCAGTGCACGGCCAGCGGCACCAGTATTACCAGCCAGCAGCAGCTAGGTGATGAAGCCACCAGCATCCGCCTGATGAGCGCCCACGCTAGCAAAGGCCTGGAGTTCGATACTGTTTACCTGCTGGATGCCACCAATACCACGTGGGGGAGTCGTGTGCGCAGCCCTGCGCCTACCATTAGTTACCCGCCTAATTTGCGCCTGCGCCGCAGCACCAACTCAGCAGAAGAACGACTGCGCTTATTCTTTGTGGGGATGACGCGCGCCCGGCAGCAGCTGTATATTACCCAGGCAGAGCAAGCCGATAGCGGCAAGGAGCTTGCCACGGCAGACTTCCTGGCGGCGGCCCCAGCCGTACACACAGCCACCCACACTGCGCCTGATATAGACGGCCTAGCCCCGCAGCAAACCGCCACCACCGAGTGGTACAGCCCCCTGCTTAGCCTACCCCACGCTACCATGCAGCAGTACCTGGCGGGTACGCTGGCCCAGTACCGCCTGAGCGCAACTCATGTCAATGCCTTTATTAACGTGGCTCGCGGCGGCCCGCAGGCCTTTTTGCTGCGCCACTTGCTGCATATGCCAGCCGCTACTAGCCCGCACGCTGGCTATGGTACCGCCATCCACGCTGCGCTCCAGTTTGCCCACGACCACACTCGCGCCCATGGCACACCACCGCCAGCAAGCGCTATTATCAGCACCTTTACCAAGCAGCTAGCCCGGCAGCAGCTCACCCAGCAGGAGCAGGCCCACTTTCGCCACAAGGGCGTTGAGGCACTAACGGCCTTCCTGGCGCACAAGCAGGCGAGCTTTTACGCCCAACCAGCAAGCCGAGCTTTAGCTTTGCCCGCCAGCAGGCCCAGCTTGGGGCCCGTTGCGCTCACGGGTAAGGTTGATGTCGCCACGGTGGATGAAACAGCCAAAACCATCCATGTGATTGATTACAAAACCAGCGCGCCACTTAGCAGTTGGCGCCCCAGTACGGATTACCACAAAATCCAGGCCCACACCTACCGCCAGCAACTACTCTTTTACCAGCTGCTGGCTAGCACGGCCCAGCACTGGCGCCATTACCACTTTGCTGGTGGCGAGCTGCAGTTTATTGAGCCCACCAAGGCCGGCGATATCATTAGCCTCGAACTGGGCCAGGTCACCCAGAGCGAGCTGGATGATTTTGATGCACTGCTTAGCGCAATTTGGCGGCATATCCAGGCGCTGGATTTCCCGAACACCAGCAGCTATTCGCCAGACTACCAAGGCGTCCTAGCCTTCGAAGACGACCTACGGGCCGGGCGTATTTAGCGGGGTATAATAGGGGGGCGCCACAACCCGCCTACTGCGACGTGCATAAGCACCGTAGGGGAGTATTCCCCATAGCCCCGCTATATGGTATACTACAGCCATGCACGCGCCAACCGGGCGTGTATCGTACATTGGTGCCCTATATAGTAGGGTACCCCGAGCCGAAAGGTAGCAAAATGGCCACACGCAAAGAGTTTGAAGACGCTGCTCGCAAAGCCCCAAATAAAAGGACTTCGTACGAGGAATCCCTCGTACAGAAAGCAAAGGATGTGGGCATGACCCACATCACGAATATCCTGGTAGAGACCGAAAGGAGGGTCAGAACGTACGGCTATTAATCTCGGCACCCCGCCAACAACGGCGGGGGTTTTCTTTTGTCCTGGCTGCAGCGTGCGGGGCCATATAGCACTGGCGCTACCATAGTCACCGCCTGGGTATAGCACACAACCCACCGTGGTATAATAGGGCAATGACTTTTTGGGATACCTTACCGCGCCCGTTCTTTGCCTTGGCCCCTATGGAGGCCGTGACGGATGTTGTCTTTCGCCAGGTGGTGCGCCGGGCTGGCCCGCCAGAGCTCTTCTTTACCGAGTTTGCCAATGCCACCGGCTGGGTGCACGCTGGTAATAAAGCCATTGCTGGCCGCCTAGTGCGCGTTGCTAGCCCGCAGCCACTGATTGCCCAAATTTGGGGTGGCGAGCCGGGCGATATGCAGCAGTTTGCCGCCCACTGCGCTCGCCTTGGGTTTGCTGGTATCGATATTAATATGGGCTGCCCAGCCAAGAGCGCTATCAAGAGTGGCGGGGCGGCACTGATTCGCCAGCCGCAGTTGGCAATTGCCTCTATTGCAGCGGCCAAAACAGCTGGCCTGCCAGTCAGCGTCAAAACCCGCCTTGGCTACAGCCGGGTAGATGAGTGGCAGCCGTGGCTGACAACGCTGCTAGGCCAGGATATCGCTAACCTTACCATTCACCTGCGCACCAAAAAGGAAATGAGCAAAGTCCCAGCCCACTACGAGCTTATTAGCAGTATTGTGGCCCTGCGCGATACAATTGCGCCGCACACCCTACTGACCATTAACGGCGATATTACCGGGCGAGCCCACGGCCTGCAGCTTGTAGCCGAGCACCCAGGGGTTGATGGGATTATGATTGGCCGCGGTGTGTTTGCCGACCCGTTCTGCTTTCGCCCAGTGCCGCCAGAGCCAGCCAGCCGCCAGGCCGAGCTGGTAGGTTTGCTGCGCTACCAGCTTGATCTCTTCGACCACTGGCAACCCCAGCTAGGCCGCCCGTACGAAACCCTCAAGCGTTTTTATAAAATCTACCTAACTGGCTTTGCCGGCGCCAAGGAACTCCGTACCCAGCTGATGGCCACCACCAGCACCGCACAAGCACGAGCATTACTTGCCGCGGCCGGCTTGTAGTATACTAGGGGTATGCAGCGGGGCAGGCCCGTTGCACCGCACTATTACAAGGAGGTGGCCATTATGGCTGCTCACACCACGACCACCGCTCGTTCCGCTACCAAGGCCGCCGTTGCCTTGATAGTAGGCATCTGCCTTGCTATAAGCACGGCAGCATGCGCCAAGGAGTTTAAAGTTACCGAATGGTATGGTGACTTCTACGCTCTAGGCCAACCCGTCAATGCCACCGACGGGGACGTCCGCGACGCGAGTGATATCATATCGGGCGACCAGCCCACCCTCCAGTTCCGCTGCGAGGGTGAGAACACCGTCATGCGGCTGGAAACAACCGGCTTCACGGCTACCAACAACTACAACCGGGTTGTGGTTGATATTGACGTCGCCAATAAGGACGGTAGCTTCGACAGTGACGGCTTTAGCGCCGGCTATGATATCACCAATGACAGCTTCGGCATGGCCTGGGTCGTGCCAAGCGGCAAGTGGGTGCATATCAAAACCGCCCGCGAACTTAATATAAAGGAGGCTCAGGTGTTGACCTCCGTTTGTAAAACGTAATCATCCCACCCCACGCATACGCCACACGCGTGGGGCCTTACTCTTTACCGCACCACTTGCACGGCCGCATCGTACAGGTAGTACAGGTAGTACCCGGTACCCCATGCATACCAGCTACAAAAGCTCTTGCCCCGTATGACGCTTATGGTATAATGGTGCGGTGCGCCACCGCCGGTGGACCAACGCACATCCTCGAGTCAGAAAGGAGGCGGACGATGTTCGCCCCACTGTTCAAATTCATAACCGGTGCTGCCCTGGCCATCGTGGCCATCGTAGGGTACTTATTTGGTGGCGTAACGCCGCCGCCACAGCCGGCACCCAAACCAAGCACCACGACCAGCACCACTGCGGTTACGCCACCGCCCAGTGCCCAGCCAAGCACTGAGCCCAGCAGCACCCCGCAGCCCGAGCCGAGCTCACCGGCCCAGCAGCCGGAGCCATCCACACCGGCTAGCAGCGTGCCGGCACCAGCGCCAAGCACACCCCCGAGTGTGGAGCCAGAGCCAACCCCGCAACCACCAGCGATCAACGCACCGCGGCTCGGCAGTGTCGGCAGCCTCACGGTGGACTGCCAAGCCCGCACCGCACGCGTCTATGGGCGCTACGAGGGTGAGCCAGGCACGTACAACCTGATGTACGAAAACGAGGGCTTCGAGTTTTCAAAACGCGAGCTCAAGTACGGCGACATTGTCGACTTTAGCCGCCAGTTTGATCCGACCTCGCCCAATAGCGACCGAATAGTATTTAAGATCTATTCGGCCGATAGTACAGTAACCCTCTCAACAGTAGAGGCGCTCTACATCTGCACGCCGATGCAAAAAATAACCGAAAGGTAGGTGAGTTACCCTTCGCCCCCGCAGCCGCCACGCTCGCGGGGGTCTTTCTTAGCGGCTCTTGCCGTCGCTGGCTAAGCTGGTGTTTTATGCTATACTATAGTTAGTACGCCTACCATGCCGGGTAGGGCCCCACGTACAGCACCTACGATCTCATAGCAAGGGAGGTGGCCGCTATGGCTGCTCCAACTGTTTCACACGGCCTGGCAGCCTGGTTTGCCAGCCTTATCGCGGCGCTCAAGGCGCCGCTGCTGGTAGCCATTGTTGCTGGGCTTGCCGCTGGCGGGGGGGTTCACCTCCGCCAGTGGCAGCTCCACGGTCGGCACCACCACCCCGGTGGCAGTCGGCGTCGGCAGCACCCGCTGCCGACAATCAGTACTTCCTCCCCCGAGCCCCTCGGAGGAGGGATTTAAAAGCCGGGAAACCTTACGTTAAGGTTTCCGGCGAGAAAACTTGGGCAGGATGAAGACGTCTTCTTCATCCGCCCAATCGGGTGGAGCTGGGAGAAAAACGCCGGACTGGCGTTACCCCTGAAACCCGGAAGGTTATTTCCGCAGCGCCGAAAGGGGTGGCAATACCCCACGGCTGCTGCGGAGTACGATGGCATCCCCGTTGTGTGCCGCGACGGGGCGGCCTTCGTAAAATACAAATCGGTCGCGGTGCCGGACAGCTACGTGTCCGTCACCCTCGACCGCCTCTCCCCAAGGGGAGAGTGAAACCTCGATCAACCGCCGCGTGGAGCCGGAAACCCCGGTAACCAACGCGGCGGCCGGGGAAAAGCCTCAGCCGATAGAGTTCAAACTCTATCACAAAGGGGCAGAGAATCGGGAGGGATTTACCGGTTAACCATCAACCATGGTACCGTTAAACTCCCCTTCCAAGCGATCGACTGTAGCAAGGTTAGCTAAGCTTTGCCGCAGCCAGTCGCCCCCTCGGCTGGTATGCACTACGGTGTATGCCAGCTGGGGGTTTTAAATTTATAGCATAAACTGTACATATAGGCATTTTTATGATAATATAGGGGAAGTGCTTGGAATGGTGCGTTATTTTGTATGCACACACCCGAGCGCTTTGTACCTTGTTCATCCTTTTTTTCTTTGAAAGGAGGTGAGGGTTTTGAAGACCCTTACCACACGCTTGTCCGTCGCTACCGCTGCCGCCGCTTTGGCGGTGGCAAGCCTGACCGCCCCCAGCAGCTGGGGCACTGGGCAGCTCAGAACTGTCCAGTACCCCCCGTGCCACCCACAAGGTGGCTACTGCCAGCACCCCCAAGCTTGGGGAAGAAGGCTCCATTCGGGCCTTCTGCAGGCGGCCAGGTCACGCCGTCTTGGCAGTTGACGGCGTCGCGGCTGACCCATCGGAGGCCGCCGGCACAACGGTTCAACTGTCAGTCGCTGAGTCGGTAGGAAACCACGAGGTTTTTATTGAGCCTCGTGTGATTTTCACCGGACAGCCGGCGCCCAATGGCCGGCTGCAGGTGACCGACCTGCAGGTACCCCAGGGTACAGACCTCGACGTCCATATCCGCACCATCACACGGACAGGGAGGTGATAACCAAGCCGCGTCATCACTGACGCAAGATACCGTTAAGCTACATACGCCCAACTGTGGCACGTAGCATGAGTATCCACCCCCTTGCAGCCAGCAAGGGGATTTTTTTATGGTATAATATCTATGTGCGCCCACCAGCCGGGTGGGGTACCGCACACGAGGCTTAGGAGAAGCCTATGGACTTTACAACCTGGCTAGCTGCCATCCTGGCAGCCTTGGGGATCGCCACCGGGGCCAACCAGCCCCGGCCGAGCCCCCCGCCACCACGACAGTAGCGACCACCACCCCGGTAGCTGCTGCTAACCCCACCCCGCCGCAGCCCACACCGGGCCCGGATGGAGTGGTGGAGCCACTGCGCCCCCAGGGCGATAGCGGCAAGAAAGTTGGCGTGGACAAGACTGCCGTGTGGCAGTTTTGTACCACCAACCAAGAAACGGGCGAAGTGTTCGCTTGGTTGCGGGCCTGGGGCACTGCCCCAGCCAGCGGTGATTATTCTATCACCGCCACACCCCTGGGTCCTCCGCCGAGGGAGTAGAATTAATGAGGAGGGAGCATTACCAGGAGGGTGCTCCCATCTACAACTACGTCCGGGTGGACAACAAGCGGCAGTATAACGTCGCGGTTGTCATACCCGGGCAGGAACTGCCCACCGTCTACCGTCTACCGGTAGACTGCCGTGAGTAAGCTCCTGCCACCCCCCATGCAGCCAGTATGGGGGTCTTTCTTTTTTAAACTCAAAACCGCAGCCCCCTAAATAGGCTGCGGAAATGAGTGCTGTTACACAAGCAGGTGAGTGGTGCACCAACGCTGCGGTATAATGGCTGCTAGCATGGCCATATACAGCGGCGGCAGTGGCACCAGGTCGCCGGCGGCGACACGCTCACGTACCTGTGCGCGAACTACACCAGGCCAGGCCGGCACTATAGGTGGCCTGCCTATACTACCTGCCAGCTGGTTATAGTTCCAGCAATATAGTGTGTGTACCACGTGTGCAGTTGCTGCGGCTTAGTGGCAGCCGTTCGCACGTGCCGGGTAGCCTGTGGTTGGCTCCGTCGCGTGACCCGTCTGTTCAGTTGCCGTTTGTTACCATGGTGGCTCTTGTGATGGCCGCGCCACCGGCCGAATATAAATACATAAGCCCGAACTCTAGCCTGTGCCATCCTACCTGCTAACAGGCCAGCCACGGCCTGCTAGGTGGGTAGGATGTTTGTGATGCACGGCGAATTGGGCGAGCCAAACGCATGGTTAAAGAACAGAAGGGAGCCACGGGGCTGTACCAACGCTACTAGCGATGGCGGCGGCGCTTTAAGTCGGCGACTTTTAGGCGCACAGCGTGGCGGTCTACCAACTGGTGAGCCTTATCGAGCTCAACCTGGCTGGTAGCTTCGGCCTGCATGGCAAGAGCGCGCTCCAGCGCAGCCTTGCTTTCGGCCTCGATGATGTCGTCGCTATGGTCGGCTTCGTCTACCAGCACTTTAATACTGCGCTGGTTGATTTCGACCACCCCGCCAGAAATAGCAAAGTATTCTAGCTTGGTGTCGTCATCATCCTTATTAAATCGTACCGTAATTACCCCGTTTTTGGCAATAGTAACCAGCGGTTCGTGGCTGGGAAAGACAGAAATCTCGCCCGTAATGGTAGGGAGCGTGACGGAATATACCCGCTCGTTCACCTTGACCCCAGCCATTGTTACTAAGCGAAAGTCCATCATACGCTTATTCCTTTTCGGCAGCAGCCTTAGCGCTGAGTGAGCCATTTACCATGTAGAACCAGCTCTCGGGCTTGTCGTCGTACTTGCCGGCCAGGATATCTTTGGCATCACGGATGGTGTCTTCGAGTGGGATATACACGCCAGGGTTGCCGGTAAACTTCTCGGCCACGTGGAATGGCTGGGCAAAGAAACGCTGCAAGCGGCGGGCACGGTTGACGACCTGCTTCTGCTCGTCGCTGAGCTCTTCCATACCCAGGATGGCGATGATATCCTGCAGATCCTTGTACTGCTGCAGGATACGCTGAGCTTCGCGGGCTACCTGGTAGTGCTCCTCGCCAACCACCTCTGGGTCCAGGCTGGAGCTGGTGCTATCGAGCACATCCACCGCTGGGTAGATACCGATCTCTGTCAGGGCGCGGTTCATCACGATGGTCGCGTCCAGGTGGGCAAAGGTAGTAGCTGGCGCTGGGTCGGTTAGGTCATCGGCTGGCACGTAGACGGCCTGCACCGAGGTAATCGAGCCCTTCTTTGTACTGGTAATACGCTCTTGCAGGGCACCCATCTCTTGCTGCAGATTTGGCTGGTAGCCCACCGCACTTGGCAGGCGACCAAGCAGGGCAGATACCTCCGCACCAGCCTGAGTGTAACGATAGATATTATCGATAAACAGTAGCACATCCTTGCCTTCATCGCGGAAAGTTTCTGCCATAGCCAGGCCAGATAGTGCCACTCGCAGGCGGGCCCCCGGTGGTTCGTTCATTTGGCCAAACACCAGGCTGGTTTATCCAGCACGCCGGCTTCTTCCATCTCGTAGTAGAGGTCGTTACCTTCACGGGTACGCTCACCCACACCGGCAAACACACTGTTACCACTGTGGAATTTGGCAATGTTATTGATCAGCTCGGTAATCAGCACGGTTTTACCCACGCCGGCACCGGCAAACAGGCCAGCCTTACCACCCTTGGCGAGTGGGGCAATCAGGTCAACCACCTTAATACCAGTTTCGAGGATCTCGGTCTTATTAGACTGCTCTGCCAGTGGCGGAGCTGCCCGGTGAATCGGGGCGGTATCAGCCTTGGGCGCTGGCTTGTCGTCGATTGGCTCACCAACCACGTTAAACATGCGGCCCAGAGTTGGCTCACCAACTGGCACACGAATTGGACCACCGGTTGCGTTAACGGTACCACCGCGCTTGAGGCCATCGGTACTACTGAGCGCAATGGTGCGCACCGTGTGCTCGTCCAGGTGCTGGGCTACCTCAAGCGTTACGGTTTGGTCGCTCGTGGCTGTGTGGTTCGGGGCATGTAGGGCATCGTGAATCGCGGGTAAGTCACCGCTGGTAAACTCCACATCTACCACCACACCAACGACCTGAATGATTGTTCCAGATTGTTCTTGCTTTGTCATTAAAGTCTCCTTAGTTATTCATGGCTTCCACGCCGCCGCTAATTTCGGCCAGCTCTTGGGTAATGGCGCCTTGGCGGGCTTTGTTCATTTCCAGCGTCAGGTCATCTGCTAGGTCACTGGCGTTATCGGTTGCGTTCTTCATAGCCACCATACGCATACTGTGCTCACTAGCGCGGGCATCAAGCAGCGTTTGGTAAATTTGTGATTCGATCAACCGGTACGCCACCGCATCCAGTACTACCTGGGGGCTTGGCTCATAAGCGGCGTCGCAGGCGTAATCGCAGGTTGGCGTGTAGGTGTAGCCAGCTGGCAGAATACGCTTTACCACCACCTCTTGCTTGACGGCGTTATGGAACTCAGTGAAGATAACATCCACCGCATCCACCTGGCCCTGCGTAAAGGCGTTCGTAGCCGTATCAACAATGGTGCGCAGCTCATGCCCGCTGGGCCGGTCCGACATATCGTCGTAGGCACCCATAATCTCGGCGTCCTTTAGCCGGGCTGCAAAGCGAGTCGCGCGCCGGCCAATCGTCAGCATGGTACTCCCAATACCCATGGCGGCGTCTTCCTTCAGCTCGCGCGTCAAGCGCCGCAACACATTACTATTGTAGGCACCGGCAAGGCCCTTATCGCTGGCAATCACGATAAACAGGCGCTTAGCCACCGGGCGCTGCATAAAGTAGGGGTGAGTATCGGTCACGTTCTGGCTGGCTAGGTAGGTGAGGAGCTCGTTGGCAGCGTGAGCATAGGGGCTGGTTGCCTTGGTTGCATCCTGGGCCCGGCGCATTTTGCTCGCCGCCACCATCTCCATAGCGCGGGTAATCTGCTTGGTGTTTTTAACCGAGCGAATACGCGATTTTAGCTGCCGGATCGAGGCCATCCTTACGCCTCCTCGTACGCTCGGGCGACAGTTTGGGCAGCGCTGGTAAGGGTATCCATCAGCTCATCGCTTGGCTTACCACCAGTATTGAGCTCCTGCATCTGCGGCTGGTAATCCTTCCACAGCTTGGCGAGCAAGGCCTGCTTGGCATCACCAATCTTGGCAGCCGGGACGGTATCGAAGGCACCCGACGTCACCGCCACAATGCTGGCAACCTGCTGCCAAATGCTCATTGGCTGGTACTGTGGCTGCTTCAGCAGCTCTGTCAGGCGCTGGCCACGCTCAATCTGCGCTTTGGTTTCTGGGTCAAGATCGCTCCCAAACTGGGCAAAGCTGGCGAGCTCGCGGAACTGGCTCAGGCCAAGCTTAAGGTTGCCGCTGACGCCCTTGATGGCCTTGGTCTGGGCAGCACCACCAACACGCGACACCGAGAGACCAGCACTAATGGCTGGGCGAATCCCCTGGTAGAAGAGATCTGTCTCCATAAAGATCTGCCCGTCGGTGATGGAAATAACGTTGGTTGGAATGTAGGCAGAAATATCACCAGCTTGGGTTTCGATAATTGGCAGTGCTGTCAGGCTACCGGCACCGAGCTCATCGCTTAGCTTAGCGCTGCGCTCTAGCAAACGGCTGTGGAGATAGAAGACATCACCAGGGTATGCTTCGCGCCCCGGTGGGCGGCGCAGCAGCAAGCTCATCTGGCGGTAGGCTACGGCGTGCTTGGTGAGGTCGTCGTAGATCATCAACGCGTGCTCGCCCTTATCGCGGAAGTACTCACCCATGGCAGTACCAGCGTATGGCGCCAGGTAGAGTAGGGAAGCAGCATCGCTTGGGCTGGTTGCCACCACAATGGTCTGGTCCATCACGCCTTCTTCTTTCAGGCGCTCCACCAGGCGGGCAATCTTGCTCAGCTTTTGGCCAATGGCAACGTACACATTCACCACGCCGCTATCCTGGCGGGCCTGGTTAATCATGGTGTCAATCGCAATGGCGGTTTTACCCGTCTGGCGGTCACCAATAATCAGCTCGCGCTGGCCGCGGCCAATCGGGAACATCGCATCGATGCTCATAATACCAGTCATCAGTGGCTCGTGCACGCTCTTGCGGCCCATCACGCCAACCGCCGGGCGCTCCACTAGACCACGCTGGGCGGTGGTAATAGCCGGGCCACCATCAAGCGGGCGGCCAAGTGGGTCAACCACACGGCCCAGGAGCTCCGGCCCCACTGGGACTGTGAGCAGCTCGCCCTTTAGGCGCACCTTTGCACCTGCTTTTACATAATTTTCATCACCAAGGAGCACCGCACCGATTTCATCCTCCATCAGGTTCAGTGCGAACGCCTCAATCGTGCCTTTGTCTGATTCAATCTCGAGCACCTCGCTGTAGCCGGCATTGGTAAGCCCATGCACCCAGGCCACGCCGTCGCCCACACGCACCACAATACCAGCTTCTTCTAAGCCTTCGTGGGTGGCGAGGTTCGCGATTGCTTTGCGTAAATCAGCCGAAAGTTCACTTACAGATATTTCAGCCATACATTCCTTTCTTAATCGTTACTGTTTTGCGGCTCGTAATTGCTGCAATTTTGTTTGAATCGTAGTATCAAGCTGGGCCGTTGGCGTGGTAATACGCACACCGCCGAGCAGTGCTGGGTCATAGTGTGTTCGTAGTACAACCTGCGCTGCACCTGTGTGCTGGCGCACAAACCTGGCGGATGCGCTGGCTAATCGCTTGGCTCAGTTCATGAGCGCTAGCGATATCTGCCACCACAGTACCGCGGCGAGCCATAGCCGTCTCGATATCGCGCACCAAGACACCCACACGGCGGGTTTGGTGGGTATCGACCAAATAGGCAGCCAGCTGGGTGATAACATCCGTATCACCACTCAATAAACGGTCGGCTACCAGCTCAGCCAGTTTGCGGCGCGAAACCTGCCCGCTCATGCGCGCTCCGCTGCGTCAACTGCCTTGGTAATTGCCTGCTGGTCTAGCTTCTTGCTGATCTCCTGGCCGGCAACTTTCTCTGTCGCTAGGGCCACAAGCTCGAGCGTTTCGTTATGCAAGGCCTTCTTGGCATCTGTAACCTGGCGGGCAATATCATCGTGCGCACTGGCAACGATGCGCTCGGCACGCTCCTTAGCCTTTTTGTCGGAATCCGCTGCAAGCTGTGCTGCCTGGTCCTTAGCATCGTTGATGATCTCGGCTGCATCACGCTTGGCTTTGGCCATCATGGCAGCAATTTCACCCTGGGCCGTATCGGCACGCTCGGCGGCTTCTTCTGCCAGGCGTTGGCCTTTTGCAATCGTGGCTTCGCGCTCATCAATTGCTTTAACAATCACCGGGAAAAACAAACTTGGATAGCACCCACAGCAGCAGGGCAAAGGCAATAATCTGGAAGATAAGCATCCGCCAATCAATGCCAAGCGACGCAAACAAATCCGCATTTTCGCCGTGGGCGGCTGCAACAGTTGTTATAGTCTGCATCATAATCGTAAAGCCCGCGCCTTAGAGTACTTTAACCAGAATAGCAACCACAAAGCCGATGATAGCCAAGGCGTCGATAAAGGCGATGCCAAGGATCATCAGGGTGCGGATTTCGTTGATCTTTTCTGGGTTACGGCCAGCAGCGTTCATAGCAGCCATACCAACCATACCAGCGCCAAAAGCAGCAGCTGCGGCCGAAATAGCGTATGTCATACCAAATGCGAGTGATTCCATTGTTGTAATATCTCCTTATAATTACTGTTACGTTAGTATACTCGTCTTGTTCACCCGCCTGCAGCGAGTTGTGTATCAGCAGGGGAGTGATCAGAAGAAGAGGGGGTTGTGCCGGCGCTATCGCCGTGGTCGTGGTGGGCAGTACCGAGGGAAATAAACACCGTCGTCAGCATAAAGAATACGTAGGCCTGTACGGTACCAATGAACAGCTCGAACAGCATAAATGGCAGCATGGCGATAGAGGCAAAGTAGGCCGCCACATAGGCTACAGCAACCAGCAGCACCTCGCCCGCAAACACGTTACCGAACAAACGCAGGCTAAGCGCGAGGAGGCGGGAAAACTCTGCGATCAGCTCTAGAATGCCCTCAAAGGCACCGGCTGGATCCTTGAATGGGTTGCGGAAGTAGCGGCCAAGGTTGCCAAAAAAGCCATGCACACGGGCTGCATACACCTGGGCCATAACCATACTAATGATAGCCAGGGCAAAGGTAACGTTCAGGTCGGCGACCAGCCCGCGCAGCAGTGGCGTACCGTGGCTATCCACCGTAATGGTACCAACACCTGGCAGAATACCCAGCCAGTAGTTAACGATAATCACAAAAAAGAGCGTGATTGATAGCGGCGCTACCTTTTTTGCAATGGCATCATTCTGGATAACCTGGCGCACCGTACCGTAAAGCATTTCGAACACCCACGCTACCAGGCTCGTAAGGTAGCCCTTCTTACCCTTGATGAGCGCCCGGCGCACTGCAAAGAACAGTATAATCACGAGTGCATAGCCGGCTATACCCATCAGCATTGAATTAGTGACGGGGAACGAGCCAATATGAAAGACTGGCGCAGCCTTAATATCTATATGTAAATTAGCGGCCGCAAATGTTGTGGCGAGCCCATAGGTCATGATTGTTGCTCCTTACTATTCTGATCGCTCTGCATACTACGAATTACCTTTTTATATAGCCTTACCGTTAAGAGACAAGAGCCGAGTACGCCAAGCCCCAGTCCCCCAAGAATAAACACGGGGCGGGTGTGGGCGGCTTTATCAATCAGCCACCCGGCGAGAGTACCCGTCAGTACTGGCACAAACATACGCCAGGTGACATCCACAAACGTGCCCACCATAAGCGGCACAGCACTGACCTGAGGGCTCGGTGGCCCCGGTACTTTTTTACTCACACTCATGTTACACTAGTACTATACCACGGACGATACCGTTTTCCAACAACTTTTATGCCCCGTAAACACCGCTACGCACCACACCAGCCCTACCAACCCATGCATACCACGCAGCATAAGCGGCGCTTTGCTACCAAGCGCCAAGCTCAAGCCGCTGCCGATGAGCGCATGCTCCTTAACCCAAGCCTACAACTATATGTATACCGTGGGCTCGATGGTGGCTGGTATTTAACTAGTAAACCACCCACTATATAAGTATATAAAGCAGACTGAGCCGGGGTCATTTACGCCCGGGGTAGGCCATGTTATACTAGCGGGAGCACTATGAAACGACGCTTATTTATAATCAGCGCGAGTCTTGTAGCCCTGCTGGCAGTCGCCGCGGGCTACTGGTTCCCTGGTAGTACGGCCCGGCCAGCAACCACAGACTCAGCCTAGTATCGATACATCACCCAAAACAAACGTAACGGTCGGCAAGGCCTCTGCCCCGGTTGAGATCGTCATCTACCTGGATTTACTCTGCCCAGATTGCCGCCGCGCCCACGAGCAAGTCATCCCGCGTATTACCAAAGACTACGTCACGACCGGTAAGGCTCGCCTCAAGTACAAGATGCTCGGCACCTACGGGCCGGAGTCAGTCGCAGCCAGCAACGGTGCCTACTGCGCCCACGAGCAAGGTAAATTCTTTGCCTTTGTGGAGGCTGGCTACCAGGCCCAAGCCCACGCCAGTGGGGGCGGTAGCGGTAGCACCAGTGACGTATCACCCTTTACCAATCTTGGCCTCACCAAAATCGCCCGCGCCAGTGGCGTATCGCTGCCAGCCTGGCAGGCCTGCACCGAAGCTGCCAGCTACACCGATAGTATCCTGAACCATAAAAAGGAAGTCCTGGCCACCGGTGGCTACGGCACACCGCACTTTATTATCAACGGGAAGGGCTATAACGGTGCACCACCGTACGATGTGTTTGTACCAGTAATTAATGCCGCCCTCGAAGCCGCCAAAACGCAACCAGAAAGGAAGTAACATGCCCACGCCACAACCCCATAGCACCCCTGCGCCGGCCACACCGAAGCCAGCCCATATCGTAAAACTACCCCTTGGCACCCGTATTCGCCATTCCTTTGCAACGCTGCGCAGCTTTTTTAGTCACAACCCAGCTACCTATGCCTCGCCATCGCGAGCGGGGTTATCATCTATACGGTGCTGTTTTGGCTCAATAATATGGACCTGCTTGGCTACGTCCTGGGCACGCCGACGATCCCCGTTGGCACCAAGCTCCAGCTGCTGGCCGGTACCTTTACATCGATTTGGTCGTACGGGGTATCGTGGCTGTTACTTGGAACGCTCTGTATTGCCTTGCTACAAGGGCTGCTGCTGGCGGCTATGGTATACCTGGTGCGCAAGCAGCGGCAATTTAGCAAAGCCGCCCGTACTGCGGGGCAGGCTGGGGCAACTGGCCTTTTGGCAGCACTTGGCCTCGGCTGTAGTGCCTGCGGGACATCAATCATTACGCCACTGGTAGCGGGCCTGGGCGCGAGTGCTTCGCACACAGCCGCCACGATGATTGGCAACCTGGCCACACTGCTGGCGCTGGTTGCAAGTATTATTGCACTCTATATTACTGGCCGCAAGCTCAGTATGTACTACATCGAAACACCCAAGCCGCAAACGGCTGGCAGTACAGCCAGCCGCTAGTGTAGCTATTCATTCTATAGAGCCGAGTGCCACCAGCTACTCGGCTATTTATCTTGCTGGATAAACGTATGGGCATGGCCACGCTTACCGCCGCGGCCAGTCCGGCCAATCCGGTGTACGTAGTCGGCGTAGGTTTGGGGCGTATCGTAGTTGATCACATGGGTCACATCCGGGATATCCAGCCCGCGGGCAGCAACATCAGTCGCAACCAAGACGCGCGCGGCCTCAGTTTTAAAATCGCGCAAGGCTCGCTGGCGCTGGGCTTGGTTTTTATTGCCATGGATCGCCACCGCCTGGTAGCCGGCTTTGCTGAGTTGGTCGCTCAGGCGCTGCACGCCGTACTTGGTCTCGCCAAATACTAGCACCTTTTTGGTACTGCTCGTTATCTAGCAAGCCCTGCAGTACTTCCAGCTTATGGGCTTTATCGCGCGTGGGGATAACATCCTGCTCCACATGGTCGCTGGTATCACCCGTGCGGACGCTAATCGTACGTGGGTCACGCAGCAGCTTACGGGTCAGTGCCTCAATCTCCGGTGTGATGGTCGCCGAAAAGAACAGGCTCTGGCGCTCCGTAGGCAGGGCTTTGGTAATAGTCGTAATATCTGGCAAAAAGCCCATATCCAGCATTCTATCAGCCTCATCTAGCACTAGCACACTAATGTTCTTAAGCGTTAACTGGCGCTTTTGCAGTAAGTCCTTCAGCCGGCCTGGTGTGCCGATAATAATATGCGGCCGTTTTTAGAGCTGGCGGATTTGGCGCTCGGCAGATTCACCACCCACCACCAGGGCCGCCGTTACGCCAAGGCCACGGCTAAAGCTCTGGGCTTCGGCATGGATTTGCTGGGCTAGCTCCCGCGTGGGTGCCATTACAAGTACACTAGGGCGCACCATAATGCCACTCATACGCTCAAGGATTGGTAGCAAAAAAGCCGCCGTTTTACCCGTACCGGTATTGGCAAGGCCGATGATATCGCGCCCATCACGAACCACCGGGATAGCTTGGTCCTGGATTGGGCTGGGGCTGGTAAAGCCTTTAGCACGGATGTTATACATTAGCTCTGGGCCAAAGCCAAAGTCGGCAAAGCTATGCGCAGGCTGGTAAGGCGCTTCCTCTACCGGTGGTACGGCTTTGTGGATAAACTTGCTTGGGTGAATATGCTGCTTATGGCTGCCGGCTTTACGGCGGCGGTTGCGGTTAGTGCGAGTGGGCCGGCCGGCTTTTGGTGCCCGGGCCGTGTGATTGGGGCGGCGGTTGCGGCGCCCATGAGTATGTTCTGGCATAATTCTTGCTATTATACCACAGACTTGCTACAGTGGGTATAATCATTCCCGACTGTATCCTAACGAAGGAGCTTAAAAATGCAGATCCCCGCGGACCTTATCCGGACAGCAAATTCGGAGTTTAACCCATGGCCGGCTGCGCCACGGCCGGTCGATAGAGAGTTATTCCGTAAAGCCATGCGGAAGATTAGTAAGTCTCCCATAAGCCGACTGGCTAAGTTCCACGCTTACCTATCACTATACCGACGTTGGTCGGCTACGCCGCGCCAGCAGGCTACCTTACTGGCCTGCGATCATATGGCTACTCTGCCGCGGCAGGTTGCCGTGCGCGAAACGATAGAGGAGCGCGCTGCTGGCGTACAGTCCGACCTGGACTATGTGGCAGAAGAAATTAATAATCGCCTCATTGCCATTCTAGAAAAATGGCAGACTGACCAGCGCGCGCAGGAACGCCTACTATTTGCGCTCCACGAGTGGAATAAAATCGGCTACAATACGTACCGTACGGGCCGGGACGGCCGCACAATTGTGGAATGGGAACTGAACCCAGTCCGCGTCCGCGTTATCGTCGTTAATGCTAACGGTGTGCCCGATACTGTTTACGAGTACGACTACTCGGAAGAGATCATTATTTGACAGAAGGAGTGATAGCACCTTACCCCCGCATATATATGCGGGGTTTTTACTTTTGGGGCCCGGCCGAAGGCGATGATATCCGCGCCAGAGTCTACAGATACTCGGGGCGCTGCATCGGCCGTCTGCCCTAGGGTAGCGCTGGTAGCGCTGGCCGGTGTGTGATCCTCGCTGGATGGCTCGGGCTGGTGCTTCTGGCTCCACTTATCTATTACTGCCTGGCGGTCATTCATCAGGGCAAAATTCATAGCCATACTAAACGCCATTTGCATTGCCTCGTAGTCCTGGGGGTCAACCTCCTGGGCCAGGGTATTCTGGTGCAGGTGCTGTATCCACTCCTGGCGGCTTGGGTCACCTAGGGCTTGCTGTAGGGCAAGCTCCGCCATCTGGTTAATGCTCGCCTCGAACTGGCGCGCCTGCTCGTGCGCAGCGCGGCGCTCTGCAAACGAGCGCGAACCATGTGGCTGCGGGCCAACCAGCTGGCGTGGCGTGTCGTGGGGTGGGGTTTCTTGCTGTACTAACTGTAACCGGCGGGGGGAGTGCTCGTTCTTCATAGCCAGGATTATAACATAAAACATACCTTTTAGCAATATGCTTCTGCTTACAGTATATAATGTATACTATTAGGCTAGCGCTGCTATACTACCTTTCTTTACTATAGTATAAAAACTATACTATTACAGGGGTAACGGTATCATGGACACAACAGCAGGCCATACAGCAAAAGAAAGAACCCCCATGCAATTGCATGGGGGTCGTGCCCGTTACACGGTGTAGGTGGGGAATTCCCCTCCGTTCGGAGGGGGAGTCTGTGTCACCTCCTGACTTGTGAGTTGTTCGAAAAACGGTGTTAAGTTTACGAAGAACATGGGGATCATCCTCCCCATACACTTCGGCCACACTGTGGCCATCAACGATGCCACGTCGGAAAGCGGCATCAGCGGCGGTGGCAGAATCGAACTGGTACGTCTGGCAGATTACCAGCTCGGCACCGAAACGGCACACCTGGTATCGCTTGATTTCCGTGCCGTGCAGTACCAGTATGCGCACACCGGCCGGCGCACCGGCAGTTGTACGAGCCTGCCACACTTTATAAGCGCGGTCTACACCGCGCCATTCCAACGCAACGCCAGGCCGACATACAGCTGCGAAACGGCCAAGGTAGTACCCCAGCCGCTGCCGCTCACGCTGCAGGGCCTGATACTCAGGGAGATCCAATAGCTGCCACAGGGCAGCATTGAATCCCCCCACGGCCATGCCACAAAACCCCAGCGCAACAATTGCGCCGGCTAATTTTATTACGAACGGTGCGTGGCCGTATTCAATAAGAATACCAGCCACAACCACGCTACACATGACCACAGCCAGAGCGACCAGAGCCGCCCGCACCACGCCCTTGCGAGCGGTGCGAATAGCCTCCACCGCCTCAGTGGGATCAGAGGTGAACTCAGAATTATTAACAAACGCGGTAGCCATTTGGCTACCTCCTTCCTTATCGGCAACAGGAACACGTTTAGCATACCACTTGGGGTGCAGGATGTAAAGTCGTATGAGCCCAAGCCCGGTAATACACGGTAGGAGCCACCGCGCCACACCATAGCGCCAGCTATAACTTAGGCGAGCGCCGCCGAGCTACCCGGCCGTATTTGGCTAGGGTGCGGCTGTCGTTCTGGTAGTAGTGGCGCTGCTTTGGTAGGTTAATGATGGCTGCGAGCAAGTGGGTTTTTACCAACATAGCTGGGCAGTGGCGGGCCACGGCACCACTGGCGTGAATCGCCAGGGTAAGGTCAAGATCCTCGCTGATTGTTCTATCACCCAGGCTCAGCTGCGGCGCCACCGCGTGCCATAACTGGCGGCGCAATGCTAGGTTGCTACCATACAGCATCGGCGCCACCCCAAGCCGCCGCTGGTGCCAAGCCCGAAAGCACCGAAAATACCAGCGCGCCCAAAAGCAGCCGGGGGGCGAAAACTCCGCCAGGGCAATACTGCCCGTTAGCGCACCTAGGTTTGCCTGGGCACCAAACTGCTGCCGTATCGTAGCCAGCCAGCTGGGGTGGGCAATCGTATCGGCGTCAATCCGGGCCAGAATAGGGCTATGGGCAGCATTAAAACCGGCCGTACGTGCATAGCTAATGCCTTGGCGCGGTTCTGGCAGAACGCGCACCTGGGGGTAGCCAGCAGCAATCGTGGCGGTTGCATCGGCTGAGTTATTATCAACCACAATAATTTCGTCGTGCGGGGACAGCTGCGGCACCAGGGCACTCAGGCAGCGGGCAATATGTGCGGCTTCGTTATAAGCAGGGATGATAATGCTAATGGCCAGCGGGGTATGGGTCGGCTTGCTCATACCCCTAGCATACCAAAAACCGGCGCACCGCCCCAGCGATAGCCGGGGTGGCCTCCATGTGGAGCAAGTGGCCTGTACCCGGCAGCACCACGTACTGAGCCGGGGTAATCGCCTGGGCCAGCCGATCCATCTGGCGGGTCGGGGTGACATTATCCTTTAACCCGGCAATCAGCAGCACCTGGTGGCGGCGCAGAGTGGGGGTGTAATCAATCGCACCGCGGGCATTGATATCACCATACAGCTGGCGGTAAAATTGCGGGCTTGATACCAGGGTGCGGTGGTATAAATTCTGCCGGTGCATAGCACGGCGCACCCGTGTATCGCGCGTCCGCAGCATACCGGCCGTTACTGCCCACGTTAGCGCCTTGCTGCGCACCAAGCGGCTACCAACCGGGCCAGTTGTAGCCCCAATCGTGTAATGCACTGCGCCCGCCAGCATACCTGGCCAGCGTGAGTCCCGCCAGGTGACTGGGGTTGGGACGGGGCTCAGCAGCACAAGCTTGCGCTGGTAGAGCTCTGGGCGCTGCGCTACCATACAGCTTGCCACCAGGCCACCCATAGAGTGCCCCAGTAGGTAGGGTGGCGACCGCATAGCAAGCGCCGCCACAAACTGGTTCAGCAGTCGCGCAAGGCCTGCAACCGTCCAGTCACGCCGGGGCGGCAGGCTGCTATAGCCAAAGCCCGGCACATCAGGCACAATCAGCTGCACGCCTGGTAGCTGCGCGGCCAGTGCCTCGAACCCATGGTGGCTACCTGCTAAGCCGTGCACCAGCACCATAGCGGGGCCAGCCGACTGCGCATTATAGACCCAATAGCGTACAACAATGCCACCTGGCAGCCGTATAGCACCTGCCTGTGGTGGTGCGGCGGGGGAGGGTATCATACGGTTTATTATAACTTTTTGGGCTCGTCTGGGCCAGCGCTCGTGCCTATCAGCTCCACCGGTAGGGGCCGAGAAACCGAGGCGACGCTAGCCAGACACCCCCACAGTTTGCTATACTAGTAGGTAGCATTAAACGGAGGAATACGAATGAGCGATAGCACAACCCCACAGGTAACGGTATATAGCACCAGCTGGTGTGGCTTTTGCCAGACCGAAAAGCAATGGCTCGAAAGCCTAGGCGTGGCTTTTACCAGCAAGGATATTGAGGCCGACAAAACCGCCCACGATGAGCTGATGGCTAAGCTGGATGGTGATTTCCGCGGCGTACCTGTCACCGATATCGATGGCGATATCATCGTTGGTTTTGACCGCCCGGCGCTTGAAGAATCACTGCGCCAAAAGCAGCTGCTTAAGGACTAGTAGCGGCCCGTACGCCGCCAACCCCCAAGCCGCCCGGTTGCCTAGGAGCCCCGGGCGGTTTTTTGCTATCGTAACGGGGTCGCGCCCGTGTAGCTTTGCCCCAGCCAGGGTACTAAGCCAGCACGCGCGGGGCACATAGTATGCGGAGCTAGGCCGGGCCAATCTGCACCACCTGCCCGCCTAGGTGCGTACGGAAATAATCATCGTGGCTAATATATAGAATCGCACCGCTGTAGCGCGCCAGGGCAGTTTCGAGTTCTTCTATGCTCGGTAAATCGAGGTGGTTGGTGGGCTCATCCAGAATCAATAGTTTTGGGTCGCCTGCCAGCATGCGAATAATCTGAAAGCGCGCTTTTTGCCCGCCAGATAACTGCCCTAGGGGTGTGGTGCGCTCCGTATCGCCAAATAGGTAGTCGGCACACAGCTGGCGGATTTTGGTGGTGGTAATACTGAGCCCACGCGCCAGATAGAGCTCCTCTATAGCATCCTCGAGCGGCTTTGCCAGGTAGTGCTGGCTGATTTCTTGCTCGTACACGCCCACCACCGCACTTGGGTCCAGCCACAATTCACCGCTATACACCACCGGCTGTGCGTGGGGCGCTGGGGTACTGGTGCGCTCACCAGCGTGCGGGTTAGCCTGGCCCTGGGCCGCTGCCGCCTGCTGCTGAGCCGTCAGCAACGCCCGCACCAAAGTGGTTTTGCCCGCCCCGTTGCGGCCACGTAGCTCCAGCGCTTCGCCTTCACGTAGGTCGATCGCCACCCCCTCGAACAAAATATCATCCCCATAGCCAAGGGCCAGGTCGCTGGCTCGCGCCAGCACGCGCGTACTACGGCTGGCGTCCCCATCAACACCAATGCGGATGTTGCGGGCCTTGTATTTGTGGTAGCGCGCGGATGCTTTAAAATCCAGCTGCTCGGCCGAGGTTTTATCAATCCAAAAACTAGGGCTTTTTCGAGCGCCTGTAACTGGCTGATTTCCTTCAGGGCTTTGGCTTCCATCACCACAAAGGGGTTGCGTTTATCGGCGGTGCCACCCCAGCTGGCCTTTTTGCTACGGGCAAACTGCACCCGCTTTTGCAGGTTATCGATCTGGCGCTGGGTGACCTCGTACTCGTGCATATGGGCGCTGGTGCGGCTAGCATTCTGGCGTAGGTAGGCCTGGTAGTTACCCGGGTAGCTGACACTGGTGCCATCCTTAAGCTCAACAATCCTATCCACCTGCCCCAGCACGTCGCGGTCGTGGGTAATAATCAGCATAGCCATACGCGCCTGGGCCTTCATCCAGCTAATAAACCGCTGCTTGGCAGCGTAGTCCATGTGGTTGGTAGGCTCATCAATCAGGGGCTAGGGTGGGCTTTGGCATGCATGATTTTGATGATTTCTACCAGCCGCTTTTTGCCCACCCGATAGCTGACCCAGCGGCGCACTACCCAGGCCACCAAGCCCAAAGTCCGCCAGCGTAGCGGTAATTTCTTCTTCTACATGGTAAAAACCCTTTTGGCTAAAACGCTCCAGCGCCTCGGTGTATTCGGTGATTTTGCGCATATTGCTGCCCATTGTATCGGGGTAGGTGTCGATAATGTGGCGTAGCTGCGTGTATTCGGGTAGCCCCTGCAGGATATATTCCACCACCGCTACTGCATCCATTCCGTGGTGCTCCTGGGCGGTGCTGGCCACCGTAATCCCACGCCGGTAGGTAATGCGGCCAGCGTAGTCATCATCCCGGCCCGCCAGCATACCAAAGAGGGTGCTTTTACCTACGCCATTGCGCCCAACGATACCAACCTTTTCGCCATCATCCACACTCAGCGCCACACTATGCATCAGCTGCTTGCTCGCAACGCTCTTTTCAGTAATGTGGATATCGGCAATCATAGTACTATTATACCACTACGCCACATGGTGGGTAGAAGGAAGAAAAATATAGCTATAACAGAGAGTAAGAGCGTGGGTAATATATGGGTCAGCTAGAGGCTTGCCAGCTACCGCTAGCTGGTGTATACTAGCCCGTGCTGCCCACACACGGGCCAGCCACCGCCGCGGGGAACGCGGGGTGCACCTACTATACGAAGGGAGCGCCAATGAGCGCCTCGGTTCATTTGCAGAAGACTGCTAGCCACCAGCATAATATTTTCCCCTTGAAGAGGAGATACGAGTTCAAGGTCATGCCGTCTGAACTCACTCCCATTAAGATACGGGAAGGTGGCAGGCTTCTAACCGAAAGTGGGACAATTGTTCGGCTCACACGCTGGGCCGGCTACACAGAAATGCTCGACTTATCACAGCCAGGAGAGCAGCATCAGATTGGGCTTAAAATTAACGGTGCACCTTGCACCGTCTTGATGTACGGCCAGGAGATACCAGGCCGCCTAGAGGGCATCTTTGACCCAGAAAGGGGGAGCACTATGGTGCTTGATATAGTACACTAGCCCCACCACCGCCACCTATGCAGCATATGCACAAGGGGGCGGTTTTTACGTTGCATACACAGTATAGTAAAGAGCCCCCGCTCGGTAATGAGCGGGGGGTTGGCTGGATAGGTTAATACACTGGGGGCGGCCACACGGCTGTGGGCCACCCGCGCTCCCCTTAGGGCAGGGGGCGCCGGTTTTGCCAAAGTCGACGTCGTTGTATTCTTCGACGCCGGTCTCGGCAGGTTCGCTGGGCTGGTCTTCGGCCGGGGCCTTGGCAGCCGGGGCGGCAGCAGCAGGTGGTGCGGTGGGTACCGCGCTGCGCTGCCGTAGTTCACAACGACGGTCCCAGATGGGGTAATAATCCCCCTCGTCTGGGACGCCGTAGCGGCGGTCAGCTAGCTGGCACCGGAGCCAGTTAAAGGCTCCGAATGGCACCATTGCAAAAATACAATAGGTACCAGTTATGCCAGACGTAGCTGGCCTGGATGGCACCAGCCGGGACGCCAAAGGTGGCAGTCACGCCATAGCCCACTAGGGCCACGGCCACCAGTAAACACATACTGGTGTACCAGCCCGCCACTAGGGCGCGGGCCACGGCCACCGGCCGGAAGCCTAGCTTGGGGTCCCGAGCCTGGCGGGCGCGGGCTACAAAGAACACGCCTACCAGGCCAAAACCCAACACGCTGCATAAAAAGCCGACGAAGGGCTGTGTGTACCACAGCCCCCAATCAGCCAGCGCCGTGTGAGCGCATTTTACCCCACCTACCAAAAAGATGGTGAGGTAGGGGACACCGGGCCAGAACGCTATCGCGGTCATTAAAGACCACGACCCGGCCCTCAAAAATGAGGCCGACCAGGTAGATTATACCCAATGCAATCAGCACTGGGTATAAAAAGCTAAACACGACGTTGAGGTTGCTGAGGTACAGCAAACTCAACGCTGGAGTCGAGGGGGTCGATCCAGCTCAGGGGCAGGGTCACCAGACCCAAGACCCCCCAAGTAATTTACCCCCTAACCACAGTAAAAAAATACTGCGGCTAGGAGGACAAGGATAGCCTTGATGGTACCGCGCCGGGCGCGGTCCAACCAAGGACCAGCCACTGGGGCCGGTTCCGGTGCGGGGGGTGGCTGCAGCGCTGGGTGGCGCCGCAACCTCCCCCTGGCTTGGGGGGTTACTAAAGGCGGCTACGCCGGCGCGCAGCCGTTCCATGAAAGACATTATCCTTCACCTTCCTCTATGAAAGCTGGGCACCGACCATCGGCACCCACGGTAAGTAAAAAAACCTATCAAACAACCTGTAGTGGGCGACCTGATTGATACAGGGCCACTACACGTGCCAAATTATACTATAAATCTGGCCTAGCGTCAAAGCTGCACCCAACACGCTGATATACCCCAAGCCGCGGCAGGTGCCTACTGCTTGGTAATATGCGTGCCTACTGGCTGGCCGGCGGCGGCGGCGGCAATCGTGCCCGGCTCGAGCAGCTTACACACAATGATTGGCTGGCCGTAGTCCGCGGCTAGGGGCAATGGCGGCTTTATCCATCACCTTGATATCTGGGCGCTCCACCGCTTGCTGCAGGGTCAGGCGCGGGTAGCGGGTCGCGGCGGGGTTGGTAGCGGGGTCGCTGTCGTATACGCCGTCCACTTTGGTGGCTTTGATAATCACATCGCAGTCGAGCTCTAGGGCCAGGCTGACCGCGGCTGTATCCGTCGTCAGGTAGGGCCGGCCAATGCCGCCAGCTACAATCACCACGCGGTGCTTGGTAAGGTGGCTCAGCGCCCGCCGGTGAGTAAACTGGTCGAGCACTGGGTCCGCCTTAATATTCGAAAGCGCGCGGGCCTCTACCCCTTGGGCATTAAACACATCCGCCAGGGCTAGGGCGTTCATAGTGGTGGCCAGCATGCCAATATTATCCGCCGTAACGCGGTTAATGCCACTACCCGCCAGCTGGGCGCCACGGGCGTAATTACCGCCGCCAATCATCACCACGAGCTGCGTACCAGCATCAATAATACGCTTGACTTCATGAGCAATCCAAACTGCGCGCTCGGCATCAAAGCCACTGCTAAATTTGCCTTGTAATTGTTCACCAGAAAGTTTCAGTAAGATTCGTGTATGCATAATTTTAGTATACCAGGTGGGCGGGGGGAGTGCCAGAATCGCCCGGCAGTGCTATAATAAACCCATATGTCACGCCACACACGCACACGTACCAATACGCCGCAGATCACCAACCGGCGGGCTCGGTTTGATTATACCCTGGGGGATGAGCTAACCGTTGGCATGGTGCTAACGGGGCGCGAAGTCCGGGCCGCCCGCGATGGCCACGTGCAGCTAAAAGGCGCCTTTGTGACCATCCGTGGCCACGAGCTGTGGTTGAACAACGCCAGCTTTAGCCTGCGCCTCAATGAGCGCGGCAAGCCTGGTGCCCGTAGTATCAGCACCGAGCCTATCAAGCTACTCGCCCGCCGTAGCCAGATTAACCAGCTGGCTGCTAGCAAGCAGCAGGGTAGTACCATCGTGCCCCTACGTATGATTGTGACGGGGCGCTACCTTAAGCTGGTGATTGCCACTGGTACTGGTAAAAAGCAACGCGATAAGCGCGAAACCCTGAAGCGCCGCCAAGCCGAACGCGAAAGCCACCGCGCAATGCGGCAGTGGCGCTAAGCAGCAGTGCGGGCATCGATCAGTTCCTGGTACACAGCAACCACTTTGCGCGCTAGCATGCTGGCATCGAACTGGCGGGCCACCTGGCGTGAGCCACGGCTGAGTGCCTTGAGCCGCTCGGGGTCGGCAAATAATTCATTAAAGACGGTCGCAAAATCCTGGCCTTCAATCCCACTCGTAAGGATAGCGTTGTGCGGCGTTAAGCCCTCGGTCATGCGCTCGTCGCAGTAGACGATGGGCAGACCGCTTGATGCTGCCTCGAGGAAGGTCATCGGCTGGTTATCAAAATGGTAGGAAGCCAGCGAGAAGACATCGGCTTGCTTAAGCAGCGCCGCCACGGCCTCGGGCGACTGCATACCGGTAAAGATGACGCGCTCTGCCACGCCAAGTTCCTGGGCACGCTGGCGTAGCTCGGCCTCGAACGGGCCACCACCAACCAGCACCAGCTTAATATGCTGGCCGGGTATGTGCGGCAGGGCTTCGATCAGTGCTTGCTGGCGCTTTTCTGGGCTGAGGCGGGCTACAGAAATAATAAACTTTTCGCCCCGGTGCTTGGTAATTGGTGAATTACCAACCCGCGCTTGGCGGTAGCGCTGCATAGGAATGCCGTTCGGAATAATATGGCACGGTACCTGCAGGCCGCCCTCATCTACCAGCAGCTGGGCTAGGGTGGCGCGACGGCGAAATACAAGCATCGCACTGGTTGGCAAAAGCAGCCGTCAGGCGCCAGCCTTGGCGGGAAAGGATATCCTTAATTGCCCCGCGGCCCATGCCAGAAAGCTGCTCGCGCGAGCTAACCGGCAAGATCGGCTTGGTGCGAAACACCACTGGGAAGGCCACCGTTAGGGCAATCACCCCAGCAGTCACCATAAAGGGGTAGTCATCAATCAGTTCGCTATACAGCGTGTGGATGGTGGTGATATGGGGGATATTCTGGCGGCGAGCCACGCTGTGGGCCAGCACACCCATGTAAAATTGCATTTGGCTGTGCACCACGTCAAACTTATATTCATCCAGCTTGCGGGCCAGCCCCGGGTAAATAACGGCTGTCTCGCGCTTATCGAAGACGTAGTTTTTGGCCGATGGCAGCCGAATGACGTGGTCGTCGTTATCCTCGTAGTCCTCACTTTTGGGAGCAATAATAAACACCTCGTGGCCTAAATCAGTCAGCGCCTGCTTTAAGGCAGCCGTCGACGTAGCCACACCGTGCACAGATGGCAGGTAGTCGTCTATAAAGATCCCAATCCTCATGGGGGCCTATTATACCATAGGGATACGATTCTAGCGCCTCAAAGTGCAGAATATGGCCAGCACCATGGGCATCGATAAACTGGGCATGGGGCATCAGCCGCTGCATATGGGTACGCGAATCCGCCGTAACCACATTGTCCTTGGTGCCCATAATAACGGTGGTAGCTGCCTGGGAAGCAGGCGGCAAGGGAGTGGTGGTACGGGTTGTCATTATAGAGCAGGGAGGTAAGTAGATTCGTTGCCCGCAGGGTGGTGTAAGCAACCTTGTGCTTTTTCGGATTCGTGTAGCCAGGCCCGGGCGGTTTTGTTCTTCGTCTGGAGCAAGATGGATGTGCGGGCCGAGCGCACCGGCGTGCTATTATAGGCCGTCCACACGACGCGCTCTGGGGCACGGCTCGATACCGCCTGTAGCAAATTAGCCATCGATGACGGCTGTGGCGTTGGGCAGGCCAGCACGACTGGCGTATCGGCTGGGATGTAGCCCTGGCGCATAGCTTGGTACACAATCGCCGAAGCATAGGAATTACTAATAATTGCATCGACCGGCTGGCCAATCACACCCAGGGCGTGGCGTAGCCAATCAGCCAGGTCCGTAAAGCTGGCCAGCTCTGGCAGCCGGGTGCCATCGTGCCCAGGCAAGCCAATCATCACCACCCCATAGTCAGCCGCAACATAACAGCGCGCCAGTGGTAGCATATCGCGGTTACCACCAGTCACACCATGCAGGAGCACAACCCGCCGGTGGCCCTGGGGGTTACACTCATACCAGGCAACGCCCTGCTGCTGGTGCTGGCTGCAGCCAAGGTCATTGTAGATGGATGCAAGCGACTGGGGTTCGTACATATACCCATTATAGCGTATTCTGCGCGGGGGCAGCCACTCGTGGTATAACTCGTGGTATAATAGGTGCCATGAAACGCCTGCGGATTGCCCTTGTGATTGATGATATCTACCCTGCCAGCAGCGGCGTCGGTAGGAGTGTTCAAACTCAGCTCGAAGAACTCACTGCCCTGGGCCACCAGGTAACCTTACTGGCACCAGCCACCGGCCTGGAGCCGCCCCGAAAGGGTATTACCACCATTGCCTTGCCATCACGGCGCCTACCGGGGCTGCCGCGCCACACCAGCATTGTGCGCTGCAGTCGGCGCTTTGCCCGCCAGTTGGCCCGCCAGCACCAGTTTGATATTATCCATAGCCAAACGGACACCGGTGCGCTGCTGCTCAGCGCCCGGCTAGCCCGCCAGCTTGGTATTCCACACGTGCACACCTTCCATACCAACATGGCCGGCGCCCACCGCACACAGCCCATCCTAACCTGCCTCAGTAGCCTGGGTTACCGGTTGGTTGCATATATGCTGGCGAGCGCCCACCGCACCCGGCCGCAGCGGGCAGGCCGTATTACACTGCCAGGCGAAAGTGCCATTGCCCGGTTTGATTGGCGATCGCAGGCGATTGTGGCCCAAGCTGTCACGGCTGTTACCACACCATCGCACTACATGCTGCGCTATATTCGCACTGCCGCCGGGCCAGTTAGTATCACCGGCACTACAATTCCCACCGGCTACAACCGCACGTTTCAGCGTATTTTGCAGCGTACCCACCGCCGCCGCACCGGCACCGGCCTACGCTTTGTAAGCATTAGCCGGCTGGTAAAGAAAAGCGCCTGGGGCGCGTCATTAGTGCCTTTACCAAAGCCAATATCCCTGGCAGCGAACTGGTCATTATTGGCGATGGCCAGGAGCGCAGCCGGCTCGAAACCAAGGCCAAGCTCAAGCTCAAAGGCCTGCGAGGTGCCCACAAACCCAGCATTACCTTTACCGGCCAAGTGCAGCGGCTGGAGGATATTGCCCAGGCACTGCGCGATGCCGACGCCTTTGATGCTAGCCTCGTACCGGTTTGATAACCAGCCGATTGTTATCCCTGAGTCCCTTGCGGCCGGCCTACCAGTCCTGTACTGCGATGACCGGCTGGATGTTGGCCTAAGCCCAACCAATAGCCTGCTGGTTGGCCCGAGTATCAAGCAGCTGGCGGCTGGTATGCAGCAGCTGGCAGATGATAGCACCCGCCACACCCTGGCTACCGGGGCGCAGCATGCCCTGGCCGATCTATCGCCCGAAGCGACCGCCGCCGCCTACTGCCAGCTGTACCGGCAGGGTTATAGAGCAACACGCAGCGGCCCGTACGCCCCAGTAGGAGCGCCTCGTAAAGCAGCCCGGCACACCAGGAGGGCCGGCCACGCCATAGAAGAAAACCCCACGCATATACAGCGTGGGGGGTGCCCTAAACGTTGAGCCTGGACGAGGGCTGGCGTCACCTCCTTTTGGTGTGAATCAAAGGAACTCTTTGAAAGTGCGATCAACAGTGACCGTTTTATCCGCAAAATTAATGCAGATAACGGCGGACCGCTTCATCCCGGGTAACGGTTAGTGCGCAGCCACAGGCGGGTGCCTGTGGCATCAAATTCATGCCTCCACATACGGCGAGATACCAACGACAATGGCTTGTCCCTCACCCCGTAGGGTAAGGGACAGCGGGCCAATACCCAAGGTGCCCAAAGATACCTGGACATTGACCCAGCCGCGGTGCGGGTCGTCATTATACGGATTTCTCTCCAGGTAGCGCCGCAGCGCTACTTGGAGTTCCTTCAGTTTCTTGTCATTTTATTTTGGGTATACGCAAAACAATATCGGTCGAAGCGGCCATACTGACTCTTCAGTCCTCTCAAGAACGTGGCAGGCTTAGGGAACCTGCCAAAAACGGTACGCCGCACGGGGAATTCCGCGCGGTGTGCTCATAATACTCCTCTTGCTCGCAAATGTCAATACCTAATGTGCATATATCATCCACAACGTACCCAAGCCCGGTAGCCACACCGGTAGCGAGCAGTGGCAGTGGCCTGGCTGGGCGTGCTATACTACCCCTATGATTAGCTTATACTCCTGGAACGTCAACGGTATTCGTGCGGTGATTAACAAGGGCGAATTTGCTCGCTTTATGGCGGCGCACAACCCCGATATCCCTGTGCCTGCAAGAGACGAAAGCGCAGCGCCAGCAGGTGGAGACTCGACCTGCCAGGGCTACCACGAGCACTCTTTATAGCGCGGCCAAGAAGGGCTATAGCGGCACGGCAATCTTTAGCAAAACCGCGCCGCTACGGTGGCGTGATGGCCTGCCGGCCGAGCTGGTGGAGCAGTTCCAGCTGGCGGCCGATAGCTACGGCAGCCCGAATGATGAAGGCCGCGTCATCACAGCGGAGTTTGCTAGCTTTTGGCTGGTGACCTGCTACACACCCAATAGCAAGGGGGACTTAAGCCGGCTTGCCCTGCGTGCCAAGGCCTGGGATCCGTGCATGCTGGCGTACTTACAGGGGCTGGAGGCTGGCCAGTACGGCCCGGCTAAGCCCGTACTCTACTGCGGGGATATGAACGTCGCCCACCAGCCGATAGACCTTGCCAACCCACGTGCCAACCGGGGCAAGCACGGCTTTACGGACGAAGAGCGCGCTGGCTTCCAGCATTACCTAGATGCTGGCTTTGTGGATACCTTCCGCGCTGCCCACCCCGGCCAAACCGATGCCTACACCTGGTGGACACACTGGGCCAACGCCCGCGCCCGCAACGTGGGCTGGCGGATCGACTACTGGCTGGCATCAGCGGCAATCGCCCCGCGCATCACCAGCGCCCACATCCACGCCAGCCAAATGGGCAGCGACCACTGCCCGGTTAGTATTACGCTGGATGGGGCGGTAGCGTAGGCACCGCGCACGGGGCACCTGCGGGCCAAGCAGTCGCTGCCGGTGTGCTACACTAGGGGTATGCAACCACCAACTCGATCCCAGTTCCCGTTCTGGCAGGTACAAAAGCCAGGGCAGCCGCTCTTTAGCGCCACTGCCTGGAATAAGCCCGAGCAGCGAACGCAGGCCGGCCGGCTTGGGATTATTGGTGGCAATAAGCTTGGCTTTGCTGGTGTGGCCAGTGCCTACAGCGCGGCCCACACGGCTGGGGTAGGGGAGGTGCGCGTGCTCTTACCACAGGCATTACAATCATCCCTGCCACCAAGTATGGTCGAAGCCACCTTTGCACCCAGCAATACCAGTGGCAGCCTGGCGCGTGATGCCATCAGCCAAATGCGTGCTCTCGGCGCCTGGGCCGGCATGATTCTGCTGGCTGGCGACGCCGGGCGTAGCAGCGAAACGGCCATTACCTACGATGATTTTATTCACGACTACCACGGCCCGCTTGTCCTGACGCGGGACGCCATCGATCTGGTCGCCGCCAGCCACCCACAGCTACTAGAGCGCCCCGATACGCTGTTCGTGGCCAGCTTTGCTCAGGTGCAAAAAAACTCCTTACCAGTGTATATTACCCCAAAAATGCTTACCTTTTAGTATGCAGCTGCTCCAGCTGGTAGATGTCCTGCATAAATTTACCATTACCTACCCCACCACGGTAGTAACGCTCCACAAAGACAACCTGGTGATTGCCCATGGCGGCCAGGTGGTAACGCAGCAGTGGGCCAACCCAATGCTGCTGTGGCGCAACGAAGCAGCCGCTCATATCGCTAGCTGGTACCTATGGAGCCCACGCCAACCCCTACAGGCAACCGCTACTGCCATCTGCGAGCTGTAGCCACTAGGGCCTCGCAGCACGGTGAGCCTTTACAATCAGCTGCTAGGCCGGTATAATCCGTAGCAGCTACCAGCTAAAACACACGCCGCGGTGGTGGAATTGGTAGACACGTTAGACTCAAAAATCTGATGAGCGTATGCTCGTGCCGGTTCGAGTCCGGCTCGCGGTACCACTAGGTATAGTACAAAACACCCGCTGCCACGTATAGGGCAGGCGGGTTTTGCTGTGTTATACTAATAGTAGTAATTTGTAAAGGAGGACCCATGAGCAAGCAACCCAAGCACCGCACACCCGGCACCACGGCAACCCGCTCGCAGCGCACGGCGCGCGCAAAGGCCCAGCGGCGCCACTATACCAGCTGGGAAATTATGCCCTTTGGTGAGCTCGCCTGTGCCAGCTTGCTGATTTATGCCTCTAGCGTGGTTAGTAGCCTGGGGTGGGGCGGGTTCTTTGGCTTTTGGCTCTACCCACTGTGGTATGGCCTTGGGATGGTGATCTGTACCGCCTGGGCGCTGCGCAAAGCCAAGCGCCACCCGTATCACCCCACCGCACAGACCCTGCGGGCGCTGGCTTTCATCGCTGGGACGGCCGTGCTATGCCTGGGTGTTCCATCCGATATAACCCGCCTGGTTGCAGCAATTGGTGGGGTGCTCTACGCCTGGGTAACCTACTATTCCTACCAGCCGAGCCAGGCAGCCTAGCCTGCCTACCTTGGGGTTTGGCCGCGGCTAGCTCAGGGTAGCGGCGTCTAGCCATATGCTTTATGTGGGCTGCAAACTATAGTATACTAAGGGAAAGATACGATTTATGGACCCACGGAATTCACCATATTCACCAAGCCAATCGTCACCGAGCCGCACCCCCCGGTCTAGTTTACTATCTGCCAGCGATACTCAGCGCGAAGCCGCTCTGGGCCTGATGCGCAGCGAGCTGGAGGCCATCTACGGCACTGGTAGTAGCAGTAGCACACCAGCCCACAGCAGCGCACCGCGCCCAGCTGCCACAGCTACAGCCAGCCAAAGCACCAGCGCGCCTGCCCAAACCGGCCGGGTTATCTATAAGCCAAGCACCAAGCCAACCTACCAAGTACCAGGTGGTCTTAGCCAGTCAGCCAGCCCCGCCAGTGCCGCTAGCAGTGGTGTTGCAATTCAGGATATTCGCCGGCCAAGCTCTCCCCATACCGCCACGCAAGCGCCGCGCCCAAGCCAAACCCGCCCAGCCAGCGTGCCAGCCGTTACCAGCACACCACAGCCTACACACACAGCCGCCGCACACAGCAGCGTCCCTGCCCAGTACCAGCAACAACACGCCAACCCACAGCTCAGCAAAGAAAGCGCCGAGCAATGGAAACGCTACCACACCGCCTGGCAAAACTACTACCAAAAAGTACTACGAGCAGTACTACATGGCCCAAATGAAGCAGCGCCTGGCCGCAAGTAACCAAGCTGGCACCAAGGATAGTAGCGGCAATGGCGTGATTGATGGTGACTCCCTGGTGAATAACAGCCAGTACGAAAAGCAGGTTGCCCTGCAGGAGCTACGCACTAGCATTATTGCCAAAGCCGGGGAGCGCGCCCGCAAAATCCGCCGCAGCCGGCACTTTTGGCCAATTACCCTGGCGCTTTCGGTTGTGGCTGTGGTAGCGCTGATGCAGTATAACCAAGTCATTGTGGCCCAAGTTAAGGCGTACGTTTCACCTGGCACGCTTAAGGCGCAGAATATCATCATTAACCCATCTGCCAACATACCGGTTGGGCCCGAAAACCGTATGATTATCCCAAAGATCAACGTCGATGCCCCTACGGTCTATAATGTTGGCCCTACCAACGAAGACCAGCTCAAAGCCATGGCCAATGGTATTGCCCACGTGCGCTACCCTGGTGCCACCGCTCTGCCGGGCCAGGTTGGCAATAGCGTTTACTCGGCCCACAGTAGTAGCGACTGGGCAGATGCTGGTGAGTATAAGTTTATCTTTGTGCAGCTGGAGCGCCTGACGAAGGATGACGTTATCTACATCCACTATAATTCAAAGCGCTACGCCTACAAGGTATACGAAACCAAGGTAGTTGGCCCGAACGATGTTGGTGCGCTTAATTACACCGGTAAGGACCCGATCATAACCCTGATTACCTGTACGCCACTTGGCACCGCCCAAAAGCGCCTTTTGGTGTTCGCTAAGCAGGTTAGCCCAAGCCCAGCAGAGGCTCAAAAGCCCGAAAAGCAGCAGACAGCCAGCACCAATAGCAGCGGCGGCATGGCCGGCACTCCGCCAACCTTCCTTGAGCGGCTATTTGGGGCGCGGTAGAGCGCTATACGACGGATTAATCTTCCTTCCCGCTTGGCTTCCGGATTGTTTTAACCCTACTACGGTGGCCTTATGGCAGCGCCCTGCTTCGGTCGCGCAAACGAGGGGCTACACATATATAGTCCCATCTACCACAGATTTAGCCTAGTATAGAAAGTAGCCCGAGTATGACCCGGGCTGCACCATATGAGCATAACACTCGCGGCTATAGAATCATCTTGACGCGCACCAGCTGGTAGCGCTCGCCGTGCTTACGCACCGTGTAGAGATACTTCTGCGATGGGCTCAGGGTAGCGTCAAAGCGGGCATCGTGGGTTACAAGGTCGTGCTGGTTAGCGCCGTCAAACTCGTAGGTACGCAACTTGCCTTCGTTTTCGGCCCACAGCAGGTGGGTGTCAAAGTGGCGCACATAGCGGGGCTCGCGGCTCTGGCCAGCCAGGGTCGTGGTAGAAAGCTGCCCCAGCTCGAGGTTATAGGTGGCGAAGGAATTACCATCCTGCACCATGGCGAGCTGCCCGTTCGAAGTAATACGCACGCGGGTAATAGTACCGCCCAGGTTTAAATCAGTTATCTTCTTGAGGGTGATGGATTGCTTCGGGGTATCTGGTAGCTTGCCTTCGGTAATTTTGCTCAGCTGCGCGCTGTGGCCCTGCGCTACCAGTACGTAGTAATCGTGGTAGTACTTGCCAATCGCAAAGCGCACCGGGTTATCGGCCATGGTAGGTAGCTTTTTAATGGGAACGGGCTGTTCGTAGTTGCGGCGAGTGTAGCCAATCTGCTGCATATTGTGGCTATCTGGTTTGGTCACATACAGGATGTAATTATCGCCGTACAAGCTAAAGCGCTCAACATCGCTTACCAGTGGGCGGCTCACCGTTTCGTCGCTCAGGTTCACCAGTCGCACGGTGTTATCAACCAGGGCATACATCTGGCGGCCATCGCTGCTGCCAAATACCATGTTGGTGGCGTTTTCGAGCCCAAGCTGGCGGCTGATATTAATCGACTTGGCTGGCTGGCGGTAGTCGAACAAAATCCACTCGGTCTTATCCCCGTAGGTATGGCGTAGGGTAGGTACTGCTCGTTACCACTCCACAGCTGCAGCTTAAAGGTGCTGGCTTGGCCCTCGGCTGGGGCGGTAAACTTATCGGCCGGTAGGGTAGCCTTGGTAAGCGGGGCTTGCTCGTCATCCAGCGCGGCCACGCTGACCTCTGGCTTACTAGCAGCATGCAGGAATGCGTAGCGCCGGCTCCCACCAGAAGGCAGACCATCCGCCAGCGTACCAGGTAGTTGCGCCATGACCTGCGGCGAAGTATCCTTAGGGATAAGGTGGGCATAGGTGAGCCAGGTAATTTGCCCAGCCTTAATTGGCACGGTCTTCTTCCAATCGTGGTAGCCTTCGCGACTGTAGCTAACGGTATATTCACCAGGGTTAGAAAGCTGCTTATTAGGCGTATTTGCACCAAACGGTGTGTTATTTACAATGATATTCGCGCCGCTTGGGGTACTGCCAAATTGCAGTAAACCGCCCTGGACCAATTTGCCATCCTTGCGGTTAAAACTATAGCCCAAGGTCAGGGCGGTCAGAATAGTAACACCGGTAATAACAATTACCAGTATAAAAACAAGCTGCAATAGCCGTTTGAGATATGCGATGCGACGTGGTGTAAATAATGCCATAACCCCTTTATTATAGCTAACCTTGCAAAAAATGTCACCGCCCTGGGCTTGCAAAGTAGCAGCGATATCCGCTATTATGTAAGCATTAGTAGTATTAACTACGCCGAATCCATCACCACATAAAATTAGGGGGCATATGCCACAGGCAACAGTTACCATTAACGGACGTGAATACGACAAGCATACCGGCTTGCCGCTTGATGTTGCCCGCACTGGCCACCAAGCCATGCGCCAAAGTGCGCCCAGCTACACCTTGCCACCCCTGCCAGCCGATGCTGCCCCTGCCGCGCCGCCCCCAACGGCTGCACCAAGCAGTGCACCCCTGGCTAGCAAACGCTACGAGCCAGTCCCGCTCCCACCAGTGGAGCCAACGATTGCTGCAAGTGACTACAAGCCATTTACTGCCTTTACACCCCTACACACCACCACCCAGCACCGCCGCGCCCCAGATGGCCCCGGCACAGATGCAACGTGCCCCAAAGCCCGTACAAGCAGCAGCACCAAGCAGCCCGGTGCGCCGGCCAAGCCATCTGCCGCGCACCAGCGCGCCAGCTGCAAGTATGCATAATCACCAGCAGCCGAGTGAGCGCCATAGGGAGAAGTGCCAGAGCAGCACGAGCACCGCACCGAGCAGCTTGTGACGCCACCAGCCCGCCACTATGCGGACAGTCTTGACCCGCGCCCCATTGCTGCAGCCACCCCAGAGCCCCGGCCAGAGCCAACCACGCCGCCTATCACCGCCACGCCAGCACCACGCAGTACACCAGCTGAACCACCCGCCCCTATACGAACGCAGGCACCAGCACCAACCCCAGCCCAATTACTGGATCAGCGCCGGCAAATTGCTGCTGATGTAACCCAGGCCGTGGCTGCCGCCCTGCACGAAGAAGATAGCCGCGGTATTTACGCACCAGAGCGCCCACAACTGGGCCCTGTGGCCAGTGCGCCCATGCCAGAGCCAACCCCAGCAGCTATGCCCCCAGCCAGCGCACGTATACACGCGCCCGGCTCTTGAGCCCGTTCGTCCATCAGTCCCAGCCCCAGAGACCCAGCCACCAGCTACCGAAGCCCCAGCGCCAGAGTTCGCCACGCCACCGCAGCGCGAAGCCATCAACCCAGCCAGCCGGGCTCGCTTTGGCCAGCTGCATAGCTATCAACCCAGCGCTCCGGAGCGCCCAGCCAGCACTCTACCAGCGCCCATGCCAGAGCCTACCCCAGCCCGGGCGGCTGACGTACCAATTGACCCGTATAGCAGCCCCCGTGCCGTAGCTACCCCAGAGCCCATCTTTACTGACGATACTTATTCTGCTGCCCCAGAGCCGGCTACTCTACCGCCAGCACCTGATCCAGACCCTTACGGCCTGACCCCAGAGCCCTTTGGGTTTGAGCCGACCCCAGCACCATACCACGAACCCTGCCGCCACCGCTGGTGATGACCTAACGGATGATGCCTTTGGCCGCGCCCTGCAGCGCTTGCAAGGCCACGGCGGCCGGCACAAGGGGAGTGATATCGACGAGGAATTTGCGGCTATCGATGACGCGATTCGGGCACTCGAAACGCCAGAAGCAGAGCCACCTGCACATAATGGGCAGCTAGCAGACGCCCGGCAGAGCAGCGCCGCACAAGAAATCGCTGAATTTGAAAGTGAGCTCGACCTTGATTTTGCTAGTGAGCTTGATACCGCCGAGCCGCACATGGGCGCAGGCCATACACCACACCAACCCAGCGACCCGAATGACGCCCTATTTGCCGATATGGATATAAGCGAGACCGAGGCCAGCGCCTTTGCTAGCGAGCTCCCTAGCGCACCGGGCAGCTTGGGCCAGGATGAACAAGGCTCACACACGCCTGGTGAGGCATTCTTTGCCGACCCTGCACCATATACCCACTACGATGATTTCCAGCTTGAGCCAACCAATGCACCGCTGGCAACCAGCGCCAACACGCCCGCGCTTGATATTCCACCCGCCCCGGAGCGCACCCCGCACGTGGCCAGCTACGACTACCGCGCCAGTAGTGAGCGTACACTCAACCCGCCACAGACACCGGAGCTACCGCAGATCAATACCCAAGCACGCGAGCTAGTTGGCACCAAAGCCCCCGCCCCAGCCGAGCACCATACAACGGTCAACCGTGGCGAAAGTGTCCAGCTTGATGGCTTCCACAACCGGCCGCGCCGAACACCAGCCACGCAGCAAACTGGCCTGCACCAGCGTGGCCGGCGCATTGTGCAGCCAACCGACCCAGCCTACCATGCACCACAGCCAGCAGCCCAACCCCTGGCGGAACCAGAGCCCATGGCGTATACTCAGCATGATGAGACCCCAAGCCCAGCGCCACGCCCGCCTAAACGGCCGGCCCGCCGGGCACGCATTGTGCCAAAACCAAGTACGGGGCGTTATTTCGATATAAAACCAAGCAAGCCGCACCGCCAACCATACTATGATCAATTCGACCAGCTCCAGCACCAGCTCAGCAGCCCATGGCAGTAGTCGCCACACGGCTATCCCAACCCAGTGGGTAATTGCTGGTGCCGGCCTGGCAGCTATTCTGGCAGTTGTGGCGTGGCTTTTATGGCTGAGTTTACCCTATATCGCAACCAATCTAGCTGGCAGTCAAGCTGGTGTGCGGGCAAGCTACCCAAATTACCACCCCAGCAATTACCATGCAGATGGTCTGGCCAAGCACACCGGGGGCACAGTTGAGATTCGCTTTCGCAACAGCCACGGCCAGCACTATACCATTGCCCAAACCAAAAGCGGCTGGGACTCCAACGCCCTGCTCGAAAAACTACGTCAAACCCACGTGGGGCAGCGCCTTCGAAACCAGCACCGCTGGCGGGCTCACCCTGTACTACCACCAAGGTAGTGCCACCTGGGTAAGTGGCGGTATTCTGTATAGTCTCCATGGTAATGCCGGCCTTAGTAGCAGTACAATCCGCCGGATTGCCCATAGCCTGTAGCGGCCGTGGGCGCTTTTACCCGCTGGCGGCGCCTGATACGGCGCGCCACACGGTAGGCTCATATGCCAAACTGTATAAGTGCTGAATCTTAGCTTGCCTTGCACGCTAGGCTCCCGTATAATAGCTAAACCACCGCTTGCCACCCGGCAGGCACCCACTGCGAATAGGGGCAGTGGGCAGCAGGTGGCGTACATTAAGGAGGTTATTATGGATGAGAAACTGGCTGCAGACAGGAACGCTGCAGCCAGAGCCAGGGCACGCGACACCCTGGCGACCGCTGGCACGGCCTACGAAGTAGCCCGTAGTACATTACTGCAGGCGATTCGTACCTACCGGCGAACGGTGGTAGGGCAACCCTCTGCCACCGAAACTATCCACACACTGGCACATAGCAGTCTAAATCTTTGCACCACACGTGCTATCGATAGGCTGTTACCTAGTGCGCCGGGCAGCGCCCAGCAGTATGCACTTGATGCATACGTACAGGCGCGGCTCGCATTTGTGTGTATGGATAGTTTTATGGGGATGCTCCGGGCTGTTGTGCAGAGCTCGGAGCCCCACCGCGTCGCACGAGCCGGCAGCACGGTGTATTACCGGCACACAGCGCCCTACGTTGGCCTCTATGGGCCGCGGCGGCGCAATTTGCCTAAGTATATGCTCACAGCTGCCGATGGCCCCTTGCCACCGAGTACGCTTGCGCGCGTGCCAGGGCAGGGGATTGACATCGCCACGCTCAGCCAGGTAGTCACCACAGACTGCCCGGTCCTTCGTGGCCATGTCACGTCCACGTACCATCAAGGGAAGGAGTACCCCTATAGGGTTAACGATTACATTTATGTAGCACCTATTACAAGACCCCCGCCCTGCATGCAGCCTGCTTGCAGGGCGGGGAGCGGTACAACTCCCTTTGGAGGAAACGTGGCAAAAATTGACATTAGGTTTGCCAAGCAGGTCTTCGCGGCTGTCCGCGAAGGCAAAGCGCAGCAGGAAGCCACTGCAGTGGATAGGCTGTGTCGCGCAATCGATACAGCCTGCCGGCTTCATATACTCAAACCGCTCGCAGCAGCGGAAGAAGAGCTGGCCATATTTCGGGGCCAGTTCGAAGAGTACATGGAGCTTGCTGGACTGACCACCCGGTACTCAGGGGTGGTCAGTGTATGCTGCATGACAACCAGTTACGCTGGGGTGGCACCATCGATCACTTCGCTAGCCGCTGGGAGCGGTTTGTGGTGGAGTCGATCGGTCGGTTGTTCATGCCTGGTAGGGAGCAGGATTTTGCTCGTACCTGCCAGGTGGTGAGCAGCCACCGGGCTGCCCAGCATATTCTGGTGAATCTAGTGTTTGAACTCCGGCTTTTGTGTGCTACTGAGCGCACAAAAGTTGGACCGTTCCAGTTGGTGTATAGCGCGAACGATGTGTTTGTGAAAACACACCAAACTTGGAACGGAGCGGATTACCAAGTTGGTAATTACGCCTTGGAGCAAGCCGGCACCGCCGCCATGGTGGCGGAGGTCAATGCCTTATTTGGCAAGATTGGCCTCCCAGCCGACATGCTCACACCGGGCCCCAATGGGGGCACGGTCATCCTGTCCATATAGCCAAATCAACCCACCCCCATGCAGCCAGTATGGGGGTGTTCTATGCTATAATGGTGGATAATTATGACACAACTACGAACCCGTTTTGCACCCAGCCCTACCGGCTATATTCATATTGGTAATTTACGCGCCGCCTTGTTCCCATGGTTGCTGGCGCGGCAGCAGGGGGGGCGGTTTATCTTGCGGATTGAAGATACTGACCAAAAGCGTTTTGTAGAAGGCGCCGAAAGTAAAATCCTCGAAACCCTCAGCTGGCTGGGGCTAGATTGGGACGAAGGCCCCCAGCTAGCCGGCGGCGAAACCGGCGCCTATGGCCCCTACCACCAGACTGCCCGCCGCGCGCGCTACCACCAGTGGGCACAAAAGCTAATCGATAAGGGCCTGGCCTACGCCGACCCCTACACGCCAGAGCAAGTGGCCGCCTTCCGGCAGGAGGCGCGGGCCAATAAAAAGGCCTTTTTATACCGCGATTACCGCCCAGCCAACCCACCAGCATGGGATGGCAGCCAGCCGCTGCGTTTTAAAAATCACCAACCCAAAGCGCTACACCTGGCACGACCCAATCATGGGTGAGCTCAGCGCTGGCCCCGAAGCCCTAGATGACTTTATTCTTATAAAAAGCGATGGCCTGCCAACCTATAACTTTGCCCATATTGTAGACGACGCCGAAATGGGCGTGACCCACGTGCTGCGCGGTGTGGAATATATTGCCTCGACCCCAAAGTACCTAGCGCTATACGAGGGCCCTTGGCCTAGCGCCACCAGTACTGGCGACCACCCCGCATATTATGGCGCCAACCGGCAATAAAAAGCTGGGGAAGCGCGACGGCGCAAAGTCCGCCACCGAGTACCGCGATGATGGCATTTTGCCCGAGGCTATGCTGAGCTTTTTGGCTTCGCTTGGCTGGAATGATGGCACCGAGCAAGAGGTCTTTACCAAGGATGAACTGATTGAAAAATTCAGCCTGGAGCGCGTGCAGCGCAGTGGTGCCCGCTTTTGACGAGCAGCGCCTGATATGGATGAATGGCGTATTTATTCGCCGGCTTGCGCTAGATGACCTATACCAACGCGTCAGCCAGGCGTGTGCTAGCGGGCCGGATGGCTTTTTGGCCAGTCGAAGCCAGCGGCGCTGATGAAGCCTACAAAAAGCAGGTACTAGCCCTGGCCCAGGATCGGCTCAAAACGCTGGCAGATTTGCCAAGCTTAACCCGTTACTTCTTTACTGAGCCGACGCCAGCGCCAGAGCTCATCACGGGCAATAAGCAGCTAAAAAGCTCACACCCGCTGAGCGCACCGAGCTCCTAATAGCTGCCCAGCAGGCCTTGGCGGCCGTCCCAAGCCATAAATGGAATGCACCGGCTATTCAAGCCTGCCTGAATGATCTACTCACTACAACCGGCCGCAAGCCAGGCGTCCTTTTTAGCCTGGTGCGTATTGCCACCACTTGGGCGCCCTTAGCCCGCAGCTGCCTGATACCCTGGCGCTCCTGGGCCGCGAGCGTACACTCAGCCGCCTAACCCAAGCTGCTCGTCTGGCAGTCTAGCGTACCAACGCCCCCCAACGTACATCCACACACCCCATCACCAGACGGCAGAGCCTGCTCGTGCCGAACGGTGGTGGGGTTTACGCGCCCCCTGCATGGTTGCTATACTATAAGCATAAGCAAAGGGGATAAGCACGCATGAATCATCACCAGCCATACCCTGCTCGTATCAGCCGCCCACACCTGGCAAAGCACCACTCTGGGCCCGGCTGGTTGGCTTTGTGCGTTCGCACCGGGTTATATCCTTCGCGGTTGTGGGGGTGCTGTTTAGTATTGCGCTTGGCCTGGGGGTATATGCGCTTATCAACCGCCAGCCTAGCCAACCACAAACCGCTAAGCCCAAGCCGCCCGCACCAGCCCGCACCTACTACGCACCACTGACGGGCCAGAAGGTTGGGGATGAGGCCACCACCACCAAGCCCATCACCGCTATTATGATAGAAAACAGCCCTAGCGCCCGGCCGCAATCGGGGCTGAAGGACGCCGAGGTCGTCTACGAGGCCATTGCCGAAGGTGGCATTACACGCTTTCTGGCACTCTACCAGCAGCACAAGCCAGAGCTGGTTGGCCCCGTACGCAGCCTGCGCATGTACTACGTAGACTGGCTGGCGCCGTATGATGCCGGCGTGGCCCACGTGGGCGGTAGTGCCCACGCACTGAAGGAAATCCGCAGTGGCACCTACCGGGACCTAGACCAGTTCTTTAACGAAGGCAGCTACTGGCGGGCCAGCGACCGGCGCGCACCGCACAATGTCTACACCAGCTTTGCCAAGCTAGATGCCCTCACCGCCAGCAAAAACTACAAGCAGTCTAACTCAACCCCACTGGCCCGGGCAACCACCAAAAAGGCCGCCCAGCCTGGCGCCACCAGTATCACCGTCACCATGAGCGGCCCGCTCTACAATAGCAGCTGGCAGTACGACGCCGGGGCGAATAGCTACGCCCGCAGCCAGGGTGGCGAGCCCCATACCGACCGCGAAAAGGGCCAAATCAGCGCCCAAGTCGTGGTGGTACTGAAGATGGATATGAACAAAAATCATGGAAGACGGCGTACGGGAAGATTACAAAACTACCGGCAGCGGCGATGCCGTGGTGTTTATGAACGGCCAGGCGCATGAGGTCACCTGGGCCAAAGGCGGCCGCAAAGCCCAGCTTACCTTTAAAGATAAAAACGGCGCACCCTTTAAGCTTGCCCGTGGCACCACCTGGATAACCGCCGTGCCCGTTAACCAAGGCGGCGGCGTCAGCTGGAAGTAGCCGCTCGCGCCCCAAACCCCAGGCAACTTGCGGCAAAAGCCTTGCATTTTCCTTCTTTTAGTGATATATATATCAGCTTTCTACAACAGATGTAGATGGCTTGCACCTTCCCACAGGGAACGTCCCTGTGGAATGACTGGAAGGATTTTGATATGACCATCGCTACTCAAATCGACGCCCAGCTGGTAGCTGAGTTTGTCAAAGAGCTCAAAGAGCTCAACCAAGTCCGTGGCAATGTCCACAATATACTGCAGGGACGAGCTCGTCTAACCCGCGAGCTTGAAAAAGCAAAGAAGACTGTCCGTACAGTTTACTGGCAGAAGAAGCAAGCTGCAATGTACTTAACCGAAGCAGACCAGCTACTTCAGGAAGTGCAAGAAAAAGGCGACCAAGACTTGGTCGCAAAAGTCAACAGAAGCGTTGTAAAAGGGTAAGAATATGCTAGCTGCTTACGAGAGGCTCAACGAAGCTTACAATAAAGTTTTCGATCTGCAAAACCGCCTCATCCAGATGGAAGAGGCAGCGCTGCAAATTCGCATGCAGCGTACAGAAAAAGAGCAGTCTATGAGTAGCTTACAATTCCGTATCCTTGTAGGTATACTGGGTGATTTACCAGTTGCCCTGATGGTAAATGAATGTACTGCCAAGCGTACAAAGCACGGTTTTACCCTCAACTGTAATCTTGGCCGCTGGCATGTCAGCAACGAGGGCCAAGTGACAGTCATACCGGCGCTACAACCCGTCACTGCCTAAATCCTCCTTACCCCCTCATACCATTGTGTGTGAGGGGATTTCTTTTGCCACGTTAAATACACAAAACCCGCTCCTGCGTGGGCAGTAAGCGGGGAATAATACCATGGTGACCTCACGGGGAATCGAACCCCGATTGCCAGGATGAGAACCTGATGTCCCTAACCGTTAGACGATGAGGCCACGGTAGCCCTACTATAGCAAACACCCCGGCCAGGCGTCAAGCTCACCAGGCGCGAGGGCCACCGCACTACCACACGCTACCCGCAGGCAGAGCGGGCAAAAGTATCAGCTAAATATCAGGCTATATAGTATATACATACATTTTTATAACCGTTATTTTACTTAAGCTAAATTTAAGTATTGCGCTTTACATAAGCCAACGTTATAATAAGCACAAACATAATAGTAAGAGGGGGAGACGGTGTTACTAATACCACATAGCCGCTACCGGCGTATTCTGCAGGTGTGTATGCTGCTAGCTGGGCTGGTTGGCGTTTGCTATGTGTGTACGCACTACCTACGGGGTGCCATTACCTGGCCTGGGCCGGCTATAAGCCACCAGCTCACACTGGCAGCTGGGCTACTAGGCCTGGCTGCTGGCGTGGCCTATAGCCATACACCACATAGCTACACGCTGCCGGTGGGGGTCATCTTTTACGCTGGACTGCTAGCGGTTAGCGGGGCGATTGTAGTACAGACAGGCGGGGTTGGCTCACCCTACGCGCCGCTGTGGATTGTGGTAGCTACCCTGGCGGCCATCTTTGATATCTGGGGGGTTATACTGGTAGCAGCAGTAGTGCATGGCTACATTGCGTGGGCGCTCCACCGGGGGGATATTACCATGCAGCACTTGCTGACTGCCGGCATTATGGCAGAAACGCCGCTGCTCTTTAGCTATATGACGTGGGTGATTGGCCAGAACCCGCTCAGCTACGACCCCGACCTAGCACACCTGAACAAAAAAATTGCCCACGAATATAATAAATCCGATACCGTGCTACAGGCCATCGATGACGGTGTGATACTTATTAACAAAACCGGGGTTATTACCCTGATGAACCCTGCCGCCGAGCAAATCACTGGCTGGCCCAGTGAATCAGCCGTGGGGCAGCATTTTGGGGCAGTACTGCGCCTGCAGGATGATACAGGCACCATGCTGGCGGATAACCATAACCCGGTGTACGCAGCGCTTGATTCCCTGCAGCCCAGCCACGATAGCTGCCCGCTGCTCACCCGCACCGAAAGCACTGTAGAGCTCGATATCGCCGTGGCGCCGCTGGATGATACCGCCCGCGAAGGCGTGATTATTATCTTCCGTGATATTACCCGCGAGCGCGCCGAAAAGCGCCAGCAATCTGAATTCATCAGCACCGCCAGCCACGAAATGCGCACACCGGTGGCCAGTATAGAAGGCTACCTGGGCCTGGCGCTCAACCCAGCCACAGCGAGCCTGGATGCCCGCGCCCGCCAATATATCGATAAAGCCCATGCCGCCGCCGAGCACTTAGGCCGGCTCTTCCAGGACCTTTTAGACGTCACCAAGGCCGATGATGGCCGCCTGCAGAGCAAGCCCGTGGTGGTAGATGTGGTGGCCTTTGTGCGTGATATCGTAGGTGGGCTGCAGGGCAAGGCGGCCGCCAAGGGTCTTAAGCTGATCTACCGGCCAGATGGCGGCGAAGCGGTGGCCGGTACTACTATTGTGAGCCCGGTGCTCTATGCCCACGTCGACCGTGATCACCTGCGCGAGGTGGTCGATAACCTGGTAGAAAACGCCATTAAGTACACACCCCAGGGCCGGGTAGAGGTAGACGTTGCAGTGGATGCCGAGGATCATATCATTATCATCATCAAAGATAGTGGCATTGGTATTCCAGCCGAGGACCTACCGCATTTGTTCCAGAAATTCTACCGGGTAGATAATAGCGACACGCGCGAAATTGGTGGCACTGGCCTGGGGCTCTACCTGTGCCGGCGGCTGGTGGAAAGCATGAATGGGCGTATTTGGGTCGATAGCACCTACCGGCAGGGGAGTACCTTCTACGTTGAACTTGGGCGGCTCAGCCATAATAAGGCCATCATCCTGCAGGAAGAAGCCATGCAGGTTGCCCGCAGCAAACTGGCCAGCGCCAGTACCCAGGCCACCCTGCAGCGCGACCACACACCGGGCACTATCACAACCGGGCAACTCGTGGGCCCAAGCAACTTGCTACCGGGTACACCAGCGCCCGTATTAGCCCCGGCGCCCATGCCGCAGCCAGCACAACCAAGCCGCGCTGCGCCGCAACCAGGTGGCTTGGCCCGCCAACCAGCCGGGGCCAGCAAAATAGTATAGATTTTTTACATAAGCTTAAGTACAATGGAGGGGATATGACAAAGATTTTATTGGTAGAAGACGACAAAAGCCTGCGCGAGATTTACGGGGTGCGGCTCCTTGCGGAGGGCTATGATATCGTCTCGGCGGGGGATGGCGAAGAAGCCCTAGCCCGTGCAATCAAAGAGCGCCCCCAATTGATTTTAAGCGATGTGATGATGCCTAAAATCAGCGGCTTTGATATGCTCGATATCCTCCGCTCAACTACCGAAACCCGCGGTATTAAGGTGATCATCATGACGGCACTCAGTAGCGACGAGCAGCGCCTGCGCGGGGAGCAGCTTGGGGCGGACCGCTACCTGGTAAAATCCCAGGTTGGGATTGAGGACGTCGTGCGCGTGGTGCACGAAGTGCTAAGCGATGCGCCAGTTGTGGCCACACCAGCACCGGCTAAGCCAGAGGTTGACGAGCCTGACCCAGAAGTCGAGCCAGAGATCGCTGCCGAGCTCAAAGCCATTCAAGCCCAGGCCGAAGAAGTCGCCACTGGTAGCACCACCGGGCCGAGCCCAACACCAGGCGCCCTAGAGCCCTTAGCACCGCTGGAACCACTCACACCAGCACCGATGAGCACGCTGGCACCGCTTGAGCCAAGCCAAGCACCTGCTAGTGCCCCGCCAGAGCCAGCACCGGCTATGCCATCCGCGCACACGATAGCACCGGTCTTTACCCCAGCGGCTACTTTAGCGCCACTGCCTACCTTAGCCCCCTAGCACAGCCCCAAGCCTGACGGTTGCACCACGGCCAGCTGAGCCAGCCAGCCCAGCTATAACGCCAGTCTTTACACCGGCGCCAGCACCGACCGTAGCACCAGAACCAATGCCGGAGCCAATGCCAGAACCAACTCCAGAGCCAGCACCACAGCCAACTCCAGAACCTGAGCCAAGCCTGCCGCTTACCAACCAGCCTGGCCAGCTCTATACACCACCACAAACGCCAGAGCCGACCCCAGAGCCAGGTATTAACCAGCCGGGCCAGCTTTACGTGGCCCCAACTCCAGCGCCAGAAACCCCGGCGCCGTCAACGCCCAGCTCGCGGCCGTTGACGCCAGCCCCAGCCCGCAGCACCACGCCGGTGTTTAGCGCTGATAACGTCCACCAAACACCACAGTACACCGCACCGGCTCCAGCGCCAGAGCCAGCCCCGGATCCAATGCCCGCCCCAAGCATGCCCAGCTACGAGCCTGCACCAATCCCGGCCACGCCAGCGTCTGAACCACAAGAGGTAGACCAAGATGAGCTAGCTGCCCGTATCTCGGCAGATTTAGAAAGCTTCCAGGCCAACAGCAACCCGCCAAGCACAGCTGCCAGTGGCCGCAGCACACTGCCAACGCTGCCACCACTACCAAACAACGGCCAAGCTGGTGGTGAGCTGTACAAGCCAGTCCGCACCATCCAGCCCCTGAGCGAGCAGCCTTACCAGCAGCAGTAACCCTGCACAGGCCCTGAGCCCAGCCGACACACCATATTCCCGCCCAACCATGGCGGGTTTTATAGTATAATAGCAGTTATGCTTAACGATATTAATGATATCAAAGCCACCATTACCAATTTGGCTGGCGGCCAGGGTACCACAGCGGCCAACGCGCGTGCCAACCCGGCCGGTACACACACCAGTGCCGCAGCGGGCGCCAGAGGCAACCCCGGGGCGGCCACAGTTGCCACAAGGGGGAGCCACAGGCACCAAGCACCCGCCAGAGCAGCCTGGCCCACGGCCACGGCCAGCCGGTAAGCCCAAGCGGCCCGGCCCCGGCTCAGCGCCGAAACACTCGGCTGCGCCGCGTCCAGCCGCCCAGCCAGTGGCACCGCAGTCGCAGCAGGGGGCCAGTACGCCCCCTGAGCGGCTCAATAAATACCTGGCCTTTCACCTGGGGGTTTCGCGCCGCCAAGCCGATGATATTATTACCAAAAAACCAATTACCATTAATGGCCAGCCAGCCCAAATTGGTGCCCGCGTCCAGCCGGGCGATACCGTTGCCATTAATGGCCAGCCTATTGGGCAGCGTAAACGCCCAACCTACCTATACATGCACAAGCCAACCGGCTATGTGTGTTCGCGTAAGCGCCAGGGTAATACGCCCACCATCTTTGCGCTGCTGCCGCGTAAATACCACAACCTCAAGCCAGTTGGCCGGCTGGATGCCAATAGCTCCGGCTTGCTACTACTGACGGACGACGGCGACTTTGCCTTCCACCACACGCACCCCAAGTTCCATAAAACCAAGCAGTATGTTGTCACACTCAATATGGCCCTGCAGCCGCTCCACCAGCAAATGATTGCTGATTACGGTGTAGCGCTTGAGGATGGCCCTAGTAGGCTGGGTCTGACCCGGCTGGGGGATTCACGCGTGCGCTGGAACGTTACCATGGCAGAGGGCCGCAACCGCCAAATCCGCCGCACCTTTGCGGCACTTGGCTACACGGTAATTGGCCTACACCGCACCAGTTTTGGCCGCTACAGCCTGGGCCGCCTTAAGCCCGGGCAGTTTACCGTCTCGCACACACCATAGCACCCCATATGCCACCCTGGGTATGCTATAATAGGGGAATTATGGCACGCAAACTCCCAACCGTTGCAATTATTGGCCAGGCAAATGTGGGCAAAAGCTCACTGTTTAACCGTATGGTGCGTTCGCAGCAGGCAATCGTTGCCCGCGAGGCCGGCACCACGCGCGATAATGTGCTTGGCAAGGTCAGCTACCGCGACCACCAGTTCTGGCTGGTCGATACCGCTGGGCTAAAGGATCCTGACGATGAGTTCGAAGCTGGTATTCAGGAGCAAATTACTGAGGCCGCTGCTGCTGCCGATGTCATCCTGGTAGTGGTCGATAGCACGCTGTATCCATCCGACCAAGACCGGCTGGTTGCCAAAAAGGCCCTCCGCAGTAAAAAACCGGTTATTTTAGTACTGAATAAAACCGACCTCAAAGGCGCGCTGACGCCTGGTGAGTTTATGCGCCTTGGCATCCGCACCATGGTGCAAACCAGCGCCGAACACAATCGCGGCGTGGCCAGCCTACTCGATGCGATTACAGCTGATATTCCAGCCCAGCGCGAACGTGAAGCCAGCGACGTGCTGCGTGTAGCCCTGATTGGCCGGCCTAATGTGGGCAAAAGCAACCTCTTTAATACCCTGGCTGGCAAGCAGCAGGCGCTGGTGGCTAATATTGCTGGCACCACGCGCGACGTTAACCGCGTACAGGTGCGCTACAACCAGCAAACCATCGAGCTGCTCGATACCGCTGGCATTCGCCGCCAGGGCAAGCAGGCCGTGGGGATCGAAAAATTTAGCGTACTGCGCACGCTGCAGGCTATAGAAGAGTCCGATGTCTGCTTGCTGCTGCTGGATGTCAACGAGCTCGGTGTCGCGCTTGACCAGCGCCTAGCGGGTATCATTGCGGATGCCGGCAAAGGCCTGGTGGTTGTGGTAAGCAAGTGGGATAGCGTAGAAGGCAAGGACGCCTACACGCGCGACGCACTGGCGCCAAAAATCAGCTACCACCTGAAGTTTGTGCCCTGGGCACCGCTGATCTTCACCTCATCCGTCACTGGCCAGAATGTCACCAAGCTGTTCGACCTAGCCCTAGCGGTACGCGCCCGGCAGCTACAGCCCACCAAAACCCGCGTGCTCAATAACCTGCTGCAGGAGGCCACGCGGCGCCACCCACCAGCTGGGCTCAAGAACACGCACCCCAAGCTACGCTATATGGTGCAAACCGATACCACGCCACCCTGGTTTGTGGTCTATGGTAGTAATCTTAAATTCGTCCACTGGAGCTACAAGCGCTACCTCGAGCGCCTGGTGCGCGACACCTACGACTATAGCGGCACACCGATTAAATTTAGCTTTCGGGATGAAAAGCAAATTAAGGCTAATAAAGAGCGCCTGGCCCAGGGTAAGCCCATCGTGACCAAAGCCTATAAGCAGGCCAAAAACGCCGAATCTACCCGCTAGCGCCACACTACCTACCGCCCCGGTTACCCGCCGGGGCGTGTTAGTTACCCCTGAGCGGGCCGTGCCGACACCAAAGTAAAACCCCCGCTCTTATAAAAGCGGGGGGTATGCCCATTAAAAAAGTCGTAATATTAACCCGGAACAGGCGGAATGTATGAGTAGCAATACAAACCGCCCATTCTGAGCTATGACTCCGATCCTATCACGTTAGATGGCTAATCGATAAAACCACCTCCTTTCTTACTCGGGGATAGGGTTCTTTCCCTGGGCTGTACCTAATCAGGTACAGCCCAGGAGAGCGACTCAGTCTTTGATGAGGGGCGGGTGCGTGACTACCCACCTCCTCAGTCGCGGGGGTCGATGGGGGGTTCCGAGCCATGTGGCTCAAAGAACCCTCCAAAACTGGCACCAGGGTCATCATGACCCCAGCACCAGCCCGGTCCAGTCATGTTAATCACTTCCTTTCTATATAGTAGAAAACGGACAACCGCTCCACGGTTATACCCGTGAGCGGTACTAGGTACTATACACCATTACGGCACTAAATGCAAGCTCGTGCCCCGGCCTACACCCTGTAGGCCAGCCCACACGCGTAGCCGTCTGCCGCGTGACTATGCTACACTAGGGGGATGAAGATTATCCTGGCCCAAGGCAACCCTGGCAGCGAGTACGCCCGCACCCGCCACAACGTTGGCTGGCAGTGCCTAGATGCGCTGGCCCACGCGTACGGCGCCCAGTTTACCACCAAGCCCAAGCTACACGCCGCCGCCGCCAGTGCTACTATTGCTGGCCAGCCGGTGCTGCTGGCTAAGCCAACCACCTTTTACAACGATACCGGCCGGGCAGCCCGAGCGATGATGGATTTTTATAAAGTATCGCTTGATGACGTGCTTGTTATTCATGATGAGCTGGCGCTGGAATTTGGCATCATTCGTGTGCGCCACAGTGGTAGCGATGCGGGCAATAACGGTATTAAATCGCTCAATGCCCACCTGGGCCAGGGCTATGCGCGGCTGCGGATTGGTATCCACAGCCCACTACGGCGGCGCATGGGCGATGCGGCCTTTGTACTGAAGCCCTTTAGCCAGGCAGAGCAAGAGGTACTTGATGCGGCCATTATCCCGGCAGCGACCGCCCTGGTAGAGCAGTTTGTGGCGGGCACCCTGGCCGATACCAGCCAGCGCGTCTATACCACGCCAGTATAGGCACCGATGGCCGCCCCCGCCACAATATTCATAGCCTGCGGGCCAGCCGTTTGCTGGGCTGCCGGCATTGCCCGGGCGAGCACCCCGGCCAGCGTACCACCCACGGTGTAGGGGTTGCAATCTAGCGTAACCGCCTGGGTGTGGATGCCGTGGCCTGGTGTGTACAGCGGCACCTCTACCGGGGTAACCGGCACCAGCTGCTGCACCACCCAATCCTGGCCGCGATTGCCTGCCAGCAGGGCGTGCCACTGGCTTGCCGTGCACTGGTGGCCAAACACCAGCCCCTGGCCAAAGCCATCATCACAGCGTTTTGCAATATAGTCCTGCCGGCGGTGGGTATGCTGCCAATCCAGCTGCTGGGCTACTGCCAGGCTATAGGTCGGTGGCATGATGCGCCGCAGGGCCGGCACATCCACCCCCATAGCGGTGAGCGTCGCCTGCACTGCATCGTCCCAGGCTAGGGCAAAGAGCTCCTTCGAGCGCAGCAGCCAGGCGCGCAGGTCGTTCTGCTGCACCACAGCCGGGCTATAGCGGATAGCCTGGTAGTCGGCAATATCAACGTCATAATTCGCCAGGTACACGGTATTACGCCACAGCACATCAAAGCGATGGCCACGCACCGTCATGCGCCCCGATTGGTAGCCAAACTCCGGCGGCTGCGCCAGCACAAAGCGAATCTCTACACCACGCTCCCGGGCAGCTTGGGTAATGCCCGCGGTGGCGGTGGGCAGATCGACAAACTTTGCTGGGTAGCCACGCTCCATGCTCACGGCTACGGTTAGGCTCGACCTATCCGGGGCAGCGTCTATAAACCAGCTGGCCAGCGCCGTGTAGAGCGACGGCGAATCAAGCACGCTCGGGGCGCTAGCACCAGCCGCCTGAACGGCCGGGACGCGGGCAGCAGTGACGGCCAGTGCCTGGCGGGCGCGCTCGTAAAAGCTGATTGCTAAGGGGGCGGATTGGTTCACCTCAATAAACTGCGGCCCCTGGCTGTGGGGTGCACCGGGCAAAAAGCCATCAATCCGGCGAAAGCGGCGGCGCATGGTGCCTGGGCTCACCGGCGGCGCGTGATCCACCAGGTATTTACCCTGGGCACTGAGCGATTGATACAAGCGGTCGTACACCACCTGGCCAGGCAGAAAGCTCGGGTGGGACTCAATCGCCACCAAGGCATCCTGCAGGGTATACACCGCCTGGGCTAGCTGGGCGGCGGCTGGCGGCGTCAGGGCTAGGGGAGCCAGCAGCACACTGGCCTGCTTGCCGGCAATTGTAATCGGTGGGATACTGGCCAGCTGCTGAGTGAGCTCACGCTGCTGGGGCGGCGTCAGGGCCTGCAGGGCGCTCGTCCACCGCGCCAGGGCCGCTATATCCACGGCTGGTTGCTCCATAAATCAAGCACAGTACCGCAGCCTCGCGCCAGGGCTTGGGTGTAGACATGCGCGGCCAGGCTGATGTCTTCAATCCCCAGGCCAGTCGGGCCAAAGAAGACCTTCTGCGCTGGGGTGGTGCGGCCCGGTGCCTGGCCAGCCAGGATATCACCCAGGTTGGTAACGTCGCTATCGGCAATAATACCGCGGCTAAAGGCAACCGCGTGGGTCTGCACGCCACGGTGCTTACTTTGCTGCCAGTTATCAGATACAATCACATCCATATGGGCCAGCAGCTGGGGCTCGTTTTCAAGGCAGCCGATGTTACATATCGTCACCCCCGGCCGGTTCACCGCCTGCAGGGGCACCACTGGCTGGTTAACATTAGCCGCGCAGGTTATAACGATATCGGCACCCGCCACGGCAGCTTCGGCACTATCGACAGCGCTGACGGTTAGGGCCGGGTAACGCTGGCGCAGCCGCTCAGCCAGCTGGTGCTTGCTGGCGCCCCGGCTGTAGATACGGATGGTATCGAGGGCCTGGCAGGGCATGCAGCACACCACGAATCTGCGTCATCATATTGATGCCCGCCCCCACGCAGCCCAGGCTACGGGCATCCGTACGGGCCAGCTTGGGCGTGGCCAGCGCACTGACGGCCCCAGTGCGCATGGCGCTAACGACCTGGGCGTCCATAATGGCAATTGGCATTTTGTGGGCATCATCAAATAGGGTAATGGTGCCCGTTGCCCGCGGCACACCTTGGGCAAGATTACCGGGCATTGCGCCCAGGGCCTTAACGCCAAACACCGTCCCCACTGGTGTACGCACAGCGGCGGGTAGCACATTCACCACACCGGCCTGGGCCTCCTGCTGCTTGTGTGCTAGCCGGAGCGATGTCTTAGCTGGCTGCAGCGCCTGGCCGGCCCGCCAGGCCGTAAAGGCTTCCTGTACCGCCTGGGTAGCCAGCGCCATATCGCCGCCACCAGCATCCAGCACATCCTGCCGGCTGAGCCACAACTACCCTGGCCGGGGGCCAGGCTGTGGGTGGGGGATGATTGTGGCGACGCAGCGCCAGAACCGCGGCTACGCACCGGGGCGCTCCTGGGGCGGTAGCAGGCTCAGCAGGTCAATCGGGAACTTCGCCTTTGGCCAGTTTTGGGCGGCGCGGATATGGGCTTTGACCGCTGCGGCCCGCATGGCTGCGTCATCGCGGGCTATGGGCAGCAACCGCAGCAAGCAGCTGGCGCACCGCCATAGCTGTAGTGGGCTCAATATCACTGGTTGCGAGCTGCTCGCCACGCTCCAGCCGGCGCACAAAATTAGACATACCAATGCTATAGGTCGGCGCCTGGCCCAGCTGGGCGGTAATAAACGCCGTATCCGTTTCATCAATAATCTTATTACCCACCGGCACTAATGTGACGTCATCGTGGGCTGCAAGCTCGGCCAGCTGCTGGTAAATAGTCGTGCTCTTAATGGTTGGCTCAACCGCCACAAACACCATGTCAACTAGCCCCAGCATGCCAACGCCAAACACATCGGCACCGGCGGTGAGATCAGCAATAACCAGCTGCTCGGGGCTATCCTGCGTGTGGGCCAGCACCAGCTGCAGCTTGCCCAGCGCCCCGTGGTGGCAGGACCAGCCCATGGTTTCCTGGCTGTAAGAGCCAAGCTCCAGTAGCACGGTGCTCGATGGGTGGGGGAGACCACGCCACGGCTCCACCTGGAACCCAAGTGGCAAGCGGTCGCCGTCGGTATAGGGCGGGAGCGTACGGGGCAGGCTGGGTAGCTCAGCCAACTCCGGGCGCGCCTGGCGAATAGCCGCCTCGACGTATTTGTAGATCGGCGTAAACGCACTGGCCTGGGCGTGCGTCCGGCCCAGCGCCCCGGCTAGGTGCAGGTTGATATCGGCGTCAATAGCGTAGATCTCGGTAAAGAGCTCTGGCGCTAAGCGGGTTGCCAGCGACGATAGGGTCGTTTTGCCGCTGCCACCCTTTCCTAAAAATGCAATTCTCATATGGGCAAATTGTACTCCCCCTGGCCTCCTTTCGCAAAAATGTTGCAAAACTACGTATTATTGCAACAAAGCGGCCCATGCGCTACTATAAAAGCCAGTATGGCAGTCACGACCACCCCCATCACCCAGCACCTGCGCCACCACGGCTATAGCATTACCGCGCCGCGCCTGGCAGTCCTGCGTGTGCTGCAGCAGGCCGATGAGCCGCTTAAGCGGGCCCATATCGCCGAACGGGCCACCGCCGCGCCGCCCGCAGGTAGCTCCCAGCCCGCAGCCGCTATGCCACGCTGCAACCGTGCTAGCGTCTACCGGGCACTACAGGTGTTTGAGCGCATCGGCATTACCACCGTGCACATGCGTGGCTGGACACCGTATATTAGCCTGGCAGAGCCCTTCCGGCCACACCACCACCATATTACCTGTACCGTCTGCGGTGTGCACCAGGATGTGGCCACACCAGAGCTCGAAGCCGCCCTGCAAGCCGCCGCCAGGAGCCACGGCTATAGCCTGGGCCAGCACAGCGTCACGCTTAGTGGTGTATGCCCGCGCTGCCAGCATAGTGCCAGCACCCATACGCATGCACGCGGGTGCTCACGCGGCACGTAGGCGGTACCAGCCAGCGCTGCTATGCCTGCTGCCGCCGGGCCAGCCGGCGCTTTTCGTACATGCTCGAGCAAATGGCCGTCACAATAAACACCAGGCCAATACTCCCGGTGACCCACTCTGGTGGCTCCACCTGGTAGAGCTTAATGTACATCATGGCGCCTAGGGCCATAATTGCCCAGTGGGCACCGTGCTCAAGGTAGCGGTACTGGGTTAAGGTGCCGGCCCGCATCAAATACACCGTCAGCGCCCGCACCCAGATTGCCCCCACACCCAGGCCCGCGATAATCAGCAGCAGGCTGGTGGTAATAGCAAAGGCCCCAATCACACCATCAAAGCTAAAGCTGGCATCGAGCACCTCAAGGTACAGGAAGCTGGCAAAGGCCGCCCAGCCCACCTGGGCACCAGCCTGGTGCGCCGCGCCGTGCTCATCATCATGAAAGAACGAACCAAACAGCTCTATACCAATATGCAGCAAAATCCCCTAAATACTCGATATCAGCACGATGGTCTGGTACTCCGGCGCCACCGTAAAGTACAGCGCCACCGCCACACTCAGCATCAGGCAGATCTTGAGGTTTTCGAACCGCCCCGCCCGGGCCAGCCAGGATTCGCCCTTAAGCCAGTGGGTGGTTTTGCGCCGATCCATAAAGTAGTGAATACCAATCATCAAAGGAAAGGCACCGCCAAAGGCATCGATCATCGGCGCAGCGTGGTGCAGCACCTGGCCGTAGCGGGCTGGGTCGTGTAGAGCAAGCTGCACCACATCGCCAAACCCCAGGTGGGCGGCAATCATCACAATCACAATCGGCAGCACAAACCGCACCACAAACACCGCGATGAATATCCCCACCGTCAGGAAGATCTTCTGCCAGAAGGGGCTTAGGCCAGCCAGCACCTTGCTATTCACCACCGCGTTATCAAAGCTAAAGGTAAGCTCCAGCACCAGCAGGATAATAAAAATCCATAGCCCAGCCAGGCCCTCGAACCAGCCAACCAGGCTGCCAATAATAATCGTCAAAAGCCCCGCAAACCAAAAAATCCGTAGGGGGTGTGCATTCTGTTGTGTCGTCTTCATATCCTTCTAGTATACCACTGACCGAGCCGTGCGGCCCCGGCCCAATCGGCGCGGCACCGCCGTAGCCCATATTACACGTGCTTGATTACTCAATAAAAAAGCGCCAGGTAAGGGTGGGCATCACCTGGCGCCATTTTACCCTTCAACCGATCCTGCCTATGAAAGAGGTGGAGTTAAAGGGATTAGTATGCGCATAATGCTATACTAGTTGATAAGCGGAGGGTAGAATACTTAACAACCACACTATGCGCAACCTAACATATTAAGTTAGAATAGGGGGTATAAGGTGCATTTGATTGTCTCTTTTTGCTGATTCAATCAATCGTTTTTAATATTAGCATAGTTATTATTTACTGTCAACGCTTTTTATACACATTTTTTATGAAAATCAATCACACAACACCAGAGGCACACGAATACACCGCGCCGCTCAGTTATATTGACCAACCACCCAAAACATTGCATTACTTGGGTACATTACCCAGCAGCCGTCAACCAAGCGTAGCGATTGTGGGCACCCGCAAGCCCACCAGCTATGGCCGCGAGGTAGCTAGCCGCTTTGCTAGGGACCTCACCCAGGCTGGCGTGGTCATTGTGAGTGGCTTGGCGCTGGGTATCGATGCCACCGCCCACCGGGCCTGCCTGGATAGCGGCGGCACAACTATTGCGGTGCTCGGCAACGGCCTACACCGGCTCTACCCCGTGGCTAACCGGGCGCTGGGCGAGCGGATTATTCACGAGGGTGGGGCGAGTCATCAGCGAATACCCCAAAGGCACCGAGCCGTACCCAAGCAACTTTCTGCAGCGCAACCGGCTGGTTAGTGGCCTGGCCGATGCCGTTGTTATTATAGAGGCCGCCAGCCGCAGTGGCACGCTCAATACCGCCATGCATGCCCTGGCGCAGGGCCGGGATATCTTTGCGGTACCAGGTAATATTACCAGCCCCCTCAGCGCGGGCTGCAACCACCTACTACGCCAAGGTGCCGCCCCAGCCACCAGTGCCGCCGATATCCTGGAGGCCATTATGCCATCCACGCCCGCCCAGGCTACCCAGGCAGCCCTGCCACTTGGCAGTACACCACTCGAAACAACCATCATTAACCTAATTGCGAGCGGTATGCGCCAGGGCGATGAACTGCAAAAAGCCAGTGGCGCCAGTGCCAGCGAGTTTACCAGCGCGCTGACCATGCTCGAAATTAACGGCAGTATTGTTGGCCTCGGCGCTAACCAGTGGCGGCTTAGATAACCTGACCATTGCGCGATCAGCCCGCCGCGCGCTATACTATGGCTACCACTGGTAATCCAGCCGGTGGTTGTACCTTCGTTTTAAGGAGTTTTTATGGCAAAAAAGCCAAGTACTGTACTGTCCCAACTGCAAACCAATCCCGGCCTATTGGCTGGGGGCGTGGCTGCCGGGCTTGTCGGCGGCGGCCTGCTGCTGGCCGCCTGGCGGTGGTGGCGGTTAGCTAAACGCCGCCGCTGAAATCATGCGGCGGTATGGCCTGGCACCGTGGCACCTGCTTAACCAGCACACGTGGCGGGCCGTGTGGCTCGCCGCAGCCGCACTGCAAAAGGACCCGCCAACACCTACCACAACCACCCCACAAGGAGGTGAGTACCATGGGTAAGCAAGAATTATGGCAGTGGCTAGCGCCCACCCCAGAGGAGGCCCAAGAGGTCTTCGACCGGGTGGGGTGCGGCGCCGCGGGCTTTACTGCCCCGGCTGCTGCCGCCAGCACTGATGGTCTCCCACCAGAGACCATCGCCCGGCGCTTTGCCGGGCTGGCCCATTAACTCCTACCCGCCCACCGTGGCCCACGCTGCTATTATCAGTGTCGGCTAGGGTGGGCCTTTTCTTTGCCAGGCCGTACCGGGCGGGCCGCGCAGTACATTCACCCCGTACCCCCTTGCTCTATGGCCACAATTATTATACGCTAGGGTTATGACGATTCGCCGCACGCTCAACCACAATGTTGCCAAAACGGCCGCCACCTTCGACCACGCCAAGGCCACGGCCCGAACACTACGCCAAACGCACGAGCGGCACCTTGCCGTGCGCGATCTTTTCCAGGCCCCCACGGCTATTTCTATGGCGGGGCTGGCAATGGTGCTGAAAGGCTCCCGTGCCATTACCACCCTGGGTGGCGTCAACCGTATTACCGCTGGCCGCGCGCTCGATCTTGTGGATGGCGTCGTTGCGCGTACTTGCAACCAAGAAAGCGATGCCGGGGCCCTGGCCGATACAGTCTGCGATAAGCTTGGCATGCTGGCCATCACCCATAGCGCCCTGAGGGCCGAGGCCCTGCCAAAAGCCCTGCCGCTGGCTATTTTTGCTAATAACGCCGCCAGTGCAGCTCTTACCACGGCAGCCGGTATCCGCCACCCGCACGAATCCTACCGCCCCACCAAAACCGGCAAATACGGTATGGCACTCAGTAATATTGGTGTGCTTGGGCATTTGTATGCCAGTGCCATGGAGCGCCGCGCACCACGTGGCAACCACCACCGCACCCTCCGTGCCATCAGCACTGGCGTCGCTGCCGTTGGCATTGCCCTCAGCGCCGCTAGCAATATCGAATACGCCCGGCGCGTCAAGTAGCGGCCGCGCACCGCCCACCAAGGGCTGAGTATTTTTACTATATACCAGGGTGGATTGCCCCAAGCGGGAGCCTTCTGCTACAGTAGGGGGTAGGCAATTTGTACAGGAGCCGCCCTGGCACCTGGGTTGCAACCGCGTACCAATGGGCGCGGGGTTACACGGAAGGAGTGGCACCATGGCCACCGTTCGTCACCTATGTATGAAAGCTACCGTTACACTGGCTAGCCTAGCCACCGCAGCTGCCCTCTGTAGCGGATGTGGTCATCAAGAGCCAAGCAGCACGGGTGGCTTAAGCCAAACCACCCAAAAGGCCATCTCGCCTGATCAGCCAGAAGCCGATCAAGTGTATAACACACTGCATAATGCTGGGTATACGGACCACATCGATAGCCTAGCCTGGGAGCGGGGGATGTATAGCCTTAACTGGCCGTACACCGTCCCTATTGGCGCCTGCACCTTTATGGTAGAGGTGCACCGGCACAGCGGCCACACCTATGTGGTGACGTACCGCTATTCACCGGATGGCCTGCCCATCGATATAGGGAAGGACACCAGCTACAGCCAGCTGGTTGCCTTCGCCGCACCCCACTGCTAAGTGCGCACCCCCGCCGGGCACCAGGCGGGGGCTTTTCTTGTAAGCGCCCACGGCTAGGCTAGGGTAGGGGAGTCACGCAGGGGCTTGCAGGGGCTTGCCCACAGTCATCACTTTACAAACGCTGGCAAACGCGCTAGTATTGAACCCTACGCAAACTTTGAGTTACAGTAAGGTAATATGGCAAAACATTTAGTTATAGTAGAGAGCCCCGCAAAGGCCAAAACGATTGAAAAATACCTCGGCAAGGATTACACCGTGCTTTCTAGTGTGGGGCATATCCGCTCCATTGTAAAAAAAACCAAGGACGGCACGCCGCCAATTGATGTGACGAACGGCTTTGCCACCCAGTACCAGGTGGACCCAGATAAGCGCAAGGTTGTCGCAGAGCTGAAGAAAGCCGCCAAGGCCGCCGATACCGTCTACCTTGCGACCGACCCCGACCGCGAAGGCGAGGCGATTGCCTGGCACCTCTGCGAGGTGCTCGGCCTTGACCCCGCCACCACCAAGCGCATTACCTACCACGAAATTTCGCGGGCAGCGGTCGAGGCAGCGCTAGCCAATGCCCACACAGTCGATATGAACCTAGTGCGAGCCCAGCAAGCCCGCCAGATCCTGGACCGGCTGGTAGGATTTGAGCTTAGCCCCGTGGTATGGCAAAAGGTGCCAGGTGGCAAAAGCGCCGGCCGCGTGCAAAGCCCAGCAGTGCGCCTGCTTGTTGAGCGTGAACGCGAAATCGCCGCGTTTAATGGCAGCAGCCAGTTTAAGGTAACGGCCTTGTTTACCCACCAGGGGAGTGAGGTCGCAGCCGAACTACGCCAGCGCTTTGATACCGAAGCCGAGGCCGAGGCCTTCTTAGAGCAGCTGATTGGGGCTGACTTTACCATTACCGATGTTCAAACCACCCCTGGCTCGCGCAGCCCAAGTGCCCCCTTTACCACCAGCACCTTGCAGCAGGATGCCAATGCCAAGCTTGGCTTTGGCAGCAAGGCCACCATGGCTACCGCCCAAAAGCTCTACCAGGACGGTAAAATTACCTACATGCGTACGGATAGCGTCAACCTCAGCAGCCAAGCCCGCGCCAACGCCGAGCGCTATATTACCAGTACTTATGGCGCACAGTACGCCCATTCACGCGCCTTCCGCACCAAAGCCGCTGGCGCCCAGGAAGCCCACGAGGCGATTCGCCCAACCGATATTAGCCTGGTAACTGCCAGCCAGAACGAATACGACCAAAAGCTCTACGACCTAATCCGCCGCCGCACTCTGGCAAGCCAAATGGCACCGGCCAAGCTAGAGCGCACCACCATTACCATCGCCATTACCTCGGCCAGTGGCCAGCCGCTGACGCTCCAGTTTGAGGCCAAGGGCGAGGTTGTTATCTTCGATGGCTTCCTGAGGGTCTATGGTGGTAGCAAGAAGGAAGCCCCGCTACTCCCAGCCATGCACAGCGGCCAAGCGCTCGCGCTCCACACTGCTCACGCCCGCCAGGTATTCGCGCGGCCACCCGCCCGCTACACCGAAGGCTCACTCGTAAAGAAGCTTGAAGATCTTGGCATTGGCCGGCCAAGCACCTACGCAACGATTATTGATACCATCCAAACACGCGGCTATGTGGAGCGGGGCGAAAGCGAGGGCCAGGAGCGCCAGGCTACCGTCCTGACGCTAGCCGATGGCCAGATTGAGCGCAGCACCGCCACCGAAAAAACCGGCGCCACCAAGGGTAAACTCGTACCCACCCCAAGTGGTGAGCTGATTGCTGATTTCCTCACCCAGCACTTTACCCAGGTGGTGGATTACGATTTTACCGCCAATGTCGAGGAAGAGTTCGATGCAATTGCCGCCGATACGCTGGCGCGCAATACCATGCTGGAGCGCTTCTACACACCTTTCCATAAGCTGGTTGAAGCATCGAGCAGTATTGACCGCAGCACGGTTGGCGCCCACCGCGAGGTTGGCCAGGACCCCAAAACTGGCAAGCCAATCATTGCCCGCTTTGGCCGCTTTGGGCCGATGCTGCAGCTTGGCAGTACCGACAGCGACGATAAGCCCCAGTTTGCGCCCCTGCCTGCTGGCACTAAAAATCGAAACCGTTACGCTCGAAGAAGCCCTGCATATGTTCAGCTACCACGCCTGGTGGGCCAGACAGAAGACGGCCAGGATATTAAAGCCAATATCGGCCGCTTTGGGCCCTATATCCAGGTTGGTAAGCTCTTCGTCAGCATTAAGCCCGAGGATCCGCACACCATCAGCCTGGAAACCGCCCGCGCACTCTACGCCCAAAAGCTGGCGGCCGAAGCTGCCAAAAACATCGCGGACTTTGGCGATGGCCTACGGGTGCTAAACGGCCGCTTTGGGCCCTACGTGACCAACGGCACCAAAAACGTCAAGATTCCAAAAGGCACCGACCCTGCCACGATCACCAAGGAGCAAGCCGCTACCATGATCGCCGAAGCACCAGCCCCACGCCGCCGCCGCACAACCCGCACGGCCCGCAAAGCCGCCTAGCTGCCCGGGCACCAGCCCAGGTGCATAGGGCCAACCAACAGCCATCTGCCATAGCAGGTGGCTGTTTGCATTATAGGGCTATATTATTGCATAATACTGTCGTATTTTAGCGCTGATTATGGGCTCACACCGCCCAAAATTGCTTGACGACACCTTAAAACAAGCTTAAATCTATCCATTTTTAGCTTTTTGGCTGACTTTTTTATAAAAAATACTTGCCAAGATTGCAAACTGCTGGTATAGTAATAAACGAGGTACAAAAGTCACGTAAGAAGCGCCTGTTTTCCACAGGCTCACACTACACAAAACACCCCAGCTCATGCCGGGTTTTTGCATTACTACCCCTGTTATTCAAGCGTAAGCGCCAAAATCAATTCCTAAATATACAACACTCGGCACTGCGGTATATAAATTTTTGTGAATACATTGTTTCCATACCACCTATAAAACGTGCTATAATAAAACGAATATGCGATTTATTTGACCACGTCTATAAAATTGTTATATAATCAAAAACATAACTACATAATAAATTTAAGCCCGTAATTTTCCAGAAGACAAAGAGAGGAACACAATAACAATGAGCGACGCTCAAACGAACGAACAAGTTATCGACATCAAAGCTGCGGTGGCAGCTATTATTGAGTCGATTGACCAGGAGCGTGAGCGCGAAATTATAACCCGCCGATTTGGCCTATACGAACGCAAAGAGACCCTGGAGCAAATTGGTGAGCTGCTTGGCATTACCCGCGAACGTGTACGCCAGCTCGAAAAGGCGATTCTTATCCGTATTAAGATGATGGCCGAGAACAACGAACTACCTGATGTTGCCGCAAGCGAGAAGGTGATTATCCGCACCCTGAGCGACCTTGGCCGCATTGCCCGAGTACAGGACCTAACCGATACCTTGCTCGGCACCAAGAGCGACGCCCGCGAGCGCGCCCACATTGCCTTTTTAGCAGAACTAGCCCCACACCTAACGGTGGTACACGAAACCGATAATTACCACCATAGTGTGGGGATTGCTGATTATGGCGACGAAAAGACAATCCGCGGCAAGGTAGATGACATCGTTAAGACTATCAAAGCCCACAAGGAGCCGATTTCGATCGAGGACCTGCATAATAAGCTTACCTACGAGCACCCTAACCACGTACAGGCACTGGCAAGCGTTTCTAAGCACCTGGCCCACCTAAAGGATATGTGGGGGCTCAGCAAGTGGCCAACCGTCAACCCCAAGAACATTCGTGATAAGATTTTTGTGATTCTTACTGGGGCAGGCAAGCCACTGCATTTTAGCGAGATTGCCGAATCTATCCGCGATAGTGACTTTAACCGCAAGGATGTGACTACCCAAGCCATTCACAACGAGCTAATTAAAGACAAGCGCTTTGTGCTGATTGGCCGCGGTATTTATGCCCTCAGCAGCTGGGGGTACAGCAAGGGTACTGTGGCTGATACCATCGCCGATGTGCTCACAAAAGCCGGCGAGCCGCTGCACCGCGACGAAATCGTACGCCGCGTCCTCAAAAGCCGCCAAGTGAAGGAAACGACTGTACTGCTCAATCTACAGAGTAAGCCCCAGTTCAAGCGCGTCGCCAAAGCTACCTATACCTTCGAACCACAGCCTGCCTAAGCTACCCGATGCCAAACGATATGGTATAATAAAGGGCATAGCTTATGAGTTTTTTTGTAGAATTTTTCCGGCTAATCACCTCCGTGTATGTATGGCTGCCCACGGTGTTGATTTTGGTTTTCTTAACCTGGCGCAATAACCGTCGCATTAAAGAGATTGAAGCAGTCGAAAGCTCGCTGCTGGTGATCGAAATCCCGAAAAGCCAACGATAAATCTGAACTTGCTGCCGAGCAACTATTTGCCAGCTTGCACGGTATCCTGCGCGACCGCCGCGAACTGCAAAAGAGTGGCGGCATACAGGAGCACCTGAGCTTTGAAGTGGCCTCGGTGCGGGGCCAAATTCGCTTTTACGCCTGGGTACCCAAGACGCTGCAGAGTTTTGTAGAAGGCCAGATCTACTCGCAGTACCCCAGTGTTCAGATCCACGAGGCCGACGAAGATTACGTTGCCCACGAGCGGCACCACAGCGTTGTACACACCGCCGAAATCGAACTGACCGACACCCAGTATCTACCAATTAAAACCTTCCAGAGCTTTGAGGTTGACCCGCTGGCTGGTATTACTGGTACACTGGCTAAGCTCGAAAATACCGAGGAAGAGCTCTGGGTGCAGGTGCTGGCGCGCCCCATCCCCGATAGCTGGCACAAGGAAAGTGATAAATGGATTGCCGCAGTTAAGGCTGGCCGGCTAAATCCGCTCAGTGGGTTTAATGCGAGCTGGCTGAGCTCGATGTTTGCAGCACTCTGGAAACCACCAGAACTTGGCGACGGCGATGGCGGGCCAGAGATCTCTGAGCGCAATAAAACCCGCATTGCCGAAGCCGAAAAGAAGGCCGCTAAGCTTGGCTACCAGGTAAAAATCCGCCTAGCTTACCTTGGCGAAAGCACTGCCAACGCCCGCCTACGTATGCAAGCAATTGTCGGTACCTTTAAGCAGTATAATAGCACCAATCTGAACGGCTTTAAGATGAAGAACGCCTCGTTCGAGAAGGAGTCGCTGGGGGCGTACCGCAACCGTTTATTCACTGATAATGGCTTTATTCTGAATATCGAGGAGTTGGCCTCGGTCTTCCACCTGCCACACACCAATGTCGAAACACCTAACATTGTGTGGGCTAGTACCAAAACCGCCGAACCGCCGGCTAAGCTGCCCGTTATTACCGGTAATAAAACCAGCGACCAAGAGATATCTGCCTTTGGCCTGACCAACTTCCGCGGCATCAACCACCAGTTTGGTATGCTGCGCTACGACCGCTCGCGCCATGTCTATATCATTGGCCAAACTGGGGCAGGTAAGTCCGGCCTGCTGGAGCTCTTTGCACTGAGCGATATCTTCCACAACCAAGGCTACGCAATCATTGACCCGCACGGCGACTTTGCCATCAATAACATGAAGTTTATCCCGCCAAGCCGTATCAAGGATGTGGTGTACTTTAACCCAGCGGATGTGGCCTACCCAGTTGGTTTTAACCCGCTCGAGATTGCCAATCCGGACATGAAGAGCAATACCTCATCAGAGGTGATTGGCGTGCTAAAGCGTATGTTTGGCGAATCCTGGGGGCCACGCCTGGAGTACATTCTGCGCTACACTATTCTGGCACTGCTAGACCGCCCAGAAACCACCATGCTCGATATTACCCGCATGCTAACGGATAAAAAATTCCGCAAAGAAACGCTTGATTACTGCCAAGATACCGTGGTGCTACAGTTTTTGGAAGCAAGAGTTTGGCCAGTGGGGCGATAAGCAGGTCAACGAAGCCATTGCGCCGGTGCTGAATAAGGTAGGGGCCTTTACAGCCAACCCGATCATCCGCAATATCATTGGCCAGCCTCAATCAACCTTTAATATTCGCCAAATTATGGATGAGGGCAAAATCCTGGTCGTGAACCTTTCCAAGGGGCTGATTGGCGAAGACAACGCAGGTATCCTGGGGTCGTTCCTGGTTACCAAGATCCAGCTTGCCGCTATGAGCCGCTCTGATATCCCCGATATCAAGGACCGCCGGCCATTCTTCCTCTACGTGGATGAGTTCCAAAACTTTGCAACGGATTCATTCGCTACCATCCTTTCGGAGGCCCGCAAATACGGCCTTAACCTCACCGTGGCTAACCAGTACATTTCCCAGATGACCGACACCGTACGCGGGGCAGTGTTTGGTAACGTTGGCACCATGATTTCGTTCCGTGTTTCAGCAGAAGACGCCCAGGTACTGGCCCAGCAGTTTGCACCCCAGTTCGAAGCTGCCGACCTCCTACAAATGCATAACCGCCACTTTATTATCAATATGGTGATCCGGGGTGAAAAAGACACCAGCCTTTAGCGCCACCACGCTGAACCTACCGCCACCAGGGGTGGATAACTCTAAGGCGATTATCGAGCACTCCCGCCAAACCTTTGGCCGCCGCCGCGAGGATGTGGCAGAGTCAATCGATTCGATTATTCAGCCACCAGAGAACCTGAGGCGCCCCAAGAAGCCGACACCTGGCAGTAACGGCCCAGGCCAGCCGAGTGGGCCACAGCAGGGCCACAGCGGGCCTAGTAAGCCACCACTGGGCAACGGCGGCCCCAACCAGCCAAACCGCCCAACCTTCGTGATTACTGGCGAGAACAAGAACCTGCCACCGGGTCTGGAGGCAAAGCTACAGGCCAAGCCAGCCCAGCCAGCCGCCAGCAGCCCACGTATGGCCGATGACGGCATTCTGCGCATCAACCACCGCCGCGTTAGCTCTGATGGGGTCGAGCTAACCGCACCACCGCTACGTAGTGCCCGCGCCAGCCTCAGCCAGTAGCAACCCAAGCCCGGCCCCAGCCGAGCGCATCGCAGGTAGCGCAGCCCGCCCCACAGGGTAGCCACGCCCCAGAGTCTGGCGCCAAAAAGCGGCGCCGGCGCCGTCGGCGCAAAAAGCCCGCTGGGCAGCAGCCAAAGCACTTCATAGCGCCTAGGCCCCCATAGCAGGTACCACAACTCCACGCATCAAACCGAGGCGTGGAGTTTTTGTATGCTAATCATGCCCGACAAGCATAGGGTAGGGGAGGAGCCACTAGCACTCACCTACTGGGCGGTATTAATACGGTATAATTTCAGCTTCACTTCAGTTATTGTTTACACTCAGCTTTTATATTATTTAAGATAATTTTCAGTAAATAAGCTTATTAACAGGGGTAGGGAGTATTATTTGAACACATTTTTTTAAGCATAAAAAGATTGCATATAATTTAAGCTTTGTGTTACAATCATGCCAAGATCCGCTTTGTGGGTCCGAGGTTAAACATAAATAAGGAGTTACGTAATCATGAAGATTAGCCGTACCAAAGTACTGCCTTCTGCGGTTATTATCGCTGCGGCAGTACTCGGCGGGGGAGCGTACTACGTGGCCGAGACACCGAATCTCTTCCACAACATTGCCCGTGCCTACACATCAACCGTTAATACGACCGCCCCGGCTGCAGCCCAGGACGACTACGTGGTAACCTTCCCAGACGAAAAGCTAAAAGCAGCGCTGAACAAGATCCTTGCAGCTACCACGGGCACCAGCCGCGGCGATACTGACGCACTGACATATGGCGACCTTAAAAAGATCGTCAAGGTATCGGAAGCAAACTCGCTCAACAACAAGGGTATTACCAACCTAGAAGGTATCCAGTACCTAACCAACGCTACCGTTATCCAGGCGGCTGGTAACAAAATTACCGATGTATCGCCGCTTGAGGACCTGCCCAAGGTCACCAGCCTGGTGCTGACCAATAACAAGATTTCGGATATCACGCCGCTTGCTAGGATGGCCAAGCTGATCGACCTAAGCGTGGGCGTGAACGATATCACCAACCTGGCACCGCTGGAAAACATGCCTAACCTCGAGATCTTCCATATGGAAGCTATGCGTGGCACTGGCCCGCTGGATATTAGCCCAGTGCTTAACCACAGTAAGCTACGCCTGCTTAACATCAACAGCAACGGCAACCGTATCGGCAATATTGCATCGCTAGCGTCGCTGCCAAACCTGCAAATCCTATTTGCCAACAACAATAACATTGTAGACCTCAGCCAGCTTAAAACGGCCGGTAAGCTGAATGAGCGCTCAACCTTTACGGGTCAAACCCACAGCATAACGACCGACACTGAAGTGTTCGCCAACCCAGTCAAGGATATTGATGGCAACCCAATCCCAGTGGTAGAAACCGCCAAGGTCAAGAACGCCAACCAAAACGGTGATTTGAACCCACAGGGCGCGTACCTTAAGCTGATTGATGCAACTGGCACTGGCCGCACCACCGCTACCTGGAGCAAAGAGTTCCCAATCAACGGTGGCAACAACACAACCTTTAGTGGTACACTAACCATCAACTATAATATCCCAGCTAAGGATACCGAAAAGCCAACCTTCAACCCAAGTGCACCGAATAAAATTGTTGCGCGCAAAGGTACGACTATCAACCTAAATGATGTCCAGGCAAACGATAACGTGGGCCCTGAACGCACAGGGTGTCACCAATAACGCAGCTGCCGTCAACCTTGACCCAGCTAACCCAGCCGCTGGTACCTATGTGGTGCAGTACTCGGCAACCGACACCAGCAACAATACCGCAACCGTCAACCGTGATGTTGAGATCACCAACGCTGACGACCTAACTGCTAAGATTGCTAGCACAAAGGGTATTACCCCTGGCGATTACACTACCGACACTGCTAACACCTACAGCCAAGCCAAGACTAAAGCCGAGCAAATCGTTGCCCAAGCTGATGCTACCCAAGCAGCCATCAACGACGCACTGCAGCAGCTGACTGCCGCTATCAATGGCCTACGCGTGGATAAATCAGAGCTGAACAAGCAAATTACCCAGCTTGATAGCGAGCCAGATTACATCAAAAACGACCCAGCCGTAGCCGCCAAGAAGGCAGCCGCCCAAACCACCGCTGGTGAAGCCAACCCAACCAACGAAGCCGTTACAAAAGCTGCCCGCGAGCTACGTGAAGCCGTAACTGCAGCCAAAGATGCCGAAGCTACCCGCCAGCGCGACGCCGAAGCCGCTGTTGCTAAGGCCGAGACCGATAAGCGCCTCAGCGACGAGGCTGCGCTGACCAACCAAGTCAACGCCGTTAAGGATCCTGCTAAGCAGCTTGATCTAAAGAACCGCCTGGCAGCCGTCAAGCAAGCTGTTGCCGCCAAGAAGACAGAGCTGGGTGATGCAATCAAGAACGCTGATGACGCCAAGCTCGATGGCCGCACTGCTGATTCAACCCAGCAGCTCGCCCAAGCCAAAGCCAACGCAACCGCCCTGCGCAACAAGCCAGATGCTTCCGTTGCTGAGCTAGAAGCTGCAACAGCTGCGCTCAAGAACGCACTGACTGGCCTCAAAACAGACAAGAAGCCGCTGACTGATGCCCTAGCTACCTTTAACGCCGCCACACCTGAGGTAAAGGCAGACAAACAGGTGACTGACGCAAAGCTCGGCGCCGAAGCTGTCAATAAAGAAGCCAACCCAACTGTCGATGCTGTACGCACCGCTGCTAAGAAGCTAACCGACGCCCTAGCCGCCGCTGCTGCCGCTGCCAACCAGCCAAAGCCAGTCACACCTGTGACACCAGTACAGCCACAGCCAGCACCAACTCCAGCTCCAAATCAGCCGGCTCAGCCACAGCCAGCTAACCCTGCACCAGCTCCAGGGCCAAACCAACCTGGTAACCAACCAACTCCAACCACGCCAACCGTTACTCAGCCACAGGCAAGCAACGCAAGCGAACACAAAAAAAGCCAGCCAAAGAGCCAACCTTGGGCCGATAAGCTACTGGCACCAAACACCGGTTTTGAACGAGTCCAAAGTGCCTCTGTACTTGCTGCACTTGTCGCCATCCCAGGCGCGCTTGCCGCACTCGCATACCGCATGATCAAAAAGCGCCGCTCTTAGGGGGTAAGAAACGCGCACCGGTAGGATACGGGGGACCTGCCATTTGCCACGAACCAATACCGCACTGCTCATCCGGTGCGGTATTGCAATTTATATATAATGATGTTTTGGTAATGTTACAGCCTTAGCTGACTGGGCACATAGGCATGCCGCCCGTAGATACATAGCCAGCTTGACGCATTGCGCGGTATATGATTTAGCTTAGACAAATTATATGAATCAAAACCAGATGATACCAGCCGTGTAGATAAGGGTAAGCGTGTTGGCTATACGTAGCCAAGTAGGCGAGCTTGCCCGGTAGACTAATATATAAACGACCAAAGCCCAAGAGGGAAGGAGGAAACATTACAACAGATGAGTGAGTATCCAGGTTTGGGTGATATACTTAACGTCGCACAATGTTGCTTTTACGCAACTTAAGGACGTTTTGCTCAGAGTATACTCAGTAACATAGCTCGGGCCATGCATACGACAATTAGTGGGCATTTGGCGCAGTTGCTTATAAAGCCTGCGGAAAGAGTGGAGCCCTGGCCGCCCGCCGATGCTTGGCACACTAACTACAGGTGCGCATGCACAGCAAACATTTATATGCATGCACCACACAACTTATACACGCTGCTGATTTTAAGCTTTCATTGGCCAGCCTGAAGCCCCAGGCAGCCACGGGCTAAAGCCAGACGAGACCAGGCCCACCAAGCTCAGGCCCATAGCCATACAAATAGCCATACAAGCTGCGTAGCACCAAGCCTCGGCCAGTGATTTGCTTTTTGACATTTTGTTATTTTATTATACTTCTCTATTTTTTGGTGGTTTTCCACACAATTTGACTTTTTGACTTTTTACTGTTTTTATATATAAATATATTTTTATGTGCAACGCGTTTGTACGCTCGCCCCCTATTTGTGGCCACTCCTCCCCTCTCCCCTCGTCTATCACGCGCTGAATAAAAAGCATAAGCATTATAAATGTGTTCGCGCCCTATTACACACGGCTACCGTATGTAATTTATTCGCGGAAGAATGCTTTGCCCTTAACGCGTACATCAATATACTGTGGCATACGCTTTTGGGACTCAAAATACTGCATAGCGCGCTGGGCATCCTCTACCTGCTCCCCCGCTGACCGGTCAATCGACATAAGCACCTTGTAGGGTTTGCCAGCAATCGTACACTCTACCTGGCGGAAGGAACGCGGCGTGATTGTAGCCTCCGTAATGGTAATGGAACGAGCCTGCGCCAGCGAAACAATCCGGCCCACAAAGCCAAGAAAGCGCGAGCTCGCCACCGCTGAGCCAGCTTGGTAGCTGGCACCACTATTATCGACCACGGCCACACGGGGGCTCGCGAAGGCATTATAGCGGAAGGAAACGCCGTGGGCGTCCACATAATAGGTAGTGTTTTTGACCTTCCAGCTGGCGACAGGGCGGCGCAGCGCGATACTGTAGGCAGATTCACCCAGCCCGGCAGCCCCCGTTTGCTGAAGCTGAGCGACCTCGGGATGGTGGGCAATTACGTAGGCCTGTAGTGCAGCTTGGTTGGTATATGGCCGCAGCCGTTCGAGAGGGTGATCCGCCAGGTAGCGCTGGATGGTACGGCTGTACTGATTAGCTGCTGGCAACCGGGCATTATCGGTGGTGTAATCGATATGTACCCGGGCAGTAAACTGGCTCACGGCCGCAGCCAGCAACACCGTCACCGTCATCAGCAGCCATAGTACCACAGTCAGCCGGCTGCGAATGGCCAGCAAGTGGTGGATTTTTTCGCGTGGGGTGGCCGTTTTCAGCGCCCGTTGTTCGTTCTTCTGCAGGCGGTGCTTCGTACTACCAGCAATCGTCATACCACGCCGGTACTGGCGGCTGGTATCGTGCAGTGGTGGTTCACTGGGGTCAGCAAGCCGGCGGCGTGGCACACGGGCTGGGTCTGGGGCTGGTTTTTACGAAAGCAGCGGCATATGGGGCAAATAGCTTTACGTCGTTTTACGTTTTTTTATAAATGGCCAGGATGATATCGGCAACATCGCGAGCGGCCTGGGGGCGGGCAAACGCTTTGATATTACGGCTAAATTGCTTGCGCTGGGCGGGAGTTAGCCAGCAAGCTGATAATCGCCTGGCTATAGAGTTTTGGCTGCTTTTTCGAACGCGACTTCATCAATCACCATCGCAGCCTGGGCGTCCTCGTACACCTTGGCGTTTTTGAGCTGGTGCCCGCCTGTTAAGCGGCCATTTGGTACCAAAATCGTCGGCAGTGCCATAGCAGCAAGCTCGAGGATAGAGGTCGCCCCGGCTCGCGCCACCACAATATCAGCAGCACCAAATACCGGCGCCATACCGCTCGAAACAAATGAACGTAGCTGGAAGCGCTCGGTATCCTGCCCAACCTGAGCACGCAGGCTATCGTACTGCAGGGCACCAGATATCAGCAGCACTGAGGCGTGCTTAGTAAGCGTCGCAAGCTCGTGGGCGGTGGCGTCATTAATCCGCTTTGGCACCCAAGCCACCACCCGTCACAACAACGAGAGGTAGATTCGGGTCAAAGCCTTGAGCCTTTTTGGCGGCACGCTGCTGGGCGGGGCTATACGGGGTAAACTCGGCACCAATAGGGAATACCAACGTAAGTGCTTTTGTGGGCTGGGTAGTTGTAGTACTTGAGCGGTGCGCCAGTTGCAATAGCGGCGGCATGTGGGGCCAGCAGCCGGTTGGTCAGGCCTGGGTGGGCATCGCTATCGTGGATAACCATAGGGATGCGCAGTAGGCGCGCTGCCCAGCCCACTGGCAGGCACACAAAGCCACCCTTGGTAAAAAAATCACATCTGGCCGCCAAGCAATCAGCTTACAAAAAGGCCTGAATGGTACCGATAATCACCTTGAACCCATCCAAAATATTCGGGAATAAGACCGATGGAATCAGCACGTGCTGCAAGAGTGTTAAGTGGTGGTAGCGGCGCAATTTACCAGCTACAATGGTGCTAACCGGGATCTGGCCCTGGCTATTCTGCGCGACGATTGTGCGTGTTTGGCGCTCGAACGAGGTATCGCACCACATGCGTACCTCCACCTGTGGGTCGCGCTCCCTCAGTGCATTAATAACTGCGACTGTTGGCGTAACGTGCCCGCCCGACCCGCCGCCGACTGCCAGAACCTTCATCGTGTGTCTCCCCTTTCTGATTAGGATTATGCGTTGTATATTGCGATGCCTGCAGCACCAGCCCCAGCGCAATAGCAATAAATACCATACTGGTGCCGCCAAAGCTGAGGAAAGGCAGTGTAATGCCCGTCAGTGGTATCAGCCCCGTCATTGCCATAATATTAATGACCACGTGGGAGCCAATCCAGCCAAACACGCCCGCCACTAGTAGCTTATGCGTGTGGTTGGGGCTGTGATCCATAATACCAAGCAAGCGCATCAGGAGCAAAAAGAACACGGCTAGAATAAACACCAACCCCACAAAGCCAAAGGTTTCGCCAAGGATGGCAATAATAGAGTCGTTGATAGCCTCGGGCACGTAGCCAGTTGCCTGGACGCTATTGCCTACCCCAACGCCGAACAGCCCCCCACTGCCAATGGCGATTTTAGCTTGGGTGACGTGGTAAGCTGATGGGTCATCCGTGCCGACCTCATCACCCTTAAGGAACGTTGCCAGGCGGTCCATGCGGTGCGGTGCAATAATCACCATGCACATACCGAGCACCAGCAGGCCGCCACCAATCATAAGGCAGGTGCGCTTGCTGAGGCCCGCCACAATAAACATAACCGCCATAATTGCCAGCAGGGCCACCCCGGTGCCAAGGTCCTTTTGCGCCAGTACCACCAGGGCAATGCACACCGCCAGGAAGACCCCAGCCGGGATAAGGGTTTGGTTACTATCGTTGACTGTACCCTGGCGCATACGCACCGCCAAAAAGCCAGCCATATACACCAGCACCGCCAGCTTAAGCAGCTCTGCCGGCTGAAAGGTGCCAATCCCGGGCAGCACAAACCAACGGCAGGCCCCAAGCGCACACTGGGTCACGCTGGTGACGTGCAGCACATTACCAAGTATAAACAGCAATATACAGGCTGCCACGGCCGCGCCCATCAGCCACAAGCTACGCCGCTGTAATGTTTCGATAGGCAGAAAGAAGGCGCAGCCAAAGAAGGCCACAATACTCAGCCCTACACTGCTAAACTGCTTGACCACAAAGTGCGTGCTACTCACCTCCCGCCAAACGAACCATTAATCAGATTAGCCCGCTGCGGCCCAATTGCAAAGATAATAATCAATCCCACCACAACCAGAATTGTAGCGTAAGCCAGGATTGTATAATCAGGCTTATGTTTACGGACGACACCTGCCACCTTGCTGGTGGTACGCCGTGCATAGCGCCGCAGCGCCCCGGTGGTAGCCGCCCGGCCCGACATAGGCTAGATATGCCCCCCAGCAATGGCCAGGAAGACCCCCACAAAAGGCCACCACGCAGCCCACGACCCAAAAAGCGCATGGTTACCTTGGTTTCCGGGCCAACCGCTTGCCTCGAGGTGATGGTGAATGGGTGCCGACTTAAACACTTTGCGGCCAAATAGCTTCTTGCTGGTGATCTGGATGACGCTGGAGCCTGCTTCGAGCACAAAGATAAAGCCAATAATCGGCAGCAAAAACAGCGTGTTCGTCATCATAGCCACAACGCCAAGCGCCACACCAAAGGCAAAGCTCCCCACATCCCCCATAAAGAAGCGGGCTGGGTAAATATTAAACCACAGGTAGCTAAGCAGCGCCCCTACCGCCGTAAAGCAAAAGCCTGCCAAGGCAAAGTGCCCCTGCAGTAGTGCGATCACGCCAAAGGCCCCGAATGATGTCGTCAGCAGCCCGCCAGCCAGGCCATCCAGGCCATCGCTAATATTGACAGCATTACCTGTGGCAACCACCGCGAAAGGCAAAGAAGAAGATAATCCACCAGCCAAGCTCCAGGCTGCCATAGAACGGCAAGTGCACGCTAGTATAGCCAAGCTTAACGTAAAAGAACCAGCCGAGCCCGGCACCCAGGGCGGCAATCATAGCAAACTTCATGCTTGAGCGCATACCAGCCACCCCACTGCCGTCACCACGTAGGTTGATGATATCATCAATCAGCCCCACCAGGCCGCCGCCAACCAGCCCCGCCAGTGGGAGCCAGGTTTGGCTGCGGTCGAGGTTGGTCAGCGTAACGGCGGTAATAGCAATCACACCAATCGCCCCGGCCATAGTGGGAATATGGCGCTTAAACTTTTCGGCGTGCAAGCCAGTAAACACCGTAAGCTGCTTGCCATCCGTGCTGGTGCTGCGCTGCTTCTTCCAGAATTTATAGCGGTACGCCAAAAAGGTATAGACTGGGGTCAGTAGCATCCCGAGTAAAAAGGCGGCAATACTGAGTATAAATATGCGGGTCATTTTCGGTCGTAAGGACGTCGAGTGTAATGTATTCCATAAAAGTTATTTCCTTGGTTGCACCTGGTAGTAATCAAGCAGCCAGTTAGAGATGTCAGTAAAAATCGGCATCGCGTGCTTGTTACCCTCGAGGTTCATTTTTTTACCTGATACTTGTACCATTATAACGTATTTTGACTGATTATGGTTACCGCCAAAGCCAATATAGGTACCGATGGTTTGCGAGCTCACATATTGGCCGTTTTCGAGCGTCTGCGAGGTACCCGTTTTGCCACCAATGTAGTAGCCAGGCTTATCATCCTTGGTGTACTGCACGCGGGCCTGGTGGATCATCTCGCGGGCTTGGCGGCTGGCTTGGGGGCTAATTGCACCGCCGCGGGCTGGCTTGGGGCTTGCCTTAACCAGCTTGTTGTCGCTATTGACCGTACCGGCAATGATGGTTGGCTGGTGGTAGGTGCCGCCATTGACAATCGCGCTAAAGCCGGCGCACATTTGCACCATGGTGACATCCAGCCCCTGGCCAAACACCACATTCGAAAACCGCACTGCATTGCCCTGTGGCGTATTGGGTGCGTGGAAGGTACCGGCTTGTTCGCCCGCTAGCTCAATGCCCGTCTTCTGCCCGAGGCCCAAGCGGTTATGGAAGTAATCGTAAATCGTATCCCGCGCACCCTGGGTAATTTGTTTGTTATCCCCCAGGCGCTGGGCAATATGCACCATGCCGGTATTCAGGGAGTAATTCAGTGCCGTCTGGATGCCAATTGTGCCGGTGTGGCCCTTGGCGGCATTGGTAATCGTGCGGTCACCCACACGCACCGCATCGCTGTTATAGTAGGTGGATTGCGGATTGATGACACCTTTATCCAGCCCCGTGGCCACGGTAAACGTCTTCATCACCGAGCCTGGCTCAAACGGTACCATGGTGGCGCCGTTCACAAACGCCGAGGCATTGGTAACCTTGGTATACTCGCTGGGGTTATAGCTTGGGAGATTCGCCACCGCTAGCACATGGCCGTTATTCGGGTCCATCACCATCACACTGCCATCCGTAGCGCCTGCTTGCTTAAGGCCTTCGGCCAGGGCTTCTTCGGCCTTGGCCTGGATGCTGCGGTCAATCGTCAGGGCATACGAGGTACCATTCACCGGGTTCTGGCGGATATTATCACGCCCAATCGATAGTGGCACATTGGCAATATCAGTCACGGATTTGAGCAGCCCATTTTTGCCAGTCAGCGACTCATTCATATAGCCTTCGATACCGTACTGGCCCTTGCCTTCGCCATTCACAAAGCCCAGCACCTGCGCCGCCAGACCACCCTCTGGGTAAACGCGCCGCGCCACCTTCTGAAAGCCAATCCCTTGCAGCTTCTTGGCCTTGATAAGCTCTGCCTGGCGCAAGCTGACGCCGCGGGCCAGCACCTTGTACTGAGTATTGCTATCGGTCAGGTCTGCCTCCAGGCGGTCCGTCACCAGCTCGCCCCCAGCCACGCTGCGCAGCGTTTCAGCAATCCGGCGTGGGTCTGCCCCACCCTTCTTTTGGGCGGATTGAATGAACTTTGGGTCAGCAAAAACAGTGTAGACCTCTTGGTTCATAGTTAGCGGCACCAGCTGCTCGCGGTCACGGGCATAAATCATCCCACGCTTGGCGGGGATTTCGTACTTCTTGACCTGTTCTTTACTAGCCAGGCCCACGTAGTGCTGGTGGCGAATCACCTGCAAATAAAAAAGCCGCCCAACAATCAGTGCAAAGCTGGTGGCAAGTACCAGCGCTAACACACGGGAACGGCTTTTGTGGTTCAGGTTGTCCATGGTATATGTATAATTACGTAGTTAAGCGGCGCTACTGCGCATACTCGGTGGCGCTTGGGCTGGTCATAGCCTTAGCAACATCGCTATGACGCACAGTTTCCAGTGAGCTAAGGCGGGCGTTTTCTACCTCCAGGTCGGCCTTTTTGACCGCCAGTTCGTCAATCTTCTTATTCAGCTCATCTGCCTGGTGATCGTACGTGACCGGCCCGGATGCCTGGGATAAGTATATCAAACCCAGCACTAAAATGATAAGGGCAAGCAGAATAGTGTGCATAATTGGCCCCAATTTGACTGGAGAAACAAATCGCGCGGTGTTTTGGTTGCGTCCCCAGCTTTGTTGGCGTCGGGAAATATATTGAGCACGTGAATATGATGTCATGTAGTAAACTTTGCGGGTTAGTGTTTGTGTTTATGTTGGTAGTTGGTGGGTTCCACGGGCGCAGCCGTGGCGGTATAGGAAAGGGCAGGCCACGCGTATATGTGTGGCCCACCCCCATGGTCAGTCGCTTATTTAATACGTACAGCTACTTGTTGTTCGGCTGATACGTTTTGTACAGTAATTTGGATTGGCATGATTTTGTGCCCTTTCTTTTTTATTTTTTCACAGCGGCGCGGAGTTTGGCACTCCGGGCGCGCGGGTTGTGAACATCTTCAGTTGCACCGTTCAGGGGTTTTTTGTTCAGGAGCGCAAGTTCTGCTTCGAACCCGGCACTCGCCTGCTCCTTCAAAAAAAGCGCTTTACGAGGCGATCCTCTAAGCTATGGAAGCTGATAATCCCCACTCGCCCACCCGGCCGCAATAGGTGCGGCAGGCGCGGCAGCAGTTGTTCAACTTGCCGGAGCTCTTGGTTGACCTCGATACGCAAAGCCTGAAAGGTACGGGTAGCAGGATGGGTTTTTTGCCACCTGCCGTGGTGCTGGTCCAGTATAATGCCCGCCAACTGTGTGGTGCTGGTAATGGGCCGGTGTGCCTGGATTGCGGCCGCAATACGGGCTGCAAACCGTGGCTGCTCCTCGCCATATTGCGTAATGATTCGCACCAGCTCCGCCCGGGAGTAGGTATTGACAACCTGCTCTGCCGTTCGTGCTTGGCGCCGATCCATCCGCATATCAAGCGGGCCAGCCTGCATAAACGAAAACCCTCGTGCGTCATGGTCCAGCTGTGGTGACGACACCCCTAAATCCACAACGATTACATCGTAGCGCTCACCGGCACTCGCCAGGCGCTCAGCGGCGCTGGCAAAGTCGGTGTGCATCAGCCGGGCTCCTTGCGCGGCCAGGGGGGCAAGCTTACGGATCGCAAACTCGTCCCTATCGACCAGGCAGGCGCCGGCGTAGTTTTGCGTCTGCTCCAAAAAGGCCCGGGCATGCCCACCGTAGCCCGCCGTAAGATCCAAATAACGATCACCGGGGCGCGGGGCAAGCAGCCGAAGGCTCGCCTGGAGCAGTACAGGAACATGTAACTCATACTGCGTAGCACTATGAGGTTGTGGTGGATGTTCTTTAATCACTCATATCCACTAGTATAGCCTAGTGGACTCGAGATCACCAACCTGGTAGCGTAGCCAGTGTTTGTTTTTCGCATATGTGTGTTTGTTTTTGTGACAAGTCAGGTGCGGCCGAGCCAGTACGGCTGCCGGGGCACCATTATGAGAGACTTATGTGTGAGGTGGAGTTTTTGGGAGGTGTGTCAAGTAAGGATCGCCGAATAGTTTTTAACGTGGATTCGGTGGCTCACACTACACTACCAGATTGGTTGATCTCGAGGGTTTTGCTTGTTAAGGTGCCTTTAACCTAGGGCTTACGCGTGCCTCACGGTCGCTCAAGCCGCCAGTAAAGCCCTGCTCGCGTCGCCACGACCTCCCGGTCGATATTGGCATAATCTAGCAGGTGCTGTTCGATGGTCACTCGCCCCTGTTTTTGGTCGAGTACATCGGCTGTTTTACCGCGCCGGAATTTGACGTTGAGGTCAGCCACCTGCTCATCCAGGATGCTGCCTTTAAGCGCCGCTTCGACTTCGGTATCCCACACGTCCTGTGGGTAAATGTGTAGGTAGTTTTGAAAGCCTCGGGTAATGACAATGCCGCTTTCGAATTCTTTGCGCAGTTCTGCTGGAATGGTCAGTCGCCTTTTGTCGTCCAGCTTTCGCTCAAAGTAATCTATCTGCGCCATACGTTCCTTCTAGCTTACCTTGGTATTGTTTAGTGGTGTCTTGTTTGTGTTTGTTGCTTCGTTTGCCACTGTCTTCAGTTTACTACCCACTACCACCCACTGCAACCCCCCAGGGTCTGGAAAGCGCCGCACATAGCAAAACTTTTCCACATTTCTGTGGAAAGAAACCACCCCCAACGGGGAAAGCTCTGGGTGTTTTCCACACCAGGGCGACGCCAAATTTACTACAGGATTCTGCCACACGCGGCAGGTATATGGCCAAATAATACCACCCCAGCCTAGGCATGTCAATACTTATACCACAAAATCACCAAACGAACACCCGCCCAGGTAGGACACCATAGGCGGGTGAGTTCAATTGGTAGTTAGCTGGCACTTACTGCTTACGGAGTTTTTCGATCACCTTGCCAAACCATAGCGCACTTGGGCGCAGTGTTCGCTGGTAGGTGCGGTAGTCCACCTCGGCCAGGCCGAAGCGCGGCCAGCGGCCCTTATCCCATTCAAAGTTATCAAGCAAGCTCCAGTGTAGGTAGCCAAGTAGGTTGACCCCCTGCTGCTGGGCCAGCTGCATGGCACTAATGGTTTTGACCAGCCATTCCTTACGCAGTGTGTCGCCAGCATCGGCAATACCGTTTTCGGTGATCATAATGGGCAGGTGGTACTTTTCCCACAAGCGCACCAGGGCATACTCTATATGTTCGGGTGATACATCCCAGCCTAGGTCGGATAGCACTTGATTAGCATTATGCACCCGGTAGCCATACACACGGTTGCTAAAGTAGTAGTTTATACCCAAAAAGTCGCAGTGCTTGGCCACGCGGCTTAGGTAGTAATCATCCGCCCCCCATTGCATAGCGCGGGCAGCGGTGCGGGTCAGCCAGGCATCGTCACCAGCGTACACGTAGCTACTATTATAGGCAACCGATACTTTAGCCCGGCGCTGGATCTGCTTAATCACCGCCCGGGCTTGCTTATGGGCGCGCACCAGATTGTTGAGCACCGTAAAAGCAGAGCGCTTACTGCGCACATTCGGCGGCCAGTTGCCCTCGGCGTAGCTTTCGTTGGCGTAGACATTCGGCTCGTTGATGGTAATCACATAGCGCATATGGGCGCCAAGCTCCGTCATGACCTTTTCCACAAAGCGCACAAAGTAGGCTACATTAGCGCGTTTTTCGAAGCCGCCCATTTGGTCGAACCACACGGGCAGCGTAAAGTGGAATAGCGTAACGATTGGCTCAATCCCCCGCTTCTTCAGCGCCTGAATATATTGCTTATAATGATGCAGCGCGCTTGGGTCCCAGCTCCCCTCTTCTGGCTCCACCCGGCTCCATTCGATACTAAAACGCAGCGCATTCATATGCATTTGCTCGAGCAAGCCGAAGTCTTCTTCGTAGAGCTCGTAATGCTTCACTGCGCTGCCGGATATATAATTAGCTGGTAACTGCGCCAGGCGCTTAGCCTGGGGCCAGTACGGCACATGGCTGTAATGATACGTACTTTGCGTGGCCAGTGTTTTGGCCTGCTGCTGTTCCCACTCCGTCCATTGGTTATGGGTATTACCCTCCACCTGGTGGGCGCTAATCGCTGCACCCCACAAAAAACGTTTTGGGAACCCAATCGTCGTCTTCTTTTGCATACAATAGGTATTATACCGCAGTTTTGTGCTCATGGCTAATTATTGTATGCAATGCTCACGCTGCAGTATGGGCCATGTGCCGCAATGAGCGCGCCCTACCCCTGGGGGTTTGCCTGCTGCGCCTGCTCAAGCAGCCACTGGTTAATCCGGTGGGCCTGCGGATCCATCTGCAAGGCTGTACGGTTAATACCATAAAGATACAGATTGCGCAAATTTTTTACTCGGCTGAGTGCTACATAGCCCATGCCAGGGGTGAAGGCCTTGCGTAGGTCGATACGGGCGGCGTCCAGCGTCATCCCCTGGCTCTTGTGTACCGTAATTGCCCAAGCCAGGCGCAGTGGAATTTGACTGATACTAGCACGCTTACGGGTGCCGTCGCGCAGCTCCCAGCTGGCGGGCACCATCGTCACCACCCGGCCATTCGTAAAGCGCACCACCGGGTACTCGGTGCCGGGTTCAAAATCCTCCACAACACCAATGCTACCATTCGCATACTGGCGCGTGGGCGAATTCTTGACTGCCATTACCAGGGCGCCCTTCTTGAGCACCAGTTCGGCCGGGGCTAGCACCGAGCGCTGCAGGCTCTCGACGTAGTTTTTACTCCCCGTTGTGGCGTAGTCGTAGCTACGCGGCTGGCCTGGTAGCGCTGCCAAATGGCGCGCATTAATACTATCGACATCGGCATTGGTGGTGTGCAGCTCCGTTACCCCCTGGCCGGGCGGCGGGCTGACATCAACCCGCGCAAGCAAAGGCCTCGGCATGGTGGCGGCGAATATCCCCCGCCCGCAGCGCATTCAAAAATCCCTAGTAGCTCGTCATCATCCTGGCGGTGCTGCTCCTGCAGGTATACCACACGCGGGTTTAGCTCGGCCCAGGCACGCGCCTGCACGGCAAAAGCCACCGGCTTCGCCCGCCCGGTTAACTGGCGGCAGCTGGAAGAAATCACCGCTCATCACCACCCTGCAAGCCACCAAAGGGCGCGTCGCAGTCACGCACCTGGCGGCAAATGGTATCAACCATATCAGCCGGTAATCGTGCAGCATACTAATTTCGTCAATGATAAGAATATCGGCCCGCTCAATCTGCTCGCGGCGGGTTTTTGCTCATAGTGGCTATAAACTGAGGCGATAGCGACTGCGCCACACCAATCCCACTCCAGGTGTGAATGGTAGCGCCGCCCAAGTGGGTTGCCGCCAGGCCGGTTGTGGCTGTGACCGCAACCTTCTTGCCCGCCTGCCTAGCCTGTGTAATAAACCTATTCAGTAGGAATGTCTTACCAGAACCAGCTGGCCCCTGTAATCAAGGCGCTTTCGCCCCGCTCTAGCACCGCCAACCCATGTGTTTGATCCATCCTTTTAGTATACCACTCCTGGTGCCTGACCCCTCCTCAACAGCTGCTGCAAGCCCGGTTGCTTATACCATCTCAGCAGTGTATAACTTTTTTGCTTAAATTTTGCTTAAGTTGTGCTACACTATTATTATGCGTATACAGCGTGGTTTTACCATTGTTGAACTCCTGATCGTGGTGGTTGTGATTGCTATTTTGGTTGGCATTAGCTACACCGCGTACACTGGTATTATCGACCACACCTACGATACCCGCAAAGCAGCCGATATCCGCAATTTCGAAATTGAGCTGAACCAATACAAAGAGCAGCACGGCTGCCTACCTGGTGAGTGTGTTGCGGACCCTACGCCAGCCCAGCGGCCACCTGGCTGACGGCTTCCAAATTAATCTCACAACCAAGCATGATACTATTATTTCATCCTCTGCCTCGGGGAGCTTAATTACCCTAACGCCAGAATCCTTCCGCCAAAAGTACCGTATGCACCTGCCAGAAGCGTCCATTTACTACTACGCGGACCTCAGCCGCAGCTTTCATAGCAACTATAATACCCGCGTTTTTGGCAATAAGCTCCACTATGTTATTAGTAGCTTTAAGCGCTCGCACAATATACCCAGCAAATACCGGCTGCTGCGGCGCGGCGACACCGTTGATGCCCGCAACGCCCAGCATGCACTATCGGGCATGCTGCGCAAGTTTATTAAGCTCGGCCGCTTTAGCTTTTCGGAAGAAACCGGCGTGCTAAGCTGCACGCAAGAAAAAGGCTCGGTAACCTTCCCGCGTACCTTTACCATCCCGCAGGACGCCAAATTTGTGCGGCCAAGCGGCCACGATACCTCGGTCTATGGGCATAAAGAACATGCCGATGCCGTCACGAACGTTAACAACGCACTCTTTTACCAGCTGAAGCCAAGTACACCACCAAGCCAGATCCCCTGGCTGCCTGCGCGAGTTTGAACTCAGCATCCACTACCCCGTAGCCACCAGCGAACAGTTCCAGGCCGGCATCTTCTTCTTTGATGAGTAGCCGCACATAAACCCCCTGGCCACGACGAGCGAGGGGGGTTATGCAGTCATGCAGGCAGGCAGCCTACATGCGGGGCGGCTCGCCTTCCGGTGCATCGAGCGGCTTTTTGCTCTTGATTTCAAAGCGCGTGCCAGTCACGTGGCTGGTAATGTAATCTTCGTTAATGAGGTTCACAAATGTATCCAGATCCGTGCCGTCCATAATAATAATCGCTCCGTTATCATCCGTCATCAGCTCAAGCTGCATATCATCGGCGTACTCGATGGCTTGCTCCTGGCTGACGCCGCCTACCTCGAGCTTTTGCAGTTTGCTCACGACCTTTTTGCGCTCTTTGACGAGATCCTGTAGGTTGAGCCCTTCAGGCAGGCTGAGCTTATAGTGGCGCTCGATTTCGGCCACGCGGGCCTCGGCAATAGCCTGCTTTTTTTGTATTCGTACTGGAACAAGCGCTCGAACTTTGGCTGGTTAAATACAAAGATATCCTGGCCAACAATCAACACTTGGTTATCGGTCGGGAGCTTGAGGCCAACCTCACCCTTAAAGCGCTCAAACTTACCGGCGCGAAACTCCCACGCCGTTGCACCCTTCAGCACCTGGCTCTGCTGAATCGCCTTCACAACGTAGAAGGTTTTAGCCCTATCCCCCGCCAGGCTAAAGCGTGCGAGTATACCCTTAATACGCTTAAACTCATGCTCTTCTTCGCTAAATTCAATAATATCGCTGCGCTCGTTTTCAATCAGGTGGATAAGCGTTTCAGCCCGGCCAACATTAGTTAGATCAGTCCGCAGCAGCACGTTTTCTTCGCCATCGCTCATTTCGAATGGGCGCACGCTCAGGCCAGTGCCCGCCCCCATCGTCACCTGGCCCAGGATATCGAACAGAAACAGTGGCTTGATTTGGGCGTTGAGCTCGGGCGCAAAATTGGTGCTATAGGGCGTGTAGTTTTTATTAAAAAGGAAGAACTCTACCTCAAGCTGGTCCTTTATAGCATCGGTTTGGTTAGCCCATAAAAAGATATCAATTGGCTCGTGCGCCTGGGCTGGTGCATCACTAGACGCTGGCTGGGCTGATGCTGGGGCTGGGGTGCTAGGGCTGGCAGCACCCGTGGTTGGTTCGTGGTTCATGTCTGTCTCTTTCTTGGTTATTGTATAACCCGCTTATTGTAGCAGATTGCAGCCGTGACTGGCTACGGCAAGTCGGCCTTACCGATTGGTGGGTAGATATGCTGGTGATACAGCTGGCGGCCTTCATCGCTACTGAGCGGCAGAATATCCACGTAGCGCTGCTTGGTAGCTTGATCGACACTACTCATCACAACCATATCAAGCTGCTCGTCGGCATACAGCATCAGTGGCGTATCTGGGTCTTCCGATAGTTCACCAATCTCATCGTTATTATCCATAACCAGTGTATTGGCAGAGCTCTCCAGCCCCCCAGTCAGGAATACTCCAATATCGGTTGCGCTATCCCGCTCCTCGTACGGCTGGTCTGTATCATCACCACGGTGGTTAAACAAATACGGCCCAATAAAAATGTGCGATGCATCTGGCACAGCATCCGGGAAGGCAGTGCGAGCTACGTGGTCCTGCGGTAATTCAATCTCAATCCCAAAAACGCTTATCTGGCTGGTAGCTTAGCTCGTAGCGGCCATAGACTGGCTTATTCATACGGTCCACCCAGCGAGTTGGGTCAAGTCGCGCTACCTCTGGTGGTGAGAAAAGTGGCGCTCCCTTGCGAGAGACAAACCCCATCGCCGTCAGTGGCGAGCCGTATTCATCCAGATGGGCATCCTCTTCGCCAAATTGCGAGCTCACCTTACAGCCATACATCAGCAAGTTCTGGATGGTATCAGCGTGACTACCAAGATGGTCTACCGTTGGCTCATTACGCCAACACACAAACTGCATCTGGTGCCCCAAGCCGCGCTGGTCGGGCCGCTTATCTGGCCCAATCACATGGCCCAGCTCATGGCCAACCACGTGGCTGATATCATCGGCCGGCTTAATAATATTGCGGGGTTGGCCGTTCTTCGTGTACGCAATACCTCCCCACCCATTAGAGTCACATACTTCAAACTCTTTTGCTATTCATGACAGCAATGGCAACATCTGGGCGGGGTTTTGTGGCCTTAGACTCCCTATCAAGCACCTTGTTGATAGCATCCTGTGTGTAGCACGGTGCCAGCTCATCCTGGCCAGTCAGCTGATTATGCTTGGTATGCTGGCCATCCGGATCTACATGTTCGGCTAATGTTGTATTGGCAGTTATGGTGTAGTTTGGTAGCGTTCGCATGATATGCTGCGCTGCCTCACCAACCTGCTGGTCAAGCAGCTCAGCCGATGTATGGATACTATCTTCCTCGCTCGCACTAATTGCCACAACGCCAAGCTGGTAGCGCACCTCGCGCGGGGGCTCCATGCGCTGCTCTATCCGGGGCTGGTCAGCCTCTTTAAGATACGGCAGCACGTGCTGCTGCTCGTAGTCATGTAGGTAATCCCCCACCGTCAGCGCGCTCATCGTCAGGAGTACGCCACCAACATAGGCGGCACCCTGGCGCGAAGCCTGCTCGAACGGTGTGGGCGGTGTGGGGTACCACTGCGGTTGGTGGTAGAACGGGGTTTGCTCACTCATAGTACTATTATGCCGTAATTATGGCCAGTTTGCAATTATCCTACTACCCCGCAGCCTTGCCACACAAGAAAACTCCGCACGCATTGCTGTGCGGAGGTATAGGTAAGCTCATGGCCTAGTACGTTACTCGATAATACGCACCACCTTGCCGAGCTCGCCGTTATCACCCACAACAGTGCGGCCAGTGACCGCAGCGGTAGCAATCACCTGGGCCGGCCACGTAACCGACTGCATACTACCAAACGTGACGCAGCCAATCGTAACGTGCGGCCGCCAGGCATCCACGCTCAGCCCCGGGCTGGCAACACCCTGCAGCGCCTCTAGCAGCTGCTGGCGCACACGGGCTAGCTCCGCCGTCTTTAAGACTGAGATTTCAATCCAAAAGACTTTATCGTTAAAGTCCGGTACGGCTGCTACACCAGCCAGCTGGATATCCATCTGGCGTGGCACCTGCGCGGCCACCTCGGCCAGGTGGGCAAACGGCTTACTAGGGATGTTGATAAGCGTGGCATGGGGAATAAACTCCCCAAACGCGAGCCCCATCTGGGCAGACAGATCGCGGATAGCCTGGCTGGTTTGTTCACTAAAACACCAGGTCAATCGATGACTGGTGGTGATCCATATTGAGCTGGCGCGGAACAATAACGTTGTTCATGGTAAAGCCCCTTTCGGCTGATAGCGTGGGCCGCTTGGGACCCGTTATATGTGACACTAACACTATACCCTATACTATCCTAAATAGCAAGGGTATGGGATGACTATAGTTGTACACCCTGGCGGGCTTTGTTGGCCCATTCGTCAGCCAGCTCGTTGCCAGCCTGGCCAGCGTGGCCACGCACCCATACAAGCCGCGCTTGGCTCTGCTGGTAGAGTGGATACAATTCTTGTACAATATCTAAATTTTTTTAATCTCACCACCCTTTTTGCGCTAGCCTTTGGCCGCCCAACCAGGCGCCCATTTGGTAAGCACATTAATCCAAAATTCACTATCGGTGTGGATGACACAGGGCTGGCCGCTCGCATCCTGTAACGCGGCAATAATCGCCTTGCCTTCCATACGGATATTAGTGGTAGCGCCGGGCTCACTACCAAGGATATGTGGCTGCATGGCTTTGATAACTGCAAAGCCACCCGGGCCAGGATTAGGCTGGGCAGAGCCATCGGTGTAGTAATCTATCATAGCCCTATTGTAGCACGGCGCAGCCCGTAGCCGCCAGGTGGCAAAAGCTTGGGGTAGCCAGACTACTACAACCCTACTGCTGCGTGGCTTCACCTTCTGTTGGGGCCGGCTCGGCTTGCATAAACTGGGCCACACCGCTATTAAGCTCAGTCACGGCCTGCGTTGCCTCATCGCGGCCCTGTACCATCAGTGGCTCCTCGCCGTTATAAACCATGAATCTATCGGTATAGTAGTGGCTCGGCTGGGCAGTCGCAATACGGTACGCAGGGCTACCTGGCTGTTGCAAGCGAACCTCGGCCACCGTCAGGGTCGGCTCATCATGCTTAAACGCTGTGGCAATATTTTGCTCGGAGTTTGGCATATAGCCCTGGCCAATCAAGCGCATATGCAAACTTGCACCGCCTGGCTGCTGGCGCGTCAGCTTATACTCCACCGCCTGTGACTGGTGGGCATAGATACGCTCAAGCCGCAAACTACTGGTATGGGCACCGGGGCCATCCACGCGGGCTTCGCGCAGGCTAAGCTCATCATGGGTACGGAATTTATACTCAGCGTGGTTTTTATCGGTGCCAAGCGAGCGCTCTAACTGCTGGGCAAACTGCGCAGCAGCTTGGCGCACCGCCGGGGCTTGGTTAAGCAGCTCGGTGCCAGAGAGCTTTTCGGCCTTAGTCAGCGCATTACTGGCCCGCTGCTCGGCCCGGTATTGCTGCTCTAGTCTACTAAGCTCGCGCGATGGGCTCGCAAGATCCACTTGGGTCGGGGCTTCTACCTGGTGCTTGGCTTGGATGTGGTCATAGTAGTATGACCCACCCATGACGCCAATCGCAGCCCCACTGACTGCAAGCGCACCAATAAAGGTAGCGGTGCGGCGGTGCCGAGCATCCATCTTCTCGAACCGGTGGTGGTGGCGATGGCGGCCAAACCGGCCCGAATGTGGTGGCTGTGTGAATGGGTAGGCTTCTTTCTTTGGCATAGCGGGCTCCTTTTTAATTATAGTATTATACCACATATTACTCTGCGAGTAAATAGGTCATGACAAGATCGGTTTCGCTGCGGTACAGCGAGCGTGGGTTGATGGTCAGCTCGCCGTGGTGAGCCGCCATATGCTGGGCACGGCGGTGGAGCTCGGCAAGGTCCGGTGCAGCCTGGCGGCGCTGCTCGGCGGTGTAGAAAACACCATCCGCGCCGGCCTTATGGAAGATATGCGCATCCTCGCCTGTGCGGCCATTGCGGCGGTCGGCTTTGGTCACAAACTGCATCTCTACCGGTAGATTACCCCGGCGCCGAGGCAGGTAAACTTAGCTACCTTATAGCCACGAGGGCGTGGTATAATTTGCACGTTATCAGCAATAAAAAGCCGGGCTCAATTGACTGCACACCGCGGCGATGTACTCATCATCCCCCTGCACAATCGCCCACTTTTCCTTTGATGGCGCCGGGCGGGGCTCCAGGCGCGGGCTGCTGGCGGTGCGTTCCACTACGGCGGCAAAATTCCGGGCTAGCTCTGCTGGGTCGTCGCTAATGGCCGTCAGCCCCATCACATCCATTGGTAGCTGTGCCCCGGGCTGAGCCATTTTGTGCGCCAGCGACCCCACACTCTTGAGCCGCCAGTTACCGGCCATAGCCACACCATCGCCAAGATCGAGCGCAAACTCCCCAAGCTGCACGCTGGCATACGGCATGCCATCAGCATAATGGCGGTTGTACTCGGGCTCGTTCACGACGCTCGATATCGCAAAATCACCACCGAACTGGGCCAAATTCCCCAGTACCGCCTGCGGGCCATACTGGCGGCCTTCACGGCAGATATCATACGCCTGCATCACAATATCACCCTTACCCTGGCGGAACATACGTAGCTGGCGTGCCTGGCTGCGCAGTTCCATTGCCAGGCCGTCAAAGCCAATTGTTTCGCAGAGCGGGCCGTAGAAGCTTTCGGCCTCAATCACCGCCTCAAGCGTGGCCAAATCCTGCTCACCAGGCTGGTACTGGCCCTTTACCATGCCATTGACTGCCAGCACCAAACCATCCAGCTGCTCGCAGGCTTTTATAATGACAGATTCTAAATTAACCTCACTCCCCAGCCGGGCCATGTCCCTAATAGCAGCTGGCGGCAACGGGTGCTCCCAGATATCATAGTGGCCACTGGTGTGCTCGATATAGGCCTTGTGGTTGCGGTACCATTTGGCTTCGCTATCGATATGCGCCATGTCGTTGATCAGCGCAGCCACGTACTGCTCGCTACCACGGCGCGTCCCCGGCGCGCTGTAGTAATCCATCCGGGCACTAGCCACGGCCTGCATGGCAGCGGCGCTCTTGGTGGATTCTGCCGTCAGGTCATACAAGGCAGCTGCATCAAGCGCCTCGGGCGGCAGCATGCCACCGGCAAACACATTCACATAATCCCGCAGGCGGTTTGACCGGTCCTGTAGCTCAAACTGGTGCGGGTCACCAGGCTCATACATAGCCTGGGCGTAGCGTTCCATGGCGGCCGTTGCCGCTTGGGCAGAGGTACGAGCGTAGGTTTCTAGCTGCTCCTGGGGCACGCTTGGTTCGGGGTGGGAACATTCAAAAATTGGACATACGAGGCGGTCTCCTTCTGGCGTGTGGTTAGGGTTATAAGCTTATGGGTGCGGTGCGGGCTCGGCTGGCTGCTGACGTGGCGTGGCACTGGGCTGGCCTTGCAAATACTCGGCAGCGTCGCTAATCAAGAACAAGCTCACATCATCCTGGGTCTTGCCTGCCTTATGGAACGGCGTGCTAATCACCTTAATCAAAATCAGCATATACACCAGAATAAAGGTAATCAGCCCAACCATCACCAGCCCACCGTAGAACGGATGAATATCGGTAATCATCAGCAGCACCACCAGAGCCATCACAATTGAGCGGGCTAGAATAGTTGCCGATGGAATAAACTTAATACGCTGGATGTAATTCACCCGGTGGCGGCTACGTAGTAGCGCAACCTGCTGCTGCTTGAGCTTAACCACAAAGTTAGCTGGCACACCGCCGGCTTCCATCTGGCTAAAGTACTGGGTCAGGCCACGGATATCTTGCCGGGCATCGTAGGATTTGCGGCGGGCGTCTTCGTTAAACCCAACTGCTACATCGCGTAGCTGCTGCCGGAACCCGTCCAGGTCAAACGCTGGGTAACTAGCATGAATCGCCGCGGCGTCATCGTACATATCCTCGAGCTGGGCGGCAAAATCGGCCGGAATCCGCTCTGACTCTTTGTAATCCGCAATCGTGGCCGATAGCAAAAAACCAATCACAAAAGTCACGCTCGATACCACACTATTGTGCAGCGAGCTCTGCTCCACAGGCTCAAACCCCAGCACGTGCAGGCCATATTTACTAGCCACCACACCAGCACCAACCAGGGCCGCAATCCAAAAAATTCGAAAAATCCGTAGGTGTGTCAACATGGGGCGATTATACCAGCGTACCGCCTAGAAGGCAAGTGGCATCTGCTCGACCATATACTGGTAAAAGGCCTGTTTGCGGGCTGTGTCGAGCTCGGCAAATTCGCGGCCCATGACGTCGTCTGCCACCTGGGATGCAAAGCTAAAGCCCGTCAGCCGCAGCGGCGCGTAGCCCTCCTGGCCTTGGCTGTCGTAGCGGGCCCACACCACACCTGGTGGGAACACAACCCCATTCTGGCGTACTGGCTCGGCATTGAGCATTGTATGGTCGCCATGTGTTTTGGTAATAAACTGCGCGCCGTAGAGCTCCCGTGCCTGCACCTTGCCGTGTGCCAGCCCATCAATAAAATACTGCTCAACATCCTTACAGCCACTGCGGCGGATGCTAATATCTGCCTCCACTGGTGGTAGCTGGCTGGTTCTATCGCTGCCGCGCTGGCTGGCTTGGTTGATCAACTCAATCAGCGCATCGGCCGCTTCGTCCCCCGTGAGTGGCAATTGCGGCAGCGGCTCGCTTGGCTGGCCCACCTGGCCACGATCTGGCTTGGTAGCGTGCTGCTCAGCTACAGTCACCAGGTGTTGCTGGCGGCCAGCGATGAGCTTGAACACTTCGCGTGAGGCCCAGGCGTAGGCATTACCATAGCGGCCATCATGCTCCGCAACCAGCTCGCTGTGGGCGCGCGGCGTCAGTGCCAGCCCGGCTGTATCGAAGGCGCCTAGTAATGCCTTGGCACTCGGGCTATACAAAAACCGGTGCTGGTCTGGCTCCGCCGGGGCGTGCTCCACCAGCTGGTTATCGGCCGTGATATGGAGCGGTGCATTGCTATAATCAAGCTGCCGAATGATGGCTTGGTCAGCCGGGTTGGTGCTATCAAGCGTGGTGATTACGCGCGGCAAGGGCTCATTGGTGTGCTCCTGGGCGAGGCGCAGGGCAATATCGCCCAACCGCTGGGCATAGGGCGAGCGCTGGTAGTGCTGCTCAATCGCCTGGGTGTAGGTATCGGCAGCCGCGCCATCAGCCCGGGCAGCAATCGTAACCTGGTTGTAACCAAGTGGCTCAATCGTGACCAGCTCGCCTGCCCGGCGTGCGGCCGCAGGGCCTTCTGCAGCGGCGTGTACTAATGGGTATACGCTGGGCTCATCTGCACCAAAGTCTACTTGCGGGTAATTCACTAAATACTCAGCAACATCCCTACCGCTGGTAATACGCGTTAAGTCCCCTACCAGGGCGCCCATAGACCGGGCCGCTTGCTGCTCTAGGTAGGCGCGGCGCTCGGCTACAATACGCTCGTGGCTGGTTGATTCGCTACGGGGCTGTGGGGCGTATTCGCGGGGCATAAGTACTATTATTCTACTAGCATATCCTACATGCGTCAAGCAAGCGGGGGTGACTGGCAGCCTGTGCGGCTTGCCTACTCGGTTGGCTCTGGCTCAAGGTAGAACAAGTCTTCGAAGGCCGTATCGAGCGCAACGCATAGAATCAGCGCCAGCTTAGCCGTGGGGCTAAATACCCCTGTTTCAATGGCGCTAATGGTATTGCGCGACACCCCCACCAGCTCTGCTAGGCGGGCCTGGCTATAGCCCCGAGTATGCCGGGCTGCCCGTACTCTATTGCCGAGCCGCAGCTGATGCGCCCCCGCTGGGTCTGGCAGCGCTGCCGGCTTAGCCATGGTAGTACGCCACGGCAGTGATCACCGCCCCTACTGTGAATATACCAGCTAGTGCTAGTGGCGCGCGCTCGTGCTGCAGGCGGTAGCTTTTTAGCACCCCACTGCCATGCTGGCATGCACCAGGGCAACCATCAGCCAGTACACCGTACCACCCCGTACGTAGTCAATCACGCCGACCACACACATCATACCAAGCAGTGCAGAGTACGCCGCCTGTACATGCCGGCCGTAAAAATACTCCTCGCCTTCATCGTGATTCTCGGCCCGGGCAGCCGCTAGCAGGCGCTCCCGTTTCGCTGTGCGGGCTTGGTCTGGTGTTGCTGATGATGAGCGACTCATACTCATTCCTCCTTGCGCGTATCATTATACTATTACCGATATGCCAAGTTTTATTGGCACTATGATTAGTCTAGCAGTGCCAAGTTTACTTGTCAATCTCGGCCGAGAGCCCCCGGGGCCCACGCAGCCAGTCACCCCCGCATACGAAGCCTGTGCCCACCAGCCACCCAGCGCCGCACAGGCACGCAAAAACACCACGGTGTACCCGTGGTGTTTCATAGAATGTTACCTGGCGGGGCTATAGCCCGCGCCAAGCATAGCACGTATTAGTCTTCCTTCTTAGCCTCGGCGTAGCCTTCAGCCTTACCCTTGGCTTCGTGAGCCTTGTTTTCTAGCTCATTTGCCTTTTCTTTAACGGTATCAACGGCGTTTTCTACGCCTTCTTTTACGCTCTTGGCTGCATCTTCGGCCTTATGCTTCATGTCGTCAACTACGCTCATAGTCGCCCTCCTTGTGGATTAATTTACTCTTATAGTATACCACGGGCGACCCCATAATAGCTAGTGCTATTTGGTTGCTGGCTGGCGGTAGCGGTCAACAAACCGCTGCACAATGGCCCCTGGGTGCACAACACGCTGCTGGCGGGCCATAGCAATGAGGGCATCCGCCTCGGCGGGCTCAAAGTAGCCGGCATGCTTGTAGGTACGAATGCGCAGTGCCAAGCCCTCGGCATCAAGCTCGGGGTGGAACTGCGTGGCATACACATGCTGGCCCACGCGAATCATCTGCACACAGGTGGCGGAACGAGCCAGCACCGTACAGGACGATGGTGGGTTGAGGACACCTTCTTTATGCCCCACAAAGGCCAGGAAGGCTGATGGCAACCCCTGTAGCAGCGGGTCATCGCGGGCAGTCGGCTCGCGCACCACCTGCACCGCAGACACCAGCTCGCCGTAGGCAAAGCTCATCGCGGTGCCGGCGCCATCCTCAGCCAGCGCCGTTACCAGCGCCCCAATACCCAGGCAGGTACCCAAAAACGGTGTATCGCTGGCAATAATCTGGCGCATGAGCGGTATGATGTAATCTTCGAACGCCTGCTGGCCAGCTGGCTTATCGGCTGGTGGGTAGGCAAAGTTGGCCGGGCCACCGCCCATCAGCACACCACCGTAGCGGGCTAGATCCACCGGTGGGTAATTATCATCAATCAGCTCCAAGCGCTCCAGCTCGCCCGGCTGCAAACCACCAAACCGCATAAAGGCCGCGTATTCATCCTGGGCGGCCGCCGGCTCGGGGCGGGATTGTATCAGCAAAAATGGCTTTGTCATACCCCCTAGTGTACCACGCCAGACTCACTACACACCACTACTGCCACGCGTCCCTCCCCCGCTTGCGCCGGCCTATTCGCCCCCGCACCCCATATCTGCTACAATAATCCTTATGCATAATGATATCGAAACAATCCTCTTTACCAACGATGATATTGCGCGGGCGGTGGCGCGCCTGGGCCAGCAGCTGAGCCAGGAATATGCCGACAAAAACCCGCTAGTGGTGGGTATTCTGCGCGGGGCGGCGCCCTTTATGATCGACCTAGTGCGGGCGATGGATTGCATGCTGGAAATCGACTTTATGGACGTTTCGAGCTATGGCGACGAGCTTACTTCAACTGGCAATGTGCGCATCCTCAAAGACCTCGATACAGATGTGGCTGGCCGGCATGTGCTGCTGGTAGAAGACATCGTGGATACAGGCCACACTGCCCAGGCACTGTTTGAACTCTTTGCCGGGCGCCACACCGCCAGCACCAAGCTCTGCACCCTGCTCGATAAGCCCGAGCGTCGCACGGTGGATGTGCAGGCAGACTACATCGGCATCCCTACCCCCAATGAATTCGTGGTGGGCTACGGCCTCGACTACCGCCAGCGCTACCGCAACTTGCCGTATATTGGTGTGTTGAAGCCGGCGGTGTATCAGTAGCGTACGTGTTTTGAAGCGCTTGTATCTGGGTAATCACTCAGCTGCAGCATGAGTGATTGGTAGGCAGAATGCTCCCAGCTATCGTCAGTATAGGCCGCACCTGTGGTAATGCGCTCCATCTTTTCGTGCAAATATTCAGATACATCAAAAGCAACACCATTATCATTCGGGCTGGCTATACGATATACTGTCGCTGCAATACGGTTAAGTTCTGTTGTAATTTTAGGGTCATCCGTTAGTGCATCTATTGCAATCAATGGCTTTTGCAAGCTCCACTTGCGTTTTTACGGCTCAGGGACATGGTTTTAGTATATCACTCTATAGCTGAACTACCTCCTCCCCCATCGCCTGCACCTGCCACTGACGCTCGCGAGTGGCGGCAGCGGTGTCGCCCGGGTGCAGTAGGTTAATAAACCTTGATAGCGTAGTCGCTAGCCACCATGGCGTGCTCTGGCATGTGGCCGGTGCCGATGGCTTGGCCTACTACGCGCAGCACCGCTGTGGTGAGTTCATCCGGCGCCTGGCGGGCTAGCTTATGCACCGCAAAGCCCGCTTGGCGCACATCATGCATGCGGGCCGCTCCAGCCTGCCACTGGCGGTTGATGGCAAAAACCGGCGGTAATGGCCGGGTTGTGCGGGTCATTGTAGCCCGCTGCCTCCATAATGTGCGCTGCCAGCCGCAACGCATAGCGGCACAGCGCCACCTGGCTAGCGCCCTCGTACAGAGCATCGAGCGCCGCCCGGCCAGCGCTGTCGTCGTTAATTGTGATTTTTACGCGCGTTGGCATGATGGCTCCTTTGTGAGTTTAGTCGTACGCTGACTTATGCAGCGGGGCTTGGCTGGCCCAGTAGGTCAGCGACCTGTACGCGCTTTTGCTCAGCGCTGTCGCGGTCGCGCACGGTGACGGTGTCGTCTTCCAGCGTTTGGAAGTCGATCACCACGCAGTACGGCGTGCCGATTTCGTCCTGGCGGCGGTAGCGTTTGCCAATGTTGCCGTTGTCGTCCCACATTACGGCGCCGTATTTGGCCTTCAGCTGGCGGTAGACCTCGCGGGCCTTTTCGACCAGCTGGGGCTTGTTCTTGAGCAGTGGGGAGACGGCAAACTTAATCGGCGCCAGGTGCACCGGCAGCTTCAGGTAGGTGCGCTCTGTGCCGCCAATTGTGTCCGTCGTCAGCGCCTCCGTCAACACCGCCATCAGGGCGCGCTCCACACCAAAGCTTGGCTCAATCACGTGCGGCACCACCTTTTCGTTCGTGCCCTTCATGCGGTATTCCATGCTTTTGCCGCTCATCTTTTGGATATTCATCAGGTCAAAGTCGGTGCGGTAGGCAATGCCCATCAGCTCCTCACGGCCAATTGCAAAGTCGTATTCAATATCGATCGTCTTTTTGCTGTAGTGCGCCCGATCCTCGGCCGGCACGTCCAGCTCGTGGATGTGCTCCTTGGCAAGGCCCAGCTTAGCCAGGAACTCGTGCGTAGCCGCCAGCAGCTCGTCAAAGGCCGCCTGCCACTCACTTGGGTGCACAAAGTATTCAATCTCCATCTGCTCGAACTCACGGGCCCGGAACACAAAGTCGCGCGGCGCAATCTCATTACGAAACGCCTTTCCCTGCTGAGCAATACCAAACGGCAAGTTGGGGATAAAAGGCATCCACCACGTTTTTTTGTAATTGGTAAAAAAATCCCCTGGGCCGTCTCGGGGCGCAGGTAGCTGATGCTATCCTCGCTCTCGGTCGCGCCCACGTGGGTTTTAAACATCATGTTAAACGTCCGCGACTTGCTGAGCGGGTTGCCGTCCGGGCTTTTGATATCGTGCTTTTTAATGGCTTCATCCATTTGCTGCATGGTCATACCCTCTGGGTCGACGCCGTTATCCTTTAGGATATGATCGGTGCGGTAGCGGCGATGGTTAACCGTATCTTCGCACAGTGGGTCCACAAAGGTATCGACGTGCCCACTGGCCTGCCACACCTTCGGGTTCATAATGATAGCCGCATCGACGCCGTACATATCGTCGCGCCCATCCACAAAATGCTGCCACCACAGCTGCATAATATTACGCTTGAGCGCCACGCCCAGCGGGCCATAATCCCACGTGCCACTCAGGCCGCCATACACGTCCGACCCCTGGTAAATAAAACCACGGCGCTTGGCCAGGGACACCAGCGCCTCCATTGTGTGTTGTGTTGGTTGCTTACTCATATTGCTTATAGTATACCATAGCTTGACTTTTAGCGTGGATGGGTGTATATATAGGTTTGTTCGCATTCGCTCTATCCCTGAAAGGGGCTATCATGTTGAAAGATACAAGCTTTAATGTGCTTCGTCTCGCTGGCATCAACGCCGGCGTCGCGGTTAGCGACCCGGTGCAAACCGGGTCACTGATCCTCGAGGCAAAGGAGGAACTGCGGCAGAAGCCGCGCTCCCCCGAAACCAAGTCCGCCCTGCGGGGTGGGCTGATAGGCCTGGCGACCTACCGACCTACCTCAACTCCCGAAGGCCGAGAGTTTACAGGAAAGGAGGTGGTTGCCTCTTCGCTCCTTATCGTACAGGCCATCTTGGCTAAAATGATCAGGGAGAAAGCTCTCCCAGTCACCTGGCAGGAGATTGGCCGAATAACTAAATTATCGGCCAATGTCCTAACTGAGACATACCCCGCAGGGGAGTCGCCGAGAGTGTATCAAACACTCTCTTCGATCTCCCCAATGAGAAACGAAAGGAGGTGGTTTTGCCTCTGGTGGCGACACTCGCCACCCAGCAGGCCGATGATTATGACACAGTGTGTGCGCGCATGCTGGTCATAAACTACGTCTTGCATAGGGCGGCCAGTAGTGAGGATATGCATACCATCCTCATGAGCCGCCAATTTGGTGACCTTATCGAGGTCGCGCTGGCTTAACGCTTGAACCTTAGACGCGTGGCGACATGTTCGCCCCCGGTGACTGCACCCACACCGTAAGCTGGGTGCTTTTTCCTTGCCCCCAAACCTTGGCGCGCCTACACTGTGGCCGCGTGGTGCTGCGCCAGGGCTAGCACATCTGCCAGATAGTCTTCTGTGCCGCCCACTTGGGCCACCGCCGCTATATCGTACTGGCCCATTAAACGCAGCAGCTTAATATGCCCCGCACCTATGCTGCCATGGGGGCTTGGCGCCAGGCCGCGCTCCTGGGCGCTGTAGCGGTAGTGCTGGCCGGGCTGCAGGGCCTGGCCGTTCACATCGTGCCAGGCACTCAGCTCCTGGCCCAGGGCCACCATGTAGCGCACATAAAACCAGGCCTTGGTTAGCGCCAGGGGCATCCCGTCATCTAGCGCCACCAGTAGCTGCTGGGTCAGGCCAAACCACGCTGGCTCATCCACCATAGCCACCCCGCGGCGCACCAAAGCCAGTGCCTCGTAGGCAAAGCTTAGGCGGTCGTAATCGGCTAGTATGCGCCGGTAATACACCTGCATCCGGGCCGAGCCCACTACCTGCAACTGCCCCCTACCGCGGCGCAGAATCAGCTCATTCGTTGCCAGCGGCTCAATCCCCCCAGCCAGCTTGGATCGCGGCCGGCGCACACCCTTGGCAATAGCGCTGCGCTGCCCCCGCGGCGTGATACACTGGATGATTCGGTCCGCCTCGCCATAATCCGTCCGGCGCAGAATAATAGCCTGTAGGCGCTCCGGGGCGTGGCTATGGCTAGACGAGGCCTGGCTACGCGCTGCACCAGCTGGCGGCTGCTGCGTCACGCGGCTCATGCCTGCGCCCTCTTAACCGCCCGCACCACATCACCAGGGTGAATGGCGGTTTTGCTGAGCACCTGCACCACGCCGTAGGCCGCCAGGCTACCGGGTGGCACCAGCTCGGCTTGGTTCGTGCACAGCACCACGGGGATAGCCCCCAGGGCGCGGTCGGACTGGAGCTCATTTAGCAGCAGCAGAATGGTATTACCACTTAGCAGCACATCAGCCACAATCACCTGCGGCGTATGCTGCAGTGCGGCCTGCATCGCCTGCACCGGGCTGTGGGCCACCGCCACGCTATAGCCAGCTGCCTGCAGCCGGCGGGTATGGATATCCGCCTGCCAGGGGTCGTCTTCTATGATTAACACATGCGGTTGCTGCACCATACACCCTACAATAGCGGCAGCTGCACGGATGGCTGCATGGTTACGTAAAAGGTCATACCACCCCCTATCCCGCGGTGGCAGATTGTGCCGGTGTGGCCGTTCATAGCCCGGGCAAAACGCTCTGCTAGCACCAGCCCCAGCCCACTACCCTGGGGCCGGCCAGCCACGTGCGCCGCGGCAGCCGCCTGGCGGAGCATACGCCGGGTTAGGACCGGGCCTTGGTCACGTAGGCTAATGCGCACGCCCCCACCCACCTGCCGCACCGTAAAGGTTACGGCTGTGTTGCTATGGGCATAATGCAGCGCATTATCCGCGAACCCAAGCAGAATACGGCGCAGTAAATCCCGGTGGGCCACCACCATCGGCACCGTGCGGCGCGGCCGTACGGTCAGGGTGCGGTTGCTGGCCTGGTACAGCGGTGCAAGCTCGCGCGCGACCTCCTGGCACAGTAGTAGCGGGTTGACTGGCTCTGTGGGGAAGGCGTCGGCCAGCAGGCTATCATCCAGCCGGGCTAGTTTAGATAGGCCTTCCGTCAGGCGCAGGGAGCGTTCGCTGGTCAGCACCACTCGTTCCACCAGCTGCTTTTGGCTGGCCGTCAGGGCCGTATCACCCAGTTCAAGCGCCAACTGGCGGATGAGCGATACCGGCGCCTTTAGCTCGTGGGCGGCAGCCAAAACACCAAACGACCCGCTTGTAAACGGGCCGTGGTGCACCTGGTGGTCACTCCCCTGATTCATAGTCCCATTGTACCACGCCAGGGGCCAAGGTGGTATTGCTTATGCTTGCTAGTACACTGGTAGCCGCGGCGCAGCTACCAGTGTGTGTGCCATACGTGCGCGGGGCGTCAAGCCACCCCATTTACCTACTGGTTAAACGCAATTGTTTGGATGATCTTTTCAAAATCTGGCTTAAAGTTATCGGCATCAGTCCGCAGCGTCACGGTTTTATCGCGCAGCTTGTAGATGACGGCCGAGCCACGAATATCCTTGGTAAAGTTACCATCTAGCCGCACGCCGGTATTACCATGGGCACTGGTCGCACCACTACGTAGATCACCCTTTTTAATCAGGTTTTCGTACTGGGCAACCACCGTGTCGTAATCCTTGTTTTCGATTAGCACGCGCAGGCCAAATTGCTGCGTTTGGGTGACCGGTGGCACCACGCCAGGGTTCAGGTAGGCCTCGTAGTTACCACCACGGGCGATATCCTTGGCTTCGTATGCACTCCAAGTCTTGGGGTATTTAAAGGTAAGCCGCCCGTAGTCATCAGGGCCAACAAAGTCGCGGTTCGGCTCCTTTTCGCGCTGGGCAAACTTCTCTTCATCTTGCTCAATTTGCTTCTTTTGGGCTTCGGCCACGGCCCGGGATTTTTGGCCCTCGACGTCGTTACTGGCAGATTGGTAATTGCTGTACGCCCAAATTGCCAGGCCACCAAACACCACCATCAGCACCGACACAATGACAATTATTGCAATATATACAACATTGCCCGATTGTTGCTTATAGTAATTATTCATACTCCCATTATACTTACGCTTGTGCTGAGTGTAAAGCCTGACAACTACGGCGCCACATGGTAAAGTACATGCGCCCCATGGCGAGCGGCTGGTGGCACACCGGGCACTGCAAAGCCGTAGCTTACGAGGTCGATTGGGTGGCCCAGGCGGGCGGCCTGCTGCTGCACCTTGGCATACATACGGCCAATGTGGTGGCTGGTGCCAAAGGTGTAGACTACACTCGTACCAGCTGGGAAATCCACCTGCCATAAATTGCGGCATAGCACTGTGGCTCGGGTGCGGTAACGGCGTAGGCGTAGGCGCGCAATTAGCACCAGCAGCGGGTTAATCTCGTAGCCATACACTCGGGCACCCTGCTGCGCCGCCACCAGGCATACAACGCCATCGCCGCTGCCGATATCTACCAGTGTATCGCTACCGGTAAGCGGCCGCAGCTCTGTAAAAGCTTCCACCACCGACCGGCGGTGCGACGGCACATAGGGCGCACCCGTTAGGCTGACCGCTAGGAACAAGCCAGCCAGCACCATAAGCCCAAGCCACAGCCAGGCCATCTAGGCAGCCTCGCCTGCCATTGTGTTAGCAGGTGCCGAAGCACTGGCATCGCCACCCGCCGTGGCGTCCTCGGCTACCGTGCTAGCGTCCGCCCCATTCTGGGCCGTGGCAATGGTAATCGTGTGCTTAAGCTTGGCAAGCTCCGCCTGGATAGCTGCCGCCTGCTGCTGCACCTGCTGGTAGCGCTCCACCGCCTCATCTAGGGTAAATTCATCGCTTTCGAACCATGCCACAGCCTGTTCCAGGGCAGCAATGCGTTCTTCTATCATCTTATTCTTGCTCGTCATAGCGTAGTACCTTTGCTGTTATATTGCTGGTGTGGGTGCGGATATGAATGGTTGCACCTGGGGTAATGGCCCCCGCTGCTGGCCCCCGAATAATTGCATAGCCTCGTGCCAGTACCGCCTGGGGATCGTACGAGCTAGCCAGGCGCTCCAGCGCCGCCACCCGCTCCCCTGCCTGCTGCACACGCTGCTGCAAGCTTTGGGCAGCCTGCGATACGCCCGCCTGTACATGTGCCTGCACACTCGTAATTGCCTGTAGCACCTGCGGGGCTGGCCGCGCCGCCAGGGCCGCTACCTGCTGGGCTACTTGGTGCCTATCTGGCAGTAGCATGGTTGCAGCGTGGGTTGGCGTGGCGGCCCGCACATCAGCCGCTAAGTCCGCCAGAGTGGTATCTACCTCGTGCCCAACCCCTACCAGGGTCGGCACTCGGCTGGCAGCAATCGCTCGCACCAGGGCTTCGTCGTTAAAGCACGCCAGGTCATCCGCGCTACCACCGCCACGCACCAGCACCAGGCAGTCCGGCAGAGGCTCCTGCTGGTTGGCCTGCTCTATCGCCTGCACCATTGCCTCGGCTGCACCCGCACCCTGCACGGGGGTATTGTAGACGGTGAACGCCACCCCACCCCAGCGCTCATTAGCAATTCGCATAAAGTCCGCATAGCCAGCAGCCTGCTGACTACTAATGATAGCCACCCGGCGCGGCATGGCTGGCAAGCTGCGCTTGCGCTCCGGGGCGAATAAACCCTCGGCCGCCAGCCGAGCCTTCAGGAGCTCCTGGCTGCGGCGCAGCGCACCCTCGCCACAGGGGCGAATACTATCAATCGTTAGGCTAAACTTACCCCACGCCGTTAGCTTGGGCCGGGCACGCACCACCACCGTCATGCCATCTTCCACCGGTACGCGCAGGGCGTAGACCATCATAAAGCAATTAAGAGCCGCCTCGGCATCCTTCAGGGTAAAGAAAAACATATTTATTATGGCTGACAGTGAACGAATCCACCTCGCCACGCACCAGTACACTAGGGTAGGCTCGCTCCAGCACTTGATTGGTAATAGCCACAAAAATCACCCGGTGCCAGCAGCGGCTCGCCGGGGCTTGGTGGCAGCGGGTTACTCACGCCGCCTCTGGGGGGCGGCGGCCATGTTTGACCAGTGCCGCTTGGTAGAAGGGGTAGCCACCCACAATCGTACCCACAATCAGCAGCACACGCGTCAGCACAATCCCCGCAATCCCTACCGTGGGGTTAACGCCCACCAGCGCCAAAAAGCCAACCATAATTGCCTCGTACAAGCCTGCGCCACCAGGGGTGATCATCACCAGTCCAGCTAGGGCTGCAATACCATAGGCTACCACCAACGGCGCTGGGTTGATTGGTGAGCCCAGCACCAAAAAGGATACATAGTAAAGCCCAATTTCGCTCAGGCTCAGCAGTACACCCCACAGCAGCGGCACCAGCATCACGTGCTTATTGGCCCGAATATGCTGGTAGTCACCACTAATGCTGGTTAGAAACCGCACTACAGGTGGGGCCGTGAAGATTCGCGTGCGGCGGCCGAAGGTCGCTAGGCGCACACAGCCATTAGCCAAGCGCACCAGTGCCTTAGCCAAGGCCTCCATGCGGTGCTGGTGGCTAAAGGTGATGATAATCAGCGCAATCGAGCCTAGCAGCAAACACACCAGCACGGCCGTGGCCAGGGTAACCCAACGGTTCAGCGAACCATCCAGCAGCATCCACAGGGCCGCTACAACCAGCACAATGGCATAGCCGGCAAAGCCAGCCACAATCCGCACCAGTTGCGCTGTAGTTGATTTGGCAACGGGTATCCCAAAATGCCGCAGCCGCCAGCCCATGTACGAAATACCGCTGACGCCGGCGCTCGGCAGCACGTGGTTGACGAAGTTCATCTCCAGCGATAGCCGCGCCAACTGCAACCCACCTAGGCCACTGGTGCTGCCTTGCGAGCGCAGGTAGGCAAATAGCGTCTCGCCCAGTGAATAGTACGAAAAGAATTGCAGCGGAATCAGCAAACCAATCAGCAGCCAAATATTGACCCGCTGCATCAGTTGCCAGGCCTGCAAAATATCGTGGCGAGCAGTGTATAACACCACCGCCAGAATAATAATCGTTGCAATACTGAGCCACGTTCTCCCAGAAATTTTATGTCGCATAGTACCCATTATACGCTACTTGGGCGGGCTTAGGCTATAATAAAGGAATGATAGTTTGCATTCTGGGCCGGCAACCGGAGCTTGGCCGCTATGAACTCAGCCATGTGTACGGCCGCGTCACCCCATTTGGCCCCCAGGCTGCTCTGGTGCCAGGCGCCACCAGCTGCGATGTACAGGCACTGGGTAGCACCCAAAAAGCCGGCCGCGTCCTGGCCCGCTTGCCCCACGCCACGTGGGGTGATATCACCAGCTTTATCCGCCACACCTACCTGCCACTCTTGCAGCGCACCCCGGGTAAACACACCCTGGGCATCAGCGCCTACGGCACTACGTTCAGGCCTGCCAAGCTACGCCAGCTTGGTTTGATGGTAAAGCAGCAGCACGCCAAAGCTGGTGGTAGCCTGCGCCTCGTGCCGCAGCCGGCTGCCTCGCTCAATACTGCCATTAGCCACCATAATAAGCTTGGCCTCTCCCCCACCAAGCACGAACTACTGCTGGTGCAACACGGTGGTACCATTATCATTGCCGAAAGCTGCGGCGCCCAGAATATCACCGCGCTGGCTCGGCGCGACCAAGGCCGGCCTAAGCGCGATGCCTTTGTTGGTATGCTGCCGCCCAAGCTCGCCCTGATGATGGTTAATATTGGCCTGGGCTTGGCTGGTGCATCACCGCGTACGGCCAGCTCTACCACCGCAGCGCCCACCAGGCACTCAGCGCCATCTATACTGGACCCATTCTGCGGCACCGGCGTGGTACTGCAAGAAGCCTACCTGCGCGGCTGCACAGTGTACGGCACCGATCTTAACCCCAAAATGGTTGATTACAGCCAGCAAAACCTCCAGTGGCTTGCCCATAGCCACAGCCACGCCACTGGCACAGTTGGCAGCATTACCACTGGTGACGCCACCAGCCACACCTGGCCCTATGCGCCGAGCCTCACAGCTGTGGTATGTGAAACCTACCTTGGCCAGCCCTTTAGCGCACCGCCATCCCCCGCCAAACTACGCCAGGTCCATGCCACCTGCCTGGGGATTACCAAAGGCTTTTTGGCTAACCTTGCCCCGCAGCTTACCCCTGGCACGGGGCTGTGTATTGCTGTGCCGGCCTGGCGCACCCCTGCCACTGGCCACACCGAGCGCCTCCCCCTGGCGCGGCACCTCGCCCAGCTTGGCTACCAGCTACACACAACCCAGCCGCTACTCTACTACCGGGCAGACCAAATTGTAGCGCGCGATATCTACGCCCTTATTAAAAAGTAAAGCCCGCCCCCGGCGTGTAGCCAAAGGGCGGGTGTGGGAAGTTAGCTAACTACTCCTTTCGTTGCTGTCTAGACAATGACCGGACGAACGCCAGCGCCTGGCGGATTTTGCTAGATGCAGCCGGAGCACCAGCAAAGCGCTCGGTTTTCATCTAGGAACGCCTGGGCGTTCATTCCGGCGATAAGCCTATCCTGGCTGAGGATAAACTCATCCTTGGCGGACTGGGCGGCGCGCTCATCATCGCGTACGGCCGTTTCGCCCCGTACGAAGGCATCCGTCGCGGATTCAATCCTACCCACGTAGTGGTTGATAATCGCTTCGCGGCGGTGTTCCACCTGGGTGGCTATATCGCCTTCCAGGTGGCTGCTTGCTATGGCATCAGCATCGGCCAGCTCCGCCAGTAACTCGCTTACCAGGCCATCAATCTGCCGGCCGGTAGCACCGGCAGCTTCAATCGCCTGCTGGTAGTTACCAGCCAAAAACCAAGCTTTCGAGAAGTGCCGTATGACCACCATACGGCACCTTCGCATAGGCCAGCTGCGGCGGCAAGGTATCCAGGTCATAAACCTGGATGTACCCCTGGGCAACCTGTGCCTTCAGCCAGTATACCCGTAGCCATGTAGCGTAGGTGTACTTCAGGCTCCACAGCGCCGGCAGCAGCCAAATAGCCGCAAGCATAGCCTGACGGCCACATTGCGGTGGCCAGCAAACCAAGCTTGATTAGCGCATAGAGCCATGTAACGGCTACGCACCATATCACTAGCGGCTGGCAGCTATTGATAAAAGCCTTAAAACCAAGGGGTTGGTCAGGCTTATCATCACCGTCATCAGACAATGCTATGTCGATGACGACCGCGGCTAGAAAAATTACAATGACCACCGCCACAGTGGTGACTACAGCCACCACGCCGCCAGCCGCTAGGCCCACAAACCAACCATTCACGGTGGCTATTGGGCCGCTGTCTTGCTTACGCCATATCACAGCCATGGCCAGCCCAAGCCACAGCAGCACAGCTTACAGCAGGCTGTGCGTGGCTACCCAAGTGCGCACCCGCTCAAGGCTCATGGCCTCAATCCGGGCAAGCCGACTAGCTGTCTGCTTGCTTGGGTTAGGCGTGTGCAGCACCCGTGTGCTGCACTCCTGTGTTTGGTCCAGGTATAGCACGAGAATCACTTCCTTCCACGTAGGTTCTACCCCAGAACTCTTCTGGGGTTACCCTATGTATAGCAGATAGTTGCATAGTCCGTCAAACTATGGTTAGCCTTGGGAGGCCCTGACAGGGGTGTTTATGGCCCCATCAGCATCAACCGGCGCACGGTATACGAGCTAGTATATAAGCATGAGCATAATCACTGCTCACACAGAATGTGTTCACTGCTTGGCAGGTGGGGCTTGTTCAAATTGTTTATACAGATCCGCTAACGCCTGGCGGGCGTGCTGCAAATCCTGGGCCGCAGCCGGGTGTTTTGCGGCGTCTGGCACGCAGCTAGCGGGCGCTGGTAGCAAGCCGTAAAAGGCGCCGCCAACCTCCTTCATATCTTGGTATGGGGCCGCATCCTTGGGGCTGGCCTTGTACTGGGTAAGCCGCTGCTGGCGCTGGGCCGGGCTCAGCATGATGATCGTCCCCACTGCCCCAGCGCCACAGGGGTATGGGTTTGCCGCGGTGGCTTGGGGCGTGGCCTGGGGTAATTTTGTGTTCGCGAGCTGGGCGGTGGTTACCTGCACCTGTTGCTGGCCGTCCGCCGCTACCTGGTAGTGGAAGATAAACTCCTGCCCGGCCGGCAGTTTAACCACGCTCGCTTTGTAGCGCACGGGCCAGCCCGGTAGCTTGGTGTACTCGGCTGCGGTGGGCTGCGGTTCCTTCGGCTCGGCAGCAGGCGCAGCAGTTGCCGCCTTGGTCGCAGTAGCTTGGGCCGCCGCAGCTTGTGCTTGCTGCAATTGCTGCTGGGCAGCACTTAGCTCTGTTTGTGCCTGCATATGCTGGTAGAAGAACCAGCTGGCCAGGCCCATCAACCCCAGTATAATAATCAGAATAAAAAATGTACTCACCGGGTGGTTATTCATACCGCGTGCGCGTGCCCCACGGCGCGCCTTGCGCCAAGCAGCTGCCTTGGCATCGGCGCTCATCGTGCCGGGGCCGCTCAGCGAACGAGCCGCGCCGCTGCCGCCAGTACCACCAGCACCCAGGGCGACCGCCCCAAGCTCCGCCTCCAGGCGGGCTTCGGCAGTGGTGCCATCGTCCTCCGCAGTAGCTACACTACTCGCCTGGCCAGCGCTATCCGCTGCAGCAGGCATGGTATTCACCGCTATGGCAATACTGTCATCCTGGCCACCACCGTAGCTGCCTTCTGTTTCGTCCTGGCTATCCACGCCATCACCAGCGCCTACCTCAATACTCTCGACCCGTACAAGCTCGGCTTCTAGGTTGCCATCATCATTAATGCTATTTTTGCGGGAAAGCCTGGCGCCCAGCACCAGCACCCCCGGTTGGTTGTCTGTGTTCATATACCCTTCCCTTTGTTTCCTTTATGGTACCTGGTCTTTCAGCAAACGTCAAGCTTCACCACTCTGTGGCCTGCCATACACGGCCCGGCCAGCCTGCCAAAGCGCTTGACGCAGCGCAGCTTTTGCCGTACAATGGTAGGGATTGTTTATATAGAATTTAAGGAGTAATACTGGAATGTCGAAGGTTAAAGCAGGTGGTTCAAGTAAGAACATCCACAATAACCCTGGCCAGCGCCTTGGTGTTAAGCGCTTTGGTGGCCAAAAAGTACGTGCCGGCGAAGTACTTGTCCGCCAGACGGGTGCCACAAAGATCGCTGGTGAAGGCACCTACATCAGCCGTAACTTTACTATCCATGCCGCCAAAGACGGCGTGGTAAGCTTTGAGCGCACCAAGAAGAGCCTCTTTACTGGCAAAACAGCGCGCCGCACCCGCGTGTGCGTTAAGTAAGTAGTAGAGCTACCGCACGGGTATTTAGTACACTACATCACCCCCATCAGGTAACCTGATGGGGGTTGCATTGTAGCGCTTATCTTATTTCGGGCGCGGTGACTATTCGCCGCGCAGGCTCGCCAGGGCAGCGTCTAGCTGTGGGTCGCGGCCAGCTTTGGCGTCATCGCTGGTGAGTTCTACCTTCTTTTGCGGGGTAATACCCTGCTTAGAAATACTATGCTGGTGCGGCGTGTACCACTTAGCGACCGTTACCTTTAGCATGCCATCACCCAGCTCTACCAGTTCCTGTACACTGCCCTTACCGTAGGACTGCGTGCCCATAATAGTCGCTTTGTTGTGATCCTTCAGGGCGCCGGCCACAATCTCGCTGGCGCTGGCGCTGGCACTATTAATCAGCACCACTGTTGGGGTTTTGCCAAGGATATCGCTGCCAGTGGCCTTGCGGGTTGAATCACCATGCTGCTTGCCCTTTTCGTGCACCACAGCTGTGCCTTCTGGCACCCACAGGCTAGCAACCTCCACACCGGCCTCTAAAAAGCCACCACTATTACCGCGTAGGTCCAGCACAATACCCTTCACACCCTGGCGGGTTAGGTCCGTCGCCGCCTGGCGCACCTTAGAGCCACTATCACGGGCAAAACGGTTCAGCGTAATCACACCAATGCCGTCTTTGTTCTGGCTTTCGACATCCGGGGCTACAATCTCGGCGCGGGTGATGGTATAATCCTTTGACTCACCGCCGCGCTCGATGGTTAGTTTTACGGTGCTACCAACCTCACCACGAATTTGCGATACGGCCTTATCCGTCGATATACCATCGGTCGACTGACCATTAATTGCCAGGACGGTGTCCCCCACCTGTAGGCCGGCCTGGGCCGCTGGCGTATCCTTCAGCGGGCGCACAATGGTAATCTTGCCATCGCGCTTGCCAAGCTGGGCACCAATGCCGCCACCAATTTTACCTTCAAGATCATCGCGCAGCTTTTTGGCCTCATCGGCGGTATAGTACTCGGTATAGGGGTCGCCAGTGGCGCTGGCCACGCCCTTGGCAGCCTGCTGGGATAACTTGCCGCGGTCAAGCTCGCCATCAAACGCAGTCACTAAGTGTTGGTACACCTGCTGGGCGGTGCCCATATTAAGCGGCGCGCTGGCCTGGCGTATCCCCAGGCGCGGGCCAATAGCCGCCATAATATCGGCACTATGCGTCCCCGCTACAAAGGCCGCAATCCCCACAATCATCACAGCCCCAAACAAAAAACCGCTCGTAAAGCGCTTTTGCGGGGCGCGGGGTCCGTGCTCGGTCTGATCATTAGCCTGACTGGTTGTGTTGTGTGTGGTACTCACCTGACGTAGTTTCTCCCGATTATTCCTCCATTAATTATAGCGCACTCCTGACGAGTACGCTATAAGTATAACCTTTTTTACAATAGTGCCTGGGCGGGTTCCTGGCTGCGGTAGGCCTAGAAGTAGATGTAGGTCAGGCCGGCTGCCGAGCGGGTGTACTTGCGGTACAAGCCATCCCACTGTAGGTTGTAGTCGCTAACGGTAATGGTGCCGTCACCATTCACGCTTTCGACGTACATGACGTGGCCATAGGCGCCAATTGGCAGCATAGCAGCCGAGCCCGCCACTGGGTTAGAACCACTCTGGATACCGTGCTGAGCCAGGGTTGATGGCCACTGGTTGGCATTACCAGCACCGCCAAAGTGCGGCACGTGGCGGCCAGTGCTGGCGACCTTCCAGGCCACGTAGCTAACACACTCGCGGGTGTAGAGACCCCAGTTATCGACGTAGGCATCAAGCGGTGCATTGGCCCACATATCGGGGTAGCCACCACCAGCAGCAGAGCCAGCTGGGATACTCCCTGCCCCACCACCATTACCACGGACGGCAGCGGCGGCAGCGCGGCGGTTTTCTTCTGCCTGGGCAGCACGCAGCTGCTGAACACGGGCGTTGTTCTGGGCAGCGCGCTCACGGTAAGCGTTTTCCTCGCCCTTGGTTTCGTCAATCAGCTTCTTCTTTTCGGCTTCTTTGGCGTTCAGCTGGGCGCGTTGGCTCTTTTTGGTCCTTCAGGACCTGCTTCACCTTTGCTGCTGATCTTCAAGCTGCTTCTTGAGCTTGTTAATCTCGGTAATCGTATCGTTCAGCTTATTCTGGACGGCGGACTGCTGGGCCTGCTTATCGGCAAATTCACTGATGTTTTTTTGCTACTTGCAACCATCTCAAGCGTTGAAGTTTGCGACTCAGCATAAAGGCCAAAGTACAGTTGTGCGTAGGGCCTTCTTATTGGTTTCGATACGCTCCTTGTTCTTGGCGATCTCGCCCTCTAAGCGGGTGTGCTCGGCCTCGGAACGCTTGATTTGCTCCTGCAGGGCTTTGGTTTGTGACTCTAACTGCTTTAGCTCGGCCTGGTAGGAATCAGCCATCTTGGCCAGGTTATCGGCCTGGTTCTGGTTCTGGCTGGCTTCGTTCTGAGCGGCTTGAATTTGACTGTCGTAGTTGGTGGCAAAAGCAGTTTTGCCAAGTTGTAGCGGCATAGAAACCGCCATCAGCACAGCGCAAGCAACCGTAGCTGCCTTTAGCCGTGAACGACGATTCCGAAACCGGTGTGGTGGACCTATGTTTCATCATTACTCCCATCATACCATAAGCAAAACCCTGCATGCAAGGCTTTTGCCCAGGCTTTCTAAATCTTTAAATATCGCTGCGTGGCAAGCAGTGACGATACGATGCCAATCAGGGCACCAACTGCCACCATCACCAGCACGACTAATATGCCGTACACACTGACAATATGCAGGGTTGGCTGCACAGCAATACCGTATGTGCTGAGCTTTGGCTCTGCCATTACCAGCAGGGTCACCCCAAGCACCGTGGCAATAATGGCGGCAATAAAGCCATACACCACGGCTTCGACCACAAACGGCCCGCGAATAAAGCTTTTTATCGGCGCCAATCAGCTTCATCATCTCGATCTCGTCCCTACGGTTAAAGATCGCCATACGGATGGTATTAAACACGATCAGTGAGGCAATAATCACCAGCGTTACGCTCGCCACCATGCCAAGCTTTTTCGGCAAAGCCAGCCCAGCGGCCGATTGTCTGGATAGCCCGGCCACGGTTAGATTGATCAAACGATGGCTTTAGATCCGGGTGGGCATAGCGGCGGTAGGTTTGGTTTTTATCGGCGTAGTCATTCAGCGGGCCGATATTATTGGTATCCTGTAGGTTGACGTGGAAGACACCCGGGAAGGTTAAATCAGCAATCGCCAGGGCTTCCAGTGCGCGCACGTCGTTGCGGTTGCTATCGCGGTAATCATCGCGGGCCTGAGTAGGCGTGCGGTAGCGCACACTGGCAACACCAGGGGTCTGCTTGAGGGTCTTTTCCATCGCAGCAATCGCCGAGCGTGGCGTGTCACTCTTCACATATAGCGACATATCAACTTGCTTACGAATTTGGGCCACACTATCGACCAGCACATTGCGTGCCGCGACCGATACAAAGATCACAAACAGCGTCAGCGTCATCATAGCAGTAGCTGCGAGCGTTAGCCAGGTATTGCGACTAAAGTTATTAATGCCGTAGCGGCACATGCGGATAAAGGCCAGCGTCTGGCGGCGCTTGCGGCGCTTAAGCGAGTAGGTTTTGGCGTCAGTCTTTTTACGGTTGGTGTGCTTCATTATTGCCGGTAACTCCCCTGTACTTGGTCGCTGGTGATCTTGCCATGGTCTAGTGTAATCACGCGGCGTTTTAGTTTATTTACAATATCGACGTTATGGGTCGTCAGCAGGACGGTGGTGCCATACTTATTAATCTTCTCGAGTAGCTTAACGATATCCCAACTGTGCTTGGGGTCCAGGTTACCAGTTGGCTCGTCGGCGATCAGGATCTTGGGCTGGCGCACGATGGCGCGGGCAATCGCTACGCGTTGGCGCTCACCACCACTCAGCTGGTGCGGGAAGGAGCCTTCCTTGCCCTTCAGGCCCACTCAGTTCTACTACCTTGGGCACGGTTGATTTAATTTCGCGGTTAGTCATACCCGCAATCTCGAGCGCAAAGGCCACGTTTTCGAACACGGTGCGCTGCGGCAATAGCTTAAAATCCTGGAACACCACGCCAATCTTGCGGCGCAGCAGCGGGATGTGCTTATCCTTTAGTGTATCGTAGTCGATACCACCGACCACAATTTTGCCGCTGGTGGGCTTTTCTTCGCGGGTGAGCATCTTTAGCAAGGTGCTCTTGCCTGCCCCGCTGGTGCCCACTAAAATCACAAATTCCTTTGGTTCTATATGTAAGCTAACCCGGTTAATCGCCGGTTTGGTGCTTTTATCGTATATTTTGGTAACCCTATCTAATAAAATCATTATTTTTAGTATAACAGCTTCAGCAGTTTCGCAAAAGGGCCCGGGTGAGCCGCAGCTTGACAAATAGGCATGCTACGTATATTACTAAGGGCACAAGGAGGAGTGATATGATGGAACGAACGAACGCCCTATGGGCGGGGGTGGCTATCGCTACCACCCTGGTGGGGATTGGCCTCACAGCGCTCAGCGTTAGCAACGCTGGCTTCCTGGCCAATACCTATGATGCCAGCCGGCCCGCCCAAACCTGGCAGGTTGGGAGTATGGAGCCCGAACCACAAACTCTACACCCGTGGCGTGGGCCGCTTTCTATAGCCGGCATGCTTATGCTGCTAGTTGGCGCTACCGCCAATATACTACTGTGGCGAGCGCGCAGCCGCCAAGCAGTTGCCGGGCAGCTTGCTACGGGGCGCCTGACGCGTACTGTGTGGCGGGCAACGCTCGTACTTGGGTGGGCTGCCTGTGCCGCTGTCGTAGTCTTGGCTATCCTGATCAAAACAAAACTAGCCGTGCCAATCAGCACACAGTCGCTGCTCTATGTTGTTTCAAATACCATATTGGTAGCTATTGCCCTTGGCGTACCGCTCTACGGCCTGAGTGCGCACCATACGGCGCCGCTACCGCGCTGGATTACCTACGGCTACTACAGCCTGGCGGTACTGGCCGCACCAGCAACACTGGTCCTCGCTACGGGCATAGAGCCCAACACACAAGTCTCGAGTGCTGTTGCCGAGCATTTGCCAATCGCCCAGGCAGCCCCCGGTGATATCTGGCCGTACCTAGCGCTGACACCAGCCGCTGCCGTGCTGGCCTTTATGTTGCTGATCATCGGCCGCCAGCTTGCGCACCGCACTAAACCCACATCGACCACAAACGGAGCAACAACCCATGCCAAAGCTTAGAACAACTACCCGCTGGGCAGCAACCGCCATGGCCGCCAGCCTGATTGGCATCATTTTGATCGCGATTAGCGTTAGTGCAGCGAGCTTCTTACCAAACACATACGACCCCACCGGCCAGAAATTAGCTGGACAGCAGGTTCCCCACCAACCTTTTACACCCTCAACCCGTGGCGCTGGCCACTATTTATTGCCGGTACCGGGCTGCTCCTGGCTGGTATGGTGGCGAATATTATGCTGCTGCGCACCCTGCGCCGCAGTGCACCAGCAGGCCAGCCGGCAGATGCAGATACACCGCCCACACCACCACGCAGGGCAACGAAGATCCTGCGCCGCGGTGTGCTGGCACTTACCTACCTGTGGCTGGTTATGGCAATCATTAATACAGTTGGTGGCATTACCATGCTGACGATCGGCAACTACGAATCCCAACGCGCAGTAGAGCAATCCGCGATACGCAGTGCGCACCGTGGCCCGGATGGCCTTCCCGATCGCCTCCCTGATCATATACCAGAGCGTCCTGAAGGATTCACCGATACGCCTGCCTGGGAGCATATCAAAAAAGTTACCTATAACAGCATGGCGTACTCTACGCTCGTCCTGCTCGTTGCTGCAAGCTTTGGCCTGCCGCTCTATGCGCTGAGTATATTCCGGCCAGTCCAGACCAAGCGCTGGCTGCGCAGCTGCTACTACCTCACGGCTGTGCTCGGCGCCGGGGCAGCCTTCTACATAGCCGGTAGCCTCATCCGCGACTCAGTCGGTGACGTAATCCGGAACCACTACCCCCTGCAAGAGGTCTATAGTTACATGGGTATGATCGCTCTGCCCTTTGTACTGATAGTAATCCTATATACCATTAGCTTTATTGTACTGGTGCTTGGTACACAGCTCAGCCACCGCCGGGCCCAGCGCAAGCAAAAATAGCTAGGCTGCGCCCGCGTGCTGTTCTAGGTAGGCCGTTATAAATCCATCTAGATCGCCACCCAATACTGCGGTGGCGTTCTTTTGTTCGTGCTTGGTGCGCGTGTCCTTCACCAGCGTATAGGGGTGGAGCACGTAGTTGCGGATCTGGGCGCCCCAGCCAGCGCTTTCGCCGGCCCGTAGGTCTGCCAAGGTTTCGGCATGCTGCTCCAGCTGCATGGCCAGCAGTTTGGAGCGTAGAATACGCAGGGCGACATCCTTGTTCTGGAGCTGGGAGCGCTCGTTCTGAATCGCCACCGTTATCCCCGTAGGGATGTGGGTAACCCGCACAGCGCTATCGGTAGTATTAACGCCCTGGCCACCATTACCACCACTACGGTAGACATCAATCTTCAGGTCATTTGGGTTAATCGTGACTTCATCTGGCGTTTCGATACGGGGCAATACCTCTACCAGGGCAAAGCTGGTTTGGCGTAAATTATCGGCGTTAAAGGGGCTCAGGCGCACCAGGCGGTGCACACCGTGCTCGCCCTTCAGTTGGCCGTAGGCATAAGCGCCCTCTAGCTCAACCACGCTGGTTTTAATGCCGGCTTCCTCCCCTGCCGAGCGCGTGATCATGGCCGTGGTGATATCATGCTGCTCCGCCCAGCGCAGGTACATACGCTCCAGCATAGCCGCAAAATCCTGCGCGTCCACCCCGCCTACACCAGCGGTAATACGTAGCACAGCAGCGTAGGTATCGTAGGGCCCCGTAAAGAGTAGCTGGCGGTGCAAGCGCTGGTACTCCGCTTCTAGGGCGGTGATCTGCCCATCAAACTCTGGGGCCAAGCTCTCATCACCAAGCTCCATCAGCTCGGCTAAATCAGCCAGCTGGGCACGCAGTGTTTGCCAGGGCTCCACCAGGCTGGCCATATGGGCAACCTTTTTATGCAAAGCAGCTGCCTGGGTTGGGTTATGCCATATCTCTGGCTGGGCCGCCTGCTGCTCGAGCTCAGCCAGCTCAGCAGCCCGTTCATCAATCTGCAGGCTGCTATAGGCGTGGTCGGTGCTGGTAGTAAGGCGCGTCAGGCGCTTCTTGAGGGGTTGCACCTAGGCTACCTCTTTGGTAATTTTAGACGCCGACGAGGCAGTGGCTTATTCAGCTGATTGATGGCATCTAGATCTTCTATTTCCCTGCCAGCTTGCTTCATAACGTATTCATAATCCCATCTATGGTCTGCCTTAACCCACAGGGAAAGCCTATCATACGCATCCGCAAGCTTCGATACATCTATACCAGCAGCAACTAAATCTATGCCATTACTCGCAATAAAGGCTTGGTCTTCTGGATCGCTACTCGTTAGAATACTATCGATCAGCTCCGGTGCAAGCGGCTGGCCGTACTGTTTGCACTCATCAGCGTACATGAGTATTCTTCTATCTATGTGTCCAAAAAAATCCAGTCAGTGGTTTTGCCAGCAGCAAGCGCCGCGCTTATATGGTCGTAGTCATCTAGCCACCTACCAGTATCACTATTGTGAGATGCCTGATGATGCTTAGTAAGGATTGTATCAAACGTTGTGCTTAGTAAGTCGGGCGCTAAACCATATTGCCGCAATTTTGGCATCTGCTCGGCCAGCACCTCGCCATCAATGGAATCAACCACATCCGCGCCATAAGCCTGCATACAATCTACGATATCTCGCGCCATATCACGCTCGCGTCGCAGTGTGCGCACTCGCGGGTCTTCCCTATTCCAGTCAAAGCCTTCTATACGGCCGCTAAACTGCAAAAAACGAATATCAGCTGCGGTTAACTCCTCACCTGCCTGCATCGCGTTTTCTATCGCTGTAACGCGGTGTGTATTCGCCAGGCGCTGCTCATACTTATCGCCCCCAGGCAGCTGGGTGAGCTTTTCGGCAGCAATGTCAGCCATGTTTGATTCGAGCCCTTGGAACTGACTAATGCCACGCACTTCGGCCACCTGGCCCTGCTCCATACGGACTGCGATGCGCGGCATAGTACTCTGGCCATTGCGATCGTGTGTGTAATACACATAAAAGTCGCCGCCTGTCAGCTGGTGAGCTGCAGTGCGCGTACCGGCTGTGCACCAGCCAGTTTCCTTGCCGCGCAACGACCCTGCCAGACGCATAGCTGTTGGGTTATCTACCAAGGTATCATCATCGTACTGGCCATCATGCATATCATAATTTGGCCGGTAGTCACCCACAATACGGTCGTACTTGACCCATTCACCGTCGGTAATGGCGCGTAGCTCTGGCGTTATGCCACCCACATGAGCGTGCTCGATGGCATAGGCATACAGGCGGGCAAAATTACCACTGGCAAGCCGGCGTTCTAGTTCCTGGCTGGTGGTGCCCGGCTCTGCACCCTGCTGGGCACCATGCTGAATCACATTTTTATCCACCGCATCGTATACATAGGCCAATGCCTCGGCATTGAGCTCTGGCCACGGCGCCGTGGTGGTTTTAGTGCGTTTTTTAAACTCGCCTTTTGCTTTATCAAACTCACCCATTTTTTTGAGCGATTCCCACGTATAGACCTTAAACCAATCTGGGTAAACGTGCCCGTTAGTATCACGACGCAAATACTGTGCCCACTCTTCTAGGCTTTCGATTTGATCATGGCGCAGCGTCGCTGCTGCTTCGGCCTGAGCCTCTGGAGTAAGTGTGATATTACCATAGCCGCGCTCGCGCGCAATACGCTGCTGTAAAGCAAAGTAGCCATCCGGTATATTATCCTGGGTGATTGCCAGGTCCTGTATCTCATGCGCAATAAAGTCTGGGTTAGTGTGCGTAATACCGTAGTAGCCACTGTTAATAGCTTCGGCGGTTTTCTCTTCTTTATTGCCAAGCTTAGTGTATGCTTGGGCTTCGCCATTCACCTGCACCACACGCAGGGCACCCTCAGCCAAATGGCGCTTGAACACATCGCCTGCGATACGCTCGCCAACCGACGATGAGCCGATAAATTGTTCAGCTGACTTCTGCTTAAGGCGTGTCATCGCTACTTAGTCCTCCTTTTGGATGTGCGGTGCAGCTGGCAACGTGTGCACTGCAGCAACAAATTGTTCACCACGGTCCTTATAATTTTTAAACATGCCAAAGCTTGCGGCGGCCGGGCTCAGAATAACCACATCGCCAGGCTGGGCGTGGGCGTGGGCCGCTGCCACAATCGCCTGCATCGTGGTGCCCTCGACCGGCAGTAGTGTGTAGCGTACGTGCGGCGCTTCGTTATCCAGCGCTTGGGTAATAGCTGGGCCAGTTTGGCCAATAGCAATAATGTGGCGTACATTGGCATGGGCAATCGTCTGGGCAAGCTCCTGGTAGCTGGCACCCTTGCTGGAGCCGCCCACAATCAGCAGCTTGGGCTGGCCAAAAGCCTTCAGCGCGGCAATGGCGCTGCCAGGGGTGGTCGCGATACTATCATCGTAGTAGCGCACATCCCCAACCGTTGCCACGTAGTGCAGCCGGTGGTCCAGGCCAGTAAAGGCTGCCAGGCCCTGGGCAATCGCCTGCGGGTGGATATCGGGCGCAAAAGCCAGGCAGGCAGTTATAGCCGCACAGGCGTTATCTTGGTTATGCGCGCCGGGGAGCTTAAGCGCACTTACTGGTGCAAGTACCGTGTCAATACCACTTACGCGGGCCATAAAGTTCTGGCCGTCCGGGCTGACATACACACTAGCGATATCATCCGTACCACCAGCCGCATCCCCATAGCGTACCGCGCGGGTGGCCGCGTAGGGGCTCGCCTGGGCAATCGCCGCCGCGTCGTGGTTTGTGGGGTGGTAAATCAGCACATCGTCCTGGGTTTGGTGCCGGGCAATATTGGCCTTAGCCCCCAAGTACTCGGCCATATCAGCATGTACATCCAGGTGGTCTGGCTCGATATGCACCACCACAGCAATATGCGGGCTCCGCTCGGCGTCCCACAGCTGAAAGCTACTCAGCTCATACACCACAACATCGCTCGGCTTAATATGCGGCAACTGTGCCAAACCAGGCACACCAATATTACCCACCAGGTGCACCGTATAGCCGGCCGCCCGCAGAATACTAGTAATAAGACTACAGGTTGTCCCCTTGCCCTTACTCCCCGTCACACCAATGATTGGCGCTGGGCAGCGAGCAAAGAACTCATTGGTGCCAGACCACAGCTTGGTGGCACCCGCCAGTTTATGCGGCGCAACCCCGGCAGAGCGCACCACCATATCGAACTCACCAGCGTGGGCAAAGGCCTCTGGGCCAGTTACCACCGGTACGCCAGCCGGTGTGTCGGTTAGTTCTGGGCGCTCGTCCAAAATCGTTACGTCGTGGCCCATATGCCGCCAGTATGTAACGTTTGCTTTGCCTTCTACGCCGTACCCGGCTACTGCTACCTTCATACGTCCTCCTGCTGTGTGGTTAATACTGGTGCCAGCATGGCGCCAAGTTTATCAATCTGGGCCTGCGTGCCCGGGCTGACGGCCGCTAGCTGCCAGGTACCATTGTGGGCAAACTCCCGGGCTACCTCGACCATGCGCTCCAGGGTAATCTGGTTGATATCCTCTGGTACGCGGTCGTATTGCTGCACCACGCCTTCGTTAAAGTAACGGGCGTTGTAAAAACTAATCACCTGGGCGACTGTTTGGGCGCCCATTTGGTGGCGGCCCAGCGCATAGGACTGGGCTGCTTCTAGTTCCGCCACTGTTAGTTCACCGGCCAGCACCGCCTGCAGCTGAGTAACAATTATACCGAACAAATCTTTTATTGTTTCGCGGTTGGCTTGGCCACCAAAATCCCAGCTGCTTTCATAGAGGCCGGTGCCCACATCGCTAAACATACCGTAAGCCAGGCCAGCCTTGCGGGCAGCCCCGAACATACGCGAGTGCATCGTCCCCGTCAGCAAGTGGTTGAGGCAACCCATGGCGTCGAGCTCTGGGTCGGTCAGGCGGCGGCCCAGCACAATCGATAGGCCAAAGGTAATGTTCGAGGCTTCCTTGCGGTGAATCAGCACTGGGCTGGTACCGGCCAGTGTGTCGTGCGGCAGCTGAAAGCGCTCGCCGCGCGGCAGTGGCCATTCCTCTAGCTGGCGCTTAATTGTAGCCTTGCGCCCACGCAGTTTACCTGCAATTACAAAGCGCATATTATCCGCCGTATGGGTGCGCGCATGGTGTTCTTTAATATCATCCAGCGTTACAGCGTCAATCGTTGCCAGGCGCTCGCTCATAGTAAGCACATCCTCGCCAAGCACCTGTTGTATTTTAGGCCACAGCAGGCGAGCATGGTTATTCAGGTAGCCCGTCAGCTCGCTCTTAACATTACCCTTTTCGGCCACAAGCTCTGTTTGGTTAAAGCGCGGCGTACAGATCGATAACCGTTGCAACTCAAATATACGCTGCCACTCAAAATCAGCGCAATCAGCCATATATACCATACTGTGGTCGCTGGTGTAGGCGTTATGGTAGGCGCCGTTTTTGGTAAATTCAGCTTCAAAATCATGCTCGGTGGCGTACTCGGCATTCGCACCAAAGGCCATATGCTCCATAATATGGGCGGTTTCGTAGATATCTTTACTGCGCACGTAGCGGTTGCCAGCCCGAAACTGGAACTCAAAGCTCATAACAGTTGCATCAGGCACGTCAATCAGCAGGCCTTCTGCCCCATTACCTAAGCGCACCGTCTCGACAGTGTGTCTCATAGTCTCCTTTCGCCACCCTGTTTATGGTTATTTGCGGTTCTTTTTGCGGTTTTGGCGCTGAGCTTTCTTCTTCTTGCGAGCCTGGTTCTTGGCCCGGTTCATGTGGTTAGCGCTGGTGGCCTTCTTCACTGAGGCGCCAAATCACCATCGCCAACATGCTCTACCGTTGTGGCTTCGTTGACACCTTGCTCCACAGCGGATTCCGCCAGGCGCGTTAGGCTGGTTTCGTACTCATCGTCGCTGTTTTGCGGCGTGATGGCACTTGGCTGAATCGATAGCACAATGCGTAGTACCTCGCTACGCAAGGCGCGCTGCAGGCCATCGAACAACTTTTGTGACTCCACGCGGTACTCTACCAGTGGGTCGCGCTGGCCAACGCTGCGCCAGTGAATCCCCTCGCGCAGGTGCTGCATGTTCTCTAGGTGCTGCATCCATAGCTGGTCCAATACTTCCATGTAGACCTCACGCTCTACCTTGCGTAATGTATCCTTGCCAATGGCTTCCTCTTGCTCTGCATACAATGTTTGTACAGCATCGTGGGCCAGCTTGCGGCGCTTTTTATCATTACCCTCGGCACCGATTGTCTTGATGGTATCATCGTCTAACGGGAAGATGGCCTTAAACTCCTCGGCAAACTTGGGGTTATTCTTGGCCGGTAAGTCCACCAGCTGGTTGATCTCTTCGCGGATAAGGCGCTCGATCTCGGGGCGAATATTATCACCATCAAGAATCTTGCGGCGCACCGTGTAGACCACGCGGCGGTGGCGGTTGATAACATTATCGTACTGCACCACGTTCTTACGGGTATCAAAATGGAAGCCTTCCACGCGCTTTTGGGCGGCCTCAAGCGTCCGGGTAATCGCTTTGTGCTGGATTGGCGTATCGTCATCCACACCCAGGCGGTCCAGTAGGCCGGCCACGCGCTCACCCTGGAAGATGCGCATCAGGTCATCCTCGGTCGATACATAGAACTGCGTCTCGCCCGGGTCACCCTGGCGGCCGCCACGGCCACGCAACTGGTTGTCGATACGGCGCGACTCATGGCGCTCACTGCCGATCACCACCAGGCCGCCAAGTTCACGCACACCCTCGCCAAGCTTAATATCGGTGCCACGCCCCGCGATGTTAGTTGCTAGGGTAATAGCGCCCTTTTCGCCGGCTTTGGCCACGATGGCAGCTTCGTGCTCGTTATTCTTGGCGTTCAGAATCTGGTACTGAATACCTTCTTTATCCAGCCACTGGGCGATCAGCTCATTCTTGACGATGGAGCCCGAACCCACCAGCACCGGCCGCCCCTGCTTGTGGTAAGTTTTGATTGCCTCGGCCACGGCCTTTAGCTTAGCGGTTTCGGTTTTAAAAATCAGGTCTTCTTTATCAACGCGTGCAATTGGTTTGTTCGGCGGGATCTGCACTACATCCAGGCTGTAGATCTGCTGGAACTCCTCTGCCTCGGTAAAGGCTGTACCCGTCATACCGCTCAGCTTGGTGTACAGGCGGAAGAAATTCTGGAACGAAATAGTCGCCAGCGTCATGCTTTCTGTTTGCACCGTCACCTTTTCTTTGGCTTCAATTGCCTGGTGGAGCCCTTCAGAGTAGCGGCGGCCATGCATTAAACGGCCAGTGTGTTCATCCACAATAATTACTTCGCCGTCGTTCGTTACCACGTAGTCTTTGTCGCGCTTGAATAATGTTTGTGCTCGCAGAGCTTGGTCCATATGGTAGACAGACCGCACATGCTCCGGCACGTACAGGTTCTTAATACCCAGCATCTTTTGGACCTTAACCACGCCGCTATCGCTCAGCGCCACGGTGCGGTGCTTTTCATCCAGCACGTAATCGCTTGGCACCAGGTGGCTAGCAATTTTAGCAAAGTTATAGTAGTTATCGGGGTTATCGGCAGCCGGCGCGCTAATGATGAGCGGCGTGCGGGCTTCGTCAATCAGAATCGAGTCAACTTCGTCTACAATCGCAAAGTTTAGCTCGCGCTGGCGCAGTAAGTCCGCATCGTTCACCATGTTATCGCGCAGGTAATCAAAGCCAAATTCGTTATTGGTGCCGTAGGTAATATCAGCAGCGTAGGCTTCCTTGCGGCCAACCGGGCGGAGCTTGCGCATTTTAGGGTCTTCGTGAGATTCGTTATCGTACTCTGGGTCGTAGATGAATGATGCATCGTTGATAATCACCCCAGTGCTCAGGCCAAGGAAGTGGTACAGCTCGCCCATCCAGCTGGCATCGCGCTGGGCCAGGTAATCGTTCACCGTCACCACGTGCACACCCTTGCCTTCCAGGGCATTCAAATACACTGGCAGAGTAGCTACTAGGGTTTTACCTTCACCGGTTTTCATTTCGGCGACGTTGCCTTCGTGGAGCACCATACCGCCAATCAGCTGCACATCAAAGTGGCGCATGCCCAGCACACGGCTGCTGGCCTCGCGCACCAGCGCAAAGGCATCGGGCAAGATATCATCCAGCGTGGCCTTCTTTTTGCCAGTCAGGCGCTTTTTGAACACGGCCGTCTGCTTTTGCAGTGTGACCTCGTCCATGTCTTTATAGGTTGGTGCTAATGCGTTAATGGCATCCACCCGCTTACGGAGCGCCTTAATAATGCGCTTTTGGGGGTCGCCGAAAACTTTGGTCAGTACTTTTTGCCTGTTTACCATGTAAGAATCCCTCGCTTCTCCTGAATCAATTCTGTAAAACTATCCCTTTTATTATACGCGGATACAGGCAATTTTAAAAGAGGTGGCCCAGGCGGATTTACAGGCCACGTGGCCCCAGCAGCCACACGAGGAGCCCCACAGTACTCAGACTGCCGGGCCCCAGCAAGCGGGCGGCTAGGCGCACCCGCGCTTAGGTAGCATTTACTGCTGCTCGCGGTCGAAGCCACGCTTAAAGCGCGATAGAATCCCCTGCCGGCCAACGTGTGGAATACGGGCCTGCTTATACTTACGCAGCTGGCCAGCTAACTTTTGCTCCACAATATCAATGGCAGCCAGCACATTAACGGTAGAATCCTCGGCCTTAATTACCTTATCGGGCACCGTTAGCACAACTTCGGCGCGGTACTTATTGCCATCCTTTTGGTCGATCTGCTCGAGCTTGACGGCAGCCTTGGCGCTCTTGCGGGCATGGCGGGGCAAGTACTTATCCAGCGCACCGATCTTTTTTTCGACGTAGGTTTTGGTTTTTTCGTCCACATCAAGCTTAATTCCTGTAATTGTTACCGGGGTAATCATGGGTTCCTCCTTGCTGATGCATGTTATATTACACCTATAGTATAGCATATGCGCGGGAGAATACCGCCCCCTACTCTGCGGCCACCAACAGGCCTAGCTATAACTGGGTGCGCTTTTGCATGTACGGCCGCAGCACCTTTGGTATCTGTAGGCTGCCATCGGGGTTCTGGCAGTTTTCGATAATGGCCACCAGCGCGCGGGCCAAGCTCACTGCCGTACCATTGAGCGTATGGAGTGTTTCGATGCTACCATCCGTGCGGCGCACACGGATACTAAGGTTGCGGGCCTGGAAATCGGTACAGTTGCTGCAGCTGGTCAGCTCGCGGTAGGTGCCATCAACGGGCGACCAATATTCAATATCGTACTTCTTGGCGGCTGGTGCACCAAGGTCCCCCGCCGCGATATTAACCACATGGTATGGAATGCCCAGCGCTTGCCACAGCTCTTCTTCTAGTGCTAGCAGCTGTTCGTGCAGCTGGGCGGATTGCTCTGGCACGCAGAAGGCGTACATTTCTAACTTATTAAACTGGTGCACCCGGAACAGCCCCCGGGCATGCTTGCCATAGGTGCCGGCCTCTTTGCGGTAGCAGGGGCTATAGCCAGCGTAGAGCAGCGGCAAGTCGGCCTCGTTGATAATTTCGCCGGTGTGGTAGCCCGTTAGGGGCATTTCGGCGGTGCCAATCAGCGTTAAGTCCTCGCCCTCGACAAAATACTGGTCATCGCTACTGGCACCCTTTGGGGCAAAGCCGGCCCCGGCCGCAGTGCGCGAATTAACCATATGCGGCACCGTCAGGTAAGTAAGCCTTTGCCCAGCAAAAAGTTCAGCGCAAACTGCGTAATGGCGTTTTCCAGCAGCGCCAAGTCGCCCTTTAGGTAGTAAAATTTTGCCCCAGCCACGCGGGCACCACGCTCAAAATCAACCCAGCCGCGCTCGGTTGCGTAGTCGAGGTGGTCGACTGCCCCGGTAGTTTGCTTACCCCAGCGCTTAATCTCGACCGCATCGGCCTCGCCCCCAGGCGGCACATCCGGCATAGTGATATTTGGCACAGCGGCCAGCAGGTGGTTCAGGCGCTCGTCGGTAGCCTTGAGGGCGGCTTCGCGCTCGCTCAGGCGGGTTTTGAGCTGCTTGGCCTGGGCCAGAATCTCGGGGCTTGGTTTCCCCTGTTTCATGCGGGCATTAAACTGGTTGCGTTCAGCGCGCAGGCCATCAACCTGCTGCTGCTGCTGGCGGCGCTGCTCATCAAAAGCTAAAATTTCGGCGATCGATACCTCGTAGCCCTTACTGGTAGCGGCCGCCTGCACGCGCTCGGCGTTGTTGCGAATAAAGCGAATATCTAACATACGGTTTATTATACCATGGTGGCTAAGCACAGCGGTGGTGTGCAGGTAGCTAAGTACAGATGTAAGCCACCCCACAATAGGGGCTTGGCGACCCGGCCCCGGTAGGGTATAATACGGGGCAGCTGTGTGCAATCCCGCATACGCCACACGCCCACCCGGCGTGTTGATTTCAGCCTGAAAGGCAGTACCCACATGGCACGTATCGCTGTTGACGAGAATATCCAAAGGCTCTTAGACTGCGTCAAAAAGTCTTTCTCTTCTAGGTATAATAATAGTCTACCGGAAGAGTTTAGTATCGTTCTGGACGACCGCACAACGATCACACTGAAAGCAGGTGCTAAGATAGATTTCTTGCGTGCGCCCCGCGAGAAGTGTCGCCCAGGTGACTCGAACGTAGGGTTCGAACCGCGCGTCTGGTGGCGGTTTACGATTGACCGGCGCCACGGCCGCAGCTGGCCGGTTGGATTCGAGGTCAGCCCAGATGGGCAGACGCTCCGAGTCCGGACCCCGTCCGGCTGCGGTAGCCGAATGGCGCACTATCAGGTTTCTATGGGGGCGGGACCGCTACGCGATTAACCGCCCCTTCCCCCACTCATAACGAGTGGGGTTTCTTTATGATGGGCAGCACACACCCACGCCGCTTAGCGTAAACGGCAGACTACTCGGTACGCAGGGCTTCGATTGGGTCGAGCTTGGCAGCCTTGCGGCTTGGCAAAAAGCCTGCCAGGATAGCCACCAGCATCAGGCCCAGTACCACCAGGCCGGCAGCTTCGGGGACGAATACCAGCAGGGAGTGCTGGCCAAGATTGAGCTGCTGGCTAATCGCCGGGTTCAGTGCTACGCCAGCACCCCACGCCCCCAACACACCCAACGCACCGCCCAGTAGGCCAACCCAGGCGGCCTCGTAGCGGAACAAGCGGCCAATATCGCGCCGGCTGGCGCCCAGCGCCTTCATTAGGCCAATTTGCTGCGTCCGCTCCAGCACCGAGATGTACTGCGTGTTGACGATGCCAAAAATACTGACAATCAGCGCCAGCCCACCAAAGCCAAACACAATCATCTGCAGGGTATTAACGAAATTAAACAGCAGACCCTGCAAATCGCGGCTGGTCACGGCGTGGAAGCCACTGCCTTCAAGGGCGCGCTTGACCTCCTCGGGCGTTTTGCCATGAGCCACCCCCGTTGCCACAAGGTACTTTTGGTGCATATCCGTGCCGGCGGTACTAAAATCACTCAGCTCCCGGGCGGCGGCGGCACTGACGTAAATACTCGATGGCACGGCCATTTGGTCCGGTGACTTTTTGGCTACCGCTACAATGGTAAATTCCTTTGTGAGTGTTTTATCTTCTAGTAGCTGGCGCACACCGGCCTCGCCCTGCTGCTGCATCACGCGCGCCAGCGTGGCTTGGTCCACCTTTTGCGGCGGCTGGGTAACGGTGATAGCCAGCTTAGTACCAACCACTTGGCTTGGGTTTTTGCCGAGGGCAGCCAGGTAGCTTTCTGGTACAATGGCTTCATCAGCAGCCAGGCCATTCCCCGGCCCAAAGCTGCGCCCAGCAGCCACGTTCAAGCTCAGGGACGGATCGCGCATCATCACGCTAGCTACGTACTGCTTGCCCTCCACGGCGCGAAACGCGAGGTACTTTCGGCTGCAGCTGGTAGAGTGGCACAACGTCCTTTATATCACTGCGGGCCTTCAGCGCCGCGATATCATCCGCCGTCAGGGCCTGGTAGTCCTTGCCGTATTGATTGAGCGAGTTGGGGTTATATTCGCGGATGTCACTCTGCCCTGCCCCGGCCTGCATGCCAGTGAGCTTTTTATCCTTGGTGATCATAATACCGTTCGGGTTGACATTGCCGCTAATAATGCGGTCGATATACTGGCGGGCGCCTTCCCCGGCCATTACGCTCGCCATAATGGCAAAGCCGCCGACGGCGATGGCAACGCTAGTAAGGAAGGTGCGCAGCTTAGCCCGGCCAAGATTACGGCCGGCGCGGCGGGCAATATCGAGTGTCTTCATAGGGTGTTCTCCTTGTGGTGTTTATGGGTGGCAGACTGGGCGCTGGCAGGCACCGTGCGACGGCGAACAGCAGGTGTCTGCTGGGCAGCATCAGAACCCGGGCCGCTTTGCTGCGCCCGGCGGCGCGGTGGGGCGTGCTTTTCGGGGGTAATGCGTGCAACCTGGCCATCCTTGATGTGGATTTGCATATCGCAGCGCTGGGCTAAGTCCTCGTCGTGCGTTACGATAATCATGGTTGCCTGGTGCTGCTTTTGGTAGGCAAACAGCATGTCCTCAACCACCTGGGAGGTAGCAGAGTCCAGATTGCCGGTTGGCTCGTCGGCAAACAGAATCTTTGGCTCACCCACAATGGCCCGGGCAATCGCCAGGCGCTGCTTTTGCCCACCAGATAAATTACCGGCCTTACTATGCACCTTGTCATCAAGCCCCACAGCCTCAAGCGCAGCGGTAATACGCTGCTTGCGCTGGCGGCGGGGTACACCAGCCGTTTCCAGCGATAGGCTAACGTTGTTATAGCACGTCTCGCCGGCTTCGACGAAAAAGCTCTGAAAGATAAAGCCCATGGTGTGGGCCCGGAAGGCGTCCATACGGCGGCGCGACAGGCGCAGAATGTCCTCGCCATCAATCAGTACCTGCCCCGTTTGTGGCCGGTCCAGGCCAGAGATAGCGTGCATCAGGGTGGATTTACCCGAGCCGGATTTGCCCACAATCGCTACACTGGCGTTACGGGGAATGCGCAGGCTTATGTCATCCAGCGCCGTAAATATATTCTGCTTTTTGCCGTAGGTTTTGGTAAGATGAGTGACTTCTATCATTATACCGCTTGCTCCTTATCTGCCTATGATAGGCCCTATTACTACCTTATACCGATTGAATCACCCCAGTTGCTAGCAAGCCAACCAGCAGCACACCCAGGCCCAAACGGTACCAAATAAACACGCTATAATCATGCCCGGCAATGAACTTCAGCAGCCAGGCCACCGCCGCATAGCCCACCAGGAACGATACCATCATCCCCAGGATGGTTGGCCCCCAGCCCACGCCAGTTTCAATCACATGGAACTTGGTAATAAACTGCAGCAGGCTGGCCGCGAGCAGCGCCGGGATACTGAGGAAGAAGCTCAGGCGCGTCACCGTCAGGCGGTCAAAGCCACGCAGCAAGCCAGCACTCATGGTAGCACCACTGCGCGATACCCCAGGGATCAGCGCCAAGCACTGGGCGCAGCCAATTGCGAGCGTATCGCGCCAGGTAGCGTGGTCTTCGCTGCGTTTTTGCTGGGCGGTTTTATCGGCCCACCACATTACGCCACTCCACACAATTAGTGCCCCGGCTACCCACCACAGGCTACGCAGGATGGTTTCGATCTCGTCCTGGAAGAGCAGCCCGACCACCGCAATCGGGATAGAGCCAATGATGATCGCCCAGCCGTAGGCGTAATCAGGCTTTTTGCGGGCCCGAATATTCACCATGCCAGCCAGCCAGGCCCCAGCTACGCGTACAATATCATGCCAAAAGTACACCACGGTGGCAATCACGGCTCCGGTCTGGATGATGGCCGTAAACGCCGTCATACTGGGGTCATTCAACTGGTAGCCCAGCAGCTTTTCGGTAATGGTTAAATGCCCGGTGCTCGATATCGGTAAAAACTCAGTAATGCCTTCTATAACGCCCAGAATTATCGCGTGCCACCACTCCATAGTGTGCTTTATGTCTCCTTTACAATTACCTCTACACTATAGCAAATTATAGCCGTGAGCGCAAAAGCCACCGGAGTTGCTACCCCTGTGGCTCTTGTGTGTATAGGGGCCCCTGCCGGCCGGTTGAGGTGGCTGCCCCGCGCACTAGCCTCCGGAGCGCGAGCTACGAGTTAATCTCGATGCAGCCCGCTGCGGTGGCGCGCTCAGCCGGCCCGCCGTTGACCGTCAGCGTACGCACCTGCTTGTGGTGCAGGTCTGGCGTGTCGTCGGCCTGGCACTGCTCGGGGGTCGTGACGTGTAGGGTCGGTCACATCGCTATTGATGTAAACATTACTCTGGTGGCTGAGCTGCAGGTCGAGTTTGGCCTGGGGCTGGGCTGCCTGGTTGCGGTAGGTAATGGTATCGCCGCCGCGCGCATCGAGTGTGCTGAGGGCTGGGCCCTCCACCAGGATCGTCACGTCATCATTGCAGTCGCCCTGCTGGTGGCAGGCCAGGGTGCTGGTATCAACCGCCAGTTGGGCTTGGCTGCCACTGCGCGTCATGGTTGTTTTTGACCGCTGCTGGGTCGCCGTTTTTGGTAATTACCCTCAGCCGGGCTTGGCCGTGCGGGCGTGCCGTGTAGTGAATATCGACCTTGCTAGCTGGTACCCGCAGGCTGGTTGCACCCGCCAGCTGCGGCATCTGGCGCCAATCGGGGCGTACATCCGCATCCGGCCCGCTCGAAAGCCACACGCTGATTGTGCTGCCAGCTGCTGTTGGCTTCGACAATCATCAGGCTTATGCAGACGGTAAAGGCCACGATACCCGCCAGGGTAATGCTCGCCAGAATCACCAGCCAGCGGCGGCTAAAGCGCCACAGCAGCACCAGGGCGGCCGTCAAGCCACACAGCACCGCCAGTAGTAAGCCAGCGATAATCAGCACATACCAGCGCCACCGGCCCCAGCCAGCTGAGCTCGCTGGTATGCATCATCTCGGGCATATGGGAAAAGCCGCTCACCCCACCAAAGATGGTGGCAAACAGTGCCCCAAGTGCCATCACCGCCAGCGCCACACCAGCCACGATACGTAGGGCAATCACGGCTGGCTTAGTGCCTTCGGCTGGGGTATCCTGTGCACCCCTGGCCTTTTCGGTAATGGCACCCAGCGTCACGGCCTCGCCCTGCATCAGCAGCTCATCGGCCGCCGTACGGGCAGCAGGCATCAGCAGCCACAGCAAGAAGTAGATAAACACAATCGTCCCAAACGATGGAATCAGCAGAATTAGCACCACCAGGCGCAGTAGCACCACGTTGACATTGATATAAGTGGCAATCCCTGCCAGCACACCGCCCAGCCAGCCGTGGCGCGGGTCGCGCATCAGCACCTTGCTACTGGCCTGTGGCACGGCCGGAGTATCGGGGCGGGGCTCACCGGTGGTAAAATCCTGCGGCTCGCCAAGCTGCTGCTTCAGCTGGGTAACGTGCTGTTCGGTAATCACGCCATCCTTTTTAATACCGTGCTCGGCCAGCAGTTCTACCATGCGGCCCTCGATTTCGCTCACCACTTCGTCGGTCACATCTGGCTGCGTGTGAATGGCTGCCAGGTAGGCTTCTAGCTCGCGTTTGGCGGCCAGCTCGCTATTGAACGGCACGCCGGCTATATGAATACGGGTTATTTCCTTCATACTAGGGCTCCTTTATAACTTTTTTAAGGCTGCATTTAGCTGGGTAATATTCTTTTGCACGGCACTGGCAACAGCCTGGCCATGCTCGGTGGTTTGGTAGTATTTGCGCGGCGGGCCTTGCTCGCTTTCCTGCCATTCGTATTGCAGCAGGCCATCCTTTTGCAGGCGGCTCAGCAAGGGGTAGATTGTCCCCTCCACCACCACCAGCTGCGCACTGCGCAGCCGTTCGATGATATCGCTGGTGTAGCGTGGTTGGTTGGTGCAGATTTTTAGCACGCAGTAGGCCAAAAAGCCCTTGCGTAGCTGGGTTGCCATATTAGTGGCGTACTTGGTGGCGTCCATGGTTCCTCCTTTCTGGTATGGTTGATTGCTCCACGCGACCGTCCTTAATCACCACCTGGTAATCGCACTTGGCCGCTAGATCCGCATCGTGCGTCACGATGATGAGCGTTGTGCCATGCTCGCGTTGCTGGCGAAACAATAGCTCCTCAATCTGGGCACCCGTCTCGCTATCCAGGTTGCCGGTTGGTCTCATCGGCAAACAGGATCTTGGGCTGGCCGACGATTGCTCGGGCAATTGCTAGGCGCTGCTTCTGCCCGCCGGATAGATCCTTGGCCTTGTTGTGCTTTTTGCTGGCCAGGCCGACCGCCTCCAGCGCCTGGTTCACCTTGGCACTGCGCTGCGCCCGCGGCACGCCAGCGATCTCCAGCGGCAGCATCACGTTGCTCACCACGCTGTCGTTACCCTCCACAAAGAAACTCTGGAAGATAAAGCCAATCGTCCGTGCCCGAAAGGCATCAATCTGCCGCGGCTTCATCTGCAGGATATCCTGCCCGTCGATCACCACCTGCCCCGTTTGTGGCCGGTCCAGGCCAGAGATAGCGTGCATCAGGGTGGACTTACCCGAGCCGGATTTGCCCAGGATAGCCACGCTGGCGCCACCAGGGATGGTCAGGTTAATATCACTCAGCGCCGTAAATTGGTTGTGCTTTTTGCCATAGGTTTTGGTAATATGCCGTAATTCAATCATATCCTTCTCCTTATTCTGCCCTTAGTGCCTCGATTGGGTCAAGTTTGGTTGCTTTTGCGGCTTGGGCAAGTAGCTGGCAATAATGCCCAGGATAGCGAGCAGCGCCACCAGGGCGATCATCTGCCAGGCTTCAGGCAAAAAGCACCTGCATGCCCTGCTCGAACTTGAGCTTCTCGACGATCCAGGGGTTCAGCAAGCTCAGTAGGCTGGCTCCCGCCCGCGCCAATCACCCCGCCGATGACGCCGATCAGCGCCGCCTCGTAGCGGAATAACTACCAACATCACGGCTACGCATCCCCAGCGCCTTCATCAGGCCAATCTGCTGCGTTCGCTCCAGCACCGAGATGTACATGGTGTTAATAATCCCAAACATACTGGCCAGCAAGGCAAGGGGCACCAAAGGCCAGCAGGCCGTACTGCGCGCCGTTAATGATGCTGAGCATACCCTCCTTGGCCTCAGCAAAGGTCTGGGCTTGGTAGTCGCCACCACCCAGCTTGACGACGGCATCTTTGACGGCAGCGGCGTGCTCGTCGCCATCTGCCCGCACCACCACGCTAAAGTACTGGTTGGCTTTGCCAGGGGCTTTGGTTTTGTTGTTGATGAGCATGGCGTCATCGGTGGTAATCGTTACACCGGGCTGGTAGCCAATCGATGCCATACCGGCAGTTTCGACCGCCACGATCTTGAGCTGCGTATCGTGCGTACCACCCGGCCCCTCGGCGTGCAGCGTGATAGTTTTGCCCACGGCGTCCTGGGCCGTGCCAAAGCCAAAGTCGGCCAGATACTCCTTGGCCAGGATGGCTTGGCCGGGCGCCAGGTCGGTGCCATCATCGGTTTTGGTCAGCTCACCGGCCACAATCTTGGATGATTTACCCTCGTTCTTGACGTTGATCGAGGCAATCAGCCGCTTATGGTTAGCCGGGCTCTCTACGTAGCGCACCGCCTGGGTCACATTGACATACGGCCGCACCGCCTTAACGTGATCGAGCTTATTGAGCTTAGCGACATCGTCATCATTCAGCATCACAGCACCGGTCTCGCTGATGGCCTTGTTCTGGCCGTATTCAGGCAGTTTAGTCTCGTCGCGGGTGTGCGTCACATACACCGTCGAAGCGCTGCCGGCACTCTCTATCACCGAGGTCAAAAAGGCCCGGCCGCCATTGCCCAGCATCAGCGCCACCCCAATTGTAAACGCCCCCACCGACATCGCCAGCGCCGTCAGCGCCGTGCGCGCCTTGGCTTGGCGTAAGTTCCGCCCTGCCCGGCGGGTTATATCGATTCTTTTCATAGCTATACCTACTTCCTTTCTGCTTTATATTACTATGCTATACAAAGTAGTAAAGAAAGTCAATATATTCTTATAAAAATAGTAGCTTGCTGGTGTATACTACTTCGGCAAGCCCCGTTAGTGTCGGGCTCGCCCCGATCGACGCTGCGCGCCCTTACCTGCCCCACCGCGGCGAGCGTATACCACCAAAGCAGCGATAATGACGAGAGCAATGCTCAGCACCCCCAGGGGCGAAACCAGCCAGCGGCACCAGGCTGCCTTCTGGTAGAACTGTGCCCCAGCCTGGCTACGGGGAATCTGCGCACCTAGGCGTATAAACTCATCTGCCGCCAGATTGGTGTGTTCTATATGGATAGTACCGGCCTTAGCAGTAGCGGTTTTGCAGGGGCCAAGCACGCCTTCGCCCTTGGCGCGAAAGCGGTTGCACACCAGGGTATTTTGTGGAATGCTAGCTTCTGCCAGCACCTGCTCGGGGAAGATGATATCGGCAACCAGCTGTCGGGTGGCCACGCGTGGCCGTGGCAGCGGCAAGCTGTAGTCAAGCTGGCCATAGCTGGCGCTGCCGGTCATCGTACCAATAATATCCGTTACGCTATAGGTAATGGTGTAGGTATGCTGGCCGCTCAGGGGGCGCGTGGCCTGCTGGTCGCCAATCAGCATAGTAGCGTGCTGCTCACTACTGCCACTACGGCTACTACCTTGGTTATGCTGGCGCAGGCGCACCGGCACTGTATGGCCGGCCTCGTCACGCACCGTTATACCACTCGCCTGGGGCATCGGTGGCCGGTACGCCCGGTAGGCGCGCTCAATAACCGTGCCCGTATTACCTGGGGTAAATGCCACGGTTAAGGTTTCCGTTACAGCTGCGTTAAGCGTTATGCCATCTGCCGCGGGCTCAACCCGGACCGTTAGTTTATCCTGGAGGGCCGTGTAGCTGGCCACCTGCGCCCGGCTCTGCTGGCTCAGGAGCCAAGCACCACCAAGCGCCACGGCGGCGCACAGCAGCACACCAGCGCCAATTACCCAGCGCTGTTTTGCCCGCCGAGCTGCCGCAGCAGGGGCGGTGCTTACCAGCCGCCGCCACCGCCGCCGCCTCCGCCGCCGCCGCTAAAGCCACCACCAGTGGAGCCACCGCTGCTGGAGCTATAGTTAGAAGCCTGCGTGACCGACGAAGACATATCGCTCGCTAGGGCCGCAAACATTGCCCCACGCATAAAGTCGCCACCGGTTGCCCAGCTCGGCTGCGTGCCAGTAGCTTCGTACAAATTACCCATTTCCTTCATCCATTGGCGTTCCTGGCCAAATAGCACCGCATACGGCAGCACACGCTCGTAAAGCTTAAGCCGGGCGGAGCGGTTGGTAGCAGCATCGATATCGCCAACCTTCTCGACCGCTTGGGGCGACTGCAGCATGCGCAGGCGGTCTGTTTCGGCCACGCTAATATAGCGCTTGAGCCCCTGTAGGTAGCGCACCAGCTCGGCGCCCTCAGCAGACTTACGGCTCCGGGCCCGGGATGAGCCAATAAAGGCCACGATGCACAGCAGCAGCATCGCCCCACCACCAATCAGCGCCAAGCGGCCACTTTCCATAAACCCAGCTGCTACCAGGATCACAATCAGCAGCACCAGGGTAATAACAGCGGCACTATCAAAGTAGTTTTCCTCCGGCTTATTATTAGCATAGAGCTTGCTTTGTTCCACCGCCCGTTGCATACGGCTGGTGGCAGAGGTAATATTACCCACGCGCTGGCGGATACTCGCCAGTGTTATACTATCCCCCACCGCCGGCATACCACCAAACAGGGCCCGCACCAGGGCTTGCTCGTGCGTGCTCAGGGTATCCATACTCTTTTGCACGACAAATCTATATGCAGCGCTCCTTAAAAAGCTCTTTTCTTTGGTTTGGCGGATTTCGATATAATGGCGCACCGCGAGGTCCAGCAGCAGCGCTGTAATGGCCGCCTGCTTGCGGTTGGTTACCACAGCGGATTCTAGTACGCTGTAGTGTTTTGGTGGCAGGTACTCGGCGACCAACGGGCGGCGCATAATGGCCCGGGCAGCCTGGTAGTGTTTGCCTTCGCGGCGCATACGGGCAAGCAAGAGCAGCAGTGTGATACCACTCGCACCAGCAATGGCCCAAACGCCGTAGCGGTCTATATAGTCAATCACCCGTTCGGCCCAGGTTTTTTGGTACTGGGCAAAGGTACCCGGGCGAAAGCCAAGTGCTATCGTCATACCTTCGCCTGGGCGGAGGCTGCGGGTATGGGCAGTCAGGCTGGGGCTGCCTGATTCTTGCTCGGTAATAGTGCAGCGTGTGCTGGCGCCCTTGGAGCCGTAGTAGCAGTAGGGCTTACCGCTACGGGCAGAGCGGAGATCGCCACCCACAATATCCAGATCCACCTGCGCTTGGGCGATTGGTACGCGCCACTCTGTACCGATGGCATCCCAGTAGAACTCAGTCGCCTTGGTATCGTTATAATCACGCACAACATCCTGCTGCTTATAGCGGATCACGTACGTCTTGCTGCCATGTACGTAGGTGCCCTTGCTGCCAATCCGCAGCGTATCGCCATTCCAGTGGTACGGAATATCTTGGCCGTTTTCGTCCTGCACACTCTGGAGCTCGAACTTAGTTGTGTGGCCGTTGTACTTTTTAACAAAACTCCGCTCAATGCCGTGGTTGCTATTGGCGGAGGGGAATAAGGCGGTGATTGTTTCGGTGGTTTCCAGCTGGGAATGCTGGTCGGCCCGGCGTTCCAGGCGCATACCCACATGGTAGTTAGTAATGGTAAAGTTATCGCTTGCTGCCTGCGCTGGTAGCGCGCCGAGTAGCGCGGTACACGCCCCTACGGTAGCTAGCAAAATCGCTCCTAATACTCGTTTCATATCCCTATTATAGCAGATAACACAACCTTATGGGCCCGCGAGAGCCGCTCGCTCAGGCTGGCAGCACCCTACGCATCGGGGCAAGGCAGCCCGCCTACCCTACAAATACCGGGTGGAGCCAAAGGGAATTTTTACGGGTGATACGCGACTGCTGGCTCAGCGTATGGGCGCTATGAATGGTGCGGTCACCAAAGCGCTGGTTGATAGCATCGATACTGGCCGTCAGCTGAGCATTGCTGGCAATATCATCACCAAAGAGCAGCAACTGCCGGCTGCCAGCCGGGGTGAGCTGGTAGCAGGTGACCCCTATCTCGCGCACGTCATCCGGCGCCCCGGCCCACAGCTGGCGGGCTAGTGCATAGATGGCTTGGTTACTACTAAACGGGGCCGGTTCCATATGGCGTGCCTGCCAGTAACCACTGTGGCTAGCCTGGACTGCACGACCACCCCCTGCCGCTTGTGGCCACCGCGCGCATGTACCTGCACACCGCGCGCCCACACCCCAGCCTGGCGTATTTTGGCACCGACTTCTTCGCATAGCTGATGTAGGCGTTGTAAAATTTGCTCGTTGGTGAGCTGGCGGCTTTCTAGTACGTACTGGCGGCCAGCGGTCCTGAGCGGTGAGTCACGCTTATCGACTTCGTAGCCGCGCAGACGTTGGTACCACTTGTTGCCATCTATACTTTTTAAACACCAGCCGGCGCAGGGTGGCTTCATCGGCGGCCAGAAATTCAGTCGGTGTTGTAATACCAACCGCACGGAGCTTGGCGGCGGTGCGCTCGGCGATACCCGTCAGGTCTGTGAGGCGTAGCTGCCCCAGCTGCTGGGTAAGCGTTGTGTGGTCAATCAGCGTTAGGCCATCGGGCTTGTGCAGGCTGGCGGCGGTTTTAGCCAGGAACCGGTTAGGCCCAATACCCACGTTGCAGCGCATCGCCTGGCCAACCTCGCTGTACAGGCGCTGTTTTATCTCGCAGCCTATCGCTAGCATATCCCGTGCCCGAATCTCGGGCGGGGCCTCGGTCATGTCAATTACGCCCTCATCGATACTCTTCATACGCACATGGGCCGAGTATTCACCCATAATCCGCATGAGTTGGTGGTAGACATAGCGGTATTTGGGTGGGTCGCTTTCCAGTACCACCAACCCTGGGCATAGGCGCCTCGCCTCATGCGTGCGCATACCGGTGCCTACGCCACGAGCCTTAGCCTCGTAGCTGGCGGTAATGATGGCGGCATGAGCACCCAGGCGGTTCACAATCGCCACCGGCCGGCCGCGCAGGGTCACGTGGGCCTGCTGCTCCACAGTTGCAAAGCAGCTATTCAGGTCGATATGCATAATCATCGCCCGGGCCGTATTAAGCGGCAGCTGGCCGCGCCGGGGCGCTACCATAGGCGCCCATAGGCTACCACAGCCCGGTTACTGGTCATACATCGCCTCACGCGTGAGCCACCAGGTAAGGCGTTCGCTATCAAACTCCAGCCGGTATTCGCTGGCGCCATCCGTCACGTCAAACACATGCACTGTGCGGCTCCCTCGGTGTGTGGGGTGGCGCAGGCCTAGCTCCGTAATGGTAATCGTTTGGCCATTAGCACGCTTAAACCGGCGCGGCACACACTGCTGGCCCGGGGCCAGGCCGTAGGTTGCCAGCACCTCTACACGCTCGTGCAGCTGCCCTGGTTCGTTATCCATAGGCTTATTATAGCAAGCCGGGGCCCTGTGCTCACAGCAACCACCACACTATCCTGCCTTATCAAAAATTGTTGCCATCAGCTCACCGAACTGCTCCTTTAACGGGATAGCAATGCCGCGATTCTCATCGCTTAACACGATGGGCGTAGCGCGAAGATTGAGCGTCAAGCGACCTACTTATACAATGTCCATCCCGTCAAAACCAATAAACTGCCCCTTCGGTAGTTGCTCTTGCAATTTGTTATGTGTTAACCCAGGTAGGTGTGATATGGAATGATACACGACTTTCTTTGCATGCAAATCGCTCACAAAGCGCATGATCTCCTCGCCATGTAAATGGTCCGGATCTTTCTCCTCTCGCGTTAGGTTTTGCAAATCTTTATCCGGCCAGATCTCTTCAAAAAGATATGTTCCGTCAGCAATGGCAGCGTCGACGCCTTCAACCAGTTTAAGCGACTTTTCCGGAACTGCATAATAATCAGCTAGATATGCAATACGCGTCTGTCTGTGCTCCAACAAAAAGCCAAATACATTATTATTGAAATCATCCGCATCCTTCATCTTATCGTGACTGTACATATGACATACAGGGAACGGAGTTACTTTTACATCACCTAAATAAAAACTGTCAAACGGTTTTATGGCAACAACATTGATTGGCATATAATTTATATGCTCCCGCATATACTGCGCCACTCCTTCGGAGCAATAAATATTGATCTTGTCTTTCAGCACTAGTTCCGCATAAAAATGTAGATCAAAAACCCCAAATAAATGATCATTGTGCCAGTGACTAACTAAGAAGTCTCTCACCTTCGGTAAATTAAATTTAGCAGTCTGCATGCGAAAATCTGGTCCAAGCTCCATGACAAACTGCGACTTTTTTTGGATTTAATATAAAAGCTTGGGCGCATGCGATTTTCGATAGATAAAATATTTTTGCTCGCTATACGACACAGCTTACAGCGGCAAAAACGGCGCCGGTGTCCCTCCCAACAACCAGACCCAAGCATAGTCACTGAGATCCTATCGCTTTTCAGTTCAAAAACCACCCACAATATTTATCAATCACGGCTAATGAGCACTGGGCAGACCTTAGTCTCGAACCGTGCGCAACAAAAGTTTGCCTTTTGCACCATAGCCACCATAGGCCATATTGCCTGCCTACGTCATTAACTATTTTGTTCCTTAAGACTTGTGCAATTTTCGCAAAACGTTTAAACTGCAGAGCTTCAATATTCTGCTGAGAGAACAAAGATATATACATCGAAGACTCTTTATGTCGCTCCAGTATATCAGCCACCTCCGACAAATTGTCATAGGTCACAATACTAAAAACACAGGTGCAAATAGTTCGACGAATTCGCCGGCGTGTTCACGAATATCCTTCGATGATAAATGGGGATACAAGATTCTTTTTCTATCACCCTCATGAACAATGTAATCACGATTATCGTCTAGGAACTGTTTTCTAGGTGCTTCACGTAATCCGAGCGAACAACTGGGCCTATATCTATAGATGTATCGCCGTACTGACCAACGTTTAGTTCTGCTAAGCGAACACGTAGTTTCCTCACTACCATGTCGTAAACAGACCGCTCCACGAATATACAATCCGTTCTGCACAGTCTTGACCGCTGTTAAACGTGCGCATCTCAACAATTTTTCTACGCCACGCCTACATCTGCATTACGAGTGACAACGGCGGGTTGATGCTGCTCCCATTATAAATAAACAACGCTTCCGGGTTCTCTTTTTCTAATTGCAAGAGCATTCTCGTAGCGGGCTACAAAACAAAAATTACATCAGAATTTTTCACACACTCACGAGAGAACTTCTTTCTTTCGCACGATTTGAGCTGAACCTGAGGAAATAACTCCTTCATCCCAAGAGCCACCGATAGGCGTGTCAATACAGGGCCTATGTGATTTGAAACGCGATACATAAACCGTGTTAGCGAAATAGCTTGGCACAACAGCAAACAAGATAAAAAGAATACAGTGGAAGATTGATTGGGAAAAATGTAGAAACCGTGCTAACCTTTTTGTTGATTTTGTTTTTGACAGCTCCTTCTCTAGTCCGCACAGTGTCGCAAGACTGCGCTTAATCTCATCCTTTGCAGTTGCATACGTTTCGTACTGGAGCAATAGATCAATCAGCTGCTCTTGATCTCTCTCAATTATCTCCCGCAGCTTTATCTACTTGTACTATGAAATCACGCGTGTGCCTCTATAGTACCCCCTACAGCTTACTGTCCGCGCTAGCATTTTATCTACATCTGTTATCTCCTGTCTTGCGTGTGATTGGATAATCTCCTAACAGAGCTCTCGCCCATTTTGCAATCCCGTCTTGTGCGAGCTTCTCAAAAGTGACGAATCTATCTGACTTGAATATATCAATCCTCTTTGACTCAATCATCCCTATCCCAGCTTCACATCAGCGTAAATCGCCCGGGTGGTCTCGTCCATGTCGCTTTTTGAGCTGTGGGAATGGCACACCTTCGCGCGCCGTGACGCCTTCAAAAATCCAGAAGACGCGCTCGCTAAAGCCCCAGCCACAGGCCGGCGGCATGCCGTATTCCAGCATTTCCACGTAGTCGATGTCCAGCATCATAGCTTCCTCGTCGCCCGCATCACGCATCTGTTGCTGCTCCACAAAGCGGTTCAGCTGGTCGATCGGGTCATTCAGCTCACTAAAGCCGTTGCCAAGCTCGCTGCCCGCAATCACTGGCTGGAAGCGTTCCACCGTCTGCGGGTTATCCGGGTTAGTTTTAGAGAGCGGGCTGATGAACTTGGGCGTATTAACCAGCCAGACGGGCCCAGCCACGCCTTTACGGATGTTCTTCCACAGTTTATCGATGCCGCGTGGGATGGAATCGGTCTTTTCTACCTCCAGACCATGTTCTTTCAGCTTAGCAGCGACTTCCTCAATCGTGGTATTATACACATCAATATGATAATGCTTATGGATCACCTCAGCATAGTCCCACACCTGCCACTGGCCGCTCATATCGACCTCAAACTCACCCAGGGTAAACTGCAGCGTGCCAAACGTCCGCTCCAGCACATACTTGTACATGTCTTCCATAAAGCGCATGCCCTGCTGCCAATCCCAATAGGCGGCGTACCACTCCATGGCGATGTGCTCGGGCAGGTGCTCGTCCGAATAATTCTCGTTGCGAAAGCGCGGGCCAATGTCGTAGACCTTCTCGAACCCGGCGCCCAGCAGGCGCTTAAGCGGCAGCTCGTGGCTAATCCGTAGGTAAAACTGCTGGCCATCCAGCGCGTCCATGTGGGTCACAAACGGGTTGGCATCCGCCCCACCGGTGGTGTGCTCCAGCACCGGCACGTTGACCTCAGTAAAGCCGTGTTGGTTGAGGTAATCGCGCGTCGCCTGCCAGAACGTGCTACGGCGGTAAAAGCGCTGGCGCACCGCCGGGTTGACATTCATATCCACGTAGCGGCGGCGAAACCGCTCTTCTTTATTCTCGAGCTTTTCGGGCAGTGGCCGCAGGGCTTTGGCCAGCAAGCGCAGCTCGCGCACCCCCACCGAAATCTCGCCCGTCTTCGTCCGCAGCACCGTGCCAGTCGCCTCGACAAAGTCGCCGGTATCGAGCAGCCGCAGCTGCTTCATGCCCAGGATACCACGCGGAGCATCGAGTTCGGCCACACTGGGGCCATGCAGGAATAATTGCACCTGGCCGCTGGCATCTGCCAGCACAATAAAAGGCCAGTTTGCCGAATTTACGCAGCGCCGTCACACGGCCGACCACCGTGACCGTCTGGTCTTCGAGCTGGCTAAATTCAGCACTGATCTGGGCACACTGGTGGGTACGCTCACTGCGCGCCGGGTAGGCTGGCACACCTAAATCCTGTAGCTCCTGGAGTTTACGGAGCCGCTCATTCCTATAGTCCTGCAGTGTTGCCATGGCGCCGGCCTACTTGATGGTTGCTACGTGGTAGCTTAGTTCACCCTTTGGTGTGGTGATGGTAACAACATCGCCCACACGCTTACCCAGCAGCGCCTCACCAATTGGTGATTCATTGCTAATTTTGCCTTCCAGCGGGTTAGCTTCTACCGGGCCAACCACCGTGTAGGTGACCGTTTTAGCATCCAGCGTCAGCTCTACTGTTGTACCAAGCGCTACAACATTGGCACCCTTTTGTGATTCAATGATTTTGGCATTGGTGAGGATTTCTTCGATTTCGGCAATGCGGGTTTCAACAATCCCCTGCTCCTCGCGGGCTGTATCGTATTCAGCATTTTCGCTGAGGTCGCCGTAGTCGCGGGCCTCGGCAATTTTATCAGCAATCGCGCCGCGGCGTGATTTAAGCTCTGCCAGCTCAGCGGTAAGTTCGTCCTTACCCGACTGGGTGATCTGGTATTCCTTTTTCATACTAGTACCTCTTAGTGTGTAGCGCACCACGAGGGCCTGGCCCTGGGTGCGCTTATTAGTTATTATCTGATTACTATCGATCTAAACCTGGTAACAGACGCATTCAAACAACGCCCGTTTTTACGATGCTTTGATTATAGCAAGCAACTGGGGTAGTGTCAAGGTGCGCACTGTACCGGTGGCGCGGTCTTGCACTTCGTAGCTGCCACTGGCAAGCAGCCGATCACTCACCGTGACGCGGGTTGGCATGCCGAGTAATTCGGCGTCGGCAAATTTCTCCCCGGGACGGGCGGCGCGGTCGTCATACAGCACCGTAATGCCAGCTTGCTGCAGTGTATCATACAGCTTATCTGCCGCCGCGACCGATTCCTTACCAATCTGCACCAGATGCACGCGGGCTGGGGCTATTTCCTCGGGCCACACCAGGCCCTTGTCGTCGGCGAATTTCTCTACAATCACGCCCATCACGCGGGTGATGCCAATGCCGTAGCTGCCCATGTAGGCGTGGTGCTGGCGGCCATCCTCGCCGGTAAAGACCAGGCCCATTTCCTCTGATTTTTGGGTGCCAAAGTTGAAGATATTGCCCACCTCGGCCGTGCGACGTTTTTTTGGTAGACTTCGCCAGTCTCAGGCGAAATATCACCTTCTTTTCGCAAGTTTAATCTCGACGAACTCAGTTGGTCGCGGTATATCACGGCCCCAGTTAGCGTTATAGGCATGCTGGCCAGTTTTATTGGCACCAGTTTCAAAGTTCACCATATCTTCACATGAATCATCGACAAACAGCCGCACATTCTCTGGTAGATTATACAGCCCAGCAAAGCCGAGCTTCGCCCCTGTTGTTGCCTCAATCTGTTCACCATCCGCCAAGCGCAGCCATGGTACGTTCGCCACCGCCTTAAGCTTATCTTCGTTGATTTCATAGTCACTCCGTACGACCGCCAGCAACATACCATCTGGCGAATCGTACAACATTGACTTAGTGCTAGCTGTGCGCGGAATGTCCAGCGCTTTCGTCAGGGCCTCTGCGCCGATAATATTTTCGTCATCTAAAATGCCTAATGGTTTCATGACAGCACCAGCATCCGGGTTCGGCGTTGCACGCACTGGTGCAACTTCGGCGTTATAGGCAACATTCGTACTTGGCACGATGAAAATATCGTCCTCACCCGCCGCGCAAATCGTCTGGAATTCGTGGCTAAACTTGGTAAAGGCCCCGCCGCTGGCAAACGTCACATAGGTGTCATCCCCCAGGCCAAAGCGGTGGTAGCAGCGCTTATAGGCCTCGATCACCGCTTGGTAGTAGGTCTCCAGATCCTCCTTGCTGGCGTGGACGCTATACATATCCTTCATGATAAACTCACGCCCGCGCATGATGCCGCTCTTGGCGCGCAGCTCGTTGCGGAGTTTGTTCTGGAATTGGTAGACGCTGATAGGCAGGTCTTTGTAACTCTTAAGGTAGCTGCGCAGCAGTTCGATAATCGGCCCTCGTGTGTCCAGCCAAAGCCGACCTCAGTGCCATCCTGCAGGTGCGACTTGAACCACACATCCACCAGCTCATCGCTCCAGCGGCCAGTCTCCTGCCAGAGCTCCTGGCGCTGCAGGGTGCTCATCAGCAATTCTTGGCTGCGGATGCGGTTCATTTCTTCGCGGACGATTTGCTTGATATTCTCGAGCACGGCCAGGCCCAGCGGTGTGTAGGAATAGACGCCGGCCATCGTCTTGTGCACATAGCCCGCGCGGATCAGCAGCTGGGCGTTGTGCGCCACCTCATCGGCGGGGGCTTGTTTGCGGGTACGGGTAAAGGTGTGTGATAATCGCATAATGCCTTTTATAGTAGCACAGTTACCCCGCTACCGACCAATATATTGGCCCATAAAGAAGATCAAGAAGAACGCCATCGAATTTTGCACCATATGCGTAAAGATGCCCGCCCACACACTGCCGGTGTACTCGCGCAGGATACCAAGGGCAACACCCAGCACCGTTATTATAATACCAACGTTAATCTGAGCCCGGAAATTACCATAGCTATCGGAGCCAATAATGTGCAGCGCGCCAAACACCACTGCAGTGATGAGCACCGTGGCCGTGGCCGGCAAAAAGCGCCGCAAGCGGTCATACAAGTAGCCACGGAATAAAATCTCCTCGCTGACTGGGGCCATCACCGCCAGCACTAGGTATATCAGCGCCATATCGGTGCGAGTATAAATCGTGTTCGGCTGGAAGGGTAAGCTCTGCGGCTGTGACATATCCACACCAGGTAGGATAAAACTCAGTACAAAGGCCACGCCAAATACGGTCAGGGTCGAGGCAATATAGGTTAGCGGCGCCAGGCCAACATCACGCCAGCGGGGCAGCCAGTAGCTAAAGCCATACATAGCCTTGGTTGGCCGCATGGCGCGCTTGGTGGCCGCTTGACGCGCCACCAGCCACGGCACCAGCGTGGCTATAGCTATCGACATAGCGTACACCAGTGCACTGATGATCGCCGTGGACAGCTGGTGGTTCATAGTAGCGAGCAGTGAATAGAGCGGCTCCAGCGATACTACAACGCCCATGAGCCTGCCCACCATCATAAAGACCCCAGCCGTCCAAATACAAAAGCCTAGCGCTATAGCGCCCAGCATCAGCACGCGGCGAATACGGCTTGACGCGTTCGTAGGTGCCGGCTGGGTACTGGTTGGCTCTGAGTTAGGTTGTTGGGTTACGTTTTTATTCATGTATCTACCTTTCGTTGTGCCATGTATCGCGCTGGTGCGCGGGCTACGCTTAGTGCATCAGTTTGCCAATATCAACAATCGTAATCAGGACGATCAGAGCCAGCAGCATCAGCATGCCGGTGGCCTGGATGTTCTCTTCGCGGCGGCGTGTCAGTGGCTGGCGGGTTATAGTAAACGCCGTCATCGTAAACCAACGGCCACCATCCAGCCCAGGGATCGGCAGGACATTCATACTCGCCAGACCCACAGACACTAGTGCGGCCAGCAATAGCACGGCGCTCAGCCTGCCTTGCCCGCCTGGGGGAAGATCATACCAAGTATTGCCACTGGGCCAGCTACACTTTGGCTTGCCTGGGTAAGTTTATTACTCGCAGCTTGGCGGGTGGCATGTTCGCCGCTGAATTGCTCTATAAAACCACTGGCTGCGTTGTGCAGAGTGGTACCAAGCCCGGCAAAGGTTGCGCCGGTTACCTGGGCTGTGGTGGCGACACCCACAATGGGGGCAGACCACGTTGCATAAATCACCTGGCGCTCGGCCTGGCCACCAGCCGCAATACCAAAGTACGCGCCATCCGCCGCTTGGGCACGTAGTTGCACCGGCTGGTGGTGCGTGTGCCGTTATGCTGCCAGGTAACGGTAATCGTATGGCCCTTATGCTGCTGCGAAACCTGGCTGACCATCTGCGGCGAGCGGACCGCTTGGCCATTAATCGCTACCAGCTCATCACCAGCCTGCAGGCCCGCCTGGGCAGCGGGCGAGCCAGGCACTACCTGTGCCGCCACTACCTTGGCGGGTGATTCGGTCACCACGCGGCCATCACCAGGCATCACAAACTGGTCCGGTAGGATTTTCGGCAAGCCAAACCACGCCATAGTGGTAAAGATAATAATCGCAATCAGCCAGTTCATGGCGACACCAGCAAACAGAATCTGGGTCTTGCCCCAGTAGCCAGCCGCGCCGTAATCACCCGGCCGGCGCGAGCTATCATACTCCCCCTTCAGGCGCACAAACCCACCGAGTGGCAGCCAGTTCAGGCTGTAGCGCACATTCTGGCCCAGGAAGCTGGTGCGGGGGCGCTTAGTGACAGCCCTCGGTGGGAAACCAAGCGCAAACTCCTTCACCACCACCCCAAGCCGGCGAGCAGCCAGGGCGTGGCCAAGCTCGTGCAGCCCCACCAGTACCATCAGCACCACAATGCCAATGATAATACCAAGCACAAGATCCACTGCTTACCCCCCAAAGCGACGGTTACGGTTGGTATACTCTGCCAGGATAGCGTGGACATCGTCCTTCGTCATATCGGGCCAGTTTTTATCGACAAATAGTAGCTCGCTATAGGCCGCCCGCCACAGCATAAAGTTACTCAGCCGCTGCTCGCCGCTGGTGCGCACAATCAGGTCGCACGGCGGTACCTCGGGGGCATATAGGTGCTGGCTAATCAGCTCTGGCGTGATATCGGCAGCACTGGTCCCGCTGGCAATCAGTGATTTAACAGCTTCGGTGATCTCAAGCTGGCCACCGTAGTTTAAGCATAATATCAGCTCGCCACCGGTTAGGGTCCTTGGTGGCAGCTTCGGCCTCGTCAATCGCATCACTCAGCTTGCGGCTCAAATTCTGGCGCGAACCCACCACGCGTAGGCGCACATTGTGCTCGATAAAAATCGGCACGTCGTCCTTCAGCACCCGTAGGAACAAGCCCATCAGCTTCTCTACTTCTGGTTTGCTACGGTTCCAGTTTTCAGTACTAAAGACGTACGCGCTGGCGTAGCGCACACCTTGGGCCAGCACCTCCAGCAGGACTTCCTTTAGCTGGTTGTAGCCGGCCAGGTGGCCCTCGTAGGTGGGCAGGCCGTGGGCACGGGCCCAGCGGCGGTTACCATCAACGATAAAGCCAATGTGGCGTGGTACGGTGGGTTGCTCAGTCTGCGCCATGATTATACCGTTAGGATTTCCTTTTCTTTAGCCTTAAAGGTCGCGTCAATCTGGGCCTGAATATCAGCCATAATCCGGTCGATTTCTTTCTCGACACGCTTTAAATCATCCTCGGATAGTTCCTTGGCTTCCTTCATTGCTTTGGCATCCTTCAGCGCATCCTGGCGAATGGTACGCAGGGCAATGCGCGCATCCTCTACCTTGTGGCTGGCGGTTTTGACCATCTGCTTGCGGCGCTCTTCAGTCAGGGGCGGCACCGGTACGCGCACCACGCGGCCGTCATCGCTGGGGTTAAACCCAAGTGACTGGTTAGCCCGAATTGCCGCGCTAATGGCGGCAATATTACTAGGGTCAAATGGGGTCACCAGCAGCATTTGGGCTTCGGGCGCGGTGACATTCGCAACTTGGTTGAGTGGCATCATGGTGCCGTAGGCCTCTACCTCAACACCATCCAGCATCCCCGCGTGGGCGCGGCCAGTGCGCACCTTCTTCAGCTCATCCTCAAAGTGGCTCACCGCCTGGCGCATCTTTTGCTTCGTAGGTATCGGTATCAAACATCCGTCGTCCCCGTGCCTATTCGCTGACGCCAAGTTCAATGCGCTTAAACTGGCCAACCACGATATTTTCGCCCAGCTTAGCCACCGCTGCCTTGATATGCTCCTCAACCGTGTGGCTGTCATCCAGAATATACGCCTGAGCCATCAGCACCTGCTCGGCAAAGTGCTTCTTTAGCTGGCCTTCAACAATCTTGGCGGCCATTTCAGCTGGCTTGCCCTCGGCTTCAATTGCGGCTAGCTTTTCGGCCTTAACACGCTCGTATTCCTCGGTTGGGATATCTGCTTCAGTCGCGTAGCGTGGGTTCATGGCAGCAATCTGCATCGCCAGCTCGTGGGCCAGTTGCTTAAAGTCATCCAGGCGGGCTACAAAGTCTGTCTCGCAGTTTAGCTCTAGCACCACACCAATACGGCCAGAGTGCACGTAGCTTTCGATAATACCCTCGCGGGCTTCGCGGTCGCTCTTTTTCTCGGCGCGGGTTAGGCCCTTTTTGCGCATGGCTTCAAGCGCTTTATCAAAATCACCATCGGCCTCTACCAGGGCCTTTTTGGCATCGGTCAGGCCAACGCCGGTTAGTTCCTTTAGTTTTTTAATATTCTCTAGGCTTACGCTCATGGTAATAGCTCCCTTTTATTTGGCTTCTTGTGTTGGTGTTTTTATCGCTTGCGCCGGCGCCTTCGCTGGCAGCCTGACTACAGTAGCCAAGCAGCAGTTCAAGACCCTTAATGGCATCATCGTTGGCAGGGATGACGTAATCGATCAACTCTGGGTTGACGTTGGTATCAGCAAATGCCACGACCGGGATGTTCAGCGTCTTGGCTTCTTTAATAGCGTTGGCATCCACAATTGCATCGGTAACCACAATAGCGCCGGGGCGGCCACGCAGCTCTTTAATACCACCGTACTTTTCGTTCAGGGCATCGATCTCTTCCTGGAAGCGCTGCACCTCTAGCTTGTTGTAGCGCTTTTCGAGGTCGCCACTGGCCATGCGCTTTTCGAGGTTCTTTAGCTTTTTAATCTGCTGGTTAATGGTGCTGGCGTTGGTCAGCATACCGCCAATCCAGCGCTCAGTTACATAGGGCTGGTTAGCAGCTTCGGCGGCGGCCTTTACCACTGCCTTGGCCTGCTTTTTGGTGCCCACAAACAGCACTTGCTTGCCACCAGCGGTGACGCTCGTTAGGAACGGCAAGGCTGTCTCGAGTGCCTCCACCGTCTTGACGAGGTCTATAATGTGGCTATCCTGGCGCTTGCTGTGAATATAGGGCGCCATTTTAGGGTGCCAGCGGCTTGTTTTATGCCCAAAGTGAACACCAGCTTCGAGCAGAGCTTTAATATCAACCGTTACGGCCATAGGTAATACTCCTTATGCTTTGCCCCGGGGCGCAGCCTGCGGTGTGCTACACGTAGCCAGCAGGAGTGAGCGCGCCTGCACCAGGCTACCAGTATGGCAGCGGGCACGGGGCTGTTTCGTTATGTTAGTAGTTACCCCCGTAGTATACCACACCATACCATACAAGAAAAGCGGCAACCGCCGGCTGTGCATGGTAACTCACGTGTTGTGAGTAGCACAGCGTTTGGTTGCCGCGGGATGAGGAATTTTAGCTACAGCTGTAGGGCCTCCTTTCGAGGCGCTCTTCCTTTTTCCCGTTGCTCATCAAGCTTGAAAGCTTGATGAGCAACGACGGCTGTTAACAAAAAGGTACCACCCACGATACCCATAATACTGACCGCAGTGCCAGCGGGGATGCAGCCCCCGTTAAATAGGGGCGTATATCAGCCCGCCAAACATGGCGAGCGGTAAAGCTAAACAGCCCCAGCCCCCAGGCTACCGCTAGGCGGTAACCGGGGTCATGCTTTCACCTTTGGCAATAAAGCCAAAGGTGAAGAATGAAAACGAAGGGGACGAATGCTCCCATAATGAGACACGTTAACAAAAACGTGTCCACGGTAATGTGGACGTTCTGGCCAAAAATAGCGCCATGAAAAGTAAGCATAATATTCCTCTCGGAAGGTGCAACCTGGCCCACTGTGGGGCCAAAAATTTGGTCGCACAAGTGGATAAGGTCAATACAATGTATACCAAATTTTTGCCGCGCCGTCAAACTTTGACAAACCGCCCCCTAGCTGCTATGCTGGTACAGATATGAAGAGCAGTTTACACCCACAGGATTACCGGCCTGTCGTATTTAGCGATGAGGTCGCCGGGTTTGCCTTTTTGACACGTTCAACTGCGCAGACCAAAGAAACAATTACTTGGGAAGATGGCAACACCTACCCACTGGTAAAGGTGCATATTTCGAGCGCCTCGCACCCCTTCTTTACCGGTGAAGAGAAGATTATCGACACCGAAGGCCGCGTTGACCGCTTTAAGGCACGCATGCAAAAGGCTGCTGAGCAAAAAGGCTGCCCTGGCTAACAAGGCCAAGAAAGCCGCTGCTGAGCGCAGCAAAAAGGCCGAACAAGCCGAGCAAAAGGCCGAGCAGGCCCTAGGCCAGGCCATCTCGTACCCATACACCCCGCTGGTACCCCGGCGGGGTTTTGTATTACCCCTACTACCCCTCTACCCCCTACGGTAGGCGCCAATCCACCGGCGAGCGGCCATGGCCGACCAAAAACTGGTTGGCGCGGCTAAAGGGCCGGCTACCAAAAAAGCCGCGGTGAGCCGATAGCGGCGATGGGTGCGGGCTGCTGATTGTACCATGCCGAGGGTTAGTAATGACCCGGCCGACCTTTTGGGCGTGCGCACCCCACAGGATAAACACCAGTGGTTGCGGGTGGTCGTTCAGCAGGCCGAGCACCTGCTGGCTAAATTCCAGCCAGCCAAGCCCAGCGTGACTGCCAGCCTTGCCGCGCTCCACGCTCCAGCTGGTGTTCATCAGTAGTACCCCTGGCGAGCCCAGGGCTCTAGGTAGCCACTGGTGGGCAGCGGCAGGCCGGTGTCGTCCACCAGCTCGGTAAAGATATTAGCCAGGCTCGGCGGCAGTGGCACACCCGGCCGGACCGAAAAGCTCATGCCGTGGGCCTGGCCGGGGCCATGGTACGGGTCCTGGCCGATGATAACAACCTTGGTGCTGGCCAGCGGGCAGGCAGCAAAGCAGCTAAACATATCCTGCCGGGCGGGGTAGATAGCCTTGGTGCGGCGCTCGCCGTCAACGGTGTTCATCAGGCGCCGAAAATACGGCTGCTCGGCCTGGGCCTCAACAAACTGGCGCCACGTAGTATACATAATCCTATTAAACCATATACCCGGCCGGGGCGCGACCCCACCGGGCACCCAGCCCGGCCATACACCGCCGGCCCACTAGGGGTGCTCGGGGCCAGGGCCGGTGTGCTATAATAGGGGTACTTATGCCACAAATTACCCTCAACCAAGCTGAACTTGCTGCTGAGCGCGCCGAGCTAGCCGACTTTTTGGCCCAGCCGAACGCCTATAGCAGCCCGGATTTTAGTGCCAAGAACAAGCGCTTTACCGAGCTAGAAACCCTGCTGGGCGTTGCTGCCAAACGCGATAAACTGCGCACCACCATCGCCGGGGCCAAGGAGCTGATTGCCGCTGGCGGCGAACTGGCGGAGCTGGCCAAGGATGAACTCGCCGAAGCCGAGACGGAGCTGGCCGCGCTTGAGGACGAGCTCTTTATTATGCTGACGCCTAAAGACCCGAATGATGGCAAGAATTTAATTATGGAGATCCGGGCTGGGGCTGGTGGTGATGAAGCCAGCTTGTTCGCTGCCGAGCTCTACCGTATGTACCTACGCTACTGCGAGACCCACGGCTTTAAAACGGAACTCATGAGCGAATCGCCCAACGACGCCGGTGGCTACAAAGGAAGTCGTCTTCCGTATCGCTGGCGATAGCCCGTATGGCGTGCTCAAGTTTGAGTCCGGCGTGCACCGTGTGCAGCGCGTGCCAGCCACCGAAAGCCAGGGCCGCGTCCACACCAGTACCGTCACCGTAGCGGTCCTACCAGAGGCCGAAGAAACCGATATTACCATTCATCCAAACGATATTAAGGTTGATGTCTTCCGCAGTGGCGGCCATGGTGGCCAGAGCGTCAACACCACCGATAGCGCCGTGCGTATCACTCACCTACCAACCGGCCTGGTGGTTACCAACCAAGACGAAAAATCCCAGATTAAGAATAAAGAAAAGGCCATGAGCGTACTGCGCAGCCGCCTGCTGCAAGCCACCATCGAAGCCGAGCAAGCTAAGCTCACGGCCGAGCGCCGCAGCCTGATTGGCTCGGGCGACCGCAGCGAAAAGATCCGCACCTATAATTTCCCGCAAGACCGCATTACCGACCACCGGATTGGCTATAGCCGCAGCGGCATCCCCCAAGCAATGGATGGCCGGATTGATGATTTGACCGAAAAGCTCCAGGCCTACGAGCGCGAACTGGCCGCCCAGAATGCCAGCCAGTAATACCCCCAGTAACATCCGAGGGGTAGTGACCATGGCTGATTGGCTGGCTCGTGCCCAGGCGAGGCTCGCTGATGCCGGCGTGCCAAGCGCCCGGCTGGATGCCGAGCTACTCCTATGCCACGCCGCGGCGCAGCAGCGCACCTGGCTACACGCCCATAGTGATGAACCGCTGGCGGCGCACGTCTTGGCTGCGGCCAATGCCATGCTCACCCGCCGCACCCAGCGCGAGCCGCTGGCCTATGTGGTTGGGCATAAGGAATTCTACGGCCGCGAATTTACCGTCACGCCAGATGTCCTGATCCCCCGCCCCGAATCCGAAACTATACTAGAGCTCCTACTGGCCGCTAGCCTACCCGCCGCGCCGCATATTATTGACGTTGGCACCGGGAGCGGTGTGCTGGGTATTACGGCGGCACTAGAGCTACCTGGCAGCCAGGTAACGCTGCTTGATATTAGCCCCGCTGCCCGGGCGGTGGCAGCTGCAAATGCCCGCCGGCACGGGGCGCAGGTACGCACGCTGCATAGTGACCTGCTGGCTGACTACCCGCTTGAGCTCCCCCCAGCCGATGCCATCCTAGCAAACCTGCCCTATGTGGATGAGAGCTGGCCCGATACCAGCCCAGAGCTTGCGTATGAGCCCCGCCTGGCCCTCTATGCCAACCAAGGTGGGTACGAACTCATCCTGCGGCTCCTGCACGAGGCAGCGGCTGTGCTGCGGCCTGGTGGTATCCTCCTACTTGAAGCCGACGCTCGCCAGCATAGCACAATCCGCGCCTATGCCCAGCGCACTGGCTGGCAGCCAGGCCCCATCCAGGGGTTGATTATCCCCCTCACCCGGCGCGCACCCTAGGCATTCAGTACCTCATACACGCAAAACGAGCCCTGGTATACCTACCACGGCTCGTTTGTTATACTCGCCTGCTTGAGTTACCGGCTAGAACCCCCAGGCGGAGTCTTCCTCGCTGCTTTCGTCGTCGTGATCCTGCTGCGACTGTTGGCGGCGCGGCTGCTGGCCAAACTGGCTGCCACCCGTGTACTGCGCCAGGGTAACCTCCATGGTTTTGCTCCTTGCCATCGCGTAGCACACTTACGCGTACGCGCTCACCCGGGCTGGTACTGCGATACCAGGCTGCTGACGCTCTGACTGGCCTTCACCTCGCTATCGCCAATTTTGGTAATAATATCGCCTTCCTTAATGCCCGCCTTCTGGGCTGGGCCGTTTGATTCCACTGCTGGCTGGTTACGCCCAGGCGTCACCAAAGCACCGGTTTTGACTGGCAGGCGGCGGCTCTGGCCAGCGCTGGGGTGATCTCAACATAGTGCACACCAAGGTACGGGCGCATTACCTTGCCCTTTGCCAGCACACCCTTTCAGGATGCCTTTAACCGAATTAATCGGGATAGCAAAGCCAATCCCCTGGGCATCTGCCACAACCGCAGTGTTAATACCAATCACCTGGCCGCTGAGGTTAATCAGCGGGCCGCCCGAGTTGCCGGGGTTAATGGCGCTATCGGTTTGGATCAGCCCCGTCAGCGACTCCATCTTGGATTCATCCTGCGCTTGGGCATTCACCGGCCGGCCCAGGCCAGAAATAATCCCGCTGGTCACGGTGTTCTGGTACTCCCCAAGCGAGTTACCAATCGCCACCACATTTTGGCCAATCCGGGCCGTCTGGGAGTTGCCGATTTCTGCCGGGGTCAGTTTGCCAGCGTTATTAACCTTCAAAAAAAGCCACGTCGTTAAGCGGGTCGGTACCCACCAGGCGGACGTCATCGTAAATTGTGCCGTCGGACGTCGTCACCTCAAACAGGCTGGCACCATCCACCACGTGCTTATTCGTTACAATATAGCCATTGTGGCTGACGATAATACCCGGTGCCGGCCCCTTGGGTGGCCTGGCGAGTACGGGCGTTGCGTGACTGGGCAGCGATCGATACCACACTCGGCGATACCTTTTCGGCCGCGGCGGCCACGCGGTTTTCTTCGGCGCTGCTGACGCGGTTACCATCATCCTTGGCAAAATTACCACTGGCCGGTGTGGTCTGCTCGGCGCTGTGCCAGCCCTGCAGCACCGTGTAGGTAAACCATGTACTGAGCGCCCCACTGGCAACTGCCAGTAGCACGAGGCTTACAATCAGCTTTTTAGGCATGCGCACATGGGCCGCCTGAGCTGGTGGTTGCGATTCACCCTGGGGCGGCACTGCTGGCATCGCAGCTGGTGGCTCGGTGGTAGTGGGCGTTTCTGATGGGACTGACTCCTTGGCAGGCTTAGGCCTAGAGGCCTTGGTTGCCTTGGTAGATGCGGTCGGCGCTGGGGCCGGAGTGCTTGGCTTTTTCGAGTCGGCAGATTTCTTCACGCGCGTTAGGGTCTCCTTACGTGGTTATGCTATATAATAGTTTGATTTGGGGTAGAGCCCTGGCCCAGCCGAGCTAACGAACAGCACCAGCACCAGCACAACTACTGTGCACGCAATAACTGGCACGCTAATGCGGGGCTGGCTAAAGCTGGCCTTGGCGATGATCGTTTGGTATAAGCGCTCGGCAATCACGCCCACACACAGGGTAATGATGGCCATTTGTGGCAGCATAAAGCCCCCAAGTAGGCTCAGGCCATAGCCAATATTCCAGTGGTAGGTTACCCAGCCAAGCTCCGCCAGCACCAGCGCAAAGACGCTCGCAAGCAAGCTGTAGTGCTTATCGTCCGCCGCTACCAGCACGTGCCGGGCCGCACCATAGCCCATACCAAGGTAGAAGATAACCGTGGCGATTTGGCCAATATCGTGCGAAAAGGCTGCCAGCGCCCAGGAACCAATAAACAGTGCCGTGCCCGCCTGTACTTTGCTTGCCAGTGCCCTCGTGCGGGGTTTAATCACTACCAGCCACAGGGCAAAGAAGATAGACACACCTACCTGTAGCCACAGGGTGTGCGAGCTACCACTCCCCGCTGCCAGGTATAGCAGTGCCACCACACCAAAGCCAACGGTAAAGTCCACCAGGTTAGCCAGGATGTTAACCCGCCAATAGCGCCAGCGCACAGCAAACACGCGCCACTTACTGAGCATAATTAGAATCAGTGCAATCTCGGCCCGCTGGCCCACATACATAACCGCAAACACCATGCACACTAGTGCCAAGTTGAGCGCAATGTGCATTAGGTCGCCAAATACATTACGGCGGCGGCTGGTTTGTAAAAACTCCATATGCTTATTGTACCATACCTTGTGCTATCTGCGCGCCGTTGCCCCTACTGGCCACCAACGGTTAACTCCTTGCCCACGATCACCACAAACTTGGTTTCGGCAGTGGTGGTAACCGGTGGCTTAGTGGTTTCTACCGTGGTGCCATAGAGCTGCTGCAGCTTCTTCTTGGTGGCTTCGTTACCTCGCCAACCTGGTACACCTTGGCCTTGCCATAGTCACCAACCGGGGCATTACCAATTGCACCAACGGTAAAGCCCTTAGCCTGTAAATCATTGGCCACCAGCTGCGCCTTACCCGCAATACCAGAACCGTTGTAAATATCAACACGGGCGCTCTCCTTGGTGAGCTCATTAGCCAATAGCTGCTTGGTAATATAGGCTTGCACCTTGGTGTAGTTAAATAGGCCCGCCACCGGCATCACGACACTCTGGCCGGCGTGGTTGCCATCGGTCAGCACGGCCTCGCCGTCCTTATCCAGCGCAATGGAGCGCAGTTTATCACCCTTGACCACATTGCCCAGGTCCACCAGGGTACGGACTTCCTTCTTTTCGAAGTTGGTGCGCAGGTTGCTACCAAAGGCATCTACCAGGCTCGTAATCTTGCCGATATTGGCCAGTGTACCAGCGCTGAGGGCCTTTTCTTGCAGCGCCCGGATGATCTTCTGCTGGTTGCGCTCACGGTCAAAGTTACCACCAGGCAAGCCGTAGCCACCCTGGGCATTGCGGGCACGGGCCAGCGCCAGCGCATGGTCACCATCCAGGTGGGCAACCTGGCCGTTCTTGTAGTAGACCATCTTACACTGGTAGTTACAGCGCCAGTCAAAGTTCGGGTCGTAAATACCCCGTGGGTCAGAGGTTTCAATCTTCACATCAACCCCACCAACGGCATTAACCGTATCCGATACCACCTTGTAGTTCAGGTGGGCATAGTACTGCACCTTCAGGCCCAGCACCTCGCCGACCTTCTTCTGCAGGGCTTCGGCGCCAGCAGCTTCATTCTTGCCACTATTCGAGGCACACATATACACCGTGTTAATTTTGGCTTGGCGGCCAACGGCACAGGGTAGTATCGAGCTTAACCCACAGGTCGCGCGGCACGCTGATCATCGCAGCGCTCTTTTTGTTTTGGTCGATGCTGAGCACCATAATCGAGTCAGTCAGCTCGGCGCCGGGGTGCTGGCCACCGTCACTATCCTCGCTGGTACCAAAAATCAGGATATTAGAGCGGCCGTTTTCGTCCATCTTAAGCTGGGCCTTCTGGGCAAAATCAAAAACGCCCCCCTTAAAGACCGAGTCCGTCGCCAGTAGGGTTTTGGCAATAATATAGCCACCAATCCCCAGCGCAACCAGCAGCGCGGTGATAATAGACCATTTAATAATCTTCTTGCGCTTGGCAAGCTGCTCGGGCGTCTTGCGCTTTTTACCCCGTGGCTCGCCTGGGTTATTAAGATCTATCTGGGCGAGCGAGGCAGCGATATCATTCTGGTTAGAGCGATCAGCACGGCCCTTAGCGGAGCCAGGCTGGCGCTGCGCATTCGGTGCCTGGGGGCTACCTGGGCGGCGCAAACCAGGCTGGCCACCGGCAACCAAGCCTGGGGCAGCCGGCTGGTGTGCAGCCCGGCGGCGGTTAATAGCCACTGGCTGCGGTTGGGGTGCCTTGGTAAGGCCCGGCATTTTGGGCGGCATAGGTGGCTGCGGCGGTAGTTTACGGCGGGCTGGGCGCACCGTAACGGGTACGTGGTTCATGGGCTGCGGGTTATGGATGCTGCCGCCAAGCGGCTGGCCGGCTTGGCCACCTGCCCGGTGCGGAGTGAATCCATCTATGGAAGAAGGTTGCTTGTTCATAATCTACTCTACCTATCATACAAAAAATCTGCGCCCATGTACACACACAAAATGCTTTTGCTACAACGTTTTACACAGGATTTTTACACACCGTTCTGGCCCCAGCCCACCCCGCTACGCGATACAATAAGCTTGACAGATAGGCGATATATACTCTATGATTCTGTTACCTCCCGTGCCCAATGCGCGCGGAGCTGCCAGAGCACTGCTTAGCTGCAGCTGCTCTTTCCCTCGGCACCGCAACGGTTGTGGTGTTTGCACCTTGAAAGGAAAGGGAATATTATGTACGCGTATGATATTGAGTCTAGCACACGTGAACTCAGCCTGTGTAAACTAGCCAAGCACATGGCATTTATGGATTTGATTCAGGGTGATGACAACCCTGAATACGTCCGCGGATATATTAGCTTGCTCGGCGAACGGCTCGAGAATAAAATCGAGCTGGCTGGAGTGCCGATGGGGCACTTCAAGCAAAACTGCAACTCGCGCGACACGGTTCATCTAATGATGAGCCGCCTCGAACGGGACGAAATTGCCCAAGCACCTGCCGCGCAGGAAGCACTGCGCGAACACGCGCGGTGCTATGTATGGAGCGTGCTAGTTGTAACCTGGCGCGAATATTTGCGCCAGGTTGCCAGGGTAGTTGCCGACGGCGCTGCCGTACCGGCAATCGTGCAGGCGGCCCAGTCGCCTGTAAGGCTGTTCTTGATCAGCACCCGCCTGGGCTTGCTTGTGCAAGCCCAGTGCGGGCAAGGTGCTGTCGATAAAATCCAGGCCGAATACGGCCTGCCACTCAACCCGTTCCTCAGGGAACGCTTCGGCGAGCTAATGGAACTAGTGGAGCAGGAAGCGGCAAATGTCCTTGAGGAGGGCACGGCCGCCATCACAGTTGACCCTACAGAAGAAGGAGGTATCATTACCGTCCAAATTTCCCTTTACCTAATCCCCACCCCGCCTGCCAGCGGGGGTTTCTTTTTGTTGATGCCAAGCCATAGATACACAGAACTTGACAAATAATCGATATATATATATCATCTCCCTTAGACCCCCATACCAGGCTACGGCAACCGCCATAGCCCTACCCAGGGTTCCACCTGGCCTTCTCCCCAATGGAGCTGGCCTCATCTTTAACACATGCAATGGTTGCATGTGTTCGTACCTTGAAAGGGATTTGATTATGTCTATCTCCACAGCTACTCTGGCCACCATGACCATCCGCGAACTCATCTCTGCCCTGAAGGCGGAGACAGACCCCGCTCAGATCAGCCAACTCGTGTATCAAATCGATGCACGAGTTGGCACCCAGAGGCTCCAGATCCAGGAGCTCCTGGAGAGCTCCACCAAGAAGCTAGAGGGCGCCTACAATATTGCCAAACCAGCAGATCATATGTCTGCTGGTGGTAATATCAGCAGAGAGGCGCTTGTAAGAAACGCCAACACTGCTGATGCGCTGGCCAGCCATGCGTATTACTATACGCAGGTGGCTCTGGCCACCGCCTGGCGGGAATATATCTGGGTACTCTGGGCCGAGCGATAAGCAATTTTGACAAGGCTGTAGGGTGAATCAGAAAAAGAGCCGAACAAGACTGGCTCTGGCTAGCCTTGCTAACCATCCACCAGAGCTGGAGTTTGCCGCAGGTTGCGCTCTGCGCGCCTATTCGCCCTTTAGGCAAGTACAGACGGAGCTGGATAAGCTCCATTTGCACTATGGCCTAAATAGCTTGTATGTACATGAGGCCCCCGAGGGTCTCTTCCTTACGCTTTAACAGGGCTTCAGAAGCACTGAAGCCGGTATGGGCTGCATCCATGAAGGCCAGCTTCCGACCATCGGCAACGGGAGGAGGCGCCTTCGAGGTAGTCATCTCCCTCACCTAACCCTACCCCCGCCTGCCAGCGGGGGTTTCTATACCCGCACGTGGGTGCGCGGCTTGACATGTGCAAGATATCTACTATCATATTCTTTACCGCTCTGTAGCGCATACCCGCGCTGCGGGGCAAGTACTCAGCTTTACCGATGAGCCGGGGCACTCCATAGCACCACAACCGTTGTGGTGTTCGTACCTTGAAAGGGGTAACATGATTGACCACGTTGAGCTTTCAACACCCCAGCTAGTTGAGCAGCTGGAAAAGGCCAGCGAGGCCTCCACGGTTCGGTCGCTCGCGGCCGAACTCTGCGGAAGGATAAAACTCGCACAGGAGGCATCTGGCTCTCCCTATGTGGACGCTGGCGCAGGCCCACAAAGAAGTTCGTCTGATCGACATGATCAGCGACGACATAGGAGAGGGGGTGTTTTTGAATAATAAGCTGGTTGCGGCAGCGCTGCACAACCATGCCGAGCACTACATTACAGCGATGCTCGGGCGAGCCTGGGAGTGCCTTCTGGAGACACTCGCGGACGCGGCGCGCCCTCTGGCGTTGGGGCTATAAGGGCGCCTCTGATGGCGCTCACATCGCCCAAATGGCCCGCACCCCCATGCGAGTGCGCTTTGCACTGGGCAGCTCCTCCGGGTAAACGCCCCTGGAGGAAACTGCCCAAAAGGTGGTTTCAGACCTTCAGGCTGATTACGGCCTGAGCCTGAACCCCTTCCGCACTACTGGGGACCTACTCCCCGTCGTACAGGAGGCCGTTAAGTACCTCCGCCAGGCGCCGGTAGTCACCATTACTAATGACCCTGAAGACGAAGAAGGAGGTGTTGTAGAGGTCGCCATGTCCCTCATATAACCCACAACCCCGCTCATTGGCGGGGGCTTTCCTATTTTTATACACAGGGCGCGGCACTCAGCCCATAGTACAGCCAGACCCGCCCATAGCGCCTGGCGCCTAGAATCGGCGCATTTTATCAAACGGCCAAAAAGCGAAAGCTCACCGGGCCAACGATATCGTAGTACGGAATGGTGCCGAGGCCACTACGCGAATCGTAGGAATAATCATTAATGCGGTTATCGCCCGCTACAAAGAGCTCGCCCTTTGGCACCGTCATATCAACCTCGCCGCTGGTAGGCTGCTTGGGCTCGCCGTGGTTGTCGTCATCTGGCCGAAAGCCGCTTGTATGCTGGCGGTTATACACGGTTATGACGCCGTTTTTTAGTACCACACGCTCGCCGGCAAAGGCAATCACCCGCTTGACGATATACTCGCCTGTGCCAGAGGTCGTGCCGTAGGCTGGGTGCGGGTTTTTAAACACAATCACCTGGCCGCGCCTCGGTACATAAGGCTGGCCCTGCAGGCTGGCAGCCGTTACCGGCAAGCGGTCAACAATCAGCCGGTCACCGGTAAACATGGTGGCCTCCATACTTGGGCCCACCACCGAAAAACTGCGGAAGATAAAGGTGTTGATAACAATCGTGCCCAGCGCCACAGCCAGCACGAACACAACAATGCCAATCACATCGCGCATGCCTTGGTGCCGCTGCAAAAACCGTGCGTTCATCTTGCCTAGTATAGCACACTGGCCCGGCTGCTGCTAGCACGGGGCCACGGCCCAGGCCCGGCTGCCCGTAGCCAGTAGAGTGCGGCCGCTAGGCGCCCTTGCTCAGTAGCTCTTCGATGCGCCGTAGGTCATCTTCGTCTTTAAACCGGATGGTAATTCGCCCACTCCCCTTGCTGGTGCTGGTAATATTCACCGCCGCATCAAGCTGCCGTGCTAGGCGCTCGATATGCTGCTCGTAATTGGTGCTGGGCTGCGCCGCGGGTGCTGGGGTTGCCTGGGGTGGCTGCTTCTTTAGCTGGGCAATGTACTGCTCTACCGTGCGGGCAGACCAGCCATCCTTGGTGATATTGGTGCATAGCTGCAGCGCGGTGGCTTCGGGCAGGCCAATCAGGGGCCGCGCCTGGCCTTCAGTAATTGTACCCGCCACAATCGCCTGCTGAATCTTCTTAGGTAGCTTAAGCAGGCGCAGCTTATTACTCACTGTACTGACGGACTTAACACCCATGCGGGTGGCAATCATATCCAGCGTCATATTAAACTGATCGCGCAGCTTCAGGTAGGCCGTAGCGGTCTCGATAGCGCTCAGATCGCGGCGCTGCAGGTTTTCTATCAGGGAAAGCTCAAGCTGATGCTGAGCACTTAATGTGCGCACGATGGCCGGCACATGGGTCAATCCCGCCAGCTGAGCGGCTCGCCAGCGGCGCTCGCCAGCCACAATGGTATAACGCACACCACTAGTGTCACTCGCCTTATCGCTACCATCTGGGCTGGTACTGCGCGGCACCACCACCAGTGGCTGCAAAATACCGTGTTCTTTAATTGAGTATGAAAGTTGTTCAAGCGCCTCTTTATCGAAGGTGCGGCGCGGCTGGTCTGGGTCGGCTGCAATCTGCGCTACCGGCACGGTGCGCAGGTCGCTGACTTGCTCGTCCTGCTGCGAGGTCGGGTCAAAGGCCTCATCCAGCAGCTCGTCTGGTATCAGCGAACTAAACCCGCGGCCCAAGCCATGCTTCTTTTTAGCCGACACGTTCCACTACCTCCTTGGCGACTGCCTTGTAGGCCCGGGCACCCTTGCTCCAGCGGTCATACTCACCAATTGGCAGGCCGTGGCTGGGGGCCTCGGCAAGGCGAATATTACGTGGGATCGAGGTTTTAAATACCTTACCTGGGAAGTGCTTTTTGATCTCTTCATACACCTGCACGCTCAGGCTGGTGCGGTTATCGACCATGGTTGGCAGCACACCCAGTAGATCGAGCGTTGGGTTCATGTTCTTGCGTACCAGCTTCATAGTTTCGAGCAGCTGACCCAGGCCTTCCAGGGCGTAGAACTCCGCCTGGACTGGCAGCAGCACGTAGCGGGCAGCAATCAACCCATTGACGGTTAAAAGGCTGAGGCTCGGCGGGCTATCGATTAGCACATAGTCGTAGCCGCTGACGCTTTCTATAGCTGAGCGCAGGCGCGTAAAGCGGTGCGGAGCCTGGGCCAGCTCTACCTCGGCATTGGCCAGGTGCGGCGTGCTCGGCGCTAGGTAGACGCCTTCCGTTTCCGTTGCAATAATAACCTCACTGAGCGGCTTCGTCTGGAGCATGACTTCTGTCATAGTAGCCTGCAGGGTTTGCTTATCGACCCCGAGCCCGCTGGTGGCATTACCCTGCGGATCAAAATCAATTAACAATACCTTCTTGCCAAGTTTTGCTAAATAATACGCTAGGTTAATAGAGGTAGTGGTTTTCCCCACCCCGCCCTTTTGGTTGGTTACTGAAATTACTGTTGTCATGGTTCTCTGCTATTTCCCTTATGCTATCCTTATTATAGCAGCCCCAGCGGGAATACTCCACCACCAAAACACCCCGCACTAAGGCGGGGCGTGGTGTGGGCGTTATTTGATGCCGGTAATTGTAATGCGGCTGTGCTTTTGGCGGTGACCAATTTCTTTGTGCACACGTTTTTTACTCTTATAGCGAATGACGCGGAGCTTTTCGCCCTTGACCACTGGTTCTTCTACCTGAGCGGTAACTGTTACGCCCGCGACAGTTGGCGTGCCCACGGTGGTGTTCTTACCATCCATAACCAGGAGCGCCTCAGTCTTGAGCTCTTTTGTGCCTTCCGGGAGGAGGTCCACCAGGAGGGTCTCTTTTTCGGCTACAAGGTATTGCTTGCCGCCTACTTTAATGACTGCTTTCTTTGCCATAGTATCCTTTTACTTAGTTATCAGCTGCCAATTATAGCACATGGCGGTGGCAGTCGCAAGGAGCACGATGCCAAGGGTCGCGACACACACGGCCGCCGCCGCTTTTAGCTAACCCCGACCTAAGCCACGTCGCAAAACTGGCTTTTTACCTGAATATATATGCTTGATATAATAAACCACTATGTACCACCAGCTATGCACAGGCTATTATCATCTTAACACCACTGGCTTTGAGCACGAAGTGGCGCACGTGTATGAGCACATACTTGTGATGACTGCCCACCGGCGGCTAGCGGCAGCGGGGGTGAGCAACCTGCTAGCGGGCTGGGTGGCGGGTGAAACCTTCCCCCGCATGATGTTTATAGACTACACCCTATATACGGCGCAGGCCGAGCAGGTGCTGGCGGCCCATATGGCCAGGCCGAACCGGATTGACTGGGACTTACTCGACCAAGAGCTGCAGCGTGTTCAGACCGAAGCCCGCAGCGTTATAACCAACCAGGCCATAGCTGACCCCACCAGCCCGGACCGTGCCCGGCTGACCCAGGCTCTGCAGAAGCTGGACCGCCGCCCATTTTACCGCTACGATAATGCCGCCCAGGGCAATGCTGGCGATGAGTTTACCCCCACCTACCACGCTCACCCGGCAGGGTAGCAACCACGCCGCCACGCCTATTCTGCCCATGCGGCCGGCCCGCCAGCGCTACCGCGATGTGGCGGTGCGCTTTGGTGCGCGTGGCCTGCCGCTACAGGAAAAAGCTGGCCTTCCTGCGCCTAAAGCCGCTGATTGGCAGTTGGCTGGATAGCCAGCTTGAGCCCCACGGCGCCTACCTGCGCGGCTCCAGCACCCCGTTTGATCACCCGAGTGGTGCCCTGGCGGCTGTAGCCATCTACACCCTGCCCCGCACCGGCCTACGCCTAGCCAGCCTGCAGCGCCACCTAGCACGCGGCCTGCCAGCCTTAGCACGGGAGCTGACCGCGCACCCCAGCAACCTAGCTGCCTACCGCGACTGCTTTGCCCACGACCCCGAGTGGCGAGATGCACCCAAGGAATACTACCGCGCCGCCGGCCTGCTGGCTACCCGCCAGGCCATCGCACGCGCGCTCACGCCGGGTAACATTCACACGCTGCTGGGCAAGCTGCAGCTGGAGGTGCGGCCGGCTACGCAGGCGGATTGGGACTACCTGGGTTAGCCCTGCCACACGAACGCGGCCGGTTACGCAGGCGGCCCTAGGGCTTCATCATCAACCAAACCACCCCTGCTGATATAACAGGGGTGGTTTTCGGTGTAGGGGCTCCGCGCGCAGGCCTACGAAAGCGTTACTGCTTGGGCTCGTCGTCCGTGTGGGTTGGGCGCGGTGCTGGGGCGCTTGGCAGGCTAGTGCTCTCCCCCACCAGCGCGTGCTTCAGATCCTTCTGGCTGCGGTACCAGTAGACAACACCAGCGACGAGCAAGGCAATGCCGATCAGGCCAAGTACAACCTCGGTTGGGCCGGTGGTTGGCAGGCTAGTTGGTGCCGCCACACAGTTGCCGTTTTTATCGACTACCTGGCCAGGGCCGGGCTGACACTTGCTTTCGCAGCGGGCATCACCATTTGGGATACCTGGTTTACATTCGTTCGGTGCACAGGGTGATTCAACCTCTACCACAGCGCTGGCCTGCTTGTTGCCATTCGCGGTGATGATGGTGGCATGGTTGGTGAGCTGGCGGTTGCCACACACAGCTGGCTTATCTACCGTGGTGCTAAAGCGTACGCCGGCGTTACCCCGTGGGCTATAAGCGCCAATATTAAGGCCCTTGGTGGTGACGTCATCTGCCGTTGGGGCACCCTTGGCATTAACGGAGTTAGCCAGCACGCTGGAGCCGCGCTGGTAGGTTAGGCCAGCTGGTAGTGCATCTTTGACGATGACATCATTCTGCTGGGTGCTGCCGGTGTTCTGGTAGCTAATCAGGAATTCTACCTTCTCGCCAACCTTGGCAACGATTTTATCCTGCCAGGTTTGCTCGCCAGCCTTACGGACTTGCTTTTTGATAGTGAAGTTCGGTGCATCGGCCCGGAATTTAAAGGTCACGTAGCCCGAGAACTCATTACAGCCCGGCAGAAGGCCATTCAGGCTATCGAACCCCTAGGGGTGCGCCTTGCTGGCTAAACAGCGCATCTGGCAGCTTCTGGCCATTGACACCACCCTTACTGGCGATGGTAGCCGAGCCAGGAATGTAGCGCAGGGCAACATCGGTGCCGCTGGTGAGATATGAATTATCGTGCACGGTTTTTAGGCGTGGCGTTATCGGCGCTGAGGTAGCCGGTAATGCCGGTGCGCTGGCCGGCCTTCAGCCCAGCTGGCAGCGCCATACGCAGGCGGGCGTTCTGGGCAATACCCTTTTTGCCGTGGGCGTCGTCGTTAAGTGTCTTCGAGGCGTTGTTGTGGTAGTACACATAGACCTCGTAGTCCTTGCCAGGCTCTACCTTGGTATCGTCGCTGTAGGCGCTTGCCGGCGCACCAGCTTCTTTAATACGCACAAAGTTGCGCTCATCCCCATAGGCAGGGTTATTGGTAATGGAATTAAAGGTGACGTGGTCGGCCGGCTTTTCGATGGTGTAGGTAGGCCGTTCTGGGCCCCACGCCAGGGCGCCGGCGCTGGTGGCAAGCACCACCACACCGAGCGCTACCACACCACTGAGCCAGCCCAGGGCGCGCTTTGCACGCGGCGCGCCTGGGTGGGTTAGTAGAGGCTGTTGCATAGGTTGTTCTCCTTTTTGTGTTTATACGCGTTCATACGCAGGGTGGTTACAGCTGAATATTGGCTTCGGTGCCTGGGCTATCAGCGCTTGGGGCCGTATCGGCCGGGGTAGCCTGCTGCTTGGCAGAGTCATGGCTTTGGTTCAGATCGGCGCTGGCAGCTTGCTCGCCAGTATCACCAGTTGCTTCACTGCGGCCCTCGCCGGTGCCCATCGTCGCGCCTTCGGCCGTGCCGCCAATTTGCTGCTGCGGGATTTCCTGGCCTGGCTGCTGGGCGGTGAACTCAGGCGCACTCTGCTGCTGGGCTGGCGCCTCAGAGCGGGCCAGCCTCGGCCAGCGGCGCACCATCGATATGGACATAGTCATTCGGGTCAGCTGACTTTGGCGCCAAGGTTTCCGGCGGTTGCTCTGGTGCTGGTGGCGGGCCACTCGGTGGAACGTATGGCTGCTCGGGTGGGCTGGGCGGTGGCACATTTGGCACCTCAGGCGGGGTATTTGGGCGGGATGTACGGCACTTCAGGCGGTGGCCCAGGTGGCGTATCCGGCGGCGTATCGGGTGTTTCTGGTGGGTTGTGTGGTGTCTCGGGTGGCGGCGAACCAGGGTTTTCTGGCACCAGTGGGGCTGGTGGCCGGTACTGCTCGGCTGGTGGGGTATCAATCACCGGTGCGTAGGCTGGTGCTTCTGGCTGCACAACGCCGGTAATCAAGGCTTGGTAATCCAGCTTAGCTTGCTCGGCCACAGCGCGTGGGTATACCACCCTGCCCGCAGGATGGCTTGTAGTAGGCCGTTTTAATTTCACCCTGGGCCGTTGTGTGGCTGATTTTTTTATAATTGTGGCGGCTTTCTTGCACACCCTGCTGCATAGCCATGGTAAAGCCGGCGGCCTCGTTGCTATTTGGAATAGCGTAGTCAGAATCATACGTGCCAGCAGCAGCCTCAAAGCTCGTTATCGTGGTGCTACTACTAGCTAGAATATCCTGCAAGCCACGCCGCACATCGCCCTGCAAGGCCCGGTTGGTAAAGAGATTTTGTAGATCGGTATTGAGGTCACCGCTTTCCATGCCGGCAATGCCAAGATCATGCGCCAGGCCCGTGGCAACCAATAGCTCGCTGGTGGCTTGCTGGCGGATTTTATCCTTAGCGTCATCTAGGTCACGGTACTGCAGCGGTGCAGCCAGGTTGTATTCGCCCGTTTTGCCCTGCTGGTAAAAGCTGCTGGTTTCGGCTCGCCAGCGGGCAAATGGCCCAGCGGCCCTGTCTTCTGGCGATAACTCCGCCGCGCGGCGGGCAGTGTTCATATCATCAATAATACGGCCAGCACTTGGTTGAGCCACACCATGCGCACCTGGCTCTACCGATTGCGTTACCGTCTGGGGTTCACGCACCGGCTGTTCGGCCGCGTTGTGAGCAAGACCGATGAAGGCAGCGGCAGCAAGGCCGGCCATCACCAAGCGGCGCTTATAGCGCTGGTGCCACGCCTCGCGTTCCTTGCGGTGGCGGCCACTCTTATGCGGGCCAGTTTCACTGGTGCGGGGTGCAGGCCCACGGCGGGCATGCCGGGCGCCAGCTTTGCTGGTCAGGCCAAGGCTGCGGCGAGCATCGGCTTCCAGCTTAGCGGCCGTTGGCTGCTGGTTATCCTCGGCCAGTGCTTCAACCACATCCGCTACCCGTGGGGTCAAATCAACCGCGTCACCAAAGGCAGTTTTGCGTGCCTCGCTCGTCGCCATTTCGGCATATTCTGAGCCGTACTGGCGGGTTAAATCCTGCTTATAGTGCTGTAGCGCCGCCATGCGCACGGTTTCGTCCTTGTTGTTGTAAATCGCCGTTAGTTCACGGGTATCGTGGCTCAGCTGCTCCTGGCGCTCCTCTGGCGTCATAAACTGCTCCATGCGCTGCTTTACCCAGCGTATTAAGCGCCGCGGTGTCGCCCTTTGCCTGGGCCTGTTCCATTTGGGCCAGTAGGCTGCTATTGGCTTTCATATCCGTTAGCAGGCGGCGGCCAATATCCATCAGCCGGGCCTGTTCCATTTTGGTGCGCTCAGCCAGGCTAGCGGCCTGGTACTGGCTCGAGGCATCCAGCTCGCTGGTAGCGGTTTGGATGGCACTGGTTAGCTCCGCCTCCAGGCGTTTGGCGGTCGCTGGCGGCAGCTGGTTGTATGTAAGGCCAAATTTTTCTTCTAGTTTGCTGCGTAGATCACCAAAAACCTGCTGAGCATGCTCGTGCTGTTGCTGCTCAAGGCTATGGGTACGCTCGGGCGCGGGCGCTTGGTGCTCGTGCACTGCAGCTGGCTGGTGCTCGCGGGCCGGCGTTATTCGTTCTGACATGGCAGGGCCACTCCTTGTATGACTGTTTGTTTCAGTTTTTTTACAGTTGATATGCTGGTTTGTAATATTGTACAACTGTATTTTTACCATAAGCTAATTATCAGAATCAAGGCCAAATTATGTGCAATGGCCACACCACCCTCCTGCCTCAACCAAAACCGCCCCTCGCGTCATATGTGGGGCGGTTTTGTATCTATAGAATGCTGCGCCGCTGCGCTTCGACGCGACGTAGGTAGTCGCGCGCTCAGCTACGCAGCTCACGCTTGATTGCATCATATTGCATATCACGCCTTGGGCATCGGCGCGGCGGTCAGATACAGGTCCTTCTGGGCAACACGGGCTCGCGTTACCGCCTGGGCATCACCATTGGCCGGGTGCATCTGCCAGGGTGCTGGCGGGCAGGATGAGCCGGCGGCTGTAGTTGGTGCGGCTGTTGTATCATCAAAGCTGCGCCATCAGGTGCCTGTCTTCATCCAGCAGAGCTTCAATCTGTGGTATCATGCTTTCGAGGGTTTTTAACGTGGGGAAGCGGCTTTTTGTTTTTCGGCTTGCCTTATATCTGGCGCTAGCTCATTAAAGCTTAGACCAGTCGGTATAGGCGAGGTTCAGCGCACTATGCACTGCTTCGGCTTCCTGGGCAGAGGCTTCCTCGCCAAGTAGTTTGGCCTCAAGCATTGGACTATTCATCAGGCTGCTGAACAACACCTTTGCTTCGGCATCAGTCGGCCGCTCTGGCTTCATAGATTTGGCGTTAAACGTTTTGCCAGATTCACGCACAAACGGCGTGTAATTCGCCCACTGGGCATGCACATGGCGTGGCGACAGGGCGGCCGATGAAGCGCTTGGCAGCGCCACGCCAGCCTGGGTCCTTGCTCTTGGCCCAGTGCTCATCACTTACTTGCCGGAGCGTGACTCGTGCGAGATCACCAACCACTGGCTTATCAAAAGCTGGGTCAGTAGCACTGGCCGCATCAGGCACCTCAGCCGAGAAGATACCGAGCTACGGCTAGCAATATTGTCGCGCCCTGCTGGGCTTGCCCAGTCTGCGCGTTCGCGGCCTTCTCGTTCGCTGCGTGGGGTTGGGCAGCTGCCTCTGGGGCTTCTGGGCCTTGGCCTGCTTCCATGGCGGTGGTTGGCTGCTCAATATCAGCAGCGTTTGCCGCCATCGCTTCGGTGGTAGCGGTTGGCGCCTCGAGGCCAGCTTCGGCTGCCAGGGCATTGATGGTGCGGTCTACCGCTGCACCACCAATCGCCATCTTTTCGCTACTGATGGGGCGCCTTCGGTTTCGCCAGTAGTTTCGCTCGTATCTGGGGTCGGCTCGGCGTCAGTGGGTGCTTCAGGGGCTGCTGGTTAGCTCTGGGGTCTCTGGGCCTTGGCCTGCTGCAGCCTGTGGCGTATCAATATCGACGCTCGCTGCGCGGCCACCCCACTGGACCGTACCATCGCTTTTAACGGTCATCTGGTACTCATCATCGTCTTCACGCATTAGTTCGCGCCGGGCACGGGCTGGCACAGCATTCAACTGCTCTAAGTAGCGCTCGTTTTCTTCCTTTTCACGCTCAACAGCCTCACGCATCTCGGTATATTTCGCCCGCTTTTCATTCACCCGCCGCATAATTTGCTTTGCGCTCAGGCCAGTCAGGCCTTCTTTCGCTAGATCTTTATCAACTTCATCAGCAATCTGCTCGTCAGTCAGGTCATAGCGTTTCAGCGCCACTTCGGCCGTATCTATCTGCCCAATTAGGTGCATTTGCGCAGCGCTGACGGCTTCCTCATACACGTGCTGGGCTTCTTGCTGCCGCACGGTGTCCCCTAGGCTCAGCACACCCTTCTGCTTGAGTTCGTGGCTGGCTTTATAGGAATCCATCGCCAGTTGATACAAATCCTGCTGGGAAAAATTCTGGTACTTTTCGGCCAAGCGTTGCTCGGCTGTCTCAGCCGTCCCCCACACTTCGGCCAGCTCTGGGTTGATATCGTCCGCGCTAACTTCAAACTGGGCAGGGTGCTTCTGCTGATTGCTTCGGTGGGTGGTTGTGCCCCATGGTAGTACTCCTCATACGGCCACACCAGGCGGCCACGTTAATACGTTTACGTTACTATTAAATCCGCGGGGCGCTTGTATAGGCACCTCTTCTGCGGCTTATAGTAGCATAATAATTATAAAAACACAAGGGGCGTGACCTCTGGTAGGTACCGTCGGCCACGCCGTAGTATGTGTGCAGTAGCGCAGTGTCAGCCGGGGCTACATCCCCAGCACGACGCGGTTGGCATACAGCCAGGTATAGACATCACCAGCGTCCAGGTACTGGCCAGTAGCTGGCACCACCTTGACCTGCCCGCCAGTAACGGCGTACTGATTAATCGGCTCGGTGATTTGGTACTCGCCCGTGATCTCAACGCTAGAATAAGCCGCAATCATCTGCACAAGATCGTAGTTCAGGATATACTTGCTCACATTGATGAAATTGCTTGGGGGCGGTGCTTGGGTCGGGCCGCTCCACAATCTGGTAGTAGTTACCATTCTGGTCAAACTCAATCACACCATAGCGGCCAACGGCTTGGCGATCGATCTCGACCCCGAGCATCGCAGCGCCGCCTTCGGGTGTTTGGGCAATCAGGCGGGCAAGCTCGCTACTGCCATCACGGTTGTAGATAAAGTCATCACCCATCATCACCGCAACGGATTCACCGGGCTTAATGTACGGCGCGCACAAACCCACCGGGATGGCGGTGCCGTATTTTTTTGCACCGCATCCTGGTCTATGTAGTAAAAGTTAACGTTGCGGGGTGGCTGGGTAAACTTAAGATATTCTGGCTTACCCGCGAAATTAAGGTATTCTTCGAGTGGCTGGTTGCGCGAATAGTACTTTTCGAGCTGGGTATCGGCCTGGTTTACCACAAAGTAAATATCGGTAATCCCTGCCAATACACAGTCCTGTACAACGTAGTCCACCACCGGGCGGTTGCCAATTGGCAGCATACACTTTTTCGACTGCTTTGGTGATTGGTAAACGGCGTACCCCCCACCCGGCAACCGGGATGATGGCCTTAGTTATGCGCATAAATTCTCCTTATGTATTAGTTACTATGCTCGGTGTACTTATGTATCGTCGCCCGATGTAGATGACGCAGCAGGCGGTTTTTTAGTTGCTTTCCTGGTGGTCGATTTGGCTTTAGTAGCAGATGCCTTGGTAGCCCTGGTTTTGGTGGTCTTTTTGCTCGCTGCCGTGGTGCGTTTACGTGGCGTAGCGGCGGCTACGGTAGTGGCAGTAGCTGGCTCTGGGGCTGGTGTTGGGTCAGTATTGCTGGCACTATCTACCGCGGCTGGGCTCGCCCCATTACCCGTAGTATTGCTCGTAGCGGCTGCCGTGGCAGGCTGCAGTGCATCAGGCTTAGCACCCTTGCCGGCACGTGGCTGGCTATAGCGCGGCGGCTGGTAATTATGCAGTAGCGTCGTGAGGATGATACCAGTACCCATAATCAGCATAATCAGTATACTAAAGGCCCCAATGCTATACGGAATCACAAGCAGCGCAGCTGTTACTACCAGGCCAACGAACAGGCGCACGAGGATATTGGCTACCCGTGGTAAAATTAGCGCACCAATAAAGTAGGCAAAGAAGGTACCGCTTAGCATCAGCAGGAGCAGCCAGGCCAGAATCATCATCAAAGCCAGCGGCAAGCCAACCACGGTCAACGCCAGCACAACTGCCAGCACGGGCATGGTGAAGACACCAAGCACACCAAACAGCATCACGTAGCCAAACTTTGCCTTCGCAATACCCGCCGAGCGGTCCACCCAGCGTGGTGCAGCCAAGGTGAGAATCAAGGCCGTTACCGCGAAGGTCGCAAATACCAGCGCCAGTGTGTGGAGTGGATTAACCTGGTGGCGTGGCTGCGGCTTATGGTAGTGCACGGCACCGCCAATTTTATTGCTATCGAGTTTGAGTTCATCCTCGGATTGGTAATTAAGGTCACCGCTGACCCGAGCATTCTTGCCAAGCGACAGGTTTTGGGCATCCACGATATTCATAGAGCCAACCTTGCCGTTCATATTCAGTGATTGCACACCGGCTACCACACTCCGTGTAACAGTGCCATCAATCGTTAAGTTTTGGACGCCGGCATTGATATCGCCTGCAACGGTAGCATTACTGCGCACCGTCGCGGTCTGGCCAAATAGGCTCACATCACTGCCAACCTTGTTGCCAAGGCTCAGCGTACCGCCAGCCAGCTTAACGCTACCCTGCACGCTGCCATTGATGGTAATATCCTGGCCAGCACAGTTGATATCGCCGTGCACGCTGCCGTTTACGGTAATATGCCCACCGGCACAATACAGGCTGCCATCCACCGTGGCATTAATTGTAATATTATTACCCGCTACATACACGGAGCCCGGCTTAATAGCCGATTGCTCGATGGTAACAGAGTCCCCCCCATTGATTAAGTTTTGCGACCACGCCATCGTTGGCGTCGTACTGCCAAGTAGCCCTAACACTGCAGCGCTCAGCGCAGCCAGGGCCACCAGGTAAAGCTTTTTCATGGTGTCTCCTACCTTTTTGGTTGAATAATTGTTGTGTGTTTTACCAGCGTCGTTGGTGCCTGGGCGGTACCTAGGGCACCTATAACGCTATTGCTTAGTACTATACCACAGTTATTTTTCACAGGCAATACCATCGCCGTCGCGGTCAAGCTTAGTCTGGTAGCTGCTATCGCCCTTTTGGATATTAAACACACCAGCCTCAAACGCCTCGGTACAGTTGGCAAAGCTACGCCCGTTAGTTGGCTTACTCTTGGTCTGGTCCTTCACCTTGCGCTTGGCTTCGTCGCTTGGCACAGCGGCTGGGTCGTCGTTCACAACCTTGGTTTCGCCATCGGCTTTGGTCTTGGTGGACTGCTTGGTTGATGTATGTGACTGATCCTTATCGCTACCACTTGGCTTAGCCTGCTTCTTTTCGGTCTCGGCCTGGCGCTGAGCCTCGCTCGTTGAGCGCTGCTGGGTTGGTGAATAGCGCCCACCAGTATCTGGCTGCGCTTGGTTGGTTGCAATAAACCCAAACGCCCCCCCAGCCAGAGCACGAATAGGCCAATCAAAGCCCTTTGCCCATGGCGAATTCTTAAAGCCCTCTGGGTCGTTAAAGTACCAGACGGCAATTGCTACCGCCGGGATGATTGGCAAACACACCAGCCACAGCAGCCAGCCTACCAGCACGCGGCGACCATAGGGTCCAGTTCTGGTAGCGGTGTTTGGTGAACGGAAAGCGGCTCAGCAGCCAAACTGCTGCCTGGTGGAAAAATCCACCTTTGGCGATTTTGGCGCGCTCTGCGTCTTCGCGCTGCTGGCGCTGGGTGTTGGTTGGTTGCTCTGGCATAGGTATCCTCCTTATATACTTAGAGTCTTTCAGTTCATTATACTACACCAGGTCGCGTCTGCCGCGCTTATGCTTTCGCCCAAGCTCACCTGCAGCTCAGCGCCATCTACCGTGGCCGTGGTGTGGTAGAGTGCATCACCTGGGCTTCTGCCCCCATTGGGGCGAGGGTGTCGCTGGCGATGCTGCGGCTCGGCGAGCTTGTGTCGCTGCATCACTCAGTGAGGGCTTGGCGGAGCTGCTCATCATTCGTTGCTAGGTGCAGCACAATCCGGTCATCCACCTGCAGCCCGGCCTTCTTGCGCGCGCTCTGCACGTGGCGGATGACCTCACGCATCAGGCCTTCGCGCTTGAGTTCGGGGGTGATCGTCTTATCAATTTCGACCCAGCTCTCTGGCTTAATCGTGCCCTCAGTCGCGTCACCATCCGCCAGGTATTCATCCACATGCTCAACCCAGCGAATCTCCTTGACGTTCAGCTCCTCGGCCATGATCTGCTCATAATAATCGGCTAGCTTGGTGCCGGCATAAGCTGCACACTGCAGCGGCTGGCGCACCTTGATCGACTCCTGATGCTCATCCTTCTTCATGCGTAGGCTCAGGCCGGTGTTGATCAGCTCGCGCGTGCGGGCCATATCGGTCAGAATCTGCTCATCCACCGCGCCCGCTGGCAGCCAATCCTTGAGGTGGATCGACTCATCATCACCCGTCAGATTATGGTACAACTCCTCGGCCAAAAACGGCGTAAACGGTGCCAGCAGGTGGCTCAGGCGCACCAGCACATAGTGCAGCGTGCGGTAGGCGTCGCTCTTATCGCCATCATCTTCGGCGCCCGCGGCCCCTTTCGACGACCTCCAGAAGCGGCGGCGGCTGCGGCGGACGTACCAGTTGCTGGCATCATCCAGAAACGGCAAAATCGGGCTGAGTGCATCAGGGATAGTATAGGCATCCATTTGCTCTCGACCTCCGCCATCAGCTCGTGCAGGCGGCTGATGATCCAGATATCGAGGGGGTTGGTCAGCTTGGTGATATCAACACTGATCTGGAACGAGTTCTCAGTTCCAGTGCGAGACAAGGATTCGGGAGTATCGGAGTGAGCCGTATTGGTGATACGGTGAACGAGAAACGCATCCGAAGACGCCGTATCGTACGGAAATGTGAACTCGTCAACTTCCGCGTACATGGTGAAAAAGTCATACATATTCCAAATCATCGCCAGCTTCCTCGCCACGTCGCCCACATCCTTATCGTGCAGGGCAAAATCCTCACCGTTGAGCAGCGGGCTACTCAGCAGCAGGAAGCGTAAGGAATCAGCACTAAACTTATCCATCAGCTCGTTCGGATCGGTAAAGTTACCAAGCGACTTACTCATCTTGCGGCCGTCATTACCCGCCACCACACCGGTGGTGATGACGTTGCTGTAGGCATTTTTATGCTGCGCGCCAGCCTCGCCAAAGGCACCGATCTCGGCCAAAGCAGCGTTGACGGCATGTACATAGTAGAACCACGCCCGCACCTGGCCAATGTACTCAACGATGAAATCCGCTGGGTAATTCTGCTCAAACTTGGCCTGGTTTTCAAACGGATAGTGCAACTGCGCGAACGGCATGCTACCGCTCTCGAACCAACAATCCAGCACCTTGTCGATGCGCGTGAACGTTTCGCCGTCAATCTCAAAAAGTAATGTCATCCACCCACGGGCGGTGGTAATCATCCAGCTCCACACCGCTCAGCTCCTTCAGCTCTGCGTACGAGCCGACTACCTTAACGGTGCCGCGGTCACCCTTCCACACCGGCATGGCCGTCGCCCAAAAGCGGTCGCGGCTCAAGGTTCCAGTCGGGCGCTTGCTCGATATTTTTTTGGCAAAAGCGACCATGTTTCAGATGAGCTGGGAACCAATTAATATGCTCGTTCTGCTCCAGCATCAGCGGCTTTTTGCCCCTGGATATCAAAGAACCACGACGGGGATCGCCCGGTACATGATGCGCTGTTTGCTACGCGGGTTGAACGGGTATTCGTGACG